>Ga0210057_1000026_pt1 | contig 391694 bp, 357 predicted proteins | sample CryGeyCG2114_010_2_FD_183968 | JGI IMG/M metagenome (GOLD analysis project Ga0210057, IMG submission 183968) | Groundwater microbial communities from aquifer - Crystal Geyser CG10_big_fil_rev_8/21/14_0.10 (SPAdes) (version 2) | ecosystem: Environmental > Aquatic > Deep subsurface > Groundwater...
CCAGGCCGCCAACTTCGACCAGGCCGCCAACTTCGACCAGGCCGCCAACTTCGACCAGGCCGCCAACTTCGACCAGGCCGCCAACTTCGACAAGGCCGCCAACTTCGACAAGGCCGCCAACTTCGACAAGGCCGCCAACTTCGACAAGGCCGCCAAGCAGACCATCTGCTCCGCCGAGTCGGCCTTCTGCTCCTAGCCGGCCTACTCCGTCAAGGTGCACTGGTGGCCGCTGTTAATCACTAAAACTTGTTGGAGGGAACAGCCGTTCCCTCCAACTCACATCGAGGAATACCAACAAAAATCTGCCGGGTAATTCGTGACTTTGAATCTATCCACCTCTAAAAGTGGCGTGGTGTAAGATTCAGGGGGACTCATGAAACTTCAGCAGATCAAAAAATGCCGCATCGTCGTCACATCAGTTGCACTATTATCACTTTCACAAACTTTAGCCGCCGGTCAGTCGCCCTACGAAATCGTTAGAAGCAAATTTCGAAAATGGAATGTCGAGTCGCTCGCCTTTCGAAAACCTCCCGCCGAGAATAAGAGTCAAATTGAACTCGGCCGACTCTTATTCTTCGATAAAATCCTTTCTGGAAACAAAAATATATCATGCGCCACCTGCCACCACCCTTCTCTCGGTTCCGTTGACGCTTTGCCCGTTTCAATTGGTAGCGGCGGCCAAGGACTTGGCCCGAGCCGCTATATTGGATCCGCTCATTTCATACCTCGCAATGCTCCTGCGATCTTCAATATCGGATATATCGATTTCCACACAACAATGTGGGATGGTCGCATAGCCAAGGATCCCGTGACCGGGCACCTTAAGACCCCAGAATCGGCTATTAATGGCGCGTCGCCCGTAGCTGCAGCACTTGCATCGCAATTGACAACAGTCGCGGCCGCCCAAGCGATGTTTCCAGGCACCTCCCACGAAGAAATGCTGGGATTCAGAGGGGAGAACGAAGTTGCCGACTCTAAAAACAACTTAGAGATTTGGCAGCGCCTCACCGAAAGAATCGTGGGCAAAGACAACGGGCAACATGGAGGTATTGAAGCCTACAGGCTCCTTTTGAGGAGAGCTTATCCCGAAGTAGAGAGCTTCGATGATTTTAACTTTGCACACTTGGCACGAAGTATAGCTGCTTTTGAATCCCATGCATTTAGAGCCAACCTCACCGCATTCGATTATTTTATGATTGGTGATGATAGGTCTCTTTCCAATCAGCAACTCAGCGGAGCCTCTATTTTTGTTGGTAAGGCTCGATGTGTCGAGTGTCACTCTGGTTCGCACTTCACAGACTTTCAGTTCTATTCTTTAGGATCTCCTCAGTTGGGGCCAGGAAAGGGTACAGGAAGCGGAGAACCTTCCAAAGAAGACAGAGGACTTGCTCTCATCACAAACAACCCTCAAGATAATTATCGTTTCAAGACACCTACTCTTCGAAATGTCATCCTCACAGGCCCATGGCTGCATAGTGGTGTGTATTCCGATCTCAGTGATGTTATTGAACATCACTCTCGTCCGATGGAGATGTGCCAAAGCTACTCGGAGAATCCTCCAAACTTTCTCAGTGTGTTTCGCACGTCGTTCCTTGTTTTGTTAGATTCTGACACTGACAGAAACCAAAGGCGTATGCATTCGGTAGACGCCCGATTAAATGTGCCCGTTCTCTCGAAAGACGAAAAAGCCAATTTAATTCATTTTTTGAGCTCACTGACCGACACTAGTTATTTGAATCGTGCAGCCCCCCCCCGAAGTGTTCCAAGCGGCTTGCCAGTTGAAGACTAGATCACAAAGTGCTTACTGTTTCTCCTGCATCATGACGAGACAGAAGCTAACGAGCTTTGTAATCTCCGCGAAACATATGAAAGTATTTTTGCTTAGTAACCTACTTCAAGCTACACAGAGAACAGAAATGGGTAAGTAGTTCCTGTTTTCTTTTGACCAAGCTTTTAACCATTGCACAAACTAAGTTAGCCAACGATATACTCCTTGTTTCATAACGGTACGTTATTACCTTTAGAACGAAATTACATGTTCCTTAATGATCCACACCTTGGGCATTGACCTTGCACCTTCCTGAACTGTTGCCAATAACGTATGTAAGGGGGATTAAATGCAATTCAAATTGACGAGTGTGCCTTTTCACATTTTTGTAAGTGTCCTATTACTCCAATTACTCCAAATTCAAGCAGCATTCGGCGCAGCCCGCAAGTGCGAGGTAAAGGTCGAAAATTGTTGGCCCCGGCAAGATATCGCAATCAACACTTTCTTTACAGATACCTCACCCTTCGCTTCAGAATCACAGTCCAAGTGTGCTGCACGAATACCAGAATGGAAGAAGGTGTGCGAAGTTGAGGGTTCGGTAGCTGTCAAATACAGCCCCGAATCACTTTGTAAGGTGGCCCTTGTTGAATGTCCTACCTCACCAAGTAGCACCGTTGTTTTTGATTCCAGCAACAATGCAGATGTCGATTCAAGTGTTTGCATGACAAAAGCGAGAGCTCGTGCAAACTCATGTCAGACGAGTCGAAATGTAAAAGCAGAGTTTATTCAAGACGGAGTGGTCAAGGCGAGTAAAACGGTGAATACTCTTTGTAAAATACAAGGAAGCGCCTGTTCTGGAAACGGCGCCTACCACAATAAAACAGTTTTCGAAATTGGCACGTCTGCTGACTCTCTCAGCGCTTGTCAACAACGAACACGAGATGTTTATGCAAGCTGCGGAGCAGGCGCGCTGCCTCTGACCGCCTACTACTCATCAAATGGCACCAATTCCCCCGCCTATCAGTTTCCGTTGTCACCGAATATTGCAGGTCTTAACGTGCAGTCTTCCGACAGACATGCGAACAGAACCTATATCGAAATCTATGGTTCAAACCTTAATGCCACCACCGTAACAGCAGCCGCGACTTGTACAGGAGCAGCTGTTACCACTAAAGTGAGCTATAAATCGAATAACCAAGTCAACGTGTACATCCCCGTCAGAAACTACGATGAGACTTGCAGCCTTCAGGTATTTGCGAATGGAGTGCCAAGTAATACAAAGCCCATTCTCGTAAAAGCTGCGCCAATAATAAACTCAAACGGCCTAGTTTTCTGGGGCCACAATTTGTCTGAAGGGAAGTCTTATGTAGAGGCCTATGGTCAGTTTTTGTCTGACGGAAACTCAACCGTTTATGCCATGTGCAACAACATTTATGTTGCAGCAGAAGTCAGCTACCAAAGTTCCGCTCAGGTAAATTTTAAGATCACATCGATTCCTTCGAACAGTAGAACTTGCAAGATACAAATTACCTCACCAAGCCGAGGAACGAGCAACCAAGTGTCTGTAACTATCCCTGGCACTTAAAGTGTCAGTTTTTTTAGGGGAATAGGTGGTTTTTCAGTTAAGGCAAAAAACTAAGTAAAGGGGATTCTATATATGAAATCAAATACTCCAAAAATAACCAAATCTGGAATTAATATCCAAAGAGCGAGACTGATCGCAAGTCGGATGATCGTGCTATGCGTATTTGTGGTAAGCCAGTCAGCAAACTCGCAGGTCACATGCGGGCCTAGCACCCCGCCTCCCTCACAGCCGCTACAGGTAAATGTTTACGGAACTCCTGACCTTCCCACAATCGAAGAAACGTACTTATTGAAAAAGCTCTGCACTATGGTGCGCGACAAGGTCGATGTAAAGTTTGATACTTTACTTAAGGCTGCGAAAAATAGCACCAACGACGTTTATTGCATCGACACTCAATGCGCTATTAAGGACCAAGCTGCAAGGCTGTATTATGACAACTCAAGCTCAGTCGGACAACACATACCCGCCTCGGCGATTCAGCAATTAATTGACTTAAACTATACCGGCAACTTTGCTTCACTTATTTTAAGGATCGGCCAAGAAGCCGGCGTGGTCACAAAACACGAGGGCCACTACTCTTGTACTCCGGATCTAAGTGGATTTCCGGGCCCTGTCGTATGTGAGGAAAAACCGCTAAGCTATACAGTAGACCCCTCTAAATCTATTGTACTTTTTGTGGTTGCGCCTGGGCTAACCTACAATCAAATGTTTGGCACTTTTGCGCACGAAGAGGCCCACCGTCTTTACAGTTCAGATTTAGAGTTTAAATCTCATTGGATTCATTACATCAAGGATGTTTTAGGATACGAACTTGCCGATATTCAAACCGCCCTCGCTGCGTGTGGATACCCGATCAATATTGATGCAGACTGGGCCTATAACGAGCTTCTAGGCTTCTTTGCCAACTACATGGATACGAAAGTGTGCTCGGATGCGGTTGCTGAAAGCCAAACTGGAGGAGGCAGCCAAGATCCAACCGAACCACTGCCGTGGGAACCGTTTCTACCTGGACGCCAAGATTTTAGCAATGGCACGGTCGCCATACGTGAATCTCCCATTGCCCCTCAAACCTGTCCAACTTACTTACCGTTTCAGCTGTATCACGACAATACGGGCGAACCCTACTGCTCCACAAACGTAATTGTCGGAGGAAGTTTCAGCGGTGTGGGATACGCGACGTATACCCAGTTTTACCAAGCTTGCTATGCGCAAAGTTGCTATCTCGACGTTGATAACTCTTGCAACTGTAGCTTCACATTCTGCTAGGTTCAAATTCCCAGCAAAAGCGGCACCCGAAGGTGCCGCTTTTGCTTTAACTCTTTCGTCGGACCCGCAATAAGTATCTACAACTCTTTTCCACTTTTACAACAATCATACTCGCAGACGTTGCCACTAAAAAAGCCCCTCTGATTTCATAATCTCCAGAGCATTGGTGCTTGGCGACGGTCCTCTCTTTAGCGAAAAATCAAACTCCATTCGGCCCTTCGAATAACTTTCTGCAAAATGGTAGTTGATAACACCCTTACTCTCGTTTTCCAGCTCTGCCAGCTGAAGATCATGCGATGAAACAAAAAAGAAACCATTAGCTTCAAGCCAATCCAAAATAACCTTTTTGGCCCCCTCTAACCTCTCTTTATTGTTTGTACCTCTAAAAATTTCGTCTACTGCAACAAAATGTCTTTTACTCGGGACCAAAGAAAGAGAGTTTTTAATGGCAACTAGCCGTTTAACTTCTGCATAGAAATAGGACAATCCGTCCCCAAGATCATCTTGAATGCGTAAGCTAGACATGATTCGACAGTCGGGCGATGTCCATTTTTTCGCGTAGACTCCAAAGCCAGCTTGCGAGAGCAACTGGTTGATGAGAAGCGTTTTTAAAAATGTTGATTTACCCGACATATTTGATCCGGTAATCAACACGACAACACCCTGAGAATCAAAAGAGTTAGAGACTCTCTTATCATCCGGCAATGCGGGATGATAAAAATCTATCATCAAAAGCTCCGCATCCTGCACAGACTCGGGTAACCTGGCACCGCCCCTAGCAAAAGCAAAGTAGGCCGATAAAAAAATCTCCAAACGATCAAGCTCTTTTTGCCATGTTGGCAATCTTTTTTCGAGCTGAGAAATAATATGGTTAAGAAGCGTACCAGCCGTAAGTGACCACGGCAGTATTAGATTAAGTAACAAGTAAACGAGAGGATGCCCTTCTATGCTCAAAACAGCGACTTGAAGTTGCAGTTTTGAAAAGAGATTTATGGAAGATTTATCAGTAAGGTCTTCAAGAAGCCCATACTTTTGCAAAACTGATCGATCCTCTGCCGTTTTGAGCGTAAAACGTTTCCATCGACGAAACTGAGACTCCAAAGAAACCGCAGCAGAAAACCGACTCCCAACTGCAAAAAGAGCCAGAAGATTAGCTAGCCAAAACAAACCAATCGCCGCGCCTTGGACAGGCAAAGATTGCTCATAAAAAAAGATTGCCGCCACCGCAACCAACCAAAAAATCCAAACACCCACTAACATTGCATTTTCATGTCTTACGGGCGCTTTTTTCTCAAACTTCACATTTCTAGGAAGCTCACCGAGCCAAGCCCAAATCCTTAACCAAAAGGAAAACCCCTCGTTTGCATTTTTAAGGAAAAATCTCACATCAGTCGACAATGTCGACTGACCGGTTAAGGATTTTAGAAAATGACATACCAGAGCTAGTCGCCCTCGCCGGCTTGTCACTTCGGAAAGAATATCAAAAACCCCACCTCGTCTAAAAAATTCAAAATCAACCGCCAGCATGTCAAAATCGAGTCTATTTTCGAGATGCATCTTAGTTACTTCAGATTCACTAAACAGCTTTTCAAAACTAATAGCGCCGTAGCTTTCGGGAGCCTTGTATTCGCCTTTCCTTTTAAGAATCTGCCGCTCTGAGAACGCAAGAATCCTTTGCAATCTCAACACCGCTTGTTGGCGCAAGCGCGTCCGCCTCACAAGAAAGAGCCAGCTGGGTAAGCCAACAAACAGCGCCACCCATTCGAATCCGTATCCTTTAAAAAAAACAGAAACAACAAATAGACCCATGGTAGTCAGACCCGAATAGAGACGAATATCTCGTATCCGTCCTAGATCGTTAGAACTACTATCATATCGTTTTCTATAGAGTCGCGCGCGCCGCTCGAGGCGGCGAAGGTCAAATGTTTTCACTCTCTCAGTGTGCATGAGAAGCCAATCTGACTCAAATACTTGTGGCTTCTCAAAGAACTATTATGTTACAATCTACCCATATCGAACTCTCATGCGCAGGTAATTAGCTCCCATGCTCGAAGGCTTCTTTTTCGTCACACTCTCCACCTTAATAACTATTGTGAATCCCATCGGAGCTATCCCGCCTTTTCTATCTATGACTAGCACCTCTTCAATGTCTAAGCGGCGCGTGACGGCTCGGCGGGCCTCATTGGTCGCAGGTAGTATTCTGCTATTTTGTGCTGTTGCAGGCGGCTATTTTTTTAAAACTCTTAATATCTCAGTACCGGCCTTAAGAATTGCGGGGGGCATTCTCTTACTTTTGATTTCCATTGATATGTTAAATGCCCGCAGCCCTCGAGCAAAAGGGACTTCCGAGGAGCACGAAGAAGGCGCACTTAAAGACGACATTGCGGTATTTCCGCTGGCGATTCCCCTGTTGTCCGGACCAGGTGCCATTGTGAGCGTGTTTATACTTTCGGAACGGGCTCAGGGTGGTTTGCAGCATGCGGCGCTCTATCTTTCTATAATCGTGGTGGTCATGATAGTCTTCTTGACCCTTAATGAAGCCCATCGTATCGCAACAGCTCTTGGGCAAATTGGAATGAATATCCTATCGCGCTTGATGGGTCTGGTTTTAGCTTCCACAGCGGCGCAATTTTTGATTGATGGGCTAAAGGGGGCATTTCCAGCCCTAAATTAACTTGTATTCGGATGCACTTTTTGCTTTTTCCTTTGGAAGGTGTGGACTATGGTGTCCGCCTTACCCAAAAGGAGATTTGGTCCTATGAAGATTGGTCTAATTGGAGCGCAGGGAGTCGGTAAAACAACGCTATCTAAAACCTTGCTACGTCACTACGGCAACGCACACGTTGTTAGAGAGACTGTGAGGGAATGTCCGTATCCGGTAGATACTGAAGCCGACTTCAAAACGGAATGGTGGGTTCTGTCTCATTCTATATTGGCCGAGCAAGAGGCCAGAGAAGCCAAACATGACCTGATCATTACGGATCGCTGCCTACTCGATATTGCTGTTTACACGAAACTCATCCACAACGGAAATCCCAACCGAATGAGTCGCGTCCAAAAAAAGCTCATAGAACAGTCTATTAGCCGATGGTTTGAAGACGACCCTTATGATTTGATAGTTTTCTTAAAAGTCGATCCTTCTGTTTGGCAATCTCGTGACCTAGACGATGGATTTAGGAATCTTGATCTTGGTTGGTACAACGCATTGACGACAGAATTTGAGGCCGCTTTAACAGACTTCGATGTAGCCTCAAAAACAAGTCTTCACCACCTCTACAACAATAGCTCATTTGATAGTCTACATTCACAGGTTGTTACGCTTGTTGATAATGTGGCTTCCGAAAAAGGCTATCCACTTAAACGCCATATGGTGGCGACGCTTTAAATCTGGTGTGGACGGGGGATGCGTTAATAATCCGCCAGCTGCGCAGCGAATCTATTTGCTTACCGCTGGCAGCGATTCCATTGCGTTCAGAGACTTCTTTGCGTTTCGAGATTTCATTGTCGTGAGGCCTTTGGTTAATTATCATTATCTCAGATCCAGCTCCCTCTCCGATTTCATCAACCCTATTTCCCGTAACGATTTCTTGCCTTCTTAACGGGTGATTATCCGAAAACAAAAATGTGAAATGAGCAAATTCTGACGGCGACATCAACACATGCGCAATTGCTCTTGCTGCATCGTCGTAGTGAATTAAATTGACCCATCGCAAAGGGCGCTCAATCGGCCCTTTGTATTTCTGATAGTACATGTGTGGACCTTTATTATCTGAGTACAAACCGGCAAGTCTTACGATGGTGCCACCTCGAGAAGCGGCTATGCGCTCGGATCGATATAAAAGTGAATTCGAGTTAACCGCTGAATCTTCGTTAACCACATTACCTTGATCCTCTAAAAATACAGATGAACTTGATATAAACACCCAACGCTGGTTCGCGTATTCCTGGCGGCCTTTCAGAACTCTTACAATGTCGTTGATTTCTCGGTGATAGAGCTCAGAAGCCTTGGAGGGAGGCACCGCCAAAACCACATTTTGAACAATCTTACCTTTTAAGACTTCTAAAACTTCAGAGTTAAGTAGAGGCACAACTCCGAGCTCTCGAAGATTTTCCCAACTCCGGCTGGATTGGGTAACACCATAAATGGCGTCGTAGGGGCACCCCTGAGTCTCACAGCTTTTACTGAAGTAACCCGCTAGGCGCGACCCCAGCTCGCCGCACCCATAAATAAGAAGTGCACCCATTTGATGCCATTCTACTCGCTAAGATTTTTTGAGGCGAAATCCCAGTTAACCAGCTTCCAAAACGCATCAACATACTTCGGTCGAGCGTTCCTGTAATCGATGTAGTAAGCGTGCTCCCAAACATCACAAGTCAAAAGCGTTTTTTTGCCCGTGCGCATAGGAGTATCCGCATTGCTTGTGCTTTCTATAGCAAGTTTTCCCGAATCATCCACGACAAGCCAGGCCCAACCAGAACCAAACGTCCGTATTGCGGCATCTGAAAAATTCTTTGTGAAGTCTTCTACACTACCGAATGTCTTCTTGATTTCCTCTAGCAAAACCCCTTTGGGTTCCGTCGGCTGCGGTGTGAGACAATGCCAATAAAAAGTGTGATTCCAAACCTGAGCAGCATTGTTAAAGACGCCTCCTTGGGATGTCTTAATTATGTCTTCCAATGACTTCTTCTCGTGCTCAGTGCCTCGAACCAAGTTGTTCAAATTGTCTACATACGCTTTGTGATGCTTTCCGTAATGATACTCTAGGGTTTCACCAGATATATGCGGCGCCAGTGCGTTCAAAGCATAGGGCAGCTGAGGAAGGTTAGCATAAGACATTTTCGATTCTCCTTTTGAAAAATAGTCACTCGGAAGAAAAAAACGGATCCGCATGTTGGATCCATTTTTCCGATGGCTAATATTGAAACTGCACAGCAGCCAAACAAAAGCAATCCATTGAAACCGAGCAATGTTCAGTTGATCACAAATGAGCGAATGGTCAATGCTTATTGCACCAAAGTTAGCAAAGCCACTTCCATTGCTGTTTCTGAGAGATTTAAACACACTTACAGATAATTTCAGCTATCAGGGTTAAACCAAACGTCTTCTGCCACACCTTTTCTAGGGTCCAGTCGGCGCGCGCTGCCAAACGATTTCTTAAACACTTGGCGTAGTGTTTACTACGCTTGAGACAGAGGGTAAACTGTCGTCTCGGTAGGACTTGAAGAACTTTTCCAGTTTTTGCCGAAGCTTTGGTTTTTCGACAAAAAATACTAATGTCGAAGTGAAAATAACAGTGACCGGAATGACAGTGAAGACAGCATCCTGCATCCAGGCACCATACGGAAGCCCCCTCTGAAGTGGAATCGTAGCAAGAACAGCACAGGCAAGCCCACGAGGCCCCATTGCCATTGCGGCCATCGCATCTATCCTATCATAGTGGGATGGCCTCAGTAGCAACCGTACAAAGAGGTAACGACTAATGAATATCAGTACGCTTGTCACGAGTGCAATCCCGAGAAGTCCCCAGCCGGTAAATTCAACCATCATACCCAAGTAAATGAAGAAAAAAGTTTTTAGTATAAAAGCAATTTCCCCCAGCAAAGTTAATTCTTCGCGAGTCACCGCGTTTTTCTCGAGCTTACTGCTCAGCCAATCTGGCAACAGATCCATATTTGAAAGACAAAAACCGAGAGCCAACACGGCCATAGCGCCATTGTAACCGATCAAAGTGATAATCGCATAAGTCAGAGCAGCCCACGCTTCGCCTGAAAAATGAAGCCCCTTTAAGAAAGAAAAGGTCTTTTTAAGAAAAGCCCAAGCTAAGCCGAACAAAATTCCTAAAAGAATCGCCATGAGAGTACCCGGGCCAATGCCAAGAAAGATTTCTCTCACGTTGATCTTACCCGCAACAAAGCCATCAATGAGCACTAAAGCTATAACGATTGCCAGTACATCGGTAAACGATGATTCCAAAGACAGGATCGTCTTCATACGATCGGAAACACTCAGAAACCGAACCATGGGGATAACTATGGCGCTAGAAGTACTACCAATACTTACGCCAAACAAAAGACCTGCCTGCCAATCTTGAAAGCCGAGCCCCATAGCAATGGCCATCCCGATAAGAATGACCAAAGAAAAGCCCACTAACGAAATACCCAATGCTGGCGCTGACGATCCCTTGAGATCACTTGCTTTGAGACTCAGTCCACCGTGATAGAGAATCACGATAAGCGCGACCGTGGACAAAAAAGTTCCAACTTTCCCAAAATCAGCTACTGAAATTAAACCCGTCACTCGGAGCAAAACGCCTAGGCCCACTAATAGAAGAAGATCGGGTATCTTCGTTTTACTAAAAAGCCATTTAAGGAAGTGACCTAGGAAAAAGAGGCCCGCTACCGCTAGAACTGCCACAGTCATAATAGAAAGCCCTTTCGGAAGCTCAGTCCCAATCGTTGGGCGCCGTGTGATTCCATACTGCTGGATCTTTTCCTAAGCACGATCGAAACAAAAATCTCACGTCAGACCACGCCTTCTTATCGACAATCGCGTCTGGTATCGTAGCGATTCGGCGATCTCTCTGAAACTTTATCGCCTTATTGGATTCTTCATAAGAAACCATTAGATCAGGTAAAACTTGCCCCTCGCGATTCATCTCTTCAAGTATCAATTGAGCTTTTGTTTTCTGCTCAGGAGTCATTTTCGAAGAAAACCTATGCGCCATTTCACTCTCCTAAAAACATCTTGAGTAGCACCGATGTGGGGCATTTTTTAAAATGCACCTAGCAAAAACCAGTCGTGTCTCACCTTCAGAAGCACCCTGTGAACCGCCGAAGCGACTTACCAATCCTAGTGATACTTACTTTACCCTGATTTTTTAAAAACGAAAGCCTCGCTCGCCGCACAGTCTCAGGTGCGTCAAAAATCAGAAAGATCCGCTTCTTTCGAAAGTCGCTTTGCGATGATGTCATGACCGAGCCACTCAACTGCAGCGCAAGGCTTAGCAGACTCTTCAAACATCAGGTGGCCGCAACCCTCAAAGACTAAGCGACTCAACCAGTTGGTGATCGAGTCATCTTTTGCGGTTTGCATGTCAAATACCCGATCGCTTTGCTCTAGCATTAGGTCCATTTGATTTGCCTCACTGTGCTGCGGCCAAGAATTGAAATCCTGAAGAAACTGAGTTGAAGGATTATTAAAAAAGGACATGCAGCTCTCATAGATGGAATCTAAAGACACACCCGGTTTCAAGAAAGGCTTTAGACTTGCCTCGACTTTTGCAAAGTGATTCGGCGCATCTTTTCGAACGGCCTCAATTAAAGGGTAAAGTGGAATCTCAACACCTTGAAATAAGCTACTGGAATTCGTAAGGATTTCTGGGCAATTAAAAACGCAACTAGTAACTCCTACAGAAAATGCCCGCTGAGAAATTTTTTCGAGTTCCAACTTTGCCCAGCCCTGCAAGTACGGTGCGTAACTCTGCCAAGTGTATTGGCCATTCATTAAGAGTTCGCACCCATGATAACCATACGCGACATAGGCAACCCTCTTTCCTTTTCGCTCCTCACGAAGAGGTTGAGTGACATCAATCAAAGTCTGATAGGTTTGCGCAGTGACTTCATCAAACGAAACAGAACAAAGTTTACCGAGTTCTGATTCCCAAAAGGTCTTACTGGCTAAGTATCTGTCGCCGCGCCCTTTAAAAATGCGGTTCATCGTGGGCATAAGAATCTTTGCTCTTGGTATTCCGCCGGCCATTGTGTGAACAAAGAGAATGTTCGAATCAGGGTTCTGTTGTGCGATCTCGCTCACCTGTTCGGCCCACTGCCGTGCGGAGGTAAAGAATCGCTCGCGACCTCGCTCTTTGCTCTCTTCGATCTGGTTCCAGTCAATTTTTGCCTCTTGCCACTGGCTCATCTTGAGCCCTGAAATCTGGTCGACAGGGGTCTTGCCTTGCGATGATGGCTCAAAATCAAACCCCGCTTCAAGGGTTGCGTTTAACACCCCGTCAAGAGGGGCTCGAGAGGCACACTCCGTTAGTTCTTCATTGGTAAGATTGCGAAGAGCGTCACCCTCACGGCGCCCCACTGTGGTGGAGTATACTTTGAGCCCCCTCCGCACCGCCGCTGATATGAGTCCGTTAACGTATCCCGACTGAAAGACCTCTCCAAAAATAAAGACAATATCACCCTTTTTGTAAGAGTCAGTCGGAGGTAGATCACGAAGCGCATAAAAAGAGTTCATATACATCTTTCCGTTGTGTATGTTAACTTGGTTCCTAATAGCATGTGAGCCAGCAAACTGCTCCTAGTCAAGCAAGTTGCGAGAGAATTTGAGCCGTGTTCGAAAGGATGAATGCATGTGGATTTTAGATTTTCTCTTTGGTAAGAAACCAAAGATCAACTTCTCAAAACAGGGTCAAACTTACCACGATCACTCCGAAGAGAAATGGCGACTTTGGAAAGATCGCTTTGAGAAGAATCCAGAATTCAACTGGAAAAACCACATCGGTCGTCGCCAACCAAAAAGGTAAACAGTTGAGACCACTGGCAAGAATGGATTTTGGCGGGTGGTGTAGTCAAGGGTACTGATTGTTCGGGGCTCATTAAATATATGAAATGATTGGCCGGGTCTCTTGATATGGAGATGACTGGCCTCGAAGTTAAATGAATTCTCAGTGCCCACATGACCGCTTTTTTTTAGCTAGTGTTTAGAGTTACTCGATCATATATCTTAGGAGAAGGTAGCTAAGTGAAGAAATTGTTTTGGCTCGATATGGAGATGACCGGCCTCGAAGTCGAGAAAGAAGTTATCATTGAGGTGGCCGCCATTGTTACAGATTTAAATTTTCGTGAGTTAGCGGAGTATCACTCGATCGTTAAACAGCCACAAAAATATCTTGATAACATGGACGAATGGAATTCCAAGACTCACAAAGAGTCTGGACTGGTTAGAAAAGTCCCGTTTGGAAAGCCGGAAGATCTTGTAGAGAGCGAACTTATTGGCTTAATCCATGATCACTATGAAGCGCAAGATGATCCAGTCGTACTTGCTGGCAATAGCATTTCTCAAGATAGGCTTTTCATCGAAAAGTACTTACCGAGTTTTTCGAACCTACTTCATTATCGGATGCTCGATGTAACTTCATGGAAGATAATAATGAAAAACATCTATGGCCTTAGTTACGACAAACAAAATAGCCACAGAGCCCTCGACGATATTCGAGAAAGTATTTCAGAACTGAAATTCTACCTGGGGCATCTGAATCTCACTCCAGTTACGAGTGACTTAGTTTAATATAAAAGATCAGGTGCCCCCGGGGATTTGGGAGACACCTGACGCGACCGTCTCGTGGTTCGGACTGGGCCGTTAACGTCTTCGAGCAACCACCCTGCCATTTCGAAACGCTATGGCCTCTGATACCTACCATTTTGTAGAGACGGCCAACACGACATTTCAAGAAGCTTACTTTGAAGGCTTAACTTAATGACCATTGCTCACAGCAATCTTACGAGCCTTTCGCTCGGTCGGTTGAGCCTTGGCAAGCGTCACTGTAAGTACACCCTGTTTAAAATCCGCATTCACTTTGTCTGCATCAATTTCAGCAGCAAAAGGAATAGTCCTTTCAAATGAACCATAGCGAACTTCGCGATGGTGAAAGTCATCACCTTCCTCGTCCTTCTCTATCCTCTTTTCTCCTTTAAGAAAGAGTACATTGTCGTGGAAAGTTACTTCAAAGTCCTTTTCTTCAATACCTGGGAGTTCGGCTTTCACACGATACTCGCCTTCTTTCTCGCTTACATCAATCCTTGGAACAAAAGTAGCTTCCTTTAAATTGGTAAGCGGTTCCATTCCTTTAAAAAAATCTTCAAACAAATCGTTCCACTCTCTACCAAACAAAGTGGGAACGTTCGTCCAATTTCTTGCTGGTCTTCGAATCATGAGTGCCATAAACTCCTCCTTTTTTAGCGACTATTTCTTCTTTCACACTTAATTTGTGTCCGGGTTTCTAGGAGTCAAGTTAGTTAAAGGCATTTTTTCACACCCCAATTCACCACATTTAGTCAATTTAGTTTGCAATAACGAGTCGATCCCCTTGCAGGCCGATACGAATCGTCTGGCCGTCGCTCACTTGACCTGAGATGAGTGCTCTACCGATCTGCGTTTCTAAATGCCGTTGCAAATATCTCTTAAGCGGTCTTGCACCAAAAACGGGATCATACGCTGTTTCAGCAACAAATTTCTTGGCCTCGTCTGTTAGCTGTAACCCAATCTGGCGGGCTTTAAGGCGACTTCGAATATCGTCTAGCTGCAAGTCCACTATCTTCAAAATCTCTCCTTGCTGCAGAGGTTTAAAGAGTATGATCTCATCAACTCGATTGAGGAATTCTGGCCTAAAATGCGAGCGCAACTCTCGCGTTACTCCTTCGCGAGCCGACTCACTAATTTCACCATCCTTACTAACTCCTTCGAGTAAGAGTGGAGCACCTATGTTGGATGTTAGAATGATTACTGTGTTCTTAAAATCGACGGTTCTTCCTTGAGAATCCGTTGCTCTTCCATCGTCCAGTATCTGAAGTAGCACATTAAACACGTCCGGGTGCGCTTTTTCAATTTCATCAAATAACAATACACAATACGGTTTTCTTCTCACGGCCTCAGTTAACTGACCACCTTCTTCATAGCCTACATATCCCGGAGGGGCACCGATGAGTCTAGATACTGAGTGCTTCTCCATGTACTCGCTCATATCTATTCGAACCATATTTTCTTCTGTATCGAAAAGGCTTGCGGCCAGTGTTTTCGCCAGCTCCGTCTTGCCAACGCCGGTTGGGCCTAAAAACAAGAAACTTCCTATCGGCTTTTTAGGATCTTTAATCCCCGATCGAGCGCGAAGTATGGCATTTGAAACCAAATCGACAGCTTCGTCTTGGCCAATAACTCTTTCATGAAGTATGTCGGCCAGCTTAAGTAGTTTCTCCTTTTCACCCTCGACCAAGCGTGTGACAGGTATACCTGTCCACTTTGACACAATTTGAGAAATCTCTTCTTCAGAAACTGCCTCTGAAACTAGTTTTGTCGATTTTTGTTGGGTTTGAAGTTGCCCCTCTAAAGCTTGAATTCTTTTTTCGATTTCCGGAATTCTTCCAAATTTGAGTTCTGCTACTTTGTTAAGATCGTATTCGCGCTCAGACGATTCCATTTCAAGGCGCGCCTTCTCTAGTTCTTCTCTGGCCTTTCGCACTTCTAGCAAAGAGGCTTTTTCCGTATCCCATTGCGCGCGCAAGGTATTTGTCTGCTCTTTTAATTCGGCGATCTGCTCTTGCACTTCGGCTAGTCGCTGCAGTGATCCAGAGTCTTTTTCTTTTTTAAGCGCAGTTTCTTCAATCTCGAGCTGCATAAGTCGCCTGGTAGATTGATCCAGATCAGACGGCATTGAATCCATTTCTGTTCGGATCAATGCACAAGCTTCATCAACTAAATCAATGGCTTTATCAGGTAAAAAGCGCCCCTGAATGTACCTGTCTGAAAGTACAGCTGCTGAAACAAGAGCGTTATCAGCGATGCGCACGCCGTGATGTATTTCAAATCTCTCCTTTAAACCCCTTAGTATAGAAATCGTGTCTTCTACGCTTGGCGGATTCACCAACACCGTTTGAAAACGTCGCTCCAAAGCAGGATCTTTCTCGATATATTTTCGGTGCTCATCAAGTGTTGTTGCTCCAATACATCTTAGTTCTCCGCGTGCAAGCATGGGCTTGAGCATATTGCCTGCGTCCATTGCACCTTCTGATTTTCCAGCACCAACGATTGTATGAAGTTCATCAATAAAAAGTATTATGTTACCCTTACTCTTTACTTCATTGAGCACCGCTTTCAATCTTTCTTCGAACTCACCTCGATATTTAGCGCCCGCAATCAAAGAGCCAATATCCAGAGCAAACACTGTTTTGTCCTTTAGCCCTTCTGGTACATCACCTTTAAGTATTCGCTGCGCCAAGCCTTCTGCGATGGCTGTTTTACCGACGCCTGGCTCACCAATAAGCACGGGGTTATTTTTAGTTTTGCGCGAAAGGATTCTAATGACTCTGCGGATTTCTTCATCTCTGCCAATAACAGGATCCACTTTGCCTGACTTTGCCTCTTCAACTAAGTCTCTGCCGTATTTTTCAAGCACTTGGTAAGTGCCCTCTGGATTTGGTGAAGTCACTCTTTGGCTCCCTCTCACTTCTTTTATTGAGTTTTGTAAATGGCTCTTTTGTAGGCCCGATGATCTGAATGCATTACCGGCGGCGCCTTTGTCGTCAAAAAGCGCCATAAGAATGTGCTCGGCCGATAGGTACTCATCGTTAAGTTTTTTGGCTTCTTTTTCAGCGGTAGTGATGAGATTTCCTAAGCGCTGAGTAATATAAACCCGCCCCTTTTCTACTCCTGCTCCAGAAACCACAGGGCGCTTACTAAGATCAGACTCAATTTGGGATTTGATGGTGCTGAGATTAGCACCGGCCTTTTGAAGAATAGCCGATGCTAGACCATCGTTGGGCGCAAGTAAGCGATCGACAAAATGTTCGACATCTACTTCAGCATGGCCTCTTTGTATGGCTTCTGATTGGGCCTCCTCGAGGGCCTGACGGGTTTTCTCAGTGAATTTGTCTGCATTCATCGTTCGCTCCTGCCTAAACTGAGGGCGTGGCGACGTCTCATCAAAACTACTTATGTATCGTAGTTGATCGTCACAGACCCTAACGTTCTAACTAAAAAGGTGAGGGCAAAATCACAAAAGTCAATATAGAGCTTGAGCCCCGCAAGCTTTTTGCGTGCACCCCCCAGCGATACAAGCGCTTACTGCAAACGCTTACGGCAAACCACGGGATTTCACAACTCAGGGTTGGATTTCAAACCCGCAGTGCCAAGTTCTCGCGAGATCGAAGGTTTACCGACTGTTTTCCGAAATCTTCTGGATGCACTACCCCAACTTTCGATCATTTCCTGACCTGGGCATTCTTGCACGTAGAAATCCGTCGAATTCAACTCAAATCTGGAACTATATGAAAAATAATTTCTGTAAAGGGCATTGTACGGCTCGTCAAGTCCGTCAGACTTCAAACCTGTATCTGTTGCCATAGCTTGTCGGCGCAATTTCCAATCTAAACTTTTGTTGCCCATCCAGTCTGGGGCAAGCGAAGTATCCCAATTACCAGACCAGTATTCAAAATCAGATGGGCGCAGAAATGTTGTAGGAGTGTTCCCGACAAAATACTTTCTTTGTGCTTCCAGTGCCATATTGAATTTCGAATAATCTTTCGAAAAGGTTTCAAAATCGACTGCACTCCCTACTAACATTTTTTCTAACCAGGTTGCTGCCTCAGATACGCTCATAACATCATCTATCAATTTTAGAAATGCATTCCCGTCTAACCATTCAACCTTGTGCCCATATCTAGCTTCCGGAAGCGTCTTCTTACTCAAATCAACCAATGCATTGAACGAAGTAACAAGATCCACATAACTCTTGGCAAGCCAGGAGTCGGTTCCATGGCGTGATCCAAATTCATCAATTCCATTGGTTACAACATCAGAAACGTCGTAGCCGTATGTGATGCGATACATGCGGTGTGGTAAACCTCTAAATTCATCTTCGCTTCCTGCGTAGGGCGATATGGCCTTTGAAGTCGCGCAACGAATCCCCTCAAATCGATCCTTACAATTAGGATCTAACTCAAGAATCATTTCGATCACTTTTCTAAGGTAGACAAGCTTTTCTTTAATTGAGGCGATCGCCACATATTCCCTAGTTAGACCATAATTGTCTGCTAACTTTCCGCCTCGATAGACCTCTGAGCAATATAGTTTATTTTCGGAGTACCGAAGCTGGGAGCCTCGTAAATAAAAGTCTCGCTTTACTCCTTTTCCTAAACGAGTCATCTTTATTCGGATGGGCCCGTCGAGCTGATGGGTGTCACTGCCCTTGTATACTGTATCTCTTAGCCAGGCTTTACGGGGGTTAGCCGTATAAAGCGAAGTCAAGTGCATGCTGCTACCAGAGATAATAGCCTCTGAATCCTCCGAACTAATCTCAAGTTCTAGATCTTCAACCTGGCTAGATGCCGGCAAATTCGCTTGCAGAATTTGCTTATAATCTCTAGCCATCTCGGGTTGATCCTTATCTACCGGGGATTTTCTTCCAAACACTGTAGGCACAAAACTGGTCGACGTATAGCCAATGTCTCCAGTTCTGGGAGATGGACGGATCCATTCTATGGCGCCAACGCGCAGGTGATCGCCCCAGCCAGACGCACTGTAGTCAGATAGCTTCACTTTCATAATCGAACCATCATTACATACTAGCGTCTTATTAGGATCAATCTCATAACCATCGTATGGGATATAAGCTGTGTTTTTCTGATCCAAGGATTTTTTAAAGATGCTGGCGTAATTGTGAAGCCTGGCAGTCTTACATGAGGGATTAGGCCAAGGCACACCCTCTAAGAAGGAAGCTGTTTTGATCTTCCCATTTTCAATTTTCGCAAACCTTGCTTTTGCATTTGATAATTTTTCAGGTCTTTCTTTTCCTGCCGCCTGGGCTATTCCACCGGACGCGAACTGGAACGTGATTAATAACGAGCATATACCTTTCGCCATTTTAGTATTCATTTCATTTTGCATACAATCTCCAAAAGGGCCCCCGTCCCAAAGTTTGTTAAAAACAACTTTTCGAAGGTACCTGTTAATAGTTTGTGTTGTGATGATTGTACTGGTTTCCGGACCTAGGAGTGAGAGTAATGATTACCACCTTCAGTGTACAACTTTTTTACAGCAGTCCGGCTTTGAGATCGCTATTGAACAATAAGAGCCTAAAAACGTCCTTCACTGTCACTTAAATTCTGAAGCAATGAACTCTGGTGATCGGGATCGAACTGCGGCGGCCATCGAGATGAGTTGGCAATTCTTTGCTAGTAACTCCAGTGTAAAAAGCGTTGAAAGGTCTCTTGGTGAGTATTTTCAAAGACGCTAAGAGGAGAGAGCCGATCTACAATGACACTCAAGGAATACCCATCTCTCTGTAGGCGCCCAGCCACTTCAATAAATCCGTGATCTGCAAACGTCTCGCGGTGTTTTAAATAAAACTCTTCTCTTAGAATAAGATCAATGAGACCGACTTCATCTTCAAGCGTAGCAAAACAAGTACCTCTTGCCGTATGGGGGCGTTGACGTACAATCACTAAGCCTGCCACTTTTACTCGCTTGCCTGAAGACATAAGACGCAAATCTGTTGATCGCGTTCTAGGAATATTTCGTAGCTCCCTACGCAAGTACGCCATTGGATGCTCACCCAAGGTGAGGCCCATGCCATGAAAGTCTTTTTGCATCTCTTCGGCTTGAGTCATGGGCTTAAAGATTCGACCTTTGCATTTCAAAAGTTGGCTACTTGACCCTAAGGTCAGGTGACTCGCTTCAAAGAAAAGATTGGTTTGAGCCCCCAGGCCCCCTCGAGCAAAAATCTGAAACTCTAAATTTCGCCAGAGGGCCTCTCTACGGCTCACATGAAACGTTTCAAAAACACCACTTAAGCACATAACTTCCAGGGCTTGCGGCCTAATCGGACATCGTTTTAAAAAGTCAGAAAAGCTTTTAAACTCCCCGCTCTTTTTTCGTTCCTCTAACAAGTTGTCGATCTCCGACCTAGAAACATTTCTTAAAATGCGAAACCCCAAGCGAATAGCAAACTTCGACGCCGAGTTTGCGGTCGAGCTCACCTGAATCCGAACTTCATCGGTAGCAACTTCTAACTTGCAATCCCAATCTGAAAAATTAGGATCGACTGCTAATACAGCAATGCCCTTTCTCTTGGCATCTTCAACAAGGCTATGCACCGAATAAAAGCCCATCGGCTGAGAGTTGATTAAACTACAAAGAAAAGCCTCCGGGTGATGGCACTTCAAGTAACACGAAGCATAGGCAATCAGTGCAAATGATGCTGCATGTGACTCTGGAAACCCATACTCGGCAAATCCTTTGATCTGAGAAAAAATCCTCTCTACAAACTCTAGCGGCAAACCTTGAGCTAAAAGCCCCTTCATCAGTTTTTGCCCCATTTCTTCGATGGTTCCACTTGAGCGCCAAGCCCCTATAGCCTTTCGAAGTCGATCTGCCTCACCCGGTGAAAAACCTGCTAATTCAATAGCCATCTTCATGACTTGTTCTTGAAACAAAGGTACACCTAAAGTTTTACCCAATATCTTCTTTAGCTTGGGATGGTAATACTTAACTGGTTCAAGCCCTCTTCGTCTTTTAAGATAAGGGTGAACCATTTTTCCGACAATTGGGCCAGGTCTAACAATAGCCACTTGAATGACGAGATCATAAAAGCACTTTGGCTGCAGACGACCTAGCATTCCCATTTGAGCTCTGGACTCAATTTGAAAAACCCCAATTGTATCTGCCTTCTGAATCATTTCGTAGGTTTTAGGATCTTCTGAAGGAATATCTGCCATCTCGGAAATTCCCAATAGATCCATTGTTTTGCGAATCGCCGTGAGCATTCCTAATGAGAGCAAATCTACTTTTACAAGACCTAAAGCATCTAAGTCATACTTATCCCACTGAAGAATTGTTCGCCCGGGCATTCTTGCCGGCTCTACCGGAACCATTTCAACAATCGGCTCATGAGACAAACAAAATCCACCACTGTGAATTGATAAATGCCGTGGAAAGCCTTTTAATTCTGCAATTAGTTTCTGAGAGGATTCATATTGGTCTTCTGTTAAATTCAAACTTTGTACTTTTTCTTTTCTGTCTTCTTTCCCGCTCTCTTTTTCTGTATCGCCATTCTCTCTTTTTCTTTCATTCTTTTTCTCTTCTTCTCTTTCTCTTCCTAACTCTCTACTCAACTGCTTTGATTCTTTTCTTGTCCATACGCCTTCGCTCCAGCCAAGCCCCTTCGCCACATCTCTTAAAGCTGACTTACTACGATACGTGATCACGGCACTCACCATCGCAGCCCTATCGCGCCCATATCTTTCGTAAACATACTGAATCACTTCCTCGCGCCGCTCATGTTCAAAATCGACATCAATATCGGGTGGTTCACCCCTTTCTGCTGACAAAAAACGTTCGAAAAGAAGATCCATCAAAACGGGATCAACAGATGTAATCTGTAATACATAACAAATGATTGAGTTGGCAGCAGAGCCCCGGCCCTGACACAAAATTCCTCTACTGCGTGCAAACTTTACGATGTCCCAAATTGTTAGAAAATAGTCGGCAAAATTGAGTTCTTCAATAAGCTGCAGTTCATGGGCTATTTGCTTCTCTACTTTTTCAGGCACGCCGTCTCTGTACCGAAACTGACATCCCTCTGTGATGAGAACCCGCAGATAACTTTGTGCTGTATGCCCCTTAGGTATCCACTCGGTCGGATATTGGTACCTCAGCTCTGAAAGATCAAAGTTGTACTCTGAGAAAATTTGATAAGACTTATGAGCGGCCTCAGGAAAATCTCGATAGATTCTACTAATTGTATCAAGTGGCTTTAAGTATCTCTCTGTTGAAGACAAAAGCCTCACTCCCATTTGCTCCACAGATAGATTTTCGCGAGTAGCATGGAGCAGATTTTGAAGCTTTATACGAGACTCCACATGATAAAGAGGTTGATTGCTGGCCAGCAAAGGGAATTCATACTTACTCTGAATTCTTTGAATACTCGAAAATCTCTTTTTGTCTCTTCCATCAAAAAAGTAAGTGAGCGCAAGAGCTGTGGGCAAGGAGGTGTCAGCAAAGATTTCTAGTTCTTTCATTGTCCAAAGTCGGGTGACTTCAAAACCCTCATCATAAACCCTCGGTACAAAATACACATTTTTCGCACGAGGATCCGATAACCAATCAGACCACTCTTGCCAGCTCAAGTGCCCCATCCCCTTCTCTTTATTAGCATGCACTGCAGTTAAAAGCCTGCACATCCAACCATAAGAAGTTTTATTTAACGGAATTAAATGGACCTTTAAGAAATTTTTAACAAGGGTATTTTCATCTGCAACCTTAAGATTCAAATCATGCGGGCAGATACTCACTTCTGAACCTATAATCAGCTTAAATTCAGAAGTTGCCTTTTTTGCTAGCCATGCCTTAGGTGCACCATAAACACCATTTCGATCAGCAATTCCCAATCCCAAATAATTCAGAGCCAAGGCTCTCTCTACCATTTCATGAGGAAAACTTGCTCCCTCTAAAAAAGAATAATGCGTCTTTGCTAAAAGCTCTACGAATTTAAACTCACCCATAGGACGCCCCCTTATTTTACTTATTTAGACTAACCTTGGGCCCATCTTTCCATTCTGGCTGAATTCCCAGTGATCAGAGCAGGCTTATAGTGTTCTCAGTGCATGCAAACTTAGTTATTGGTAATTATCATATGCGTATGTTATGCGTAGGTCAAGCTTGGCGAAACGCAATTAGAAATGTCCTCGGAAGACCCACTCACTCAGCTCTGAATTCGCCTCTCCATATCGCATTGGGCGCACGAAGTCCCGGCCAGCGGTATTCAGATAAAACTACTAGCTCAAAAGAATCGGTCACTACACTCCACTGGACCCGAATACGTATCCTGCGCCACAGCCCCAAAGAATACACTCTCTCGAAGTGCTTCACGGTGTCGCTTCCACCCACAGGAGGCAAGGCGAAGTCGATTTTAAATATCTGATCATCATTCAGAACCAAACGAAACCTCAACAGTTCACTTAACGGATCGTTGGAATCACGATGAGATGCCAGCCTCCTCTCTGTGTCCCAGTTCAGCTCTGCTACCGACATCTCGGTAATTTGAGATTGCGAAAGCGGTCTGTCTAAAACAATCAACCTGTTCGGCGCCTGGCTAAAAATTTTCGCGCCCTCCAAGCTCTCCGCATGCAAACGGTAGACGACCTCAGGAGCATCCACGGGGATTCTATCAATCGCATCACCCTTAACTGGACGTCGCGCGGTTTCACGAATATTAACAATGGTGAAATCGCGAATGTGGTTAGGGCTGAGAATCTCTGTCTCTAAAACCATATCCTTGCCATAAACTGGATCAACTAGCACAGAGAAAAAAACATTCTCTCCTTTGATTAAGGAGGCCACACCAAATTCCAAGTAGATTTTCGGATTGAAACCTTGAAATGTTCTGCTTGCAATCAAACCATGAGGACTAAGCTTCCACGCCCCCAAATATTCTATTGTGAGCGGGCTACTTAACAAAGCATCATATGTACTTCGCCTAAGCTTCTCATCTCGACTGAGCGATCTTTCAATACTAAAGTTGAAATAGTCATTAATGTTTTTTGAGGTTCGGCCCTTGAAGTTGTTATTTTGTGAAAATTCTTCGATGGAAACACTGCTTCGGGAGGGTCGCTCGGCCGAAAAGATCTCCCTTATTTTATTCCGAAAAAGATTCTCAACGAAATTCAAAAGCAATTGCTCGTCACTTGTACTAGATTGGTTGGAGAGATATCGCAGTCGAAATGTTAAGAACCGCGAGAACTGAGTACCTGGGACTGACATCAACAAGGCACAAGCTTCGCCCACGTCGAATCCAAATTGCCTGCCGTCTTCGATTTTGGTGTCGGCAGGTGGCCCTCGAACAATGGACTCACCAGATGTCGCACCCGACGCAGCCACGGCCAAATGTGCAAATGTAGCAACTAAAACCCAATTGCATCCGATTAGCTTTAATTTCTTCATACCCTCTTTTGATGCCCAATAGTTTCGCCCAAGCAAATATTATTGCTCATAAAACGAAAACATCAGTGACGCCTGAATAGTTTTCAAGAGCCCTTACCTGCCCACCAGCATTCTGCACACTAAAGGCGCGAACTAACATCGTCGATAAGACCAGTGCAACCTATCTGTGCTCCGAACCTATACCAGTGAAAACAACCGAGGCAGATTACCCCGCGCCTCTTTCAGTGCCTCTTTGTAAAGATCTGCAGCAGCGTTTTGACTGATTAGCAGCCCACTGAGCCTTCATGAACCATGGCATTGCCATTGCAGTTAACGAACATGTGTAGTTTTACTTAGATCGCGTTCTCGGTACTGGAACGCCTTAGTATCAAATACAAAGGAGTATTTTTTGAATTTTTTGTGTCAAACCAACGAAACCAATAACTATTTAAAAGGAGTTTACCCGTGTTACGAGCAGCAATAATCTTTTTCGTACTAGCCCTTGTCTCGCTCATCTTCGGAGCAACTGGATTCGCAGGCTTATCTGCAGAAATTGGCAAAACACTACTTGTGGTGTTTCTCATACTTTCGGCTCTTAGCCTTGTCGTAAATCTTTTTTCGCAGCAGCGAACAAAGCGATTACCCTAAGTTAATCGTGAACAGTAAAAACTTTTAAAAAGGAGAATTTTTGTGAAAGTAATAAAACCAAGAATGATATTTGCGGCATTTGTCGCTCTTCTCTTGTGTTCATGCTCTAGCTTTGACAGAGCTAAAGCAAATCAAGAGGTGAAAGAGACTCTTGGAATGACGAACCCTGACTGGAACGAAGCCAAGACAGACTACTTAAAGAAAACCCAAACACGCCTGCAGGATATTGAACGAAATCTGAGTCAACTCAAAGCCTCACCCGTCAGACCAGGTGTTGACGCGTCAGACGCAACGGAGGCCACAACTGAGGCTCAAGAGGCAGCTCGCGAAGTAAGAGAGGAGCTTGCTGAACTTAGAGGCACAGGCGCTGATAAATGGGTCGACGAAAAAGCCGAATTCCAAACAACTTTCAATGTGCTTGAGAGCAAGTATTCAACTGCTAGAACTTTTTATCGGTAATGAAACTACAAACTAGTTTGTTTTTAAACAAACATAACGAGGTATCAAAATGAAATCATGTATTAATTCTTTCCTTACAATTTTCGCAATTACACTCGCAGTGAGCGCAGTCTTTGCTCAAAGCGGCCGAAGCGTGCGAGAGCGACAAATTGAAAACCGAAGAGACCGGGATGGCTCGCTCATTGTCTCGATAGCAGCCATGGTAAACAATAAAGTGCAAAACATCGAGCGTAGCCAATTCAGGGACGAAGTAGGACTAGGAGGAGGCGTTTTGGTGGAGGCAAATATTCAGGATTGGTTCGGTATCGAAACAGGAGCTCTTCTTACAAACAAGCAATATGACTGGGGAAGAGATGGCTTTCGAGTAGTCCAAGAAACTGTGCGCTTACATGTGCCTGTGCTCGCGCGGTTTTGGGCAACAGATTTTTTCTCATTAGGAGTCGGCCCCTATGCATCATTCAGAGTCGGCGACACTCGAACTTCCGGCGAAGCAGGACCCTTCCAGGCAAGCATTGATACACCGGCTGATGACACGGTGACCCTAGGAGCAGACTTGGCCGCAACGCTTAACCTTGCAATCTCAGACAAGACTGGATTCTTTATAGAAGGTAGATACTCATACCCTTTTAACGAAGATAACTCTAGCAGCCTCAGTCAATTAGCAGGGCTCGCAGGTGTGAAAATCGACTTATGAGTATAAGTGGATACGCACTTATACTCATAAGTGCGTAAGCAAAAGACGCACGAACCCGTGATGTCGCTTGCGCAAGAAACAAGAAAAATGTTGGCCGATCAATCTCGTTACCTTTTATTCCCGGATATCTCCTTTAACAGTGAGTTCGGAGCAAGGATGGAGTTGGTCGGTCTTTCTTTTTTTACTAGAGCTTCTCTTTTTAACACAGTTTAACGGTGTTTCTCTCTTTAACAGTGAGTTCGAAGCAGGGGTGGGTTGCGGTCTTTCCTAATTTTCATGTTAGAATATGTCAACATCAGTCTGTCGAATTCGATGTAACTTCTGCCTCTCCAGTTTGTCTTTCTCTAGCTTCTCTTTGCGGTCTGCCTCGGTACCTTGCGCTCCCGCTGACAATGTTTCAGTCGATTTTTCCTCGCTGGAAATTTCTAAATTTCCAACCATAGTCTCCAGCTCTGTTTTGATTTCATCCTTTTTAACACCATACTTTCTTTGGATAACGCCGCTGATTTCATCGATGTTTCCTTGGGTTCTTTCTAAATCATCGTCTGTGATGTTGCCCCAAAGCTTTCTCACTTTGCCTTTGAGTCGTTGCCAGTTTCCGCTTACGAATTGATTTTCCATCTTCTTTCTCCTTTGTAGTTACTCCCTACTTGTGCAAGCAAGATGCCACAAAAAAGGCATTCCGAATCGGGCTCTCCCACAGCACTGATGCCAGCGCCACATCCTCCAACTTGAAAGCTCCTCACTACTTTTGGGGCATAAATTCACTCTACCCCACTGCATCTGAAAGAATGCTGTCCTTGATCCCGCAACTCATGCTATTAGCTCTGAGGATAGTGCTTCGAGCGATCGACATAAATGAAGGCGATTGAAAGTATGAGCATAAAAAAATACGCGATAAGATCTGCAAGAGCCGAGGAGCTGCTCCCTTTGAGATCAGCTGTCTTAAGGAATGGCGCCCCACCAAAGGATTGCGTCTTTGATGAAGATTCACTGCTTGGGTCGATTTTTTTGGTGGCCGAAGATTCTGCGACACAGGAAGTTGTTGGTATCGTATCACTTCATCCAGTCCCATTCCCGAAAGATCCCATTGATAGCGACTTACGGCTTCGAGGGATGGCCGTCAGAACGGGCGAACGGGGTGCGAATGTCGGGCGTCGCCTTGTGGAAGATTGCATAACTCGGGGAACAACTGGCGGTTACACGCGAATTTGGTGTTACGCCCGAAAGGTGGCTATACCCTTTTATGAAAAATGTGGCTTTGTTGCCTTTGGCCCCGAATTCGAAGATCCCAAACACGGGCCGCATGTAGCGATGATTTATCGGCTCCAACCTACAGACTAGGTCTTTTCAAGGCTCGACCATCTTTCATAAAGTGCATCTACTTTGTTTTGAAGTACTCCAATTTTGTCTAACACTTTCTGCATTTTTTCATGATCTGCCAGAATGTCTGCATTCTCGAGATCTTTTTGTGCTAAAGCCAATTCTCGCTCTGCTATTTCAATTTCACTCTCTACTGTCTCTAAAAATCTTTTATCTTTGTAAGACGTCCTCATCGTTTTAGACGGCAAATCAACACCAGTTAAACTAGCTTTAGAAAAATTCTCTTTAGCCTTAAGTTCGCTCACTAATTCTGTAGAACTATTAGAGGCTAAGCCACTTTTTTTAGTCAATTCACTAGGGCGCCGCGAAGTTTTCTGCAGCTGCTTTACCCACTGATTAGTCTCAGCAAAGGTATTCCAAGCGCCATGTCCGTCTATACCTAAAAACGTATTACACATTCTCGACAGGAAATACCTATCGTGAGAGATCAGAATCAATAGCCCTTCGAAAAGACTCAATTGCTCTTCGAGCATTTCAATACTTTCAATATCTAGATCATTGGTTGGCTCATCAAGTACAATGGCATCGGCGGGCATAAGCAGCTGCTTTGCAAGAGCCAGCCTGGCTCTTTCGCCCCCAGAGAGAGATTCGATTTTCCTTTGAAGTTTGTCAGACTCAAACAAAAAGCGACTGGCATATGAGGCAACGTGAACTGATTTATCTCTAAACACGACATGGTCGGATCCGTCTGCAAGAAAATTCCAAATGGTACTTCCAAGGGGCAAACTTTCTCTCTTTTGATCTATAGAGAGAATCTTTAGACTCTCTGCACGGAATACGCTCCCCCTCATTGGCTGTAGTTCTCCAGTAATCACTTTTATGAGACTGGTTTTTCCTGATCCATTAAACCCTAAAATGCCTACGCAAGTTCTCGGACCAAAGGTAATATTAATCTTCTCGATCAATGGTTTTTCGCCATAGCCTACATCCACGTCTTTAAGTTCAATAAGTTTTCTGCTCTGCCGCTTTGTATCTTGTACGTCCAGCTGAATCTTTCGGGTGGCTAGTCGATTACGACTTTTCAGTTCATCAAGATTGTTCAAAAGTTCGAAGGCCTCATTAGAGCGACTCTGACTCTTAGTAGTACGCGCTTTAACACCAGCTCTTAACCATTCGAGTTCTCTTTTGGCTTTATTGGTCATCTTGTCTTCTAATTTCCCTTGCTCGCTTAGATAGCGCTCTCGCTGTTCAAGATACCGGTCGTAGTTACCGTCGAAGCTGAGTATTCCATTCTCAAATGCGGGGTTAAGTTCGACCATTTTCGAGCAAAGATTGTTAAGCACGCTGCGATCGTGACTAACAAGCACAAAGGATCCGCCAAAGCGAGCCATCTGCGTTTCGAACCAAAGGATGCCCTCCCAATCCATATGGTTTGTAGGTTCATCTAACAGGATCAGTTCTGAATCAGAGGCCAAGGCTAAACACAATTGAAGCCTTTTACTCCAACCCCCAGAAAGAGTCTTTACAGATGCATTGGTATCTTCAAAGCCTCCGATTCCTAACCAGATTTGCGTCTTCGAAAAGGCCTCTAGTGGATCAATGCTTTCAAGGTTGCGCAGTAAAAAATCGTGAACCGATTCCTCTTTCGAAAAATGGGAGTTCTGCTCTACCCTATGAATTCGAACCCCCTTCTTCGTAGACACAGAACCAGAACTAGGAGTCTCTACTCCTTCTAAGATCTTAAGAAGAGTGGATTTGCCCGATCCGTTTGGTCCCAACAACCCAACTTTCTGCCTTTCAAAGATGCCAAAGCTCAACTCTTCAAAGAGAGCTCGCGCAGAAAAGGCATGGGAAATGTTGTTAACCGAGACAAGAATGGACACAATAACTCATCTCCTACATCAGCAAGTGGGCTTAGGTCTACTATTTTGAACGACCGAGATATGTTAATCTCTCATAATGGCACTGCGAGAATCTCATAAAGCCGACTACGCTTCTTTGTTTTTGAAGGAGGTTCGCTTTTCAGCAATTAAAAGTCGGGGGCCAGGCGGACAGAACGTCAACAAAGTCAGCTCAGCAATTGAGCTCCGATGGGAGCCATCGTTGTCGGAGAAGCTGAATGAAGATCAAAAGATGCTTGTTACTGAAAAGCTTGCTCATCATATTAACAAGCTCGGCGAACTTGTACTCAAGTCTGATCGATTTCGCGACCAAGAGAGAAACAAGTCAGACTGTATAGCCAAGCTCAATAATCTGCTCGAAAAGGCCTTTTATGTGCCAAAACTCCGTAAGAAAACTAAACCAACTAAAGCAAGCCGAAAAAAGCGAGTCGACACCAAAAAGCAGCGGGGCGAAATAAAGCGCACACGGAGTAAGTTGCGACTATAGACTAGCCTACCCCGCCGACAATCGGCAAAAGCAGAGGAATAGTCTATTGGCGCATTTGTTCGATAAAGGTGTGATAACTTTGTGAGAGTCCAATCATAATCGATCTCGATTCGTTGAGAAATCGTTCTCTTTACATTTAAGGGCTGTAGAGCCAGGCTATACGGTTTCCAAAATTTTTGAAACTCTTAAAACCGTGCTGCTCTTTAATCCAATTAAAGGTATGTTCCGAATAGAAGCAAACATGTGTGGGATCCCGTCTATAGTACCAAGAGCCAAAATCAATGTCCGCGCTGTAAATCAGCGTCATAAACATCAAGTTTCCGCCTGACTTTAAGAGCTCTTTAAGACGAAGGAGTTCGCTGGCTGGGTCAAAAAAATGCTCCGCAACTTCAACAGCGAAGATAAAGTCGTACTTGGCGTCAAGCACACTTTGATCTGGCATAAAATAAGGATCATACAAGGCGATGTCATAACCGTCGGCTGAAAGTAAATGAGTCAAAACTGGGCCGGTTCCGCATCCATAATCTAAACCCGTTGAGGTAGAATGAATGTTTGCTTTTATCAGCTGATAGAGCGGAGATACAAAATTTTGATAACGAGAATCGTTCACATCATTGTTATGAGTAAGGTAACGATCTTTCTCATCTAGGGGGTCAAGCCTAAAACTCGGATTCAAAAAGCGGAGGTCACAACAAATGCAGTGAAGGTAGCTCTGACGAGTTCGCTCGTCTGTAAAAAACAAATCAGCACTCTCTTTGCAGAGTATACATTGGAGTCTATCTATACGGGGATCATACATGCTAACTTCACTTTGTTTTTTCATGGCTTAAGAACTTTAATTGATCCACTGATTGTCTTTCGTCCGCACAGTACCGGCTGCCGCTACGAATCGAATACCACTCTTTAGAAGATTTTAAACGATAAAAACAACCACGCAAGGTGTCCATTAGGGAAGCCAAGCCCAAAGAACTCTTCACACAGACTGAAAAAATAAATCCGCACTCAAGGACTTACGATTTTTACACAATTCTTTGCTATTTGGGATTCAGCTAGATAAAAACTCCTCGGAGCAACCAATGAAAACTGTGATGATGGTTCTTCTTTTAGTAAAAGTCTCAATCGCAAATGCCGGCAATATACATTTGGACGCCCCAGATCAGTTCGGTGGTTCGAGACTTTGGGTAGATTGCTCATTAGGCTCCTTTGCTGGATTCTGTATACTCGATACCGGAGCAGTAACTTCTATTGTCTCGAAGAACCATATTTCATCTCGATATCCTAGCGTTAGCGCTCAAAAACTTAAAGGCCTTGGAGGCCTTACATTTTTGTGTGAACACATCCGTCCAAATGACATGGTATTTGCTTCTCGGCCTGTACCTAACGCTTTGATCTGCCGAACCGAAAATTTCATACTCGGAGATTCGCTCTTGGTGGGCATAAATTTACTTGCTTCAACCAGCTTTCGAATGGATTTCAAACAACGAATTTTTTCGTATGGTTCGTTCAAAGTAGTTAACCATACACTCAAAAGAAATTCGATGGGTTGGCTGCTTGTGCCGGTTAAAATTGGTTCGCACCAGTTTATTGCAGGCGTTGATACGGGCAGTCCTCTAACTATATTTGATCGTCGATTGTTGACAGCTTTTCCCGAACTCTTCGACTCCGCTATGATGCCTGCCGATTTTAATAATCTTATGTCCGGAATAAATATTGTTAAGGTTAAAGCACCTGTGGTGATAGGTGGCCATGCCGTTTCAGCGGAATATGGTTTTGTGGCTGACCTGTCCACACTCAACTATAAATCTGAACTTGCACCGCAAGTTTTATTAGGCATGAACCACATAGTTCAGTTAAACTGGGACTTTGATCTCATTCAAAACATGTGGTCGGTTGACCCCCTATGATTTTGCCAAGTCTAGCGACAGATGGCTGAAATTGCTCAAAATGGTTTTAGAGGTTTCGCCAATACCCACCCAACACCTTCGGGTGTCTAACTAAATCTGTTTCTCGCTGAAGTTTCTTACAATCAATTTACTCGTCATAGGATGCAAAGGTTTTTCTAAACGATCCCGGCCCCACAAGCCCCTTAATTATGTTCATCAAAATCGATTTGTTTTGAGCCAGAAACTCGATGTCTTCGACCTCTTGATCAACAAACCTCTGTAGATCTCGCAGAGCATCCAGATCTTGTTGGTCTTTGACAGAGGGCACACTTAAAAACATCAAAAAACCTGTGACAATTCCAAAGTCATTGAGGTTTTTGTAACTATTGGCAGTCAATTGCTCGACTATTTTAGTTATTAAGGACGTTCCGTCACTTTTCGTGGTTGTTACACACGAATAAACCCAAGCGCCGTAGACAGCAGGCATATCTGGCAGAGCTTCTCTGCACATACTTTGAAGCTCAGTTCTCTTCTCACCGTCGAAGTAGTTCAGAAGTATTTGTACTGAGATTTTAGGGTTAATACCCTCCTCGACAGCATTCCATTCAATTGCTTTCTCAATAACCCGCCTTGCATCAGATGAAAGCCCTAGAGGTCGTCCGATTAGAACCTGTTTTTTAAAAAGATGTAAAAGGAGGTCTACATTCAAATCCCCAGGAGTAAATTCATGTTTTACTACCATTAAATCCAGCACGCTTTGCTCATCGAAAGTGCCGATGTATTTGTCAAACTCAGTCAACGCCTGGCGACCTTTAAAATCTTGGCTGTCTCGCCTGAGCGCCCCGGTGAATATCTCAGCCGAAGGTTTTGGGAAACGTTCTAACGGAAGTGTTAGCCCCACCGACTCGCCTTTGCCAACTAAACCACTATAGCCTTCTATCGAATCAAGACCTTGGACTTTCTCAACTTTCAGCTGCCTGAACAAATCGATGACAGAAGTAGCTCTATTTCGCGTTTGATGAGCTGCCGAAACATCACTTTCTCTTACAAAACTTGTTCGTACTGCTTTGAGTAGACCGACAACTTTTCCTGTCGACTCGTCAACCAATGGGCCGCCGCTATTGCCGGAGATCAGTAGCCCCTTCAGATCGAGATCAAATTTCTCACGGATAATAGGCTGAACATTTGTAAAACTGAGTGCTGCGCCGCCGGGATGCCCAAGTGCTTTGAAAGCTCTTGAGTCTTGATCAGAAAAGTCATATCTGCTGTCGTCGAACTCTAGATCCAAATACGGAACTTGTTCGCCTTCATCGAGTATGACTTTTAACAAAGTAAAGTCTAGCCCCTTGTCGGAACCTGCTTGTGCAATAACTCGAAAATTGTAGTACTCCTTGACAACACCGCTGTCTGAAAAATTGTGGACAATTTTTATCCCGGGGCATCCGCTATCTATACACGCGGCGATCGGGACTACATGTTCGTTGGTAAGAAAGAGACCATCTTCAGAAACAAAAAAGCCGGTCCCAGAGGCGCCATCTATTCTCATGATCTTAGCAACAGCATGACCCAGTTTTTTCAAGGATTCAGGAGCCTGTTCAATTGGCCTGGGAATAGTAACTATACCAAAACCCTTATCGACAAAAATGACTTGAGGTACGGCAACGATTTCTCTTGTGCCTGGAATTGGCACTTCAACAGTCTTTACTTCTGGCGACGTTACATATTCCGTTTTTGTTGTTTCTCTTCCGCAGCCGATAGTTAAAAGTAAAGCTGAAAACAACAAACTCAAAATACGCATGACACCCCCAAAATCCGAATAGACTAGGGAGCTACACCACTTATAACTGAGAGACAATCAGTTCTATAGAGATGTGTAATTTTTTGCTCATGATATCCCCAAGCAACTACCTAGGTGAATTCAGATGCCATGATCTGTGTATTCATTGTGAATCGACAAAAACGTGTCGCCAATCAATTGATAAATAGTAGTCCCCCACTCTGCGTACTCGCCCTCCTGAGTCTGGATGTACAGCCTGTCGTCAATACTAATTGCATTCCAACTTTGGATGTTGTGCAGCGAACCTATTATGCCTACTTCGTTTCCAGAAGCTGATAGGTAAAACAATGGACTGGCAAACGCTAAGTCACCAATATGGTAATCGAAACTAATGAAGTCAAATGTCTGATTTTTCCACTTTAAGGAATAACCCCTTTGGTAAATCAAATCGAAAGCGCTCGATTCATTTTGTGAAACAACTTGATTTTGCGAAAGAAATGGCGATCGCATGAAGTTGTTAAAACTCACAGATTTAATTACGTTACAAAGGCTCGCTTTGTTATGCGAAGTCACTTCATTTACAATACTAGGTTCAACAGGAATCACATCTGGACTATAGCTAGAAGGGACTCCGATTAAGGCAAAATTCAACTTTGAGTTTTTCGAAATTCTCTTTTGAAACATCCCCAAAAAACTAACTGACAAGTATGGGTCGGAGCTTCCTGCACTTAACTGTATACCATGATTTTGTTCAAAATCAGAGTTCATTTGAAACTTCAATTCTGATATTAAAGTACTAACCGATTCTTTGCCGCCATCTAAGAATACTATCGCGGACTCACCCAAGTAGCTTCCCATTTCGCCAAACGCTGCTTTTTTTTCATCGGTTCCACCCAAAAATAGTGTATCAATAATTCCGCAAGCACTGTCACAACTTAACTTTGAAACAATCTTCCCTGGAAGTTGCGGGATTTTCGCAAGGACTTTTATAATCGCGTTGTCCTGCCTCTGTCGCTCGAGGTTGAGCCAGGATTTATTGTTGTTCTTTTTCAGGTCGTTTTTGATCCAAGGTCTTTCAGCCATATTCACGCCGCAATTTTCCTGTATCAACTTATTCGAAATATCAGCCTTTTCTTTGACTCTAGCTCTATACTCCGCAATATAAGCTTTGTTTGCCTTTATGAAATCATCAGCTTTTTGATCGTTGGCCGCAATACTTTTTGCTTTTACAAAAGGTTTTGAAATGGGCTCATTCGCCATCAAGTTCTCAGATTGAACGGCTACTAAAACAATTCTGGCCACCACTGCAACAACCAACATGGTCTTAAAATTGTGAGTATTCGGCGCCACTGAGAACCTCAAGAAAAGTCCCCTCTCAATATTTTTGGTATCTGATCGCTTGTAGGTACGTTACCAGTTAGTACGTGGGCAGAATTGAAGTCAATATTGGGAATGTAAAACCAGGTCAAATGAGCAAAAGCAAAACTTAAGTCTGTCACAAAATAGTCGTCGAAAATTGGAACGAGGGCCAAGGTACTTGGCCTTGCCCCCCCAATCTTCTTTGATAACATCATCGGGGCAATACAACGACTACAAACACAAAGGCACATCTATAAGGCAAAAACCCAATTCCCTCAACTACTTACAGAACTTTTCAATATGTTCAGCGGCTTTCTCGAACGCCATGACTTGGTTTTTATTCATTGAGAATCCGTGCCCTTCATCAGCAAACACAATGTAATCCACGTATCGGCCTTTTTTCTTTAAGGATTCGACAAGCTGATCAGACTCTTTTTTTACAACTCGGGGGTCATTGGCCCCTTGAACAACGAGCAGAGGCGCTTCGATTTTATCGAGATGAAAAAATGGCGATCGTTCGGTTAGCTTCTCCTTGTCCTTTTCTGGATGACCTACAAGTTCGTAAATTGGCTCTCTCCAGTGCGGAGGAACGGAGGCAATAAAAGTGAATAGATTGGCGGGGCCAAAAATATCCACGGCTGCGCAGTAAGATTTTGGATGCTGAGTAATGGATGACAATACCGAAAATCCTCCGAAAGATCCTCCCAAGATAGCGATTTTACTCTCATCTATTTTCTCGACACTAACCATGTAATTCCTTGCAGCCAAGAGGTCTTTTATATGACCACCGCCCCAGTCACCATACACCATTTTCTGAAACTTTGTTCCGTAACCAGTGCTACCGCGAAAGTTAGGAATCATGAGAGTGAATCCATTGTAGAGAAAGAATTGTCGGTAAACACTATAATCCAAGGTTACTTGATCTTCTGGCCCACCGTGGACAAACACAATAGCTTTGCCGTTTGAACGTCCGGGCTTTGGCTTCATCAGCCAACTACTAAACTCGACTCCATCTTCGGAACGAATGCGCACGAGCTGGCTGTCACTCAAGAGTTCTCTTGGAACTGGAGATTGATTGAGCTTAGTAATCGGGTCGAGTTCTCCGCTACTCAATTGGAGCGTGTACAACTCAGCAGGACTGGTTGGGGTTTCTATTGAAATAAGAGCTGTACCGCCATCTTTGCTCCAGCCTTTGACCTCGACAATGCCCCTTGGAACATTGACAACTTTCGGCCTCTTGAAATCTTGTCCAAAAAACTTTAAATCATACGAACCGTCTGCATTAACTATCATGTATGAGAGAGACGCTCTTACGTCATTAATAAAGTCGACAACATTCCACCTCTCATTTGTCATGGACGCACTTTTACCATTTTTAAGCCTGACCAGGTTCTTAAAATCGCCATGCAAATCTGAAGAAGAAACAATAGTCTTGCCGTCAGAAAGCCATTGAACTCTCTTATAACCCGCTTTCTTGGGGGGTGAAATTTTCTGATTCTTCTTCGTCTCGAGGTCCATCGCCCAAATCTCTTGAGTGGTGTTGGTTAGAAATCGAATAAATGCGTACTGAGAGCCATCCATAGAAAACTTGCCACAAGTGTTTACATGATCTGATTCGACGAGTGACCTTGCCGGCTCCGAAGGCTGCCCATTGTTGAGCATCTTCAGACTAAATAAATCAAAGAACGATTTATTTCTCGCATTAGACATAAAAGTGATTGTCGTACCGTCATCAGACCAGCCGCAAAGCCCATTTCTTGCGCCCTTTTTACCTGTTAGTTCTGTAATTCTTTTGTCAGACAGATTGAGACTAAAAATCTCATGATTTTCATCCCCGTTGTGATCTGCATGAAAAATTAGGTATTCTCCATTCGGAGAAAAAACGACGTTTGAAATCGGGCGGCCCAAATCAAAGAATTGTTCTTCTTTTTTGGTCTCTAAGTTTATCGACCATATCATTGGATATTTGTTTTTGTTTGTAATATAAAACACCCTACGGCCATCCGGAGACAAAGTAGCATCCGTTAGAGAGAATGATTTTTGAAAGTCTTCAAATGAAAAATCGTTTTTATCTCTGCCTTTTTTCGATACGCCAGCGCACCCGAACACAGTTAACATGACAATAAAATATCCGATGAAACGCATCTTAGAGCTCCTGATTTTTTTAGAGCGATTTAAAGGCCAGCTAGTTTCACCCCGACTATCTAGGTTTGCGGTTCTTTACTCCGCGCGAGATTTGCTCTTTTAGAAACCCTTCAAGCGGCGGATTAAACGAAATCAACGAAGTGACTTTTTCTTCTCCGTATTGATTTATAAGATCAGGTATTAATTCATCAATGAAGGAGGGCGTAAGTATCTTTACCCCGGCTGTACTAATTTCGACCGGCTCTTGTTTTTCCAATTTTTCGACCAGAATTTTTTTAATTTCTGCTAGGGCCGGCATGTTCCGCCGAGTGCAGAATTCGCCTGCTATTTCAACGAGGCGAATTATCATATGCCGGCATCCTTCAAAGTGGTTTCTAATATGACTAAGGTACAACCCAAATCATCTGTCAGTCTTCTTTCGTAAAACTGACTAGAGACTTGGATGACTGCACCTTGATCGCTTGCCACAAAGATAGATGCCTGATTCTCGCTTGCAAAACGAGAAAGATAATAAAGACCCATACCTCTACCGACAGTGCCTGTTCCGGTTATCCCCTCTTCCAATGATAGTCTAATGATCGAACTGCTAGACTTGCCGCGTGTATCACTCAGTCGCAAATTTTCTGGAATCTTCTGATGGATCCCGACCCCCGAATCACTAATAACAAGCACTAGTAAGTTGCCATCTACCTTGTAATGTAAACTCGGATGGCCATCACCATGTTCTTGCGCATTGATGAGAACTTCTTCAAGAACAACTGTTAAATTTTGATTTTTGATCCCGAGATGAGTAACAACTTCGAAAAGCTTTTGGTCTGTGATGTTTTTAACTGTTGTTAACCGAGAGTCGCCTTTGCAGAATTCCTGAAATACCTTCTCAACTGAGTGCACCAGTAAAAACTCCGGTTCTTGAGTGAGAGTTGGAGGTGATGGCCGGAATCGAACCGGCGTCAACGGTTTTGCAGACCGGTGCCTAACCACTTGGCTACATCACCAATGAGACTTGAATCGTGTGGGCAAGAATCGCTCTTCAGAGCTCAGATTTCAAGTTGGTAAATTGCTGGTTAAAACTATTGCTGCGCCGTGCCTCGACAGGGAGCGCGCAGAATTTATGGAACGGCTTATAGAGGGTGTGCTGAATTAACGCAACCCCAGCCTAGTGTTGAGTCGTTCGGCGAGATCTCTCTGTGGGGGTGAGGTATGACATGAGCACCAGCTCAGATAGCTAAAGCGCGCTGCGCGCCTCAAGAAGTGCTTGGTGGGGCTTTATGCAAAATTCTTTCGCCTCCTCAATGTGAATTCCCTCAACCACGCTGGAGTTTTCTAAACAGGCTAAAGCAATGGCAGCTTGCCTCACCGACTCACTTCTTCGAAGGGATGATTCTTGAATACCCGCGAAGGCTCGCTGAGCAGCGCCGGAAAACTCCAGCTGTGGGAATTTTTGCCATCTGCGCTTCCAAACCTGGCACTCAGTATCGCGGACGTAATCTTCGATCCAGTCACGCGCCGCCTCTATTCGATTCACCAGCGCTCCCAGATCTTTGCGAGCATTTGCCTCCCTCCATTTATCAGAAAATGCGATAACGTCGATTCGATCGGTAGCAGGACCAGAAATTTTCTCAAGGCTGCGGTAGATTTTCTGCGAGCTGCAGCGGCACTTTGTAGAATCGTTTGGAAGGTAGCGACCGCATGGGCATAAGTTCGCTGTCGCATACATCTGAAACGCACAAGGCATTATCTGCGCAGCTTGCCCTGCTCTCACTAGTCGAAACTTCGAACTCTCTAGTGGTTCACGAAGTGCCTCTTGCACTTGTTTCGAAAACTCTAGGTACTCATCAAGAACAAGTAAGCCTAAATGCGCCCTTGTCATCTCTCCGGGTGTGATATGACTACCGCCACCAACAATGGATAGATAGGTCATCGTATGGTGCGGCTGAACTTTCGGACGCCACGCCGTATTCGTTGAGTCAGACCACTCTAAGATATCTGAAAGCTCATCAGACCGGGGGCCTTTCATCAAGGCCCAAAGTGTGTCTGAAAGAGTGGTCTTCCCGCTTCCGGGCGGTCCAGCAACAAGTGCGTGGGCGGGCCATAGGGCTAAAAGCTCAACAAGCCTTGAAGCCGGCTCACCCCAAGTCAAAAGCGGAAGCTTCGGTCGCTGGAATTGGAGTTTATTAGAGGGTTCCGCCCAGTTGGGAGATTCAAAAAGCTCACCTATGTGCCGCAGGTGCCACTGCTTACCGGTGAGAGTCCCGCCGCCTTCAGCACACACGCAAAAGTCGAAATCTGTTTTACAGAGCAAAGTGGCGGTGTCTTTAGGTCGTATAATGTCGCCCTTTAAACCAACGCCTCCATAAACGCAGATTTTCTTATTCGAGGCGTCCGAACCAAACAGATTCGAAGGTTCAATCTTTTCGATTTCTATGAGAATAGCGAGCACGATTGCTAGATCGATACCCGAGCTCGATTTGCTGAGCTCGGTTGGGCGAAGGTTTACCAAAAGCGTTGAAGAAACTGGCAGGCGAATACCGCAGACCCTTAGTGCCGACTGGATTCTTATAGCACTCTCTTTAACAGATTGGCTGGCACACCCGACGATCATAATTTGGCTAGGCCCCGAAACGGCTGAGACTTCTATCTCGATTTCTTGGGTTCTGTTTCTCGATTCGATGAGTGAAAAAATTTGCATAGTGAACGGCTGCACAGCAAATCAATTGCCTATCTGATGGCACTCATCCTGATCCTGGTCGTTCGAGTTTCGGATTGTAGCAGAAGTAGGTTCGAATAGGCTTTGATGAAGGTTTCAGATGGCTCCTTTTAGGAGGCCCACAAAGTCGACGGTGCTCACTTTTTATGTCCGACTTTGCCCAATCCCATCTTGTTGCTTAAAAGATCAACCTTTGTACGACATCGGATGATGGTTCTCAACGGTCTCTTGAATTTTATGAGTCGCTACTGTCGTGTAGATCTGCGTCGTCTGTAAACTTGCGTGCCCCAAAATCATTTGTATCGATCTTAGGTCAGCGCCTGACTCGAGCAGTGCCGTCGCGCAGCCATGGCGAAATCTATGCGGTGAAATAGGCTCATCAAACCCGGCGACTTGCGACCAATGAGCAAGCCACCTCCAGATATCTACCCGCGAAGGGCGATGTCCTCGATCATTTATAATGATACTCGTCTGCGCAATCGGATCGTCGGTGAGATGACTTCTGACATGAGTGAGATAAATACCCAACTCTTGAATAATAAATGTTGTGAGCGGCACGAATCGCTGCTTTCCGCCCTTACCTTTTAGCAATACTTTGGAGTCATCCAAGTAAACATCTTGCAAACTCAGCTCTATAAGTTCGCTCACGCGGCAACCAAGCCCGAACAAAAGCGCCAATGTGATGTGGTTACGTGCAGTTTTATAGAGGTCGCTCGTTTTACTGGCATCAACAAGTTTTCGATATTCGTCAAAATCAAGTGGCCTTGGAATAGATTTAGTCACCTTGGGCGGACGCAGTTCTCTGAGTTCGGGCGCATCAATTCCGCGATCTTCTAAAAATTTGTAATAGGTTCTAAGACTTGAGATTACTCGAGCTTGGGAGCGTGTGCTCAACCCCTGCGACTTTAAAAAGCCTGCAAGCATCGAAAGAGGCTTTTTCGCTGCTAAGAACTTTTCGTAAACTTCAAGGTCACGCCGGTAGGCCATGACGGTATTGCGCGAGCGACCCCGAACGTTCTGAAGATCTTCAAAAAACTCCACCCAAAGCTGCATACTTACCCCACTCGTATAAGTATGAAAGCTATTGATGGTAGGAACAAGTATTATGTTACAACACATGGCCAATGAGTGATCCTGCCTGAGCGAGCGCAAACATAGGTAGTAAAACATGCTGGCTTATAGGCTTCACTTATCCCAAGTAGGAGATTTGGGTTGAACTTGGGATTTCGATTCTACTAATCGACTAGGTGCGTCCGCATCTAGGACCTGGCACCTAAAAATGAATGAGGAATTCTTGGAGGCCGTTGACGACGCCGGATAGCCAAGTTTGGCCAGTTGTTTGATCAAGTGAGTGAATCTGAAGCTTGAGACTGTCTTTCAGTGCACCATTTTCATCGAGGTCGTCAGAGTGGATCACAATAGATCTTCTCTTGTACTCAGGATTAAAATCGAGAATGTTGCTCGCGACTATCTGGAAGCCTCCGTCTTGAAGGTGAAAATTCTCGTAACCTGATGAAGGTACAAGGTTCGAGTATCCTTCTCGGGTGTACTCAGTTGGTGAAAGGTAAGTTGTGAATACTAGGTTAACGTAATAGGCCGCCTCTTGTTTTAAGACGGAAAGCGAAACGATTCCGCGGATTGGCTGCGCAGTAGATGCTACGTCAAGGATCGTGTAATCAGCAAACGGAAGCAGCGCCCGAAACTGCTCAGAAGTTTTGGCCTCCATCATAAAGTGACGTGTTGCTGGGTCTTGTTCTAAAGTCATCATATTTTGAATGGCGCTGACGCGGATTTGATCGAAGTTCTGCTCTGTCAGCTCTGTCAGCGCCTCATTCATTACAGTGAGCTGTTCTGAGTAGAGTGCCGATGCTTGATCATTTGTCAGCGTCGATTCGTGGTATCTTTCAACCTTCGCGCAAGAGACAGTCAACGCGCTTAGCCCTATCAGAATCGAAACAATAATTTCATTTAGTCTCATCGCAACCATAGCCTTTTTTTCAAGAGTTTACTTCAGGTGTCCGTACTCAAATTTCATTTTTTAACTAGTCATCTAATAGTTTGCCTTTACCTCTAAACATTCGGAAAGCCCGCTTGAGAAAGTGTAACCTCACTATGTTTGACTCTAGTTCAACATCACTTGACACCCCATGCCGCCCACTCCAACCTGCATGTAGTTTTGCATGAGAAAGTTGTAACCAAAACCATCAGGCCCAATTCGCGGACTCTGCGAAACTCTTAACCCATTGTTTGGAAGGACTACTTGAATTCCAGTATTCTGATCTATCATCTGAAACTGAAACATCATCTGGCTGAACATTCCCTGTTGTTGAGACACAACATAGTACTGACCTGGAGGTATCGCGCAAGTAACCGAGTTATTTTGAGAAAACTGTGGGGTTACCGTTAACACGCCTTCTGCCAACGCTGGACCGCTGTACTGTTCTGAAAAGAATTGACCTCCGAACTGCGAGATCGTCTGCTGCGAACCATAGAGATTTAACTCAAGAAAGATTGTTCCCGAGTAGTCAGATCCAATCGCTGACATTAAGGGCATCATACCCTGACTCTGGTAACATTGTGGTCCCATACACCCTCCTGGACCTCCTGGGCCTGGCGGCATAGGTGGTGGCGGTGCAATCGCTACGGGCTGATTGTTTCGATCTTTATCCGGGCACGCCGTTAGCATCGATAACGCTGTCACTGCCAACATCAAGACGCCCAACCTTCTTAAGTAGGGTCGCTTTGCTGAAGCCCGATCGTTTTCTTTCTGAAAGAAGTCTGTTGCTTTCATAACTCTCTCTCCTCAACTCTCCTCCCCCCTACGTATTCAATCTGCCCCCGCAGATCTTTTTTGTTTTACAGATGTCGAACCTTTGTTCAGTTTCACCTGTTTAAATCGCTCTTAAACACAGTCGCTTCAAACATCGCTACTTATTAAATGCTTTTGCAAAGTTGAGACCTTCAAATCGACCAATTCTCTTATATCCATCACTCGGTACAGATGATGTTACTTTGTCTATATCAACGACCCACTTGCCGTCTGAGTTTTGCGCCACAAAGGTGCGACAGTCATAAGGCCCTCTTAATATATTCCAGCACTTGGCTTGTGATTTGTCGTTACACTCGGGGTAGAAGAACGGCATAGAATTACAGACAGCGAGGTTCCAGTTTTTGTAGTAAACAGAGCCCGACATTAAACCCAAATCATCCGTCTCTTCGATGACGATGAGGGCCGCACCTAAGCTGTCTTCAAAAAAACCACGAAACATTCCGTGCGCAAATCTTTTATGCGAGTTCTCGTTCAGATCTGTTCCTGAATAGAAACGCCCTTCGTAATACTGATCACGACCACCAGGTCCAAGATCGTTGTACGAAATTGCTAACTCACCACCATAGACATCTTGGCCATACCATGAGCCAAGATTTTGAAGATTAACTCTCACCTTCACATCTTTTGGATTATATAAAGGACGGCCCGCATACTCAGAAAATGAAGTTATCGAATCAATCTGAAGTACAGCTTCTCCGCCAGCTTTGGCCGCAGTATTTGTGTCAGTGGGTGTCGTCGGTGTAGGCACTGTGGGTGTCGTTGGAGTGGCTGCTGGAGGAGGCGGAGCTCCAGCTCCGTTGTCCTTGCTTGGGCAACCAACAAGTATGGCAAGTGTGCTCACCAGTACCGCTGTTTTAATTTTTAGAGTTACCCTTTTCATTCTCTTTCTCCTAAGGAGATGTCTTCAAACACCGCCTCAACCATGTAAAAATGCCAGGATCGTGCCGAAGGTTAGTGGCTAGTCTTAACTAATTGTAATTAATGGGTTTTCTGGATTTCATGCTTTCTGAGGGCAATCTGTCTAAGCACTTTTAGGTGGGATAAGGGTGACCAAAAATGTTACAAATTTTGGTTTTTCTTTGTGTTTTCAATATGTTAACATCTAAGCGGTTCTGGCGTGCAATTGTCTAGTTTTTAGTCAGGCAAGAAAATTCATAGATTTCAACTAGTTGCTAAAGTTTTTCAAAACTTAACCGAAAAGATGGGTAGGTGCCCCTAAAGGCCAGCTAAGGATGAAAATGTCGACCATACTGATACACTTTGTGACTTTCGGAACAGCGCTTTTCTTTTTGATAAGAGTGCTAGCTTCCTAAAAGAAAAACGGCCAGGTCTGGGGAGATCCTGGCCAAAAACTGGAGGAACCATATGGGCGTTCTATCTGCGCCCATACTCATTGGACCCAACTCTGTTTTAAATGGGTTAATCAAGCCGAAAACAATTCCACAATTTTGAGTCTGGCGCGGATAAACTTAGTGAAGTGGCTGCCTTTTCCAACATGATGTAGGTACCAGGTCCCTTTTTCGATGAAATAAGTGTCTTTACCGTTTTCGAACTTCTCGTAGTTGCCATACGAGCTGAGCTCTGGCAGGTTACTGAGACACAATTTTTAATTGCCCGGGTGGCGAAATTGGTAGACGCACTAGCTTGAGGTGCTAGCGCTCGAAAGGGCATGCTGGTTCAAGTCCAGTCCCGGGCACCATTCAACATTTTCATTCATTTTGACAAGTACAGCGAATGGTTTTTTCAACTGATATCGAACAGTTAAGCCATCTAATATTGGGTTCGAGAGTATGGTATCTAGGAACTCTCTGCGCTCCTGTGGTGACTTGCTTTTCCATAATGATTTCGCTGATGTAGCCAGTTCGAGAACAGTTTTAGCTGTTTCCATCACAGCACTTGTTAAACTCTTTTGAAGTTTCTCAAGTTGATTAGTTATGTCTTCACGATTTTCACGAACTAGTCTTAGTTGGCGCTCGTAGGTAGCTTTGTCGATTTGATTTTCGGCAAACATATTAAACAACTTATCTTCACGACTTTGAAGTTCAACTTCCTTATCCTTGAACTCAGCTATTTGAAGTTCACTAACTCTATGGGCCTTATTCTCGGTCTTATTGAGGGCCTGGGCTATATCTTCAGCAAACTCATCGCTGATATTGATTTTTTCGATGAGACTTCCAAACTGTTCCCAGATTTTATCACCCTTGATATTTTCGAACTTCTGATGAACACCTTTGCCATTGGTACAATGATAATAGTGATATGTTTTTGTCTTTCCATCATCACTCTTGATGGTTTTCGTTTTAGGGTCATAAATAATCCGGCAACCACAGGAGCAATTCAACCAGCCATCAACCAACACCATATGCTCATCAGCAAAATTGCGTTTAGAACTACCTCGAAGCCCATTCATTTCATCAACTCTATCAATCCAAGCTCTAGGGATAAATAATTCGTGCTTGCCTTTGTAGCGCTTACCCTTCCAGTCGAACTCGCCACGATAGAAGGGGTTTTTAAGCCTATGTTCAATTGAGCTTTTTCGGTATGTCAGGGCTTTTTTTGATTTCATCAGCCCTTCTGACAAAACTTGCTTCCTAATCTCCTCGTAAGTAAACCCCTTCGCTCGTAATTCGAACTCTTTAAGAACGATTTTCCTATTTTTCTCATTAGGGTCGAGACCAATAATTGTGCCTCGATTTTTGAGACGTCCAGTTTCATCGTCTCTGAGTTTAACTGTGGTGTATCCAAGTGGCGGCTTATTGCTGGGGTACCAGCCAGTCTCAGCCTTTGAGGCCATCGCATCGATAACTTTAGCACTTGTTATTTTAGAGGTGCTTTTCGCCAAAGCGAGTTGAACATCACGAGCAAACAGTTCACTAGTTGGTGTATTCTGATGAAGTATCTTTCTTTCATTCACATAATGAATATTGAACTCACCCTTTAAAACGCGACGCTCATTCTCCTCCCCATCAGTCATATTTCTTGCTTCGCGGTCGGTCATATAGAATAAGACATTACCTATCTTGTTCTTTCGTACAAATGCCATTGCTTCATTATATTTTTTTCGATGCTGACTGTCTTTAGCACTTTCGGCAAAAGTAAAAACACTTACTAAATCTAATCCAAGGTCTTTCGCATACTCCCGACACTTCTCTTCCTGAACCTGATGAGAGATACCACCATCTGTTTGCTTGACGCTACTCACTCGAAGAATAGCGACAGCTTTCTTATTCTTGTATATTATCGTCATATAGATACTCGAACTTTCTTGGGTCAGGCATTATGGTTGCTAACAGCACTTCAAGTTTTTTCTTATCGCTCCAATTCGTGAGTAATTCTTCTGGTATAAAGGTTCTCACGAAACTTTCTTGTAACTCCTTTGCGAAGGGAAACTCCTCTCGATTGGTAACTAAAATTCTAAAAATAATTCCATTTACCATTCCAATTCTTTGGAGTTCCATTCGCAAATCTTCTCGCTCTTTCCGGGTTGTTTTTGTGCTTCGGAGTTTATGCCAAAGTCTAAAGCCAACATCGGAAAAATTGATTTTTCTATTTCTATAAGCGTCCATAAAGTTATCCTGCCTTTTCTTTTAAATCATTTGATACTTCTTGCGTATCTGTTTCTGGTTCGAGAGTGTCCACTTGGGCGTTTCGTGAATTTCGAAGATATTCGAAAATCTTAACTACCTGAGCGAACTCTTCCTCAGTAATTTTAAACTTCGTGCCATCAGCTGGGTTTATGTAAGTTCGGGTCTTTTCTTTCGCTAATGTGCCAGCCTCTTCGACTAAGTCAGGCTTGGCTCGGCCTGTTGTATTGGGTTTCATATCACCACCACTAATCAGGGTTTCTTTAAGTGGCTTACCCAGAACCAGTCCCGATATTTCCCCTTGAGCCTACTCCCTCGGTTCTTTATCGCTACAAAACCAGTATAACGCGTTGTTACATATTTCTCAATGGTTTCAATGGTTTACACGATTATCTCATTTCATAAATATTTTTTTCTTCAAGAGAAGTCATATCTTAGCCTAGCTCGTTGTTCGCGATAACGAACAAAATCGGCTAAGCTGAATATAGGCCATTACATAAATATCGAGATATTTTTAAAACAGGAGGTGCGTGGTGAAGGCACACGAAAAAAAACTATTAAAGTTGGGCGCTAACATTCAGAGTTGGCGCAAGCGACGACTAATGACCGTTGAAGCGCTGGCGAATAAGGCTGGCATTAGCAAAGGTAATTTAAGCGACATTGAGAATGGCAAGAAAGACCCCAGATACTTGACCCTCTACTTTATCGCCGAGGCTTTAAATCTTAAGGTAGCGAACCTATTAGCCCGACTTTAACCAGTTTTGGGGGTATATGTAATACCCCCAAAACTGGCATTATATACCCACAAAAAATCTACTTTTGAGATTTTCCATTTAATTTCTCGGTTGGCAATTACGCCACCAAAACAAAGGAGAAATAAAATGGCAAAAATAGTTCAGTATCTAAAAGCAAAAGTGGTTGAGTGTGTCCCTGCGACCGACGAAAAAGACTTAAGCAAAAATCTTAAGTGGGTCGTCATACTAGAGAGTGAGCGTAAGGTCACAAATACCTTATCGGCTCCTGATTTCATTCGCTGTAAATCGCTCCAGAACATTCCGGTAGGAGAACATCTATTGGAGGTCGAACAATTTCATATTGCCGATGGACGAACTGTAAAGTCGTACACGCGCATTCTTAAAAAAGTAGAGGCGAAATAAATATGATTTCCCTCGCAAATATGAAAATAGTTGCGGTACTTGTGGCCTCGCTCTTTGGAGTGGGGCTACTTGTATTTTACTATCAGAAGATAAAAAATCATTTCCGCTACCGAATGAAAGACCTAAAAGCCCTCGGCCTTTATTACGAAAAGAAAAAACTGTTTATTGACCCAAGCACCAAAGTCATTAGAGAAAAGGTTATCGCCTCTCGGATTAAGATTTATCGGGATAAAAATAATATTGTACTCGCTAAATATAATCCCAAATTGGCAGTCCTTGATTTTGAACGTCTAAAGGAACACCTCGAACACATTTGGGATAAAAAAATTGAGCATATTTCTGTAAGAAATCCCCGGTTCCCTTGGAGACAACGAGAAATCGTGTTTCACACTGAAAGTTTTAAGCAAACCCTCGCAATGACTGATTGCCCTAGAAACCTTGAGGTGGGCCAATACTGGCTTGGCAAAAACGCTCTTGGCGATGATTTGATTTTAGATTTGCGCAAAGGTGATTTTTCGCTAGGCATTTTTGCCCTGGCTGGTGGTGGCAAGGGTAATTCAATTATGGCGGTCGCCAGTTCATTTCTTGATACTTGGATTAAAAACACTGGTGAGCAGCATTACAGAGTTTTAATTTTGGACGCCAAAGGCACAGATTTTCACTCGCTCATAAAGAAGTATAATGCCAAATCATTTAATCCCATTTTTTTAGACGAGCTAAAAGAGGCGGTGGCAGTACTTGAGGACTATAAAAAAGAAATCGATGAGTATCGAAAATATCTCGCAGATAACGGTATTACGATTTCTCATTGGTTAAAAATTAAAGATAAGTATCCTGACCTAAAGCCAACTCCGAAACCATTTTTAATTATTGCGGACGAACTCTCGCAGTATATGACCCCGCGACCGAGTGTTCGCATTACTAAGGAAAGCGACGATGAAACTATTAGACTTAAGGAGCATTATTCACTTGAAGAGAAACTCTCGTCACTTCTAAACTCTATCCTCCAACTTTTCCGCTCATCAGGCGTGTTCATTATCTTAAGTAACCAGACTCTCAAGGTTGAGGAACTGACGCTCCAGCGTACAAACATAATCAATTTTTTATTGGGACGGAACTCAGCCCAGATGAGCCGATTACTCGTTGGTGACGAAAAAACTTTGACCGATACCACCCTCAAGGCAGGGAGATTTATTTTTTCAGGCAATGGTGAGGTTATTAAAGTCCAAGTGCCATTCATACTAAAAGACGACATTTAAAAATCTCCATTTATTTTGTGTGGAGACTTTATGAAAAAAAATGCCAGAATAGACTACCTCGATATACAGATTTACGACGAAATAAAAACGTCGTTACTCGTACCACAAAAAGACGAAGATGGTTTAACATTCAACTCATCGCTTTTTGTAAACGACGCCTTAGCACACGAGATTTTCAGTCTTCTAAAAATGTCCCAGACAAGTTCCACCTGGGGTAGTCGTGTTCTGTACAAAAGCGAGAGCAAAGAGATTTTTCTATCCGCCCGCCAGTTCCAAAAGTCTCTCCAATTTAAGGGGTTATTTTTCTTAAGACCAGACGCACTCACTCTCACTCAAGCCGTCATTGATTTTCTGAAAGAGCGAAGAATTAAGTTTTTAGTGAGCCGTTTGGATATTTCGTTCATTAATAGAAATGAAAAAATCTATGGGCTTCTTGACGAATGCGATTTTAAAAATCTCACCCAATATACGCTCAAGAAACGTAAAGAAATCATCTATTATAAAGCATATAACTCACGTTTTGCCCTCGTGGCTTATGGTAAGTCGAGCCAAATAAAAAAGGAAAAAGGGAACGAATATCTTGAACGATTTTTATCGTGTTACGAGCTTTCAACATTGCCCGAAGATTTAATAAATCTCGAACTTCGTACGTTAGGCACAGATAGTTGTGCCTTAATCACTGAGGCAATTATCGAAAAAGTTGACCCGGTAAAACTTAAATCACTCGTCGTCGCACAAGCAATGAAGCGGATTAAGTTCAATTCAGATTTGGCGGATTTAATAAATGAAAGTTCCATTTAATAGAAACAAAGGAGGATACGTTATGAGTTTTACACAAAAAGAAATTATTGAGGAGATTTTGAGTTGGCAAAAGACAAAGAGCGATGAGGTTCAGGAGTTAAAGCGAATGACAACAAAGTTTGCCGAAAACGAACGCACCAAACGAGCTAAGGAAGTCGCCTTTGGCGAACGACTTGAGGGTCTTCGAAGACAATTTAGTTCATTTTTTTCTAATCAGCCACAGGAGGCAAAAGTATGAAAATCATTGATGTAAACGAATTAAAAAATCCTGCGTGCGAGGCCCCTTATTACAATATTATTGACCCAGATAAATCGGGGACTGAAGACCCAAGGGCTTGTGGTTGTTCCACTATCGCACTACTTAATGCGATTTTGACTTTAAAGAAACGTCTTAAAATTAGCGACAATGTATCGCCCTTTGAGGAAATGAAACTCATTCAAGAGTTAACAAATGAAAAAAATAACAGTGTTCAACCTGAAACGCTACTGGGCATTATTGACAAACACCCAACATTCAACTCTTGCCGAATGCTCGTGATAAATCCCAACGGAATGAATGAAGAAGTTTTTTTGCGTATATTTTTAAATCGCCTCTCGCAAGGTAGTATCGCCTTAAGTCTAATGGAGGTGCCAGCGAAGCCAGGAGACAAAGCAAAGGACGTTCTTAATCACGTCTCATTTATTCATAGCGAGAAGGGCGAGGTTTATTTCGATGGACTTCGCTCTAATCTGGATTTCCTTCTCAGTGCCTTTTATTTTTCCCGACCAACGACACTTATTTTTTTCGGATTAAATGTGGAGGAAGACAATGTTTCACGAAGAAAAGTTTAAACTTCTGCCTTGGGATTATTTTTTGAGCGATTATGAGAGAGATTTATTAAAAATGCCCATTCAGGATTTAGTAATTAAATATCCAAGGATAAGCCAAGAGCAAATTGAGGCCGAATTAATTACTATTCGTGACAATGTCGCCATTTTTAATTCGATAAATCAGCTCCATATAAGTTGAATAGAAAATAATTTAAAAAGTCGCCCAGAAAATCTCAGTCTATCCTAAAAAACTCCATTTAACAGTTAAGGGTTTCCGCAAGTGAGAACCCGAAATCAACGCCGAAAGACAGGGAGTGAATATGGATACAAAATACAATGGCTGGGTAAATCGTGAGACTTGGGCTTGCTCATTACGATTGGATAACGATTTTTATGATTTAAAGGAGGTACTGAAAAAGTCCTCTAAAAGCTGGCAAGATTACAGCGATAAATTGAGAGACCTAATCTACGAAATGGAGCAAGAGCTAAAAACAAATCCAAGCAATGAACTTTTAGATGTATTTTTGGATATTGGTTCGCTGTATAGGGTTGACTTTGATGAAATCGCAAAAAGCGACTTAAATTAGGATAGACATTTCATAGTAGCTTTAAACTTAATGAACACCCCAAAATGGGTGTTTTTTATTTTGATGATTGAATAGAGATTAAGATCTATTTTTTCGGTCTCTTATTTTCTGCTTGTACCAGTTGGCATAGCCCATTTTCAATGACGTCGGGATTATAATGGTCACAAGAAAAATGGCTATTTTTTTTCGTGGCTGAAAACAAAAGTGGCATTTCTATATTTCCACAAGTGTTTCGAATGACATTGGAATTTTGATGGCGAGGTGGGTGGAGTTGAAAGTTATCACTCTTAATTTCACCAGACACTCTTAGTTCATACCATTTGGCACTTACAGAACGGAAAACTTTATCCTTTGCTGTACGGACACACCATACTCTACATCTCTTATTATTTGTTACTGGCTCGTCGTCCCAGAGAACAAAGTAGATGCGGGGAATATCGTCCAATGCTGTTACATTTAATTCTTTTTTTGAGGTTTCCGATTTCCGGCCTGATGGCAGAACCCCGTTAAATCTTGGAGTATCAATAGCCTCCCAACAGTTTGCACCTTTTACGTCGGAGCCATCGCTTAGGTCTGCTCCTTTTTTTTGAGCGAGACCTTTGATACCTGATAACACGGATGCGAGGATTTGCGACCAAGCACGAGTATCGTTTGGAATTGGGTGGCTATACTTATGAGCAATGGGGTGAATATCGTAGAATGCCTTGCAGTGTGCGTCTAAGAGTTGAAGAGCATCAATGATGTTTTGTGGATAAGTTTTTTTTCCGTTCATCGACCCACTATTCGGAAATTACTAGTGATTTCTTGAGGCCTGAAGCAATGCGATAATTTCGGATGCGGATCATAATCCTTTGCAGAGCCTGGATTTTAGTCTAACATTTTGAAAAGTTAAGGGGAAAAAATGAGTAAAGTAAACAACTTGGAACAGCATCTTTTAGATTTTGCGGACTACATTTACGCACATACGGCCTTAAAGCCTATGTCTAAGACATTATTTTTTGTCTCTCGTCTTTTGTTAGTATTAAAGCACTCTAGAAAACTTAACGCGATTATAGAAAAAAAAGGTTCGCCAACAATCACCCAATTCGTTGATGAGTATAATCTCGTCCGAAAAAAGTTTGACCTTAGCTCCGACGATTATGATCTCTCGCAAGTCCTTGGCGACATTGAGCCTCAACTAGAAAATGTCTTGGGATTTCTAGTTAAAATTCATAATTTATCGGCTGACTTTGATGTTTTAGGTCTAGCTTTTAATTCTCTATTACGGGGTAAGTTTGAGGCGGGAGAAGGACTTGGTACTCACCTCACCCCAGAAGAAGTCGTTACCCCAACCGTCCAGATGGCATTAGCGATTATGAATAAAAACGTATTGGACGGACTGTTAAGTGAAAAGAGTGATTTCGTAGCTGGCGACATCACTGGTGGAACTGGACGATTTATGTTCCATCTAGCCAAATCCCTAGAGAACAAAGCGGAAAAAAACACATTTAACAAAAAAATCTATTTATTTGACCAGTCCAAAATCCATACAGAGTTTTGCGAGATTAATTTTTTATTGGAAAGTGAGAATAAGCCAAAATGTTTTTGTGTTCCAGACTCACTGACAAGTGACTCGCTCGACAAACTGAGAGGAAAGTTTGCTCTTTTACTAACAAATCCACCATTTGGAGTGAATAAGTACACATACACGGAAAATATTAGGTCCCATATCCACACTGAATTATTAAAGTTTTTAAACTTTAGTAATAGTGGCGCAACAATAGACCCAGCTTGGTTGTTTATTGTGAAAAACTTGGATTTGTTGGCTAGTGGTGGCGTGCTTGGGATAGTTTTGCCTAATGGTATAGCGCACTCCGAAGACTTTGTTCGCTTACTTTTTAGTTACGAACGCATTAATAATGTTGAGCTTACCGTTGGCGGAGTGTTCGCGCTTCCAACAGTGACATTTGCTCTCGGTGGAACAGTTGCAAAGACGACTGTTGTTCTGATTGGAAAAAATACTGACTTTAAAAAGTTAGGAACAGCAACTATCGAACATATTGGGTTTGATAAAAGCGGAAATAAACGAGTCGAGTCTAATCATGGAAATCAACTCGAAAAAATCGCAAGTAGTTTTGTGAAACAAAAAAATACTGACATACTAACTTGGTCGGAAAGCTGGAAGTCCTTCGACCGATTGTCTCCTGATTTAATTCAATACCAGTCAAGGAAGAGCGATAATGCTTCTATGGCTATCAAGTCCTTAGAGAGTCTAGTTACGCATCGAAGAGATTTTGGAAAAATTGAGCGGAAAGCTAACTCGAAACACCTCCATATTTCTATTCTTGATATTGATGAGACGGGATTGATTGATGTTCGCTCGTGTTTAGCGCAAGCACCAGTTACGCAGCCTCTAGTTTGTGAGGCTGGTGATATACTCGTTTCATGTTTAAATCCGAATATTTGGAGAGCTACCTTTATTCCATCAATCGAGAATACTACTTGGACTTGTAGCCCAGAGTTCGCCGTTTTAAAGCCGAAGGAAAAAGGACAGTTAAATGCAGCGAAATTATTTCTTTTAATTCAACAACAAGCTGTAAGAAGTCAGGTTGTTGCTCTTGGTAGAGGGACATCCTCAAGTCGCCAACGAGTGAAAAAGACAGATCTCAATCTTGTTGATATTCCAATGCTGGAGCTTAAAGACTCAACTATTAAAGCTTTTTTAAAAAGTCGAATGGAGTTTTACCAAAACCGTATGACGGAACTCGAATTTATGAGGCACTTAACGGCTGGTTCGGTATCGGAATTATCTTTATAAAAAAGGCGAGGTTTAACCCTCGCCCTGACCTTCAAGCACTTTTAGTAGGTACTTAATAGAAACAGAAATGGCCGAACCTGAATTAAGGTATATTAAAATCTGTGAGCCATTTTTAGTTTTTCTCACTTTGTGAAACGGTACGAATGCTAGGCCTCGTTTGAATTGTTCCTCTTGTCTTTCTTGTTTTACTTTTGCCATAAAATCCTCCTTTTGTTCCAACCCATTTCGGGGTTTTTGTAAAACTCTGAAACCCAAATGGTGTTGAGAACTCCAAGTTAACCCAGCCGAAAAAGAAAATTTTAAATCTACGAGTGGCATAACCAGTGACAGCTAAAGCTGGCGGTGTTTTTGATAAACGAGTAATCATTTGGTCGGAGGGGTGGCTTGGGAATGGATTTTATTAAAAAGGAATATTAAGGAACAGACGCAAGATGTGTCTGACTAGCTTAAATGTCGTTATTAAAAAACAAAGCGTCAGATTATATTATTAAAAATGGTAGATTGACGGCCAATTCAATTTTAAGCACAATCGAGGACAGCGGTTCGAAACTCGTCCAACAGGGCGCACCAAGTTTTTTCTCAGAAATATCAATACGATACAAAAGTTGCCGGTCGATACGCGCCAACCGGCGGTTAGAAAAAGTTCTATTTTTTAATTGACCTAATAGTGCCATATATGGCACTATTACTTGTAGATGCAACTTCAAATAGAGCAAACATCTGAGTTTATGGAATGGTTTGAGAGTCTGAATCTAAAAGATCAGATGCAAATTGACTCACGAATTCAACGTATCCGAGATCATGCTCATTTTGGTGACGCCAAAAATCTCGGGGATGGTTTGGCTGAGTTAAGATGGAAAAATGGACGGAGAGTTTATTTTTCAAAGACTGGACCTGTTGTAATTTTGCTTTTGAACGGAGGATTAAAAAATGCTCAAAAAAAAGATATCCAAAAAGCGCGGCTTCTCCTTGAACGATTTACCGGCGGTTAAATTAAAAAATCGCAAAGGCATCATAGGATTTAATCCAGATGTGCGACTTCAAAAACGGGAAGTTGTAGCGCAAGCCCTTTGGCAATGTCTTGTTGAAAATGACATTGAAGCATTTAAGGAAATTTTGCGAAGCCATTTAGAAGTGACGAATAAAGACGAGCTTGCGCAGAAAGCAGGTATTCCTAGGCGGACATTATTTAGAATGCTTTCGCCCGAAGGAAACCCCACCTTGGAAAATCTTGGAAAAATTATTCATCATCTCTGTGCTTAAAACAATGTTGGCGGGCAAACACTTCAGAGGATCCAATGAGGTCCGCAACCGTATAAAAGTTCTTTAAACGCAGATAGAGATCACTCAGTTCCTGGGGCGAGAGGCTCTTAGCTTCGGGATAGGCTTCCATCTCAAATATAAACGTCGCAAGCGGTTCGTCTACTTGTTCGACTTGCGCACCACTTCTTTTTTCGAAATGATTTAGACACACTTAGAAGAGAAAGAGGCTTTAAACTGTCGAACCATTAGCCGCCTCAGTAGGAATTTTTTACTTTTCACTGCAGCTAAGTAGAGAAACTGGTGGGAATTTGGTCCAATAGGAAAGTGTTGTCTATCAAATGTTTATTTTTAGCAGGATGCCTTTTTGTAGCTTATCCACCCCCGATTGCGCTGGCTGGCCTAGAGAATGAATCGAATTCATCAGACGTATGTAATCACATTGTCAGCTCAGAAAATTCGGCCTTTTTCGGACTTGGAGTTCCTACACCCAAGTACCCAGCACCTGAGAGTAAATCAGGGCTTTTCTTCATCGAAAGCTTTCTTGGCTTCTCATTTCATCAAGTTATGAATGCCGTGGTGTATCGAATTTATCCGAACGCTCATCAAACATATCGAAAAACCTCCCCTGGTCGACAAAGAGAAGCATTAAAACAAACGAGTCTCATTCTGAATTTGATTGAAAATCGACAAGTAAAGTTAGAAGAGACTACCGAAGAGCATCACAAAGCTCTAAGAAAGCTCTTTGCAAACAGAGAGATTGTAGACCTAGGATCCGGTGATCCCGACACTTCTAATTACATTAGAATGTTGTCGCATCACTTTAGGGCCACAAGCTATCTCGGAGTTGATACTGAAGTTGATGAAGTTACCTTCACGGAAAGAGGCTACCCGACCACCTCGAATTTCCAAGCTAAATTGCCATCCCGGTATATCAAGCAAGATATTGTTGAGTTTCTTAAGAACTACAAACAAAGAGGCAGCGATTCGGCCCCTGCAACTTTTGTAATGATGGGGATGGAACTTGTAGATTGGAGCAAGGTGTACGAAACCGCTGCCAAACTCCTCAATATCTCACTTAGCGAAGATAGGGGTAATCTAAGTGGCCCACTCGATGCGCCAAGCCCTTACTACACCGAATTAGCTCTAAAACTAATTGAAGAAGCTAGCTTGGAAAAACCTAGCGGCACCCCCGAAACAATCGCCATAGTAGATGAAAAGATTAAATCAAAGCTAGCCCAACAAAAAGAATATGTAGTCGCCACACTTGAAGCCTTCAAATCAACATTTCGGCCCGGCGACATTCTGCTGCTCGGACCATCGACGACTCGATTGGACTTTGAATCCATTGGCCTCAGGAGTCTCTCTGAGAACCCATGGGCACCCGGCCAACTCATTACTACTTATGAAGCGATAGCCGGAAAACCTATGGGACGTTAACTAACGTCCCAATAGAAAATCATAGAAAAGTATCAAGTCCAATTGCTAAAGTCGGGATAGTAAGTCGGGATCACAAATAAATAAAAGCTTTAAGTTTTTTAAAATCCCGGCGGCGGACCTTGGTTCCTCTCGACGACAGTCTTTAAGATAAGTCGAGCCAGTTCTGTGGCTTCTACTGGCTTAGTTACATGTGCTTGAAAACCAGCTAATAAAGCGTCCTTGGCATCTGCGTCTGATGTGTAAGCACTCAAAGACAAGGCCGGGACTTTGCCTCCCTTACCATCATCAAGTGCCCTAATTTTTCGAATTAGGCTGTACCCATCTTCTCCGGGCATCGCCAGGTCACTCAGTATAATACTAGGATCAAAACTTGAAAAGACGTCGAGGGCTTCCGCGGCAGAACTGACAGAGGTAACCTCCGCTCCAAAAGACTTCAGGTAAATACTAATCGCTTCCCGTGTCCCCTGATCATCATCCACTATCAGAATGCGCAGCCCATCTAGCTTCGGAGTTTGCCGGATAGACTTATCTTTATTACCCGGTGTGCCATTCGTTAAATCATTCGTTAAATCATTCGTTGTGATCGCAGTTTGATGGGATATCACTGGAAAGGTAACTGTAAAGATTGCTCCCTTACCCCCAGGATTATTCTCTGCTTTGACGGTACCACTTTGCATTTCCACCAAGCTGCTCACAATAGAAAGCCCCAAACCTAGCCCACCATGCTCTCTTGTAGACGAACCGTCTGCCTGCATAAAACGTTTAAAGATATACGGAAGAAACTCCGCAGGAACACCTTTACCTTGATCTGAGATACGAAGCCTGGCAATTCGGCCGTTGTGTACGTCTAAATATGTGAGCTCAATGCTAATCGTACTGCCGTTCGGAGAAAACTTGATCGCGTTGTTAAGTAGGTTCCAAACAATCTGTTGGAGCCGAGTGGGATCCACACGAATTAATTCTGCCGAATTTGGAATATCCAACTTAATTTTAATGGACTTCTTTTCTGCCAGTGGCCTCACCGACTCTGTTGCGGTACGAATCACTGCACCCGGATCAACTTCTTTAATTTCTATAGCTAACTTACCAACGATAATTCTAGAAATATCAAGCAGATCGTCAATGAGCTGGTTTTGAGTCTTAGCGTTTTGCTCAATAACTGCAGCACCTCTTTTTGCCTGCTCATAATTGACCTTTCCTTGCGCAATTAACTGAGCCCATGTGAGGATTGAAGACAGGGGAGTTCTGAGCTCATGTGAAAGAGTAGCCAAGAAAACATCTTTAGCAAGGTTGGCTTCATCAGCCTTGATATACGCTTTCATCGTTCTTTCTTCTCGTTTTTTGATTTCATCAATATCAGTCAAAGTGATAATGGCACCATCAATCTTGTTATCTACAGTTTTGTAGGGCCGCACCTGCAGGCGTAGCCAACTCCCCTTAAAACTTTGCACCTCTAATTGTTTAGGGCTCAAACTCTCAATCACCTCCGCTATAACTTGACTGAGGTTTAGGTCGAAACTGGGTTTAATATCTCCTATCGGTCGGCCAACATCAGAGAATATCAAATTAAATGCGCTTTTAGCTCTAGGAGAAAAGCGCCGCACACGAAAATCACTGCCAACAATCAGAACAGGGATTTCTATACTCGCCAAAACGTTATTAAGGTCACTACTTAAAGTCGTAAGATCCGCATTTCTCATCTGCAGCTCTTCATTCACCGTAATAAGCTCCTCGTTCGTAGATTGCAGTTCTTCCTGGGCGGTTTCAATCTCCTCATTCGTGCTCTGCAGCTCTTCGTTTGTGCTTTGTAACTCTTCGTTTGCAGACGTCAGCTCTTCTTCAGTAGATTCATACTGCTCGACAAGAGCTTGCTGGAAATCTTTTATTTCTAGTAGTTCGGCGAGCAACTCGGACGTGCGCTTATCTTCCTTGAGGCGCGCCTTCGTTTTTGCGCCCTTTTTGCCCCGCTTACTATCGTCTTTTGAGCTGAACTCACCCGTCTTTGGCTCTTTAAAGAGAACTAAATACCTTCTGTCTTTTACCAACGCCTTAGGATCGATTGGGATTATTTCAAGGTCGCAGCTGATATGCCTGCCATCCGACTCAAAATGTAGACCACTTCGCACCATGGCCTTATTCGCCTTTTTTACCGATTGAATTGTTGTTCGAAGACTAGCGAGTAACTCAGGTCGAACCATTTTTATGAGGTTGAGACTTGGCTGGCCCGTCGCAGGCTCCAAAAAAGGCACAGTGCGACCCCGAAACTGCAATATCTCAAGATCAGAATTTACAATAACTCCCGCCGGAGCATATTTTGAAAGCAGTATCTTATCTGCGTCCCTTTGAAACTCACTGTCATTCTTGGTAGCGTGCCTGAGGGTTTTTGAAACATCTGGGATGGCTTGAGCTTGCTTAGAAGAAAACCGAATCATAGGAGTTGGCACGCTTGACCTAGAATAAATTTTATGAACTTTATCGACCAAACTAAAGAGCTGCGAAAAATCTCCGAGACTCTCAGCGCGACCAAGCCACAAGAAACCGCTAGGTAAAAGGGCGTAATGAAAAATTGGAATGACCCTTTTCTGCAGATCTTTGCCAAAATAAATCATTACATTGCGACAAGAAATCAAATCTAGTTTTGCAAATGGTGGATCGCTAGTTACGTCATGCCGAGAGAAGAGACAAAGATCCCTGACCGCTTTTATGATCTGATATCCACCATCAATTTTTTGAAAGAACCGACTGAGGCGTGGTTGCGAAAGTCCACCTACACTATCGCTATACTGTCCTGTGCGAGCTTTCTGAATTGCATATTCACTGATATCTGTTGCGAATATTTGAACGGCGTTACGCTGTGCCCGGGTTTCTAAAACTTCTAACAGAGCAATGGCAATCGAATAAACCTCTTCGCCCGTCGAACAACCTGGAACCCAAATGCGAATAGTGCTCCCCTTGGGCTTATTTTTTAAAAGATTAGGTAGTACCTCTTTTGTCAATGCCTCGAACGACTCTGGATCACGAAAAAAATCGGTGACGTTAATAAGGATGTCATCGTAAAGAGCTTGAATCTCTTCTTCGTGAGTCTCGAGAAACTTGACGTATTCCAAAAGATCTTGGCGTTTTTGCACCACCATTCGTCGCTGGATTCGGCGCATAATAGTGGTTTTTTTATACCCAGAAAAATCGACCTTTTTTTGAGATCGTAGTAGGGCAAATAACTTTTCGAGAGCTTGGTCATTGGGAGCAACCTCAGAGTTTTCTTCTGATAATGCCGAATTTGAATCCTCACCTTCGTCAAACTGGTTACTTATCTCAAACTCTTCCGCGGCAATGTAGGGATGTGCCACCAGCCTTGAAAGTTCGGCGGCAATACTTTCAGGCCTTAAAATCAGATCCACAGCACCTGCTGTTATTGCGCTCTGGGGCATCCCCGGATACTTTGCCGTTTTTGGATCTTGGGCATAGGTAATGCCGCCTTCTACTTTGATCGCCATTAACCCACTTGTACCGTCGCTGCCTGTTCCAGACAGCACTATGCCAATCGCTCTGCTCTTTTCTGATATGGCGAGAGATTGCAAAAAAACATTGATGGTCATATTTTGCCCAGGAGACACATCCCGGGTAGAAAGACTGAGCACTCTTTCATTTATTGTCATATTAAAATTTGGAGGAATTACGTAGATATGATTAGGTTCAATACGTGTGCCGTCCTTCACCTCTTCTACTTTTAAATTTGTCGATCTAGCAATAATATCTACAGACATGCTTGGGTGTGTTCGATCCAGGTGTTGCACGAGTACAAACCCCAACCCAGTATCAGTGGGCATAGTCGAAAAGACCTGCAAAAAGGCTTCCAGCCCCCCTGCCGAAGCCCCTATACCAACTATCGGAAAGCTGTCGCGCAACCGACGCGTTTCCTGTTTGGGTTGATCAGGTATTCTCTTTTTGCTTTTCAGCACGATTTTAGACTTCAGAGTGTTAGATTTCAAACTGTACATCCCTCCTAAAGGGGCTTCAAATTACTTGGCGGTGAGTCTAACCGGTAGTCGGTAAGCTGATTGTCACTTTCGTTTGTAAGGCGCGTGCTGTCCAATCTCGATAAAGTGATTTACAGCTTTAAGAAACCCGTCGTTGTCGGCAGGTTTTCGGATAAATCCGATTGCCTTACTTTTAGGTACCTCGCTCATACCTGTCAAAAAAACTACGGGTACATGTTGAACAATCTCAGGATTCACCTTTTCCAGCAAATTCAGAAACTCCAGACCATTCATATCACCGATTTGCATATCTAATATGATGAGGTTGGGCTCATCGATTTCTAACAGAAGCTGGAGTGCTTTCTCACCGCTGTCAGCCGCGATAACGTCGAATCCTGCTGAACCGAGCACAATTTGATGCAACTCTAAGGTGTCGGAGCTGTCATCGATCACAAGTATTGACTGCTTTGGCGAAACTACTTCGCTCTTTTTTGGGGAAATGGAATGGTTGAAAATGGTACCCATCGTCTCCTTGCATCAGGAGTATGCAGTATAGGTTGGGGAGTCCATCAAGTCTATTGGATTAAGCCGAGTGAGTCTCGGCAAGACGGTATAGGCAGGTAGTGCCGTTCAGATCGTTTTAGAGACGCACTCAGAGGACATTGAGTTTGATATCTCATATAGAAGAATAGCAATTACTTCATTTACTGAAACAAAATACTAGGGGGGACCCCGTCGGAAATTCATTTCTTTGCGTTCGCGCTGTAGCTTGGACGTATTGGCAGCGGCGCCTAAAGTGCACCGATATTAGGGGCACCATTCCAACAGTCACCGTTGTAGTTACCATTTATAAAATCCAAAACCTTGCCCTTGCCAATTATTGGACTTGAAGGCTGCAAAGCTACGTTAGTAAGAGGATTAACAAAACCAGGAACGATCTGATAGAAGGAGTTTGGTAAATTTTTGTATTCAATATCTGTTCCGGGATAGGCGCCTCCACCTCCCCAGTAAAAAACATTGTGAGACATTTCTAGCCCAACTGTCTCCGATTGCTGCCCAGGGATCATCCAAACGAAATTTCCCTGTGTAGAAAAAATGTTGTTGTAAATCTTCAAATTTTTGTTTGGAGTATAAATATTTCCACTTGGGCCACCTATAATTTCATTTCGCAGAATTCTCATAGCTGAAGTAGAATTGTTAACACTGTAGGTGTTGTTCGCGACGATGCAGTCTTGGCAACCATCAAAACGAAATGCCGTTGTTCCGGAATTTATCATCACATTGTTCCAGACTTTTACATTCTTCGCTTCATAAGTAACGGACGGATCAACCAAAAACTGATAACCTGTGCCTGGCCCGCCGACGTAAATACTTATGCCGGTGTTGTTGTCGTGAATGTAGTTGCCAAAAAGAATCGCAGAATCGATCCCGCCTTTCACTTCGTTGAAAGCTCCACCGTGGTGGGCGTCGATTCCAGCTAAGGCAACGTGGCCAGATGCCACGAATTCGAACATCAGGCGGCCAGGATTCGCATAGGCACACTCGCTGTTAATAACAGAAATATAGTCTGACCAATTGCTCTTTAAACAAGCGTAACCAGTATGATGAATGTAAGAGTTCATCACGACTGCATTGTTAGCTTGATCCGTCTTAGTGGCTCCACGTATGTAAATACCATGACCACCGGAGTGCGATACCTCAACCCCGTCAATAATCAAACCTTGCGTTGAAATAAATCCCATATCACCAGAGCCAGCACAATTGAATTTTGCTTTTCTTAGACCATCCACCGATCGAATAGAAAGCGGTCGAGCTGTGCCACCTTTAATGTTGTTAAAAGAAAGCCCAACACAGTTCCATGTGCCTGTCATAAAGTTAAGGCGAACTCCTGGGCCGGCTTTGGCTACAGCTGCAGCAACAGATTTAAGTGGTGCCTGAGGTGATGTTCCTGCATTGCTGTCGTTTCCGGTTGGTGAAATATAAAATTCTTTTTCAGGGATATAGTTTAAAACCCAGTCCGGTATAAAACTCTCTGGCGTCGTTGCACATGCATTTACGGGAGCTGGTGCTGAACCGCCGGGCCCTCCTCCTGGATCTGAGCCGGCACCAGGACCACCGCTGCTGCCCCCGGGAGTTCCTGGGAGGTTATTACCCCCTTCGCTATTGTCACCACCAAGAGAGGAGGATGCATCTGTTCCACAGCTTCCATCAACGCAGCCAGGGACTGTTTTGAATTCCGTTCCGCAGCCGACGAGAAAGCCCGCTAACAAAAAGTGTATCAGTTTGAAACGCATTCTAAATTGAGACAAAGAAATAATTCTGATGATTGATCGGTCCATGTATTTAAATGTTGCGAAGACCATGCCTGCTGAATGCAGACCTATTCGAGACTAGAAGTTTACTCTGTCTACTTTTTTGAAATTGGCTATTATCATGGCAATTTTCTTAGTTCTGCTATTTGTGTAATTCTCCAGCGATTCTGACCGGTAATAACTTTTCAGGGAAGCTGACCGCTTTGGTGCGTCATTCTGAGGCTAAACTTCAACCTGTAAACCTATTTCTACGACCCTTCCAAGAGGGGCATCAAAATAGTTTGGCGCCCGGTAGGAGTTTCTAGCCATCCAGGCAAAGAGATGTTCTCGCCATCTCGCCATTTGTTTATTCTTTGCAGGTATCACTGTGTCGCGCCCAAAAAAGAAGACAGACTTATCGAGATCTGCAGGATATCCCTGAAGTGCTAAGGTTGCCACAGCTCTTCTCAGATCTGGTTTTTGTAAATAACCGACTTTAAATGAAACGCTGTAAAACCCTGACCCAAGTTCTACAACTTCAAGATAGTCCTCAGACCGACAATAAGGCGAGTCTAAATAATTTACGTTCATCAGAATAATATTTTTGTGAAGCACCTTTTGATAAGACCAAAGCGACTCAAGTATCCTCGGTATTTTTGCTTGTGTTGAAGACATATAAACCGCTGATCCGGAAATTCGGATAGTCTTTTCGACTTCAACCTTGTGTATAAAATCACCAACATCGATCGATGTATTGTCTAAAGATGCCGCCAATATTCTGCGCCCCCTGTTCCACGTTGCCATCACTGCGAAGACGCCAATCCCAACAGCTATCGGAAGCCAGCCACCGTCAAAAAACTTAATAGCGTTAGAAACAAAGAAGCCAACATCAACTATCAAAAACAAACCTGTGATTGGAATTAGCCAAAAAAGTGCCTTCGGGTAATAACTCTTGGCCATAACAAACGCAATTATTGTGGTAATAAGCATGGTCGCCGTAACAGCTAGCCCATAGGCAGAAGCCAACCGCGAAGATTCTTGAAAAGTAAGTGCCACCCAAATACAGACTAAGCACATCAAACTATTTACTAAAGGTACAAATATCTGACCTATTTCTCTATCCGATGTGTGCACTATCTTGACCCGTGGACAGTAACCCAGTTGCACAGCTTGTTTTGTGAGAGAGAACACACCAGAAATCACAGCTTGAGAGGCGACAATGCTCGCAAAGACCGAAAGAATCACAAGAGGGATCAATGCCCAGCTCGGTGCCAGCTGAAAGAAAGGATTGGTGATGTCAGTGCGCCCACTTAACAATAAGGCCCCTTGCCCGAAGTAATTAAGCAGCAAACAAGGTAGCACCAAAAGGAACCAAACACGGCGTATGGCCCGTGCCCCGAAGTGACCCATGTCTGCATAAAGAGCCTCACCGCCCGTCACAACAAGAAAGACACTGCCGAGGATTACTAGAGAAGTCGTTCCATCCTCTAAAAGCAGACGAACACCGTGAACAGGGTTCAATGACCAAAATACTTGGGGGTACTCCGCTATGGCCACTGCTCCCATCACTGCCATTGTCACAAACCAGATAAAGATAATGGGTCCGTACAGTGTTCCAATTTTTTGTGACCCAAAACGCTGCAGGAGAAATATAAACAGGATGATGATACAGGCAAGCGGCAATACCCACGGATCAAAAACCGGCGAAACCACATGAAGTCCTTCGAGTGCCCCAAGAACACTTATTACAGGCGTGATGACTCCGTCCCCATACAGAAGAGCTGAACCAAAAAGAGCTAAAAGAATAAAAAATCGACTTCTGGAGGTTGGACTCCCTGTGCGACGTTTCATCAATAGTGCTTGAAGAGCCATAATGCCGCCCTCACCGTCATTATCAGATCTTAAGAGCAAAGTGATATACTTCAGAGAAATGACGAGGATAAGCGACCAAAATATGAGTGAGAGCACTCCCAAGACATGTGCAGGGCTAAGACTCAAATGGGAGGACGAGAAAAAAACTTCACGAACAGCGTAGAGAGGCGATGTTCCGATATCTCCAAACACAACTCCGAGGGCTGCCAAAGCAAGAGCATTTTGAGACTGGCTATGCTGAGACACTAAAGCTTCTCTTGGTGATGCTTTTTATAAGCTTCAACCATTTTCTCCATAAGAGCTGGCTGGGTCACTGGTTTGAGCAGATAACCACTGACCCCGTTCATCACAGCCTCGGTAACCGTGTTCATTTCTCCCTCGGTTGTGATCATTACAAACGGCAAGTTCTTACCCTGAGGAAGAGCGCGAATTTTCTTTAAAAAATCAATGCCTGTTCCGCCTGGCATATTCATGTCTGCAAAGACAAACTCTAGGCGAACACCTTGAGATTCCAATCTCTCAAAGGTTTGCGTTGCTTCTTCTACGTTTCGGGCTTCAAAAATATTAGAATAGCCCATTTTTTTTAAATAGTCCTTAATGAGGGCTCTCATCGTGACGGCGTCATCAACGACCAAAATAGCGGCATCGTTACTCAACATGAAATACCTCAAGCAGCTTGTTTTAGAGATTCATAATGTTCTAAATTTTGAAATAGGGGAACTATAATCACAACCTTAGTGCCCTGTCCCAGCTGAGAAAAGATTTCGATTTCGCCATTAATCTTTTCGACAGCATGCTTCACCGCATCCATACCGACGCCTCGTCCTGAGACTTCAGAGACCTCGTCTTTCGTCGAGAAGCCGCTTGCAAAAACCGCCTGTATCACAGAATGGGCGTCGGCGGGATTTCCTAAAGCAATACCTCTTTCAAGGCACCTGGCTTTGACCATCTCAGGATCAATCCCCGCGCCGTCGTCTTCAAAGCAAATGCGAATCTTCTGTAAATCCCTGATCGCGCTGACTCTGATGACCCCTAGCTCCGCCTTCCCGCTTTCAATTCTTTTTTCAGGAGTCTCTATGCCGTGGTCTATCATGTTTCGAAACAAATGAATTACGTTCTGAAGCATATCTTGATATGGCGTGGCCCAAACGTTCAGCCCCCCCTCAAAGTTCAGTTGAAGTGGTTGAATTTGCTTTCCTAGTTTGACAGCAATCGATGCAAGTATATCCGTAAAGTGATCAAAAAGACCAATAAAGGGCTCAAGTACAAACTCTTTTACATAATTTTCAAGAAGTGGCTTGGGACCGGTTTTTGCAATTTCAAATCCGAACGCCTCTAAGGTCGAAACCGGAAACTCTCTTCTTCTTCCGGTGTTTTCGAAACTAACTCCTAACAGACTACCATTTTCGTCTAAGAAGTTGGCAAATACAGTCTGCAGCTTAGCTGTCACTCCCTTCAAATATTCAGAAGTAACACATTTGCCTGCGCTTTTGAGTTCAAATAAATTCGATTCAAATTCATGGGCAATCTCGACCACCGGCATGACTGAAAAAGCAGCGGCAGATCCTTTGAACGTATGCACCAATCTAAAGACATACTCGACATCAAGATCGTCCTTTTGGGTATCTGCCAACGAAGCAAGATCCACTAGAATTTCTCGGGCCTCCCCAATAAATGCTAAAAACATCCCACGATTTTTTAGCATATTTAGCACCATCTTTGCGTAAGCCTTTTCTCTTTCTGCGGTTTTTTGTGCTTCTACTTCGTCTGTCTTATCTGTTGCAACCAGCACTACTCCGATTACCTTTTTAGTCTCTTCGTCTCTCACCGGATGGTAGGTAAGAACGACGTGACGTCCATGAGTTCCGTGATACCTATTTGGCCCAAAGGGTGCTAGATCCTTAAAAGGAAGCACTTCCATAAAAAGCGGAATCATCCATTTTTTTAACTCTTCGACCTTGTTCTCGGGATGTTTCAAGACTTCCCAAATAAACCTACCTGCTGGGGAGACTTCTAGCAAGTTTTCACACGCTCTTGAGTAAGTGGGTAGACATTTACCGTCGATGCCAAAAACCAAAAAACCTTGTCCCAAACAGTTTAACATCGAATCTAGTGTGCGATTGGCCTCTTTTAATTGCCTTGTTCTCTCTGCTACCATCTCTTCTAAGCGATGAGAATAGTCTTCTAACTTAAGCTGGGCGTCTTTTAATTCCTTAATTAGCTGATCTTTTTGCTCGAGTTCACCATGATATTTTGTGTGTAGGCTTTCTTCTAGCGTCACGTCGTGCACCAGTATAACCCATCTTCCGCCATTTGATGCCGCGTTCGGATCTGGTTGAATTGCCATTTGAACTTTACCAACTTTACCGGAGGAAGCCGTAAATTCAACTTCCTTATAAGGCGTACTTGCCTGCTTGCCCCACTCTCCGTGAGGCATACAAAAAAAATTGGGATCACTAAACTTTACAAAATCATACACAAACAAGCCTGGCTTGATCTTGCGATGTCTTACTTCAATGAGATTGGCGAGTGCTTCGTTAGAGTAGACTACCCTTCTTTGATCATCGATTACGCATACAGCATCGATCAGAGAATCAAAGATTGAATAGTCCATCAACGGCTGCCTTCTACTTACATAGTTGATTGAGTCTGGAGAAATTTAAAGTACTTTGCGTGGACAACATCCATCTCAGCCGGCTGCCCTGACTTCCAACATGGTACTGTTTCAGGAGCATTCACTGAGGAGCCGTTAAACTCCTTTCCGCGAAAAAATGGTACCATTGTTTCTACGTCCGACTCCTCACAGTAGTAGGGCACATAGAATGATTCTACGATCGCGCCTTCTGGCAAGAATCCAGAAACCATATTCATCTGATCAACAATAACCTTTGGGCAGTTTTGAAATACAATATGAGAACTTGGAGAGCGAGTATTGAGCCACTTAATCCATTCTCTGATTCCGCAGGAGTTTATTCCCGCAACTTTATCTAAGTTAAGAACTATTTCTTGCGCATGAGAGATATCGAGATTGGAAAATACGGTGTCTTCGTCGATACTGCCTTCGAACGCAAGAACTTTAGCTGTCCCATTATGTTCTTCACTGATTTTTAGTGCGCCCATAATTTCACTCCATTACTTAGTTAAATTGACCACATGTAGCGCCTTCGGGACATCATCCATCTGTCGGTAGCGTCTTCCGATAGGCAAAACAGCAAACACATTGGTAGTATTCCAAGGGTCGACCACAATATAAAGACTCATCGAAACATCGAGCACCATTCTTAAGCCAATATGCGCTCCCCCGCCCCCCATATTCATTGCAGATGAGATGCCCTCGTCAAAGGTCTTCTTAATGTGCTGAACTAAAGCCTGGGGTCTTAGCGAGCCGAACGGATCGCGGCACCCTACAACGAGTCTTGAGCCGTTAGTCGCCAAGTACAATCTAGCCATATCCTTCTCGGCAAGATTCACCTGGTGCGTTCTGTCGAGATCATTATAAACGTGATGTTTATCTTCATCGACAGGCGCATTAAACAAAGCATTTGTAATAAGCTCGTCCGCTACCATCAGAGCACTGTCGACTACGCTCGAAGCCTTAGGTATAGATTCAACGAACTCGCGAACTTTTTTAACCAGTCTTACTTTTTGCTTTGTCGATTGTATCCAATATTCTTCAAGTTCAATGGCTTCTGACATTATCTGCTTCGGATCCAACAGGATTCTTGGACACTTTCTCAAAAAGTCCAAAGGATTTGTATCTAAAAGCGTGGCGGTTGCAACTTCGTTTTCTTTGTCTTCATGGTTGTCAGCAACTGCATGCAAGGCCGCGCCTTGAAAAACAGCGTTGACAAGCTCTGCGGCAGTCGCATTGGGAATAATTTGCAGTGATGACTGATTCAGCACTTGAGCTGCCGACATATACTACGCCGCTCCTTTGTACTGAAAAAGAAAACATGTCACATCGTCGTCTAACGGAGATTTTTGTCTGTAAGAAGCCATTCGATCTTGAAGTGCAATCGCTACACTTTGACTGCTTCTGTTTTCATTAGCAGCATCCATGAGGGCCTTCAAAAAGCTTCTCTCCCCCCACGCCTCACCCTCAGGGCTCTTTATATCTGGGATGCCATCAGTGTAACAAATGACTAAATCATTCGGTTTTAAATCTAACGACACTTCTTCATATAACGTGTCCGGGCCTTCGCCCAACCTCTTGCCAATCAAGTCGTTAAGTGTGACAAGGTCTCGTTTTTTGATTTTTTCTATATCACCGGCCAGAAGATAGGGCGGGTCATGACTCGCGTTCACGTAAGAGAGGTTTCCAGTTTGTAGGTCCAAACATCCAAAAAAGAACGTCATCAATATGCGACCCTTAGAGGTTTCGTAAATTGCCGCGTTCAAAAGTTCAACTACAATCTTTGGTGTTACTCCGGGGAGTCTTTCGATAATTGTGGCTGCAGACTTTGCTGCGCTAGTTATCAATGCGGCTGGTGCTCCATGCCCTGTAGCATCCCCAATCCAAAAGTAAATTTTGTCACCTACCTGACTGTAATGCCACCAGTCTCCACCGCACTCACTCGCCGGTTCGTAAAAGCCATCAACAGATACGGATTGGTTCTCCATCCGTGCGTCGGGGAACAGAGTTTCTTGAACCGTTTTGGCGGTTTCTAGTTCCTTTTCCATTCGAGCTTTATTCTGCGTTTCATCAATCAGCCGTTCGATCTCTCCAGCCATCGCATTGAATCCTTCGGCGAGTCTTCCGACCTCATCATTCGATTCAATACCCACACGAACATCAAAATTACCTTGGCCTACTTCTTTTGCTGCATCGGCAAGAGCTCTAAGTTTTCTCGTTAGTTGGCCCGAGGCAACAACGCTGACGATCACCGATGCAGATACAAGCGCCAAGAATACTAAGAGAGATTTTTGAATCAGCTCTTCAATAGCCTTCAAAGCCTCTGATTCTTTTATCAAAGTTACAATTGAAATCTTACCGGCTCCAGAGCTAGAGTAAGACACAAGTACCGGCTCTCCCATCATATTTACGTCTCGATATGTTCCACCAGGAAGATTCTTTTGTCTGATCTCCTGAAAGAAGGACCAATCAGCAAAATTGTTTAACGAGGCGTAACCATTGCTCGCTAAAACAACGCCGTTCTCATCAACTAAAAATCGACCGTAGGCGCCGACAAGACTTATATCGTTAAATGCAGACTCGGAAACCATATGAACGGCAGCAATCAGCCTTTGATCTGTACTTTCATCGCCAATGCGCACTCCAATCCAGTACGAATCTGAATTTGTTTTTAAAATTGAAGCGCCGTTGAGATCGGTAGACTTTACAAAGTTGTGAGTGAGTACGTCTTTGAGCGGCTCGTCTTCAATCGATTTTTTTTTAGCGTCTGCTACTTTTGAATAGCCCCCTTGTGAACCCGGTCGTATCAAAATAATTCGATTAAAAGTGAGATCAGACTCGATACGACTTTGAGCCTCCGGTGTAAAGCGTGTGCGAGCCGGGTCTAGAAGCTGAAGGTAGTTGTCAATTTTTGAAGTAGCCCCCGCTATCTGGCTTTGAACTTGAATCGAAAGGTTGCGCGATAACTCTGCATTAGAATCGAAGATGTACGCCATCTTGTCATTTCTAAAGAGGTTCGATGCGATGACGAGGTAAAACCCCAAGGAGCTCACAACCAGCGTCACTAGCAAAAGCAATAGCCTATACTTAAGCGAAAAACGAACTCGATTTTCTGATCCCATCTTTTTACTTATCGGACTAGTTGTTCAAGAGCCTTAAAATACTACTTTAAACTAGACTTATGTTCCGTTCTACCACGTTTCCCATAAACCGAAAAGATTCATAGGATGAACGAAGATCAAACTTTGTCGAGGGTAGATCGCTCTCTAATTGGCGGCGCCCTCCTTTGCCTAATAGGCTCTATGTATGCGCTATATAACGGGGGACTTCTTTTAAGAAGTTCTGCTGAGCTTGATTCTCTTAAAAAGATTGGTCTCGTAGTAGACGCTACCGAAAATGTGCGACGCCGGATTGAGACATCTGTTGCTTGGTTTCCAGTTCAAACAGAACAAGATATTTTTAACGGGGACCGGGTCTTCACTGGCAGCGACGGTAAGGCTACACTACAAATCACAAATCAGGCCAGCATTACGCTAGATGCAGATACGCTGATTGTTGCTCGAATCGTGGATGGCTTGCCGATGTTAAAACTAGAAAGCGGAAGTTTTCAAGCGGAAGTCAAAAGTGGAAACTTCGGTATCACCCGCGGCAGAGAAACCGTAACAATTACACCAAAGGATGCCAAGTTTAAAGTAACCGCAAATGGGAACAAGCTCGGGGTTACTGTGCAAAAAGGTAACCTCAGTGTTCTAAATCAACAGGTCGACTCGTCTAAGTCACTCGAGCTCGATTTAGAAAACAAAAAGGCAGCCGTAACGGACATTCTTGCTGAAGCGCTCTCGCCTGTGGGCAATGAGCAGGTATTAGGATCTTTGAAGGATGTGACAACGTTTAAATGGAAATCCAACAAGCCAGCAAAACTGACGGTTGAATTCTCAAACACAACCAGCTTTGCAGACATCACGCACAAACTGACATCAGATAAAGAGCAAGCCAATATTGCAATTGAGAAACTCAGAGGAAGTCGATATTGGCGGCTTCGCAAACCGGCTTCAACGAATGAAAAGGAATTTATCTCTGAACCGGAGAGCTTTAGACTGGTACTGACTGACCCTCCAACGATTGAATTGCCTGCCGAGAATGATATAAATTTATTCTCTCTTAAAGAAGCCGAAGAAAGTGGCCGGTGGGTGGCCAGTGCGAACAATTCTCCCGCGGGCGTTGTAGATATACAGATTGGAGCAGACAGTGAGACTAGCGATTTTGATTTTCAAGTAGCGAGCGACAAGAATTTTAAAAACGTCCTTCATCAGGGGTTGACTGGATCGACACGATTTAGGTCTCCACCGCTAAAAGAGGGAGTGTACTATCTGCGAGCCAAAAGGACTGCCGCCAAAACCGACAAGTCCTGGTCACCGCCACGCCAATTCCAACATATCGCAAGAGAACTTCAGGCCTTGCCTCTGCTTGAGCCAAATACGAACGCCATCTTTATTTTGGATAAACCTCAGCTGACAATTAACTTCAAATGGGAAAACCCCTACGAGCTTTCTGATTTTCAGATTGAAATTGCAACGTCGGCTGACTTCAAAGAAGAAAACCTTATTCACCGTGCACGTGTAGATAAATCAGAAGTGAGATGGAAAACCAAACACGTGGGTCCCATATTTTGGCGAGTCTTTGGCCATTACAAGAGCTTCATGACTCAACACCGAACCCAAAAAATAGAAATTCGTAGAGCCCCAAGATTACCCGCCCCAGAAGTACGCCCGGAGTGGGACTTCGAAGTGCCCAGCGAACTACCTGAAAAAGATCCTACTGACCAGGATCTCGGCTAGCACTTTCTCGAGGAGTCTAGCCGAAGGGCCCGTCTAATAATAAATGCTCATTCTTAGCGCCCTAAGGACTATCGGCTTTACTCCTACGTAGCAACTTTCTATGATTCTATTATGAACAAAATTTTTTCTTCCGTTAAGAAATTGCTTTGGCCCGTTGTTGCTTTTTTTACTCTTTGCCTGAGCGCGATCTCACTCAAAGCGCAAAGTTCGAGTAGCCCAAAGGAAGGGCATTTAGGCGCGCCTATCCTAGAATGGTCTGAAATAACAAAAGCCAGTGAGTACCAAATCGAAATCGCTAAAGACAAGAACTTTAAAACAGTGCTAGTAAAAGAGAGTTCCACAAGCACGAGCTATGAATGGCAAGGGTACCTTGTAGGAACGTTCTACTGGCGAGTTGCCGGCATCGACGGCGCAGGCACGGTCGGACAATTCTCAACGCCATCACTTCTTAGAATCAAACTCACACCACCTAGACCGCTGACATCACCAATCGTGTACGATTTTGTGGACCGAGAAGAAGATATGGGATTACCCGCACGGCCAATACCACTCAGTTGGCAAGCACAGCGATTTGCTGAAAAATTTCGTGTTGAAGTCTCAAAAGATTCCAGCTTCAGCAAAGCAAAATCCGTAGAGACGACTTCTAATCAAGTGGAAGTGCCGATTGAATCGCATGGTACTTATTTTTGGCGAATCACTGCTTTGGCCGAAGACGGAAGTCACATAGGTAAGTCCTCAAGCGCTATAAAAACCCAATATGTCCGTTCATTAAAAATTCCCGCGCCAGAACCTCTTCGACCAATGTCGGGCCCTGTAAAACTTTACAATAAAAATCTACTCACGCTGCAGTGGGAAACGGTACCTGTAGCTGATCGTTATGAAATCGAATTTTCACAGGACAAAAGCTTTAGCACATCCATCCAAAAGGTGGAAACGAAGAACCCCTACTTCACTCTTCCAAAGCAGCCAACACCCGGCCAATATTACGCGCGAGTGCGTGCGCGAAAAATGGAGCATGTGTCGCTTTGGGTAACCGCGGATTATCAAATCGAACGGGAAAATCTCGTCATCCCGCCCCCGCAAGAAGTTGGTCCTGATCGAACTTTCTATTTAACGGGCATTGAGCCAGCTCTCATTCCGGTCGACTGGACTAAAGCAGCCAAGGCTCAGTCATACGGAATTGAAGTAAGCCTCACACCCAATTTTTCAAAAATTGTAGAGATGCACTTTTCTAAAGATACCTCAGCGAATATCGCTCTTGCACCCGGAAACGATTACTTCTTTCGAATCACATCATTGGATCGTCATCCGACAGAATTCACTCCCATAAATTCAAATTCTCTCACCGCCAGCGAACCTTCGAAGGCTTCCAAAGTGCGCGTACAGAGCGGCGAAAACTGGCAGGTTAAGTTGGGCTACGGAACTCTCACTGAGAATTTTGATCAATCGGGAGTTCCAATTGCATCTACACTTGCAAAAGGTGAAGGTTCAACTACCGATGCAAAATCGATTCTAGTAAAGGGCCAGTGGTTTCACAAAACTGACGATTGGGGCCTGGAAGCGACGGTAAGAGCGGATCAGGCAACTCTTGCCTTTAAATCTTCCACCGGTGTCACTCAAAGTACGGACTTCAATCCTCTTAATTACGATGTCTTCTTAATGAAAAGGCGTGCACTATCTTACCCATGGTCGGTTGAAGGTGGCCCCGGCCTTGTTAACAATCCCTATCCTGTATTTACGCAAAATGGATCTGTGGTGGGTGTTCGCTCAGTGGATTTTTATATGTTCTCTCAAAAAATTGGACTTCATTATTCTCCGTTAATGGGCAGGTGGACAATCGCTGCAATTGGTCAGCTGGGTTTAGGCCTCCAGCCTCTGTTTCGAGGCTTTCTCCTAAAACCAGTCTTAGAGATGAAGTATCGTTTCAGCTCTTTCTCGGCCTCGCTCGAATATTCTTACACGATGTGGAACCGTCCGCTTGCAAATAGTGAATACGTTGCCGGAAACTCGGGGGAATCCACATTGTCATCTGTGCAGAATGCTCTCATGCTTTCTATAGGAATCTGGGACTAGTTATTCGAAACGTTCGTTGTGAGGCAGAACCTTAATTAGTTGATGCTAGATTGCCATTTATTCAACTACGCTCTTAGAGCAAAAACCGTTACGGACTTGATCTCTTATCGATAGTTCCTTTAAAATGAAGTAGTGTTGCAACCGCTTGCCAAGGGTGGGAAGTACGTGAAGATATTTTACATCGGTAGAAACATAATTAGTAGCGGCCTTGTTTTTGCTCTCATATCTTGCTCAACGAGCGGGCCCTTCCACTCGGAGCTCACGGAACAAGACGAACAGCAAGTAGCAGATGATATCGCTCGCCTTTACCTAACAAGACAACACCCCTCAGAAGAGGGCTGCCAAAGCGCAATGAACATCGCGTTAAAGTCTTTAGGGACTCTTAAAGAGCTCTCTACATCTTACCTCAGGCTCTACTGTACCACTGAGGGCAAAATGAGCGAGAGGATCGCCGACACTCTCCCATCAAAGAGAGCTCACCCAAACAACAACGAAAAGTCATATAAACAAAAAATTGATGAGATTGTTCCACTTTCTTTTGGCTGGCAAAACATCAGTTCTGCATGGATCAGAAAGTGGTTCATTGAGTCTTCTCACGTCTACAAATATGACACCAAGGCTCTCGCAGAGTTTGTTCGGCTCGAGCCAAAAACATTTGAGCAGCGCTTGAAGCTAATTTACGGTCTTAAACAATGTCACCGCATACAAGTCCCTGTAACAGATTTTTGTAGTGAGTTAATTACGCTTGCCTACCAGATTTCACCCAGCCTTATATATGATAGATGGAAGCAGAAGAATCAGATAATAGCTATTGTGGAACATGCTGCCGCTCAGGCTACTACTAGTTCTCGTGCTAGTGCTACTCAGACCAACACACAAGTCAAGTCTTCTCAAAGCCGGCAGGACACTCATTCGCTCTTTATAGAATTCCTGCTCCACACAGCCAATGACTACACAGATCGGCGACATTTCCCTTCTGCCCTTCGAGTGTTTGGCCGCCTCTTAGCCGACCAGACGCTCAAACCTTTACAGCGCTACTCTGCTTTTTCAGGCCTTGCCTCTGCACTCAAGATTTCTCAAAACAAGCCAGCCGAAATCAAGACGCTGAAAAGATGGAAGAGTTGGTCTGAAGAGCAATTCAAGAGCGCTAACCTGGTTGAGAGCAAATATTATGAGTCGGTTGTAAGGTACGCAAGAGCTGTCTGGACAGAGGGTCAATGGAGTTTGGCCCATAACACTTTTGCAAAACTTCTGAAGGAGATTAGTTCTAGCGAAATGCAGGCAGAACTTAATTGGCTCCTTGCTAAAATGTACGAAGAAAAATCTCAGATAAATACTGCAACGAAGTATTTTGCACAGGCGCAAGGTCAAGTGAATAAGGCCTCAAAGAATTTTGAGAAATTTAATTGGAGCTATGCCAAGAGTCTTTCTCGCCAAGGTCGGTTCGGTGAATCACTCGAAATATCTAAAGTAGCATCGCAGGAGCTCGAAAAAGCGAAGATGAATGCTTCTAAGTGGAAATTCTGGAGTGCGATCTGGAGAAAGAAAAACGATTCGCAGGCAGACATTCTCTCTGATTTAAACCAAGTTTATAAAGAGGATCCTCAAGGATACTACGGATTGGTTGCTCTACATGTTTCTCTTAACGATCAACATGAAAGCGGTTCGGAGGGACCAAATACTGGCCGTACTGAGTTAAGATCTAAAGACAAAAACGTCGACACAGATACACTTTTAGGATTCGAGAAAAAATCACTTTTACCAAGCTTGCCTTCACCTTTACTGGAACGCACTGGTAGAAGTGCACAACGAAAAGTAGGCTCTGTCGAAGTTTTGGAGCGCGTTCCGTCCGCCTTGCAGACGCTTAGGATCCTCATCAAATCAAAGGCTCCCGAGTGGGCTCAGCAGGAGATGAAACAATACCTTGATGATCATCCAGCGCGACTCGATAAAGAATCGTTAGATTTGTTTAAACTTTTGTACGCCTCAGGAAATTTTAAAGACCTGATTTACACATTAAATAGGCTAGAGCCCGAAGAGAGAAACAAATTATTTGTCGAGAATCCGGATTTGTTTTATCCGGCACCCTTTCACGATGACGTGCATGACGCCGCAGCAAGGTTTAAGGTCGATCCGGCCCTAATTTATTCTATCATTCGACAAGAAAGTGCTTTTGATCCAAATGCAAAAAGCGGAGCCCACGCCTACGGTCTCATGCAAATCTTGCCAACAGAAGCCAAGAAGATTTCAAGGGCGTATACGCTTGGACTAAAGTCCGACAATCAACTGTTCGAACCTAGTAAAAATCTTCTCATAGGTACCGCATTTTTAAAGACGCTGCTTCGAAGGCACAAGTTTGACCCTATTGCGACCATCTGCTCTTACAATGCTTCACAGGATGCTTATCGCGGCTGGATCAAATCTCGTTTTAAAGGCGATTGGTTAGAGTTTATTGAGGACATCCCTTACGACGAAACCCGTTTGTACCTTCAGCTCGTACTTCGCAATCACATGATTTACGGCGGCAAACTCCCCTCAGGCGCAGAACGTATTTTAGCTTCTACCACCTACCAGTAATTAGGACACGTCCTACAGTGCTTTCATCAAAGTGCCTGCCGATCGCCAAAGTCGCGAATCCAGATTTCAAAAATACTTTTTTTTCTATTTAGTGAAGCGACTGAATGATCTAAGTTTGTAACAACATCGGCACAGGCGAGCGAATGCTTCGCCATGAGGTTTGTATTTGCGCTCATGTTTTCTTTTGATGGGATCAATTCATCTATGCCAACGAGCCGCACACCCCCATCAGTAAAAGAGCCCATCGAGCAGAGGTTCAAGTGGTGCGACCATTCAGGCGGCGGCGATACTTGAATTGCCAAACCATGGGTGCTTATGCCGTGGCTTATTCGAATTCCCAGTGAAGCGATTTTTCCCTCACGGCAAAATACTCCCATCTTTTCATAGTCGACCCAAACATCGGCTCCCATTTGTTTAAGTACCCGCTCGGTGGATTGAAGGATTAACTTCACCCACTCGCGAACGCCGAAAGCTCTTTTTCGAAGATTCAAAACCGGATAAATTACCAATTGTGAAGGGTCATGAAAAGTGATCTGCCCTCCGCGATCTGTTTGCACGATTGGTACAGATAGTGAACGTGCCGCACTACCAATTTGCACACTAGCCAGCTTTGTTGAGCGCCCGAGAGTGATCACTGGTTTACATATCATACCGAGTACGATATCCGAAAATCCTGTGTTCACCTGATGAAATACTTCAGCTTGAACGCCGAGGCCTTCTTGATAGTCAAGCAGCCCTAACCAACGACATTCAACTTTACGCTCTTGTACAGAATTACTCATTGGCCCAGTTGTATCTCATATTCGGTAAGACTCAACAACCCCTCACAGTGATAATGTGCGCGCCATCCCCTCTTTGACGGCCTTATCCATAAGGATTTGATTGGAACCTTTTATTTTATAATGTGTTTTCATGTCGATCTAGAAAGCTTTTGAACCCCGACAAACAGCGTGAAGACAGGTGCGATCGCAGCCTCCCCGCTAGGCAACAGGTAATCCGCAGCCAAAAGCCCAACCAGTCATGACTAATTGGGCGGTGCATTTCCTATTCGTACCGGGGAACCGCCCCCCATGCAAAAAAGAAGACGATAATCACGATGTCTTTTAACGGTGATAGATCTAAGAACATTTAACGCCTACCAATTAGAAACTACGGTGCATTTTTCAGAGCTGCACCGAATGGGTAGCACTTGGGTAAAAGGGCAAACTTGAAAATCTTTACCCACGTACCCAGGAATTGTAGAGAGAATAATACCGACAACTTCACCTTGAGAATTAAAAACTGGCGAACCGCTAGAGCCCTTTTTTGCCTCTATGGTCGTAAACAGGGTATTAGTAACTGAAGCTTTGTTTAACCCCTCTACCAATTTTTTGTAAACCGTCTCGCAATTTTCGTTTTTTGGGAAAAGCCCGTCGGGCGATATCAAGTAACCGCTTGAATAATAGAGGTCTCGATTTACGCGGCGCTCAGATTTGCAGCCCTCGCTCTCATTTGAGTTACAGCTTTTAGCTTCTGGATAGGCTGGGTATTGAAGTGACCACAAGCTCTCACCTACCAAACTTGGCGACCGGCCAAACTTGACGTAATGAGAATCATCTAACTCATCATGCCTAGATTCGTACAACATGTAGTCCATCGAAAAATGCCTTCCGGCATCAAGTAGAGTTGCATTAGTTTGATCACTCACTTTGCGTGTTGGAGTAAAGATAAACCTGGTTCCCAAAACATTTTTTGATAGTTTTGCATACTTCACACGTAAGTTAGCATCCTTGACACTTTTACTGGGCTCAAATAACCCCGTCAAATGTTCGATGACATGTCTAACCGTAAGATAGCTCCCGCCCTTAGAAATTCTAAATGCCGTACCAAAGCGCGTGCTCAAATTCAACGTGCCTTTAACCATTCGAGGTTGATAAACCGAGATCGGCAAAACGGACTTTTCAAATCGTGCCGGAATATTGAGCTCAAGCTCTTTTACTCGGGTTAAAGTTCGATTTTCAGGAAAGCTCAATAAAAAATTAGCTTCTACGCTGCAGCTTTTATGACTGCACGGTATGTCTGTCACAAACCTGGACCCAATGGCATACGTTTTACCAACAAAACTAAGCCCCGCCAGTAACTCTGTAACGAAAAGAAATCTAATGAAATTCATCTTGTACATTCGGGTCGTGCCTCAATAATGATGACTTACCAGATACTATCAAAGGTGTGATTTACCTTCTACAAGTTAGGCAAGAGAGAGGATTTTTTTCAGTCCTAACCATCTGGCCAGTCACCTCTACAGATAATCTTATTTTGCCGCTGCGCTTTTAGGGTTAAAAAATCCTTTTCAAAGCCCCGGAAGTGACCTTCCCCGAAAAAGTGGACACCAAATTTATAAAGAACTTTCATGGCTTTCACAATGAACAACCAAGAGAGCTTTTTTGCTAATGCTTATCCCGATTGCAATTTAGCGATCTTCGACTTTGAAAGTAGGTTTTCGCAGATCAATTGGGCGACGCGTTTTCTCCAAAGACAGCCACCTCGAAGCTTGGTTAAACCTATTCAGCTTACTCAAGAATCGATTCGACGAATTGGTGGCAATAGGGCCACCCCAACCGCCATCTTCGTGTGTTAAAAGAAAATGAATTAAGCCGAAAGCCTCGACAATTTCGTCAGAGGTAAAATTCGATCTGTCAGAAATACTAAGTAGCGTGAGGTTACCACTCGAGTGAGATCGTGCGGCGAACTTTCAAGTATACGTCTCTACATTTAAACTTGGCGTGGATCCAGATTTGCGTAGATCTAACGTACAATTACGCACTGTTTAGTGCGATGGAGTTGACTAAAAGTTCGACACCTCAATAGGTAATCTTTGCTCTCACGCTTAGTATTTAAGACTGCTAAAATGATTCCAACATTAACCGTTAACTAATGCCTACACAGGGTTGCTACCAACAAACTTTGCGAAGGTATTAATTTGTTTGGGATAGATTACGTGCTCTATGAATCGGTTTAATTTGCGAAGTAAATGTATGGGGACAGCCAGTCTCCGTGCGTTTCAACTGTTTGCAGTATATTGTTTTCTTTTGGGTCAAAGTTCTCTTGCACAAGACTCCACTACGATTAGTTGCTTAGTTTTTGGTAATGATTCGGAGATTGTTCCTGTCGATTTTAAGAAGCTTGGAGAGGTTTTTAAGGAACTACCGTCTCGAGTAAAGCGCCAGACTTCCGCGATTCTCACTCAAGATCAAAAAAGTATTTTCAGCCAGGTTGCTAATGACTTGATTTCAAGTTCGCTTCGATACTCCCTTGCAAAACGTGAGAGAGAAGATACAAATACTGCAGAATTTATTGAGGTAGTTCAAAGTCGGCTTGCTGAAATGAAGGCCGTTGCCAATTTGATGTTCTCGTTACAAAATGCCACGACTTATAATCAAAGTCTTAATTATTTTGAGAGATTGCTTCTTCTGGCTGACGTCATGGCCTATAAGGTAGAGGGCGAAGAGTTCAGCGGCTTCTTTTACAAAGATAATCCCTATCATTCTGAAGTTGATTCACGTCCTAGAGAACCAATCAAGTTCAGTGATTTTACCAATAATCTAGAAGATGGTTCGTTTTGGGAAAGGGATGAGAGATTTGCCTCCAATGGAGTATTTATCCCGGTTTATGGCGATCTTAGCGTCGTCGATCTGAACTACCTGGTCGGATTGGGTTTGTTTCCTGTCTCAATCAGTGAAAGGACATTACGAGCCGATGGTCAAAAGCTTGGTCCCTTTCAGTTTGCAAATCACGACAAACAGCATGCCGAAAGCTACATACCACCTGTCCTTTCAGAAAAAGCTCAAAAGGTTTGGGGAAAGCTGTTGGATTGGGCTGATGCAGAAGATGGCGCCACCAGGTGGCTGAGGCATGTCGTATTATTTGCTGCCAGCCATGAAGACAGTTTCTTTAGATACGTTCTTGATCGAGAAGATCTGCTTACGGATTTAAAACATCTGGATCATTTTAACATGCGCTTCAATGGAGCACTCTTTCAGATACCTGATCGATTAAAACGTCAGGACTACTGGGGCATTGCCGAGCTTAAAAGTATGGAAGATCTAGAAGATAACTTTTGGAATCAGGCAAGACAGCTCATAGACGAATATAAGAGTATCCTCGAAGCTTTGTAGTTAGTTGCTGGCTATTAATTTTTAAGGGCAAGCGTACCTCCTTTAGTACATTTCAACGACGTCGTTTTTTTGGAAGTTTGCGCCTGAATGGACGACTGTAACAGAGCCGTCTTGTCCGAAGTAATTAACGATCTCTAGCGTCCCTTTCATTCTCCCCGGAGCACGCCCAATAAGAACGCCGGTAGCGGGGTCAAATATAGGTTCGCCTTGATCGAGTACCTTCAAAATATCTCCAACCTGAAGGCCGCTCACCCTGCCCGCGTTGATGTAAATTCTGTCTCCGTTGACTTGGGCAATCCGCCCTTCCCACGCAAGTTTTCGTACAGCTAAGGTGACATCAGGTACCAGGGCTTGAAAGCCCTTAGAAACCGCCTCACGCACTAGAGAAGGATCTTGATCTAACCAATTTGCAGCCGGCTCATTAGCACCTACACTCGTAGAGCTTGTCTCGATCGTGTTGGTGCGAGCCACATTCAAAATTTCTCGCCCACTGCTTGCCGATATAACCCGAATCCTGATCGAGGCATCGACCCGTACTTGAGTTTTTCGAAAAACGCCAACAGGATCACCGGATTTTCTCGCTCGAATTTCTAAAACTTTTCCTTCGATAATAGCTGCCGCACCTGTTTTCTCGGCTTGGCTGAGAAACTCCGAAATATTGTACTCGAGCGATTCATCGACCATTTTTGAAAAGTCGCTGGCCAAATCGTTGTTGTTAAGAATCACAAATTGGCGCGTGCGAACAAGCTGATCAACAAATCCATCTCGGGCGGCTTGAGAAATTGCGCCCGGGTTCTCACCCAGTGAGTAGAGAAACGGCAGAACAAAAACTCGGCGCCGCGGCTCCTCCATCTTAAAATCTCGGGCAGAATAAGGGACATCACGCAGTTGCGGCGATATAGGGGGGGGAACTTTCTCAGGCTCCTTACTACCAAAAAGGCTGCATCCAGACAGCCCCGATACCAACAGTACTGTCAGCAGCATTCTTTGGCGAAGCAAAGAAAAATTGCAAAGATACGTCTCTGATTCAATTCCTCGCGGCGGATTTACAGATAGTCTTTTAAAAATCATGCAACCCCTCATCTTATCGCTCCACTGCTTCTTCAGTATCATTTATTCAGCGCTTTTTGATAAGCAGGACTAGGCGAAAGGACGGGTAGCACCATCACTCAACCGATTTTTCTCACTAAGGAATAAACTTAAACGCTAAGCGTTCGTCGTCTTTCTCAACGAACTGTAAAGAGCCCTTGGCAAGTTTGAGGCTCCACCCTTTATCTAACTTAACTCCCGCAAGCCCACCTTCAACATTGGCCTCTAAGTACAAGAGGTCATTTTGAAACACACGCTCATGTATTGATTTTATTGAAGATATATCACGAGTGAATGCTTCTTTGATGTCTTTTGGATTAAGAGTGGCCACATCCCCTCGTACAAGAATTCCTACTCGCTCTGTAAATACTAAGCCTCTCTTCCACACATCCCCTGCGACGCTCGCAATGAGGTCCGAAGATTCCTTTAAACCTTTGTCGAAGGCCTCCATCACGACTTTCTTAGGATCTCCGACCGTAGTTCGAAAGCTCTCATTGATCTCGCTCAAAACTCTTCCGGACTCTGGATGCACCATCGACATTCTAAAACGCCATTCGTATTGCAGCTCTTCTCCTTCGACTCGATCAAGACCAAAAGAGCCTCGTAACACTAAGTTCGCGCCCAAGTCCGAAGACACTTTTTTCAGAACATCTGATTTTATAGAGCCCGCCGGTACTCCTTCTAACTTTTGAGCTGTCTTGGCGTTCGTTTCAACAAATTGAATACCTTGGGTCTTAAAACGCTCCTTAAGTTCTTCTAGTACGCGGCGATACAAAGATGGCAGCATAGAATTGTTCTTCGCCGCTTTGTCGCTGCTCGAAACAGTATCAACAGACCACCAATCAAAGGTATCCCAGCCAACCTGGTCGTAGCCCACAATAAGTGGCAAGACGAGCGCCGGCGCTTCACCTGATTTAATAAGTCCTTTGCTTCGGAGCAATTGCTCAAGGCTACTTCGCGAGATACTCAAATCGAACTTTATCGACGTGCCACTTCTATCCGATTGAGGAGCCGCCGGTCTGATCAACGGGATGTATCTTTCATACTCCGGCAATATGCGTTTTTCATAAAGGGAAACGTCTTTTTGAAACTGCTTTGGGCCAACCATCTTCTCTATTAGCTCTAAGCTGACTTTCTTAATAACTTCTTCTTGAATTTTTGCGCGCGCGATTTGGGCATCCTTTTCATCGGAGCGCCCTACTTCTGTTCGCGATATCAGCTCCTGGCCAATACTCGTCGACGGCTGCAACGCTAACAAACAGATGAAGCCAGCAAGACGTCGCACAAAGTTCGTATTCATATCGCTTCCTTTCCGAAACAAGATCCTTACAGACGTTAGGTTCCACTTGATATGAGATCCGCTAACAGAATCAAGCTTTGAGACAAGCACCCGCTCAACTCCACCCCATATAAATCCATTCGTCCTATATTTCTTAGTTTGTAGGTAGAAACTTGCGCGATCAAGCCCATCAGGCACACCGAATTGAAGCGCGTCATTGTAACCCGAAATCGGAAGTGCCTCCTCGTATAAAGTCCCGGATCTCAATTCAGATTAATGAGACCTGAAAGCGGATCACCTTACCTGGGTGGTCTTTACAAGGTAGCAGCTAGTACAATCTTCACAACACGAATAATTGACTGTACTTTCCCAACGTTGTCTTTTATTTAGCTTTGGAATGGTATCTGGTTTGACCAAAAGGAGTTCCCATATGAAAACGGTCTTGAAACTTATTCTTTTACTCACAAGTACTCTTTTTGCCAGTTTAGCGATTGCTCAGCAGAATGATAAAATGTGGTGCCTCGGCGAAATCGGAATTAAAGAAGGAGCAGCGGGTTCAGATGAAGTTCGAATTCTGCCCGTAATGTTCTATACAGGCACTGAGCCAGATTCAAATGACAACCAACACAGTTCTTCTATGTCGTACATGGATGACTCTTATTCTGGAGTGGTTTCGCTCCGTGCGGATAAGCTTCTCGTCGGCAGCCTTACATATGACTTCCCAAGTGACCCCTCAGAGCAAGACCAAGATGAATCTGACGAACTTCGAGGGCCCGATAAGCTTACTTTTGAGCTTAAAGGATACAAAAAAAGCGGCATAGATGACCCTAACTTTACGTACAAACTTGAATTCTCTGAAGGATCGGTAACTTATACTCCGATTTCTCCAACGAGCTCAGGCGTCAAGACGTCACACAGTGTTCTAGCGAATTGGACATGGTTTAAATGTAACGAGATTCAGTGAACCACCGCCATTCTTGAAGTCGCGATCCGTAGCGGTTTCATTCTAAAAGTCATGGGGCCTTGAGCGAGAGGAAAGTGCTTCGGCCTCATGCATCCGAAAAAGATAGTATGAAACGAATTAAGTACGAAGCACTCAGCACATGCGTCCGCAAAAAGCTCTTGAAACCTAAAACTGGATGTCCATGAAATCGAGATTGCCGAACTTTCCGTGAAGGTTTTCTATCCAGTTTTTATCTGGATTCAATCCTGTTGGGTTTTTAGAAAGTAGTTTTAGATCATATCCATATTGAGGCAAATCAACCTCAATCTGCAGAGGGCACGAACCTGAGTTCTCAGCCAACACATTGTGCAGCTCTTCCAGTCGATCAATCATGTCCTCGGATAGTCGAACATGAAATCCCTTCGCTCTTTTCAGCCAATTATCCGCTTCGATAACACTATCAAGAATGAGTTTTGACCTCGCGCCCTCGGTTTCAACGGTTCCTTCTACAACTACAATAGCATCGACCTTAAGCCGCTCTTTGTTCTGATCAAACACGTCTGGAAAGGCCACAAGTTCAATTTGGCCTGAGAGGTCCTCTAAATTAAGAAATGCCATTCGAGTGCCTTTTCTAGTGATCAACTCCCTCATTGAAGAAATCAGACCAACAATTCTGACTCGCGTTTTGTGGTCATTTTCGGTAAAACTCGACACATATCTTGCTCCTAGCGATCTTACCAAAACTTGTAGCCCCGACAGCGGGTGATCTGTGAGATAAAAACCCAAGACCGATTTCTCAGATGCTAAAATTTCATCTTTAGTCCACTCCTTTGCTTCAGGAGGAACATATCTATCTTGTTCATTGAACGATTCAGAAATGCTAAAAAGGGAGGCCTGGCCAACTTCTTTATCTTTTTGCTCAAACTCAGCTCGCTCAAGCCAGCTCGCATAGTGCTCCATTAGCTGACCTCTGTGATAACCAAAACCATCCAAAGCGCCCGCCCGGATGAGGCACTCTACTACTTTTTTATTCACTCGGCGCGTGTCGACACTATTAAAGAATGTATCAAGATCTGAGAAGCGTTTCTCTGGCTGGGCCTGCCTGGCCTCTGTTATGGCGTCGACTGCCGACTCACCAACGCCTTTGATGGCCCCTAGGCCAAAAAATATGTCTTCACCACCGACGCTAAATTTGTAACCCGAAAAGTTTATATGGGGGGATCTTACGTTAATTTTGTGCGAGCGAGCATCTTTGACATATTTAACTATCTTGTCAGTGTCTGACATCTCAGTGCTTAACATGGCAGCATAGAATTCTGTTGGATAGTAGGCTTTCAAAAAGGCAGTTTGTGCCGCAACCACACAATAAGCAGCTGCATGAGATTTATTAAAGCCATATTGTGCAAACTTCGCCATCAAATCGAAGAGCTCCGCTGCCTTCTTTTCTTCAAAACCGTTCTCTTTAGCCCCTTTCAAAAAACGGTCTTTTTGCTTCTCCATTACAGCAGTATCTTTTTTACCCATTGCCCTGCGGAGCATGTCGGCTTCGCCCAAAGAGTATTTTGCAATACGAGCTGCGATCAACTGCACTTGCTCCTGGTAAACAATGATTCCGTAGGTTTCTTTGAGGATTGGCTCAAGTTCCTCAAAAAGATAAGTCACAGGAATTGTCCCGTGTTTTCTACCTACGTACTCGTCGAGCATCTGCATCGGACCCGGGCGATAGAGCGCATTGATAGCTGTGATGTCTTCAAAACTTGTCGGCTGGAACTTTTTAATAAGATCGCTAATGCCGTCGCCTTCGAACTGAAATATTCCTGCTGTGTCTCCGCGAGACATAATTTGGTAAATGCCGGGATCTCTTAACGAAATATCGGAAACTTTGATTTTCTTACCGCGGTTTTGTTCGACAAGGTCAAGTGCGTTGTGGATCAACGTGAGAGTTTTAAGTCCTAAAAAATCAAACTTGATAAGCCCAATCTTCTCACTTTGCTTCATATCATACTGCACCACGTTTTCGCCATGCTCGCCCTTATAAAGAGGGGCATGTTCAACGAGTGGTCGGTCCGAGATTATCACCCCCGCAGCGTGCACACTCGCATGCCGGTTTCGTCCTTCAATCTTCAAGGCCAATTGAAGGAGCGAATCAATCTTTGGATCTTCTTCCATCAGTTCACGTAGGCGCGCCTCCGTATCTAATGCCTCTTGAAGTGTAATCCCTAGTTTTTCGGGTATCAGTTTTGCAATGACATCCACCTCTGAAAACGTCATTCCCAAAACACGTCCGACATCTCTCACAGCAGCTTTGGCCTGGAGCTTTCCAAATGTGATGATTTGAGAAACCGAGGCTCTACCATATTTGTCCGTCACGTACTCGATGACTTCGTGACGTCGATCTTGACAAAAGTCGACGTCAAAGTCCGGCATGCTGATACGTTCAGGATTAAGAAACCTTTCAAAAATCAAGTTGTAAGGAATTGGATCCAGATCGGTAATCCCAAGACTGTAGGCGACCAAACTCCCCGCCCCCGATCCCCGCCCGGGGCCCACGGGAATGTTATGGGATTTCGCCCAACCAATGAAATCTTGGACAATCAAAAAGTATCCGTTAAATCCCATCTTCTCAATAACACTTAGTTCGAACTCAAGACGCTCAAAATACGACTTCTTTTGATCGTCTGATATGGGTTCATTTCTCAAGCGGTGTTCGTCGAAACGCTTCTCTAAACCTTTGTGTGCCTGAAATTTAATCTCTTCTTTAAGGCTGCGACCATCTGAAGTAGGAAAGGTCGGCAAATGATAAATCATCTGATCGTTTTCATCTTTAAGATGAAACTTCACATCACACCTGGAAGCGACAACAGCTGTGTTTTCTATAGCCTCTGGCAAATCTGCAAACAGCTTAGCCATGTGGTCCTGCGATTTAAAATAAAACTCCCGGCTTCCGAGAGACGAGCGCTCTGTATCTTGAAGAGTCCTGTTGTTTGAAATGCATGACATAACCTCTTGAGCCAAGTAATCGTCTCTCTCAAGGTAGTGCACATCATTTGTAGCCACTAGCGGAATTCGAAGAGTTCTGCTTAGATCGATGAGATAGGGATTAATATTGTCGAGTTCAGTAAGACCCGTTCTCGTGATTTCAATATACAATCTGTCAGTGAAAATATCTTTCAAGTATTCCGCAGATTTGTGAGCGGCTTCTGGCCCTTCTTCAATTAGAGTTTGTGCAATCTCTCCAAAACGTGACCCCGTCAAACAAATGAGATTTTTATTGTGCTCTTTAAGGGTTTCTAGATCGATTCTCGGTTTATAGTAAAAACCTTCTTGATATCCTATTGTGCTCAACTTACAGAGAGTTTGATAACCTTCAAAATCTTGAGCCAGTAGGACAAGTCGGCGAAGAGGTTTTCGGGCCGCATCTCGGTTCTCTCCCTTTACAAGCCTGCCTTGTGGAGCCAAGTATGCGTCCATGCCCAAAATCGGATGGACTCCCGCATCCTTTGCTGCAAAGTAGAACTCCGTCGCACCAAAGAGATTGCCGTGATCAGTAAGAGCCACAGACGTCATCTCTAACGCTTTGGTTTTTTTTACCAACTCCTTAATCTGAGGGGTCGCTTCAAGAAGCGAGTAATGCGAATGACAGTGTAAATGTACAAACTTCAATTTGCCCCCAAATTGATTCTTCAAGGAGAATGTGCTAACGATTCGGTTCTATTCCCACTCAATAGTACCAGGTGGTTTACTGGTAACATCGTACACGATGCGATTGATTTGCGGTATCTCGTTTGTGATTCTTGAGGAAATGCGTCTCAAAAAATCTGACGGGAAATCAAACCAATCTGCCGTCATTCCGTCAATCGACGTTACTGCCCGAAGCGCTAACACTCGCTCATAGCTTCTTCCATCGCCCTGAACACCCACAGTCTTAATTGGCAAAAGAACGCAGAACGCTTGCCAGATCTGATTGTAAAGATCGAGTTTCTTCAGCTCATCGATAAAAACAGCGTCGCATTCACGGAGCACACTTAAGTCCGACTCATTCACTGGTCCAAGAATTCTAATCGCCAAGCCCGGCCCTGGAAATGGATGCCTCCAAAGCACACCTCGCTCAATCCCAAGTTCCTCGCCTACGGCACGGACTTCATCTTTAAACAACTCTCTAAGCGGCTCAACAAGCTTCAAATGCATACGTTCAGGGAGCCCACCTACATTGTGATGGCTTTTTATAGTTACACTCTTACCGCTTACAGAAACACTTTCAATCACATCAGGATAAAGTGTGCCTTGCGCCAACCATTGCACCTTAGTTTTGTCGATCGATCTTTCAAACACTTCTAAAAAGACACGACCGATGGCCTTTCTCTTTTGTTCTGGATCTTCAATATCCGCAAGTGCCGTCAAAAAGTCTTTGCGAGCGTCAAGTTTTCTTACATTTAGTCCTAGCGATAAATAGGTATCCATCACTTGTTCTGCTTCATCTTTTCGCAAAAGGCCCGTATCTACGAAAACACAGTTCACGCGACTAGCACCCAGAGCACGCGTCATCAAAACCCCAACAACAGTTGAGTCAACGCCGCCACTCATGGCGCATATAACATTCTCGCTCTGAGGCACTTTTCTACGAATGCTTTCAACAAGATGTTCCGCTATGTTATGTGCTTCCCACTTTGCTTGAAGCTTACAGACGCCAAATAAAAACTCAGAGATAAGACTTTTGCCATTTTCGGTGTGGGAAACTTCAGGATGAAACTGAAAGCCCAAAAACCGATCCCCACGAACAGCTGAAATGATACCGTCAGACGATCGCGCTAAGACTTCAAAACCCTCTGGCACTGCCTCTACATGATCGCCATGACTCATCCAAACTTTTTGAAAATCTCCGCTTTCTTCCCACTTGATTTTGGCAAGCCCATATTCACGTCGTTTTGATCGGTGCACTTCGCCACCGCCATTGTGCATCGCCATTTGTAGGCCGTAGCACACACCGAAAACGGGGCCGATCTTTGTGAGGTCTTCTAAGTTGTAGTGAACGGAGTCTCCATCAAATACTGACGAAGGACCTCCGCTAAGGACAATTGCTGCCGGGGCAATTTTTCGAATTTCTTCAAGACCAATTGCCGCTGGGCGAATTTCGGAATAGACACCTAATTCTCGTGAGCGTCTGGCTATCAGTTGAGTGTACTGAGAGCCAAAATCTAGAATCAAAACACCTTCGCTTAAAAGAGACATTACTTTTATCCACTTAAAAAACTGTTTTAGCTTTGCGGCTACTTATTTTTCACAATCTTTTTATCTTACTTACTTACTTACTTACTTACTTACTTACTTACTTACTTACTTACTTACTTACTTACTTACTTACTTACTTACTTACTTACTTACTTACTTACTTACTTACTTACTTACTTACTTACTTACTTACTTACTTACTTACTTACTCCAGTTTGTAATTGGGCGCTTCCTTCGTAATGGCCACATCGTGCACATGCGACTCCTTTAGCCCGTGCTGGGTAATCCGCACGATTCTAGCCTTTTCTTGAAGGTCACTTATGGAGTTGGCACCCAAGTAACCCATGCCCGCTTTTAGCCCACCAATCAGCTGATGAACAACACCGCTCGTTGACCCTTTGTACGGAACTCGTCCTTCAATGCCTTCTGGCACTAGCTTATCTAGCTCGGATACGGATTCTTGAAAATACCGATCTTTGGAGCCAAGCTTCATCGCTCCCAAACTACCCATACCGCGATAAATCTTATAGGTTCGCCCCTGATACAGCATTGTCTCGCCAGGAGCTTCATCCGTCCCTGCTAAGATATTTCCCACCATAACAACATTTGCTCCTACAGCGAGAGCTTTAGTGAGATCGCCGGAGTATCTCACTCCGCCATCGGCGATAATCGTTTTGTTCATTTTCTTTGCAACTTCGGCGCATTTTTTAATTGCTGTTACCTGAGGAACCCCTACGCCAGCTACAATTCTGGTTGTACAAATGCTACCAGAACCAATTCCGACTTTCACAACGTCGGCCCCCGCAAGGAGTAACGCCTCACAGCCTTCCGCTGTCGCCACATTACCCGCAACTACTATAACATCCGGATACTTTTGTGAAATGTACTTCACCATTTCAAGAACGTTCTTAGAATGTCCATGTGCCGTATCAATCACTAACGCATCCACATTAGCCTGCACTAGGGCTTCAGCACGGTCTTTTGCTTCTGCACCAATACCAATAGCTGCCGCCACCAAAAGCCTCCCCAAAGAATCTTTCGTAGCCAAAGGGTAGGCTTTTGCCTTTTCGATATCCTTAATCGTGATAAGACCTACAAGGTGCCCCAACTCATCGACGACCGGAAGCTTTTCAATACGATGTTTTTGCAAAATTATTTTTGCCTGCTCAAGCGTTGTTCCTTTTTTTGCTGTCACAAGCTTTTCTTTGGTCATAAGATTTTCAACAGGCTGATTGAGGTTTGTTTCAAATCGAAGATCTCTGTTTGTCAGTATTCCTACAAGTTTCTTGTCGACTGTAATAGGTACGCCACTGATGTGATACTTTTTCATAAGTTCTGTGGCTTCAAGAACTAAAGCGGTGGGTGAAAGCGTAATGGGCTCTGTGATCATTCCACTTTCGTATTTTTTTACCTGTTCCACCTCAAATGCTTGATCTTGTATGGTGAGATTCTTGTGAATAACACCAATCCCGCCTAGCTGAGCCATGACCCTGGCTACGCGATTCTCGGTCACGGTATCCATTGCTGAGGAAGCTAAAGGAACATTCAAGAACACATCTCTCGCAAAGAACGTTCGAGTTTCAACAGCTGTTGGTGTGACTTCCGAGTACGCGGGTACGAGCAATATGTCGTCGAATGTCAGCGCCAGCTCAATGTTTTTCATCTTATATGCCTTTCGTCTCACTTGCGTACCAACTACTGTACTCAACGTAGTTCTTCGCAGATTGTTCCAAAAAAGCGAGTTCCTTTTCGTTAAGGTGTCTAACAACTTTCGCCGGGCGCCCCACAGCCAACATACCTTCTGGAATAACCATTCCTTCTGTGACTAAGCTCCCAGCCCCAACGATACTGCGTTTTTCAATATGAGCGTTATCCATGATGAGCGCGCCCATTCCAATGAGGCACAAATCGTCTATCTGGCAGCCATGCAAAATAACACCGTGACCAATTGTCACACGATCACCAATAGCAGTGCCACATTTCTGATAAGTCCCATGCACAATCGTGCCATCTTGTAGGTTGCTGTATTCGCCAATTGTTATAGCAAAAACATCGCCTCTGAGTACTGTGTTAAACCAAATGGAGCTACCCTGCCCAATTGTCACATCGCCTATGATCGTGGCGTTGTTGGCCACATATACATTTTCGGGAATTTTGGGAGTAAACCCACGAACGGAAATGATATTGGCTTTTAGAACAGCCATCTTCCCTGCCTTCGTCGCTCCTCATTTAATTCTGGCATACTATGAAACTCTCTCATCGAAACCTCAACCTCTTGGGACATTTTTAAAACACTTTCTTTGACCCAAAACGTGGGGTTGAACTCACAAACAAAGCTCATGCTTTCTTCAGCACGCGCCTTCATCCAATAAGATTTTGCCCTTCTATGAACTAGGACATCGATGAACTGAGAGCCTGCCTGCAGTGATGAAAATCGACATTCACTGATCTTCACATTCACATCTTCGAGGATTTCTCGACTGAGCTTATGCGAACTACCCGTTCGATCGGGATTGGCCCGCCAAGCAGCAAGTAACGCCTCAGCAGGGTTTAACCAAACTGGCAGAACTCTCTCGTCGTCGCAAACTCTGAAGAGCAGTATGGAGCGCTGGTTTGCATTGCCCAAAACAACGCCCTGCTCGCGTAGTTTTAGCCAACCGTCTACTTTAATTGGCGTTTCCAACTTTTCTTCAAGCACACTCTTCTGAGGCTTCCTTTTTGCACTTGTTTTACTTTTACGTAGATCTTTGCTCTGAGGACTCCATTTGTCCTTGGGCTTCGCTTTGCTTACAGGCTTTACTTTACGTGTAGGTTTTACGTTACTTTGAAGCTTCGTTTTGACCTCGGTTCGACTTTTTGCCTTCTTCGTTTTGGTCAAAGCAGACTCCCTACCCTTTCACCGTAAAGCGTGAGCGGGTATGCTTTATTGATTCGAACGTCGATCATCTTTCCAATATCTTCAGTGCTACCTAAAAAGTGTGCAACTTTGTTTTGGGTCGTCCTGCCGGTGACAACAGACGACTCTGAATTGAAGGACTCTACCAACACTTCATAAGTTTTGCCTTCCGCAAGAGGTGCATTTTCAAAAACTTGCTCTCTATGCATCTCCAGTAGCTCGGTGAGTCTTCGCGACTTGTCCGCCTCCAAAACTTGGTCATGATATCGAGCCGCTTTTGTAAACGGCCTCGGACTGTACTTAAAGGCGTAAATCGACTCGTACCCTACGCTTTGTATAAGTTCAAACGTTTGGCGAAAATCGTCTTCGGTTTCTCCAGGAAAGCCAACAATGACATCAGTACTTAAACTAACTCCGGGTATGCCGGCTTTGATCATCTCAATCTTAGCCAAATACTCGTCACGAGAATAGCCGCGGTTCATTCTTTTTAAAATCTCAGTGCTGCCAGCTTGAACCGGCAAATGAATGTAGTCACAAATCTTACTTCGGTATTTTGCAGATATATCTACAAGCTGCTGATCAAAATCTTTCGGGTGAGAAGTCGTATATCTTATTCGAGCTATATCAGTGTCTTCGCAGAGGGTGCGCATGAGATCCGCGAAGTTTGCCCCGCAAGATGATTCGTAAGAATTCACATTCTGTCCTAGCAGAGTGACTTCTTTTACTCCTCGATCGATAAGCACTTTTACATCTGTAATCAGCTCCGTTAATGATCGCGACCTCAAGCGTCCGCGGGTAAATGGTACTATACAAAACGTGCAGAAATTGTCGCAACCCTTGGTGATATTCACAAAAGTAGCCACGCCGGGGTTTCTTACCAAAGTTTGAATCTGATAGGGCCTTTGATGATCAAACTTTGCTCGAGTCATTTTAGGGCGAATCGTCTTGGAGCTAATTGCATTGGGGCCGGGCGCCCTTAGGCTCATCTCCATCAAGTCGGTTGCTATAGGCTCGATCTCCGCTGAAAAAGTTATTTTAGGAGTTATCGCCGATACGATCTCTGGGAGTTCGTCAATGTTGTCAGGCCCCAGTACAAAATCCAAAATCGGTAAATCCGATAACAGTTTGCTCTTTTCTTGCTGGGCCACACACCCGGCCACTCCAATTTTGAGCGCAGGGTTCTTGCCTTTCAACTTCTTGTAGCGACCGACTTCTGAATGAACTTTGTGAACTGGCTTTTCTCTCACTGAGCAGCTGTTGATAATAATGAGGCTGGCCTCATCAGGGGTTTCCACAGCCCGATAATTCATCATCTCCAATAGGGAATTCATTCGTTCCGTATCGTTGACATTCATCTGGCAACCGTAGGTTGAAATATACACGCCCGGATGGGTTTCCGACTCTGTAGAAATGACGTTCATTTGGATCCTTGAAACGAAAAAACTGGCCCGAAAGTCTCGGCTGATTTATAACAGCCAAATGAAAGCTAGAAAACCAAAATCTGCATTGAGGCAGAGTCAGACCATCCCGCCAGATCTTAAGAGAGCGATTGAAGAGACTATGAGCCAAACCTGTCCGCTTTCAGAGTCGGACAAATGGGTCGCCGATGGTCGAATTTTTCTCGAGGAGTGCTCTCTGACTGTTGGAATCGCCTCAGAGGGAGCTCTTACTCAGAGAAATGTCCATTTTTCAATGGATTTTGAGTTGGAGAAGTCTACCGAAGCCCTACCAAAATTTGAAGCCATGACCGAATTCGCTCAGAGTGTTTGGCAAGAAATTCTGCAAGAGCCGTCAGAGGATGCAATATCCAAGTCTGCCTGGCAAAAATGCAATGCCCCGGAAGGCGATATTTATTACATTGCCTCGAACATGAACACTTCCTTGGAGGAGGAGGCCAATAGGCTGCTTCTCGAGCATGGCATCGATCCAGACTCTTTAGAGAGCTACCACTAGCCTGCTGAGTTCGACCAAAAAATTGTAGGGAGTAAAGAGAGGCTCGGAGCTTTTGCCATTCGTCCAAACTGCTGCTCTATCACTACAAAATGATTTGGCCAGCTAGTTAAACGAGCCTGGCTCTACAAAAAAGAAAAGCGGAACGTCAATTCGAAACTTGTCACCCTCATCTCCTAGCATTCCATAGCTTCCTGACATGGAACCAGTACCCGTAGGGAGGGGACAAAAGCTGGAGTACTCAAAGTGCTGACCCGGTTTGATATGCGGTTGAAGCCCTATGACTCCGTCCCCAGTCACTTCTTGAACTCTGCCTTCACCGTCGGTAATGATCCAATGTCGATCAATGAGTTGCGCCGTTTTTTCAGAGTGGTTTTCAATCCTCACTGTATAGGCGAAAACAAAGTTCCTCTGAGCAGGAAGAGACTGATCCTTCAAATATTCCGGTCGAACACTAATTTTGAAATTCGGCACCATTAGAAACTGAAGTTACTAAAGGGTTTAAGGTGTTCACTAGTAGTCGTCGTCATCGTCTCGACCTCGTCCTGGAGCGGCGCCACCAAATCCACGAACTTCATCCATGTAATTCTGCGTCTCGTCTTCCATTTCTGATTCATTGCTCGATTCATCAATCTCAAGTTCCTGAATGGCCGCCAAAAAATCTTTTTCAGTTCTGAGATCTCTTCGGATCATATCAATGTATTTATCGGGGTACCTGCTAGTGAGATCCTCAATATACTTTTCGAGTTTTCCATCGGCCAAAATCTTTCGGCGAGTTTGGATTTTCTTCCAATTGAAAAGATAATGATAACGGCAATAGTTTTCGACCATTGCCAACTCGTCACAATCCTTTACCTTACAAAGCCTACGCCCCTCGGCATCCGTTAAAACAATCTCTTCGTCTTCGAATTCCTCGGGATTGAGAATCTCTTCAATCACCTCTTCAACAAGGGCTTTCTTATCTTTTTTCTTAAGAGACTTTGCCTGTTGCTTCGGTGGGGCCTGAGGACGACTCGCCTGCTCAAGAGGAGCGGCTTTCGCCGCAGCAGGAGCTTTCGATTCAGAAGCCTTGGCTTTAGAAGCGACCGGTTTCTTTTCTACGACTTTGGTTGGCTTTTTTACGGTCACTTTTGGAGCTATGACCTTTTTCTGCGTCGCAGCTTTTGAGCTCTTATTTTTATTCGGAGCTTTAGAGCCAGAAGCTTTGGCCTTAACCGGCGTTGCCTTTTTGGGCGCTTTTACCGACGATTTAGATGCTTTAGCCACCTTTGACTTCGGTTTTGCAGAGCCTTTTTTTGTGGCTGGTGCCTTTTTAGCCGTAGTTTTTGCAGCTACCGCTTTTTTAGTAGTCGCTTTTTTCAGCTTTGCCGGCTTTGGAGCAGGTTTCTTCTTAGCCATATGACCTTTTTCTGTTGAGTTAACTTCTGTGCCACTCTGAAATGTGCCTCAGGCCTTGTCAAGAGCTCTTCAAAAAGGAATGATTCTTCTTTAGGGCGCGTGGTAAAAAAGGGTCAAATTTTAACCAGTAAAACTGAGTATGAGATATCCCTTTTAGCGCCCAATTAACGCCTAAGTTTTTCGGAGGTAAACATGTCAGAAGCCGTCTACATAGTTGGGGCTAAAAGAACGCCCGTAGGATCCTTTTTAGGAAGTCTTTCAAAAGTTGCAGCCCCGAGATTGGGGGAAGCTGCTATTCGGGCGGCCCTATCTGCCGCCCACGTTCCTGCGGAAAAGGTTGACGAATGTATTATGGGGAACGTGCTCACCGCAGGAGTTGGTCAGGCACCGGCAAGACAGGCGGCCATCTTCGCTGGTCTTCCCCAAAGCACCGAATGCATGACCATCAATAAGGTCTGCGGCTCAGGGCTGAAGTCGGTCATGTTACTCACAGACTCTCTTCGGACTGGTAACTCCCAAATTGGTGTGGCGGGAGGACAAGAGAATATGAGTCTTGCTCCTTATTTGTCCCACCAGGCCCGAGAGGGTTTTCGCATGGGCCATAGCCAGTTTACCGACTCCATGATTTTTGATGGGCTTTGGGACCCTTACAATAATATCCACATGGGTCAGTGCGCAGAAATCTGCGCAAAGGAGTACAAGTTTTCCCGCGAAGCTCAAGACGACTACGCTAAACAAAGTTACGAGCTTGCTCAAAGTGCTCAGAAAAATGGATGGTTCAAAAGCGAAATTGCCCCCGTCGAATTCAACGATAGAAAAAACACAGTGGTAGTTGACGAAGACGAAGAACCTTCAAAGGCGAGATTTGATAAAATGTCTTCGTTAAGGCCGGCATTCGAGAAAGACGGAACAATCACTGCCGCAAACGCCAGCAAAATTAACGATGGCGCTGCCGCAGTCGTGTTAGCCACTGAGTCGGCGGTTAAGAACCTTAAACTCCAGCCAATTGCTAAAATCATTTCACACGCAAGCTTTGCTCAAGATCCAAAGTGGTTCACGACGGCTCCCATCAAGGCCATTGAAAAATGTCTTTTGCGAGCAAACCTCAAGACATCCGACATTGATCTTTACGAAATCAACGAAGCCTTTGCAGTTGTGGCAATGGCAGCGATAAAAGGACTTTCTCTAAGTAGAGACCAAGTAAATATTCATGGGGGCGCAATTGCCATTGGCCATCCCATCGGAGCCAGCGGAACTCGTTTATTGACAACTCTGCTTTACGCCTTAGAGAGAACGAATACGAAGCGAGGTTTAGTCACTCTGTGCATCGGAGGCGGCGAAGGAGCTGCCCTTATCGTAGAGAGAGTTTAAGGGGAGATTAAGATGAACAAAGTTGTCGTCTCGGCGAAAGATGCCCTAAATGGTGTTACTGACAATATGACCCTCTTGTTCGGAGGGTTTGGTCTTTGCGGAATTCCGGAAAACTCCATAAGAGCTCTTAGCGAACTGGGAGTTAAAGGGCTTACTTGTGTTTCGAATAACGCCGGCATCGATGAATTTGGTCTCGGCATTTTGCTTCAAAAACGGCAAATCAAAAAAATGATTTCCAGTTACGTCGGTGAAAACAAGTTGTTTGAATCTCTTTATTTGAGCGGCGAACTTGAAGTTGAGTTCACACCCCAGGGCACTCTCGCAGAACGCCTGCGGGCCGGAGGAGCAGGAATACCAGCTTTTTTCACACCAACTGGAGTTGGCACAAAAGTCGCTGAAGGCAAAGAAGAGCGCGCAATCGACGGTCGAAACTATATTTTAGAGAAAGCAATCAAGGGTGATTTTGCCTTTGTTCGCGCCTGGAAGGGCGATAAGTTCGGAAATCTTGTTTTTCGCAAAACAGCTCGTAACTTTAATCCGATGGTGGCGACGGCCGGCAGAGTGACGATAGCTGAAGTTGAAGAACTGGTAGAAATCGGAGAACTAGACCCCGATCAAATACACACGCCAGGCGTCTACGTTCAGAGAATCTTCAAAGCTAGTTTTGAAAAAAGAATCGAATTTAAGACAACACGTGCAAGCTGAATTAATAGACATTAATAGACACGGCAAGTCAGTTGAAAGCGAACATTACACTGAAATTACAGCAAGCAAATGAGTAAAAACAAAGGGCAGATGAATGGAACTAACGAGAGAGCAGATAGCGCAGAGGATTTCTTTAGAGATTGAGGATGGTTTTGTCGTTAATCTTGGTATCGGCATTCCTACTTTAGTGGCCAACTATATTCCGCCCACCAAAAATGTCTTTTTACAAAGCGAAAATGGGCTTCTCGGGCTCGGACCTTTTCCCACCGAAGCCAATGTTGATCCTGACCTTATCAATGCTGGCAAACAAACTGTCACAGCCGTTAAAGGAGCTAGCTTCTTTTCTTCGGCCGAAAGTTTTGCCATGATCCGCGGAGGGCACATTGACCTTTCGGTTTTGGGTGCAATGGAAGTATCAGAAAATGGTGACATCGCTAACTGGATGGTTCCTGGAAAAATGATTAAAGGCATGGGTGGCGCAATGGATCTCGTCGCTGGTGCTCAACGCGTAATCGTGGCCATGCAGCACACAGATAAGCAGGGAAATTCGAAACTCCTTAAAGCATGTGAGCTTCCACTTACTGGGCTTGGAGTAGTTAACAAAGTAGTATCTGATCTTTGTGTGCTCGATGTAACCGAGAATGGCTTCTTGTTAACAGAGCTCGCTCCAGGCGTCAGTGTTGACGAGGTTCGCTCTAAAACACTCGGCAAGTTACACGTTTCAAGTTCAGTAAAAGAAATGAAGTTTTCTTAGGTATGTGGCGGCTCCCCCATTTATTCGTAATGGAGTAAGTGATTGGGTAAGTGATTGAGTGAGTAAGGTAAAAACGAGAGAAAAACCACCGCCGCGAGGGGTCGCGTCCGCTAGTTTTTAAAACGAGTCTTAGTAAATGAATCCTAGTAGTTGGCTCCGAAAATTAAACCTGCTCCGCCCTGACTCGGCACCATTCCGAGATACCACTCAAGGGGCTCCTTAGAATTCAAGCGGTTATGCTTTCTAAGAATTTTGTAAACGTCTTCTCTTCCTGGAGGCAAAACCAAGAGCACAGTCGCGCCGCCCGCTAGCATAGCTGCTCCGAGGCCAAGGGCTGTACCATTGAGTTTTGTTTCTTCTTGCCCTCGCGAATTCGTCTCTTTTGTTGCAAAAACGGTGGAAGCTCCCAATGCGGCAAGAGATCCCGCGCCAATAAGCCCCCACCCAATCCACATTGCTCGATTGCGGCTAGCCTCTAACTCCTCAACTTCTTCATTGAGAACGCCATAGAGTTCTGGGCGAGTGCTTCGAATATCGTTAAGATAAAGACGCATTCCGCTGACTGAGGTATCGTAAGCTTTCTGATTACTTTTAAATCGTTCGGGTATTCCCCCTCTAAGTGCCGAGTCAGCCACCGGACGCTGTTTGTCTGCAGAAGCCCTTGCCGTATCCTGTGCAGGGCTTCTGTCAACTATGCCCAAAGATGGAGGTTCGTTGGCTGAGGCCGAAGAAATTCCAAAACTCATAGTGATAAAGAGTGCTGCAAATGGGCGATTCATAGTTAGTTTCTCCTTCTCTACGTTTCTTTGTTAGGCGTTGCATTGATAGGCGTCGTATTGATGGGCATTGCACCGATTAGGGCTTTGATTTTAACTCTGATGGCGTATCCACCTGATGCATCGGATCCGCCTTAATAAATTCTGCCATCTGCATACATCGACTATCTATGTCTGCAATCTTCGGAAATTTCTCCATGTTAACCTTGTATCTCTTTGCATTGAAAACCTGTGGCACCAAATAGATATCTGCCCAACTGATAGAGTCTCCAACGCAAAACTTGCCGCTACTTTGCTCTAACCTTTTTTCAAAAGCAGTAAATCCATCTTCTATCCAATGTCGAGCCCAGGATTCTTTCTGCTCATCCTTGCTAAAGAAGTCCTTCTCTAGTTTTTGCAAAACCTTCAGATTCTGAACCGGGTGGATTCCTGAATTAATCATCTCGCTGAGCTCGATTACTCGTGCGCGCTCTTGGTAGGTAGCCCCTGTCAGCTTAGGAGAAGGAAACTTCGATTCTAAGTAGTCCAGTATTGCCATACTCTGAGACAAAACCACATCACCATCAACAAGACACGGCACTTCACCACGAGGGCTCAAGACCTGAAAAGCCGGTGCGTGCTGTTCGCCTCCATTTTTCACAAGATGGACAGGAATGATTTCACAGTTTAGCTGCTTTAGGTTCAGGGCAATTCGAACACGAAATGCCGCTGAACTACGAAAATAAGAATAGAGTTTCACCCTTTTAGGCTAGACTAAAACTATCAAATAAGAAATTAGAGATTTACTGCGCTGTCTAGGTGCGGAATCACTTCAGAAATTTGAGTAACATCCTCACCTCGACATTCGTCTTCCTGGCAAACTTTTGATCTGCGACATCCATTTGCCCACTCGAAATCAGTCTCGCCCCTGACAAGAATTCCTTCTACGAGACCAGTTGCTTGATTAAGAACTGCGGAGCCTGAGTTGCCGCCATAAGTGTCAAGGCTCGCCACGAAGTAACCACTTCGATGCCCCCTCACCTTAGCCTCTGGTGAGTACTTCACCGGAAGACCAGTTGGATGGCCTATAACGACTACTTTGTCATTAGCTCTCGTTCTTTCCGCACGATTTAGAGCCAGGGGCTCACGATTTGTTACCGGACGTTCTAGCCGAATGAGAGCGTAGTCTGCTCCATTGTTTGCCACAAATGAGGTAATCAGACTTACACCTCTATAAACATTTTCTTTTTTGATAAGCGTGGCGTCCGCATTTTCTGAACTGAGATGAAAATCGAAAACATAGGATGTGTTCTTTGCAGAAAGATCGCTTCTGATGCAATGACCTGCCGTCATGATGATATCGGGAGCTACCAACGATCCAGAGCAAAAACCTGCAACGGGTTGATTGCCAAATCTTTCCGTTTCACACATTGGCGAAAGCCACTCCGAAAAGGGTTTTGATTCAGCCCGGTAGTGGTTAGAGTCAAATTCTGTCAATTTGCTGGACTGAATTAGTACTACTGTAGAGTCAATTTTGCGTAGCCAGTTAGAATCCTGCACCTGGTAATAGTCTACTCGATTGTCATCGCCATAAATGACTTTAATTCCGTCACTGATTTTAATTTCGCCATTGAATAGATTTCGTCCAAGCTTATTCTGCGCAAAATCGTAACCCAGAGATTGAGTCGTCGCGAACGACATTGATGAGCACAATAGCAGTAAGCTGGCTAGAAGAGCTGAAAGTAAATTTTTGTTATTAGTCATAGGTCCCCCCTCTGACATTGCACGACGAAAGCTGTGCATGCGGCAATGACAAGCCTTAAAGACTGCGCAACTACACGACATCAGTCCGGTTGATTTTGAAAGAGCCCATACTTAGGTCGAGGACACTTCCAAACCTCTGCTTTGCACGCAAAATGACATCGGGGCAAGTTTCTTGTCAGAATTGAAGTGAAACGAACTAAGTGTTTGAAAGTTGAACTTGGTTTTTTGATCATACCAAGGGATGTTGACGTTTTATTCAGCATCAACAGCCCTTAGTATGAAGCAGAAAGCAGCGACGTTTTGTCGAGACCTGGTCCCTTCCAACTGACCACTGCATAGCTCGAGAGGTTCACTTCTTCGCGAAGCGGCCTGGCTCCTAAATAAAGCTTTCCTTCGCAGCTAGCCTGCACCGCACCGTCCGCAAGCACGCTTGGTTTCAAAGAATAAACTCTGACTTCAATGTCGAAGAGCTCTTGAGGGCGCTCCATTTCAGGAGCCAAACTGGTTGCCTTGTCGTTCAGGCGAAAAACATACCGACCACCTGAGTCTACAGGGCGAACTCCACCGTCAGCCTCGCGAAAAATGCTAATGTTGATTCCACTCGGGCTTTGAAGCTGAAGAGAAAAACTCAATTCTCGAACATAATGAAAGTTACCATCCGCTCCCTGTTCAAATTCGGACTCTGTTTCTATCGTTAATTGAGGGGAGCAAACGATACGTAAATTGCGAGTAATAAGGTGTCCTGATAACGCGCTTTTTTTAGCCTCTGGAATTTGAGTGAGCGGGTCGACTGGAGCTTTGTTATCTGAAGCTTTGTCTACTGTGATTTTTGGAACTTTGTCTTCTGATCTGCCTTCCGATGATGGCTCTGTCGCAAGTTTTCGAGACGACTCCTGTGCCCATAGTTTGGAAACAGTCATAGAAAGCAGGCCTGAGAGAATCAAACCGATCAACATTTTAGAAGTACAAAAGCCTCTCATAAGCTGATGTAGTTACAATTTGAGTGCCGCTTGCAATCACTCCCCAGAGATCAACTGTTGAGGGCCCACGCGTGGCCCTTCGACTTCACCGTGAAAATTTTTCAAGCCGAGCTCTAAATTGTCTAAATTTTAGTCACCCCCCTGTGTGCCATTTTGCCGTGAGACGGTAGGAGAGTGGGAGCGAAGCTAGTGACATAATTTGCAGTAATGTAAAGTCGCAATACTATAGCTACGAACTCTAAATGGAAACTGGCAGGCTACACACTCTACTAGAATCCTTTTGAAGCTTGCGAAGCTCGTTCAATTCGTTCTTGAATCCATTGCCCGGTTTGGTCTAAGTCTTGCTTAGTTATATTTCATGACTATTTACACAAGTTCAATAACCTTGCGACTGCTTTCCAAGGTCGTACCTACTATATGTATATGGATACTTCTACTTTCCTGCCCGCTAATGGCGGTTGCGGAAGCGCCTTTACCGTACAGCCATCCCGACGTGCTGGAAGCGCAGGCAGTTAGTTTGCAAAATCTATCAGTTGCAGACAGGGATAGGTTTACGATGATGGTCGAAATTGCAGCTTTCTTGTCTGTGCTTTACAGTGAACATAAAATTCTATTTCTAGCTCGCGACGGCGAGGTGTTTTACGATTCCCTTCGAATTCTGATAGACGCTACTGAACCTTCCAAGCTCGATTCCATTCAATTGATGAATGTAAATAGAGTAACAATTCATGACCCATTGCTTGGCGAATATCTCGAGTCCCAAGGACTATCTGTTGATCTTGTAAAAGCTGGTCAGAAGGTTCTGTTTTTCGATCTAGGGTTTGAGGCTTCACTTGCGTGGGCAATTCGCGATCGGTTTCCAGTCGAGTACTGGCCGAACTTAGAATCACACTTGGTCTATTCTATAAACGACCTTGCTCCCTCTTTTTCTTTGTATACTGCTATTCGAGATGGAGAGCCTGATTTCAATTCAAAACAGCGTTTTGCCTTTCAACATGCCGAGCTGCCAAAGTTTAGCGGAAGAGCTTCTCGCTACGGTTATGGTGATGGTAAAATTCAGCCTATTGTATTCGACAATAAGCCAGATGATAGTGACGCAATTATAGACCGTAATCTAGCTGGACTCTATCAAGCCCAGCTAGCATCATTTCTTCGACAAACGGATGTCATCGAGCACTATCGCAGCCTAATTGGTTTTTGGCATAAAGTTGAGAATATATTGAAAACAGGTACGTTAAGTGACCTAAAGACATTCGCCTCGAGTCACCTGAGGCAAAAGAGCGCGTTCTCCGAATTAGAGAATCGTTGGGATGAAAAGTTCAAGAAGCATGTCCACTTCCTTAGGGTCAATGATTTGGCGGACTATCTGCAGACCCGGGGCGATTTTCTGGACAAGGTAGTCCCCGAGGTTGAACTTCATCATCGGATTACACACGATCGCTATCGCATTTACAAAGCGGACGCCATTAAAACGCTGAACGATGAAGCCATGTTGATGCGATTAATTTTTGTTGATCCTATATCGGGAATACTAGAAGCAGAAAGAAATGGTATGCGAAAGGCTGTCAAAACCGCCGTTAAAGCGATACATTGGTCATACAGTGGTGACGGTCGGTTGCTTATGGATATTTGATTGCCAAAGTAGAGGCTCTGGTTTTCAAAGAGCCCATGGCAAGTCTGCTACCTGTTTGCGAAGTCCTGACGCCAAAATGAAAAGAATAAGCGTTGGCTCTGGGCTCAAAGCCGCATGCTACTCTTTACCTCTGAGTCAGGAAGTTAGGTTTGTTTGCATGAGAGCGCTTCATAAGGCTTATTTTTTTATAATATTCGCAGTGATTTCATCCTCTTCGTCGTTGGCTTCCTCAAAAAAATACAAGCTTGAGCAAGATAGAAGTGGAATCCTTTTTGTGGATGGCCTTATCGACTCTGGGATGCTTGGGCCCTGTTTTGCACTAATAGGGTATCACAGAGTATCAAAGCGTGCGTTTGCGATTCACGTTTCCAATACTGTCGAATCAACGCTGAGAAAGTATTTTTTTGAAGAATTGCTGAGCATCTTTGGTAGCGCAAAGGATATTGAGCTTTTCGTTGCGGGTGGGGCCTCGGTTGAGATAAAAGGTAAGCCAGGCCACGAAAGCTGGGCGAGAGAAATGAGTCAGAAAATTAATAAGGGAAAAGCGGAAGATAAACTTAGAGTTGAGCGGCTTGCAAGAGAGTATGGATTTGAGAATGCTACGGTACAATGGTTTCCGAAAGATTCATATGGAAAACTGATTTTTGATATAGGCAAGGGGCGTGCTAGAATGCAGCTTTTTGATAGCCATACTGATCTGGTTTTATATTCTGGTGAGATCCGGAAATATAACCTGGGGTTAAGCGGAAAAAACTGCGGTAATGTCTTCAATCGGTAGTCACAAAAACCAGTCGAGAGTTTTAGCGCCGATGAACAAGGCAACGGGATTTATCGGGTTAAGAAGCGCAGAAACTGAACGCAGGCTAACGGAAAAATACCTTAGCGAACTTTCTGTCTGATAGTGCCGAATATGTTTTCGCCGTTTGGCAGAAGCATTTTGATTTCGACTGTGTCTCCTGACTTCATAAAAGGAGTAACAGGTTTACCACTTTCGATTTGCTCAATCATTCGCTTCTCTGCAAGACAGCTGCTCCCCCGTGAGCGGTCCTCATTCGAAACAGTGCCAGAACCCAGCACTACCCCAGCTTGAAGATCGCGGGTTCTTGCGGCGTGAGCCAACAAGTCACCGAACCGAAAGTGCATTGAACCTGCATCGGGATTGCCAAAAAAATCACCATTGTAGTCAGTCAGAAGCGGCAAATGAACTTTGCCATCTCTCCAATGTCCATCAAGTTCGTCGGGAGTAACCGCTATAGGAGAGAGCGCTGAGGGTGGTTTTGATTGAAAAAAACCAAAACCATGTGAAAGTTCTTCTGGAATCAAACCTCGCAGCGAAATGTCATTCATCAATACAAACAAAAGAATCGACTCTTCACATTTCTTTGCGTCTGATCCACGAGCGATGTCTGAGGTAATTACACATATCTCAGATTCAAAATCGAGCCCAAAGGTAGGATCCTGAAAGGGTATGTCTTCCGTGGGATCTAAAAATCTATCACCAACACCTTGATACATAAGTGGAACTGTTAAGAGTTTCTCTGGAAGCTCAGCTCCCCTGGCCCTTCTCACCAATCTTACATGCTCTAGAAAAGCAGACCCATCAGCAAACTGAAACGCTCGCGGAAGTGCCGACATAAGACTCGACATATTGAGTTCAAACGATGCTTCCATCTGGCTGCTATTAAGCCTCTTCGAAATTAACTCAAGGTCGGTCTTGCACTGGCTCCATGTTTCAACCGCAGTACGTAAGTTCGGAGCGATAGTCTTAGCCGAAACGGCTCTCTTGAGATCTCGACTAACGACTAACAATTCACCATCGCGCGAACTCGACTTCATACTCGCTAACTTCAAAATGACCTCCTAAGGAACAACGCAATTAAGTAACAAAGAAACCAAACAGCCCTCAATCGAATAACCTACCTAGGTCCTAACAAAGAATGGCGGCACAGCGCACAAAAAAATGTCGCTTCTCACCGTCATGTGATCCCCTCCAAACGTCAACAAGTCCTCATCTTAGCCCGCTAAACTGTCGATATTACTAATAAGAGATTCAAGAACTAGGGGTACCTACAATTAGTAAGAAAAGAAAACCAAGGGTACATCCTACTAAATAAAGATCCGAGAACGAAGGCGCATGTTTTGAGCAATGTGAAAACTTACAAAAAAGGCGATGTGATCTTTAACGAAGGTGACAAGATCGACAAAATTCTCTTCGTAAAACAAGGTCAAGTTTCGCTTTGTCTCGTGCGTCCAAAAGGAAATGTCGAGTTAGCACTTTTGCCGTCTGGTCACGTAGCCGGAGAGGGAGCCTTGTTCGGGCAATCCACGCACAACGTGACAGCCATTGCTGTCAAAGAGTCCCTTATCTTTGAAATGCCTGTCGCACCCATGAAGGCTCACGCTGATCAAGCAAATGCGTTCTTTCAAATGCTCTTAAAAGCTAGCGTTGAAAAACAAAAAGTTTTGTTTGCAGACATCAAATCTTTAAAAGCAGAAAAGGATAAGTCGCCGTGCCCACCAGAGGTTACGGCAAAACTATTTGCTACTTTGTTCTATTCTGCAAAAGCTAAGGGTAAGCCAGTTGGTGAATTTCTTGAAGTGCCGTGGCCCGCCATGAAAAGCTACGCTCAGCGGCTTTTCATGGAACCTCCGAGTCGCCTGGAAAACGCACTCTTGTTATTAAAAAAACTGGGGCATGTAGAGCTGGAATACGGCAAAGATCCTGAAGATCTTGAAAACGAAGAAGAAGTGCTTTTAAGTGTAAAGATCAATGAACTCAATGTGGTCGAAAGCTTCTTTGAGTTCTATCAGCACTATTTTTTTAAAGGGGGTAAGCTTGATATGCTGAAGGCTGACCCCGTTGCAATACAGCTTGCGGAGAGGCTTTTAGCGCTCACTGAAGGCGAAGAAGTCGATAGAAAAGGTTCAACAAATGTTGACTACACGAATATTGTCGAAAAATTCAAGAAGGAATACAAGTTCACGCTAACTAATAATTCCTTTGGTCTGCTAGAGCGAAAAGGCCTTTTGGTTCAGCGAAAAACAAGAGACAGCGGAGTAACTTTATCGTTTGATCGAAACGAATTCGCAAACACTCTTATCAACTGGAAGTTTCTTGTAGAAATTGAAAAATGGAACAGCAAAGGATTTGTTTCACTTGAAGAAGAAGTTTCGCCCGAGACAACTTCATCTTCTAATAATTGCCCTGATTGCAAAACTCCCGTTACCATCGATTCTAAGTTTTGCTCACAATGTGGCTATAAATTCGGCGAAGCCGCCTAACCCAATTTTGGCGCTTCGGGCGGATTATCCTAGGCACCACTAAAAGTTGTAACCGGCGCCAAACATCCCAAAAACAAATAGCGACGAAATCTGACGTTGAACCGCCAAATTGGTGTAAGAAAAACGCTTAACTCCCAGCCCTGACTCTAGAAAAAACTCTGGCGAGACAAACATCTTTCCGTGGAACATGAGTGAATAAGAGGCAGCGAGTTTAATGCTTGGATCTTGCGAAGACAAATAATATATCGCTTCCATATCGACCCATTTGGGGTACCGAAAAATAGGTATGAAATTAAATATCTTATCAAATAAATCTGGCATACTCCTTGCCCAGAACATTCCGACTCCCGTCATGTCTCCAGGAACACCTCTGTATTTAATGTTCTGATATGCTAGGATTGCACCGACACTTTCATCACGGTTCCAAACACCCGGAGTAAATCGATACTTCAGGTTTGCGTTCCAAGATGTGACATCTACTCCGCTACTACCCAATGAACTTGACTGAAAATAATTAGCAAAAATTCCCCAGCGGCGCTCAGATAAATAGTAATCTTGCCACCCCAAAAGATTCTCTAACCAAAACGAACCCGCGGCCTCGCCTAAAAACGCCAGCTGAGAATCACTCGAAACGACACCAGACAAACGTGCACTAAGTTCAATAGGTAAACCATGGTGCATCTTGTATTGAGCATGGAATTTTTTTGTTCCATCCATGACAGTCATAATCTTATCGTGATCATAACCTCGCTTATCGAGAGGCACTTCCCAGCTAAACTGATCTGTAGAAGTCTGAATGACCTCCAAGTCTGATCCAATCGCGCCCTTTCCGGGCGGCACGTTGCCTTTAACTTCGCTTCCGCTCAAATAGGTGGAGTCCTTAGCATCGGATGCCAAGTAAACTCGATAATCTTCTGTTGGAAGATTATCCGATATCGTCAAGTTCATGCGTATGTCCGCAGGCCCAGGCCTCAGCCAGGTTATTTTATAATCTTCACCGGGCCGCCCATTGGGGCCAGTAGCTTTTACGCGTGGGTCGATGGCAAGATCAAGTTCCCAGATTTCTTTCCCAATACTTCGGGCGTTGGGGCTGTTCGGCTCAGTTCCAGATAACTTTAGTAACCCTTTACCGGTCCCACTAGCTTTTACCACATCTACAAGTTTCGCCTCTGCCGGAGTCCACTGAAACCTTAACTCATAGCCACTGGTCAATATGATCAACAACTCATTTGCCTTATCTTGCGGCAACCAAACTCCTCTTTTCGGAAGTTTCGTAGCACCTGCAAATACACCTGGTTGTTGCTGGGATTTATACATTGAGCGGTTAGTAGGCCTGCACACCTCAAAAAAGTCGTTGCCATTCGAATCATTAAAAATCCGCAGACAAAACTTTAGCCTTGCATCGCGGGCAATATCTGCCCAGTCGTCTTTATCAACGCGTATCGAACCATGTAATTGCCCTTTGACACTTTCGATATTTGATGGACTCCATTCATTCGAACCGCCGTCTGCTTTAATTGTAAAAACCTTAAAACGCGTCCCCCATTCCGATGGGAAATGGTGTACCCACTCCACAATTTCAGCCTGCTTTTTCGTTTTCCATTGCCACGCCGACCACGAAAAAGCCCTTTTTTCCAGAAACACCTTTGAACCTGTCAGAAGGTAAGTTAGGCCAAAAGAATTCTGCTTCACACCATTTAACAGAGGCGGAAAGTAAAGCGCCTTCTCAAATCTCGCTCGTGCCGCTGGCTCTATAATATGTGAACTGGAATCTTCACGACTAAACCTAATTTCGACTAAAATTTTCCACATCTCGGCGTCTGATTTAGCCTGGTCACTTAAAACCTTCAGCACTCCAAATCTTCTTAGATACTCTAGGAAGTGAGCGGTTTTATTTATCGGCACACTTGTTTCAAGCAAAACATCCGTCAGCCTGGATCTTGTATCTACCTGAGAAACTTTGGCTTGCCCGCCAAGCGTTCTCGTGTAATTCGCAGCAATGGTCGCAAGCACGATCGGGTCCTTGTGAAATATCTCCACACGGGTTTCCGCAGCAATAGAGGTTCTTGCACTTAGTCCCATTGCAATAACTGCCGCTATTTTAAAAGCAGACAAGCACCGCTTAAAATTGTTTGATGAACTCTGAGTACTCAATAGAGTTTACTTTTCCTACTAAATTAAGTTGATCTTCAACACCCTCTCCGCCTAGAACAAAAACCTTTAATCGATCTGGAAAAAACGTCTCTCGGATAACATCATTAACCTCAGATAACTTGAGTGTATCCAGATCTTTCATAAAATCTGTAAGGTAACTTTGTTCAATTCCGTAAACTTTCAAGATCAACCGATTGAAAGCTTGTCCATCTACGGTTTCTAGCACCTGAGGGAACAGTCCTTTTAAGTAGGCTTTTGCAGAGTCCAACTCTTCCTGCGTGACCCCACCCTTTACAAAATCTTCGTAAAGCCTGCGCGCCTCCGTAATGAGCAAACCCGCGCGCTGGTTTTGAGTAAACGTGTTTATATGAAAAATGCCCGTGTGCCGGAGATTAGAAACATCACTTTGAATTGTGTATGTGAGCCCCATGTTGTCTCTGATTTCATCCATAAGCCTAGATGTGAAACCGTGCCCCAAAATCGAATTGGCTATTCGAACCTTCATGAACCGGGGATCATTCCGCGCAATAGACAAGTGACCAAATCTCACCTGCGATTGAGTTAAATCACTCTTTTTTACAAAGGTAATCTCACCCCGCGGAGACTCTTTAGGTGAAGCAACCTCGTGGAGATTGGTTGCGACCCTTTGCTTCCAGCCACCGAACGTCTCATCTAATACTTGCGGAAGACTTTCGTTTAAACGACCAACTACGGCAACCGTCATGTATTCCGGCCTGAATAACTGATTGAAACGGTTAACTATATCACCACGTCGAATCTTACCAAGAGATTCTCGTGAACCAAAGACAGCGCGACCGTAAGGATGTTCGCCAAACACCATCTGATTCAGACCAGCAGAGGCCACCGCAGAAGGTTGATCCAATAGTGCCCGTATTGAAGTAGTTAAACGTTTTTTAGCCCGCTGAATTTCATCATCAGCAAATGTTGGGTTAGATAATACCTGGTACGCGAAACGAATTAACCGCTCCTGATCAAAAGAGAGCGACTTTAGAGTGACAAGCATGTAGTCAGGTTCAATCGAAATTGAGAAGTCGCCTCCCATACTCGCAAAGGTTTCACTGATCTGATTCGCGGACATCCCCCCGCTTCCTTTGTCTATAGTACTTCCGACAAGCTCCGTGACCCCTGATTTGCCCGGTGACTCACTTATCATGCCATGACGAACAAGCACCATAACAGTTGTAGCAGGCAAAGAGCTGTCGTTGATCAACATGGTCTCAATGCCATTTTTTAAACGACTCTCTTGCGTCGATGACAACTCAAATGCGCTGTTTCTAGACATGGTTTGACATGAGCTCGCCCCTGCAACAACAAACGCTCCCATCACAAATCTTGAGAAATCGCTATGACATTTTGAAAAAATCATTTCGCGCCTTTCTGAGAGCTATTTGATCGAGATTCCGGCAACAACTTTATCGTGACGCCTTGATGTCGATTCAAATAGGCCAGTGCAGACGCCTGAATCGATTTAACATCAACCTTTTGATACTTTTCGATATCATTAAAGAGAGCCTCGTAGTCGCCTAACATCACTTCATTGAGAGCGAGTGCTCTGGCCTTTCCCGCGGCCGTTTTTAGTGATTCGACAAAATCAAGCATGATCTTCTTTTTGGCCCTGTCGAGCTCACCTTGGGTTACCCCACTGCGACGTATCTGCTCGACAACACTATTATAGACACTTGCAATCGTCGCCAATGACTTGATTGAGGTTGCCTGGATGAGTGTTTGAAACACTCCGGATTCAAGCATGCTTTGATTGTAGGTCGAAACACTCGTTGCAATTTGTCTTTTGTATACCAACTCTCGATGAAGCCGCGAGTCTTCGCCTTCTCCTATTATAGCACCCAAGATATCCATGGCATGGCTATCTTCGCCGCCCGCTTTTGGCGATCTAAAACTAAAAGCTATGTGAGGCGTCTGAACGGCTTCTCTTATAGTGAGTGACCTGGGCGATTTCTGACGAGGCTCTGGTATTGGAGCCAATCTTTTAACTTCGCGCCGAGGAATATTTTGGTAAGCAGCTTTAATATCGTTTTTCATCTTCGACATTTCAAATCCACCGGCAACAACAATGACGGCGTTAGAAGGCGAATAAAAAGAGCTAAAAAAGTCTTTAGCGTCTTCAAGTGTCGAGCGATCTAGATCTTCCATTGAACCAATAACAGGCCACCTGTATCGACTCTTCTCAAAGGTCACTTCGAAGAGTGAATTAAAAAGCTTTCCGAGCGGATTATTATCGAAGCGAAATCGCTTTTCTTCTTTGACGACTTCTCGTTCACTCTTTAAGGATTCTTCGTCGAACTTTAGACTTGCCATTCTGTCGCTCTCTAAATCTACGGCTAAAGTGGCAAATTCATTTGGGAAGTTTATATAATATCCAGTGTAATCTCTTGTCGTGAAAGCATTGGCCGAACCACCGTGATTGCGAATCGTTTGATCGAACTCTTTATTCGAATACCTTGTCGCGCCCTTAAACATAAGATGTTCAAATAAGTGAGCTAACCCAGTGAGGCCCTCTTTTTCATCACGAGAACCAACACGAAACCACGTTTGGTAGCTAACAATCGGAGAGGTTGAACTTGCGCTGAGGAGAACGGTAAGGCCATTCTCTAAAACCATCTTTTCGACGGGAAATCTCAGCGCCAGCGCCGAATTTTGTTCTGCATTTATCTGCGGGGTTAACCCGAAAACACTAGTGATTACCAATAGCTGCTTTAACACGCGATGGCCCCTCTCAAGCTGTATATGTCCATGGTCGAATTTTAGTGGGTTACAGTCAAACAATCTTAAATTGGTAGAACGGCAAAAGTGCACCACGGCTAAAAATAATGGTTCCAGATTAAAACCACGCTATCTAGCTTAATATATGAGCCAGATTTCGTTTAAACGGCGCCCGCGTCCGGCGGTGTTTCCGACGGCTCCAAGTTGGCACTAAATCTATTCGACATGACTTTCTCGACAAAAACCCATCAGCTTTAACTATGCCGCATAAGTAGCTAATATTATGTGGTAACCATCGGTTTGAGTGCCAGCTGCGCAAAGGTGGCACGCGCCTTGCTTTAGATGAATGCAGAACTTACCCCTCCAATGATCGCCCCACGGTCATTGAAACAAAAAGCGGACCCGGCCCCTCCGAGCTCCGCTTTTTTTTTATCTTTTTCTTATTTCTATTTACTGCACGATGAATTCTTCAAAGAATACGTCGACAACGACGCCTTCGTTGAGAACAGAATTGAGCTGGGTGGCTACCTGATGTTTAAGGATCAGCTTACCTTGAATGGGTTCGACATCATGAAATGATTTAGAGTTGAGAATCCGCACTATGGAATCGCGAGTTTTTGCGTCAAGACCTACGACTTCCTCGAATCCTTTTTTGTTCAGCAGCTCAAGAGTCATTTGCGTCCTAAGAATACGTCGAGGAATCCCGTCAAGATTCACCGTGAAGACCGGCATTGTGTAGTAAACGGGATCCTCATGCGGCGCATTTCTTTCTTGCTCTAAGCGAGCTATCTCTCTTTCTTCTCGAATCGTCGGATCAGCACTGCCCATCGTTGCCATATAAGTGAGGCCTAAGCCGGAACAAACGGCAATAATGTTGAGTCCCAAAAACCCAAACTTTAATATGACCCCGAAATTCTTCTTCGGCGCTGCCCCCTCTGTCGACTCATTTTTTTGTTCAGCCACATCATTCTCCTAAAGTCGTTTCTGACGATGCACCTTCACTTCATTTTTCGGCGCGCCGGCCCAAGGGCTTGAAGTTACTCCTGATTGATGACAAATTGGGCACTCAAAATGATACAGTGAGAGTTAACTGGTCCAAAAACCCTTGATAACTCTCGCAAAACTCCGTTTATAATAGAGATGTTGAGAAAAAGGGGATTTTTAGACTTTTTAATAGCTACTTTGTTTGCGAGCGGGAGCGCCATAGCTGACAGCTCTGCGCAAATCGCCCCGCAGACATCGGGAATACCTAGTCCGGTACTCAGGCTAGGCGAAGGCTCATTCTTACCCAAGCACGTTTTACTAGTCGACAAATCGAAGCGCAAAGTTACCGTCTGGAGATCAAATGGTAATGCTCTTGAGTTCATATCTGAAGCTGAGAGTGATTTTGGAAAACGCGAGGGCGACAAACGCCACGTCAATGACTTACGAACCCCGGAGGGAATCTACTTTTTTGAAAGTATGCTCGAGGGCCAACAGATAAGTTTCGATCTTTATGGAGTTCGAGCCTTTACGACTAATTACCCAAACCTTTTCGACCGCCGACTCGGCAAGACCGGCAGTGGCATTTGGCTCCATGCGATTCCAGATACGGAGAGCCTTGAAAGAGGATCCCGCGGCTGTGTTGTCGTACGGAACAAGTCGATATTGGATTTATCTAAATTTATAGACCTTAAACGTACGGCTCTAATTATCGTCGATGAACTTCATTATTTAACTGCCAATGAGTACCAAAATAAGCAGCAAATGATTGTAGACCGCCTACAAAGCTGGAAATCCGCATGGGAAGCAAAAGACATTGATGATTATATATCCTTTTATTCAGAGCAGTTTAAATCTATGAAGATGGATCGCGAGCGCTGGAAAGTTTTTAAGCAAGCACTCAACAAAAAATACAATTTCATTAAGGTCGAAATTTCACAGCCCATCATTTATGAATTCAGAGATCAAATTGTCGTCCAATTCCTCCAAAAGTATTCCTCAGATGGCAATGAGGACTTCGGCCTAAAAACTCTCTACATGCAAAGGGACGGTGAAAACCCTCAAATCATTGCAGAGGAGTGGGAGGCAGTCGATTCTGAGCAAGCAGGCCAAGAACTCGTTCAGTACCCCTTAGAAAAAATCAGTTCGAGTCAGGCCTCTCGTAGAGAGCGCCCAAGCTTTGCTCGCCAGTAGTTTGGGCGGGTAGAGCAGATATTCAGCCGACTGTTCGCTAGATGCCGTCGTTGGTTTCTTCAAGAGTTACGGCTTCTGCCCGAGAAGCATCATCGGGCAGCTCAGTAAGATGTCTTTTTAAATCGGCTTCAGTAATAACCCCAAAATTCAGGTTTATTCGCTCCAAACGACTGTCAAAGCGCATCTCTTCTAGTTTTTCGTCTAACCTCACAAGAACCTCCGAAGGTGTTTTCTATTTGGATTACCGAGCTCCGTCAAGAAAGTTAACTAAAGGCCTATAAGAAAGCCCGGACTGAATAAATACCTCAAATCCCGGAATTGAATGGCACAACTTGTATGCTAAACCCAAACCTCGGCAAATGATTTCAGTTCCAAAAGCGCGGGTCTCTGGAACCATTATTGTTTTTCCGTTCATTATTAACTATGAGCTCAAGGTGCCCAGCCGATTTGCTCGCGCCGCTTTTAACCCGACGTTTTCTTTGCCACCTTGTCCAGAAAATCATAAATAAATAACCGGTCACCAATCCACCCAAATGAGCCAGGTTTGCCACTCCAGAATTGCCTACACCATTGTTAATTAAAAAGAGCAGTTCAACTGCACCCAGAATTATTACAAAGTATTTTGCCCGCATCGGAAAGACGAACATAAAATACACAATACGCTCGCCAAAAAGGACACCGTAAGCGAGTAAAAGACCGAACAGTGCGCCAGAAGCACCAATCACGGGTACAATTAAGGCGCTTGCTCCTCCTCCCAGAAGGACTACGGCCAAAGCAATGATAGAATAAATAACCCCTGCCCCGATACCGCAAACGAAATAGTACAATAGAAAAAATTTTGAACCCCAGCGTGTTTCGAGTTCGCTTCCCATCCACCACAGCATCAGCATATTAAACAAAATGTGCATTGGATTAAGTGAGTGCAAAAACATATAGGTAACTATTTGCCAAATATAAAACTTCTCGAGCACAAACACGGGCACTAAACCGAAGTTTAAAGTAATAAAGGGCTTGTCTAAAACGAACTGCTCCAAAATCACCTGACAAATCAACCAGATGGCCACGTTAATGATCACAAGTCGTTTGACCATCGGAGTAAAAGGGATGCTTGCGGGCGTACCGCCCATTGATCCTCTAAAGCCCACTAGCTTCCTACCTTCTGACTAAGCTCTACCAACATGCCGCTAGCCGATGAGGGATGCACAAATGCCACCTTGCAATTGTGAGCACCAATGCGTGGTTTCGAATCTATCATTCGAACTCCTTGATCGCTGAGAGCCTTCATAACCACCTCAATATCCTTCACTCTGTAACAGATGTGGTGAAAGCCCGGCCCTCTTTTTTTTAGGAATTTTGCAATTACCGAATCATCTGATATTGGCTCGAGTAATTCCACCCGCGCCCCATTTGCAAATTCGATAAATCCAACCTTTACCTTTTCTGAGGGGACCACCTCAGTATACATCTCATCAAATCCCATTAAACCGTAAAGCTTAAAGCCTTCTTCTAAGCTTCGAACAGCAACCCCAATATGATCAATTTCAAAATCTTTAAACAAACTGTGCTACCTCTTGAACTACCTTGTTACCGTACCTTCGTCGAGGTTCTCGCTGAACCAGGACTTCAACCGCGCATAGGATGTATCTAAATTCTCCACTACTACTTTTGTTCCGGCAATCAGAGGAAAGAAATTTGTATCCCCTCCCCATCTCGGTACAAGGTGATAATGCAAGTGTTCTGGAATCCCCGCCCCAGCAACCTTGCCATGATTCATACCGATATTTACCGCCTGAGGTTCATACACCTCTTCAACGGCGCGCAGGGCAAGCCGCAGGCACTCGTGTAGATCTGTATATTGGCGAGTATCTAACTTCAACAAGCCTCCGATGTGTGCTCGAGGCATTACCAATAGGTGCCCCGAGTTGTAAGGATACTTGTTAATCACAATAAGAGAATATTCACTGCGATGAACTACCAAATTTTCAAACTTCGGAGCATCTTGGGCTGCAACACAAAAAACACATTCAGTTGTTGGGAAGACTTTTTTCACATAGTTGTAGCGGTCTGGGCGAAAGAGTACATTCTTTAGTCCTGGCCAGTTTAACGATTCGATCCAATTTCTGCCGCCGTCGTCGTCTTTAGCCATGCACTCTCACTTACTTTCCTATAGGAAACTGCCCCGACATAATAAACAATGGTCGCCCGAAGAGCTGGGCGCTTAGCCTGATATTTTCGCTCAGTGAAGATTCGGAGCCTGGACTCAACCCGAGGATTTTTAGAACTCCTGGATTTTTTTCTGGTGGATAAAACAAATGTGGCTTTGCAGAGTCTTCAATACCGGCAAGCAGTTTGAGCTCTCTGAGGGCATCAGTAAATGTTCCCGTCTTATCCGCAAAACCTTCATCAACGGCCCATTTTCCGGTAAAAATACGCCCATCGGCGTATGTTCTCACTTTTTCTTCGTCCATTTTGCGACCAGTTGCTATAGCAGATACGAACTGAGCAAGCACTTCATCCAAGGTGCCTTGGAACATCTGTTTTTCTTGGTCAGTTAGTTTTTTGTATTCGGCGCCCGCATCTTTATAAGTTCCCGTCTTAAGCGCATATCGTTCGATCTTCGCCCAATCATAGAGCCTTTCAAGATTTGCGAACTCGATGATTACACCGATTGAGCCCAACAGCGTACCTGGGTTTACGACAATTTTGTCAGCACCCATTGCCGCATAAAATGCTCCACTCGCAGCTAGTGAGTTGCAACTAGCCACAACTGGTTTTGCGAATTCTTCTTTTGTTCGCTTGAGTTCTGCGTAGAGCTCTTGGCTTGCCCCAACCACTCCTCCCGGAGAGTTAATTCTTACAAGAACTCCCTTGATATTCGGATCCTCCCGGAATTTTCGAAGGTCAGTTAAGAACGGCTCACCATCGAGGATGATACCGTTCATATCTAGAACAAGAATTGAATTTGCAGGAGGGGTCGACTCCAACTGCGACATTCCAGATATCGCAACTATGGCAGATCCCACGGAAAACAAAAAAGCTATCACTATCCCAATAGCGATAAGTGAAAGCAGTCTACCCAAAAAACGCATCAACTTATGCCTCGTCACCTGAGTTCGAGCCAGACTGTGTTGCCCCTTTTAGAGCGTCACCAAACAAGTCTCCCAAAGAAGTCTTTGAAGATGAAGTCGCCTTCTTAACATAGTCTTTCACATCAGCCTTTTCATTTCTTAGCTCAACAAGCTTCGCACTCAAACCGATCTTGCGTGCATCCTTGTCAATCGTTACCACCTCAGCAAGTAGGGCGTCGCCCGGCTTACAAAAAGCTTCGGCACTCTCTACACGCTGCTTAGTCAGTTCACTAATGTGGATCAAGCCTTCAATCTCGGGTTCAAGCTCAACAAAAACACCAAAATCAGCTATTCTCGCAACTTTCACTTGGTGTTGAGATCCAATTGAATATTTAGAATCAATTTGTGACCAAGGATCAGACTCTAATTGCTTAAGGCCCAAACTAAATCTTTCGTTCTCGATATCGACACCCAATACAACTGCTCTAACGCGATCACCTTTTTGGTAAACTTCTGAAGGATGGTTGATCCTCTTTGTCCAAGAAAAATCAGATACATGCACGAGTCCGTCGATACCATCTTCGATACTTACAAAGATACCGAAATCGGTAATAGACTTAATCTCACCTTCAATGATTGTTCCTGGTGGATAAGTCTCTTTCAACTCAATCCAAGGATTAGCCTCTAGTTGTTTCATACCTAAGCTGATACGACGATTGTTCGCATCAACATCCAAAACTTGTACATTCACTTCATCGCCAACATTGATTAACTGAGAGGGATGCTTCACACGCTTTGTCCAGCTCATTTCGCTCACGTGAATCAAACCTTCAACACCGTCGCCAAGTTCGACAAATGCGCCATAGTCAGTAAGGCTAACAACTTTACCCGTAGTCTTAGTTCCAACAGTGTAAGTTTGAATGGCGCTTTCCCACGGATCCGCCTGCATCTGCTTAAGTCCTAGACTCACACGCTCTTTCTCGTTGTCATATTTCAGCACTTTCACTTCAAGTTCTTGTCCCACCGTTAATATCTCTGAAGGATGCTTTACGCGGCCCCAACTCATATCGGTGATGTGCAGAAGCCCGTCCATACCTCCAAGGTCAATGAACGCTCCGTAATCGGTGATATTTTTAACAACGCCTTTAACAATGGAGCCTTCCTTGATCGCATCCAATGTCTGAGTCTTAAGGCTCTCTCGCTCTTCTTCAAGAAGTGCTCTTCTGGAAAGTACAATGTTACCGCGTTTTTTATTAAACTTAATAACTCGGAAACGAAGCTTTTTACCAATAAAGACGTCAAGGTTTCTCACTGGCCTAATATCGATTTGACTGCCCGGTAGAAATGCTTTGACGCCGATGTCGACGTTCAGCCCACCTTTGACTTTTGCTGTTACCGTTCCTTCAACAACCTCTTCGCTCTCAACAGCCTTAGAGATATCACTCCAAGCTTTGAGCATGTCGGCTTTGTCTTTAGAAAGAACAACCATGCCATTCTCGTTCTCAGCCCTTTCGATATAGACATCAAGAACCTGCCCTGCTTTAGGGGCTTGCTCTGGATCAATTGTGTTGAATTCATTTATAGGGATAAGACCCTCAGATTTGTAATTGATGTCTACGAGTACATAGTCCTTTTGAATCTCAACGATTTTTCCGGATACGACGTCACCAGGTGCAAACTGTTGCTTTTTCTGCGAGCTCTCAAACAGCTCTGAAAAAGATTCCTTCCCTTGGTAAGCCGGAAGCCCTCCGGGATTTGACTCAATTTTGTTGTCTTCTGCATCCAAGGCAGCAATCACTGCACGCATTCTATCCTCCGTTCGACTACGATTTGTTTTAGGCTGATTAGGCATTCACAATGTTCTCCTAACTGCGGATCCGCTTGCCGGGACCAACGCGCACCCCTCCCATTTGGTAAACGAACCAACACGGGAGATGGAGAGATCGTTATAGACCTAAGTCATTAGATGTCAAAGAGAAATGATAAAAGACGGGGACGGCTCAATCAAACAGGCTTTCTCTTTTAAAGAGGCAGAGTATTTGGTTTTTACGGCCCAGATAGGCGCTGCTGCCTCCTATCAAATTCGATCGGAATGCGCTCTTATAACTCGCCGACAATGTCGTCTAGGAGGCCGCCGGCCGGCCCACCGAGTGACCAAACATAATCACTAGGAAAGTCCTCCCTATTCCTCAGTAATCCCAGAGTTTCGAGATTTTCCAAGATTTCTGATTGTTTTACTTTTGTCCCCGCATGTTGGTGACAGCCAATACAGTTGGTTTTAGCATTATGTTCCCCTTGTTCAATGTAGGGGTTTGAACACCAAGATGCGCCAAGAGATGAAGAATGCGCCTCATCACTGGCCAGCTCTAGACTCTTAGCGACCCTGCCATGGGGTAGGCGTTCAAATGTAGAGACAGAGCACAATTTGTAATTTGTTAGAACTGATTTCTCCTGCAAGGATTGCGGCCGGTCGGCACCAAAATCACTGTCCGGTTCATTCGACCACCAAAGTGTCACCCACAGCCAATCCTTAAGAACTTTGCTCATGATATGCATACCAACCAAAGCAAATCGACTGCCGCTTGCTGTTTGAACCGTAAAAATTTTGTCCGGAGTCGGGATTTCAGTAAACTCCAGCACATCTTGCCAATTGGACGTGTCACTTTGGTTGAGAGACATTAACGTGCGTTGATTCGTTGGGAAGTGGGCGAAGGTAGATTCGCCATCGATCCTCCTCCATGCTGCTTTTACCCAAATCGAAGATGACGCGAAGTTCACTTCACTACAACGATAACCGTTTCGACAGTTTTTAAGGTGAAACATGAGACTCGTGAACCCCTTCCCGTTTGTGAGCACTTTTGATACACCTGCCAAACCGCGAACTCTTCGTTCGTCAATATTGAAACCGACGTAAAGTGATCTTAGCAAATTCTCAAGCCTCCAATCTGGCCATGAAGCAACCCTGCCGACAGCCTCGGTATTCCACTCCTCTGCGCTAATCATTTTCTCTAAGTTCATATCGTTAAGGTTCCGATCTGAAAGATCATTGTAAAGAAATCGAAACAATCTTTTGATCTCGGCGGAGTCATAAAATGCTTGCCACTGAGGAATTGCCAATGATTTTTCAGAGGCAGCATAGTGCTGATTCCATAGGTCCGCAGCCAACCTCCATGCGAATTGCCTCTCTTCTGATTTCTCACGGAAGGGTTCCTTAGTTTGCCGCTCAATGACTTTTGGTTTTCCAAATACGGTGCGAGGCCCAATATCCATTGCATTCACGGCGCTGAAGTGAATCGGCCACAGAAAAAGGTATACCTTAAATACTCTCTGCATTTATTACCCAACTCCCTTTTTACTGGATACCTCGATTTAGATGCGGTAGACGGTCTACCCAATAAAACGCTCATTAACAACGTGTAAAATAAAACGAACTAGCAAGCTGATTTTTTTACCAAAAGATGGTTCGCAACAAAATTATTGGACCGAACATGGGGGAACTAAGGTGAATACAAAATGGGAAAATGTGATGAGGTTTTGCTTCTCGTATTGCTATTTTAGAGCAGTCGTCACTCTTTCTGTCTTGATGACGCCTACCCTTCCCTCACAGGCATCTCAGTCAGGTTGGTCTTCCATGGCTTATCTGCTGGGCCAGCTGCAGGACCCACAGCAAGTAGCAACAGGTAGGCAGACCGAGCCTACTTTTTCTGTATCCGCTATGCAGCCGCCTGTTGATTCCTATCAAATCCTCTCGATGCGAAGCTACGCAGTTACTCCCTTTGATCGCGGAAGGGCCCTAAGAGTTTTACAATCCATCAGTGCAGAAGTTCCAGGCGCTCATCCCCGATGTCTCACGTGCCATGGAGTCAGCAAAAACGATATCCGCGCGTGGGGAAGATTTTTAGAGGAGAAGTGGCGACTGTGCTTAGAAAATTCTTCGTCAGATCCCGCGCAAAAAATCAATTGCCTAAGAAACGGAAGAACCGACGGACCTTTTTCTGCTTCAGAGCTCGGCCTTTTAGTCGTCGGCACGGATAACAAAAAGGTGAAAAACGCTTTCAGAGATGCCTATTCTCAAAGCGAATGGCAAAGTCACCACGCCAGTTTCACTGACGCAATCGTCATGCCCCCGAGCGGAAACGACCCGCTTAATAGTGGTGAATTCGACGAACTCCTTAAGTGGGTGCAAGGCGGTATGCCGTACCTTGATGAATTGGTAACTTCAAATCAACAGACCAACAAATGTCGCCACTATGTTTCGGAGTCGCTAAAGCTTAAAATCGCAGATTCCAAGTTAACTGGTTGGAGGGCTTACCACCAAGAAAACCTTCTACCCTTTTTTGGCTGCCAAGGGGGGTCTGATTCACTAAATTGTTTTGAGCCGCCCACAGACAACCCCAAGCTATTCGCTCTTGCTAAGGACTTTTTCAAAGATCGCAACTTTGAGGCACCGGAAGTGGGAACTACGAGGCATGTTTATTCCATTCCTTTTGAAACCCAGTTTTGGATGAGAAGTTCTGTTGACGGGCGCTTTGTTGGCTACGGACTTTCAAAGTATGGCATTCATCCAACTCCAGACGGTTATGACTCTTTGGTTGATGCAAACTTGAAAGCGAGAATAACAGATTTAAAAAGCATGCTCGAATCTGCGAAGGATCCTAACCTGAGGATCGAGTCAGATTTTGACCCTTTCTTTCTGCCTGATAACTCGGCTTTTACATTTGTCCAAGATAAAACCACCAAACTTTCGATGTGCCCTCTTGGCGTCGCCCGGGATTCTCTTTCGAGAAGACTTTTTTTGAACGACGAAAGATGCGTTGTGGAAAAATGGGGGTACTATCAGAGCTTGGGCTCTTCAAGCCGCGGAAGCGACTATTACCTAACCACTGGTAACTTCGTCCCAGATGGACCTACGGAACCCTCCAGGGAATCTAAACCTAGTTTTTCCTCTACAAGCGTTCTACAAGTCGCAAAAGTGTTGAACCTTGGGAGCGGATTTCAAATCGGACCCGCGAGAGTGATCAAAACGCCTTTTTTGGGAGATTTTCAGATTAGTCCGAATGGCAGTTTATTGATATCAAGAACGGCTCGGTTCTCTGAAGGCACCAAAGTCCAAAACGGCTATCGTATCAATCAACTTATTGAGCAAGAGGGTCACTATGAACTTCAAGAAATTGGCTCTCTTTGCTACAACGGCAGCAAAGCCAATTTCTCTTATGATGACAGATTTGTTGTTTACCATCATTACATCGAGAGCCAAGATTATGCCGAGTTGGGTTTCAGTTCAGAGTCGGATCCTGCTCTCTTATCTCTCATCGCCTCAAACTCGTCCAACGTGTACTTAGTAGATTTGCTTACGGGCGAAAAACGCCTATTGACCAAGGTTAAGAGAGGTCAGTTGGCTTTGTTCCCGCATTTTAGAGCGGACGGTTGGATCTACTACGAGCTTATCGATAAGGAAACGACAAAGTCGTACGTGATAGCGACAGACGCAGCCCTGCGCCTAGAGCGTCTTTAGATGCTCTAGGCCAAATACCTACTTTATTTTGCCTTCAGCAATCGCTTTAACCTTTTCAACGACTTGCTCAAGTGTCATGGAGCTGGTGTCTATGACGTGCGTCTCTTCAGGTAGGTGGGAAATCAATTTCAAAGTTTTTTCGTCTCTGGCATCTCTGCGCTCGTTGCTCGCCTGCACATGCTCGACATCAACACCCTGTTGAATAGCCCTTCTTTGCGCTCGGTCCACACTCGAAGCCGTCAGAAATATCTTCACTAAAGCGCTCGGAAAAACTACTGAGCCACAGTCGCGACCTTCAGCTACCAATCCGTCTACACCCTCGGCACACTGGCGCTGGGCCTCCAAGAGAGCCTGACGGAATTTTTTATTTTGGCTAATTTGACTAGCAATCTCACCAACTTCATTAGATTCCAAATCGCTAGTGATATCGTTTCCGTTGTAGAAAAATCGTGTCATCTGTTCGGTCAATTCTACTTGCCAGTCTTTTTCGAACGGTAGCCTAGCCACAGCGTCGATGTCCGACAATGGAACCGACTTTTTTAAAGCAATATAGGCCATACCTCTATAAAAAATCCCCGTTGAAACCCAGCTCCATCCCAGACTTCGCGCAACGTCTCGACTCACACTGGATTTTCCAGAAGCTGCAGGGCCATCAATTGTAATCACTTTTGCTCTCTCTCTCATTTTACAAATTTCTACTTTTCTTCTATAAGTTTTCTTCGCAAATTGCTTTTAAGACATCCGCCACTACTTTGATTGCTAATTCGTTTTCTTGCCTAGTGCCAATGCTAATTCTCATATAAGTGTTGAGGCCGTACGGCTTCATAGGTCTTAGGATAACTCCTCTTTTTAAAAGCTCCATATGAAGTTTTTCGCAATCGACTTTACAATCAACAAGAATAAAATTTGCCTGGCTTTGTATTGGATCCAGTCCCATTCGGCGCAGGCCTTCCATCCACTGATTTCTGCCGAAGACGACAACGTCTCTTGAACGTTTAACAAAGTCGACATCTGAGAGAGCTACCGGTAAAGCCGATTCACAAAAAATATTGGTGTTGAACGGATTCCGAATGCGATGGACGTAGTTGATTATTTTCTTGTTTCCAAACAGAGCTCCCACTCGCAGCCCCGCTAAACCGAACACTTTCGAAAATGTCTTGAGCACAACGACGTTCTCTGGAAACTCTCGGAGAATAGCGAAAGCATCTAAAGCTGATGGATCATCTGCAAATTCACTATAGGCGTCATCAAGAACCAAGAGCAGGGGTCGACCCGCAATCTTCTCCAAAAACTCTCTCACCTTATCTTGAGGAATAGTGCGCCCCGTAGGATTGTTAGGATTTGGTAAAAAAATCAGCTTATGCTTTTCGCCTATAGCACCCAAGAGATCATTCATGTCCATTTCAAATCGGTCTCGACAGATAACCTCGTCAGTTTGGATACCAAAAGTTTGCGCCGAAATCTTATAGGCAACGAAGGCGTACTGAAAGGTCAAAATCTTGTCATCAGGGCGACATGCCAACTGAATGAGCAAATTAATGAGTTCGTTTGAGCCATTACCCAGGCAAATCTGACTTTCTGAGATCTGATACTTTTTAGAGAGGGCGTCAATCATTGCGCCTTGAGAACCTTCCGGATAGCGAAACGAGTCTTTGAGTTTTTCACTCATAGCTTTTAGTACTTTTTCGCTTATACCGATGGGATTTTCATTGCTAGCAAGTTTTATCACCTGAGACAGGCCAAACTCTTTCTGTGTTTCAGAAATGGCTTTCCCAGGTTGGTAGGGCTTCAAGTTCTTAATGTAGTCTGGTATTTCAATCACTCTATTTAATTATCAACTTGCCTGCTAGCGTTCAAGAATCAATGTCATTGGCAATTATCAAAAAATAAAAGTTTCAATTTGTTATCTAAGCCGCTTAAGTGTAAGACGTCAGATTCCATGTCTCGACTCGGCCTTTTTCTAACCCCCGGAACTCTTGAGTGGTCACTTAAGGGAACAGACGGAACAACTCAAAGCGGGCGACACCTTCTTGCTAAGGATCCCCTATCGAAGCTGATCAACCAAATTAGAGCCCTTAGAAGCGCTGAGCCTTTATCACAAGTCATTTGGAGCGCAGACCTGGATGAGTCCATTATTAAGAAAAGATGGGGTTCTACTGTAAACCTATTAACTCCTCCAGTCCTGGAGCACCCTCACCTTTTATTTCAACCGAAAACACAGAGAGCCGTGAAGGAGTTGTGTGGTAATAGCTTTGTTTTAGACTGGAGTGCATCGGTGACAGCGCTAAAGGAGCGCTTGTTTGAGCTTCTCGAAACTCATGGCACTCACGGATCTCAAGAGGCAGCGTGGGTGGCTTTAGTTCCCAAATCTGAATTGACTGAAGAGCTCATTGAACTAATGGACTCGCTGCAACATAAACTCAATGGGAAGTTTCGCTATTCAGCGGCAGAATCTTCGGAAGCGGTTCTTAGAAGTATTCTCGCCGCGTACTGTTTCGATTACAAAAAAGATTGGATAAAGAGTTTTAGCGAGATTTGGTCGACGGGCGATTCTGCGGAACTTAAATGGAATGAGCCGAAAAGCTTCTACGAAGTACACCCCATGAAGGCTTACCATTCCTTGTTGACGTCTAAGCAGAGCGGTTCCTATTTGGGTCTTGAGCGGTTCATTCCAGTTCCGTTTGTACTAGAAGATAGCTTATTAGAAAGATGGCTTTCAGAAAAAAATGGCCCTTCACAATGGAGACTCCTCCTTCAACCTACCCAGGAGATCCGAGCCGGGGAATTTTTTTTCGTGGAATCCACCGAAGAAAGTTTGGGACTCGAACCTGGGCCTATGGCTTTTGGCAAAAGTCACATCCCCACTGTAATAGACGTGCTACTTTACTTGGCAGATTCAAAACTGGATATTTTTGATAATTTTGACGCTGATAATTCTCAGCGTATAGAAAACTTTTTTTCGACGTTTGAAAGAAGAATTGCTAACACTGCTGGCAAAGATTTAAATTTTAAAAGTTTGCTCCGAGAAGAATTGGAAAGAGACTTTCAGCCTTCTGCAGTCAGCTCAATCAAGCAAATGTTTGGCCCGTTTGCTTCTCTTTTAAAGACTGCTATCGATCTACCTCAAACTTCTGAAGATCTCTTTCTTTCAGAACTCTTGCTGAGATCATCTGAAAGTATTGACAGCAGGGGCATTTACTTTGCGGGCGAACCTAATGAGTTTTAATTCACAGCTTTTTCTCAAAACAGTTAAAGAGATAGGCCCCCATTTTGAGCTGAATAATTGGGCCATATGTGACCTCTCAGGGCGAACAATATACAGCAGTGCCCAGTCAGGTGCCGATTTGGGAACGCTCTCGATTGCTGCTGTAAACTTGTTTCAATATTTTGCTAAAGAGCCTGGCACCGTTGTCATATCGAACGATCCATTTATGGCCGGGCCCTCACACAATGCCATTACTTATGTAACCCCTATCAACGAAGCCGCCTACTTTGTTCATAGACAATTTTTGATGCCGATGGCTCAGTGGGGATGCATCAATTGGAATTTTGAAAATGCAGATGTTCAGGTTCTTCAGATCCCACCTACGCCTTTGGCCCAGAGGTACCAAGTCGACAAAAATATCCTATCGGCCATAGCTAGTCACCCTCTTGCAACGTCGAATCTCATGAGTAGCTTGGAATCCGGCATTCAAAAGTGCTTCGACGTAAGCCGCCACCTGCAGAAAGTTTTCTCTTTGCCCGGATCGAAGCTCACAAAAGACGCCATTGAATCTCTTCTAGAGCTAGGCCGACAATTGTTTCAGCGAAAGTTGGCCGATTGGCCTGACGGAGAAGTTCATCAGGTCGTCCGTTCGGAAAACAATGACCTGCTTCTCGATTTTCATGTTCACAAATCAGAAAGCGGTCTGCTCTTTGATTTTTCAAAAACCCCCCAATCTGATTTGATGCAGATTTCACCGAACACTCTTTTGGGAGCGCTGTATCGATCCGTTCAGGTTTTTACCGGTAAAAGCGTTCCTTACAATCATGCCACTGTTTCTATGCTCGAGGTTATGACCCATCCAAGATGTTGGGTTTCGCAGATGAAACCTAAGAACAGCTTTTTAGGTGCAAGCCAAGGAGTCTCCCTCTTGCAATCTGCAATAGTGCAATCATTTGGAAGTTGGATTTCAGGAGAAAAACGTGCCGCCTCTCATGCCGGTTGGACGGCGCTTTTGGTACAAGATGATTCTGGTGAGGCTTTCTTCGATTATCTGCCCGGCGGCTTAGGTGCTCGTCAAAAGGGCGCTAGCCGAGATAGATGGACCCGCGACGGCTTTCCGGCACCGCTACCAACTTGGAATGACATTCAAGGCTCTACTTTGGTTGAACCAAAAAAATTGTCGGAAAACACCGAAGGCATAGGACGCGGCAAACGCTCGGGAGATCCCGGGGTTATTAAAGCTTATCAACTCAAGAAAGAATGCTTAGTTGGAGCCTTGTTGCCCATCCCTAATATTGCTGCCTTCGGAATTGAAGGCGGCGGAGCAGGGAGCCCATCGAACTTTATGGTAGAAGCCCCGGGAGAACAACGCCGCAGTTTTACAAACCTTGAACGTCGAAGGCTTCCAGCAGGCTCGCTCATCACTATCGCATCTGGCGGCGGTGGAGGCTTGGGATAGTCCCTTGTAACGACCCTGTTCTCTACCTTCTTCCCAGCTGAGCATTCCGAAATCATCCGGAACAATGCCCGCATTGAGTGGGGCGTATGTTTGTTCCCCATCGACAAAAAAGACATCGCCCAGGTATCGATTCTCTATGTTTTCAGTAAATTCTATGGCCAGCGGCACAGAGCACTTGCTTGATGCGATCGACATGCTCATGTGAGTTAGTCTCAACGACAAATTCGATCGAGGTCTCTTGCAAGAACAACCCCTCTTGATTCCTATTGTGAAAAACTTCGAGCACGTTAGCCTGACCACCGGCAATGATACCTGCTACGTCAGCTAATATTCCGGGTTTGTCTTCAACGGCTACCCTAATGCGAGCCAAACGCCCTGTTTTCTTAAGTCCTCGGTCAATCACTCGCGAAATGATTTTAAGATCAATATTACCACCACTGAGCACGATTGCTGTTTCCTTACCGAGCTTCAGATGTCCGTTCAAAACGGCAGCTAGTCCCAAAACTCCCGATCCTTCCACAACAGACTTGGCCCGCTCCATAACAAACACAATCGCGTCTGCAATTTCATCTTCAGTCACCGTACAGAAATCATCGACATAGCCAAGAAGATAATTTTTCAAAATTGTCTCACTGGGATTCTTAACTGCCACACCATCAGCTATTGTCTTGATTGGTTGATCGACTCGAAAAAGTGACTTGCGCTTGAATGACTCGTAAAGACTGGGAGCTGCCTGAGCCTGAACACCAAATACTTTTATCGAAGGCTTAAGACTTTTCAGGGCAACGGCTATCCCGGAGATGAGACCTCCGCCTCCTACGCAAACGACTACCGTATCGAGGTTGGGATTTTGATCAAGTAGTTCCAATGCGACAGTTCCCTGACCAGCAATGACATAGGGATCATCGTACGGGTGAACAAATGTTTTACCTGTTAACCGTTCTATTTCGCGAGCTTTCTCATAAGCATCATCGTAAAGCGCTCCATGCAAAATCACTTCAGCGCCATAAGATTTCGTCGCTTCAACTTTCACGAGTGGCGCTGTCGTCGGCATCACCACAGTTACTCCAACATTTTGTTCTCTACCGGCAAGCGCTACACCCTGAGCGTGGTTACCAGCACTCGACGCTACAACACCTGATTCACGTTCTTTCTTAGTAAGATGATGAATCTTGTTGAAAGCTCCCCTAATCTTAAAGCTGCCGGTCCTTTGTTCATTCTCGCCCTTTAAAAAGATGCGATTTCCTGCCCGGTCAGTGCAACTTTGAGAAAAAAATAAGGGTGTCATGTGAACGACTCCCTTTAACACTTCGCGTGCTGCATAAATGTCTTCTAACTTGATGTGATGACTTAGCTTGCTATGGGCCACAATGAAAATAAGCTTATACCGCCCTTTACATAGGCGGCAACGCCTATTGCCAGTTCCTGTGTAGCCCAACTTTTTAGAGAGGCCCAGCAAGGAGAATGCATTCGGCAGCGTGCGCCTTTTATTTTAAGCCTGTTTTCATTCACTCATCGTTTGATCAGCTATCTGTATCGCCCAATCCTTCAGCCCCAGAAACTTCCCAATAGGCCGTCAAACCATACAGCGGAGGAAAGGCTGACGAGCCAAAGTTTGGACGAAACCCATTGTCTGACAACAACGGTTTCGCCGAATCATCGTAGTAGAAAAAGGGCGCAAAGGCCTTTCCACACGAATGACATTTCTCAATCTTGCTCTCACTCTCGGTCACAGCCCCACAGACATGACAGCGCCGAAGGTGAAGCAGAATCTTACGATTTCGCTTCATAGTTCCTCCACGCGACATTAAAGGCTTTAAGCAGTACCCCGTGCTTCATCAATTTTACCTCTCAGACTAAAGTACTGCAAGAGGGATGCCGCATAACATATCGATATAACACGTGAAACATGTCTAATGACTTGACGCAATACCAACCTAAATGGGCAAGACTAAAAGGTTTTACGAAAAAAAATCTGTGTCGCTATAAGAGATAAAACAAGTATCAAAATCAGCTTTGCCGTGCGGCGTGGCAGCCGATGAGACACTCGAATCCCTAGAGGTACTCCCGCCAGGACTCCAAGAGCTATAGATAGCACGGAGCCTATCAAAACTCGAATGAGGTCAAATCTCGAAAACAAAGCACTTCCTGTCCCGAACAACTGAATAATTGCAGAAAGCGCTGCAGCGTGAGCGGTCGTTAGTCCGAAGCGATTGCTCAGAAGTAGGGGCATCAAAATTATTCCCCCTCCCACGCCAAACGCCGCTGCGAAGGCCGACACAATAGGCACCATCGGCCAAATGGTTCGCCTTAGGCTCAAAGGAGATTTTTTGATTTCGCTATTACTCGAGGCTTTACTCTGAGATGAGGGCCGTACAGCCCAAACTGTTCTAAGAAGCAGGGCTAACACTATAGCAAAATAGGCCCACTCAAACTGCCCTCGGCTCATCAGGCCAGGTATAGGACTTGCTAAGACTGCACCCAAAATTCCTAAAGGCGCGATCCAGTAAACTTCGCGCAATGAAATTGTCCTTTTCCTAACATGAATCCAGGTAGCAAGAAAATTTGTAGTAAAGACTCCGGAGAGCGATACAACCACCGCCTCCGCCGGCTTAATAAACGGAAATCGCCACAATAAATAGGGCAGAATAATGAAACCGCCCCCTAGTCCCATTGCCGATCCGGCAACAGCTGCAATAAGTCCTAGAAAAAAAAACTCTATACTTAAAAAATTAAACACGCGTGGAGGATACTACATCATCCCTAGAGCTGGATTGATTTGCACTTTGCCCTTTGTTTCTAACTCGCTTCCCCATTTTTCCAAAAACTGGGTCGAGTACTCTTGCGCCAAGCGGCTTTTAACTTGCGCCTCACTTTGCCCCGCTCGCTCTTTGTCAGTTTTAAGACTCTTTAGCTTTAAAACATAGTGGGCTTTGGCATCAAGTATGACTTTCGGAAAGATTTCCGACGGTTTCTTGAGTGAGTAAACAGCTTCAAAGAGGGTATCGAAGGCGCCCAGTTTAGGGATAAAATCTGCATCTAACGAGAACTCCCCCGTAGACTCCCACTTCAGACCGTGCTTTTTTAATAGCGGCTCAACAGATTGAGATTTACTCAAGGCTGCCTGGAGCTCTTCAATGACAGTTTTCCGCTTGGTTTCCGCCAAAATCTTCTCTGCAATCTTCGTCTTTACATCGTCGAAATTAGAAACCTGGCTTGGTTTTTTATCTTCGACTTTAATAATATGAAATCCAAACTGTGTTTCGACTGGCTCACTCACTTGCCCAGGCTTAAGAGAAAAGGCAACCTTTTCAAATTCGGGTACCATGCGTCCTTGGCCAAAATAACCCAAATCGCCACCCTGCTCTTTTGAGCCCACATCCTGACTAAACTCCTTTGCGAGTGCCTCGAAGTTTTCGCCAACGGCGCGCGGGTGTATCTCATCGATTTGCTTTCGAGCCACATCTTTTGATTGGGAATTGTTTGCGTCAAACTTAATCAATATGTGTCGGGCCTTGATCTGCTCCTCCGAGGAGAACTCTGGCTTATTTTGCTCGAAATAGTTCTGCGAAGAGCTTAGGTTCTCTGGGTTTGCAAGCCATGAGCTAACTTCTTGACTGCTGGGCTTCGAATTGAACTCTGACTCAGAGATTTTAACAAAATCGAGATCTGCCTTTTGACTTTCTTCTGCCAGCTTGCGCTGCACCATGGGCTCTGGCGGCGTCAAACCCAAGGCCGTTATTTTACGTAGTCTATCGATAAGAAGGTCTTTTTCTATTTGCCGCTCAAACTGGGCGGCAGACATATGCCTTTGCTCAAGAAACATCGAATAATAGTCTCTGCGAAATTTACCTTCTTCTTGAAACACGGGAACATCAATAATGTATTTTTGTATCTCGACGACAGGAACCAGCAGTCCCATATCGGCAGCGCCTTGCGCCACAATTTCTCGTGAAACCAATTGATCAAGAGCCGTTTTTCGTATGCGCGACTCCATCTCTTCCCCAAAGCTTTGCCCCTGAAAAATTTGACTGTAGAACTTGCTCAGTCTTTGAAATGCTTCGTTGTATTCTGCTACCGAAATAACCGTCCGATTAACCCGTGCAGCATATCCCGCCACGTTGGGATTAAATGTTTGGTAGCCAAAAAAAATGAAAACAAGGGTAATAGCCCCGAATATCACGTAAGCGACAATGCTTTTTCTATTTGCCCGTTTTTTTAACTCATCGAACATTTTGCACCTCTCAAAGTTTCACAAGCGGCCATTCCAACTTTTTTTGAACTTTTTTTCAAGGAGAATGTGGAGTTCGTCAGAATTGTCTAGTAGGCTTTAAACAAGACAGGCGGGAATAAAGATGGTTCGCTTTGATATTCGTAAGATTCTTCTTATTGGAATTGTGATAGCTCTTCCACTTGTATCAATTAATCTTCAGCGAGAAAAAGGTGAAACTCTTTGGTTCTTGGTTCCTTTTAAGGTAGCCGGAACTGAGATTCAGGATCTGTTTGCCTCGTTTCGATTGATGGTGCAGGAGACTGCGAGGACCTATGTTCATTTGATCGAGATAAAAAAGGAAAACAGAGCCCTTAGCGAAGAGGTAAATGAGCTACGCGCTAGGCTCACCGACTACGAAGAAGTCAGTCGAAAATCTGAACGATTAGAACACATGCTCGGATTTAGAGCTCAAACCAAGGCCGACTTACTGGTTGCCAAGATCATCGGCATCGATTTGTTTTCCCAAGCGCAAAGCACTTTGCGCATTGGACGCGGCGAAACCGACGGAGTGCGAAAGGGTCAAGCCGTTATTTCGCCCTACGGAGTCGTAGGAACCGTTGTAGAAGCGACCGGCAACTCCGCAACCGTCCTACTTTTAACAGATAGATACTCAGTAATTGATGCGCGCGTTCAAAGGTCTCGGGCTAGAGGAATCATCGAAGGCCGCTCAAGCTCCGAAGGCTGCATACTCAAGTATCTTCAGCGTACAGATGACGTAAGGGTGGGTGACCTCATAATAACGAGCGGATTAGATCAGATTTTTCCGATGGGTTACCCAATTGGTCTTGTAACTTCTGTCTCCAAACGCGCTTACGGAATAACCCAAAAAGTAGAGGTTCAGCCTATAGTTGATCCTTCACGACTTGAGGAAATTTTTGTACTCAGAGATTTGAAAAACGCGGATTTGTTTGCCGTGAACTCTAAAGTGAAAATTCCTTTTGCTCTCACCGAACTGAATCGCCATCCTTCAGCCGAGAGCCGCCCCCTTGAGTCCCCAGTGGTAACGAAAGAATGAGTGTAAAACCGAGTCAAAAGAAAATCTTGTCTTTAGTTGGGCACTTAATTATTCAGTGGCTCCTGGCCGGGATGCAAAGCGCATTGTGGCCCTCTGTTCTGGGAACTCCCACCATCCCCTTGATTGCCCTCACGTCGATTGTATATTTTTCTATTTACCGTTCGGCAGTACGATCAACGGTCTACATTTATTGCCTCAGTTTTTTGCTTGCAAGCTTTAGCTGGCTCCCGTGGGGTCTCGTCGCCGGGCCACTTCTGATCGTTTCCTTTACTACTCAGTTTTTAAGACGAAGATTATTTTGGAACCGTCTGAACTATTTTCTTTTGATTTGTTCACTAGCAATGCCATTCTACGTCTTGTCTCTTTGGGGAATCTCAACCCTCATTGAGGTTAACGGTATCGAAAGGGTCTCGCTACTTCGAATGATTCTTGAAAGTGTCCTTATTTTGCCATTGGGGGTTGCGCTCTACCCACTCTATCGATTTGTAGATGAGTTATTTGATCAACCCGAGATTAATGAATCAGAGGTCACATTGTGGTGATCTCATTAGACCCAGCAGTGAAATTGTATGAGTGATTATCTTAACGATCCTGAAGAGGTTAAAGAATATTACCCGCGGTTCAAGTTCATGTATTTCGTGTTGGCCGCGACTTCTATACTTTTTTTCTCTCGCCTTTGGTATTTGCAAATCATTAAGGGCACAGAGCTTCGTGTGTTCTCCGAAAAAAACCGAATCAAAGAGGTAAAGAACCCTGCCCCCCGCGGAATGATTCTTGACAGGGACGGCAACGTTCTTGTCGACAATCACCCCGGCTTTAGTGCAACCATCACCCCCCAATATGCAACAAAGCTAGAGGAGACTGCTCAAGCCATTGCACCTATTCTAGGAATTTCCGCTGAAACTATAGTCAGCGATGTGAAGAAGAGTCGTCGCCAGAATGGAACATTTAAGCCGGTTGCAATCAAAGAGAACCTTGAACGTGATGAAGTAGCTCGCATTGAACGACTCCGCTTAGACCATCCGGGTCTTGCTATTGACATGTCTATAAAACGCACATATCTGCTGCGAGAAAATGGAGCTCAGCTTTTCGGTTATGTCGCAGAAATTGATCGCGACGAATTGCAAAAAGTAAATGAGCATCTCATCGAAAGCGATCAACTCAGACAGGGTGATCTCATTGGTAAAAGTGGCATTGAAAAGTTTTATGATCGAGAGCTAAGGGGCAAAGATGGTTTTTCTTTTGTTCAAGTTGATGCCCATGGCCGTGAAGTTGCCTCTGAAGGTCCAAATTTCATTACCTCTTTTAGTCAAACGGTGGAGGCGACTCCGGGCCAAACTCTCCGGCTGACTGTAGATAAGGATATTCAGGAAGCTACTTACAAAGCTTTTCGAGACCTAGAACGGATTGGAGCCGCGGTAGCACTTGATCCTAACAACGGCGAAGTGCTTGCCTGGGTCAATCAACCTTCTTTTGATCCAAATGGATTTTCCACAGGTTTTGATCCGAAAACTTGGCGAGGGCTCGTTTTCGATACATTAAAGCCTCTTAGAAACAAAGTAATCCAAGATCATTATCCGCCAGGCTCAACCTTTAAGGCTCTTGTCGCTCTGGCAGGGCTTGAAGAAAAAGTGATCAATGAACACACCACCCACTTTTGCCCAGGGTATCTAAGCTTTGGACGAAGAAGGTACGCCTGTCATTCCAAGCACGGTCACGGCCGCGTTAATCTCCTTCAAGCGCTGGAGCGCTCTTGTAATGTGTTTTTTTACAAGGTGGGAATCGAATTAGGTATCGACAGAATTGCGAAGTATGCAAAAGCATTTGGCATAGGAAGACGAACAGGAATTCGCCTCTTTAATGAAGAAAATGGACTTATGCCAACCGAAGCATGGAAGCGCAATGCTTATGGAGAAGAGTGGCAACCCGGCGAGAACTTGAGCAATGCTATTGGACAAGGATTTGTGCTGACAACTCCGCTGCAGCTTGCCGTCGCCGTTGGGGGAGTTGCCACAAGTGGGCTTATCTATCGCCCGCTTTTATTAAAACAAATGATCGCTTCAGACGGACAGGTGGTCAAAGAGATAGGCCCAGAGCTTGTTGCAAACTTGCAAACCGGAGAGGCTGAGCAGCTAACGATTTCACCAAAATCTTTCAAACTTGTTTTAGAGGGGCTAAAGGCGGTCGTTAATGGAAGTCACGGGACGGGTCGTAGGTCTCAATTTTCTAAAGAGTTTTTAGCGGCAGGAAAATCCGGAACAGCGCAACTTTTCACACTTTCTAAAGATCAGGTTTACGCAACTTGTAGCGAAAAACCCTTCAACCAACGACATCATGGTTGGTTTGTCGCCTATGCTCCTGCAGAAAAACCGCTCATCGTAACAGCGGTGCTGGCATTACACTCTTGCTCCGGAGGCGGCGGAGCGGCTCCCATTGCGCGTGAAATACTTTATTCCTACTTTAAGAAACATTACCCGCGCATCCTCAATGAAAAAAACCTTAAGATGGGCGTGCGCCCCGCCAGCATTAGCGAGCCAGAACCTTTGACCCGAACTAACGAGCCGGGCCTTGATTTACAGAATGGAGACTAAACTCTCATGGAAATCCAAGTCGAGCGACGCACGCTTTTTAAGCGTTTAGATCAAAATCTTATTTTAGTAATTCTGGCACTGCACTTGGTTGGTCTTATTAACCTATTTAGCGCAACTCACTCGGCAGGCTCCATTGATATTGATAGAACTTTCTTGAATCAGTGCATTTGGGTTGCTCTTGGATGGACTTCTTTTTTTGTCATGACTTTCGTCGACTACCAAACTATCTCCAGGCTATCCATCCCATTCTATATTTTTAATATAGCATCTTTGGCTTATGTTTCTGCTTTTGGACACATTTCATTGGGGGCCCAGCGATGGATCAACTTTGGTTTTTTTAAGTTTCAACCTTCTGAAACGGCGAAACTTTCGATTATTTTTATTTTAAGTACTATTCTTGCGCGCAAATCCCAGCCGAATGGTTTGGACTTTAAGGATCTACTTGTTCCGATCGGAGTCACGATCCTTCCTTTTGCCTTGACCGTAACTCAGCCTGATCTTGGGACTGCGATGATGCTTGCTCTCATTGCCGGTTCGCTGATTTATTTTGTAAAGGTTCGACTGAGAGTTTTAGTCACCGTGGTCGCACTTATCTCCGTAACGCTTCCAATTGCTTGGAATTTTGCTCTGAGAGACTATCAAAAGAATCGCGTTCTCACGTTTTTAGATCCGGGCCGAGATCCTCGAGGCGCTGGATACAATAGTATTCAATCTCGAATTGCGGTTGGTAGCGGCCGCGTGTTAGGTAAAGGTTTTCGCCAAGGTACTCAATCTCAGTTAGAGTTTCTACCTGAGCGTCACACAGACTTCATCTACAGCGTGCTGAGTGAAGAGCACGGTTTCGTTGGAAGCCTAACGACGGTCGTTCTTTTTATCTTGTTACTTGTTCTCGCACTTAGAATTGCTACGCAAGCTAAGAACAAACTGGGAACTTTATTGGCAGTAGGTACCGCTGCAATGGTTTTTTGGCATTTCTGTATTAATATTGGAATGGTGATTGGCATACTGCCTATCGTGGGAATACCCCTTCCCCTGCTCTCGTACGGTGGCTCGAGCATGCTTTCGACGATGACAGCTCTGGGAATACTTTCTAATATCTCTCTAAAGAAGTATTTGTTTTAACCTGCACGTCCAAGAGCTAAGGAAGTGACCAACTGTTTTGTCTGTCAAGAAGCGAACACCTTGCTTGAAACACATGTGTAAATGCCTAATTGGTGCATCCACATTTCCACGGATGCCGCACGTGAGGCTACGCGCGGCAAGAATCCCGAAGTCACTACATGTATTTTTCTAACAAAGCTTTAATATCTTCTTTAGGGTGGTTTCCGACGATTTGGTCTACAACGTTGCCGTCTTTAAATAAAATCAAAGTCGGAATACCGCGGACGTGATATTTCGCCGGAGCTCCTGGGTTTTCGTCAACGTTCAGCTTAGCGATGACTGCCTTACCACCTAGCTCGGTGGCGATCTCTTCTAGTTTTGGCGCTATGGCTCGGCAGGGGCCACACCACTCTGCCCAAAAATCCACAAGCACTGGAACGCTTGACTTTAGTACGTCGTTTTCAAATCCTGTGTCTGATGTTTTGATCGGTGAACTCATAAATCCTCCTTAGATTTAGTGGGTTAGTAATCAGCCCTTCCGAAGCTTGACCTTCTCGACTTAAGGCGGGCCTGAGATGCCTTGCTGCAGGCTTTTTTATTGCTATGAGACTATCAAATCGTCGCAACCAACTCAATTCGATATCGCGTCGCCTAAGGTCAAGAGACAGCCTCTACTTAACTAGTCGTAAACCCCTCTTCTGCCGATAAAGTACACAAGGAGCATCGATCAGAAGTGGAAAAAGGTGAGCTTAAAATCGTCATCGTCGAAGATGATATCAATTTTGGCCAAGGGCTCCAGGAAGTCATTCGGGGCAAGGGCTTTCAGTGCCAGTGGTTTCGTAAACCAGAAGACGCACTCTCGTCTGCTAAGCTTCATTTTGCCAATGCTTATGTCATCGACTGTTTGCTTCCTAGAGTTTCAGGAATAGACCTCGCTTTGCAGTTACGACAACTCGCAGGAGATCAGTTTACACTCATCCTCATGAGCGGTATTTTTCGAGACAAAGCATTTATAAAAGAAAACACATCCCGAACCGGGGCCACTGCGTTTCTTGAAAAACCATTCCAAGCTCAAGATTTGATCGCTAAACTTGAAGGGGCTCTTGATCACCTCATCGATGAGGTTTTTGATCCGTTCACAAGCGCTATCACAAGTCCGGATCTGTCTGCAGGTCAAAGACTCCAAATCATCGAGAGTACGACAAGTATCCATGGCTACGAGTTTCCGCGACTTCTCTCATTGCTCTTAGATCGCAGCATCAGCGGAACACTTAAACTCACAGATCCTAAACAGCAAGTAGCAGAAATTACTATTTCGACGGGAATTGTGTCAAAGGTGCATCTGCCAACGCCAAGCTCCCTCTTTGGGGCCCTACTCCTTGAGCGCCAACTCCTTACGGCAACTGAGCTACAACCATTCCTGCAAAAAAATTCGGCCGACCCACGCCCTATCGGAGAACGGCTTGTTGCAGCTAGCCTCATAAGCCCGCATGTCATTGAAACTGCCAATCGCGATCAGATGAAAATAAGATTGAGCGAATTAGTGTCAGACTCACGCTACGACGTTCAGTTTCAACCGCAAAGGATTGTTGAAGCACATGTTGCACTAGATTCTGATGCTTTGGTGGAAATAATGTGTGATTCCGTGCAGTCGAAGATCGATCCTAGTTGGCTAAGGACCTTTTACTTGCCCTGGATGAACTCACCTGTAAGACGCTCAGCAAAATTCACAGATAAGCATGCGTGTTTTTCATTTGCCCCTCTAAGTCACACGCCGGGCTTGCATCGAACACTCACAGAAGCCGACTCTATCTCTGGAGCGCTTGCTAGCTCGGGCCTCTCAGAAGAACTCTTCTTTATCTGCTTACACACCTTAGTCATGTTTGGACTTATCCGCTTGGAACAATCAGCTAAGGCAATTATTGGAGAGGATCAAGCACCGCGACTTCAAAAACTAGTGAATGAATTGGCTTCAAAGACTCACTATCAAACACTTGGCCTCAGTTCAACCGCAAAGGCCAGCGAGGTTAAGAAGGCTTACCTCGAACTTGCCAAAGTTTTTCACCCAGACAAAGTGGCCGCAACAGCTAGCAAAGAGGTAAAGGATCTCATGCAAAAGCTGTTTTCTAAAATGACGGCGGCCTATGAGGTTCTAAAAGACGAAGAACACCGAAAAAGATACGACAAGGAACTTGAACAAGGAAAAGCCGAAAGTATTCTTGCTGCAGAAGGCCTCATAGAGGATGGCCGTGCCCTGCTCAAGAATGCTCATTTTTCGAAGGCTCACGAGAAATTTGAGAAAGCCAAAACACTTATTCCGATGACCACCGAGCTAAAACTACTCACTTTGTGGTCAGTGCTAGCAGGCTGGTCTAAATCAAGTGACCCTACCCAGCTTCCGGGCATTTACCAAGAAATCAATAAAGTGCCGCCCGAAGATCGTCACTCTGGGGTCTACCATTTTGTTAAAGGCCTACTTCACAAACACACGAGCGAGTTCGATATCGCTAAAAAGTGTTTCAAACAGGCTCTCTTTCTTATCCCTGATTTCCGCGAAGCCCAAAGAGAACTCAATGTGATCGACATTTCTGATAAGTCGAAGTCAGTGGATCTACTTCATGGTGATCTCAAAGATGTTGTAGGCCTGCTATTTAAAAAGAAGAAATAATCACTGCATGTGTGTATTGACGCTCACTACTTTTTGAATAGCGCCCTGACGAACTCCTTGCGCTCATCGTCGACTTCTTTGATCTCTTCGCGATTTTCTAGCCCACGAAATTCTTCGACTTCAAGTTTAGCAAGTTTGCCGTCAATACCATTTGAGCGCGCAGGCGGCATACTCTCTAAAAATCTGTCATAGTTGACGGGAGCGTTTTCATGACTCCATTTGGCTTGCCGACGAAAATCGCTGTTTTTTTCTACTGTAGGTGACATTGACTCTAAGATACCCAGGAGATCTTCAAACTGATTCCTCGCTTCATCAAAATCTCCGCCTTCACCGAGGCTCTGTGAAGACGCGGGTTCTGATTTTGAACCTGCTTCCGAGGCATGATTGTTACTGGTATCTTGATCTTGCCCTCTGAGTTTAACCTGCGCCTGAGCGAATCGATTGCCAGAAACTGCGATTCGCTCTGACTCTCTGGATTTTCCAGAAACGTGGATGGGTGCCTGCCCTAAACCGCCTCCGCTCGTCTGCACCCTCTTTATTTTTTCAATGAGCTGCATAATATTTATGGAACAAACCGAGCACACCATTGCTATAAGCTCTCGGGCATTCACCGGTGAATTCAAAAGACCATCCACCTGCCCACTGGTTGGAACCTGGGGTTCATTACCTTTTCTGAGCAGTATGAGTCCGGGCTCGCCGGCAGCATTTCGGCGAATGCGAGATCCTAGCGAAAATCCTTTTACTTTTCTTCCGTTGTACGTAGCTATAATGAGATGAGGTGAGAGCTGAAGAATTTGGGTCGATAGCCCCAGCTCATTTCGCACCGCCAAGCAATCAAAGCCCAATTTCTTAAGGAGAGTTTCTAAGTACATGGCTTCGGAAAAATCTTCTATTACCAGTAAAACACGTCGCATACGCCTATTATCAAGCTTCGATAAAACCGTGGTCAACATCCAAAAGTCTCTCCCACAAATGTTGCGTACAACATTCGCCAGTGTTAATAGTTGCCGATGTCATCCCTGAGCGGTTTTTCCATCATCAGGAATGCCCAAAAAATGGGCTATCCAGTCATAGAGAGTATCTTGAGCGCACTTCCTCTGGTTGATGAGTTTGTTGTTGCGGTTGGTCAGTCAGACGACAATACCGTCGAGCTCATCAAATCAATCCCCTCAAATAAAATAAGAGTCACCGAGACGTTTTGGGACCCCGAGGCGACGAAGGGAGGGCTGCTTTTAAGCGAGAAGACGAACGAGGCTTTAGCCCAATGCCAATCTGACTGGTGCCTCTACCTTCAGGCAGATGAAGTTCTCCACGAAGACGACTACGACAAAATTAGATCAGCCATCGAGCTTGCCAATGCTCACAAAGAAATTGAGGGAATACTTTTTGATTACGTTCACTTTTATGGTTCTTACTCAGTCATCGCAACAAACCGGCGGTGGTATAGAAAAGAGGTAAGAATTGTGAGGCGCGGCAGCGGAATTCAATCCCATTCCGACGCTCAAGGGTTTCGGGTTAATGGTTTAAAGCCTAAAGTTGCAGAATCGAAAGCACGCATCTTTCATTACGGATGGGTAAAACCGCCAGAGCTGATGGGAGAGAAATCCAAACTCCTCAGCCGACTTTGGCACGGCGATAAGCTTGATAACACGTTTAAAAACTTTCAGTTCGCAAAGCAATATGGCCTGCGCCCCTTTCAGGGAGGTCACCCCAAGGTGATGAAAACAAAGGTTGAAAGTCAAGATTGGGAATTCGATTCAAAAAGAGGAATCTCTGACTGGCAGCTGAAAGATGTCAATTTGTGGTTAAGCGATGCGTTTGAGCGTGTGACAGGGCACCGAATTGGAGAGTATAAAGGATATAAAACCGCCAAAATGAGTCCTGGGAGGACAATTGGAAAAAATGAGAGTTGAAACAATTACTTTGCCGCCGAGAAACTTCGAAGTCACTTCGGCCAGACGATCTGTAAAAATCGGAATCAATCAACCACTATCGGTAATTGCTGGCCCCTGTGTTATTGACAGTGAAGAACTTATTCTAAACACAGCGAAAGAACTGGTTACCATTGCCGATCGGCTCGGAGTTGGATTGATTTTTAAAAGCTCCTATGAAAAAGACAATCGTGGCAGCGAAAAAAATTGGCGCGGGCCAATGGCAGATGAAGGCTTGAAAATCTTAAAGCGCGTCCGAGATGAATACGGCCTGCCTATATTGAGTGACGTTCACCGCACAGAGGACGTGGCACTTGCGGCAGAGTATATTGATGTGCTTCAGATCCCAGCCTATATGTGTCAACAAACTTCGTTGGCCGTCGAAATCGGCAAGACCGGTCGTCCCGTCAACGTAAAAAAAGGTCAGTTTCTTGCTCCAGAAAATATGGCCGGAGTCGTAGGAAAAATTCAATCTACTGGAAACAAAAACATCCTATTAACAGAGAGAGGCGCTTGCTTTGGCTACAATCGGCTCGTTGCTGACATTCGATCGATCCCGATCATGCAGCAAATTGGAGTTCCTGTCGTTTTTGATTCAACGCACATCATACGCATGTACGGTATATCGAGTGCAGACCCTGCAGGCGGTGAACCGCGTTTTATCCCGCATTTGACATTAGCCGCTGTGGCTGCAGGCACGGACGCTCTCTTTATAGAGACTCATCCGAATCCTATGCAGGCGAAGTGCGATGCGGCCTCACAACTTAACTTGAAGCATTTTGAATCACTTCTGAAGATGGCCATTGAAGTTCGAAAGGCAATACAGGGCCCCGAGAAAGTTGGCTCATTCAACATGATGGAATCATGAGATCAGTAAGGGCAAGACTTGCTCAAAAGTATTTATTTTTTGAGCTAATTCCGCCCTTATTTATTGGGGTTATTGTTTTTGTCTCAATACTGCTGATGCTCCAAGCATTGAGACTCACAGAATTTATCCTACTTCACGGGGGAGAGATTTCTGTTGTTGCTAAGCTGGTCACTTTTATGTCGATCAGCTTTCTTCCGGCCATTCTACCAATGAGCTTACTTTTTGCGGTATTGCTCACTTACGGAAGACTCAACACAGATTCAGAGCTTGTGGCAATGAGATCTTCAGGCCTTAGTCTCTTTCAAATTGGAATGCCCGCCTGGATACTCGCTTTATTGGTAAGCTTTTTTTCATTAGAAACGACTCTGCGTTTGGCCCCCTGGGGCAATCGCCAGTTTGAAGTGCTCATCACGGAAATTGGCAGTACTCGAGTCGCCGACACTGTAAGAGAAGGAGTTTTTACCGAAGGATTTTACAATCTTGTCGTCTACGCAGACAAAGTTGATACAGACGAAGATCTCCTTCGGGGCGTCTTCATTTATGATGGCCGAAGCGCTGACCCGTTAACAATCGTCGCTAAAACGGGGCGAATCATGTCGGACACCGAAGATACTCTCGCCAAAACACTTCGCCTTATGGACGGCACTGTCCATAGAATCAAAAATGGCGCGACTACCAAGATCAACTTTCTTGTTTACAATCTTAATTTGAGGTTTGATCAGTCGCAATCTGCTCGTGAGAAGTCTCCTCCATCGCTGAATATTACCGAATTACGAGACTTGTTAAAACGAGAAGATTTGCCTCAGGCGGATCGCTTGACCTACGAGGCTGAGTATCACAAACGTTGGGCACTACCGTTTGCCTGTCTTATCTTTGGTTTCGTTGCAGTTGCGCTTGCGGTGGCTTCCAATAGGCGATCAGGGAAATCTAGCGGCATTGTTCTGTCATTGGCGCTTATTGTTGCTTACTGGGTCTTATACGTCGGAGCTGAGTCACTGGCTCGCTCAGGTAATGCACCCGCATCGATTTCACTGTGGACGCCAAACCTGCTGTTTGCAATTTTCGGCTACTGGCGTTTTAAAAGGTCCGGCAAACGCTAGAGACTGTTCAAGCTTTATGAAATGTCAGCAGTCCCTAGAAGAAATCAGCCTTATTTTTAAAAAATTAAACAGATCCTTTTTAGGTTTCTTAACAAACCCTTGGTCTTACCCACGAATTCGAGTTCGAGCTAAGCAAGTTTTACACGGTCTAGCACTAGGCGTAAGTACCTGAACTGAAACGTGTTAAACGTGAAGCGAAACGACTTCATGCTTAATACTTTTTGACCGTTCGAATACTTGTGCTTTCGAAGTTTTTGAAAGCTACCCAACCCCAGGCTGAGAATTGCTTGAGGCAGCGGAGAGTGTGCTATGAAGAGATTTAAAATCTGTCTCACTTACACACTGATAAGCGCCCTCATGGCGCAGAGTTCGTTTGCACAAAATCCTTACCCGCGAAGTCCCGCATCTTCCAGTAGTACTGAGGTCGTCCACAATCTTCCTAAAAATCTCCCTTCGCAAAAAGAAACCAATGAGATTTCAAACACTCCAGCAATGCCTTCAGATTTGGAGGCACTTGAGCCGCTTTCGGACGCAGTAGATCAGCACTTCCGTCGCTATATTCTCCCTTTAGCACGTCCCGAAATCCCTAAGGAAGTTGCGCTTTCCCTGAAGGCTATTCTGACTCTTCATGAAACAATGGATAGCTACCGACAGTCCATGTCTGCTCAAAAGTATCAAGACATGCTGAACGAAGATCGGTTTGAAGAAACCTACAACCCTTCGAAAGCCCAAATTAGCGGGCCGAGCGAGGGTAGCGAACCTATCGAGTTCGAAGGCACTATCAAAGTTTCTCTCAAGATGGTCGACGGAAAACCCATCTATAAACTTACTTTTCCTAGTCAAAGAATTTATGTCTTTTACGAGGCAGTAAGTGCCGCGCAACTCTTAGAGCTTGAAGACGATCTCAAAAAGCGAAAAGAGTATAGACGATTTCAAAAATCTTTAGAAAGTTATATCGCAGATCTCAACGTAGGTGGACATCCTTATGCCTCAGTAGAATCTACGAGCAGAAATGGCAATCCCAAAATGGTAGTGGGCCGAGACGTCTACGTTGTTGAGCTAAAGTCACTCCCTGCTGATTCTGCTGAGGCAAGAATGAGGTGGCATACAAGTATTCAAGCCTCCGTTGATGACACCTTCTCTCAGAATGCCCTTTCGTCGGAAAACAATATGGTCAAATTTTCTCCGCGATCAAAAGGGTTTTTTGATTTGGCCTCTTGGGGAACCTACTTTAAGTCTCTGAGACAACCCATTTTTACTTTAGAAAGACTTACCTTTGCCACCATCATTGGCGGAGCAGCACAGGCCATCTTGACTGCGATAGTGGGTATGGGCGCATCTTACCTCGGAGCAGACATTCGGCCTAGCGAACTGGGATGGCATTTTACTCTCTATTTTGGCACTCTTATTGGTCTGTTTTACTCAACCTACAAAAAGCTGACAATGGCTTGGCCTCAAAAGTCAGCACGGATGTTCTTTAGTATTTTTATCAGCCTCATGTTTGGCGTGGGTTACACTACCTTTGTCAGCTCCGACATGGAGGCCGTAGTTAAAACGGTTAACATTTTTACCGCAGATGGATTCTTGCAGGTTATGGATGCTGCACGAGCGGGTCTAGACAAACTCAACCCAACTTCTGCGGAAGGCATTTTTAAGGTGCTCAGTCTTGTAGCCAACTCCGCAGTGACTAACTACGTAAAAGACGATGCTTATGCGTTCGCTCGCCTTATGGCAAATTTAAGGCTATTGACGGGTCAATTAAAAATAAAAGCCTTTGGCAAATCTATTCCCGTGTTTGGATGGAAGCTCGAAGAATTCGCCTATGAGATAAGTTACTTGCTATGCCCCTTCATCTTGAGTCTTATGACTTTGACGGCCATTGGCCTAGACATGGGATTCCCGCCAGAGATAACTTTTGGAACTGCGAAATTTCGCATTCCGCTCCTACATGTAATGGCACTTCCGGCACTTCATTTTGCCCTGTTAGTAGCTATGAAAAAGCTGAAACATTATTTGGTGTCTAACGATAAAAAGCTGCGAGAGTCTGATTTAAAGATTCTTAATAGTGAAATCTCAAAGTATGCGGGTCACGTGGAAGGCTATCAAAATGGAATGAGCCTTGCTGGCAAGTACTTACTTCCGAATAATTGGCCCGAAGCTAAAGAGAAGCTTTTCAATCTGTTGAGCGAGGGAATTGCGAACATCGAAGAGGCTTTGAGTTCAAACAAAATGGCGACTGCAGCCATGGACATTGCACTACCACCGCGCTGGCCTGATGCCTCCCGCCGATTTGCAAATTACGTTGATAAAAGTTTTGCCCAAAGCTCTAGCTCTCCAGCTGCGAAAAGCAGCATAAAAGGTGCCTTGGACAACGTCACCCACACCCTGCAACTGATTACTCACGACACTTCACCGAATAGCTACTGCAAACTGTTCTAGAGTTATTAATAGAAGTTACTCTCAATACAGAGTTATCCATCCGAGCCTGGGTGCCACCGGCAAACAAGTAACCCCGGCGCCGGAGCCGAATGTGCTGGGTTCAGTCGATTTGACAGCCCATCAGACTTAAAACGTCCTTGTAATCTCTTACAAGATTTGCCCCATCAAAAAGCAAATCTAAACTCCCTAAAGCACCTCTTTCAACAGGCACATGAGGCACAACTGCTAGCTCCCTATTTTGCTCAAGAGCATGCTTGGCCGTCAGCAGAGTTCCGCTTTTTCGGCGCGCCTCCACAATGAGAGTGAGCTTTGAGATCCCGCTTATTAGACGGTTCCTCTGCCAAAAGTGGGCCTTTTGAATAGTGGCGTCAGGTAGATACTCACTCAGTATGGCACCTTGCGACTTTAGCACATCCTCCTTAAGCAATAACCACTCTTGAGGATAGGGTTTTAGCAAGCCAGAGGGCAAGAACACATAGGTCGAGTGATTTCTCAGCCAGCAAGACTCATGTGAAATCTGATCAACTCCTCGAGCTCCCCCGCTCACGAACCGAATGTCTTTTTTGATCAACTCCGGCAGATTGAGTTCAAGCCATTGCTTCGAAGCTACGGAAGGTTCGCGGCTCCCGACAACTGAGAGTAAGATGTTTTGATTCCAAGTGGGTAAACCGAAATAGGTCAAACACACGGGAGGAAACGAAATGGCTCTTAATGTTTTCGGATAATCAGCACACCAGAATGTGCTCAATCTTAGCCCCGCCTCGAAATATTTCTGCCATTTGCAAGCAAGAGACTCTAGATCAAAACTCTCTATCTTTTCTAACAACCGTTCGTGTGCTTTCTTTGTGCCTAAAGATAAGGTGTTCTCGCTAGTTTGAGACAAACGAAAACCTCTGATAAACTCGGACAACTCGTAGGGAGAGGTTTCAAAATCTTTGAAATCCATTTCGCTTGCGATTTCAAAAAGATTGGAGGAGGACTCGGTCGAGTCGTGTAGGCACACATGGGTTCTTCGCAAAAACTCCTGAAAAAAGTCCGTCGATCCAAACCTTGCTTCAAGAGCCAGGATGGCCAGCCAGTATTTTAATGGCACTTTGTTTTGAGGCGACGACAAAGAATAGGTGAATTCGTTCATACGTTTTAGGTATGCAAAGTGAATCTTCTCCAACTGAGCTGACAAAATGCGCAACTCATTCGCCTTTCGAAGGAGCTGTCATTTTGAGTCCGAAAGTAGGCTTTGTCATCCCCACTGAAACCGGATTTTTCAGAGATTCATGCTTCTCAACTCACAACTTAATGAGCTACTCGAGTATCGTGGAGTCTTCTTCGGTAAAGTTAAGGTTTGAGTTTCCCTTAGAGCCGTCTGAAGCCTCAGACGCCGAACCGCCGAGGTGAGTTCTGAGTGATTTTTGAATTTCTTGGCCGCCAAACTTAGGGTTGCCAAAAATATCTCCGGGAATGATGCGATCTTCCGATTCAACGATCCATCCCGTGGCTACCTTTTCAGATGTATTTACGACCTGTAAAATTCCAATTTGAATAAGATTACGGGTAATGGTTCCCGCTGAACTTCGAACTGCCGGATTCTTAAATATGGGATAACGATCGCCCAGCTTCACACCATCTTTTCTTCCAAGGCTCAAAAATACAATATGACCTTTGAACATGATTTTCTGGTCGGAGTTTTCAATCCCCCCAAGAATGCGGCCAGAAACATTGCCGCCATTTTGAAAATTCTCTGTATCGATTCTTTCTAAATCGCCTGGCATTATCAAATCACCCACTAAAACGGGGTAAATGATCGAAAGCACCTGCGCTCGGTATATATTGTCGTCAGGATTCACTTTATGTAAAACTTGAACTTCTCCGTGAAGTTCGACGCCCACACCAAAAAGATGAACATCCTCCGTACCCTCTATTGAGCGAAGCACTCTAAAGGTTCGAACTCTCTGACCTGAATAATCTTTTCCTTCTTTAAATTTAATATAAGCAAAATCCGGAGCCATCGCCTTCGCCTGCCCAGTTTCTTCTAGCAGAGTAATCCTTCCGATGACGTCAGGTATCTTTTCGCTGAAATATCCAGGGAGTGTGATTGAGGGAGTGTACTTTCTTTTAAAGTGATGCTTGAAAGGATAAAAACCAAGTCTGTCAGTGCCCCCCTCCTCCACGTTAAACAATGGAGACAAACTACTCGGAAGCTCCTTTAAAACAGGAACACTCTTTTTTTCTTGAGGAGGAATAAGAGGCATTTCATATAAGTCAGCTGTGAGATCCACCTGCTCAGAATCATCGCCCGATAAATTTTCTTCTGTGTATTCTTCACCCTGCGAATCGCCGCTTCCGATGACCCAAGAAAGTGGCTCCAGGCCATTGCTACGAAACTGCAGAACCTTGCCCACACTGATTAGATGAGGATTAGTAATTGTCTCATTGAGCTGCCAAATCTTAGGCCAAAAAAACGGGTTACCGAACAAGATCTGACTAATGCTCCAAAGAGTATCTCCGCGCTGCACTGTGTATGTCTCATTCAGCTGCGCTCCTACAATTTCGGACCATTCATTGGCGGGAATTGGCTGCGCATAATGTTTCTCGTATATTGAGTTCAGCTGCTCTGGGCTTTCAATAAACTCTTCTGCTCCGGCCGTAAATGTTGCAACCAGAGCTACAGAAAATGTGAGACTTGAGGCCTTTAAGGCAATAGCATTTATGAAGCTATTTTCTTTCACTCTGTTTCACTTTCTTTGTGGGTAACCTTTTGGCAATCTCTCTTTGCGGAGCCCTAACTCTTCTGAGTGCTTTAAGCGCCCAAAGCCGAATTTCACTGTTATCTGTTTTTCTTGCTACTTGGAGATACGACTCTTTGGCAGATTCATTTACGTTCATTTTTTCGTAAACGACCCCTTTTATTAGCTGCCCTTTTATTCTCGCAAGTGCACTTTTCGACGAGAGTATCACATCCTGTGCAATATGAACGGCCTCGAGGTTCCGTCCATTTCTCAAAAGAAGTTCAGCCTCATACAGCTGAATCTCAGTGATAAAGACACTTTTAGGATTTACTGATCGAAGCAGATTAAGGTTACGCCGAACTTCTTCAAGCTGATCTGCTTTATATGCCTGCAGCGCTAAATCATAGAACACGTGATCTTCCGCGCTGACTTCGGACCGCGGCCCTTCAATCTCCATTATCGACTTGAGGGTGTCGTCAAAAGCGGATTCTTTAATTCTTTGCGAATCAGGTGCCCTTTTTTTCTTAACCTCAGATAACGCTTTAAGCTGATCATTGAGATCTCGGTTTTCACGGCGCAGTTGCACTACTTGCTTGCGGAGGCGATAGTCGGAAGCCAGTTTGGATTTCTGTTGGCTCGCGCAACCCACAAACACCAAAAATATTGAGGCGGCAATAAGTGTTAATTTCACATCTAATCCCCTTTTTCTAATTATCTCCTTTGAGTTATCCACAGTCGATGTGGACTTTGCCCTAGGCTGGACCTTAGAACAGCCCTCTGGAATGATTTTGAGCGGAATGCTTAATTTTTAAGCATAGCATAACATATTGAAATTAAAGGGTTTATTGCAATAATAAGGCTTCTCTCTTGATCCGTTTTTTGGATTCTGAATCCGATTTTCCATAACTGCGTAAAATCTGCTAAAGCACTCCGCTTGGCGCCTCTCAACTAGCACCTTGCAGTCGCCAAGTCCAATGGTTCGCACTTGGTTTCTGTTTGTTTTGTGTTTTTTTTGCATCAAGCTTGTTGTGTTGCTGGATCCAGCAAGAGGACGTGCTAGTGCGAGTGGCCTTCACACCGTTTGCCTGAGCCATACCCCTTCATCTCGCTACGCAGCCCTTTACGCGGCCATTGTCTGCGGAAAGCCGCCAACCACTCTTCCTGAAGCGCTCACAAGTCTGCGCTCAGCAGGTCTTATTCACTTTATCGTCGTTTCTGGAGCCCATCTGCTTTTTGTCAGTCAAATTATCGGCTTCCTTCTACAAAAAATCCTCTTTTGGACTTCTCAATCTTTCGCAAGTTCAGTGAAGTTTGCCTGCTTAGCTAGCTTTGTCGCAATGACAAACTTTCAGATTCCTGTGGTTCGAGCTTTTTTACTTCAGTCTTTGGGTTCCACCTTCGGCGCTAACAGTCGGTTTCTTAGCCCCTCGGTTCAAGTCGCTTTGACGGGTCTCGCGACTATCTGCCTTTTTAGTACGAAGACGAGCCTGTCTTCACTTTGGCTGAGCTGGGCAGCATCTTTAGTGTTGGTGTTCCCGTTTAAGAATAGCTCTCTACTTAAGCGGCAATGCTTCCTCTTTACCGTAATGACTCCCCTGTTGCTTCAGTACACAACTCCGCATCCGATCTCGATAGTGTTCAATTTAATTTTAGGTCCAGTGCTCAGTCTCATACTGCTGCCTGTGTGCCTTTTGAGTTTTTTATTGCCTCCGTTCACTTTCGTCGGCGATTGGCTCTGGAGCGTATTGATTTTAATTTGCTCTATGGGCCCCGAGTCGGGGCCCCAAAGTACAAGCTATAACTTACCCGGGCTTTTTTGTTTCTCATATCTCGCAACACTTCATCTAATTGCTTACTACCTCGAGGTTCAATACAGAAAACGTGTGATCCTCGAACAATCAGGAAGCTAACTATGGTAAAAACGTGTTTTGATTTTGTAAGGCCAAGTTTCTATCTGTTATTTCCTTTACTCTTTCTCTGTGCTTCTATCTCTCCATCTGGATCTGACCAGTTTGTCATATGGAACGTCGGACAGGGTCAGTGGACGACCTACGTCACACTCAATGAATGCTTTCATACAGATTTTGGCGGCGAAAAATTCAATCTAAGAGCTGTTTCGCAGCTTTGTGCAAAAAAGAAAAACTTGTTTTTCCCTACCCATCTTGATCATGACCATGTGGGTTTTCATGCAAAGTTGAGTAGGGCCTTTTCAAGCCATTGTGTCTTCCTTCACGAACACATAATTGCCAAAACTGGGGATACCAAAAAGAAGATCTTCCATGCAAACCAATGCGAATATAAGCCTCAGTACATTCAAATATTACTTCCAAATATTAAAAAGGCGTCTCAGCAAAGAAGGGTGACGAACAGAAATCCAACAAGTGCCTCTGTTGTGATCAAAAATAAAATCTGGATCAGTGGGGACGCCCCAAAAAAACAAGAACGGCTGTGGCTAAAACATTTAAACAAACAAATTGATATATGGGTTCTCGGACACCACGGAAGCCAGACAAGCACCGACTCGAGCGTGTTAGTACATTTGAAAAACTTGAAAACAATCGTGGCCAGCCAAAGATATCTCAAACATCGACATCCCTCCGTCGCGGCTTTGAAGACTCTTAAAGTACGTGGACACTTGCCCCTATTAACAGAACATTGGGGAAATGTTATATTCCAATTTTAGGGCATATCGACGACGACATACCCAATGCGATTGTAAATTACTTACCTGTGTAAGGTCGGTATTCTAGGTCTAGATCACGTGCTACCGGTTCATAGGTTACGTAACCTTTATAGGTATTCAGTCCCGGTCTCAAAGTCTCGTCTCGCTCTAGTGCTTGCTCGAGACCATGCTGTGCAATCATAGACGCATACTTGAGGGTCACATTCGTCAATGCATACGTGGATGTTCTCGATACCACGCCCGGCATGTTGGGAACGCAATAGTGAATCACGCCCGAAACATCGTACGTCGGTGAAGTGTGACTCGTAGGACGGCACGTCTCGATACAACCACCTTGATCAACAGCCACGTCTACAACCACGCTTCCAGGCTCCATCGCTTCAACAATTGATTTTGTAACAAGGTGAGGGGCTTTAGCTCCTGGAATAAGCACAGCTCCTATGACTAAGTCTGCGGTCTTCACACTTTCTTCAATATTTTTTATATTAGAAAAGAGGGTATTCACTCGGCCTTGAAAGATATCATCAAAATAGTCGAGCCGACTTGTATTAACATCTAGCACAGTTACCCGCGCTCCCAGACCGACTGCCATTTGAGTGGCATTCATTCCTACTATTCCGCCTCCGAGCACAACTACGTGGCCCCTTGGCACACCTGTTACGCCCCCAAGCAGCACACCTTTTCCGCCGTTATTCTTCTGTAGATAGGTAGCCCCAATTTGGGTCGCCATCCTACCGGCAACTTCGCTCATTGGAGTAAGAAGTGGCAAGCTACCATCTGCTTTCTGAATCGTTTCATAGGCCACAGACTTTACTTTTCTTTCACAAAGTACGCGAGCTAGCTTGGGCTCAGCTGCTAAATGGAGATACGTGTAAAGAATCTGGTCTTCCCTCATGAGTTCGTACTCTTCTGGAAGAGGCTCTTTCACTTTTACAATCATATCAGCCTTGGCGTAAACCTCAGCTTTAGTTCCAATAATCTTTGCACCCGCTTTTTCGTAATCTTCGTCTGTGAGTCCAACTCCTAGGCCAGCACCCGTCTCGACAATGACATGGTGTCCTTCTTTCACAAGTTGCAGAACCCCAGCCTCAACCATACCCACGCGGTTTTCGCTAATCTTAATCTCTTTGGGCACACCTATAATCATGACTGAATACCCCTTTTTTAAAAAATCTAGGAAATCATTGGAGACAGACTCCACCATGGAAAAATCAGAAAATCAATGAGAAGTCTTAGAGCCCCTACGAGCCCGACTGGGCGCCAACAAGAATATGATTTTGCCTAAGCTCTTCGCTTACGGCCGCATCAACCCTAATATCCCGATCGCCCATATTTATGACCCTGTAAGAATCACGGCTAGCGACAACTTTTCTAATAAATCTGTTCATGAAATCGTGCCCCGTCCTCTCGAGATGAACGTGACCGAGCATAGGATAACCAAGCGTCACCAAGTCGCCTAATGCATCTAGAATTTTATGCCTCACGAATTCATCGCGAAATCGAAGGCCTTCTGGATTTATAATAGAGTCTTCATTGAGTACGATTGCATTGCTAAGAGAGCCCCCGAGGGCTAAACCTCGCCGATGAAGCTCCTGCACATCTTTTAAAAAGCCAAAAGTACGAGCCGGTGCGATCTCGCGCGTAAATGTGACTTGGTTAACATCCATATCGAGTTCTTGATCGCCAATGCAAGGGTGATCAAAATGAATTTTGCAGCTAACTCTCAGCCCATTATAGGGACTGATGCGGGCAAACTTTTGACCGTCAGTCATTTCAATAGGTTTAGTCATATAAATGTAAGATCGCAGTTTCTTTTGATCATAAAACCCTGAACTGAGTAAGGCGTTGAGGTAGGGCGCGGCACTTCCGTCAACAATGGGAATCTCGGGCCCCTCAAGTTCAATCAACATATTGTCTATTCGTAGGGCTGCTACCGCAGATAGGCAGTGTTCAACTGTAGATACGCTAAAGTCATCTCCGCCAAGTGTAGTTGCTTGCTGCGTCGCCTTGACCCGGTCCCAAAGTACAGGAAGTAAAGGCTGACCCGGTAGGTCATTGCGAACAAATAGTATTCCGGTGTCTTCTGGAGCCGGACAGAATGCCAGCCTGGCGGGCTTGCCGGTATGTAAACCAGTCCCGTCAACAACAACCCTTTTTTTGAGTGTTCTCTGAAACAACATTATTTGGGATACTATCAAGCGGGGGTGTCGACGTCTAGAAAAAGGATTTCATGCAAAGTTTTAACGTCCGTCAAATGTCGAGAGCGAAAAATACCGGCCAAACGCCTGTCTTCAGGCCGTGGACTGCCGTGGGCATCTCTTTTTTTCTTCTTTTAGGGTGTTCGACACCTCAGCACACTTCGCGAGCTCATCCGGCGTCTTATGTTTCTGATCAGTTTGATATTCATCCGTCCCCTCCCCAACACGAGGTCGAAAAGAGAGGCCCCTTCTTTTTCAAGCAGTGTGATCCCACTGGCGACAGAAGCTATTACTCGAACACTTCCTACCAGTGCGACGGACTTTGAATTGCTTTAGGAATTAGGAATTAGGAATTAGGAATTAGGAATTAGGATCGATCACTATGCATAGTGAATCGGACGCTGGGCAAATTCCTGGTGAACTCTGTCGTATTCACTCGTCTTCGTATCGATTGCGATTCATATCGCCAAGCGCATCGCCCATCATCTTTACTTCTCTCTCGTACGCGTCGAAAACTGATTTTTCAATTAGTTCGCGGGTTTCTTGATTGAGTGGATGAGCTACATCTTTAAACTGCCCATCTTTTCGTTTCTTGCTAGGCATGGCCACAAAAAGACCCGTGTGCCCATTGATGATTTTCAAATCTCGAATAACAAAGCAATCGTCGATGGTAATGGAGACATAGGCCTTAAGCCGATCTTCGTTAACCGGGAAGACTTTAACCTCGGTGATATTCATGCCGCACCTCTAGCGATGTTCTACAAAAACTGTTTTATGCCCGCCGACACCCAGCCAACGCAATAGTAGATTTTCGGAGACTTGTGGACCCGACTTAAGGCCTATTCAAAAATAATTTAGTTAAAATCTAACTACCTAAAACTATTGGAGTTTCTAAAGAAACGGCCATTTATAAGTGATGTGGCAATATTGCCTTGCAGAATCAACTACTTACATTGCTCAGTATGTTGAGTGTTTTTACTCAGCATATTGAGTAATTGTTGAAGATGTTTCTTGCTGATCGAAAAAGCCCATCACGACTTTAAACACCCTTTCAACAGGGATCGACTCGTAGGCAAGTCGTTCTTGCTTGAAAATATCATTATCAGCATCTGCACTCACTTCACCGCGAATTACGATATCCTCTTCGCCTAAAGGCCCCCAAATTTCTGGTGTTCCTCTTCCCATGAGCGTCACGACCGGAGTCTTCACACCTGCCGCTAAAAACTGGAGTGAACTCGTGTTGGCAACAAGAAGCTCTGCACCAGCGATAAGCTCTACGGCATCTAATATTCTACGTGGCTGCAATAACAAAGTTGGTGTCTCGGGATTCGCCGTCTGCGAATTATCCCGCTCACTATCTGATGTTGGTAGTTGCGGTTTTGGTAAACATTCCTCAAGCCACTGCGTTTCGCTTTGTGCCCCTACAAGGTGAACTTGAATCTTCTGCCCCCTTTGAGCAAACTCCGCACTGATCCGCTCAACAAGTTCACGAAACTTCGCACTCGGCCATGCTTTTTCTCGCCGACTAGCCGTGGGGTTAACTAAAATGTAGGGCTGTTTCAAATCTCCAAACAACTCTCGCAATGTCTTATGACTTGTTTGCCGAAGTGGAGGAAGCCCCACCTGTGTCTCTGACTGTGCTGGGATCACAACCTGCAAAATCCTATCGCGTTCGTGAATGATCGGGTCCTTTCCTAACCATTTCGAAGGGTGCGTGAAAAATAGCTTCGAGAGGGGCCACGGTGCACTACCAAACCTTTCTGGGACGCGCGCGATAAGAGGGGCAAAGGCATACCTCAGTGACTCGGTACGAGCATTGTAACTTCGAATTACTTTTTTAAACAAAACCGAAAGCGGCACGCCTTCGAGCGAGAGTTGCCAGTCGTTTTGCTTTGCAGACCAGGTATAAACGTTGGCTGATCGCCCGTTGTCGCATTCCCAAATTTCTTCTACCGCCGGCCAGTCAGTTTTCTTGATAATATCTTTCCATTTTGCGGAGCCGACTAGCACAACTCCATTTGTGACGTGACGCTGACAAGTTACTTGCAGGGCTGCCAGTGAGACGTAGAGATCGCCCCAAGCCCCCGTGTGAATAAATGCAGCTTTAGATCGTTTGTTATCTTTCACAAGGACCAAGGTAATCGTGTTGCCTTAATTAAGTCCACTTCAAAAGTCCTACAACGTACGTCTTACGAAATGGGTCCAAAAGGTTTTTACTAAGAGGGCGATAAAGAATCACACCTCGGCTAAGTCGATATGTGACTGCGTGTAAGAGCCGAAGTGATGAGTTCTGACCATAGGACTATTTTATCTGAACGTCTGACCATAGGCCTATTTTTGTCTGAACGGCCCAGAAAAAAGATGGAAACCGCCAGATTGCCCCTATCATAAAACAAGGCTTGCGCGCAGAGTTTACAATCGGTGGCTCAATACTTACCGACCGAAAATTTTGAAACTAGCTTTCAAAAAAGTAGGCGATCAGTACTGCAACTCTTGGTGGGTCATCCCTTACTAATGACTGAAGTAGAAATCTTTGGTCCCTCTGAGATCGAGAAGTTAAGGAGAAGAAATGCGAACGCTCATTAAGTTTTCAATTTTAGTTCGAGGCATTACGTGGGCAGCTTTAATAGTCAGCGGGCCAGCAAGTGCGGCGGCGGCATCCGGCCCTAATGAGCTTGAAAAGTTCTCCACGGACGGCTGCAGTAGCTGGGTTGAAGGGCCCGTATGGAATCGACAGCAATGGGCCCATTGCTGTCAAATACATGATGTGGCCTATTGGGTAGGCGGCACCTACGAAGAACGTTTAACAGCCGACAGTGATTTTAAAAAATGCATTCAAGACACGGGTGATGAAGTAGCGGCCAACACCATGTATTTTTTCGTTAGGCAAGGTGGCGGCCCCTGCAATACGACCTCTTACCGATGGGGATTTGGCTGGAAGTACACACCCGGCTATCGTGAACTCACTTCGGAAGAAGCAAACTCAGCAAAAGAAATGATGCCCGAGAACCCCACGAGTTACCCGATTGTTAAGCCAAGGCACTATTTCAGAGGTTTTGAGCCCGACCAGCCAGAAATGATATGTGGCACAAATGAATCGGAGAATCCGCCGAGATCTCAATATCCCTCTAGCCTTCCTTAGTGTCGGATCTTGCGATATCCCTCTAGCGTTCCTTACTCGTGGCTGATCAGCTCCGTCTCCTGCCCGTACGGCTCAGTTCTCGTTAGGCGTTCTCAAGATTCATTTGGATGATGACCTGCCCGCTGCGAGCTACAAAGATTTTACAAATTCGAGCCCTGACGTTTGACGCGTCGTAGCGCGTCTGGTCTAACACTAATGAAACCCCGTGAAATTCTTTAAAAAGGAGTTCAAAAATGACTTCGGTTATTTCTAAAACAATCTCGCCAGCAATCGCCTTCAGAACCTCATTCATTCTGCTCGCTTCGTTGCTATTTTCTTTTTCTTTGTCGGCTCAAAGCACTCAACCCTCTCAAGATTCACTCGCAGAAGCGACTCTAGCCATGGAGCAGACCCTTATAATCCAAAAGCATGTTGAGGGCGGCGCAATTAACGGATTCGAAGTGTTTTTTGAATCAAAAACCTCGAACGCTAATGCCTCTAACCAGCAATCAAAAAGCCACCTTTCAAACCTTAAAAATTCCATTCAGACAGCTATAGCCGAATTCCAATTGAAAAAAGTTGGCCAACATAATCTTTATCTAGCCAGCAACGGCATAATCCTAAAACAAGCCGATCATTCAAAGGTGCTGAAGCAAGATTTAAAGGCTCTACAGTTAGATAACGAACTTTTCGCGAAGTTTGCGCAAAGTTCACAAGAGGCTCTTTTTACTGCTGAACTCGACCAAGCAAAACCGCAAACCAGTTGGTTTAACAATTGGTGGGGCAGAGGATATTCCTACGCATATGCCTACAACCCTTACTTCGCGTGGGGCTGGAATTTTGGCTTCGGCTTTAACTATCGTTTTGCCTATTACCCAGTATACCGTTCGTGTGCTTGGGGTTGGGGATTCTGCAGCAGTTGGTTCTAGATATTTTCAACACGGCACTCATGAGATGAAGGTTTATGAGGAGCAAATTTTATGTTCAAGAATTTGTCGATGTTCACTGCCGGCACAGTAGTTGGTCTTTTCTCTATACTTCAGGTTGAGGCGACAGAACTTCGCAACCAACTTCGCAATCGCGACCTGCACTACAACATGAACATTGGCATTCCTTATCAACAAGTTGAGCCCAATGAGTTGATGGGCATTAAAACCTTTAACCCTCGAGCAAGCCGAAACCAAACCGAGCGACCGTCTCATGTGGTTCGTGTGTTTTTACTTGATCGCCTTTTTCAATCTACTGAGTATTTGAAAAAATATAGATTTCATTCATTGAACCTTCCTAAGAGGGGCAGCTCTGGATCTGTTCTCTCAGACGAGCTCCACGGCGAGGCCATGGTGGAGCTACTGGCTCAAACACTTTTAAAATCGCCTTGGTTAAATAGCTTTGATGGCCTCAAAAACATCTCACTGACACTTGTTGAAATAGAGAACCTCTCAGAGTGGAAGCAGACACTCGAAAGTTTGAAGAGAGAAACCAATTCTTTAGTTATCAGCAATATCAATTGGGAGATTGGCCACAATTTTGATGGCACTGGTATCTACAACGATGCACTGACCGATTTGTTCAGAGCGAATCCGTCAATTACTTGGATACAGGCTGCGGGCAACTCTCACAAGCTGAATTCACGCTTTAAAATTCAAACCCTCAGCGAAGGCGAGATATCTCTGCCTGGACCGAATAACTCGGTCATCTTGCGTTGTCAGCCGAGTGAGACTGAGCCGAACGACGAGACAGCGGGATGTAAAGTCAAAATCGTTGCTTCTTGGGGTGACTGGAAAAGCTGGAGCGAAAACAGCTCCCGGCGCGGCACCGATAAAGATATTGATTTGTACCTTTTTGAGCAAATCAGTGGCAACGATGACCCGATACTTTTAGCATCCAGCACAATGGTTCAACGGCGAGTTGTTGAAAATCCGAATGAGTCGTTTTTCCCGAGAGAAATTATCGAGACGCAAGTCCCTTTTGGCGAGTTCTACATTAAGGCTGTAAATCGAAGTCATAACTTTTCCGCAGAAGATCAGCTAGAAATACGCGTACAAGGCACTGGCGCAACTCTGCATTTTTGCGAAGCTTCTATAGCAACCAGACGCCTGCAAAAGAATCCTTTTGAAGTAGATCTTAATACCGAGTGCATGTCGGAGCATTTTCCGATGGGTTTTACAGAAGCAAAACTTGCAGAAAGTTTGCTAGCACCGGCTGACCACCCTGATGTCATCACTGTTGGAGCGATAGATTTCGCTTTAAGTGGTCGGTCTCAAAAACTTCAGAAACCCGACGTCTACACACCTTCAACTGTGATAATTCACACCGCAAGCGGTGAAGTGGAATATGGCGGAACTTCCATTGCGGCTACGCGAGCGGGTGCACTCGCAGTAATGCTAAAATTAACAGAGCCGCATATTGGCCCGCTAGAAATAAAATCTCGTCTATCTTCAAGAAGTGGGCTCAGCAGTGACCTTTTAAGTTACAGATTCGTGTATGCCGGAAAAGGCACAGACAACTCAAAGAACTGTGTGGCAACAAAAGATTTAAGAGACCAGTTTCGAGGCCCGTTCCAGCGAAATTTGCTTTGGGCAGCATTTGAGGTGCAACAGGTTGGCACTGAATCGCAGGGCGCGCTCGTTGTTGATACAAGTGAAGGACCTAAAATGCTTGTTCCTTTTGATCCGAAAGTTTGGCTCAGCAATTGGAGCGGAGTTGACGACAAGACTCGCTACTGGATCACTCCAAGCAACGGTCATTTTAGTTCGCCCATTGTCACAACAAGTAATGGCTCCTCGCTTTATCCTCAGGCAAAACCTTCGAAGACTCTTTACCCTCAACCCACGACTTCGCATCTTTCTTCTGTAACTAGTATGGAAGTGCTGCAAGCTCCCAATGATCTTCGGATTTGCGGGGCACAGCCAACCGTGGCGCGACTAAGATAGTTTGCCTCTTTTTCCACTTTTGCTGGAAGGAAGAATAATTCTACCCTCTTGGTATCCGATCAGTTGAAGGATTCAGCAAGACAATTGCTTGTTTTTTTGACAACAAAATTTCAACCGACCCGCAGACCTATAGCCTCCAAGAAGTTCAGTAGTTTGCGGGAGGATCGCTAGCTGGGAATGACTCTTTTATTGTTTGATCTATTTCTTTCTCTTGTTTGGCTTTCTTAGCCTTTCGAATCTCTGCGCGCTCGGTCTCTTCTTCTCCCTTCGAGTTTCCCTCCCTTTTCAGGTATTCTCGAGAAGACCCGTTATCGTTCTGTTCATCTTGGCCGAGAGCCAGATCATAGTTGCCGCGAGGTAACCCTTGATGGGCTACTGACTTCGACTGGTTTTTGGTGCTAGTGCCAGCCCGTTGTTTCTTATCGAAGTATTCTTTTGCTTGTGGGTTCTGCATAATATTTGCCTCCTAAGGGTTATAAAAAGCAATTCGCAGGCCACTCGGAAGCTCTTCGATCTCCACAATAACGAGGGAAGCCAATCTGTTGGGGGCATTCTGCCCTTTCAATCACTTCGCCCAAGACCCAAATTTCAAGTTATCTAATTCAGAATGTCCCGGCTTAAGCTCTCTAGAATGCCCAGGTGAAACTAAGAACCAATCAATACGACATCAAAGTTACTTCAGAACCAGAAAGGTGCCATTCTACTAATTGCAGAGTTATCTGGAAACGCCGAACCAATCTATATTTAAACATCGAAGTGTTTCAGAATCAGAAGGTGCTGCAATCTTTGTGGATTTCTCGACTAGCTCCACAAGCAACTTCCGTATCTGGCTGGCTGCAGCTTGAGACAGGGCCATTGGGCCCGTGTAGTACAAATTGTCGTCTACTATCCTTTCCATTGCCTGCAAACCTCTCAACCTCCAGTTAGAATGATGTCTGTTTACGAACGGTGAATCATGACCAATGTGGGTCACCTGTGGACCCATTTCAAGTTGCCCATTTTTTTCTATTATCAATTTGTTCTTAAGCAAAAACTCGACAACTCTCGCGACTAACGATCTCTCAAGATCAAGGTGTTCAGAGATTTCACTAATCGTATTGAGGTGAGGAATGGATATTCCAAGGCGAATAGCACTATAGTACCACTGCGAGTAAAAGGTTGCTCTGTCTTCATCGGTCAGCTTTTGGTGCTTCACTCTGTTTTTCAAGTTCTGTGCCGCGCTACTGAGGGTCTGCAACTGTTTTTTATAAACCTGTTTTAGATCGTGGGTTCCTGCACGCTCTTTTTGCACAAGCAGCAGAAAATAATCCCTCTCTAACTCAGTAAATCCAATATAGTTTGAAACCCCAAGAGCTTGTTCCAGCGTGAGGTCTCTGCTTCCGCGAAAAACTTGACTCATGACAACTGAGTTAACTCCTAAATGAAGAGCCATCTTCCTCAGCTGGCCATGACCCCCGGCTTTCTGCTCGGAAATCCAGCCATTGATGCATTGCTTGTAGTTGTGGTAGTCAAATACGTTCACGGGGGCCTCGACATTTGGTTTATAAACCTAGCGTAATTGCTAATTTTATCGATAACAATTAATTTTATAGATGTAGAGAGCAGGTTTCGCCTGGGCGATACTGATATTGTTCTTAATGATGAGAACAGTTAACGTGGGAAAAAATGAAATCGAAAGCATTCTTTATTGGATTGATGGCATTGGGAGCGCTTGCGGAGGCTAGCACCGGAGGAGTCGATGGGGGCGGCGGCAAGTCTATCATCTGTCGTGATACGAATGGAGCCATTAAATCGGCTGAGGTTTTAGATCTGTATGAAGGTCGCGTGATGTTTGGGCTCAACATTCAAGAAACGAATGAGCCAATGAATCTTCAAATCAAAAGAGCACTAGATTTAATCCCCGCAAATTCAAGAGGAATTGTAGAAGTTTATAAAGACATCGTTCTGAAGAATATGAGAATCACCCCGCCAGGGACACAGCTTCTTCCTATTGACGATTCTTTTGAAGTTATTGTTCCAGCTGGTTGTAGTGCAGAGCAAGCAGCCAACTACTACAACGACAAAATGATTCTTATAAGTGGCGACATTTGGAGCAGCTTAACTGAAACTGGTAAAGCAGCTTTGATCCTCCATGAAGCTGTGTATGCGGCAAACAGATTGGTGGGCGCTACAAATTCCCGCCAATCTCGGCACATAGTCGCCAACATTTTTGACCAATCAACAAAGTGGACTGATATCAAAGACTCTTTACCCGAGCAGGCGCTAACCTGTGTAACTGTCGGCGGCGGAGCGATGATGTGGGCCTTTCAAAAATCTGACGGCTCCTGGATGCTGCAGTTCCAGATTCTTGGCAAAAGCTATGTCATGAGCAAAAAAACATTCTCAGTGATGAATCCTGAATTTGATTTTAACGAAGCCAAGAAGTTTCCTATAGTCGAGGGTGAAGACTTGATTGGAAGTTACCTTGGAATTACTGGTGTCACAGAGTCAGATTTTGAAGGTGACGACGTGCTCTCAGTCACAAAAAAATGGGAAGCCGTTAGGAACTTCCAAGGGCAAATCGTTAGAGGGTTTCAGACACCGCGATACTATATGAGCTGGCGTTCAAGTACGTTCCCAAATACATCGACTTCAGAGAGCCTCTTAAACTGCTCTGTTGTGATTCCTTAAAGCATTGTTGACCCTTCGACGAGGCTTTTAATCCTCTGAGTATTTTTTGCTAGAGCATTCGCCCTCTCCCCTTCGGAGAGGGCTTTTTTGCCCTCATCGAGGCACTCTATACAGGTCACATATTTAGGATTCATTTTAGCTTTGATGCGCTCGATGTTTCTCGTGAGACCTGCTGCGATGCCTTAATAGCAACGTTGGGTTTGCTAACCTATTGCACCACGGAAAACCTAATCGTAAAGATTGTTGAGACCCAATTCTGCGTTTCGGTAAGTCAAATCTTGTGATCCTTTTACCCTTTGAATTCCATATCGGATGAATGTCTCGGGCTTCGGCACTAAAAAAGAGTAGGCGACATCGTTATGCATTCCCTTATCAGGTGTTTGAGTCCTATCGAAAAGTGTCTGACTCACCCCCAATTCTGCAAAAAGCTCCTCTTCCAGTTTCGACGAGGCTAAAAGTCTCTGGTGGAATTCAGCGATTTGCTCGTCTGTGAGATTCTTATCTTCTTTCAACTTCACGACAACTTTTTGCCAGTCTATGGCAAGGAAAGCAGTGACGTTGCCGTGAAAGCCAACCCACCCTCTTCGAATTTCTTTGTTGTACCCAACAGGGAATAGATAATTGGCACAAGAGGATGCACAAATACCATCTACGACTATGTTCAATTTATTTGGTAAAAGTTTTATCGCCAAACGAACGCCGACCTGTGCATCACCCCCTGTTGAGTCAAGAAACAAAGTCTTGTCTTCAGGCTTTAAAATGTTTTCAAGTTTTTCCAAATCGCCTTTTTGAATTTGACCGCTAAACCGCAAAGTCGTGTCGTTGACGCGCACCCAAATTCCAGCATGAGCAATCGCATTAAACGACAAACCCAGAATCACTAACAGTGCCACCATCAATAACCTCCCGGCTTTCAGGTACAGCACAACGGCGGAACTTGCAATGAAAGCGATCTGGAGATGCCTCACCCAACATGCACATCGTGCCGTGAAACGACATCACGCGCCAATTCCATGCAACATCGGGTGGGTGCCGATAATCGACATTGGAAATACGTCTTCGCAAACTCCACTTTCACTTTCGACGTAGAAATCGAATCTACGGGGTTGTAGGACGACATGTAGGCACAACTCTTCATTGAGTCGCTCGGTTAGCCATTGTTTGATATTGAAATCTACCGGCTGTGAGCCATAGATTATTTAAAGCACTATGCAAGGCGCGGCATCACCATTTCCTAGGAGACTTTCTAATTGACCATGTTCACACTTGTTTGCATCAGACGTGATTGCGGGATTTGGGTTGGGTTAGCTCCATTATGTTAGTTGAAACTGTTTTTTTCTTTCTAGCAGCGTCAACCGTATTATATGTTCTATTTGCCGGCGCGGATTTCGGGACGGGAATCCTTGCGACCTTCAAAGGCAAACTCCTCAAAGAGGAACAGCGAGTTCTCATCCGCCAGGCCGTTGGCCCGATTTGGATATCAAGTCTTGTTTGGCTCCTTCTGAGCGTGACCATTCTGATTGTGGGCTTTCCTGCAGCTTACGACGTAGGATCCGTTATCTTCCGGATTCCGCTAATACTTGTCATACTAGGCGTCACACTTAGGTGCTGGGCCTTCGCTCTGCAACGCTATCAACTCACTGGTAAGGCCGACCAACATGCGGATCAGATATTTGTCCTTTCCAGTTTTCTCACTCCGTTTATGTTTGGAGTATTGGCAGGATCGGCCTATCTGGGAGATTGGCCATCAGCCGGGGATTCGTTTTTTGATTTGTATATAAGGCCGTGGGCTTCTGCGACAAGTTTGCTGAGCGGACTTTTCGCCTGCAGCATTTTTGCCCTTATCGCTTCGGTTTATCTTATCGGGGAGACGCAGTCCCCTCCTTTAAGACACCACTTTTACATCCGCGTGAAGTGGTTCGCGATATCCTCATCTGTAACCGGATCCGGCGTCATACTGTCTGCGCATTTCTCAGGCGCGAGCATCATCGCCGAAATTTTTGCTGAGCCAGGAACAATGCCTGCCCTGTATATGGCCTTTTTCTTGTTTCGATACCTATTTAAGGCCCTTAAGAGGCAGCGCATGCGGTTTGCGCGATTTACCGTAGCCTCTCAAGTTTCCCTTGTATTTCTCGTCTGGCTTCAGGTACAGCTTCCTGCCATCATCATTTCACGCCTCGAGCCCGACCGAACGATCACTATCTACTCAGCCGCGGCTGCTGAATCGACACTCAACGTGATAGCGCAGGTCGTGCCGATAGCTTTAATCATTGTCGTTCCCACTTTATTTTATTTTCTCGGCCCATTCCAGCGCAGCCATAAAACCGAGAGATCTACGTCAGTTTAGTTTACATTTGATTAAGCGCTTCAAATCTAAAGTAGCATTTTATTTAGATATGCATAAACGAATCTTAGATTTGAATTTGAAAAAGATTTTTTTCTTTGGGGTCCCCGCAGGCAAGTCTACGCTCTTGCGATCCACTTTCCCGGCGAGTCTCACGTAGAAAGAGCGAGCCTGCGGCTTACACCTTCGATGGACACTTGCTCAACATCTTCCACCTGGGTGAGTATGTGCAAGATCGGGGTCAACAATTAGCTTTGTCATCAAGGGCTTGCGGAACCAGAGAGTTAACCGACAATCGTGTTGCTTCGTCGGTCACTTTGGATTCCTATTTTAGAGGCCTATCAAAAACCAGTAAGTCGCAAAATGTGCTCTTAGGAAATTCTACTTGTATAGGACCTTCCTTAATTTCACTTGAAAGTAAGCCCTCGAGAAGATCTTTTTGGAGATGTAGTTTAAACTCTTCACCGATCATTTCTATTCTTAAAACTTTAACTGAATGAGTATATAACAGAATATCCGCTTGAAACTCCGACAAATGAAATTTCGAAGCTATATGGTTGGCACCGACCAGAAAGGCAATCTTTCCTTTGTTCACATCCTCCTCTATGGCCTCAACAATTTTTTGCGCCATATGCCGATCTCGAAAAGCACTTGGCGAGGCAGTTGTATCAGCTGCGACAATTCTTATACCTAGTCTCTTGGCCTCTTTAATTAAATCTAAATATTGAACGGGGCTCCAACCCCAATGAAACTTTAAGTACTGAGAAATAGGTTCAAGAGTACCGTTCGAATAAAGATACTTATTTACATCATCTTGTAAACTTGATGATAAAGATTCAAGTACCAAGGTCGAAAATCCGTGGTTCTTAAATATTGCCAGGTTTCTCGTTAGAAATTCTCTGGCTGTCGGGTCTGAATGGATTTCTCCGAAATAGAAAACGCGTCGATCGGAATAACTGGAAAGCAATTTCTCCATTGAGAATGATTGGCTATTCTCACCGGTCCAGGCCACGGACTCGTCGTAGCTAAAATTCCTACCTAGGTGATAAGATCCATAAATGGACGGATTAGAAAAGGCGGTTTGGCATTTCAAAGCCCCGAAGAAGAGTAGGGTAACGTATTTAGAAACTTTCAAGATGACTCTTTCTTAAAATATAAGGACGTAGTTTTCGGCTCTTACGTATTCGGAAACTATATTAGCAAAAACCTTTGACGAAGTGTGAGAGAAAAGTTTGCATGGCCAGCGTTCAAGACGGAATCGGAGCGTTTCGTACCCACTGGCGGCTGTTGCAAGAAAAGCAAAGTAGTCTGAGATTGTGAGACTCAGACGCTCCTCCATACGCGATGGGCATTATGTGATCAAAATTGAGGTTTCGAGTTGTTCCACATTTTTGGCAGCATCCTTTGTCGCGCCTCCAAATGTAAGCTTTGATGCTTGCTGAGATATATCGCTGATTCTTAGACTGCGTCTTCGTAAACTCCACGTTCACTTTCGACGTGGAAAACGAATTTACAGCAGTTTGGGCTTGCACACCTAAAGGCTTCCCATCTGCGACTACACCAACAGTTTCCTTATTGCCTTCAAAAAGACTATCTACAAACGGATCTAAGCTCAAAAATGTTCCTTGCGTCGACTTTGTACAATTCTTGGTTTCGAGGGAACCAGAACTATCCTTTTCTTCGATTGGCATGGAGTAATGCTTTTTTCCAAGGGAGCTATCTTTTGCTTCAAACGTTTTAACAGAGACGGTCTGGCCCATTGCCTCGGCATTCTTGTTACCAAACTTTTTTTGCCTTAACGCCGATTCGGCTAAAGTTGCCATTTCAGAGATGAGCTCAGCGAGTGAGCAAGTGGCTCCTTTAGGGCCAAGTAAAGATCGCACAACTTCAAGCTTCGCCAAGACTTCGCTACTCAATATCACCGTATGCTGCGAATGGGTCTCAGAGATGGGCCTTACGCTTTCTTTGGCCAAAATGACTTTTGGGTTTTGAGCAACTAAGAACCTCTCAACTTCTCTTGCCGACTTGTTTTCTACTTGAGCGACAATCTCTCGAAGACGCAGAGCAAACTGCAACCCCTTAGTTACTGGCGGGCTGTAGTGTCTTTTCTATTGCAGCTGAAAGGTTAGTTTGGAAAATATAGTTTTTAATAAGTCAATGGAGGCGATCGTGCGATCCTCCAAAAGGCGCAAGAACAAAGATTACTTGCAACGGTTTGGAATTGTTATACAGCAGCAACTGCTTTAGACCCTTACCATGCCTAGCAAGTCCATGCTTATCAGGTCGATGCTAATCAAGCATAATGTAAAACACACGGTAAATGCCGCCCTTATCTTTCACTCGTAATTCATAAGCCGAAGAGCTCACTTGTTTCATCGACCGAGTTTGAGGCATCCCGAGTTGTTCTCCCTCTTGAAGAAGACGAAGCCAGGCCTCGAAGTGGCCCCGAGCGCGGGGCCCTTTAGAAAATGCACTTTTCTTTCGGTAATCCGAGTATCAAAGTCTGTGACTCTCTCGAGCGCTATTGCTGCGAAAAAGCCTTCTGCGCTTCATCAATCAGCTCTTGGGCTCGACTCATCGCCGCTGACCCTTCAAGTATCGCCTCGGATTTTTTGGTGACAAGATTTGCTCGAGCAACATCTTCAAGTCTTCTAATGGGATTTGCCCAAGTGCGAGGAGCATTCGTAACGTACCTTTTGTAGGAAAAATACTGGGGAAACATCACGGTATTTGCGTACGGGTCAGCAACAACAAAAGACATAGTCTCCGTGGCCTCTCGCTCTATAACAGAGGCCTCCGCGACAGAACTAGCCAAAAGATCTTTCATCTCCCTTGAGCTAATTTTGATAAAAGCAAAATCGTTCCACAGCTCTGAATAGGATTGCTCTGCCGGGTGTGCTTGTGCAACTGCAACTTCAGCCCATGTGGAGCTGGGAGTGATCGAATTTTGAGCTGCGAAGATTTGGTTCTTTCTGCGACCGCGCAAGCTTTGCAAAGATCCTAATGTGCCATGAAAGGAATTCCTCTCAAAGATCGGACTTCCTAAAGAGGGTGAAAGCGCAAGCAGAACCCTTTGAACATAAACCGTTCCATTCTGAGTCTCAGCAACAAAAAAGTACTCTTGAAGTTGGGTCTTTACGAAGTAGTATTCGTCAGGGTTTGCCTCGACTTTATCACTTAAGGCTTCCAGAACTGCTGTAGTTTCGCTTGTATCCATAATGTCGCCTTGAGGGACGAAAATATATTTCCCATCTTCGGTCGTGGCGCCTGGATGGACGAAAGCTTCGCTTTTTTCTACATACCGAATGAATCTGCCGCTTAGCTTGCCTTCAACAAGTCCAAAGACCTTGAGGGAGGAAGGATTACCGAGCGTTCTTACATTCGTCTCAGTAGGGCTATTCTTCGTTTCAATGGTCCAGTGGCTCCCGTTGACTCCAGTAATGGTGCGCATACCAATGATCTTAGCGATCTTTAGCTCAAACGTGGGAAAAGGTAGCGGCTGGCCGCGGACGGCGCATTTCACCCCAAGACCCACATACATGGTGGGCGATTCAAGAGCAGATGTGAGGGTGAACTCCTCAGTATCATCGTCTAGCCATTCATTGTTGCAGAGCTCTAGCAAACTCGTGGCCTGAAGTGAAAACGGAAAGAGAGTCGCTGCTATCAGCGCGTACATAAGGACTTTTTTTTGCATTAGTTTTTCTCCTTTAAGAGATTCTGTTTTGCATTCCGTAGCCGGACATCAAAGTGAGGTCAATTGGGTAAACCTTTTTGAAATTTCTACTATAGACCAGGGGTTTTTTCGAACGTGAGAGCTTCCAAAAAAAGAAAACTGTCAGATGGTCGCCCCTCTCGGGAACGCAAATGCTAGCTGTCCGGTGCGAGTTGATCCGTCGAGTTGATCCACATTTCTGACAGCACCCGTTATCGCGCCTCCAAATGTGAGCTTTAATGGTTGCTGTGATATAACGCTGATTTTTTGACTGCGTCTTCGTCAACTCCACTTTCACTTTCGACGTAGAAAACGAATTTACAGCAGTTTGAGCTTGCGCACCTAAAGGCTTCCCATCTCCGATGGCACTAACAGTTTTCTTATTGTCTTCAAAAAGACTATCTACAAACGGATCTAAGCTCAAAAAAATTCCTTACGTCGACTTTGTACAATTCTTGGTTTCGAGGGAACCAGAACTATCCTTTTCTTCGAACCCTTCAACAGTGACCCGGCCGGTCAACGGGGCTTTGGCATGAACACATCAGAATGCTCTGCGCCCAAGATAACTTTTGCTCTATCAAGCGAGCGCTAGACAAACTCGGTGCAAAAGCTTTCGTACCTCGCACCAAATCCCTGAATTAACGCAGTTTGTGGATTTTGAACTTTTTAAAACTACCTACAGTTAAGTGAGAAGAACCCCAATTTGACTATTGACGCCCCTAGGGGACGATAGTTGAAAAGTTTCTGGTGCTGGAGGCCTTCCCCCGAGGCTGCTGTGAGGCCTTTTCGTGTTGTAGTGAGCCCGCAGTCCTAAATTGGCCGAGCACCGCATATGCGTTTCATCGCATTAGGCGGAGCTGAATATCCCAAAGCGACTCGGTCATTTTAATTTTGTTGTTAGCACAGGTTAACCATGATAGATCATGTAAAAACATGAGGTGAAATGTGAGCAACAAAGACACCGTGAACTTCTCAACTACTCTTTCAAAGGAAACTAAAGAACTGCTAGAGCGCTATTGTAAAGCGAGAGGGCAAAGGATGAATCATGTCGTCGAAAAGGCAATCGTTGAACTCATTGAGGACGAGATGGATAAATCCATCATAAACGACAGAGAGCTTGAGGATCTAGTTGAATGGAAGAACCATGGCTAATTCGCCGTGGAAAGTTTTTTTTCAAAAATCGGCGCTTAAGGAATACCGTAAACTTCCCAAAAAAGTCAGGGGGAAAATTGACGAAGCCCTCGAGATTCTTAGTATTAACCCCTTAAGTGAGCTTCTCACTTTCAAAAAGATTAGAGGCAAAGACAATCACTATCGAATTCGCGTTGGTGATTATCGAATAGTTTATACTCCACAAAATGACAAACTTATCATTAGAGTCATCCGAGTCGGCCACAGAAAAGACGTTTATAGATTTTTTTAAATCAAGACTGCTTATATACTATACTGCTCCCCGATAACTCGTTGACAGTAGCATCCGGAGACCAAGCCGGCAATGGCGCCCGCCGTCCTAATTTGGTCGAACACCGCGTATGCGTTTTATCGCATTCCACGGTGTGGACGTCGCTGAAAATCAATCTGGCAGAGCTGGCACGCTTAAGATGGATTGAAAACTGCTCGAGGCAAGAGGTCGCCGATCATTTCGGTGCTTCTATTGAAACCGTGAAGATGCACATTCGTCATCTTCGTTTGGGACGGATTCACAGGGAGGGGCTGAGTAAAGACCTTGTGCATACAATAAAATCGAGATGGCGATAGCACAGCGACCTCACGGGTCAAACCTGCATTCAAACCAGTTCATAAGAAGTAACGGATCCAATTTTTTCCTTGATCTAGTATAGCCAATTGGCTATACTATTAAGGTGAAGATTAGCTTCTATGAAACCGCATCAGGAAGAAGTCCGATTGAAGACTATATCGAAAATCTGCCAAAGGCAGATCAAGCACGTTTTGCCGATGTCTTCGATGGGATTGAGAAGTTTGGACTCAGTTGCCCGAGGGTTCAGTTTCGGCAACTGAGAGGAAAGCTCTGGGAAGTGAAATTTAACTCTCCAAGCGGAGGCTACAGGATCGCATATGTCGTGGTAGAGTCTGAAACGATGGTTTGGTTGCATGCCTTTAAAAAGAAAACTCAGAAGACTCCAGCGAGTGACTTGGAGATTGCTGAAAAACGAATGAAAGAGGTCCTTGGACTATGAAAAATAAGAAGCCATATAAGCCAGCAAAACCTTTTTTCGAAAAATTGCTCAAAGATCGAGAAATTCGAATTCACTTTGAAGAAGAAAAATCAAAAACAGAAATTGCCCATGCCGTACGAACAGCGAGGTTGAGAGCTGATCTCACACAGGCCGAGCTAGCCAAGCTTATCGGAACAACTCAAAGTGTAATTGCTCGTCTTGAGGGCGGAACCGATAAGCGAGTTCCTTCGATCCCTTTACTAGCTCGCCTTGCCGCCGCTTGCGGAGCACATTTTGAATTTGGTTTTACATTCTCAAAAGTGAGTTGAGGAGTGGTTTGAGTCATTTCTGCTGAGTGACTCAATGAGGATTCGCCGTGACCCAAACCTCAAATCCTGCTCGGCCGCACAACGATGGTCAGTGGCAAGTCATCATTTAAGGGACCGGGCGAACCCAATTGCGCAGACTCAAACCGCCTCCGACTTTCGCGTGGTTTGGACAACCACAGTCGAGAAGGCGGACCTTTCAATCCAAGGGGCTAGGCACTTGCCAAGTGCTCCGTAAAATCGCGACCGAGAGGTAGATGGATTTGATTGGATTTGTGTTCAATGGCCAAGTCACGCCAGGTGTTGCACAGCCTTTTGATCTGAGAACTGAAAAATTCATTGCCCAGGCTGATTGCGAGCCAGCACATAGAGCGATTTGATTACGAGGTATCCGCTTCAACGGATACAAGCCCAAGTGTCCTACCATAAGAGTGCGGACACCCTTCTAATCTATAAAAACGGGCGAGAATTTGAGGACATTGAGAGAAATATATTGCTCTAATATGAGTAATTACGGATTTTTACAAAAATATTGACTATTTTAGACATATTGGCTATAATGGACAATATAAGTGAGGTGCTTTATGGGAGCAAAACAGAAAAAAGACACAATGTCGGCAAGCGAAGCCAAGAATAATTTTGGCGAACTTTTGGAGTGTGCCCGAAAGAAACCTGTAAAAATTGAACGAAATGGGCGCCCTGTGGCGGTTGTCATTTCTAACGAAGAGTTTGAGAGGTTGGAAGCCCTTGAAGACGAGTGGTGGGCAAGACAAGCTGACGAAGCGTTGAAAGAGGGAACTCTTGGGGCAGAGGATAGTGAGAAGTTTTTAGCGGAAATGATGAATGCTAAAAATTGAAATCTCCAAGAGAGCGGAGAAATTCATCAGGAAACTCCCGCCCAAACAAGCACGCCAGGTTTCGTCGAAAATTTTAGAACTCCGCTCTAATCCTGAACCACACGACAGCAAACCCCTTAAAGGTTATGAGCAATATCGAAGGACGGACATTGGCGAGTATCGTATTGTTTATTTTGTTCAAGAGTCCGTGGTTTTAATTGTGGTTCTTGTTGGCAAGAGAAACGATGACGAAGTTTATAAAAAATTGAAGAGGCTTTGAGTATGGATTTTAATGGGTGCAGAAGTGCCAGGCGTATTTTTAGGATGCAACACATCCAAAGAATACGCCTGGCACTTTGATTCTGATTCTGCAAAGGATTTGTACACCCTGGTGAGTAATCATTACTCTCACGCCCCGACACAAAAACCAGTATAATCAACCCAACACGAATTATTAACCGGTGTCGTCAGCTAGTTGTTTTTCAACAAACTTTGGAACGGTACCGGACGGTACCAAGGAGCTGCAAAATGGCATTTCGGGTTAGTATATTCTTCTTTTTAGGAGCAATCAGTTTGTTGACAGCACCAAGCAAAGAGGGGTTGGCGAATGACAATATCTCAATTAAGGCCGAATTCAGCCTGGACTGTTTTTTAGCCTATAGATATGAAAATTATACTCCGTCTGGCGAACGTCAATATCGAAAGTATGCGGTGAAGTCTATCCAGGGTGAACATCACCAAGCTTGGAATCTTGAAAGTTATTCCGATCAAAACAATTCAAGCTGTAGAGGTTGGCAAGAAGTATGTCAGTCCAAAGCGATACTTAAACTGAATGATCCTATTTTCGAATATCGGATTATAAGGTACTTCAAAGATCAAGCTGGCTCGAAGCGTATTTCTTCCTCTTCCGATTTTAGCCGCACTCCCAGAGGCGAAGGCATCGGAGGCAAGCCAATATTGTGGCGAAGAATCGAGTGGCCCGATCCTGCTGGGCCCATTTTTTCCTGGGGAATGACACTCTGGCATCTTCCGAAAAGAGTTTCACGCAGTTTGTATTTTGATGATGCTGAATATACAATGACAAAGTACTTCAAGGGCTTTTTAGGCTTCAATGAAACATGGAGCGACTATTTAGCAAAGAAACCCGTAATTGACCCAACGTTGAACATACCGGTAAATGAACTGCCTCAAGAAGCGGTATCTTATTTTGAGGGAATTGGAATTGATGCAAAGAAAAATCCAGTAATTACTGGTTCGGGACTTTACTGTAAGGAATGGTCTCGTGTGGAAAGAAAACAAGAGTTCGCATTCCATCTTTCTCAAATCATCATCGCACCATCTTTACCGCCGGGATTTCTAAGAGAGATAATACAAGAAGCAGGATCGCCAGGTGAGTTAGGCTCACCGTCAGAAGTACAGTATCTAAAATTTTACGATAGGTCTATTTTTGGTATGAGCTTTGATCGCAAGCTATACAATAACATGAATTGGCTGGAGTACGCCTTGGCCTTCGCTTCCTATCACCCTTATCCGAACCTTGCGGCAAAAATCGCAATACTTGAAGAGTATTTTGAGGTTCGTCCGGAATTCTCTAAATGGCTCTCCAAACAAAAATGACCCAATCATTATTAGGCCGCATAACACTTGTTTTCCATTTGAGAAATCATCAACAAGGCTCTGGCAACCATGCCTTGTTTCTTTTTGACGTCAATCGTCCGTGTCTTCCTGATCGCCGTCAGGTGCGAGGCGGACTCTGTTTGAGTTCGAGGTGTAGAAAGTTGTCGAGCCGAAGGCACTTCGGCCATTTGAATTGACTAAAAGGATAGAGACTCGTTCGTTGGCGGCAGAAAGTGCAGACGAACTCAAGACATTCGATCTTGCCGATCCCCAGCACGTAGATATCGAGGCTAAAGACAAGTTCGAAGCAGAGAAGTGTTTAGACAAATACGGGCTTAAACTTCAATCATGGTTGCTTCAACATTAGCGCGGTAGCCCGCAGCAAGGAATTTATTGTTAACAAGATCAAGCTTGTAGGGAAAAGTCGAGTCTTCAAAAAAAACAATCAGCGAAGACACAAATGAGCTTGGAATTGGGTTCTTGTCGTCTTCTATAAAGAGCACGTCAATATCGGAAAATTTTTGGTGCGCCCCTATGGCTCTTGAGCCAAATATGCATACACGAGCATTTTTGCTCTTCAGCGGCTGAATGAGATTCTCTTGAAGAAATTCAAACTCGGACTGGTTTAGACCGAACCTCACTTGATAAGACTCTCAATTTTTGTACAGAGGCTTTCAAAAAGAGGCAGGGATTTTTCTGCTATATTGTAAACGTCTCGCGCAATAGTGTCATCGTAGGTGTGAGAAGTCTTGTTTCTTGCAACGAGAAGATCAAACCAAACCTGTGTATCTTCAATAAGGTTGTTACGAGCCATATCGCGAATTGCAGTGTTAGGAGATTTGATCTCTAGGCCTAGAGCTTTGACCGAGGTTTTCCAAGACAACTCCACGCAGAATTCGAAACGTTGAATACACGCATCCCTAAGAGCTTTATGGAGTTCAATATTCTGAGGTTCCGCTTTAATAGCGTCCGAGAGAAGTCTTTTTGCCGTTTTTAATGAATCGACTGCATTTCTCAGCTCTAAAGTGGATGGTGCCTTAATGTTTGTCATCTTTCCTCCAGAGGGATGCGGTTAGACGGTGGTTAAAACGGTATGACATCCCGATTAGAGAGCATAGTCGGACCCTCGAAAATTGGCGCGGCGGGAAGGACTTGAACCCTCAACCCTCAGATCCGAAGTCTGATGCTCTATCCAATTGAGCTACCGCCGCGTTCGACTAGACCTTAGACGTACAATGAGATCCATGGTGTAGACGAATGTCTAACTGCTAGCAATGACTTTTTTTATTTTCTTAAACTAACAACCCTCTAAGCGCATAATTTAACTATGGAATCAGATATTTCAATCCACCAACGACACGCATTCGAAACTTGGAAGCTTGCCTCTCCGCAATTAAGAGTGCTCGCCAAGCTCATTGATTTTGCCATCTGTGCAGCATTGGCCTGGGCGTTTCAATTCTTTGTGTTTAAAAACACAGACGCAGTTCATCTCCTACCGATGTTTGTTTTTGTGTGCTGGCTCTGGGACGGCATTTGGTTATCAAGTTATGGCCACACACCCGGCCTTATAGCGACGAATCTTGAAGTTTATAGCCCAAGAATGGATGGACTTCCTTCTCCAAGGCAAGTTGGAATGCGGATCCTAGGATTTTGGCTCGGGGTATTCTCGTTTGGATTGGGATTAACTCCCATACTCTACAGAAAAGACCGCAGAGGATGGGGCGACCTACTTTCTGAAAGCGTCATCGTCGGCCCGCAAAAAAGTCTGCCATCTCCTTTAACAGAAAAAGTTGCTTGGCGTTTTGTTCCCATTCAGACCTTAGCTGTTTTTGGATTTTTTGGAGCCTACTTACTCACCGCCGCTATTCGAACACCCGAAGCCATCAAAGAAGAAAACCCGTTTGCGTGCACAGTCACTCAAAACGTCGTCGAAAATTTTAACCCAGTTCTGTTTGCCATCGCAGTTTCCCCGGCGTGGGTAGAGTGTTGGGACCAGACCCAATTCAATCTTAAAAACCTTTCTGATTCCATACTCTACCGATCTTACGCAGGTGCGAGGGCAGAGTGGAGTCAGCCGTCTCAGTCGAGAAACCCTGCCGTAACCTCCAATCAAGAATTTTTTGTTAAACTAAAAAACGCCACTTCAGCGCAAACAAGAATTACACTCATTGAAGAAGAAATTGAGAAGCCTCATCACCCGGTCGAAATTTCTGCACTGAAAGATCGCCTTTGGCACGAAAAACTGGTGGCCGGTTTGTTGAGCAGTCAAGATAGACCCGGCTCCAGCTACTCGCTATGGAGCGAGCAAAACGTTTGTTGGGCAGAGGCGACGGGCCAAATCTCCTCAAAAAATTGCTTGAACTCCTCGTACAGTCACCTTGTTTCAAGTTTTAGCTTTTCGGATGCGCCAGCGAGCGATCCCTACGAATCTCTATCTAATATGCCAGAGACAGCTTTTACGTCGGAGCTGACAAAACTCGCAGACTTTTATGCGGCTATCAAAGAGGGCAATGATGCCATTATTCAAAGACAATACCGCGTCATACAAGAGGCCAGTCCGGTTAGAGCTCTCGCTTCGAGTTGGTACCAACAAGTTCAGTAGTTTAGTATGTAGCGTTTAGCGTTTAGCGTTTAGCGTTTAGCGTTTAGCGTTTAGCGTTTAGCGTTTAGCGTTCGCTCACTAATCATCTAACATCTAACCATCAACGTTAGGTTGCAATATTGCTTCAAACTTCAAAACTACTAAGGCGACATCAAATGCTGAGTGCCGAGTGCAAAATAGTAGTCGGCAGCCTCTTTAAACTCCGGACTTGTAGACTCAGGCCAAGACCACACTTCAACTCGACAGCCACGTGACTTCAGGTACCAAACAAGCGGCAAATAGTCTTTGTCTCCGCCCAGTATAATGGCCACGTCAATTTTCTCAGATAAAGTGACGGCATCGATAATTAGAAAACTATCGGCATTCTTCTGAGGGCGACGAATCTCCCCACCCATACTCAGCCAGAAAGTTTCAAACTCTCGCGAAATGTCCTTATAAAGAGGCTTGTAATAAAGAATCCGTAGAATCTCCCGGTCGCCCACTTCTTCGAATATCTTTCGGTAATTTGTTCGCCCTTCATGATGTTTGAGCGACGACATTTCAATATTCTCTGCATCAACAAAAATCCCGACCTTCTGAAATGGCAATTCACCAGGACGTCTTTTGTTGGTTGGTTTCGCAGTATTGGTTTTGGTTTCTTTGTGCACTCGATGAGGAGTGGTCGCGGATTTTTCCGGCTTAAGAGCGGGGCTTGTTGGCCCCGCATCAGTTTCGTTCTTTTTTGGACGATTCATTGAATGTTAAATGCCTGCAAAAGAAACTAAGTAAAGCAAAGTAAAGAGCTCTGGATTTGACTCGATCAAGGTTGTTGGGTCGAGGCTACCAGTTGTGTTGAGTGTCACATTCCCGCTTTGAAATACTGGCGAGTAAACGGACATCAGACCTTCAAATCGCCCTTCCCCACTTGATCTCAATCCATAATTCACGGATGGAGCAAGTAAAGAAAGCTCACCACTCTTGAGCCCACCAATGATCAAGCGACCTGGGGTACCAAATCCTCTGATCTGATAACTGCCATCTTCCGCTTTTTCGATCGTGTAAGTACCTTGTCCGATCTGAAGAATTGTCACGTCGACTGTTGTCGTGGAGCCCGCAACTTGAGCAGGTTTCACAATAACATTGTAGCCACCAAAAAAACCTGACCACCTGCCACCACTGTCTTTTGTGACATTGACGAAAGGACTTCTGCCAGTGAAGAAGAACCCACCTGTGAGCTTTCCTTCTTCATGCTTCATGTCGTAGCCAAAGTAGCTGCGAGAAAGCATGGCCTTAAAATTAGCTGTACCAAGAACGTCCGCTTGAGCGAATGCCCCAGTTAGCAGCAGAGCTGCGCCTATTAGAATGCGTAATCTCATATTTTCCCCCTTGTTGGAATCTGTTGAGATGTGATTGTGCCCCTAAAATTTAGCCTTGATTGTAGAAATTGCAAGGGTGGTTCCAACGGGAGGTCTAAGTCATGCTGCGCTATTTCATTGATATTGAGAATCGTTTTTATCTCTTGACTTGAAAATGAGAGTCAGTATCAAGTATCTCCATGAAACTAGCACATCGAAAGTTAGATATTAATTACTTTAAATCTATTGTTCGAGACCTGGGGTTAAAGGTAACCCACCAAAGGTTGCTGATACTCGAGAATATTTTAAAGGGCCGCGAGCATATTACGGCACAGGAAGTTTTTGAAAACGTTATCGAGCGCTCACCTGAGGTGGGATTCGCCACCGTGTATCGATTTTTACGCACCTTGACTGAGGCCGGCTATTTGACCGAAGTGCGCATGAAGGGCCTGCCAGCTCGCTATGAATGGGCCCACAAAGAGCATCACCACCACCTCACTTGCACCAAGTGCGGCCGCATTTATGAGTTTGAGAATCAACTTATCGAAGACATTCAAGATCGGGTCGCTCAGAGTTTTAACTTTTTGTTAACTGATCACGTATTCGAACTTTGGGGGCTGTGCCATGAATGTCAGCCTAGGGCGACAGACGGAGCTTCTGATTTTGTGAAGCTTCCAAAGCCACAAATAGCAGCCGTCTGACTGAACCCATGAATCAACTTCCTATTGAGGTGCAAGAACCTTGGGTGAAGATTAGAAAGCCGAGCTCTTGGCTAACCCATAGCGATTCAAAATCTATCGGCATTCTTGAGTATTGGAGCCATCATCTAGGTAAGAAGATTTGGCCCTGCCACAGACTTGACAGAGAAACAACCGGCGCCCTACTCGCCTCACTCACGCCCGAGGGCGCTGACAAGTTTAGAAAACTAAACGAGACTGGCGAAGTTGAAAAGATTTACCTCGCCCTTACTGATCGCCCACTGGAAGACTACTTTGGTGCCAGTAGCGAGTTCGTCACAACACGCGAGTGCACTGACACAACGGAAATCCCTCAAAGCGATATCGAAGTTCTCCCCGCACAGTTCGCTCAAAAAGAATTTGTTGTCGACAAACCTGTCGTAGGCAAAGATGGAAAACCGCTGACTGCAAGGTCTACGTTTCGGCTGCTTCGAACCTACGGAGATTTTTCTTGCTGGCAGGTCCGTATCGAGTCCGGGCGCACTCACCAGATTCGCAAGCATGCTGCTTTTTTGGGCATTCCTTTACTTGGCGATATAATGTATGGCGGAAGCCCATTCCCTATCTTGGGCCTACATAGCTGGCAAATTTCGTTAGCGGATACGAAGCACACCGTCGCACCACCTGTTTTTTACGACAAGATGGAAATCTTAAAAAGCCCCCAATTGGCTTTCTTTCTTGCGAGTGTTTTTGATAGGCGCTCAAGCCTTGATTTTTGTGCGGCAGTTCGAGTTGTTCACTCGTCGACATTGATTGCTGAAAAGTTGGCCGATGTGCTGGTTCTTGGCGACTATGGGCGCGAAGAAAATCCGAACGATACCAATATCACATTTAAGAACCTTCGCCCGCACATTCCTGAATTGTTGATCTCCACAGAAACCAAGCACTGGGTTTACCGCGACATGCGAAAGAGGGATGGCCGCATTCATCAGTTACCAGAAGAACGCTCATTAAATGTGCCAGAAAATTGGCAAATTCAAGAAGAAGGAATGCTCTTTGAAGTGTCAAGAATGCGAGGTTTGTCTTACGGTCTGTTTTTGGATCAAAGGGCTAATAGGCGCTGGGTACGCAGCTCCTGCAGAAACCTCAGAGTTCTGAACCTTTTCAGTTATACCGGAGGCTTTTCAGTGGCGGCAGCGTTTGGCCAAGCCGCCCACATTACCTCTTTAGACGTGTCTAGGTCGTACTTAAGGTGGTCCCAGCAAAATCTCAAGCTTAATGGGTTTGAAGTAGACTCTCGGTTTTCGTTTATCTCCGAGGACGCACTAGAATATCTCAAGCGATGTTCGAGGCGAGAACACAAATTCGATCTTATCGTCTGTGATCCCCCGAGTTTTGGAAGGAGTAGCGCCGGTGTTTTTAATATTGAAAAGGACCTTCCACAACTCGCCCAATCCGTGTTCGAATGTCTCGCCCCCGGCGGCTCTGCAATCCTTAGTTGCAACTTTGAAAAGTGGACGCAGGAGAATTTTGAAAGGAAGGCCTTCCATAATGTTGATCAGGCGGGTCATTCATCGAATTACGAGGTTACGAATTCTCCCCTACCGGACGCTGACTTTGAGGCGCCCGGCGCCGATAGAGTTCTAAAAACTCTTGTATATAAAAAAATTGTGTAGCAGCCGCTACAACCTAATTTTGTTTAGGCGATGGCTTCCCTAGAGCCTACGCCCCCCACCCGTCTCGTCTGAAAGAGTGAATGGAATAGAATCGCGAAAAGGGTGCTCAGAATTTTACCCGATCAATCGCTTGGTGGCATCTTGCTCTTTGATTTGTTTCGAAGTGATCACTGTCTTGATATTCCCTCGCACGCTAAAGTCGCCTTTGACTTCGATCTCCCAGGGGTCAAGAAGTCCAACCAAATCGCCCAGGATTCTGTTCGTCACGTCTTCATGGAAAACTTTTTCGTTTCGAAACCTGTTTATGTACAACTTGAGGGACTTTAGCTCGACGCATTTCAGGTGCGGTACATACCTAATGTAAATGGTCGCGAAGTCCGGAAATCCACTTCGTGGGCACAAACAAGTAAACTCTGGGCACGTAAATTCGATTAAATACCGCCGATCGAGGGTTCTATTGTCAAACGCCTCAAGTTCTGCATTTTCCACCTGGATTTGACCATATAGTTTTGATTCACTCATTGAGTCTCCAATCTGTCTTTAAGACGCCCAGGCAGATTTTTCATTCAGCCGCAATGCGATTGCAAATACAAAGTGAAGGCGTACTATTCGCCCATATGGAAAATAAAATTATTACAGATAGAGGACCTCAAATACCACCTTCGTTACCTCATGAGCTACCGAATAAGCTGCCTCGCAAAAGTTTACTTTCACGCATTCGATCGGCTGGCTCCCGGCTTGAGACAGAGATTTCTCTACCGCAAGGTCGTTTTACAGTGAGCGAAAGAATACCTTCGTCGGAATTCGTTTCTGAGGCGGTTCGCATTAAAAATACCGCACAGATACCTAGCCCAGAGAAGATTGACCCAACGCTTCTTATGTAAGAGCCATGGATTTTAAAGGAAAAGCCGATCATTCGGGTAACAACTGCTAAGGGAGCAAATAGTGAAAATCTATTTGATAGGAAGCGGAATGGCCGCCAGTGCCTTCATTTCGAGTGCCCGCTGGTTACAACAGCGAAATGACGAATTTGAGAGTTTAGAAATTGAAACCTTGGCGAGAGGGGCCGATCTTAACTCGATTGCACCCGCACCAGACGATCTACTTATAATAGCCAATCCCCACGCACTTCATGCGCCCGCCATAGCAGCCGCTGACAATGCGGGATTTCAGTGGATTATCTGCGAAAAGCCAGTCGCAATTTCAAAAGAGCAACTGAGTCAACTAACTCAAATTAAGGCTCAAGTTTTTGTTTGCCATGGCTACAGAGTTCAATGGGGCCCTAGGCTTATTAAAAGCTACATTGAAAGTGGTGAGCTGGGTGAGCTTTACGCCATCGAAGGCCACTATTGGCAAAGTTCAGCAGCACAGCGGCATATCAATCCGAACTCGCCAAGTAAGGGATGGAAGGACGATACAAAACTGTCTGGAGGGGCAGACGTATTGTTTGATTTAGTTCCGCACTGGCTCGATCTGGTTTGCTATTTGATGGGCGATGCTCCCGCTTATATTAACGTAAATTGTTATCGTAATGACCCGAAGAGTTTTAGAGATAGCCACGTTCAAGTGAATTGTGACTTTTTGGGCGGTAAGCATTCAATTGGCTCAGTTTCTAAGATGGCACACGGATTTGGCAATGAACTTCAGGTGAGGGCGCTGGGAAGTCATGCTTTGGCGAGTTGGAACTTTGAGCGCCCGGATGAAATTACAGTTGCAAAAGGCCATGATCAAAAAGTCATCAAACGGACGGAGCGCACAATTGGCTCAGGCATGCCTAGTTTTCACTCGTTAGGTTGGCTAGAAGGATACGTCGAAATCCTTAGTCAAACTCTCAGTGCTATCAAAGGACGGCCTTATCGGTCTTTACCTACCCTGACAGAGAGCACTAAGATTATGACGAGACTTTTTGAAACGATGGAGAAAGAAACTCTTTGAACACAATGATTTACCTAGATAACCATTCTACAACAAAACTCGATTCTTCTGTTCTAGAAAGAATCCTTCCCTTCTTGAAAGAGGAATTCGGTAATCCATCTGCAAAATCTCATCCCCTAGGCTGGCATGCTGCCGAGGCCGTCGATGATGCTCGAAGAATGATAGCGAAAATATTGGACATCACACCGAGAGAAGTTCTCTTCACCTCAGGAGCCACCGAGTCTAACAACCTTATCATTCAGGGATTTTTTAAAGTTCCTGAGAATATTCAAAAATACCGCTTCTTAACTCAGGCAACTGAACACAAGTCGGTACTATCGATTGCAAAACTCTTTCAAAGCAATTCGCAGAGTCTCGATAGACCTAAGCAAACCCGCGTATTGGGTGTCGACGCCGCAGGAATGATGTCGTTAGTCGAACTTGAAGAAGAGCTTCAAAAAGGTCCGGCATTAGTCTCTGTCATGCTTGGCAATAACGAAATCGGCACAATCAATGACGTCAAAACGATCTACGAAATCTGCGACAAATATGAAAGCCTACTTCACCTAGATGCCGCCCAGGCTCCGGGTAAAGTCGATCTTAAAAACATCTCGTATGACTTTCTCTCGTTGAGTGCCCACAAATTTCATGGCCCAAAGGGTGTGGGCGCACTCATAGTAAAGAATCGCTCTCCTCGTCTTAAATTTGCACCATTGATGGTGGGGGGCACGCAAGAAATGGAGCTCAGACCTGGCACAACTAACGTCGCTGGTATTGTTGGGATGGCTTACGCCCTTGAGCTTGCACAAAAGCAGCGAGCTCAACTGGTGGACCATTGGAAGCAGCTGAGAATTCACTTTCTCAGCGAGCTTGAAACACGCGGCATCGGTTTTGAGGTAAATGGTTCTCTCAGCCACAGGCTTGAAAACAACTTGAGCCTCACTTTCACTCATTTGCTCTCATCAGAAATTCTAAAAGCGTTGATGGGAAAGGTCGCTCTTAGCACCGGCTCGGCATGCTCGACCGGGGCAGTGAGCCCAAGTCATGTACTTAAGGCGATTGGCCTTACCGACGATCAATGCGCTCGAACTGTGCGCTTAGGAATGGGCCCTGACACAACAAAAGAACAAATGACCCAAGTTGTAGATTTGCTCTCACACGTAGCTGCCACGGGGGTTTAGAGTTTGGTCTCAGCCTTTACCTCTCCTGTGGTTCGGGCGAAAAAAGCTTCAACTCGACCCTAGTGTCTTAAGAGGGGTTCCATCTTTACTGGCTATAAGGCCACTAAGTAGATTTTAAAGGCTTTTACTTTAGCCGCATTCCAAGTTGAACTGATCGCTTTCTTTTTGTAATATAACCTTATGATTTCTATATCTGAAAATGCAGCCGTCCAAATTCAAAAATTAAAGAAGGACGAATCAAGGGGCCACGATCATTTTTTACGTGTGCGTGTTGTCGGAGGCGGTTGCTCTGGGCTCACCTATAAAATGGAGTTCGACAATCAAATTTCCGATAGCGATAAGGTTTTTGAAAACCATGACGTTAAAGTGGTAACCGATTCTAAGAGTTATTTGTATCTGCTCGGAACTGAGCTCGACTATAGCGGGGGCCTCAACGGCAAAGGATTCGTTTTTGAAAATCCTAATGCAAAAAAATCCTGTGGATGCGGAACTTCCTTTTCGGTAGGCTAACAGCACGTCCACAGGGCAGCCGCGACAGTCGCCGTGGCCCCTGTTCGGGGGAGGACAATAAATGCTTCGCACACGGCTCAAATCACTGGGTGTCTACAAACCAAAAAAAGTGGTCACAAATAAAGATCTCGAAAAATACATGGATACCTCTGATGAATGGATAGTCCAGCGCTCAGGCATTAGCGAACGGCGTTGGGTGGAGCCCGGAGAGACTCTTCTCTCTATGGCCACATCCGCCTCAAACCAGGCACTGAGCCGAGCTTCATTAACTGCTAACGATATAGATGCGATTATTTATACTTCTCTGCTAAGCGATTATATATTTCCAGGCACCGGCTGCCTACTTCAACGAGAACTAGGATGTTCGGATACAATACCGGCGCTTGATATTCGAAACCAGTGCAGTGGATTTTTGTACGCCCTAAGTGTAGCAGACGCTTGGATCCGTGCTGGATTTTACAAAAGAATACTCATATCCGCGGCGGAGATTCACAGCACCAGCCTCGACTTAACTACCCGTGGTCGAGACATTTCGGTTCTTTTTGGCGATGCTGCCGCTTCTTGCATTGTTGAGGCGTGCAAAGAAAGCGAGCCTCACATAATCCGCCACCACCTCGCGTCCGAGGGGGCTAATGCTGAGAAATTATTTTTAGCTAAGCCCTCACCGAACGATTTTCCAAGGATCGACCCGAAGAGTTGGGACGACTCGGATATTTATCCTTACATGGATGGCCGCTTTGTATTTAAAAATGCCGTTGAGCGCATGACCCAATCTCTCACTCGCGTGCTTAAAGAGGAATCTCTTAAGCCTACTGATCTGGACTTTGTCGTTGCCCACCAGGCTAACATGCGAATCAATCAAATGGTCTTAGATCAATTGGGGCTCTCCCCCACCAAAACACATCACACGATCGATCGCTATGGGAATACAACTGCCTGTACTATTCCGCTGACACTTGATGAAGCCATTCAGCATGCAAAGGTCAAGTCTGGAGATTTGGTTGGCCTTGTCGCTTTCGGATCTGGTTTCACTTGGGGAAGTTGCTTGCTTCGAATATAGGTTAAAGGCACATATTTTGAATCTACTTCGAAAAAATCTCACGAAATTGAAAACAGATAGAAAACGAACAAAAAAAGGCAATGTTCTTTTTCTTAGAGGAGTAAACACTCAGGGCAATGATTTTCTAGGAACAGGCCCCTTAAGACTGAGTTACTCAGCGCGCTTAGCACGAGAGTTTCAAAAGTATGGCTACGAATTAGTGGATGTAAAAGGAATCGGCGCCCATACGTTAGAAGAATCTGCCGATATCATTTTGAAACTATGTAAAGAAAGTATTTTTAATCTTCGTAAATCGCAGCGCTCAATCCAAGATACTCCCCTTCCATTGTTCGCAATTGGTCACTCAGCGGGCGGAGTATTGTGTAGAGTATTGGCGCAGTCAGAACTTCAAGAGGAATTTAGCGGGTTCGTATCGATTAGTAGTCCGCACTTAGGCTCCCCTTATGCGGCAATAAACGAAGTGATTCCGCAAAGGATGCGAGCAACTCTTAAGGTGCTGGGTTACGATGTTGCTGAACACTCGAAAGTTTTGAAAAGCTATTCTGCAGATTCTCTACAGAGGTTTAACCAGTCTACGTTGTTTAATGTGCAAGTGCCGCACGCATCGATTGTAACTAGTGATCCGGCTAGCGTGTGGCCCAGATGGCTTTACCAGGTTGTGTCGCAAATTGTTTCAGAGGAAGACTCCTTTTTCAAAAAGCCACTATTCAGACCAAGTCCGAAAAACGTTAACCAAATAAACCCTCATCTAAATCCTTCAAATTACGTTCATTGGGGCGATGGCCTTATTCAGGTTGAGAGCCAGATTTGGGGAGATGTGCTGGGCCATTTTAAGCTAGATCACGCCTCTTCACTTGGCATTCCTTCGCTTCCGACAGTGCGGGGAATTGCTCAGCAAAAAAAGGAATTTCGACGAAGTGTTAAATGCATGGCAGAGTGGATGACACGTCAACTAGCTAACAGAAAAAACTAATCGGTTAATAAAACCTTTCAAACTGATTGTACGTTAAGGCAGTCGTTTCTTCTTGCGACGAAAGCAAAGTTTCTATTTTCTTTTTCGAGATCGTAGCTCTTGCAGTGCTCTGCGGGTTTCCTCTTCCATGAGCTCGACTTCGGCCTTCAATAAGTCCCGTTCGTAGGTTTTCGGCTGGCTTTCAAAGTCGCCTCCCGCAACAGGAGCCTCAACAGTGGCTTCAGAGTCAGCCGCCTCTGAGGAGCCTTCCTCGAACATGATGCCGCCGAGCTTTGCTTGTGACCCTTGAACCTGTCCCGCGCTACCGCGTGCACCACGAGGCCTCTTCACCACGCGATCAGCTTTTTCAAGCTGCTCAGACAAATCCACCGTTATGTCACCAAAACATCTCAGCTGACACGACAGCCGTCTTTGATCGACAAAAAATGAGTTCCCGATCAGCTCCAGCTCTTTGTAACTTGGTGGCAAGACATTGTATTCTCCCTCAGCAACTCGCACTCGGCATTCGGCGCACGAAGGTACTCCTTTACATACTGACTTTATGTGAAGACCATTCTTGTGCCCAACATCCATCACAGACTCATTGGGAGATATTTCAATTTCGATATTCTGCGGAATAAATTTAACTTTCATATTCTAACTTTCTTAGGCAAACATTCATTGCTTGTCATACAACACTGAGGTTTTTTTGCAAAATCACCGTCGCAGCTTATCCTTTATTGGCAAAATACATGACTTAAAAATCCAATTTCGTTATACCACCTTTAAACATTTCGACCAGAAACTACTCGGATTTTAGCGAACTTCTTTTTTCCGATCTTGAACAAATAGGGCTTAACCTCTGTTTTTTTAAGTTTGAAATGAGGATCTTCAATTTTCGCCCCATCGAGCTCAAGTCCCCTACCTTGAATTAGCCTTCTTACCTCACTCATCGATTCGCACAAACCCAAAGTCGATAGCACTTTAGCAACCGCTACATCACTTTCTGAGGCATCGATTTCAAAGTCGAAACTGGCTACTTCATCGGGTAGTCCTTTGTTAGCAAAAACCCTATCGAACTCTGCCCTAGCACTTTTCGCTGCATCGGCACTGTGAAACTGGCAAACAAAGTTTTCCGCAAGACTCATCTTACACTCTTTGGGGTGAATTTTACCGCTAGCGATATCGCTCCTTAGCTTTGCTAGTTCATCCAATGTAATATCGGTCAGAAGTTCGTAATAACGAAGCATCAGCTCGTCTGAGAGTCTCATTGTTTTGCCAAACATGTCGGTAGGGGTATCTTCAATAGCAATGTAGTTGTCGTAGCTTTTAGACATTTTCTGTACGCCATCGAGACCTTCTAACAAAGGCACGGTCATCACACACTGAGGGCGCTGCCCATAGGATTTTTGCAGATCGCGCCCGACGAGCAAATTAAACTTTTGATCAGTCCCGCCAAGCTCAACATCAGCTTTTAAGGCGACGGAGTCGTACCCTTGAACGAGCGGGTACAGAAATTCATGCACGCATATGGGCTGATTGCTTTTGTAGCGCTTTTCAAAGTCATCGCGCTCTAACATGCGAGCCACGGTGTAATGGGCAGCTAAACGAATAAAATCCTGAGGCTTAAACTCGTCCATCCAGCGAGAATTGTAATCAACTACAGTCTTGTCTTTCTCTAAGACCTTAAATACTTGCCGGGCATACGTTTTTGCATTCTCATTGACTTCATCTCTCGTTAATGGAGGCCGAGTTTCGCTTTTACCTGTAGGATCGCCAATAAGGCCCGTAAAGTCGCCAATGAGAAAAACAACTTCATGGCCAAATCTTTGAAATTGCCTCATCTTGTTGATTAAGACGACGTGCCCGAGGTGAAGATCGGGCCGCGTAGGATCAAAGCCTGCTTTGATCTTTAATGGAATTTGTTTTTCGTAAGAGTCACATAGCTTCTTAAACAAGTCGTCTTCACTGATGAGATCGACGACTCCTTTTTTAAGCTCCTTTAATTGATCTGCAGGCTTCACCGCAATCTTCATGTCAAACCCTCACGCTCTTTTCAAAAACTACCTTGCGTGCTCGACAGATCGCACTTCTCGAATGACGGTTACTTTAATTTGCCCAGGATAACTCATTTCACGTTCTATCTTTCGAGCTATGTCTTTACTGAGTAAAATAGATTGCTCGTCAGTTACTTTGCTCCCCTCAACAATGACTCGAATTTCTCTGCCGGCCTGTACAGCAAATGTGCGGATAACACCGTCAAAGCTATTTGCAATCGACTCTAAATCTTCAAGGCGCCTAACATAAGACTCCATCATAGATCGTCGCGCCCCTGGTCTTGCTCCGCTCAGAGCATCTGCAGCCTGCGCTAGATGAGCCAATAATGTTTGAGGCTTTTCATCCTCATGGTGAGCTCTAACGGCATGACAAATAGCCTCTCGTTCACCGTGTTTTTTTGCAAACTCCGCACCAATAACAGCGTGCGAACCCTCTACGCTATGATCGAGTGCTTTACCGATATCATGAAGTAATCCTGCCCGCCGAGCCGCTTTAATGTCTCCATCAAGTTCTGCCGCCATTAAACCAGCTAAGAAACCCACTTCTATGGAGTGTGTGTAGTTGTTTTGAGTAAATGAGGTTCGATATTTTAAACTTCCAATGAGTTTGATGATTTCTGGATTCACTCCTGTTATACCAAGTTCGAAGCAGGCCTTTTCACCATCTTCTTTAATTGACTGAAAAAGTTCCTCTTTGACCTTTGCTATAACTTCTTCAATGCGCGCTGGATGAACCCGGCCATCCTCCATAAGACGCTCCAAAGCCCGTCTTGCGACCTCTCGTCGAACCGGATCAAACCCTGAAATCACAACCGCCTCCGGTGTGTCATCTACAATCAGGTCCACTCCGCAAGCTGCCTCTAATGCACGAATGTTTCTGCCTTCTCGGCCTATAATTCGCCCCTTCATTTCTTCAGAGGGAAGCGCCACAACACTCACAACACGCTCTGCCGCATACTCTCCAGCATACCTAGACACAGCCAAGCTGATAATTCGCTTAGCCTTTTTTTCGGCCTCAGCTTTGGTCTCGCTTTCAATTTGCATGATCGCTTTTGCTGCGTCGAGCTCGGCGTCTTTTCTAATAGCCTGAACTAGCTCTTGTTTTGCTTGCTCCGATGTCATTTGCGCGGCGACTTCTAATTTCTTCTTAAGTTCTTCGAGTTCAGAATCGTATTTCTGCAAGTTTTCTTGTGCACGCTTTTCTGCAATTTTTAAGCGATTCTCATCGTCTTCAAACTTCCTTCTTCTTGCGATGATCTCGTCTTCTTTGTCTTTGATCTTTCGCTGAAGTTCGCTCTCAAGGCGCTTGTAATCGCTTTCTGCTTTTTGAAGCTGACTCTTTTGCTTTTTAATGTCGACTTCAGCGTTCTTTCTTACTTTGCCTTCTGTCTCTTTTGCTCGTTGCTCTAGGCGACGGGCCTCTTGCTTGGCGCGATTCAATATCTTATCCGCTTCGGAGATGGCGAAATCTCTCTTGCGCTTTTTCTTTATTTGAAGGGCCAACAATACGAGCCCCCCTCCTGCCAAAACACCTAAAATAAGTACACCAATTGTCGTTAACATTTTTTAGTCCTTTCTACATTCAATAGACTGTGACTCCGTCACAATCCAATCCATTGCGACGTCCCAGTCACAGGCAGGAATTTCTTCGCTGACCACCTGGCAGTCGTAACAGATCCCAATCTTCAATTTCTGATTACCCTCTAAATATTTGTCGTAAAAACCCTTGCCCGTGCCGAGTCGATGACCAAAGCGATCGACGGCGAGACACGGTACAAGAAATCCATTTATTTCTTCTTTAGGAACCAGGCGGGAGACATGGATGTCCGGCTCGGGTATATTGTTATAACCCACTGAAAGAGCCCTTCTGTCTTTTGGTTCGTAAAAATTCATTTGGGCGGCCCGGCTATCAACAACTGGGAAAGCCCACTTCACGCCTTCTGAACTATCAAATAACTCGGAAAGATTGGGTTCGTTGTCTCTGGCTTGGAACCCGCACCAAAGCCCCTGGGCTCGCCATTTTTCGATTAAACTCAATGAGCGACGATTAATGCTAAAATCCCGGATCTCTTTTTTGTCACCGGTTTGAAAATGAACTTTTAATTGATCGCGAATCTGCTTACGTATCAGACTGCGTTGCTCGCTAATTTCAAGGTCCACTTCTGCTCCCATGCCCGCGCTTTCGCATATAGGCATTTTCGGCATTTCACAGGTTGATCTGCAAATGCTCTACGAGTTCAGTGAGACTTCTAGTTGAGAAACTAGCTTGTGGGCTTTCGATCGAAGCTGAACAATCTCTTGACCTGTCACTTCTTTAATAGACAACAGCTCCTCTGACAGGTTTACACACGCCAGTATAGCAGCCATTTGAATAGATCCAGATTTTGTCAGTTTTAAACAGTCTTCAATTTTGGAATTAACGACCGAGACGACCTCGAGAACAAACTCTTCTGAATGAGATGTTTTGAGCTTCAAGGGTAACCCTGCGATTTCTACATCGAATACTTCAGGCGATTTATTTGGGGTTATGCTGCTCAATTTTTCTCCCAACTACAGACTCACTGTCTGACTGTTTCACAAAGCCACAAAACCGTCAATGAAATTAAGTGGTTAGACTACAGTCCTAAGACTCGATCTAAGGTTTGTTGGGCTACTTGTGCCTAGTGAGTAAGCGCAGACGCCTAATGCGTGGCTAGGTTGAGAACACTCTTCACGACTCAGAGTGTTACGGCCTAGCTCAGCTCCTCGATCCGGGCTCAGCCGTTTTTCTTTCTGATAGAGAACTAAAAAAGTCCCAAAGTGCGGGGCAAAACATATAGCCGAAAAGTTAGTGCGAGCAGGTAAAACCGAAAAATCTCAAGCTTCCGGAGCCTTTTTCGATTCCCCTGCGAGCGCATAACAGTGATTGCACACCAAGCTAGATATTCGTTTTAAATCCATCAACACCTCAAGATGGATCGAACTCGTGCGTATGGACTCTGCGCGGCCTTGTTGCAATCGCTTCACATGCGACCTTCGGCACTCAAGCTCTCTCTCAGATATATCTCTTTTCATCTTAATAGCCTGAGTAGCCAAATTTGGGTCTGAAAGGTGGAAGGCAGAAAGTGAAAGTTCCATAACCTTCACAACCTCTTGGTGTAAATCCAAGATCTCCTGGTGACCTTCACTGCTGAAATCAATCTTAAGTTCCTGTTGTTTTACGGCAAGGTCGATAAGATGGCCGTCTACAACATCGCCCACAGACTCAAGATCGTTGGCGAACGAAATGACCTGAAAAGCAGACGAACCCCACCAGTTTGCGTCCCCTTGGTGTCTTACAAGATACATTTTGATCTCACGGTTCAAAAGATCTAATTGGCTATCTTGAGTTTTGATTTTGTCGATAAGATCCGGTCGATACTGATCAAAGAGTTGCGCCGATTCAACCACCATTTCCTTAAGAATGTCGCCCATTCGCATAACTTCCCGCCGTGCCCTAGCGTAGGCTAGCGCGGGATTTTCGTGAGTGGATGTGGTTAAAAATTCGGGGCCAAACTCTCGCTCCTGGCTAGTAGGCCTAATAAACTTTTCGAAGCGACGGGCCGCCAAATCAATAAAAGGAAAGAACAAGATGGCTGCAACTACGTTGTAAATCGTGTGAGCGTTTGCAATGTCACGTGATGCGGTTGGCTCCAAAGCATCCACCCAATAGGCGAAAGGCCCCACAATTGGTAGGAATAACAAAACACTGCCAAGTTTAAATGCGAAGTGAGCCCACGCCACTTGTCTGCCAACGTAATTCGAGTTTAACGATGCTAACAACGCCGTGGAGGTTGTACCGATATTCGCCCCAAAAACCCAGTACATAGAGTCAGTAAGATCCATAAGTCCCGAGGTGGTTAGAGTCATTGCAAGACCAATAACTACGGCACTACTATGAACCAAACCCGTCATTAAAGCCGTTACTACCATGGCTAGTAATGGCTCACCCTTCATACTCATGAGAAGCTGCTGGAAAATATTGTTTTCTTTTAGAAACTCTGATCCCTGCCCCATAAGTTCGAGGCCCCAAAAAACCATCCCAAAACCCATAAGAACGGCAGAAATGCTGCGGGTATAACGAGATTTCGTCACAAAATAAACAGAGAAACCAAGTATAAAAAGAGGCAATCCATACTCGACAATTTTAAAACTTATCAACTGAACGGTGAGAGTTGTTCCGACTGAGGAGCCTATAATTATGCCCATAATCTGTGGGAGGCGAATAATCTTTGCGCTACCAAGGCCAACCAACATGGAGGTAACTGCACCTGAACTCTGAAGCATAACGGTCAGTAAAACGCCAATAACTACGGAGAATACATTTCTTCTTTCTAGTTTCGATAGGGCGTCTCGAACGCGATTAGCCGCAAGCCTCTGAAGATGCTCACTGACAATACTCATGCCGAACAAAAATAGAGTTAAGCCGCCTACCAAGATGAGAATCGGATGATGCATTATCAAAGGATATCAGCTTCTTGCAGGGTTAACCAAGTGCAACTAGACCCCGATTCGCGCAGCGGAACTCGACCAGGTTTTGCAAGAGACCGGGGGCCTTTGCCAATTCGCCGAAACAACTAGGTAAACGCTAGAGCAAACGCCATACTAAACGCCTCTGTAATCGCCACACTAAACCCCATAGCAAAGGTCTTATCTATTTTTATCACTCCTAGTTGATGGGGTTTGTACGGGCTCTGCGCGCCAAAGAAACTTTCAGTTTGTCTGAAAAATCCTTTAACAATTTGGCATTGTGCTCAGACGAAACCGTGTGTTGGTCGATAATCAAGTCGCCACCGTAGAAATAGCCATAGAACCTAAAGTTGCCATTTTTTCCTGTAATCCGAATCTCAAAAAGATTTTTATCCCACTGAAATCTTATCACACCGTCCCTCTGATAATCTCCAAAAAAGATTCCATTTTTCATTCTCTTAAGAGATCTAATGATCTGATTATGCAAGTCTGTCTGACTGAAAACGTCGTCAACAACCTTTTTGGTGAACCTAACACGCCCAGGCTTCCCATCAATGAACTCAAAGTTGTAAGCATATTCGGGAACCACCGACAAAGGGTCGTTAATCACAGTTTCGAGCGAAGAAGCCAAGCCGCCATCACCGCCTTCGGAAGATTCAGAGTTATCGCGAAACTCTTTCTTTGCTGAGGCGAGATCCTCTTCAAGGTTTTTGACGAGTGCGGCAGGGAGCATACCGTCTGCCATCAGTCGAGCATCCAGTTGATTGAGCGCCTCGCCAATCTCAGCGATTTTTGCAAACAGCAAAGTAGCGCGTCTACGCTCGCCTTCCATCGGACTAGAAGCTGAACGCAAAGCCAAACCCGTCAATGATTCGAGGTCCGTTTCTAGCGCGAGGTATACTTCGATTGGATCCTGTTGAATTATTTGATAAGCACTTCCGCCTGAGGGCGGCGGGACAAAAACAGAGCAAAGACCCACCTCCTGCGAATGAACTGGGATCGCGAACAAACAGACAAACCCTACAAATACCTGGGCAATGCGAGAAAATGCGGCCACCAAAAAAGAACTCATAGGAACCTTCTTACCAAATATCATGCCGTAGTTTTTCGAACCTGAGGCTTTTGAATGATCTCTTTCTGCTTTTAGTGGGGGCTAGAGCCCCACGACTTTTAGAATAAGCTAAGCGAGTGTCAAAGATTTATTCACTGTCGAACATAAAAAGCTCGACCTGGCCGCCTCGCCTCTAAAATGCGGGATTGGGGCTCCAATCCCTGGGGCCCTGCCCCTGCCGCTAAAAAGTAATGCTTTTTGTGATGCCATCAAGAAAGAAAGGAGCGAGAAGCGGAACTGTATGGAGTAGAAAACTAGGACAAGCAAAATCAGGGGAATTATAGCTCTCCTTTTCAACTCGATAGCAACCAATAGCCTCACTTGCATTAGCCGCACTTCCATAAGACATACTTCTAATAGCCGCATTTCTATTCGGGGGTGAATTTGAAGGAAGCAAATCGATCTCGCGGTTGATGACTTTGCCAACCAACTGGACAAAGTGAACGACACTCGTGATGATTCTTTGTCTGCAATCTCTATTGGAGCAACCATTAACTAGTTCATTTTCAATATGGCTTTCAAGCTGACTTTGCCACATCTTCAAACCGTATTCAGCAAACTGCACATGGTGATCGTTCTCAGATAGGTACCAAATTTCATCATCTTTACTGCGAGAAATGTACTCACTTATGTTCTTATTCAGACCAAGATCAGCTGCGAAATATCTGTAACTCCATAGTCTGTTTTTACTATTTACGTCGTACCGTGCGCCGTAGTCTTTTGTGACAGCTCCCTCAGAAACAAAGTAGACATTAGCCCCGGAAGAATAGCTGTCCCTTTTTTCCTGAATATAATATTGCATTTGAATGACACAGATCGGTTGGCTCTGATAAATCTTTCGCCCTAAAAAATCCGTTACTGTAATGATCCTTGCGTCTACAACGCTGTGATGGGTCTTGGTTTTCACTCGGCCCTTTTTATCAACTTCAAAGTAGCCGCACCCATCCACTGGCGGGCTTTGAACCTTCTCTACAGTGAAATGAGAGGGAAGGGTCCCAACTACATCCGTTAATAACTCTCTTAAGACCTGGCTATACTCCTTTTGAACAACATCTATATTAGATTGGGTCAAACTCTCCAGAGACTTTAGGTATTCAGCATTTTCTCTGTTCGCTTCTGCCATTAACGCAAACTCATTGATCCATGCCTGTGCCCTAACGAGTATTCCTCTCTCAACTCCATTATCTGTGTAAGTTTCTCGCATACTGCGTTCATAACGCCTAATCGCCGCGTCCACTCGTTGTTCAAACTTGCGACTCCAAGCTGAAAACTCCGGGCTCTGATAGGCAGTTCCACTATTTTCACCCATTTGCCTTCTGAGAGTTTCGATCGCCGACTTTGTGGCTTCGACCTGGGCATTGATAGATCTGACCACATCAATCGTGCGATCCGGATTCTGGGCCCGGGCAGGCCCATGCGAGATCAATACTGAAAAGATGACGCCTAAAGAAATTGTTAATCTAAACTGACTTTTCTTCTGACTCATCTTCTGATTTCTGCTACCTAAATGAATGCCTGCCAAAAACATGTGTTCTCCTCTTGAAATTTTCTTATATAGTAAAATCGCCTTCTAAAAATATCTCTCTGTCTTTCCGGCCCTAGCCACCAGCCCTAGCCACTGGCCTTAGCAACCCGCGATGGGCACTAAGCCCTAACTACTAGCCATAGCCGACAGCTGTAGCGAACTGATTGCACCTCATCTGCTTTTAACGTCCTGGCTTAAAGCCATCTGGAAAATCATTTTCAAACCTTTCAAAATGTATTTTGGATTTAATGTCCTCAACCTCGAACGCGCTCAGATGCTCTGAAAGCGCGTCATTGTAGGCCCGCACGATTCTTTGACTACTTAGCTTCAACGCAGCCAGCGCGTAACCTTTTTCAAAGGAAACATAGGTGGCTGCCGCCTCGACTTCACGCTTGGCCGCTTCTAATCCCAAAGCCTTGTAAAAAAATTCGCTCTCAAAGATCAATCTTGTAAGATCATCTGCGCGATTATTGCGGTAGAGCACTGCTGTCAAACTGGCTAGCATATCGACTGTGCTATCTCGCCCCTCTCTTGATTGAAACTTATCAAGATCTTGAACCCAGGCGTGACCAATAGGCTTTTTTACATTGATGAGAGTCAATAATTCGTCGGTAGCCTCTAGACGCTTCCTGCTTGAATTAAAAACAACATATGTCTTGGCCAAATACTTACCGAGACTCTCTTTGACAAGGGCTTCAAAGTTGATTCGCCCCAAAAGATTTCTCCGCGCAGAGGGCGGCAGCTCGCGCTCATAGGCTAAGGCGTACAAGGTAGGGTCTACCAGATGAAACTCTTGCTCGTTCAACACTCGGTCAATTTCTTCATTGCTACCACTCAGAAAAATATCCTTTAAGTAGTTTCGTATATGAAAAGAAAGCGGCTCAATTGCCAATTTGTAATCTTCATAGACTAAAAATTGAGCTATTCGTTGGTAGTCTTGATCAATGATTTCTTCTGGGCTAATGACAGAAAGAAATCGCTGCTTTTTCGATGCGACACTACCTAAAATCAGCTCCAGCGTGCGGCGGTAGGGCTCTAAATGATCTGTAAGCCGTGGAAATCCCAACCCAGCGATGTCCATCAAATTGTAAAGCTTTTCTCGCGTAGCAGAACCACCATTATGGTAATCAAGAATAAATCGTACCATGCTCCACAAATTTATTCTATAGGTCGAATACTCTGACAGGGCTGTCATGTAGTAATGAAGGTTCTCGTGAATAAACATTTCTGTTTGCTCTGGCGTCTTGGGCAGTTCCGCCTTGCACCAACCCTCTTTTGGTCGAGCGATCTCTCTATGGCCGAGCGAACACAAGAGCTCTTCGTCAACAAGTACCGTCCTAGTTTGGGCCAATTTTAGCGCAACTTGCTGGCTTTCTAGTTGAGGCTTCTGATGGTTGCCAAACTCGTCTTCGTACGTTGTATCAATTTTTTTCAGTGGGCCCGTCATACAAAATCGCGTTGCTTTGAATCGTCTTTCAAAATCAAACGCAAAGTACCAGTCGAGTTTTGAAATAGATCCGATGACCTCTTTGACACCCGGATACTGCCTCAATATCTCGCTGCCCATTCTTAAACGGCAGGCCCTAGGATCAACCGTGTCACGCATGACCACCCTACCTTCGACAGTAGTTGTTTCGCCCCCTCGTACCCCGTCGGCAACGCCGAGGCTGCAGGTCGTCGCAAGTAGTAAGGCGGTAGCTGCCATCTTTGAGATTGTCTTTGAGTCGCTAAATCTTGTAACTATTAATGGAAGTAACATTCTAAATTTCCCTTTCCCTTTCCCTTTCCCTTTCCCTTTCCCTTTCCCTTTCTCTTTCTCTTTCTCTTTCTCTTTCTCTTTCTCTTTCTCTTTCTCTTTCTCTTTTTTTAAAATTTTTTTGGGCACTCATTTTTTTCGCTTTTTTGTATTTCCATCCGTTAATCTGGTTTGATCTGCTCGGCGCCCCAAACCATCAGTGAGACAAAAAAAATGGGTAACAGCCTGATACACTTCTGTTCGATTTTTACCGAGTTGGGCCAGATTATTGAGTGAGTCCAAATACTCATTTGTTAGCCTTTTTACTTCTGGCAATTGCGCAGCATCGAAAGCAAAAACTTCGGCCCCACTGATTCTTTCTTTAGTAGATTGCGACAAAACCGCATGCTCCACTTTTTCTTGTAGACCCAAATAGTATTGCTTCAACGCCTCTGGGATTTCTTTAGCTTCAAAAACAATATTCTTTTTGGCGCGATCGAAGCGATTTCCCTCTCTTTTTTTCGCCGTGGGTTGCTGGAGTTTTGCTACCGGTTTGGCCGGCACAATGAGACCAAGACGCAACAGCCTTTCAATACTTGCGTCAACTTCAGCAACAGTAACCCCTAACCGTCTTGCTACTCCTAAGTTCGTCAACTCTGGTTCGCAGTCTGTAATGAGTTGCAATACGGCTAGCCCCACCCAAGAAGAAATCAGCTGAAACTGATCTAAGGTAAGGTGATACTGTTGTGTCTTGCCTTCGATTTCTTTCAGTGATGCCAGTAATTCGGCTTTGCGTGTGACCGAAGGAGTCACATCGAGTTCCACAAGCGATAAAAAAACCTTCCTCTGCTTCTCGCTCAGCTTCATTCTTTCGGAAATTTCGTGAGCCCTTGATAAGGAAAGTCTCTTTTTACGTGAGAGTATCTGGCTGAGCGACCCCGGCGCCATACCAATTTGCACGGCAAAAGATCGAAGCGATAGGCTGGAATTTATTCGGACTCTTTCATCTAGGTGTTCCTTTAAAAAGGCGATTCCATCGTAGTGACTATCGTCAATTTGGTTAGACGAGCTGAGTTGTTGATTGTTAGTTCTTTTGGGACTGCTCATGACCCATTGATTTACAGATGTTTTTGACGGGGCGGTATTGTTGTTTTGCCAATGGCAAACATTTCGTTTTCAAAAGGAAAACACTCATACCCCGAATGGGCATAAGTATCTAAAACAGTTGCTCTTTTTCTCAGAAAGAAGCGTATGTAGAATCTACAAGGGTTTTGATGTCGGCAGAGGAGGCAACCCATCTAAATAATCGATTCGACAAACTCGCGTTTTCGAAAAGGTCTGAGATCTTGGATGCTCTCACCGACTCCAATCAGACGAACGGGTAAACCAAGCTCAGACGTTACTGCAAAGGCGACCCCGCCTTTAGCACTACCATCAAGCTTCGTAAGTATTATGTTACTTACTCGAATGGCTGAGCTAAACTCGCGAGCCTGTTGAACGGCATTTTGCCCATTGTTAGCATCTAGAACTAAGAAACACTGCTGGGGACCATTTTGAATCTTTTGACCAATCACCCGCTCTACTTTTTTTAGCTCCTCCATCAGCCCGGCGTTGGAGTGGAGCCGACCCGCCGTATCGACAAGTAGAATATCAAACTTTTCGGACTGCGCTTTTTGACAAGCTTCAAAGGCAACCCCTGAGGGCGAGGCCTTCGGGTTTTCATAAATTTCAACGTGGCCCTTATTGCTGCGACTTTCAGTATCACTCGCGCCGCCGTCAGTGGAGGAAGCTTCACTAGTAGACAAGACGGAGGAAACACTTTGTGAATCCTCGCCCCCAGCAGCTGCACGATCTGTCCATACTCTCAATTGCTCGGAAGCGGCTGCACGAAACGTGTCTCCGGCAGCCACGAGAACTCTCAAACCAGATTTCGCCAGTAAATAGGCGATCTTGCCCACAGTCGTCGTCTTACCGGCGCCATTAACTCCCGCCATTATCCATACGACTGCATTACCTGCTGCAAGACTTTTGCGGTCTGACGCCAAAAGATTTAATAGCGATTCTTCGGCAGACTCATATTCAGATTGAGAATCTTTAGTGAGTATCAACTCAAGCTCATCCCTGAGAAGTCTCTTCACTTCGCTTTCGTTGGCCTCGCCTTTGTCGAGTTTCTCTTTGAGTATTTTTAAAATTGTTTCCGTAGCCTTTGGGCCAAGATCGCTCGTGTAAAGAATCTCTTCAAGGTCTTCAAAAATTGCTGAGTTTTCTTTGCCACCACCAAAGAGTTTTTCAATGCGTCCCCAAATTCTTGAGCGTGTTTGAGAAAGTTTCGCATCAAGCTGTTCGGGGATTTGGGGAACATCCTTAACTTTTTCTGCCTGGGCCGGCTCTGCTACAGCCGCGGCTGGCGACGGCTCTTTCTGAAAAGTGTCTGCCTTGTTTTTTCTGGTTAAGGTAACGTAACCAAAACCTATACCGACTAACGCGGCCAAACCCGCTAGGACTAACTCGATCAACTCCATAATTGCCTAACCACCTTTAAAAGCTGTTGCTACGACGCAGCCCCCTTTCTGGCAAGCCAGAACATGCAAAACCACGGGAGTCGTCAGTCGACTTCAACAATCCAATCATCAGTGCGGCGAATACGAAGGTTGTGATCAAGCCAAACCACCGAAGTCAGTTTAACTGGGTTTAGGTAGTCCTCTCCCTCGTCTGTGCAACACAGCGCCGTTGCTTTGATTGCGATTTCGTAGCCAAAAAACTTATCATTTAAGTAGTAGGCTTTCGCACTTGTCGGCACCAATGCTGAAACTAGTCTAAAAGGGCCCTCTAAGATGGTGTCGCCCCAAACGCCCTCTTCGTCGCTGAGGAGATCGCCAAAACTGTCGAGAAGATTTTGAGGCACATTGCCTTCGGGCGAAGTCACAAAATCATTCCAAACTCTGCGTGGCTCAATTTTGCAGGTTTTCAAAATCAAGTTCACAGCTTCGGTGAAGTCAACTGTTCCGTCCAATTCTTCGAAAGCTGGAGCATAAAGGTCCTCTTCAGAAAGCAGGACGTGTCTTATCAACTCGACTCGAGCGATTGCCTCTGGGGAGGTTGGCGCACACAAGGACGCTGCACCTTGAGCCTTCGCATCAGAAAACGCACTTAGCAATGTAAGTATCACAAAACAAAAGGATTTAACTAAATACATTGAAACTCCATTGGTTGGCTGATTGATGCACTCACTGCCCTCTCCAGCCCGTTAAGACTTACTGAGAAAGGATTTGATACCTTCTTAAGTGTTTCTAGGCAAGAGCCAAGCAAACAGCTTCGCGTTTTTGTCGGTGATGTAAAACCAATTAAAGAATCACCGCTTCGCCAATTTGCATTCACTGCCTAAGCGGGAGGTGATTAGCTTAATAAAGGTTTCGACGTCTTTACATTCTTTGATTTCTTCACAGTCGATGAGTGGTTGCAGTTGATCGGAATTGTCTAAGAACACCGCCGGCAATAGAGAATCAACATGCCGGTAGCGCGCGGTAAACTCATCTTTATGTAAGAACTCCATCTCTGTTCCAAGTTTTTCACGAAATTGCTTCCACTGTTTCTTCTCAGAAAGAGCACCGTGAGTGAGACTGCAAAGAGTGCAACCGTAGGTTTTGGGCGAGATCATTTTATGCGCGACACCCAAGACAGAATTCCACAAACCTCCGTCGACCGCATAAACACAAACTAACTTCATTAGTTTCGGCTCCCTAAAGGTTTATTTATGCGATGACTTCTTGGGCCTGCTGCAAAGAAACGGAGACCATCTTAGAAACCCCACGTTCCTCTTGAGTCACACCGTAGAGTTTCTCGTTAATCTCCATAGTGTGCTTATTATGCGTGATCACAATAATTTGGCTTCTCTTGGCCATCTCTCTCACAAGATCACCAAAGCGATAAACGTTCGCATCATCTAGCGGTGCATCCACCTCGTCAAGCAAACAAAAAGGAGAAGGCTTAACAAGAAAGATCGAGAAAATCAAAGAAACCGCTGTGAGTGCTTTTTCGCCACCGCTCAAGAGCGTCACACTTTGTGGTTTCTTGCCCGGAGGTTTCGCTATGATATCTATGCCCATTTCGCCGCTTACTTCGTTCTCAATAAGTATTAATTGGGCCTCACCGCCACCAAAAAGAACTGGAAACACGCGTTGAAATCTCTCATTCACAGCCTCAAATGTTTCTTTAAATCTTCTTGAGCAAATTCGGTTGATTCGGTCAATAACCTTGCGAAGCTGCTCTTTTGCATCATTCAAATCTTGCTGCTGTTTTATTAAAAACTCATATCGCGCAGAAACCTCTTCATACTCTGTAATCGAAGAAAGATTTACCTCGCCCATCTTGCGTGCGCGGTCTTTGAGCTCCTCTAGTTTCTCTTTTAATAAATCCAGTGTCTCTGATTCGTCGATGCAGTACTGCGCTTCGATTTGCTCAAGCTCAAGCACATACTTTTCTAGAATCTGCTCACGAATGTTTGCAAGATTCATTCTGGCTTGCTCGGCTTTGAATTTGGAATCGTTGAGACGAGTTAACCACTCCGAATGAGAACTTCGCAGCTGACTGAGCTCACTATCTTTAGAGCGGATTTCTGAAGAGAGGGTTTCGAAGTCATTCTTTAAAGAACTCACTCTTAACTGCTGAGCCTGCGCCTCATCAATAAGCTGATGCAGCAAAGTTCGAGTTTCTCGAAGAGCAATCTCATGATCCGTCGCTGACTCACGGTTCTTCTCACTCTGCTCAATCATGCTACCGAGTCGCTCAGTGACTTCACTCAAATCCCGTTCAACCGTTTCAAGCTGGCGTTTAGCGGCATCATTTCGCTCTTTCTTTTCTACAAACTCTACTTGGGCATTTGTTGACTTGTCCTTCAGCTCATCAAGTCGATCTCTTTCAGAGAGATACTCGACCTCAAGACTCTGGCAGTGTGTTTCAAGTTCAACCTTTCGGGCTAGAATCTCCGCAAGCCTCTGCTGCCAGTCTGCGATCTTGGCTTGAGTGGAGTTCACTTGCTCAGTAAGCTGTGTGACCTCTTTTGCTTGTCGCTCAACCGCTCTAGTTACTTGGTCGATCTCGATATTGGCTCGCTCAATTTCGCGCCCGCCGTGCTCAACCTCAATCTCAAGCTTTCGCTTCTTATCACTCAAAACTTCCATCTCTGTGCTGAGAGTGGAGAGCTCTTCTTTTTGTTTTCGAATAACTTCTTCTATCAGAGCCGCTTTAGCAGATAGCTCTTGCTTCTTCAGAGATAGCTCTCGCACTTCGCGTTTTCGCTTAAGCGCTCCCGAATCAGCAGCTTCTTTCGCTCCGCCGATGACAACTCCGCTAGCTTCAACAACATCGCCATCGAAAGTCACATACGTGAACTCGGCGTGCTTTTTGCTGCCTTCAAGCGCTTCTTCAAGAGTGTCAACGACAACAACTCGCCCCAGCCAACTTTTGATCAGCGGAGCATATTCTTGATTCGCTTTTACGGAATCAACTAATCGTAGACCCTTTGAAAGGTCACCATCTTCTGCCGTCGCCTTTTGCCAAAGCTCATCGCTTTGTGCCGCCAAAGTATGGCCGCGTTCACTCATCCACTCTTTTGAAGCAAATAATCCTCTACCTGATTGCTGGTTTTTTAAGAAACCGACGGCATTCTTTAAATCTGCTGAATCGGTTGTGATAACACTTTGAATTCGTGTGCCAAGGGCTGCTTCCATAGCCAACTCAAGATTTTCGGGCACTTCTATGATTTCTGTTACCGGCCGAAATGAAGAGAGCCCGCCATCGGGGTGTTTTTCTATTTCAGAGCGTCTCCACAACAAGAGCGCCTTTACGCCTTCTTCAAAGCCTTCAAATCCTTGTTGAAGATTTTCTAAACCATAAAGCTTACCAGCAACTTCCGTTAACTGTGATCGCATGGCAGTTAGCTCACGTTCACTTTGTTCAATGTCGAGTTCTTTATCGAGCTTTTGTGAGCTCTTTGCCTCTCTATCTACATTGACTTCAGCTAAACTAGAAACTTGAGTGCTGTTTTGGGTTATCAGCTCATTCTTTCGATTCTGAGCTACCTGAAGCTTTTGATCGATCTCTCCTGCAACTCCGGCGGCGTCCCTGAGTCTTTGCTCAAGCTCTTGTATTTTTTCATTTGCGTTTTCGATTTGAAGTTTAAACTGCGTTTCACCTTGCCCCAATGTCATGAGTTCACGGCGCTTAGTTGTGAGGTCATCGTCCAGCTCTTGGGTTTTGCTCTCTGCTTCTTCTACCTCTAACTTAATCGCATCAAATCGAGCATTGGCGCCCTCAAGAATCTCCGTCGTTTCTGACAAGGTTTGGTAAAGTTGCGCCTTAGAAGCCTCGTAATCCTTTTGTTTCTTTAACAGGTCGCTGCGAAGACTGTCTTGCATGATCTCTTGGCGCTGAGCCTGCTCTACCTCAAATCCAAGGCGCTGTATCTCGCTCTCCTTCTTTTGAACCTGCAGCTGAAAATCGTGAAAAATAGCTTGCGCTGTTTCAAGATTCTTCTCTCTTTCAAGCAAAGACAGTTTGAGTTCTTCAAGTTTGGCAGCAAGTGACTCCACTTGAGTCTTTACTTGGCCCTCTTGATCTTCTGACTCTACAAGAATGCTCTCAGAATCATTGAGTATAGCGTTGAGTTCTCTAAATTTTTCTGAGGCGAGCTTGAGTTCTAATTTTTCAATCTCTTGCTTTACCTCTCGGTACCGCTCTGCTTTTTTTGCTTGGCGCTGCAAGCTATCGATTTGCCTCTTCAGTTCACCCACAATGTCATTGAGGCGAACGAGATTTTGATCTGTCGCTTGGAGCTTTCTTTGGCTCTCGCGTTTTCGCACTTTAAATTTTGTGATCCCAGCAGCTTCTTCAATAAGAGTTCTGCGGTCGTCAGGTTTGGCCGTGATGATCTTACCGATGGCGCCCTGCTCGATAATACTGAACCCTTTGGCACCGGCTCCAGTGTCCATAAAAACTTCTTGAATATCTCTCAGCCTAGCCGCTTCGCGGTTGATCAAATAGTCAGACTCCCCGCTTCTTGAAAGCCTTCTTGTGATTTGCACTTCGGTTAAGTGGGAGTACTTTGCCGGGAACGGGCCACCCTCGTTTTCTAGAACAAGCGAAACTTCGGCAAAGCCCGATGCCGGGTGCCCTTCGGCTCCGCCAAAGATCACATCCTCCATACTAGAGCCGCGAAGATGTTTTGCTGATTGCTCGCCCATGACCCAAATAAGTGCATCGATAATATTGGACTTGCCGCAACCGTTGGGCCCAACGATTCCTGTAATACCTGCATCAAATTGGATAACAGTTCTATCTTTAAAGGACTTAAAGCCTATCAACTCTAATTTCTTGATTCTCAAAGCGCTACCACCTTCTCACGACACCATTACATGCCGAAATGCCTCGCTAGAGGCGCCAAAGCCAAAATTATTCTACAAAGTCTTGAATTACCCAACTTAAAAAGTAGAGTTTCATCGACATTTTTGACCGTGTTTTAACGCGTTAAGTCCCACAAGTGACTCCGTACCTTTTGCAAGTGACTCCGTACCTTTTGTACCTTTTCACTTAAGCGTGGCGCGGGCCGCTGCTATACGAGCTATCGGCACACGAAATGGCGAGCACGAGACGTAATCCAACCCCACTTTTTCAAAGAATGCGATACTTGCCGGATCTCCCCCGTGTTCGCCGCAAACTCCGACCTTAAGCTGATTTTTCGTTTGGCGCCCCCGTTTGAATCCGATCTCGACAAGTTGGCCAACGCCGCCCTGATCAATACTCGAAAAAGGATCCTTTTCAAAAAGCCCCTTTTCAAGATAGGAGTTCAAAAACCGCCCCACATCGTCTCTCGAGATGCCTAATGTAGTTTGGGTTAAATCATTCGTTCCAAAACTAAAAAAGTCTGCGAACTCAGCAATTTTATCAGCGACAAGTGCTGCTCTCGGAAGCTCAATCATCGTTCCGACGAGATATTCAAATTTTACTCCGCTTTGGTTCATTTCTTGAGTCATCTGAGCGTCCACGAGCTCACGAATAATCTGAAGCTCTTTGGAGCTTAATATCAAAGGAATCATAATTTCAGGGCTGAGTGTGCGCCCCTCTTTGACGTTTCTTATTGCTGCGCGCGCGATGGCTCTTACCTGCATTTCATAAATCTCAGGAAAAGTCACAGCAAGGCGACACCCGCGGTGCCCCAACATCGGATTGAACTCATGAAGCTGCTGCACCTTATTGCGAAGTACTTCGGGTTTTACTTGAAGTCTCTCTGCAAGCTCCATTGCTTCTTTTTCAGATTGAGGCAAAAACTCATGAAGCGGCGGATCTAGCAAACGTATCGTGACCGGTAAACCGTCCATGACCTTAAAAATCTCGTAAAAATCTGCCTCTTGCATAGGAAGTAGCTTTTCAAGAGCCTCTATTCTCTCGTCGGTTGTTTCTGAAAGTATCATCTGCCGAACAACATCGATACGCTCCGGATCAAAGAACATGTGCTCCGTACGGCAAAGCCCTATTCCACTCGCGCCAAAATCTCTCGCAACTTTTGCATCCTTAGGAGTATCAGCATTTGCTCTTACCGACATTCTTCGCGCACCGTCAGCCATCTTCATAACGCGATCAAAGTGTTCGCTCAACAGCGGCTCAACGGTTTGAACAGAACCCATAAAGACTTCTCCGGTAGAACCATCAAGTGTGATCACGTCAAACTCAGTAAACTTGTGACCTTTTACGATGAGAGTTTTTTGCCTCTCATCAATAAGAATGTCTGAACAACCAGCCACGCAGCATTTGCCCATGCCACGCGCGACAACTGCCGCGTGGGAGGTCATCCCTCCTCGGCTTGTCAATATGCCGGCTGCAGCAACCATTCCGCCAATATCTTCTGGCGAAGTTTCAACACGCACGAGGATGGGTTTCTTACCATGGTGAATCTCGTATTCTTCTGCGCTTTCACTTGTAAACACAATTGGTCCGCTAGCAGCTCCGGGGCTAGCAGGAAGACCTTTCGCAAGTAATTTTTTTGTCGCCTTCGGGTCGAGCGTTGGGTGCAAAAGTTGATCTAAACTCCCTGGATCTATTCGCAAAAGAGCTTCTTTCTCGGAAATAATTCCTTCATCCAGAAGTTCGCAAGCAATTCTTAAAGAGGCCTGGGCTGTTCTTTTGCCTGTTCGCGTTTGCAGCATCCAAAGACGCGAGTTCTCAATTGTAAACTCCAAGTCTTGCATATCGCGGTAATGAGTCTCGAGTTTATTGGCGATATCAACAAATTCTTGAAAGGCCGCAGGAAGCTGAGACTCCATTGAGTGAGAGACGGCTCCAGAAAGCGGGTTTGGAGTTCTAAGGCCGGCAACTACATCTTCGCCCTGTGCATTGATAAGAAATTCTCCGTAAAGGGCCTTTTCTCCTGTCGATGGATTTCTTGTGAAGGCAACTCCTGTGGCCGAAGTCTCGCCCATGTTTCCAAAAACCATTGCCTGCACGTTGACAGCAGTGCCCCATGTGTCAGGGATATCATGAAGCTTTCTATAGGTTTTCGCCCGCGGAGTCTGCCAACTTTTAAAGACCGCTTCTATCGCGCCCCATAGCTGGTCCCATGGATCTTCAGGGAATTTTTGGGCTGTATTCATGGCAATATCACTTAAGTACTTTGAAACCAGAGTTTTTAGATCATCGACTGAAAGCTCACTATCTAATTCGACGCCTTTGAGGTGTTTCAGATCTTCCAAATGAATTTCTAAGTGGCTAGACGAATACCCCATAACAACATTCGCATACATTTGAACAAAGCGCCGATACGAGTCCCAAGCGAATCGCGGATTGTTCGTCGCGCTGGCGAGCGCTTCTACGGTAGAGGCGTTAAGCCCCAAGTTTAAAATCGTGTCCATCATACCCGGCATACTTGCTCGGGCCCCGGAGCGCACACTTAGCAGAAGCGGATTTACAGTAGACGCAAACGACTTACCTACGATTTTTTCAACTTCGCTCACTGACGACTTCACTTCATTTTTAATGTGATCAGGAAGTCTCCCTAGATTTAGAAACTCGGTGCAGATTTCGGTTGTAATTGTAAAGCCGGGCGGAACAGGAATACCAAGACCGGCCATCTCTGCAAGATTGGCCCCTTTACCGCCCAATAGATTTTTCATTTTTGCTGTGCCATCAGCTCGGCCACCACCAAAACGATAGATATTCTTGTTTGCTTTAACGGGTGATTTGATTTGCTCGCTCAAGTCCAACTCCATGCCTCCCCCTTAAAGTGCCACTTTAAGCGCCACTTCCAATTTAACTCGTTGCCGCTGCTCTCGCATTTGCCAGATCAACAAGTTTGTCTGACATATAAGCTTCTAATGAATCAATAGACACCCGGTCTTGCTTCATTGAGTCTCTTTCTCTCACTGTGACTTTGTTATCGGTTAAAGAGTCAAAGTCTACCGTGATGCAAAGTGGGGTTCCGATCTCGTCTTGTCTTCTATAGCGTTTGCCGATACTGGCAGATTCGTCGTACTGGCAGACCCATTTTTTCATTAGCCTTCCGAAGATCTTTTCAGAAAGCTCCTGAAGCTCAGGCTTTTTTGAAAGCGGAAACACTGCCGCTTTAACTGGAGCCAACTGGGGATGTAAACCGAGAACAATTCGTTCGTCTTTTTTCCCGTCGGTTTCTGTGATTTCTACCCGGTAAGAATCGCAAAGTGCCGCAAGCACGAAACGGTCGCAGCCCGCCGAGGTTTCTATAATGTACGGCAAGAATTTTTCTTTGGTGGCCTCTTCAAAGTACTCAAGATTCTTACCCGAGAATTTTTGGTGTTGGCTCAAATCGAAGTCGGATCGATTATGAATGCCCTCGAGCTCTTGCCAACCCATCGGAAACTGAAACTCAATATCGAAGGCACTCTTCGCGTAATGCGCTAGTTCCTTTTCGGTGTGGGCATGGAACCTGAGATTCTCTTTACGAAATCCTAGGCTGAGATAAAAATCCTGGCGAGCTTGCTTCCAGTAATCCATCCATTTTTCATCGGCACCTGGCTTGACGAAAAATTGCATCTCCATCTGTTCAAATTCACGTGTGCGGAATGTAAAGTTGCCAGGAGTAATTTCATTTCGAAAGGCTTTGCCGATTTGGGCGATTCCAAAAGGCACCTTTTTTCGCATAGATGTGTGAACATTTTCAAAATTTACATAAATGCCTTGGGCAGTCTCTGGCCTGAGGTAAACAATGCTCGAAGCATCTTCAAGTGGCCCCATGTAGGTCTTGAACATAAGATTGAAGTTACGAGGTTCGGTTAAGAATTCTCCGCCGCACTTTTCTTTGCAGGGTGGATTTTTAAGATCGATCTTGTCAGCTCGAAATCGTAGCTTACACTTTTTGCAATCCACCATCGGGTCAGAGAAAGTATCGACATGCCCCGAGGCCTTCCAGACCATAGGAGCCATCAATATAGCCGCGTCTAACCCAACAACGTCTGCCCGTCGGGTCATGGACTCCCACCAAACTTTCTTTACATTGAGCTTTAGCTCGGCACCGAGAGGTCCGTAATCCCAACATGCATTGATTCCGCCGTAGATTTCGCTACTGGGGAAAACAAAACCACGCCTTTTACAAAGCGACACCAAAATTTGCAGATCTTCTAGATAACGAGTTTCCATTTATTAGCCTCAAAGAAAGAGCTCTACATTAGTCGGGCCTAGAGCCAAGCTCAATGATGACTTTTTGCGTTAGGCTTGGTTTTTTCGAAACTCCTCGAGGGCATTGAGGGCGAGCTTGAAGAATTCGCAGCTGTGTGGGTCGGGAGAGGACACGCGGCAGCGATTGTAGGCTTCCCGGGCTCGCCTGAGTTCACTGCCGGCCGGGATCCCTAAAACTTCGTGGGCCTCCCAAGATTCTCCGTTAAACTGAAAATAAACCGTGAGTGAACGAGTCGACTGCCCATCTTCCAAATTGCTGCGTGACTGCCTAGAAAAGAGCCCGCTTGTAGGAGAGCTCTCCTGCATTCTCAGCGGCGTCGGGCGCGAGCGCTTTCGAACGAGCAAGATCAACACGACCAGTGCCGTGACAACACCTAGATTGAGAAGTACAAAGCTTGTGGAGTTCACCTCTCATAGTATTTCAATTGCGGATGCAATTGTAAACTAGCTACCAAAGGAGCCTCATGGCGCAGATGAATCCCTTCGAACAACAACAGCCCATTGGGGGCGTTAAGACAATTCTTGCTGTTGGCTCTGGCAAAGGGGGCGTCGGCAAAAGCACTGTGGCCTTGAATCTTGCTTACTCGCTCGCAAAGGTCGGGCTCAAAGCGGCCCTACTTGATGCGGACATTTACGGACCAAGTGTACCTAGACTCACGGGAACACTCAGACAAAAACCAGAAATCACCGCCGACGGAAAAATCATTCCGATCGAACGAGGCGGGGTGAAGTTGATGAGTATCGGCTACTTAATTGAAGAAAGCGCGGCGCTCGTGTGGCGTGGGCCAATGCTCTTTAAGGCCATCGATCAGTTTTTAAGAGATGTTCTTTGGGGAGAAGTTGATGTTTTGGTGATTGATCTGCCTCCTGGTACGGGTGACGTGCAGCTAACTCTTGCCCAGAAAGTACCGGTCAGTGGGGCCGTTGTGGTTTCTACTCCTCAAGATATTGCGCTTTCTGATGTGAAGCGATCGATCGATATGTTTGGCCGTGTTGGCATTCCTGTATTGGGTGTTGTTGAGAATATGTCTTACATGCTCACACCAGCCGGCGATCGAGTTGAGATGTTTCAAAAAGGCGAAATTGATGCTTATTTAGATGGTCGAGGCCTTAAAAAGCTCGCTTCGGTGCCATTCACTCTTGAGTTGTCCCGTTCGTGTGAAATGGGCATACCCTACGTCTCAAGCCACCCCAACACACCGACATCAAAAGATTTCACCACCGTCGCCGAGTACGTGAAGAGCAAGTTGGTTTAACAGTAAGGTGAATTTGTGCTGCTGTTGAAATGCCAGACCCCATTCTCAAGACCAATGTCGATTTCTGACAGCTCCAACGAAACTTGTTTCTTCTTTCAAATATTCACGAAATAATGACTGTACTATGCGTTTTTCACGCTGGTAGGGCCGTTCGACACATGGAGGTGAGCGCGATGAAACTCATTTTACAAACACCTATTTCTAAAGCACTTTTTGTTTTAGCCTCATCTTTTGTCTTCGCGAATACTAATGCGGTAGACGAATTTGACCCTAAAGATCAAGTCAAAATTCAAGATATAGGTGGTTTGCGCCTCGCCTACTCACAAGCGCGGCAAACGATTGACCGCAGTACTGCAAAAGCCTCAGAGCATCTTCGAAAACTTTGCGGCTCGAAAGATATAGTATCCTTTGAGCAGTGCAAGGGGGGTGAATATGCCAAATCAAAAGCCGCCGTTGAAGAGTTTAAGAAGGACATTTCAATTATTCAGGAGCACTGCTTCGAAGACTCACAGTACAAAACTTATGTGTGCAGAAACTCGCCCAAATTTGTTGAGATTACAGGTCGAAAAGGTTATTTGAACCAAATGGCTTGGCAGAATAAGAAGTCTGACTTAGAAAAAACACTCGCCGATAAAGAGGCGGAAGCAAAGAAACTAGAAGATGAGTTTAATAAAGCCCTGAGTAGCCTCAACAGCGCAGACGAGAGATTAACGCTTGCACAAAATGCCCTGCTTGAAAAGACCAAAAAATCTCAGGAGGAAGATATCCGCCGCGCCGAAATGACCGCCCTACAAGAACAAATGACTCGCATGCGAGAAACTGTTCGAGGGAACAACTTCGCTCGCACATTGGATTCCGTGTCGGACGGGATTACAGATCTCAATACCAAGCTGAGAGTACTGTCTGAAGAATACGACAACACCCTTATGGGAGCTTACATGTACGAAAAAATGAATCGATTGCTTAAATCGAAAGATTTCTGTGATGCTCAAAAATATTGCGAGAAAGATCAAGCCAACGAAAACGACTATGAGCTGAAAACCGTATTTGAGCCTACAAAAACAAGTTATCAAAAGAATAAAACCTCAAATCGACGTGGCGCCCAATAATGGCGGCCTTAACCTGAATTTCTAAAGTACCGATTGATTCTACTTTCGACGTGGAAATCGAATATAAAGTAGTCTGGGCTTCTGCCTTCAGAGAATTGTTGGATATCGGAACAAGATATTTAGATACTAAAAATTTAAACTGGATAGCGGATCCGAGCTCGTGTGCACAACTGTCCTTGATTATCGGCACTCATTCGCTGAGCACTGCCCACCGAGACGAGATAACTGTAAGCCATCCAAGTCTCGCACAAACAAGTCTGGCACAAAAACCGGAATAAACAGGCAAGAGATTAGCGATTGTTGACGTTTCATTAAACGTAGCGAGCAAACGCAATAAAGCGAAGAGTAAGGCGCGAGGAGGAGGCATAGCCGTGTGCTCTGTCGACGACGAATAACGCTGCTATTCGTTCCTTAAGGAATGCGAAGTTTTTTACCCACGTGAAGTGAATCTCGTCGCTTCAAACCATTAGCCTGAGCAAGGCGGCCCACAGAAGTTTTGTACCTGCGGGCTATGTCGTAAAGCGTGTCGCCACGACGAACTGTATGAACATCCGAAAGCTGGTGCCCGGGTATTTTGAGGCGCTTCCCCGCCATCAAAACTTGCCCGCGCTTTAATCCGTTAGCAGCGCGCAAACGCGCAACAGAAGTTCCAAATTTACTAGCAATAATCGTCAAGTTGTCGCCGCGTCGCACTTTATAATCTGGAGCTCCACCGCCACTAGGAGCTCTCGTGTTTGCATAACTCTTAGAGTAACGCTTGCGAACACTCGCATCGCTTGTGCTGCCGCTTTTTGCATATGTACGAGATGGAACCTTGATTACCGAACCTGCGCGAATCATGGTTTTACGGCCCATGTTGTTGGCTTCACGTATAGCGCGAATGGATGTGCGATACCGCCGTGCTATCCCACCAAGAGTTTCGCCTCTACGTACTTTGTGGCTTACAAAATAGCCGCGATCAGCTTTGGCAATTTCGCGCCGAGTGGCTTTAGCAAATTCGAGAGACTGCTGAGCTAGCAGTTTTTGACCCACCGGAACCCTCAACACAACTCGCCCGCCCATAGCAGGGGCGTACTGACTGCGATATGCTGGATTCAATGCGCGAATTTCTTGGTAATCTACATCAATCCTCTTCGCTAGCTCTTTAAGATCGACTGCGTGATTTGAGCGAATCTCCTCGAACTGCAGAGGCACCATATACTGAATATCAGTAAAACCAAATTTCGAAGGGTCTTTTGCAATATGCTTTGCCGCAATAAACTTCGGAACATAGTCTTGAGTTTCACGTGGCAACCCGCGCTTTCGAACAAGCTCCCAAAAGTCCCGCGTCTGGTGCTTCATCACTAAGCGCTTGATGCGATTCTCGCCAACGTTATACGCTGCGATAGCTAAGTACCAAGACCCAAATAAATTGTAGAGACCACTTAAGTATTTGGCCGCTGCTTCAGTCGAAAGAATGAAGTCTTTTCTTTCATCAACAAGTGAGTCTATGTGAAGACCGTATGCCTTACCGGTACCACGTATGAATTGCCAATAGCCAACAGCACCCGCATGACTGTGCGCGACCGAATTGAATCCTGATTCAATCAAAGCAACATAAACCAAATTCTCAGGCAAACCGTTCTTGACCAGAATCGCTTTCATCATTGGAAGGTACCGAGAAGAGCGCGAAAGATATCTCTCCATATGAGGTCGCCCGCGGCCAGTAAAGTAGTTGATCCACTTTTCTACTTGTCCGTTCACTTCTTGCGGAAGATCAGACTCCGAAGCGGCATCCATATCAGGGAGTTGCGACTCGACGGAGAACTTTGTGATATCTCCTTCGACTGGAGCATCATCGGCATTAAATGCGCTCCGATAGGTGGTTGAGCAACCGACGGTTACGATGAGTGTCAATGCGGTCAGACTTTTAATGAAATATTTCGTCAAAACAGAATCTCCTCTAATTAAAGGCTACCGTCACTGCGTCAGCTGCGCAAGCTTCGCATTTCTCTCCCATAGAATCGGTTGATCGGGGTCTAGACCTGACCCCAAGTAGCGGTAAACCAATAAGTTTCTTAGAATTGAAAGTACGTAATTTCGCGTCTCTGTCCAAGGTATCTCCTCAATCCACATTTCATCGGCGATTCTTGAGGACTTTTGAGGTGATAGCTGTCTCATCTTGAGCCAACCTCGCACTCGACCAGGTCCAGCATTGTATGCCGCCAGGGCCAAAGGCACATGACCATCGAACATCTTTAACATCTGAGCCAAATATCGAGTACAAAACTGCACATTGATCCAGGGTTTTGTCAGTGCCATTTCAACGGGATACTTGCGGAACCTGAGCTGAGAGGCAACGTCTCTTGCCGTAGCTGGCATCATTTGCATAAGTCCAAGTGCGCCCGCTATACTCACGGCACTATAATCAAAAGCACTCTCTTGCCTCGCTAGCGAGAAAACAAGATCGTTATCTAGGCTATTCTCTTTTGCAAAGTGTTCAAATATCGACTTAAAAGGCTTAGGAAATCCGCCTTTTAATAACACTTCACTTCTTTCGCTTCTCAATTGATCCCACACCAGAGTGAATTCACTGATTGCTGGTCGGTAGGCACCTATTTTCGAAAACCAATTGAGTCGCTCGATTGACGCTACTGGTGATAAATGGGCAAGTTGGGCTCTCAACGATGCTGCCGCCTCTGCCGGCCAACCATTTTTGGCCAGCTGTTCTATGTCAGCAGGAACCTTTAAGACCACTTGCTTTGAGGGTAGTGTTTTTGCCTTATCAAACCAAGGTTCTTCTGGGCGGCTCATTCGAGCCCGAATACCGTAATAAGTGAGTGGATACTCTTCTATCAACACTGATCTTATTTGTTCAATTTTCTCACGTAGCTCAGCGATGCTTTTTACCTCAGATGGCGAACGCTTCTCTTCGGGCTTTTGCGCAAAAACCGCCAAGCTTTCTGAGAAAGAATACCAAGCCCAGTAGAGCCCTTTGAGATTCCACTCACTGCTCTGATCAACTGTCGAGAGCTCCAAAAATAGTGACGACGCTTCATCGAAGTTAGAATCTTTAAGAGCTGAAAAACCCGAAAGAAGTAACATCTCACTTTCGATAGGAGAACCCAGCCAGCGCGATCGCTTTTTAACAAACTTTTTATAAATCTCTTTTTGTTGATCTTCCGAAAGGTTGAGACACTTCAGCTGCCAGAGTTCGCCCAGGGCCTCAGCCGCCGAATCAGCAATAAGCTCAGCAAACAATGCACAACCGTCCTGATCGCCACGATAGTAGGCTATATCAATAAGATCTAACAAGACTGGGGCAGGTGCACCCTGCAAAGCCTTCTTCCAGGTTTTACTTATAGAACTTTCTCTTCCTAATTCTTTTTTTGCACCGTCTTTTAGATTTTCCCATAGTTTTGCCAACTGCTGAGACTGAGGATATTTATCTTGTAGCTTCTCAAGGGCCTGCACTTTTTCTGAAATGTTTTTTGCTTTTTTAACCTCGTCAACGAGAGTGCCAGCCTCTTCTATCAAGTGATTTCGCTGCTCTCCCGCCTGGGCGGCACAGTCACCCGTGCAGTTGGGATTCTGCGCCAGCTTCTCACTCGATTTGGAGTGTACTTGGGCGGCTTCAACCGAAAATCCCCCCGACAAACTTCTTTCAGCAAGTACCTTTGCTGCCGGGTGGTCCCCTTTTGCCAAACTCAAGCTAGCTGCCCAAAAGTAATATCGCGCTTTTTTCTGAGAATTCATCCATGCATCAAGACCAACTACCCCAGACAACAATTCTTCATATACTGCCCCACGCCGGCTGCCGGGATAGTTTTCGATAGCCGTTAGTTGAACATTTACATCAAGATTTCTTACCTCGTCATAAAGAGGTTGTCCCGGTAAAGGTGGACGATGCTGAATCCAGCGGTTCACATAATATTGAAACTGCTTGGCAGTGATTTGTTTTGCTTCTAGCGCGAATAGGGCACACCGAATTTCGGCCATGGCGACCCAGTGCTTTGTAGCGGCAGGAACAACCGCGTGCGCCCTCACCGAAAACTCTGCGCACTTTTGATACTGAAAAGCTAATTCAGACATTTTAGCTTGGCTGAGCGGCGTTACAGCGCCCGTCCAATGTGCACCACTAACGGCCCATTTGATGTCGGCGGTTGCGGTGCTGCAAACTAACCCACCTAATAAGGTGACTACAGTGCAAAAATGAAAAAGCAACTCGAGATCTCTCTTTATCATCTACTTCTGATACTCTCTTTCAAAATTTCAAGTTAGAAGGGTACAATGAAAACCATTTCGTTTGTAGCTATCGGCCAGCCGTCAGAAAAAGAGGTGGACCTCTTTTTACGAGACTTACAGAGCTTCTTTCAGATGACAAACGATTACTCGGTCCACCTACCCAAACATTGGAGATACAATGCAAAGCAGAATCAATCTCTTGATATTTTTACCTACGATTCATTGTCTCTGATCTCCTTCTTCGAGCCCAGGCATTCTCAAGGAAGTACGCCGAAAATGGCCAAACCTCAACCAACGTCACAGAGTTCCGCCACCCTTGATCAAAAGTCCGGAACCTCTCAGAGAGAATATGCGGCTCTTCAGTCACTAGATTCAAGGTGGACCTTTTTCATAGATGCAGCGATGAGCACGCCCTTCGTAGAAGTTCTTAAACACCTGAGTTTGCACAGAGAATCTATTGATTTCATAGTGGCTGACTTAAAACACACCCAGTCGAAGATTTTTGGATTAACAGAACAAGAGCGCACACTGTTTGATTTCGATACCCAGTTGCCATTAGTTTCTCTTTCGACGGAAGCTCTTTTTCAGTTGTTAAAAGAAATCCGAGAGGAATTTTCAAAGGCGCATGAGCCCATGGAAGGCGACAATCAGTTCGCATCGACAAAACCCCCAGCTGAACACGAGAGCTTCGCTGGAATGCAAGGTCATCAACAAATAACTCGGTATCCGGAGAGTTGGGGAGCGGCTTTACTTGACCGCCTTTTCAAAGACTTGTTTCAAAGACTCTTCAAAAATAGGACGAAGCTAGAATTAATGCCGCTCAATACGCAATATTTGATCTTTTTGAGTTCGCTCGCAAAAAAAGCACAATCAAAAAACTTAATTCTTGCTCGCCCGCAAACCACCTGGATTTACAGGGGTGGATTGACAGAGCCTTAACTCAATAATTCGTGAGCGATTTTTTCGTATTTCGTGATGAGTTCGCGCAGAGATTTTTTATAATCTTGAGGCATGCCTTTGTGAACAGCCTTTTCAGTTCCTCGATCACTGGCCCTGTCAGTGCCTTTTTCAGCGCCATTATTCTCTCTTCTGAATGTGAGAGCTTCAAACTCTTCGAAAATGGCCCGAAGCTCAGTATGAGCTAGCGTCTTCATTGATGGTGGCAACTGAGAGATAAGGTCATCAAAACTGCTCGCACTGGCCTCATCTTTAAACTGGCTAAGTAGCCAATAAATAGAGTTCACACCCTCAGCTCCTAACTTCGTTAAATCTTCTTGCTTCAAAAGTGCCTCTAGTTTTTTCACCCGAGAAGCGACTTGTTTATGGAGCTGGGGCACTTTGCGGCGCGAAGAGCTAAACCTCAAAAACATAGCTAGCACTGAAAGAAGACTTACAACCGATAGCGATAGCCAATAGTAATGATCTCTCATCAATGAAAGCCAGCCCGGCAAGGACGAATAGCCTCCTGCCACTAGAAAGTCTGCTGGCCTTTGTGTATCGCTACCGTCGATTGCCAGACGCTGCGAAGGAAACTGAGAGCCAGCCTGCGCGGGACCAATTTGAACCACAAACTCATTAGTCATTTTAGTTTCGTACTGCTGCCTATTAGGATCAAAAAAACTAAACGACATTGCCGGTATCTTCAGCTCCCCCTCAACTCGGGGTATGAGCAAGACTTCAACCTCTTTATAGCTTCTGCCATCCTTGTAAAACTTTGAGTCTTCCGTTTGATCATACTTTTCTACAGTCTGAGGAAGGTTAAGCGCAGGAAGACTCACTTGCTTTGCATTGCCCTTACCCTCTACCTTAACTTTCAGCGGAAATGGCTCGCCCACACGCAAAGTCTGAGCAGTTATTTCAGATGAAACAGAAAACTCCCCAACCGCTCCGGTGAAATCCACTGGTACTGGGCTTGGCAAATCTTTCACTTGAATTTTCTTTATCTCACTTGTTTTAGTCAGCTCAAGAAGTTGACCAAAAGTAAACACGCCACCAGAAGAGACCGTGCACTTGGCCCGATACGGATCAATGACTGCAACCCCTGGTTTCAGCGGAAAGAGTGCGTAAGAAACAAGCAAAGCCCTCTGGTACTGTAAGCCGCCAACAATCACAGATTCGAAGTTCAATTTTGTAGCGACTTCGATGTCTTCTTTCCAGAAGCCCTTTAGATCAGGATATTTTAGTGTATCAATATTTACGATGTTCGATTTGGTATAAAGATACCAAGACGCTGTTAATTGCTCGCCCGCGTACGCCGATTCTTTGTCGACTTCTAATTTAATAAAGAAAGCTTCATTTGGATTAAAGTTCTTTGGGGGCGCTGCAGGCGGAGCAACACCTCTTCTTCTGAGCATCTTGCTGTAGAGGTCATCAAGATCTTCAAAGAAGGGATCATTTGTGAAGGGGTCGCTGCCAAAAGGATTCTGCCTATTTGGGCGTGCCTGCTGGGGAGCTTGGCTGCCTCCGCCTGAGCGGCCACTCGATTTGGCCACTAAGAGTTTTACGGGGTTGGTTTCTAAAACTCCCTCTTCTGTCGTCACTTTTGCGGGGGGGAGCGTGAATGTTCCGTCTTTATCTGCGACTAAGATAAATGTGTAAGATCGTAAGACCGAAGTCTGTATCTGTCCATTTATCAGTTCGTGACGGCTTTGGACGCTGGTACTTTGAGATCTCTTTAAAAAGCCACTAGTTTCACCAATGTCGACGCTCTGTATATTTACGGAGCCACCCTCTACATTAACTTCAACTGTGTATCTTACGAAATCGCCAACCGCTATACCTTCTGACGGCTCCACATGACTCTCTACAGTGACCTTTGCTTGCGCCCAGCCGCTCGTAGTGACAAAAAAGAATAGTGCAGCGACTGACATCAGTTTGAGCCAAGTTAGCTTAGTAAAACTTTCTAATGCGGCTTTTTTTAAATCCACAGTGACTGCCTTACTCCTTTTCACGACACCATTCATATTTACTACACTACCAGTCTTTTCCGTTAGGTGGTTCTTTTACTGGCTTTTGATTGAGTTGATTCCTAATTTTTTCTTCTTGCCTCTTCAGCTCATCTAGAATGTTTTGCACATCCTTCTTCGTCAATTCCTCGCTTTTAAATTCTTTTGGCTCTTGTTGACCTTGATCCTTAGGGGAAGGGGTTGGGGTAGGTGGCTGGTCTCCAGTCTGCCCCTGATCCTTCTTGTCCTTGGCTTCTTCTTTATCGCTGTCTTTCTCGTCTTCCCCTTGCTCCCCTTGCTTTTTGTCTTGCTGCTGCTGTTCGTTTTGTGACTGATCCTGATCCTTTTGATCCTTCTGCTGATCACTATCTCCGCCGCTACCACTTTGACTTTTAAGTAGCAGCTCAATGTTGTGTTTAACCTCTTGGGAGTTGGGGTTCAAATCTAGGGCCTTCTGATAATATGCGAGCGCCAACTCGATCTTTTTTAGCTCCGTCGCAATAGCCGCTGCATTGAAATACTGAATAAATCGAAGTTCTGGCGACGCATCCAGCTGCGAGATTCTTTCTAACACCTTTAACGCTGCCTCCGGCCTTTTTAATACCCACAACAAGACAGCGTAATTGAACTGAAGTTTCGCATCATTGGAATTGGCTATGGCAAGAGATTCCAGCGCCTCTAAAGAGCGTAGCTTCTCGGCTTCGTCCTCCTCGGAATATTTTAATGCTTGGTTGTTTTTGTAAACTTCAAAAGGATTCAAACTTTCTGAAGTCTGCGCCATTGCTCGCTCGCTTGACAAACTGAAACCAAAGATCGCCAAAAAGACCATAGCCGCACCGGCTCGAGTGAATTGCCGCCAGTTTACAATCGTCAAAAAGAAGATCGACAGACACACAAACGACAAAATCAAAGGATACTGAAACAATTCTTGGTAATTCGCCACAATCTCCGTCTCAAACTCGGCTCGCTCTAAAGCCTGAAGATCTTGTCTCAGTTGATTAATTTCTGTGCCATTGAAAGTCGCCACAAAAAACGATCCGCCACCCTTAACTGCGAGGGCTCGCAAGCTTTCGAAGTTTGCCTTTGATACTACGACCTGCTGCGCTTCTTTTTGATATCCTCGAAGATACCCTCTGTCATCTCTATCTGGTATGGGCGCTCCTTCTTCTGTTCCGACGCCCACAGTGAACACACGTATCCCTGATTCTCCGAGTTCCTCTAGTTTCTTCATTGTCTCTGACTGGTGATCTTCGCCATCAGTAATCAACAACACAACTCTTGTGACCCTTTGCGTTTCTGTTACTTCCATTCCACCATCTTCGAAGGACTTCTTGGCAAGCTCTAAGACTGCTAAAAAATTAGTGCCTTGGGTGCTAACTGTTTGCTCATCTGCTGAGTCTAAAAACATTCGAATGGCCGAAAAATCATTCGTTAACGGTGAGAGCAAAACAGCCGAGCCAGCAAAACCAATCAAGCCAACTCTGTCGCCGCCGAGGTTATCGAGCAGTCGATTGATTTGTTTTTTTGCAAGAGCCAATCGGCTGGGTTTGAGATCTTCGGCTAACATACTCTTAGAAAGATCAATACCAATAATAAGCTCAACCCCTTGTACTTTGACGGATTCAACTCCCTGACCTAGCTGGGGCCTGGCCAAAGCAACAAACAGCAGCGCAAGTGAAATAAGTAAAAGCACAACACGACTCAAATGAGCAGCCTTGTCGGAGCCCTTCCTGACATAACGTAAATTTTGCTGAGAAAAATGTTTTAGCCACTGATTTTTTTGTCGTCTTGACCAAATGATATATAGAACGAACAACCCTAAACATGCCCAAACGCCATATAGCCAAGACGGATCAAGCCATCTAAACATCACCAACACCTCTAAGCCAAGTCGCGCTCGTCACAAAGCCTAACGAGCCGAGCAAGAGCGACAGAATGATCCAACCAGCAAACTTCTCTTCATACTGGGTGAACTGATTGCTTTCAATCTTCGTCTTCTCTAGAGAGTTGATCGAATCAAAAACTTCTTCAAGCCCACCCGCTGTGGTCGCGCGAAAGTATTTGCCGCCAGTCTCTTCTGCCATTCGACCAAGTAGATCATCATTCACTTTGCTATGCATAGGCTGATAAGTCTTAAACCTCTGCCCACCTCTTTCGTGATAAACTGGCAATCTGGCCTCGCCATCACGACCTACACCAATTGTGTAGATCCTCATGCTATAGCCCTTAGCAATTTCAAGCGCTGTCTCAGGAGAAATTGTTCCGGAATTGTTTTCGCCATCCGTTAGCAATACGATAACTCTGGTTTTTGCTTCTGAATCCCTTAGCCGAGCCACGGCATTCGCGAGCGCCACGCCAATGGCCGTTCCTAACTTTAAAGCCCTCTGAGTTTGCACTTCAAATACCGACTGCTTAAGCACCTTGTAATCCAAGGTTGGGGGAACTCTTGTGTATGCCTCTCCCGAGAAAACCACCAATCCCATTCGATCTGAAAAACGCTTTTCTATAAAATCGCGAATTGTCGACTTTGCGGCCTCCAATCGGTTCTCGTAAGGGTTCATATCTTCGATCAACATGCTGTCTGAGATATCAAGAGCAAAAACAATATCAATGCCTTCAACGTTCTTCTTAGTTGTGACAGAAGAAACTTGTGGCCTAGCAAGGCCAACAATCAAAAAGCTTGCCCCTGCTAACCACATCAAACGAGCTAACCACCAAAATCTTGCTTTGAATCCGCGCGGACCTTTTAAAAAAAGCCCTGCATTTGGCCACATTACCGATGTCTTAATTTGCTTGCGCCGATACATAAGCAACCCGAGCACGACTGCTAATGGTATAAAAAGCCAAAAATACTCTGGGTTACGAAAAGTCATTTTTTCTTTGCTTCCACTATGTTTTCAGCAAAACGCATCGCCCGCTTCAAAAAATCCCTGGCAGCTTCTTGTGCCACATTTTGGCTACGTTTGAGATTTCTCACTTCTTTAATTATGATCTTAGCTTCATTCAGTAGATCAGCACTATTTGTGGCATTTTTTAACGCTTTTCGTAGCTGCCGCAATGACGCCGACGTCAGCTGCTCATCAATAGGAATCTCAAACTCGCGAATAAAAAAGTGAATGACCTCAGCGCTTATTCTGGTGTTGAGATCGGGCACCTTCTCAGAGAAATCTATTTGCCTTATAATGTTTCTTACCTGAAACGCCATTTCATCTCTTGGCTTTCTAGATGTGAGTAGTTTTTCTTTTCGAAGACGAGTTCTCTTTTTCTTTCTCAGGCGACGTAGCCAAAAACCCAAAAGAGTCGCCATCAAAAACGTTAAGCCGCCAATGAGCCACCAAACTATAAGGGGCCAATCCAAAGAAATGCCACCGTAAGGCGGATAAGGTGTTGGCGATGGCTGGTTGGGGTCAAGAACTGAGACGAACTCTATACGAAAAGGTTCAAAATCAATCTTCTGCTCCCCGACTACTAACTGGTAATCTGACAATTGATGATCTGTCGGAACATAAGATGTCACTTGAATCTCGCAGACTGAATCTGCTACTCGAATAGGTGCCAAAAGCGCGATATTCTCTGAAACTTTTATGGGTTTGCCGTCTTTTCGGCTTAACCCGACCAACTCATCCGAAGTAGCCTGAACTTCTTGGCAACTGCACCGAAAAATAGCGCGATCACCTACCGTAAATGGTCCGGCAGAATCGCCAAAAAGCTGCGGCTGGGTATCTCGATCTGGAAGCTGCCAAGTTGGCTTACAGGCGCCGATCATCTTCGCCTTCTTTTTTGAGAGTAAAATCGAACGATCGGCTCTAGCACGCCCTCGCCTGTATGAGTTTCAACCAAATCAGCCCGTGCTTTTCTAAAAACTTCTTTTCTTTCGCTGACGAGATTGGCCATTGTGTTTTTCACAAAGTCACGAACCGCTAAGCTATCTGTGTCTACCCACTGCGACTCTCCGCTCTCTGGATCTACCCACTGGATGAGCCCAAGACTCGGAGGTTCCAGCTCTAACGGATCGTTGACTGCGACACCTATTACATCGTGCTTTCGACTCAATAGCCTCAGTGACGTTTCGTGCTCTACCCCAAAGAGATCGCCGATTAAAAATATTGTCGATCTTTTTTTGCACACGCTTCTTGCGAAGTCGGTAGCCGCTTTTAAGTTTGTTTTACGAGACTGGGCCTTAAGTGTGAGCACGTCTCGAATCATTCTTTGAACTTGGGTGCGCGATTTAGAGAAGGGAGTGAACTTTTCAATGATCTCAGAGTAAAAACCAAACCCTACAACATCACGATTTTTTGTTGCTGCCAGCCCCAGAAGAGCTGCTATCTGCGCCATGGCCTCAAGTTTGAGATAATAGCGACTGCCAAAGTAACTTGACCCACTCACATCAACGAGAATTAGCACGTTCATCTCGCGCTCTTCATCAAACTTTTTAATATGAGGCCGCCCCGTGCGGGCGGTCAACGTCCATGAGATGTGGCGAACATCGTCGCCCGGAACATACTCGCGAAATTCAGAAAAGGTCATGCCTTGACCTTTAAAGCTCGTCTTGTACTCCCCGCCAAAGAGGGTGTTCACAAGTTTTCGGCTTTTCAGCTCAATGAGCTTGATCTGTTTAAGAACTTCTTGAGAAACTTCTTGTTTCACGCAATCTCGATCTCACCTAAGATTTCTGAAATCACTTCATCGACTGTCACACCTTCTGCCTCAGCTTCATAGGTTAAAATAATTCGGTGCCGAAGAACATCTTTCGCAATCGCTTTTACGTTATCGATTGTTGTAAAATCCTTACCTCGTAAAAAGGCATGGGCCAGTGCTGCACGAGTCAGATTGATTGTAGCTCGCGGAGAGCCACCAAGACTAATAAGATGAGTGAGTCTACCTAGGCCGTGCTCCGAAGGGCTTCGCGTAGCCATCACAAGCTCAACAATATATCGCTTAACCTTTTCGTCGATATAAACGCGATTCACCGCAGATCTTGCTTCAAGCAACTCCTCTTTAGAGACGACAGTCGAGATGGAAGGAGCTTGCTCTCTGCTCATGTTCTCTAAAATTTTCATCTCTTCACTTTTTGAAGGATAAGTTACTAAGAGCTTAAACATAAAGCGATCCATTTGGGCTTCTGGTAGCGGATATGTTCCTTCTTGCTCTAAAGGATTTTGAGTTGCAAGAACGAGAAACGGTGTTTCTAAAATATAGGTTGTCTCGCCAATAGTTACTTGTCTCTCTGCCATCGCCTCAAGAAGCGCACTTTGCACTTTTGCAGGAGCTCGATTGATCTCATCAGCAAGGACAATATTGGTAAAGATTGGTCCTTTTCTGGCCGTAAAGTCGCCAGTCTTTTGGTTAAAGATCATCGTACCTATCAAATCAGACGGAAGTAGGTCCGGAGTAAATTGAATTCTTTGAAACCCAAGTGAAATCGCTTTTGAGATACTCGAGATCGTGAGTGTCTTTGCTAAACCCGGAACGCCTTCTAAGAGAACGTGCCCGCCTGTTAGTAGGCCGATAAGAATGCCTTCAAGCATTTCTTTTTGGCCGATCACCACTTTTGAAACTTCACCAAGAATTCGATCGCTAAATGTTGAACTCATGTTACCACCCTAAACTGCTTAATCACTACAACCCCCAAATCTATTTACCCTGACATTTGAGTATCCCAATTAAAAACCGACCTTGCAAAATACAATTATCGCTCACTAAACTCTATAGACATGAGAACTGATCTTAAACGTTGGCGAATATTATTTCTTATAAATTTATTCTTTTTAGTTGCAGGCTACTCCTTCGCCGACAGGCAAGGCCTGCTTGCTGGTCTCATTTTGGGTTTTATTCTTACTTTTCTTGCCCTGTACCTCACTCGTGAGCAAATCCTGCGTTGGCTCGATGCAAAACCCGTCGAAGGTCAAGACAGTTGGGGACTAAGGAGCAAAGTGGCTGAGCTTGCTAAGTTGACGAAGGTCCCCGCTCCGCAAATTTATTTGAGCCAGCTCAAAACGCCATTCCTTGTTGTCGACGGGCATTCCACGAGATCGCTGATCATGGTGGTTTCGGAGCCGCTGCTTAAAAAACTGACTAAAGAAGAGAGAGATGCGGTGCTCCTGGCGGCCATGAGCTGGATTCGACAAGGCCCACTAGGGGTTTTGGATGCAGCGACAAGCCTTACTAATTTGTTTTATCTACCGGCGAGCATTGTTGATATCACTTTAGGTAATCTCATTAAGCCGTTTAACCCGCGACTAGAACAACCACTGTTTTTTCGTAAACTTGTGCAGCCAGTGATTGCCGCACTGCTTCGCATTCTCATTAGAAAGTCGCGGTATTTTGAACTAGACCGCCGAGCAGTTGAATGGGGCGCGTCATCGCTCATTTATTCTCAAGCGCTTGAAAAGCTAGAGCGTTACAAAGAGGCCATTCCGGTTGCAGCTCCAGAAAGTATTTATCATCTCTTTTTAGTAAATCCCTCTCTTTCAACATCTCGCACTCGAAGTATCCAGCCAGCACCCGAAACTTCTGAGAGAATTAAAAGTCTCATTGGGCGATATCCCGTTTGACTGAACTGCACGCCTCTTGCAATTTAAGCGGCAACTGTTACTAGCTCTAAATCTCAATAGGTAGAATTAAGTAGAATTGCTTAAAACAGAAACAAAAGGTGAAACCGCATGTCGACAGATGACAGTCAAAATCCGCTCAATCAAATTGAAGCCAACTTATCAACGTTAGCCCTTTCAATAGCCTCCTCGGCGGCGATGGCACTTGGTATGAGCCCTCACCCGGAGAGTGGCAAAACTCGCGTTGATCTGTCTATGGCGAGATTTAACATTGATCTTTTAGTTGTGCTTAAAGACAAAACAGTGGGCAACTTGTCGGCCGATGAGCAGGAACTCTTGACCCGCCTCGTCTCTGATCTACAAGTTCACTATGTTTCAAAAAAGCAGTGATAGAAGCCGTGAGTGCCTGATTTCTAAAATTGTTTCTAAGTCTCTTTATCAAACGTAAGATTTGGAGTATTTCTCAAAAGTTTTACTTTTCAACAGTTCTACAGATGTATATCTGTTTAGAATCTAACCAGACGGAGGAACAACGCTATGTTATCTCGCACTGTTAGCATAAAAACTTTTCTCACAACATCTTTGGTTTTTCTAGCTACCGCCTGCACGCTTTATTTTTCTGAGGAAGGCGCCTCTGTGCAAAGTGCGGGGCTAGAGCAGCCGGCAATGAAGTTTGGAGATCCCCTACCAGAGAATGCATTTGTTGAACTTGCGAAACATTCCAATCCAGCCGTAGTTAGCATTGCCACAGCACAGACAGTGCGTCAGGGGAGCTCACCTTATTTGAACGATCCGTACTTTCAGTTCTTCGAGCAGTTTTTTGGCCGTCCTCTTATGCCGCCTCCAGGTAGCGGAGCACCTCGAGGAGGGGCTCCTAAAGAGATGCCCCGCTCGATGGGATCTGGATTTATTATCGAAGAAGACGGTCTTATTGTGACAAACAATCACGTTGTTGACGGCGCCGATGCGATTAGAGTGCAGCTGCTTAACGACCGAGAAAAATTGATTGATGCAGAGCTGGTGGGTAGAGACCCGCTTTCTGACATCGCACTTATCAAGATTAAAGTGAAAACAAAATTGCCCGTTCTTAAGTTAGGAGAAAGCTCTAAGGTTGAAGTCGGCCAGTGGGTAGCGGCGTTTGGTAATCCTTATGGTCACACTTTTAGCGTATCAAAAGGAATTGTCTCAGCGATTGGCAGGCGGATTCAGGATCTCAACGCAGTACCGTTTATACAAACGGATGCGAGCATCAACCCTGGTAACTCAGGTGGGCCGCTTGTTAACACTAAAGGTGAAGTTATCGCCGTGAATGCCGCCATCGACGCAAGGGCGCAGGGGATTGGTTTTGCAATCCCAATCGATCATGTGAAGTCCATCCTTCCTCAGCTCAAATCGGCTGGCAAAGTGACTTACGGCTACTTAGGAGTCTACCTTGATTCCGTGACACCGGAGCTTAATGCTGCTGATGATACGATAACGGTCGATGAAGGCGCCATTTTACTCGACATCGCAAAAGAGGGCCCCGCAGACAAAGCTGGGTTGAAATCGCTCGATGTCGTGACGAGGTTTGATGGCCGGCGGGTTACGTCTGCTGCCGATCTTGCCAACATGGTCAAAACCACTCCCATCGGCAAAAAAGTAGATGTCGAGGTTGTTCGCGGCGGTAAAGCGCTAAAGAAAACTCTCACTGTTGAAGCCGCACCCGAAACTCCGCAGCAAATGCAAGGGCGAAGCCAAGGTCAAGGTCAAAGGCTTCCGCCCGGCACGGATGCGCCGTATGAACTAGGTTTTCGAGTGAAAAAACTCACGGATCAGCTGGCCAGGCAGTATGGGCTACCGGCAGGAGCGCCCCAAGGGCTTGTGATCGTGGGGGTAGCGCAGAACTCGCCAGCAGCACGCAGCGGCCTACGACCGGGTGATATTTTGCTGAGTATCAACAAAAAGAATGTTCTCTCAGAAAGTGACCTGAGGGGAGCCATCAGGCAGAGCCGAAATGTTCTAAAAATCTGGAGCAACGGCCGCATGAGCTTGGTGATTATCTAAGCTGTTTAGGTGCGAACCTTCTAAGGTGCGATGCCTAAAGTTATTGCTTGCTGAGGGGCGGCACTCACTTTATCTTGGTTGGTTCACGAACACTATTCTTACTGGGGCGTCGTCAAGCGGTAAGACCCTGGATTTTGATTCCAGTATTCGCAGGTTCGAATCCTGCCGCCCCATCCATTCCCAAATTCGAAGGGGCAACCGGTGGCTGATATTAGGTGGCATCAAAGGCTTCACAGTTTTAGTTCTGCCCTTCACCAGCTTTCTTCAGCCGTCAACATTTCGAAGCAACGCAAATTTTCAGATCTTGAAAAACAAGGTGTCATTCAAGCATTTGAGTTCACTCACGAGCTGGCTTGGAACCTGATCAAAGATTATTTTGAGTATCAGGGCAACTCGGGGATCACTGGCTCAAGAGACGCAACCCGTGAGGCATTCAAAATGGGTCTGGTTAAGGACGGCAACTCTTGGATGGAGATGATAAAAAGCCGTAACCAAACATCTCACACGTACAACCAAGGAACAGCTAACGACATCGTCAACAAAACAATTCAGCTCTATTACCCTCTCTTTTGCGATCTTCGGTCTACAATGGAAGCTTTTAAGTCAAAGTCATGAGCAAATACACCTTTGGCCTTTCAGAAGAGGCAGTTCACAAAATTAACGGGGTATTTTCGAAGCATACAAAAATCGAAAAAGCAGTCGTCTATGGCTCTCGGGCTAAGGGCAACTACAAACCAAGCTCTGATATTGATCTTGTGTTATTTGGTAGCGCGCTCACAACAACTGATCTTCTTGCCGTTGAAAATGATTTAGACGACCTACTGCTACCCTACCAAATCGATCTTTCAATTTATCACCACATAGATAACAACGACCTCATCGAGCACATCAATCGCGCCGGAAAGACTTTCTTCTCAGCGAGCTAACAACAATTAAGTTGCCAAATTTGGGAAGTTTTGATAGAGTGGTGTGTGATGTTTCGTGTGGTCGAATTTAGACTCTTCATAAATAATACATGGTTCAGCGAAGTCTGGATTGACTCACACTACGAAGAAAAGCATAGCCGATCCATCAACGACAATTTAATTCTGGAGTTGTTGAGAGCATTGAACTTAGGAAGCTATCTCCCGCAAATGATTCGTAACGACGGCTATCAGTTCTACGAAACAGATCTAACTGGAGCGACAAGCTATATCGACTTATTTGGGTGATACCACCAGATGCAAGTTACATCGGCGTAAGAAATGCCTATAGGAGATCCAAGTGAAAAAAACGACGAAGAAAGCGAAGCCAAGCAAAATCAGCAGAACGCCGCCGCCAGGATGGCCTACAGAAAGTGAATGGGTTGAGATCGACAAGAAGCTGGGGAAATCTAAGCCAACGAAGGTTCTGGCTGGTGATGCGAGTTCTGTGGACCGAGCTAAGCATGAGTTGTGCGCCCATTTTGTTCGCTATTGCCAGGAAAAGGATTTGACCCAGCGGGAATTGGCAAAGATTCTTGGCGTCAGCGAGTCACGGGTCAGCGAAATTGTCCATTACCACCACGGTCGCTTCACCATCGATAAGTTGCTGGAGCTGTTAAACATCATTAAACCAAAATTGAAGTTCAAAGTTGCCTAGTTCAAGATATTCGCTTCCTCTCTCGTTACTAGTTCTATGCCTGGAGTTTGAATCAAAAACTTACGCAAGGAGGAACCCTTCCGTGAAAACCAGATGGGACGGCAAATGGTGTATCGTATTGCACAAACCAAGGAGCCTTCCTCATGTCCCGCCCAGAATGTATTAAGCACTACAAAGAAATCCAAGAAGAAGACACGAGCTGCTATAAGGGTAGCGGAAGCGATGAGCTCCTATCGATTGGTTCACCTTTTGGCAAAGTATTCGGTCTTAATAAGCTCGGGATTCATCACGAATTGTTGCCCCCTGGCCGCCGAACATCTTGGCCACATGCCGAGTCGGATGAAGAAGAATTTGTCTACGTTATCGAAGGTGCCCCCGATGCTTGGATAAACGGGCGACTCTACAGGTTGAAGTCTGGCGACGGTGTAGGGTTTCCTTGTGGTACAGGAATCGCTCACACCATTATCAACAACACCAACGACGACGTTCGACTTCTTGTTGTTGGTGAAGCTACAAAAAAAGAAAACAAATGCTTCTATCCTCTTCACCCTCAAAGGAACGAGGAGATCAGAAAAAAAGATTTTCTTTGGGAGAACTCTCCTAAACAAGAAATGGGAGATCATGACGGCCTTCCAGATCAGCTAAGGGACCGCAAGTAGTGTATTATTCAAACCCAATAGGCTTCTCACCCAAACTCTCGGTCACAAAGTTATTTTGCCATATTTGATTGCCTCACCGATAGGAGCTCACTGGTGAAATTAATTCTTTTTAGTTTTTATTTGATTGCGCCACTCCTTTGGGTGAATGCGTCTGTCGCTACTGAAGCCCTCACAATTAATACTGAAACTCGCCTTGCCCTATTTGATAAGTTCGTTGATGAAATCGAACGTCTCGATGGCGAAGGATTGCCGCCAAGATCGAACAGGCCCGAATCTTGGCAAAAAACCATTGCTAGATTGCGATCTGAACTGGCAAATGCAAAAACAAAGTTCGAAGTCGGCCAGGTGTTCCGACGACTCGATGCCACCTACCCTAATCTTCATGCACATCTCAGCCTTGACCGTAACTATGATTTAACAAGTGTTCGACCAATTATTGCCGCTACGTTTAGGGCTGAGATCGTTAACAAAGGCCAAAAAACTTTTAAGTATATGATTTCTTCTTTAGACAAAGAGCTAGCATCCGCATTTAAAGAAAGAGATAGGCCTGGGATTGGCGATGAAGTGCTCGCGATTAACGGAACATCAATGAGTGAATGGTCTAAGCAGAATTTTTTGTTTTGTAAGTTCCCGCTGAGAGAACAGTGTGAGTCTGACATTTTTGAGCACTTCAGAAAGGAGCTTGGCGAATGGGATCGCTCCAAGCCCTTGACGTACAAACTTCGAAGAAACTCCCGCCAGTGGGAGGTGAGGATTCCGATCAAAATTCCTGTGCCAGCAAACATTCAAACTAAGAATGATTCGGGCGTCAGCAAGGAGTGCCCCGTCGAATTGGATCGTTATGCAGACTTTAAGGTGGTTCTAAAGGGATTAAACATTTGTGTCTTTGAATCAGATAAATGGCCCGGAGTTGTCATGCTTCGCATCGCAAGCTTCGCCTACTTTAAGTTGCCTAAAGAAGAGGCGATTCGTTCGCTCAAACAAGAGGTGGATCGGTTTTATGCGGAGTATTGGAAGGCAAAGGCCCCATTGACCAAAAAACTGATTGTCGATTTGATAGACAACGGTGGCGGTGACACTCCTATTCGATGGTACCAGATGTTTCTTGATCGACCTTTTCAAGAGCAATATGTGCAGTTTAAGAAGACTACCGAAATTGAAGACGCAGATATCAGAAAAAAGCTCTTTTATAATGATCATGGTCATGAGCTCTGGTTTGAAAAAATAAAAAGAAACGGCACGTTTTCAAAAACAAATAGTGGCGACTTTCTGCCCAATCACCCAGCCTTCTGCGCTGACGAAACTAAAAGTTGCGATGAAGGCTTTTACGAACCGGTCAAACATGGATTCAAAGGCCAGATGGACTTGCTTGTTAATGAACTCTGCATTTCATCCTGCACGGGGTTTGTTTGGCAGCTCAAAGATAAGCTGAAGAGTCGGGTTAGGATATTGGGGTTTCCTGATTCAGGTGACTCTACTTACGGAAGATTGCTTATAGATGTGTTTCTGACTTCAGAGGTGCCCGGTTACAAGATAGTGATATCTCCACGTCAACCTCAGTCGACTCAAAAATTGCCAAAGAATGCGCTTCTTAGGCAGCAAGTAGCGGTGACTCGGACTACCGATGAAAAAGGTAAAGTCTTTTCTGGCATTCCAGTAATGCCAGATGTATGGGTGCCTAAAAGGTATCGCCACTTCGATGACACTTGGGAAGCGACAGTATTTCAAGAGGCCCTCAAGCGATGAGAAAAGGAAGACTCAATGCTCGGCAACCAGTGGCATTTAAGTTTCTCGATTAGCCAGTCGTGTGCGCCTGCTTCCAAAAAAAAGGGGGAGGCACTCGGTCGCAGCCCCCGTAGTCCGCCGAACATCTTGTATAAATTGCCTAGAGGCAGGAGAGTCTTTGGGTATACCCGGCCAAGATGTTAAGCTCCAACGAGTCGTGGGGAAACAAATGAAATTTTTCGTGATGCTATTTCTACTATCGGTGAACTTAAGCGCGCAGACCTACCAACCTGAAGAACCGGTCTGTGAGGTTTTATTTGAAATACCGAGACCCTTCACTGATGAACAAATGCTCCTCGCCCAAAAGCAGTATGAAAGTGTCTACCGTAAGTACGCTACGAATCTGATATTCAGAGAGTCACCGAGCTATTCGCAAAAGAACTCAAGCATTTTAGAAGGATTGGTTGAATTCTTTGGAGAAAAGGAACAAAGGCTTGGCCGTATTAAATTTGAGGTACTTGTACAAAAAGACGAGCTCTCAATCTTAGACATTCGATCCGTCCTACGCGGCAGACACCTGGGCACTGCCTTTTTTGCATACGTTCTAATCAATTTTCCTCAGGTACGCACAATAAGTACCTTTTTAGCTGAAACAAATGCAGAAAAGTTCTTCACGGTTTGGAACTCGAGAAAAAATGGAACTGCACTTGAGAACTTAGGTCGGCTATATATGGACTCGATAAAGAACACTCCGGCATATAAAGCGCGTGCCGAACTCGGTTTTGATATTATAGAGCCATACAGAGACAATGAAATAGGCGCCCCTCAACTGTCACTTCGCGTGACTCGTCGGGCCCCGTGACAAGTGGGCAATCACCAGGGCGGGTGACCTCATTACTCCACTGATCGTCGCAACTTTTTTCTGAGCAAACTGCATAAGCCTCTCCAAACGGCGCGTGGCACCTAAATGAAAATGTAAAGGACAAGAAGGTGTTCCATAATGTTGAGGCTACTGCGCGGTACATACTGATTGAGGTAGCCGAATTCAAAATGGGTTTCTGATACTTTTTGCCGCAACCCCAAGAAAAATCGGTTTCGCTCCGTGAACTGATTTCCCGTCCAGTCTTCACGAGTGAGGTTAAAAAAGCACTCATCCCAAATAACCAATGAGGTACCCAGTACGTCTAGCCCTTCACCCCGCACGAGGTAACGAACTCTTCCTGCACTGTCTGAATTACGCTCCAAAAAACGTGTCTCGGCGCGAAGCCGATGAGACCAAGTCATGTTAATAAAACTTCCGTAGTGCTGGGTATGCTGCAAAGTCAGGCGATGCTCTTTCTGTCCACCCGTTTGAATGAAAGCGTAAAGGTAGCCAATCCCACTTTCAGCGCTCAGCCGCTGCAAAACACCCGTCCGATAAAGGACCTGTTGAACGCCGCCGATGTCGTGATTGAATCGAATCTGGGATTCTGCCCAAACAGAAAACCTTTCGCTCATCGGCTTATTCACAAACGTCCCAACCCAATGGCCAGTCTGATCGTCGATTTCAGCGGCAAATGCGGATTGAACAGACAACAATAGCGACAACAAAAAGATGGTAAGGTTCACTCAATTTCCCTTCTATGTGAAAGCCTAAGAGAATCAAAAATCTAGCGCCAAGACTTGGCAATCAAAAAACACGCTGCCTTCGCCTAAAATCCCATAAGCGAAACGACCAAATTAAAGAATCTAAAGATTTATGGCACACAGCGAGGTGTCATGGGGGAAGTGACGAACTCAACTCGGAGCCTCAAAGGAAAACTTCTTTTTGGTAAAGGATTTGCCGTCGTCGCTGAAGAAGTCGACAATCTGGCTATAACATGAAAATCCTCTTTTCTCTTATTCAGTTTTTACCGTTTATTACGCTGATTGCTGCAAAGGTCGGCCTTCAGTGGCGTTTACGTGGAAGGGTGATTTGAAAGTGAATGACTTAAAACAAAACGAAAAAGACTTTTGGCAAAAGTATATTGTGACACTGCCAGAGCATGAACGGCCGACCAACCCACATGTCGAAGCGCAGTTCGCTGGAAATCGTGAAATCACTGACGACCTTCTTGAGCTCTATTTGATTGGTAAGAAAACCGCTGGGAGCGGCCTCGTTGAAGACTACATTTCCTCCGGAGCCCCCCTACCAAAAGTGGGGAACTACTGGATTCTTCTTAATAGCCGAGATGAACCAGGTTGCATTTTGCGCACAGAAAGAACCATAACCCACAAGTTTAAAGATGTACCCGTCGAAATTGCCATCGCTGAGGGTGAAGGTGACTTGTCTCTTGCCTACTGGAGACATGTGCATAAAGAATTTTTCCGTCCATTTCTGTCGCGATGGAACGTTGAAAATATTGAAGAAGCAACAGTCATTACCGAATTTTTCAAGGTGGTTTACCGATGAGCGTACATGTTAGCTAGTTTTCTGTCAGCACTCACCTCCCAGAGCCGGCTTAGGCGTCGTAACCGTTGCACTCGTCTACGTTCAAGTTGTTGCGCATATATGCCCCATGCTATCTAGACAACAAATGTCTACACCAGCGCAATAGCTAACTGAATACCCTCTCATCTTCATGATGTTGCAGGTGATGGGACCTGCAAAGAATAGTCACATTCTCTGGATTGTCTTTACCTCCGTGTGAGACTGGAATGATATGATGAAAATCTAACCACCTTTTTTCGGGGCAGCGAAAACCTCGATTGTTTCTGTGAGTGCAGCGATTTCCATCTCGAAGAATTACCGTATGACGAACTTCAGCCGGAAGGTTTTTGCGATGACTTCGCTGCTCACGGTCTATCACTCTTCTTTTAAGCCTTAGTTTTACTGTTCTTGTGAACAATTGATTTTTAGCAGTTTCGATTTCGCTGTTTGAGCGCTCCATTAGATTCTTTTGCTCGCGCTGTATAGCTCTTGCCTGAGGTCTTGGGTTTACTGTTCTTAAGAACAATTGATTTGGCGACTTGCTCGAACTACTCTTAACTTCTTCTGCTTCTTCTGCTTCTACTTTTTCAGCCATTGCCTTTTCTGAAGGTCTCGATAGGCTGCTGTCGCAGCTTTTTCTTTTGGTTTTTGCCACGACCTGCTTTTCCGTGGCCCTTTGGGCTTTTCTTAAGGGGTCCGCCTTTTCTACAAAAAACTCCACGATTTGCTCAAGTGTCGCTTCGTAGTTAAGTGGCTTTTGAGTTCTTTGACACAAAATGTCTTGGGCCCTTTGAAACTTCTCATAAAGCTCCTCGCTCACACCAATCGTTAGCTTAATGCGATTTTCCTGAACCGTTCTCGCTCCTTCGTAGACGGCTTCTTTTGGGTTAACCAGAACGACTTCTTTTTCGAGCTTTTTACAGGGAAGGGTTTTACACAGCTCTATCCATCTTTGTTTGTTTTCTGGTGTGATGACGCTGACAATTTTTCTGGCCTTTGATACCGAGAACTCACCTGCTCGAATGGCTTCTTTCAGTTCAGGCACCTTTCGAGATTTTCTCATAACGCCAATGAAGCTTGCCGCTACCGAATCAGAAAGCTTCAGTGCTTCTGTGCAATATGTCCAAAGGCTTCCGTAGCCAAGGCGAAGGAAGGCCTTATGTTTTTCTACTGCGTCTAAAGCCTCGATAAGTTCTGCTTCGGCAGTTAAATACTTTGCGGTTTTTTCGACGGCATTAGTGTGAAGCTTTCTTAAAAGGATATTGTCTGATTTCATAGAGCCTTCGCTTTCGTTTCTGGTTTCGAGGCATAATACACTTGGTTTTAAAACGCTGATTTTTGGCTCTATAAAGCTCAGCAAGAGCTGCGAAAAAATTGTTCACAAAGGATGATAGCTTTGCTTAAAACAGCGACGAGAGACGCCTTATGAGCTGCTAAAACAGAAGCCAACGAGACGTCCACCTTGCAGTTCTCCCTTGAAAGAAAATGCAAAATTACCCGTCAAGCTAGAAGGCTGAGCGTCACGGATATCACATTGAAAGAGACGATGGTCTCCGAGTCTATATAGAATACTTTTATGAGCAAACGGCCCACCCTACTTAGCAAAACCAAAATCATGCGTGGGTTCAGATGCCTTAAATCCATTTATCTGACAGTTCATCACCCTGAGCTTGAGACGCCCGTTACACCCGAGCAACAGGCAGTGTTTTCACAAGGCACAAGAGTGGGTGAAGAAGCTAGAAAGAGATTCCCAGGCGGCACACTTGTAGCTAATGAACCTTGGGATTTCACAGGTTCGCTGAATCAAACAAAGCAGCTTTTAGCAGAGCAATGCACAACCATTTACGAAGCCGCCTTTACCTTCGACGGTTGCTATGCTCGGGCGGACATAATTCAGTTTTCACCAGCGACAGGCAAGTGGACAATCTTTGAAGTCAAGTCGTCGACAAGTGTAAAACGAGAACACTTTTTCGATGTAGGTCTTCAAGCATGGATTATGAAAAATAGTGGTCTACCCATCGAAAAAATTTGCATTCTTCATATGAACAGCAGTTGCAAGTATCCAAAACTTGATGACCTGTTTAAATCTGAAGACGTTACAGAAAAAGTTCAAGCAATCGGTCGCGATATTCCGATTAAGGTGAGAGCCACCCTTCAGGTTATCAAGCTAGATAAAATGCCGGAGGCTGATATCGGCCCACATTGCACGGCCCCGAATGATTGTGGCTTTAAAGATTTTTGTTGGAAAGAAAAGAATATACCAAAGATCAGCGTGCTAAACCTACCGCAAATTAAATCGCGAAAGTGGGATCTATATTCACAAGGCATTGTTCCGCTGGATGACGAAAGACTCGATGATTTGACAACATTACAGCGAAGGATTGTTAAAGTATTTAAGTCGAATGAACGCTTTTTCAACTCAAGAGGCATTAAGGAAGCACTTTCATCTTGGGTATTCCCAATTACTTTCTTGGACTTTGAGACTATTGCCCCAGCGATACCAAGATACGACAAGACTAGTCCCTATCAGCAAGTGCCGTTTCAGTTTAGTGCTCATATTTGGCCGTCACCCCAATCTAAACCTACTCACAAAGAGTATCTTCACACTGAAAAAACTGATCCCAGGCCACAACTGATTCCAAAGCTTATTGATGCTTGTGGCAATACAGGTTCCATTGTCGCTTACTACAGTCAGTTTGAATCAAATAGAATTTCGGAGTTAGCTAAATACTCTGCGACCCACAAAATAGAATTGAATTCGCTCTTACCAAGAATTGTCGACCCGTTACCTGTTATACGAAATAATATCTATGACAATGCTTTCGAATGTTCGTTTAGTCTAAAAAAAGTGGCTCCTGCTATTCTGGGTCAACACCACTCATACAGCGGTATGGAAGTGGCCAACGGCACAGAGGCACAAATGGCCTTTGAAGAGATCATATCTTGCGATACCCTCTCAGAACGGAAAGAGGAATTGATTCTAGCTTCTCTTGAGTACTGTAAGAAAGACACCTTGGTGATGGTCGAGCTCGTGCAATGGCTTTTCAATAAAACGGGCTTGTTGTCAGACGATTAAGGATAAAATATGAGCACATTTGTTGTCCGAAAAAATAATATTAAGTACGAAGCCGGTGACTTGAGCGATGGCCGATTTCATAGGCTCTCAACGCCAACTCCACTTCAGAAAGAGATGAGCCACAATATCCTGCTCCTTTAAAGCCACTACCGGCATGACAAACCCAGAAACTTGAAGTATCGCAGGTCACTGTTAAGGTGTTTTTTTGGAGGGGCCGTGCAGTTTCAAGTCATTTTCAGCTTCATTTTGGTCATTTTCGGGCTGACTACGGCGGATGCGTCTCACTCTCCTTTACCTCTTCAATCAGAGATCGAGCGCCGTGCTGTCGCCTACTTTGTCGAGAACTCTCATCCACTTACGGGTTTAACTCTTGATAAGGCCAATAATCTCGCCGGGCCTCCGCAAGTAGATCACGTCGCGTCCATAGCCGCTACCGGGTTCAGCCTAGCTGTGCAAGCCAATGCTGCGGCTCGAGGTCTTTTAGACTGGGAGTCTACCTACCGCTATGTTGAGAAAACTCTGCTATTTGCATCAACAAAACTTTTGAGACGAAATGGCTGGTTCTATCACTTCGTAGACTGGAAGACCGGTCAAAGAGAATTCACGTCGGAAATTTCTACTATCGATACATCTCTTTTTATAGCCGGCGCACTTTACGCAGGTAAGGTGTTCAAGAACACGAAAGCTTCTCACCTTGCAAATGAGCTTTACGCGAATTTGGATTTTTACGACTTTCTGACAGACGGCGGACAAGAGCCAAACAAACTAACCTTGAGTATGGGCTATCTCCCAGAATGTGGTTACATCACAACCCAATGGGATATGTATGCCGAACAAATGATTCTTTTGATTTTAGGGCTTGGACATCCGCAAAATCCGCTGCCTCCAGAAGCATGGTTGGCCTTTAGCCGAACAACAAAAAATGAGTTGATGGGATTAGATCAAGCCTTGTTTGTTCATCAGTACTCCCAATTGTTTTTGGATTTACGCGATTTTAAAGATGCCTATGGCGAAAACTATTTTGACAACAGTAGATCCTTAAGTTTGCTGCAGAGGAATATTGCACGACACGATGAAACTTTTAAAACTTACAAAGCCGGATACTGGGGCTTTAGCGCCGGCTTGGCACCTTTAGGGTATGAAGTGGCTCACGCAAAACATTACAGAAGCACAGCTTGTGTCAGTTGTGTTCTTGCCTCCGTGATGTTTGCTCCGCGAGAGGTCTTTGGTGATCTTCGTCTTTGGTTAAAAAATGGGGCCTCTGCGCCGGGGGCATCTCCTTTGTGGAGTTCTCCTCTATCTGCATTTCCTCTGTGGGCCTCTCGTGTTTCCTCTTCCCTATGGGGGCGATATGGACTCACTGACAGCGTAGACATAGACAATCAGTGGATTTCTGATCTGGTACTAGGAATCACTGTTGGGCCTTCCTACTTGAGTTTTGCCAACCTCAAAGCGGAAACATCTATTTGGAAACATTTTATGGAGATTCCTCCCGTAAAAGAGGGTTTAGTAAAAGCAGCTAAAGCCTCACTTGAAGACTTGCCGAAATTAAAACCCCGCCGACAAAGTACGAGGTCACAATGTTACGTTCAACATTCCAATTCTGCCAAGTAGCGCTTCTTTTACTGAGCTCCGGCGCTCCTATCGCAGCCCTTAGTGATCAAAAAATGAATCGCTTCATCGATCAGTTGATGTCACAGATGACGTTAGAAGAAAAGATCGGTCAGATGACTCAGTATTCAGCAAACATGGCTCAAACTGGTGTTAACCTGCCTCAAAACTACGAGCGTGAAGTGCTTCGCGGCAGAGTTGGTTCGATTTTCAATGCTTACACCCCTGAGTTTACCTTGAAGATGCAGCGTTTGGCTGTCGAGCAAACTCGTTTGAAAATCCCACTTCTCTACGGGTTTGATGTTGTTCACGGGCATCGCACGGTCTTTCCAATCCCGTTGGCAGAAAGTTCATCGTGGGATTTACACCTCATGCAAGCCACCGCTCGTATAGCCGCCGCTGAGGCTGCTGCGGACGGTTTACATTGGACATTTGCCCCTATGGTAGATGTGGCTCGCGATCCTCGGTGGGGCCGCGTGTCTGAAAGTACAGGCGAAGACCCATGGTTGAATTCTTTAATAGCTGCAGCTCGTGTGCGGGGATTTCAAGGTGAAGTTCTTTCTGATCCCACACGAGTCATGGCCTGTGTAAAACACTTTGCCGCCTATGGAGCCGCAGAAGGCGGTCGCGACTACAATGTCGTCGATATTAGCAAACGAGAACTTTTTGAAACTTACCTTCCACCGTTCTTAGCTGCAATCAAAGCTGGAGTCGGATCTCTGATGACGGCCTTCAATGACATTTCTGGTGTGCCCGCAACAGCTGATGGATGGCTGCTGCGAGACATCTTGCGTGATAGGTGGGGTTTCACGGGCTTCGTGGTAAGTGACTACACAGCGATTCCCGAGTTGATCCCACATGGTGTTGCCTCCAATTTAGAACACGCCGCCGAACTTGCGATCAATGCTGGTGTTGACATGGAGATGCAGGGAAGCACCTACATCGATCATGTAGAAAACTTGATTCGATCCGGAAGAGTTAATGTGAAAACCGTCGACGAAGCTGTCAGACGTCTCCTTGCCGCAAAATACAAGCTGGGTCTTTTTGATGATCCCTATCGTAACGTGAGCAAAGAGAGAGCGGCCCGGGTTCTGATGGCACCCACACATCTACAAGTCGCACGCCAGATGGCTCGTAAATCAATAGTGCTTTTAAAAAATGACAAACAAGTACTACCAATTAAAGCAGGTGAAAAAATCGCTCTCATTGGCCCCTTAGCTGATCGAAAAAGAGACATGATAGGTAACTGGTCAGGTGCCGGAGATTGGCGTATCGCAGTTTCTTTAAGGGACGGGCTATCTGAAGCTTACGGTTCAAAAAGATTAAACTATGCGAGGGGCTCAAACATTTTAGAGGATCGCGACTTGTTGGCCTTTCTTAACCAACATGGGGGTGAGATTGATATCGATCCACGCTCGCCCGCAGAAATGATTCGTGAAGCCGTTTCGGTGGCGAAACGTTCAGATGTGATTGTTGTGGCTTTAGGAGAAACTCAGGGCATGAGCGGCGAGGCCGCCTCTCGCACGCAAATCCGCGTGCCCGAGAATCAGCTTTTGCTCCTTCGTGCTCTTCGCACCTTGAACAAACCGATCGTTCTTGTGCTTATGAATGGTCGACCCTTGGTTTTAGAAGAAGAATCCCAGCTGGCCGACGCGATTCTTGAAACATGGTTTTTAGGAACGCAGGGTGGTCATGCTATCGCCGACATTTTGCTCGGTAGAGAAAATCCGTCCGGAAAACTCACCATGAGTTTCCCAAGAGATGAAGGTCAGATTCCGGTTTATTATTCGCACAGAAATACAGGACGGCCACAATTAAGTGGTGGCGACAGATGGGTGTCTCGCTATATTGATTCTGCTAACGAGCCCCTTTACCCATTCGGCTGGGGTTTAAGTTATACTCAGTTTGAGTACTCTGATTTGCAGTTGAGTGCTGGAGCAATCAAACCCGATCAGAAGCTTGTTGTTAATGTCACTGTTTCTAATGCAGGCTCGCGTGCCGGCGAAGAAACTGTTCAGCTTTATATTCGAGATCTGGTGGGTTCGATAACTCGTCCGCTGAAACAACTACGCGGTTTTAAAAAGGTGTATCTGGAGGCTGGCAAGAGCCAGACCGTACAATTCGAACTTACTCTTGAGGACTTAAAATTTTACAATCGAAAGCTCACATTTGCTGCTGAGCCTGGCGACTTCGAAGTCATGGTGGGAGGAAATTCTAAGGAATTCCTGAAATCTAACTTTCGACTCACCGACTGACGCTTCTATCACAACCTGCTCGAGATAAAAGGATCGCGGAGCATGGCCGCGCGTGCACCCAAAAAAGGCAAAAGGCCCCCTACAGCCAGTACTCCCAACAGTAGACTTCACCAGCAACAAAATAGGGAGGGCGACGGTTAGCCAAACCACCAACATGAATGTTGGAGTCTACTTGCTTACGGACTTCATCTATCGAGGCTCCTTGATTTACAATCTGAGATGAAGAGTCGACGTGATCAAAAAATATTCGAGCAGTTTCTTGTTCGACAAACATATCTCTCATGATCGACGATTTAAATGTTCGGATCTTTTTACAAGCAAAGTCCGTCTCTTCATGAGTCCAACGGTCTAAACTACGTAAAGTAGAGAGCTCATTTTTCAAGTTCAACCTTCCTCGAAAGGAGTTTTGAATCCACTTTGACCATGAAACATCGCCTTCTTGAATTGCAATCTGGGTCTTTGAGATTCTTTCAGTTACTAAGAATTGCACCTGAGCCAGAAAGTAAAGATAAGCCTCTAATACAAAGCTCGTGTATATCGGAGAAATAGGTGGCCTTGCTCCAACCTGATTGAAAAGCCCGGGAATTGTGGATTCAGATTGGTTTATAGGCTCTATCTCACCTTTCAAGAGGCGACTCGACATTTTAGATCTTAACTGTTTGATCGCAGAGATCGAGTTTCGTATATCGCGAAGGCCACCAAAACTCACTGGCACTGCTGGAACTGGAAAATCCATGTCTCGAAGAACCAAATGCCTTCGCATTTTTTCGAACACACTTTTGTTCAGCCTATCGACTCTGTTAGCAAATGAATTGGTTGTCAGAGATTTCCCGCGGTACAAAACAGAAAAAGAATGACGATATTGCATGAGTTTATCAGAGTACAAATCGTCATATTCGGGGTTTGTTATTTTCGCACTGATAGGAATTCCGGAAATTAATTCTGAATATTTTTTTTGAGCATTCTCAGCTGCATAGTCTTCCAACTTTTCTTGGGAAACCTTCGCCAGTTCGTAAAGTCCAGTTGATGCGCTTGATAGGCTCCTGGTTGCCAAGCCAGACACAATGCCAACTATAGTAGTAAATAAAATTAAATGCCTTGAAACCGTCATGTATCTTTACCTCTAGACAAGATGTGATTGTGAAACCCAATTGTATCACCATACGACAGAATCAAAGAAATAATTCAGTCGCCACCCTATTCATTGAAAAAACGAAAACGTGAGTGCCGCAAAAACGCCCAGATCCACCCCCTGGGCGAGCCAATCTATGCCCTACCCAAAATTCACCTATTTATTGTTCGCTTAGATGATGCGAAATTAGCCGGCTACGGTAGCAGGCCGCGACTCCCAAGCACTCGCATTCGACGATTCCAATATGCAAATTCCTCTTCGTCTCTTCGTCGCAGTATTTGCTGGCGGTATTTGCCGTAGTCGTAGGCCTCGCGGCTGTCTCTATCGTGTGGGCCATCGTAGTCAAAACTAAGGCGTCCGCTGCCCGGACGTCGATAGTGGCTACCCGGTTCGTTTGGCATTTTCGACTCCATTTTTTGTGCACGGCTCACTCTAAGGATGGCCGCTTTCTCACTTTGTCTTATGCAATGATGTACTTACAGTTGCGGCTATTATCGCACCGCTAAACATTTTCTCAATCGATGTTTTTAGAGAATGTTGCCATTTCAATGTGTTTCACTGTATGTTTCGCTGTATATCTCACCGTGTATTCTCTATGTAGCAAACCAAAGAAAATAGATTCACTTTTTAACATATCAATTTTGGGGCAGATTGCCCCAATACAAGTGTTGAGATGGTTTCGCTCCCTGTTTACACCTTGCTTAACCGGTGCATTCTAGCGTTGATCAACCTTTTCGCAAAAACGACTAAAAGAATCCAAACAACTAGTCCAGAAATTAAGTACGCAACTCCTTCAATGTTGGGTTTAATAAACACCTGCATAAGAGAATCTCCAACCAAACCTTTGGCGATTAATCCCGGCAAAAGGCCCATAAAGCTGCCCAACATAAAATCCACAAATTTGATCGAAACTATTCCTGCCGCTAAATTTACAAGGCTATACGGCGCTATGGGCGTAAGCCGAATCATGGCAACCCCAAACACTCCTTTGTTTTTTAGTTTCATTGTGGCCTTGCGGATGCGTTCGCCAAAATACTTTCGAATGTTGCTCAATCCGAGGTAATGACCAACACCGAAAAGAAGTGCCGCGCTCAGCAGGGCACCCACCATAGCGTAGATGGTCCCACGTAAAGCGCCAAAGACGGCCGTCGTAGCTAACGAAAGAATCGTCATCGGAAAGAAAGTAAGCCCTCCGATCAAGTAGAGACTGCATACAACAAGAAAGGAAGCTGGCATTTCTCGGGCTCCCTCGAGAAAACTAATAAGTGTCGTGTTTGAAAACCACTGTGCATTACTTAATGATACCAAAAGAATAATCAACACAACTAAAAACGACCCTGCAAAGATAGCTAGTTTGCGCCTTGAAGGATTTCGCAGCATGCCACTTGAGGACAACCGTTTCATGAGTCTTCTAGGCAAAAATGGCCTCTTAGGGTCTACTATCAAATTCATGAACCCCCCAAGCTTCTGATGGGTATAGCGATGATCTTTTAGAACTGCTAGTGACCAGTGTCCATATGGTTTAGCTTTCAGGAGTCTTCTCAAACGGTGCCCGTTCTCAATAATTTTCTGAACTCTTTGGGCAGGGATTCCGCTGTGTTCTGCAATCAAGGCGTTTCGAATTTTTCGAATACCCATGCGGTGTGAATCGCTATCAGCAATCAGCACTATGTCACACTCCGTATCTAGCTGAAGAGAACGATTGGTAATATTAGATGAGTTCACACACAAATATTGGTCATCAATTACCATGACTTTGGAGTGAATCCGCTTATAGAAAGGCTTCTCCCCACGACTTACGTGAAAGAGGGGGGCACACATTATTACTTGTTCCTTTTTTATTCCAACTTCGAGAATCCTTTCGAACTCAATACGCGCAGTCCATAGAGCTTCACCTTCGAGCATACCCTCAGGCTCAAACGAACTGACAATAGCTGCTCTGAGGTTCCGCTTGTTTCTCAGCTGCTGGTTCAACTGCCGTGCAATGTCCTTTGAGGTCAAATACTGGTTTTCTAAGTACAAAAATTCTTCAGCAGAAGTGATTAGATCGAGATACATATGAAGTATTTCTTCAATGCGTTTCGCATCTCCGATAGCAGGTGATGTCCTTGCTATCGCTACAGGCACGTCTTTAAAGTCTGGAGTACAAAAGTCGACCATCGAGATATGTTGCTGCTCATCTGGTTTTAGTTGGTCCGTCTTTATTTCGTAACCGGCGGCTCTCACCCAGCGTTCACAGGCGATCTTTGTCAAATCGCCGACTATCGGCCCTTCTAGCATAATTTGAACGTCATGAAACGGCCCGTAGTTGCCGCGCTCGTCGTGCCTCTCTGGCTCAATGATTTTGTGTTCTTGGGAATCCCAACGACCCGCTGCTACATCGCCGCCACCTGAGAAGGCTAGTGTATTGTCAATAATGATGATCTTTTGGTGGTGGGCACCCCCAATAGGAATACAGTCGTCTGCGCAAATGTGAACGTTTTCCGGAGTGGAGATCTCCCACAAATGTTGAGCTGCGATCTCCCGCTGAAAAGAAAACATGATTGAAGAGTCCCACCTAAGCAGATAGATAAGCATGCTCGCATTCTCACGAGCTTTGTGAGCGAGCAACTCACCTAAAACTGAAGGATAGGGGCTTTCGAACTCTTTGCGACCTCGTATCAGTCTCACTCTCCTGTCGATATCCCAGCCAACAATAATAATGCTCTTCTTTGCACGACAGATTGCTTCATGCAGTGATTCGTAAAAAGCTTCGCAGTCTATAAGAATTTTTGCATGCGTAGCCATGCCCTGTTTCCAGCAGTTCTTGCCGGGTCTAATTTTTGATTCAAAATGCATTAACTACCACCACAGATTCTTCTGCCATCGGAGTTGGCAGCCTGTCAGAACGTAAATAGAGAGTGAACTGACCACTTAACATCAAAAAGCCTGCCATACTAATTGAAGCAAGGGGCAGACTCTAGACCCGAATGGGTTTTTTTGCCCCAATTCCAAAAGTGTCAAAGAGCTTCACAGTAAAGTTGCTTAAAACTGTAAGCTCCGTTGACAGGCACTTTTTCTTCATAGAGACGGCTATGCAAAATAGATGCTACTAATTATCGTTGCTCCAACACGAGCCTTGTTGCGGGAACTTTTAACATCAGAAGTCCTGACCCAATTTTAGACTGCCTCTAAAGATTACTCGCCAAACGTCGATGAGTGACGTACTGCCTAAACTTTTGCACGTTCATTCAATAAAACTTCTAAATTATTTGGATCTTAAGCGATGAACTGGCTCAGATTTTCGGTGCTGATCCTCTTAAACACTTTGTTGGTTTCATGTTCAAAGTTTGGGGCACAGTACGCTTTAGCTCCCGAGCAGAATACGTTTCGACAGTCAGCAACAGCCGTCTCAAACAAACTTGATATCTTATGGGTTGTCGACAATTCAAGTTCTATGGGAGACGATCAACAGAACCTCGCGAACAACTTTAAGTCTTTTATTTCATCGTTTGTATTGAAAAAGTACGACTTTCAATTGGCAGTTGTGCCAACTGACAGCTACAAAGGTGCATTTCTGGGTAATCCCGACACTGCAAGATTCCGGGGTAAAGACGGTACCACAAGCCCCGCAGTTTCCGTAATTACACCTCTGTTCGAAAATGCCATTGAGATCTTTCAAGATAATGTCCTACAAGGTGCTATGGGCTCTGGGGATGAAAGAGCCTTTCAGAGCATGCATTACTCATTATCTAGTGACCTCAATAGTGGTTTCGTTCGCGAGAACTCCTTTTTAGCCATCATTATTGTCAGTGATGAAGACGACTTTTCACATGACTCCTCGGAGGCGGTAGCAGAATACGACAATCCCAATTTGCATAGCATAAGCCAATATGTTTCTTTCCTCTCAGACTTGACCGGCAGCACTCCGTCGATAAGAAGGTTTAGTGTATCCGCTATGGCGATATTTGATGAATCATGCCTTGGCGCCAACGAGTACGGATACCTCGGTATCCGGTACAAAGAAATGATCGATGCAACCGGCGGAATCTTGGGTTCTATATGCGATGACTTTTCGTCAACGCTCAATGCGATTCAAAATCGCATTGCAGAACTTTCTACACAGTTTTACTTAAGTCGAGAGCCCCGACAGGAATCTATCGTTGTAGCGGTAGACGGCACCCCAGTTCCAAGAGACCTACTAAATGGTTGGTCGTATAGTTCGGAGTCAAATAGCATAGTTTTTCACGGAAGCTATATTCCCGCACAAGATTCAATCATAAAGGTTAACTTTGACCCCTTAGCGGCCAAATAGACGAGGTTGCTATACTTTCAGGGTTTGGATGCACTCCGAATGAATATCCTAGGCTGGGAGTTCGCTACCTTGAAGGCGTAACCATTTTGCCGAAAATTGTAAAACTTTTTAGCAATGGCGATATTCCTTCACAATTCCTTCGAGCCCAATTTAAACAAATTGGATTTTTTCTCAAACCTGTTAGTCTAATGCCGCATGATAAAATCAGAGACCGCTTCTATTATGAAATACAGAGCTCTGTTAGCTGACGACGAAGCGAGCGCACACATAACTGAGCGGGCCTTAAACTCTATACAGGGCATACACTACGAACTCGTTAAATTGAAGTCTTTCGAGGAGCTCGTTGCATTCGCTAGCGGAGATGGATTGCCACGCGATATTCTGCTTTTAAGTACCTCATGGCTGAATAGAAGCTGCATAGATATTTTGAAAGACTTGCGCGCAAGAAGCTCCAGTCTACCTGTCATTGTAATCGCTGAAGAAGAGAACCTCTCTCTTGACTGTTTAGTTATGGAGTGCGGAGCCAGCGACTATTTGGTGAAAGACAACCACTACCCGCAGGTTCTAGAGCGTTCGATCCGTTATTCAGTCGAGTGTAGCCGAAAAATGCTCTTTGCTAGCCGAAAGCTGAGGCAAGAAGTCGCCACGTCTCGACTCGCAGCTTTGAATTATGCCACGAACAAACTAATACAGGAAATCGATGACCCACTTTCTTCCATACAGGGATATGCAATTGCCGTCCAGACAGCAGCTCAGGCAAAAATCGTAAACCGAGATAAGGTTACCTCAGGAGCTGATGGCATTCTACAAATGACTTCTCGGATTGAGTCCGCAGGCGCCCGCGCTCGAGAAAGACACGCATTTTCTTCGCGCCGACCACTTCATAACACCAGCCTCTCTGAGCTCGTCGCGAGAGCTGTTGAGCAATGCAGGGACTCTATTTCAGAAAACAACATTGAGATATATCATGAGATTGATCGTGACATATTTGTTGAGTGTGAGGCTGTAGAGATCTCACAGGCTATTGTGAATCTCCTACTGAAATCTTGCCACGCTCTCGAACGCCATGAAGAGCGATGGATTAAAATTTCTGCAAAAGAAATTAACGACGAATGTTTGAATCTCATTATCTCCTATAGCAGTAAAAGTAATCTCTACCTCGAGAAAACGAACAGAGAAGAAATCTTTGCGGATTCCAACGAAAAATCTAACGAGGCCGGCGTGGGAGTAGAAGTTTCGAAGGAGATTCTACAGCTAAACGGCGGCGACCTTTTGTTAGATAGCGACACTCCCAATATGCAGTACATAGTGCGACTTCCGCTTAAGCGATCAAAAGCAAAAACGCATTTTGATATTTTTGTTATAGATGACGAAATGAGCATTGGTGAGCTCTTTCAAGAGGAAATTGCAAGGCGAGGTCACGTTGCGAAAACTGAGACCAATCCCGAAGTCGCATTGGCGCATCTTCAACACTTCGACTATGATGCTGTGATTTGCGACATACATATGGATCACCTCAGCGGAATTGAGCTTGCTGAAAAAGTTCGATTGGCTTCGAAGGCCTCACCGCGCTTCGTATTTATCTCAGGGTTTGTCGACTCGGGTATTAAAATTGAAATCGCGAAACTTGGAAAGCCTCTTGTATTTGAGAAGCCATTTAGCATTCGTGAAGTTGTAGACCAAACGCTTCATCTGTTAGAAACAACCGAACAGTTAACATAACTTTCTACTGTTTAATTTAGTTCCGTCATATTCGCCGTGTATATGTCTTGGCTCAGAGGACATTCTCACCTTGATCTGGCAAATCAGACTCGCGTGCCTGGCGATTGAGTTCTGAAACCTCTGCGCGTACTTCATCAAGGCGAGGGGCCTTACCCCCCAGCACCGCTTTGATGCCTGGTCCTTTCTGCGGAGTCGAATCGCGTCTAATGGGTAACTGGTTGGTAAATACGATTTCTCTCTGCGCATCCGGAAAGTGAAAGCCCTCTGCGAGAAGACGATTCTTAACCTCTAGCTGCAAATGGCTTGTGACCTTAAAAGTGCTGACTTCACGAACATTGAGCCAGTAGTAAACCCGTAAGTTGATCGCAGAACCGCCTAGCTCATCTACCAAAACCCAGGGTTCCGGATCCTTTAGCACGAACGGGCTCTCGGCCAATAACTCCAAGACAGCTTCTTGTGCGGCCTCTATCGAATCACAAAAATCGAGGCCAAACACGAAATCACAACGCATTTTCGCATTCGCTGTTCTGTTTAAAATTGTGCTCCTGTAAACCAAACTGTTTGGCATCAGTACGTGATTGCCTGCGAAATCAATAATCAAAGTCGAGCGCGAGGTCACCTTTTGAACAATCCCTTCGTACTCGCCGATACTGACCCAATCACTTGGACGAAAAGGTTTTTTGATACTCAGAAGAATGCTTGCCACGTAGTCTTCAACGCTGTTTTTTAGGCCCAAGCCTAGCGCGAGACCCAAAAGTCCCGTACCGCCCAAAACTGTGAAAGCCAAACCTGCCAAGCCAGAAATTTTCAAAGCTAGATAAAGTCCTAAAAAGAATACTGGCACTGCAAGCACTTTTGCTGTTGCGTTCAACAGCAGCGGACTAGTAATTCTTTTCGAGAGCGTTCGACGGAATCCAAAAGACGCCAGAAAGAACAACAGCATAGCAATCGCCAGCACAGTTAGAGACAATACAATGGTCGGAAGGCGACGCATGAAGGCCGCACTGAATCCCTCAATCTCCTCACGAGCGGGTGCAAGGTCTAATATCCCCTTTGGGCGGCTGGTGATTTGATTCTGCACAGCTACTACTCCATCCATGCGCCCAGCTAAGTCTTTAGCCCACTCGATCTGCCGTTCTTCCTCTACAAGACCCGATAAAATAGCGACGCCCGAGACCACCGTGATTGTCACCTCCTCATAGGAACCAACAGCGGCAAGTATGTCCGCTAGACGACGTTGAATCTTCTTGTCAGAAATGACCTCTTCAACAGCTATCGGCTGCGGGTCAGAGTCCGCAGGCGACGGTGGTTCTTCAGCCAATGCCACCGAGCAAAAAACTGCAAAGATAAAAACCCGAATTAAAGGCCCAGTTCTATTCATATGCCCGGTTGCTGCAACTGTCAGTCCAAGTGTTCTTTGAAACAGAAGTTTCATCTGGCTCTGTCGAAGTGGCTGTTCTGGCCTTTTATAAGAGAACATGTTTGTTTATAGCTGGATTCGGTCGATATTTAGTGGTGAACTGGAGGCAAAATGCCCGGCTTAGCGAGAAGTATTTGGGCTATCCGAATCCATCTCAAAGAGATTGAATTTACCCGGTGGCAAGGATGTCTCGACAGGAAATCCACAGCACCGTGAAGGGACTTTGAATGGGAAGGAATAACGTACGCGGACCTCTTCTCGATCATCTTGATGAGATCGAAGCAATGTGTACGACGAAAGATCCCACCCTTAAAGAGATCTTTGAGGTGTTTGGCCCTGACGGTCATTACGTTTTGATTACTTTCTTAACCATCCCCTTCCTTCAACCAATTCCACTGCCCGGGCTCTCTACGCCTTTTGGTTTCTTAATTGCGGCGGTGACCGTTCTCGCTTATTTGAAGAAATCGCCGTGGCTACCAAAGAGATGGGCTCACAGGAAAATTTCCGCACGCACCGTGTGTCGAATTGCGGAAAGTTCTGAGAGGGTTTTCGAGAAGTTGACTCCAGTTCTTCATCCTCGATGGAGGTTCTTGTTTAAGGGACCATTTCGGACAATTAGTGCGGCACTCTTGATCATAAATGCTATTCTGCTTGCGTTGCCTCTACCAATTCCGCTCTCCAATGCGCTGCCCGCGTGGATGATTGCATTTCAAGCGCTGGCTCATCTTGAGGATGATGGGCTTTTCGTTATTTTATCGTATGTGCAGACAGCAATATGTTTTATTTATTTCGGAATACTTGCATTTGGAGCGGGCTCCGGATTTAATTTTCTTGAGACAAAGGGATTTTTTTGAACTGGTTTCAGACATTCTTACTTGGAATTGTTCAAGCGCCTGCAAGCATTCCATTTATGCAAAGAAGTGTAGTACGGTCGAAAGAGAAAACAACGTCAGCCGGCCATCAATGCAATCTAGATGAATCGACTCCAATTAAACGCCCGCGCTCCAATTTGTTCCTTCTGACTGGGAGATTTGAGCGGGAAGGATAACGTAGAAAGTGGATCCCTTGCCTAGAGTACTTTCAACCCTTAGCTCGCCTCCGTGTAATTCGATGATTCGCCGGCTGGTAGATAGTCCCAAACCAATACCTAAAATAGTATGCTTAGATGCTTTAGACCTATGAAACGGTTTAAAAATGTTTTTGAGATCATCTGGGCATACCCCCATTCCTTGATCTGTAATTGATAACACAAACTGAGTTTTCTCTTCCCGCACTTTTATAGTCACAGTTCCACCCTTAGGTGAGTACTTAATTGCGTTAGAAATGAGATTGTTCATTACCTGAGACAGGCGCCCTCGGTCACACATGCAAATAAGTGGGTTTTTCGGCATTTCAAAATAGATTTTATGTAGACCAGAATCCGTTTGGTATAGTTCAACTGCGTCACTGATCAAAGAACTTATATCCTGTAAGGAAAGCTCAATATCCATTTCCCCGGCCTCAATGCGGGCAGTATCAAGCAGGTCACCAACAAGGCGATCTAAGTGTTTTGCTTGGCGGAAGATGATTTCAGCAACTCCTCGTTCTTTTCCTTGGCACAAGCCCCTAAGTAAATGGGAACCCATAGACATTGCGTTAATTGGGTTACGAAGATCATGAGCGATCGAGGCAATAAAACGAAGTTGGTCGGTGCGACTTTTTTCTAAGCGCTCGGTCATAGAATTAAAGGCGTTGGCGATCTCCCGAATCTCCTTAACGCCTTTGGATTTGGCAAGCACACTGTCATTCCCAGTACGATAATGCGAAAAAAGTTTGTTCAAGTTTACCAGAGGTCGAGTTACAGCGGAGACGGTGGCAATAACGAGGCTAAGAAGAATCAAACTACCAATGGTAAGCAGCATGAACACCATACGCCCCGACGCTATATTTTGCTTACTAGTGCTGGCTACCAGGTCCCGCATTTGTGAAGCATTGATCTCAATTATATTGTCGATAGCAGAGATGGCAGAATCTACTTTTTCACTAATTTTACTATATTTTTCGACCGGTGATAAATCGGAATTTTGACTCTCATCTTTTGCTCTGAAATAATCGGCTATTTTTTCCTTTACCTCTTTCAGCATCACAGATTCTTTTTCGTTATCTACAAGTTGGTCTGAGCTCACCATAAGGTTAACTAATGCGGTTTGGTGTACTTTGCTAATCTCCAGTCGGGAGGGGTCTTTGTGGAGCGCGTAAAGAAAAACGTTTCTATTGTAGATCAACAGATGACTCTTAATTTCTTTTGATACCCGAATGCTTTCTCCCGCGCGCGCAAGGTTCGCTGCCTCTAGCACAAGCAGATCTGAAGTACTTATCAACAAAATTGCCATACCGGCGAATACCGCCAGAATGAGCGCTGTGAAAACTGTAAGTGCAGTTTTTATTTTCATGGGCAAAAATCTCCATTTGCTCTTAAGTGACGGACCGTTCGCTCTAGTTTGAACTTATCAAATAGCTAAAGCCCAAGGACCAAAAACAGAGATAAACACAGTAAGGTGGATGCCTTTCTCAGATTCAAGTAGTGGCTGTAAGGTCGCTCGTTTTGAAGTCAGCATTTTAACCTCCGTAGGTTAGGTGATTAGCTCCCTACCACCACATGAACTATAATACGAAAGATTTATGAATAGTTAAAATAGATAAAAATGCTGTCTTGTATCGCCACGAACTATACACTAAAAAACTCAACAAAGCCGGGGTCAAAATCTCTTGCAGCAGCAGGAGAAATTTGAAGTTTTTAAGCAGGAATACAGGTACGAGCGCCCGCACCCGGATCTCGAAATGCAATATCCAAACGATCGGTATGGGGCCTCCGAAAGATCCTACCGAGACCCTTCCAGATGTTGAATATCCACTTCGCGACAAGACGATCACGGTCACTCAATGTGGTCGAATCTGCGTGGGCAGACGAAAAATTAATTTTAGTCGAGTCTTTGCTGGTCAAAGTGTCGGCGTGAGGCAAGTTGATGATAGGATCTGGATGGTGAGTTTTATGGATTATGACTTGGGATACTTTGATGACGAATCAAATTGCGTCGAAGCCGGCGAAAACCCCTTCGGCGCGAAAGTGTTACCTATGTCTTCGGTACAATCTGTAACCTATGTGTCCGGTCAGGACCTTGTTGTGGTACTTGGTGGAGCAAGTCCGACAATAGGCAACTCTCTCAACCTCACGAAATCATTGAACTCCCGTTCTCCTATAAGGTCAACAAGATTGAGAAATTGACCGCGTTTTACGAGTCCGGGCTCTCACTTGGGGAGATATCAAAACGGACCGGAATGCCAAAAGGAACGGTTCGCAAGACCCTTATAGAGGGCGGCACCGCCATACGATCTTTCCGTAGAAACCACGAACCAATTTCAAACTCACCAAATGTCATGCGCGCCGGAAACACTCCTTTTGGCTATTGCTACCTGGATGGAAAACTTGTTGTGGACGCGCGTGAACGTCAAACGGTCCTCGATATGTGGAGAATGTGGCAAGGGGGACATTCGTTTCGATCCATCGCTCGAACATTGAATGAGCACAAAATTTCCACTCGGTTCGGCAAAAGTTGGAAACATGAAGTCGTGAAACAAATTTTAAAACGCCATGAGGCAGAAAAGGGAATTACTAATGGGATTAAATAGAGCAATTCAAGTAGCCGCGCTTTTGGCAATCCTGGCCGCATCAACTGGTCTTCTGCCAAATATCATTCGCCAAGTCCAAGTCGCACAACTTAAGTTATTGAAGCACAGCCAGTCCGCTAGTTGGGGCAAAGCTTTACTGTTACCCGCTTCAAGCAAAAAAAATCTCATTAACCATAGCTCAAATTACGAATCATACTGAGACGTGCATGAGAGGCAGCGCACTTTCCATATCGAACACCTGCTAACTTGACATATCTGTGGTTATCCATTATTCTGTTTATAGGAATGATCGTTCCCGAAAGGATGTATGGCGCGAAATCTCGAATTTGAACCGGACAAAGCCTTAGAAAAGGCCATGCTCCTCTTTTGGAAGAAAGGTGCCTCCGGCACTTCTGTTGAGGACTTGGTTCAGGCGACCAAGGTTCAGCGTTCAGGTCTTTACAATGTCTTCGGGGGCAAGAATAACCTCTTGAAAAAGAGCCTGGAACTTTACATTTCTCAGGTCATTGATGTAAACACGCGCGCTTTGAGGCAACAGAATGCTGATCTCGGTGCTATTCGCTCCTTTTTTGAACAATTTCTTCATCTCCTCGATCATCCGATGGCGAAGTACGGCTGTTTAATGTGTTTTAGTGCCATGGAGATAGCGAAGATTGATAGAGGTGCAGCTAAAATCGTGAATTCATCAATTTCAAAAATCGAATCCTATTTTGTTGATGCACTCACAAATGCTCAGCTTCGGAATTGCAGATCCGAAACTCAGATTTTAGAACAGGCTCATTTTTTTCTAGGAAGCGTGTTCGCGATAAATTCGCTCTTAAGAGCGGGCGTCTCTGAAGGCGTTGTTAAGAACTATATTACTGGTGTTTTAAAAATAGTGGATAATTTGAGCTAAAAAAATTTAACCAATTAAGGAATGATCGTTCCTTAACTAGAGAAAGAGGAAATATGTCAAAACCGGAAAAGTCAGAAGTGCGAGCCTATTTGAAGCGGTCACCGCTTCAGATTGAAGTCAAATTCCTAACGGAATTGTCCAGAAGCAAGACGTTCGATCTCGTAACCATTGATATCCCAAAATGGTTTTCTCATGTTCACGAGGTAAAATGGAATCACGCGAATTCAGAGAATGGTCCAAGTCAGATCGGCGCGTGTTCAGAACGTGAGTGCGCGATTGATGGAAAGATATTAACTGAGGAAATTGTCGAGTATGTTCAAGATCAAAAATATTCGTACCATGCCGACCTTTCACGTTCGACTCTGAAAATGCCAATCAGAAATCATTTCGGATCATTTACGGTTGACGCTGCAGAGTACGGATCACTCGTCGTTTGGCGACAATACTATCAAGTTCCCTTTTGGCCCTTGGCATCGATCATCAGATGGTACATGCGAGACAAAATGATGAAACCGGCAGTGAGGAATCTAATTAATAATTTTGGAGGTAAGTTATGTTGAAAATACTAAGCACGAAAAATGTTGGAAAAATTGATCGACTTCTTAGAGCGCTGCCTCTGCCTATCGTTACGGCCATGTACTTCTATGGAAGCATTTCTGAGGGAATTGCGATCGGACTGGGAGTGGTTACGGGGATGCTCTTTATCACTTCCATTCTAGGAAGTTGCTCAATTTACTACATGCTTGGGTATTCAACATGTCCGTTAGAAAATAAGTCCGGCAATGGCCGATAGGAGAGACGCATGAAAAAAGCCTATTTGACGTTAAGTTTTCTTGGAGCAGTCATTCCTTATTGGTTTTTCTGGGATCATTTCAGGAAAGTCGGATTTGGATTGGGGAGCTTTGCTCAGGCATTATTTGCAAATGGGGCTGCAGCGGGATTCTCATCGGATGTGCTGCTCAGTTCCCTGGTGTTCTGGATTTTTATTTACTCGAATGACAATAAAGTGCCACTTAGGTGGCCATTCGTAGTTCTCAATCTCGCGGTTGGCCTTTCCTGTGCACTGCCGCTGTATTTCTATTTTAAAGAGAAAAATGCCAATCAGTAGAATTCACGTTGTAGTACTTTTCTAACAAACCTGTGAACTTTTACCAAGATCTGGTTTTGCTCCACGAAATGGCTTTCCGTTTTCCACAAGGAACTTAAATGAAAAAGGGCACGTGGAGCCATTCGCTTTATCATCAAGGATATGAGTGGCTCGAAGGCTCTACCCAAAATTCCACCTTTAAGCTCTACCTCAGCTTCTGAAACCAGTCGCGGGAATTTACCGCAGTGGCCAAGAGCTCATTGCCGATCCGCCATTTCGAATTTCAACTCTAGAGATACAATGGCCTTGGATTCAATGCCTTCAAACCTTCTTACGCTCGCTTTCAGCGGCAGAAGGTAACTTTGTACTTTTGAGTCATACCAGATTGCTGTGGCCCAACTTGTTTTGCCGAGTTTCGCCGTGGCTTTCAATCGTCCCCAGCCCTCTTCTGACAAGCCGTGATCTTTGCGAATCTTTAAAGAAAGACTTCGTGGCAAAGTTACGAAGAACCAGCCACCGTGTCCCTTATGCTTCCACACATGTCCGCGAAATTTATATTTAGAATAGGGCCCTGAAGTTATCTTGGAAGTCATAATCTCAAATCACATTTCTGCTCTCTCGCCTCGTCGATATCTCCAAACATCAACAAAGTAGATTGCCAGCGAAAACGCTTAATCCAGCGGTTCGGTAGGGCTCAAAAATTAAATTCGTTCCCGACTTGTGCCAATTTTTCTTGCGCCCGGGTTTTCTGACCACTCGAAATTTCTCTCATACCGCGACGGTTAGTTGAACTCCTCTTCGAATCCGTTCGGAGTTTTAAATCCAATCGCGGTTGGGGACGTCCTTCGCGTTCCCGGCAGAGATACTCAAAGTAATTTTCGCTCCTTACAATTGCCACCTATAGTTCAACGTTCTCACTTTCACCGCGCTTTGTATTAAACCGCGCATCCCGATTGAGGTTCATAAGCTCTTGCCTTCCGGGAGATGAATCAGCAATGGATTTGCCCAGACTCATTCGAATAGCCCGCCATTTAAGTTTAATGTCCGCCCACATATGACTTGGAGCTTTATAACCGTGGGCCCTAAATTTACCAGGTTGGACTTTTCCCTTTTGAAGAACAAAACTTCCAAACTCATCGGTCCATGAATCGAAACTCTCATAAACGCTCGGTTCTAAAACCATATGCTCTGCTTGGTTATCACTATACTTTTTTTCTCGACCAAATTCTTTATATTTCCATAGGTGGTCCGGGACCTCCACGCCGCCATATCGACACTGCCAAACTAAGGGGGCATAGGCATCTCGAACATTTTCGAAGGGCTCTTCATTAGAATTGAAATACTCAGGGTGACGCAAAATTTTAGGTCTGCCACTTGTATCCAGTTCATCACCGCCCCCGTCGCCGTAACAAAAAATTCCAGCGGTCCGGCCCTCCAGGTGATTGAGACTGAGTTCTTTCCACTCAGGCCTATGTTCAAGTGTCATAGCTAGCTCAGGGTTCTTATGATTTATTAAATCTTCTCGGGGATTTCCTCCACTCATGCAGACAAGTCGATCAAACATAAGCTTGAGATTACTTGTCGGACCATACCAATTCACAGGGCCTATGATTGCCCAGGCGTCTGCAAGATCAAGGCGAGAATATAAGTCGAGATCCCACATGAGATCGGGCTCTTTTTTATTATTAGGCTCATAGCAGTTACACGGCCAAACACAAAGAGCCATGGACGTAGATACGCACGCGTTGCAGCTCTGTATTCGCGCACGGCCATAAACGTTTCCCAAATCCTCAATATCTATTTTCCATTCTTTGGGAAGTCGATCTTTCATTCTCAACATGAGACTTCTTGATTTCGAATCAACCCCAGGGCAATTGTACTGGCGTCGACCCGAGCCTGAGAGAACCAGGACTCGAAGCGGATGTTGATCTGAGCGACCTCCTTCATTTTCAGCAATTGGCGTCATGAATTATTTCCTTTTCAGAATGCGGGAATCGCTTCATATGGCCTCCACATAGCAAATACAAGGCCAGCCTAGAATCTTGTGGCAAAACGTTGCCCCATACTGACAAAGCGATAAAGAAAAAACTCGAGATGGTGTTGAGATTGGAATATGAGGCAAATTGACACCCTGCTGGCGAATCTTTAAAGAAGACTTCGTGGCAAAGTTACGAAGAACCAGTCACCTTTTATGCTTCCATACTCGTCCGTGAAATTCATATTTATACTGGAGTCTTGAGGTTATTTGGGAGGTCATAGTTTCAACTCACATTTCTGCTCTCTCGCCCCGATGATATCTCCAAACATCAACAAAGTCGATTGCCAGCGAAATTGAGTTGAGCATAATCACTGCACATAACCAGATTCGAAAATTGAAACCGAGACTGTTCCATTCGAGGATACGAAAAACGCACCACGAAACAAACGGGACCCAAAAAATAATGTGCCCAAGACCTAATAGTCGAACGAAACCAAATTTAGAGAAAATAACCTGCATTATGACCATCGCTCCAAGGATTGAGATCAGAGCTAACTTTCCCTCGAGCGAATCGAAAAAGTAAATACCGCCAGCGAGATTTACGACTCCAAGAACCATCACCCAAAGATTCCATGGAAACGGCATTGTGAATATTTTCTTCATGAATTGAAACACTAAGTGCTCCTGTCGAAATTACCGACGAGCCAACGTGAAGAGATTATCCTCTTCCCGCAAAAGATAAATGGCTAAACATGCTGCGAGCATCGGCCAAGCGGCAAAAAACAGGAGATTGCCTTTATCAAATGGCGCGAAATACTGTTTGTAAGAAGAAAATGTCGAAACGGCATGGAGAATTAGTACCGCGCCATAGGTGAAGCGCTTTTTGATTCCGACCAAAAAGCCAGCCAGCAGAATCATCTCTAAAATTCCAATGACTTTCATTGCATGTTGTTCCAAGCCGCCCAGCGAATAGAAATTCTCAAAAACCTGAGACGCATGTTCGGGTCTAATAAGTTTATCCAAGGTCCAGAAAAACATGACGACAAAGACTCCGAGTCTTAAAGAGAAGAGACTTAGGCGCAATCGAAAGCTCAAAGATGAATCCATCATTTAGTGATCTCCCTTTCTATTCGGGGCGCGAAAATTATGAAGAACTTTGTCTTCCAATTGCTTAACCTCACTTTGGCCGACTGCGGTTTTCTGCTTAAATAGGTTTATGAATGAAATCTGCATAATGTTCAGGTGTTTTGCATAGCGAGAGCAATTCCCGCACATAGCAAGATGCATTTTTAGCTCTGCTTTTCTTAAGAACGACAAGGGTTCGTCAGAGCTCAGGATTCTTACAATTTCCTTACACTTAAGCATTTGCCATATCCTTTAGGCATCTAAGCCTGCTTGGGCCCCTTTGACTCGATACACTCCCTTAAGCGATTTTTCGCGCGAAACAAGAGCACTCCAAGGTTAGTGACGGAAACACCAAGAATATTACAAATATCTTTACTACCGTGATCATCGATTTCTTTAAGGCAAAAGGCCATACGCTGACTCACCGGAAGACGGTCAATGCAGCTATTTATCAACTCCATGGTCTGGCTTGTGATCATAAATTGTTCGGGATCGACTGGTGGGCGAAGCCAATGTCCGTTTGAATCAAATCGGCGATCTAAGACTTCTTCAATGGGGTCGCTATCATCGTAGCGCCCCTGGTCTTTTCGCATCTCAGAGGCTTTATTATAAAGAATCCCGAATATAAATGTTCGGATGTGAGAGCGACCTTCAAAGTTTGAGACGACTTCAAAAAAAGTGACCCAAACACTCTGAACAACTTCAGCCGCTGCGTCTGGGCTAAAGCCAAGACCGAGTGCTCCACGGTAAAGGTGTTCCGTATATGCGCGCACGACCTTTTCAATTGCGCTTTTGTCTCGTTTTATCAAATGAGCGAAGAATTCCGGTGCACTAAAATTTTGTTCCTGTTGAATAGCCATATTCGAGCGCCCTCAAATGTTTACATATAAACCTTTAAGACGCCTCACCGCGTTCTTGCAAGGAATTAATTCTTCGAATCCCTGGGGATTTGAGACAAAGTTTCGATTACCGAAGCATCCAGTTTGGGCATTAGAGACTTCACGCGATCAATGTGTCTTGGAAAAACGGATTCGAAGATTTCGATGCCCTTATCGGTCAGGCAAAACAATGGCCGTTTACCTGATTTTGACCGGTCAGAGGCCTCAACGAGTCCGTCCGCCAAAAGACGCTTGAGAAACGTCGACACATTTCCTCTCGTTACCAATAGTTTGCGCGAAATATTAATCGCTGAATGCGGTCCGTCAAAATACAGGGTGAGGAGAATTTGAAACCGAGACATTGAATAGCCTTCTGAAGTCAGGCCTTTCTCCAGATTAGAAAAGACGTACTGAAAAGCCCCTAGTAATGCGCGCCAGCTCTTCACCTGAGGGGCGGTCATCAATTGCACAAATGACGATTTTGGCTCCTTAAACCGCTCGCACACTTCGATATTTTTCTTTGTCTTGGGTAACTTCGGCATCACCTTGTCTCTAACTTATTTGTAGTAAATTGCTCTAAGCTGAATTTCTGACATAAATTTGAGCCTATATGTAATTAGAATCAAGATATTCAATGACATTCTTTTCAATTGTGAGCGCTTAAAGTAGCGGCGAGAAGACACCCAAATTCTGCTTTTCAAGAGGCTCCAGTTCTGATGATTGCGCAGTTGATCGGAAAGCAAAATGTCCTCTAGAAACCCTAAGACTGGAAATACCTTCTTGTTGATGAGACTTCTCGAAAAAAAGATACCGTTCGTCCATACGACATGTCGAAACATTCTAAGTCGAACAACGTTCTGAACCGCTTGATAGGTTTTCAGAAGCGAAGAGCTCGGTTCATAGGTTTTCGGAAAACCTCCGCAAATCACATTTTTTCTGCGGGCAAGGTCGTCAACTTCAAGAAGCGCCTCAATTCCCAATCGACAGTCACAGGGCAAAATGAGTAGGATGGAGCCCGATGCCTTTGAAATTCCGAGAGAAACTGTTTTTCCTACAGAAGGTTTCTCGATATTGCCCTGGACGAGTATCCAATTCGGTGGTGCTTGAACGCTCCTGAGTATTTCCCCAGTTCCGTCGGCACTTCCGGCATCGACAATAACAAACTCCCAATTGTCTTTGGTTGCCGCACTTAGCTCAGCACTGATCAGCCAAAGATAATCGAGTGTGGATTGAATGATTTCGCGCTCATTCAAAATGGGTACGACAATTGAGAAAGTATGGGAGATTCTCGATTGGCGCTCTGTAGGTTTCACTTTTTCCCTTCTCGAGATCACCGGGCGACCTATGCCCGGCCCTGTGGACTCAAGGTTTCTTGGACTGAACGATCAAGGCTCCGCAAATGCTAATATTTTTGCTCGCCTCTGTAAGATTTCCCCCTTAGGAGACACTTACAAACGTACGGTAATTCGGTGTTTCGACAATAAGTGGGCGCTAGGCCTAAATTCTTACAGGGAGTAACAATTATTTTTGAACATAGGGCGCTTGGAAGCATCGCACCAATAATCCTACTTGTATCTTCGCTTGGCTATTTCTTTGTCGGAAATTGGACTCACGAGTTTGTTGGGCTAGCGATTCTGTTTTCAGTCCAATTCTGTGTTTTTTTCTGGATTGCGAGGCTGCTTCCGAGTCCTAGAAACAAATTTCCCTGGATACTTATCTTTATTGGGGTCGCCTCCCGAGTTGTTGTTTCCTTTTCGCCTCCAATTCTAGAAAACGACTTCTGGAGATATCTGTGGGATGGTCGCGTACTGGCAAGCGGTTTTAACCCCTACACCTTTGCGCCCGAGGACCCCGCACTTGATGGGCTCTCGGTGCAGTACCGACAGAATATTCAATGGGGTGATATCAAGACGATATACCCCCCAGGCGCAGTTCTAACATTTGCCGGTCTTCATTTACTGTTTTCAGACTCAGTAATTGCATTGAAAGTATTCTTACTAGGCTGCGACCTTGCGACCTGGTTTGTACTTTACAAATGGCTAATCTCCGCAGGAAAAAGCCCCAGTCTGAGTTTTCTCTATTTGCTTAATCCTCTGGTGATCAAAGAAATTGCGAACTCGATTCACCTCGATGCTCTCGTGGTGTTGTTATTGACAACAACCTTGTATTTTTTTTGGGTCAGGCGGATGAAGTTAGGTTGGGCAGCACTATCACTCGCGACTTCTGTAAAGCTGTTTCCGATTGTGTTGGTACCGTTGATTGCTCGCTCAGATGAGAAATGGAAATCTCATCTAGCACTTTATTTCTCAATTTTGCTTGGTCTCTACGCTCCTTTTCTTCTGACTAGCCCAGATATATTTTCTGGGACTCATACATTTGCGCAATATTGGAAATTCAATGCGGGCATTTTTCAGGTTGCTACCGTGGTCGTAGACTACCTCATATCATCATTGAGTTTGACCGGTGTTCATCTGAGTAGTTCATTGGATAACCGTTTTGTAACAAAGGTCGCGCTTGGCGTCGCTTTCCTCTTCTACAGCGTATGGCAATTCAAAGGCGGCAAGGATCCAAAAGAAATTCCAAAATCATCGCTAGGACTCATCGGAACTCTTCTACTACTTTCTCCTGTGGTGAATGCTTGGTACGTGCTTTGGGTTCTTCCACTATCGATATTCACAGGGCATACCCCGTGGCTCGTTTTCTCGTACCTTGTCGTTGCGGCCTACTCATGGCACTGGACGCCAGAATTGGCACCATGGTTTCGAACAATTGAGTACGCAGTATTTTTCGGATTTTGGGTTTGGTGGCTGTATTCTAAGAGAATCGAACAGAAGCGATTTCCGCATGCAATATCTTTAGAGGACGCTCAGTGAAGACAAAAATAGAACGGTTTATCATAGTAGAAGAGCTGAAGGCTGAGAAACTTGCAGCGGTCGCCCAATTGGCACTCGCAATTTTAGCTTTGTGTTTATATCTCCTCACCCCAAAAGGATTTTCTAGGTCATCGGAAGTTTGTTTCGAGCCGGTAAAAATTCTGCTTTCGTTCTACATACCTTGGCTTGCGTTACGTTACTTTGTCACTGCGAACCGAAAATCTACCCCGAGCCTGTCATACATATTTCTCGCACTCGACGTTTTTGTGCTCACTACGCTCATTTTTCTCTTCCACATTCAGTATGGACGCCCAGTGCCTCTTAGTTTGCATGCTCCGACATTCCTCTATTTTTTCTTCCTCATTTGCGTGCGTTGTCTGTCGTACAACTTTATTAAAATAGTCTTTGTTAGCCTGCTCTCCAGCTTCTGTTGGTTGCTTGTTCTCGTCTATTCCGTTTCACAAAAGGACATCATAATTACGCGCAAGTTTTCCGAGTACCTGCTTCCAGATCGAGTTCTAGTTGGGGCGGAGTTAGAAAAAATATTTGTCCTAGCAGTAGTCACTTTCGTTTGCGCTTTAGCCGTCTACAGGAAGAAGAAATTGCTTACAAACTTTGCTGAACAATCGTCTCGATTTTTGACTATGGAGCGACTTGTGGGTAAGGCGGCGTTTCAGTCAATGTCAGGCCATGATCGAGAAATCTCTCCGGGCCAGGGATCTAAACGTACGGCAGCAACGATGATGATTGATCTCCGGGGCTTTTCAAAGCTCTCCTATGAAATTTCTGCAGAAGAAGTTGTCGGTTACCTGGGACAATATCAGCGCATCGTCGCTGCCGAAATATTCAAAAATAACGGCAGCGTCGATAAGTATATGGGAGACGGAGTCCTAGCCCATTTTGGAGCGGTAGCGACCAGCCAATCATTCGCAAAAGATGCAATGCTTGCCCTTGAAGGTATCTATAGACGTCTTGATATTTGGCGGGCCGAGATGTCCAAAGAAGGTAGATCCTTCGATTTTGGAATCGCTGTGGCACTGGGCGAAGTGATTTTTGGCGTGATTGGCCACGAAGACCGCATGGAAATTACTGTTATTGGCGAGGCTGTCAATTTAAGCGCCAAAGTGGAGAAGCACACCAAATCATCGGGATACAGGGCTCTTGTCACGAGCAAGCTTATGGAAATCGCGATTACACAAGGATTTGCGCCTACTGAAGCCGCCATTTCCTTACCAAATGAAAATATCTCGGGAATTCCGCATTCAATCGATTTAGTAGGAATCGGCTATCACAAGGCGCCTCGGAAGGATTCAGCATGACAAAGAGGAGAGCTATATGGATTTCCTTGGTTTTATTGATCTTCGCGACTGTGGTGTGGAGAACATTTGGTCATTCATTGGGCCATTTCATGGGCATTAGTCAGACGCCTCAATCCGACGTCGAAAAAAGAAATCTTATTAATAATATGTTGTCCGATTATCAGAAGGCGTTGGGAGAAATTCCAAGCGTGGAGGCGGATCAGGTCAACTTGATTTCTACAAAAGTCACAATTTTGGATGTCCGAACTGAGAAAGAAATGGATACTTCCAGAATAGAAAACTCGATCTCTGTGGCAGAATTCGAGCAACAATCCGAAAAATATAAAAACAATGAAATAATTGTTTACTGCACTATCGGCTATCGTAGTGGGTTAGCAGCTATCGATCTCCGTCGAAAGGGATTTAATGCATTTAGTTTAAGGGGCGGAATTTTGCTTTGGGCTCATTCCGGAAAGCAGCTTTGGTCTCAAGGAAAGCCAGTAAAAGTTGCCCATATTTATGGGGCAGAGTGGAATCTCCTTCCTCACGATTGGAAAGCAATATGGTAGACTGGGGCACTTTATGAAAAAGATAATTTTTGTCGGGGCAGGACACGCTAATCTTGAGGTCATTAAATCTCTGTCCACACAACATGGACGCGACGCCACTTATACTCTCATCTCTCCGGAAAAGAACACTTTTTATTCAGGCTTACTTCCACGATTTATTTTGGGCGAGCTTCAGAGCAAAGATTTAGCGATAGACTTAGAGAGACTCTGCAAACTAAATAAGATTACATTTGTCCAAGCAATGGTTCTAAAAATTGACCCTGATAAGAAAATTCTTTTGGCTAGCGACGGGACTACATTTGAGTTCGACTATCTGTTTCTCAATGTAGGGGGAGTCCCGACAAAACTGTCGACGGATCCAGAATCAGAAGTGAGATCCGTTTACGTAAAACCTATCACTTCATTTGTTGAAAAGTGGCGAGAGGTACAAAGGGAATGTTCTTCGTGTCGAGAGCTCTTATTCGCAGTGGTTGGTGGTGGAGCTGCTTCAATTGAAGTAGCCACGGCCCTCAACCTACGTTTGAAGAAGAATGGCGCGAATCGAAGTCGCGTGCATCTCTTTACTCGCGACATGGCCCTCGCCAAAAACTACGAATCAAAAGTATCTCTTTCGCTATTGCGCTCATTACAACAGGCAGGAGTCGAAGTTCATTTCGATCACGATGTGGTTGAAACAAAGGATCGTCACCTCATTTTTCAAGGCGAAAAATCTGCATTTCGTTATGACTTTCTCTTTCCCATTCTGCCCATGAAATCACCACCATCCATCGACATCTCTAACATCCAACGGGACTCTTCTGGGTTTGTAGTGGTGGACAGTTTCCTGAGAGCTCATTCTAACGTTTTCGCTGCAGGCGATTGCACGACCTTCGAGCCGAGCAAGTTCTTGCCTCGTTCGGGAGTCACTGCTGTACAGCAGGGGCGCCTTATGGCGTTCAATTTGAGACACGGATTGGGCGCGATATCCGATCTTAAACCCTATGTACCACCGAAAGCTCAACTCAATATTTTACTGAGTGGACCAAGCTCCGCACACGCTATCTTTGGGAAACACTTTATCGCCGGAAAAATGGCACTTCTCCTCAAGAACTATATAGACAACAGCTACATGAAATCGTTCAATTTAGAAAAGGACATCAAATGATAGACAACTGGTTTCGCGCCGGTCTGCCAGCTTATACGACAAAGCTAATACGATTTTACTCCTTTCTTGGGCTTACGCCAAATATGATTTCGGTCGGATCATTGAGCATCGCTCTTGTTTCGGCCTGGCTAATTTCTAGAGGCGAGTTCACGTCGGCCCTTATCGGCTGGTGGTTAAGTCGCTTACTAGATGGTACAGACGGTATCTATGCTCGTGCGACCCAGCAGGCAACTCCTCTGGGTGCATTTCTCGACATCGTATGTGATATGGCTTCCTACTCGGCAATGATTTTTGGCTTTTCGATCGCCTTTCCTAATTTGCACGGAGAGTGGATCCTGGTCATGGGATTGTATGTTCTTTGTATTACAGGTGCTCTTGCACTTGGCTCGTTGGAAAAGGAACTTGGACTCACCGAAAACGACAATCGTGGTCTAAAACTTGGGGCTGGGCTCGCTGAGGGTGGAGAAACAGGAATCGCCTATTCAATTTTTCTCTTGGCACCGCAGTACATCGGAACTTCGGTGAAGGTATGGATAGCGATTCTTATCTTTACGGTCATAGCTCGAGTCGCTTTGGCCTTTAAGGAGTTAAAACAATGATTGGACTGGTCGGTTTCATTCTGATCGTTTTTATTTCGTGGGCGTTTTCGGAATCGAGGAAAGAAATTTCTTGGTCGTTTTGTCTCGCCAAGATTAATATAATTGGACAAGCAAATGGACTAAATTATGTAGGGGGAATTTTGAGTCGTAAATCTATTGCACTTTGGACACTCTGTTTTGTGCTACTCCCGCAGCTTTTTGTCAGTATTGCGTACTCAGAAACGCGGATTTGGATCGACTCTGATCTTTCCATCGGAGAACCGGGAAAAGATGTCGACGATGGATACGCTCTGATTCAAGCAATGAGGTCGCCAGAAATATCGATCGTTGGAGTGAGTCTTGTTCATGGCAATATTGCAAATATCAGCAAGCAATACCAGATCGCAATGGACATCATTCGTCGATTTTCTCCAATGACTTTTAGGGTATGGAAGGGTGCGGGATCGCCGAAACAATTTGGAACGGCAACGGAAGCATCGGATGCTTTGAGTTCCGCATTGTCTCGCGAGAGGTTACGGATTTTGGCATTGGGTCCGCTCACAAACATCGCAACTGCCATTCGACTTAATCCGAGCCTTCGGCCACAGATCGAAGAGCTAGTGGTAATGGCTGGGAGAAAACCAAATAGTCCCGTGCGACTTGGACCTCACAATGTTATTTTACCCGATACAAATATTGATAACGATGTTGAGTCGGTCCGATTTATTTTAGAGCAGAAAATTCCAATAACAATGATTCCGACCGAGGCGATGCGAGAAAGTTTGATAAATGACACGATCTTGGCGAACCTACGAACAGGTCACTTTGCGGGCCCTTGGCTTTTCCAAAAAAGTAAAACATGGATTCGTCTTTGGAAACTCTTTACCGGACTCGACGGTTTTATCCCTTTCGACACGCTTCTTGTTGGATACATCAGTCATCCGCAATTTTTTTCCTGTAGTGACAATATCAGGACAAAACTTGTGAAGAGGTCAGACGATACTTTTCCGAGGGTTCCGTTCAGAACCAAACTCTTCTTGGAGGCACAGTTTAATTCCACGCAGAGTACGGGAACCGATAGATATTGTGAGCGTGTGGACAGAACTTTTATTGACGTCCTGGTTTCGAGATTGAAATGAATTGCTCCAGAGAGCAAGGTCGCCGCAGTGAAGGGTTAATTATGAGAGTGCTTCGTATCTTTACTTTTGTCCTTATGGCCTTGTTTTTTATAAACCACCAACTCGAAGCTGACGCAGTCAAGATTCAGTTCCATGCATGGGGTGGCGATCCGCGCATCAATCGCTACATTGCAGCGGAAGCGGAAGCTTTTAAAAAATTGATGGGTATTGAAGTCCAGCACATCAAGATTGACGACTTACCGCCAGTTATCAAAAAGGTGCAGTCGGACAAAGCTTCAGGCAATCTGACGAAGGGTACTATTGATGTTGTTTGGCTCAACGGCGAAAATTTTGCGACCATGAAAAAGAGTGGCCTGCTGGCAGGTCCGCTCCTCTCCAAGATTGAAAATCGAAAGTACATGAATTTGACTGACCCGCAGTTTTTGAACGATTTCTCTACCGTCACCGAAGGATTTGAAGTTCCCTGGGGACGCGCCCAATTCGTGTTTATCTGGGATCGCAAGCGAACGCCTCTGGCGCCGCAGACGGCGACAGAGCTTTTGGCATATGCAAAGGCCAACCCTGGTCGAATCACCTATGTCAGGCCCCCGCAATTTCATGGCACAACATTTCTAAAGCAGCTCCTCTTGGAGCTTTCTACATCCAGCAACCTCCAAAAGGCGTGTACTCCGGATACCACGTCGAGTGCTTCCGCCCCTTTGTGGAAATTTCTGGACGAGCTGCACCCCTTTCTTTGGCGGAAGGCTCAGACCTTCCCCGCTTCCACTCAAGTTTTACATCAAATGCTGATGGACCAGCAGCTTCTGATGTCAATGAGCTTCAATCCTCTTGAAGTGGATGGATTGATTCTGAAAAAAGAACTTCCCGCGGGCGCCTATGCGACGACTTTTAAAAAAGGTGGTATCGCTAATGTTCATTTTTTAGCGATACCATTTAACTCGCAAAAGCAGCAGGCTGCGCTTCAGTGGATCAACCATCTGACTTCGCCAGAAGCACAGGTTCGAAAGGCTGACGTGGCAAATTGGGGCGACCCTACAGTGTTGGACTCTGCAAAAGTACCTCAGGGCATAAAACTTCCGGCTTTGTCTTTGCGTGGCCCCGCGCAAAACGAACCTCATGCCTGCTGGATGGAGTATATTGAACGCGAATGGCAAAGACGATACGGAGTCGCGGGTTGATTTGGGTCTCGAGGATTTTTGTTCTGATTCTGTTTTTTATTCCTGCTGCGTTCAGCATGCTTGGAGCATTTCTAGGATCGCCGTCGTCCTCCGGAACAGGTGCTCTGGCTGACCTCTTTTCAAATTACACGATGGGCGCTGCGGTCCTGACGTTGAAAGTTGGTTGGGTCAGTACGGCGCTCGCAATCCTATTGACTGGTATGGCACTGGGCTGGTTTCGGCTCGCGAAATCTCGATCTCAACATTCTTGGTGGACGACTGGGGCTTTGGGAACGTTGATTTCCATTCCTCACCTTTCACTCGCAACAGGGCTATTACTACTTGTGGGAGATAGCGGTTGGCTCGTGCGTGTTTTGGGCTCCCTGTTTCCCGGCAGAGAGTATGCCTTTCAATTGGATCATGATGTCGGAGCATGGACGTTAAGTCTTTTTCTTGGCATGAAGGAGTCTCTGTTTTTAATTTATGTGGGACTTCCGCTGGTAGATTCAGTGGGAGCATCAAGAAAGATCGTCAATAGTTTGGGCCGATCAAATTGGACGAGTTGGTGGTGGGTCGAATGGCCGCAGGTGCTGCATGGACTGCGATACGCAATTTGGGCTGTCCTAGGGTATTCAATCTGTGTCGTTGATGTCGCGGTGGTCCTTGGCCCTACGAACCCCCCTGTATTCGCGCTCGTATTGTGGGATTGGATCAAGGACCCCGGAGAGTCGACGCAGGCTTTAGTGTCTGGCGGAGCACTGATGTTGTTAGCTTTGGTCGCTCTCGGAGTTTTCGGATGGGAAGGGGCGCTTTGGAGTTTAGGCCGGTTCAAAAGCTGGCTCTTGAGTAAAGGCAAAATTGGAAAGCGCCCACTTCCGCTGTCACCCATGCTTTTATTTATTTTATTTACGTTGATCCTGTCTGTCGTGGCCTTGGTGCTTTGGGTTTTTGGAGACAGCTGGACGATTGATCAGCCGATACCTCCTGCTTGGACCTTGGAGTTTGCGCGTGAGGGAGTTTCCAGCATGAGAGGCACTTTGATTCAGACTTTAGGACTTGCCGTCAGCTCTGCTCTTGCGTCGATTGCTACTGTTCTTCTTTGGATTGAATTTGATTCTCGAGCACACACCAAGATCGCGACGACCGCAGTTTTTCTTATGCTTGTCTTCCCGGCTTTAATCGCTGTCATTGGGTTAGACTCGATGCTTTCGCGTGTTGGAATCTATCATCCCTCCATTGCGGTATTTCTGGGCCATATGCTTTTTGTCTTTCCCTATGTATTTCTGGTACTCCAGCAGGCTTTTCATCAAGTGGATCCGAGGCTTGCTCTGGTGGCTGCGTCCCTAGGTAAAAGTAAAACCGTATTTTTATTGAAAATCCGCGTACCGTTGCTGAAAGGTTCCATCGCTGCGGCGTTTGCTGTGGGCTTTGCAGTGAGTGTCTCGCAATTTTTACCGACAATCATGCTCGGTGGTGGAGATTGGACGACCTTGGCCACCGAGACTGTCGCATCGCTCAGCAGTGGAAACCGGCGTTGGGTTGCGGTTTATGGTTTAGCCAATGCCATGCTCCCCGCAGCAGTATTTCTATTTTGCTCGCTATTTTCTCAAAGGCCGGAGGGATCGACATGCCGATGATTCTAAAGAATATATCGATCGCAAGTCCACTGCGGATTTTGGTTCAGATCGAAAGACTTACAATAGCTAACGGTGAAGTGTTGGGCGTTTTAGGTCCCAGCGGTTCAGGCAAAAGCAGCCTTCTCAGCTATTGCGCGGGAGTTTTAGATCCAAAGTTTAGCGCTTCTGGGGAAATCTGGATAGGTAAGGATGACGAGACCCGCATTCGACTGGATAAGCAGTCACCTCAAGAGCGAAAGCTCGGACTCATGTTTCAAGACGATCTTTTATTTCCAAATATGTCGGTTGGCGAAAATCTGCTATTTGGAATGCAAGGACACGAACCGCGTGCAACTCGTCTGCATCGGGTACGCGAAATGCTGAAGAAGGCTGACCTTGAAGGGTATGTCGATCGACGGCCCACCTCTCTGTCTGGTGGGCAACGATCACGCGTGAGTCTTCTTCGAACACTGCTCAGCAATCCGCGAGCGTTGTTGCTGGATGAACCCTTTGCAAAGCTCGATCCCTTGCTTCGATTAGAGTTTCGAGCTTTTGTTTTTCAATGTGTGAGGGACCAAGAGTTGCCTTGTCTCCTTGTCACACACGAAATGACTGATCTGCCAGCAGAGAGCAAAAGGATCACGGTGGGTCTTCTTTCCGATTCGAAGGATATCCTGCGGTGAATCCGATAGACTTGATACGGTCCTGGCCACTTGAAAAATGGACAGCTGAGATTGATAAGGTCGGGCTTCTGGACCACTTGGGTACTGCTGTGAGTGTTGAACCAGCTGGACCGGGATTTATGAATGTCACTTTGCGCGTGCGGGGGAACCGGGGCACCGCTATTGTCGCCAAGCAGTCGCCTCCCTTTTGTGCCTTTTTCCCAGACATTCCTGCAGACACAAATCGTATCTTAGCAGAAGCCTTCTATTTTAAAAATGTGAGTCGCAATGCAATTTTGGAACGGCAATCACCAACGATTCTGCATGTGGATGACGACAGAAAGATCGTGTGGATGGAAGATCTTGGTCAGTGTCAAGATTTCGAGCTCATCTACCTTCATCGCGAATTTACGCCGGAAGAAATTGGAACACTTCTGAGTTACCTAGCGCGACTTCACGATCTGGATCAAGAAATCTCAGAGGTGCCATTTAACCTGGCTATGCGAGAGCTTAACCACCGATACATTTTTGAATTGCCTTTCACCGACACACCATATTGGTCGATGCTTGATAAAATGACGCCCGGATTTTCAAAAGTTGTCTTTGATGGGATGGCTAAAAAACCGTACTCGGAAATAGCTTTAGCTTTAGGCTCCGTCTATTTTCAGGATGCGCCAACGCTCGTCCATGGCGACTTTTACCCGCGCAGTTGGGTGAAGGTGGGATCTGGGAATGAGTCAAAGATAGTTGTCTTGGATTCTGAGTTTTGTTTCTTTGGCCGTGCGGAATGGGACTACGGGGTTCTTTTGGCCCACGCAATGCTGGCAGGGCAAGCGACAGCGACGTTAGTATCTTTGTTGGCGCATATTGATTCTTGCATTTGCGTCCATGCCAAAATAGAGCGCTCTTTGATTTTTCGTTTTGCTGCTGTGGAAGTGATCCGAAGGTTGGTGTACATTTCGCAACTTCCAATCTCTCCCGAGCTGGAATGGAAGACCGGACTTCTCAGGTCCTGTCTCACGCTGCTAGAGACCGCTTCGTTAAAGGATGCACAAAACATCTGTTACTGGGATCGAAAGCAAAAATAGGAGTCTTTCGGCCTACTCATGCCTTTAACTCTTCATCGGCACGAACAACTCGAGAAAGCCACAGTAAACGAAGCTTTGGGTAACGCCCTTTGGAGTGAACAGATTGTCTACGAGACGAGAATCGCCGCCATCAATGTCAATAATTTTGTCTGAAGAACGAAGGCCAAACTCTTGGATTAAATCAATGGACGTTTTAGGATTCTCCTGAAACCAACTTACTTCATTTTCTTTCTTTTTCAGATAGACGTGGTCCCAATATCGATCTTTCATTTTTGTCCCCCCGCAAACTGCCTCGTCTTAGATCATACAACAAAAATCTTAAATCGCAGTACGTCGCTTGTGAAACACCCCTGCTGAGCGGTCCAGTGACAGACATTTTTTCGAGAACCAGGCTCATGCGCACATTAATGATTCTAAGAATCAAGGGGATACGATTCGGACCCGCATGCTTCTATCTACAATTCCGACTCTTTCAAATGATTCGACTACGCCCGCTAATCGCAGCAGGAAGGGGCCTCGTTAGAGGAAGAGTCTCCACTGTATTCCTTGAACGCCTTGTACGCCTTAAGTGCCCACATTTCACCAACACATCCACCCATAGTAGAGGCGATGGCTAAAAACTCACCGAGCTCCGCTTCTGTCGCGCCAGTTTTGATCGCATGGTGAATATAATATTTGAAGCATGGCTCGCATCGCGCGGAAATTGCCCAGACGACTGCCGTCAGTATCTTGAATTTCTGTGGTACATTGCTCTCGGAAAAAATAGATTTCTGTCTCATTTGATCAATCAGGCCGGGTATTCCGCCGGTGATTTTTCCAAAATCCTTCATAAGTTCGAGTGCGGGATCAATTTTTTTGTAGTCCATTTGGATTCACCTTCTATACTTAGATTTTCTTACATTCTTTGGGCGTAGCTTTATAACCGACGTCATCAATAGCTTTCTGGATCGCCCGAGCGTTGACCTCTTGTCCGTTAAACTGAATGATTGCATCTCCCTTTTCGACGGATGGTCTTACCTCTTGAATGCCTTTTAGTTTTTTGACCGCAGACTTAAGGGTGAGGCCACATGTGGCACATGTCATACCTTGAACCGTAAAGCATGCCTCATGCGCGCTAGCCGCAAATGTTCTTCCGATTACCGTCAAGATCAATGTCGTTAAAAATAAAAATCTCATCTAAGCTCCCTATGAAAAAAGAAAAACAACCCATTGCGGGGACGAAATTCCCAAAATCGCAATCACCAATCCTATCCAATAAAAAGCGACCATTCTTCTGAATTTGCTGGGATCAGCACATATCGAACCTTGCTCGCAACTATTTCTTTTCTGATAAAGAGAAAAACCAGCGATTCCAAACGAAATCAAAACAAACACAATCATTGGGATTCGAAGAGTCTCAAATTTTGAAAGCGCCGCAGCTCCAGATATTCCCAATACCGTAAGCACTAGTGGACCGATGCAACAGATAGAGGCGACGATTGAAGCCAGAACTCCACCGCCAACAAGCCAGCCAGATTTATTCTCAATTTTATCGAGGCCCATGAGAGTCCTCCATTTTTTCAAAGCAATCTAGTATCGGACAGGCATCATCTACCTCTCGGGATCGACATTTTTGGATAAGCTCGGAGAGTACCTCTCGTATCATGCCTAATTGCGCAATTTTTTCCTCGACACCTTTGAGATGTTTGTTCGCTCTACTTTGAACATCCACACAGCTGGACTTTTTATTGGCTCTAAGTCGTAATAGGTCTTTGATTTCGGAAAGTGAAAATCCCAACTCTTGAGCATGTTTCAGAAATCGAAGCGATTTGTAGGAGTCCCAATTGAAAACTCTGTACCCAGAACTTTTTCGAGTTACGGGTTTTAGCAGACCTTTGCGCTCATAATATCGAATTGTTTGTATCCCAATACCAGATATTTTGGATAGTGCCCCTATAGTCATTGTCTCCTTATTCTTTTCCATCTCTGCTCCTTACCAAATTGTACAGCCTATACCATACTAGAGACTCAAGCAGATTCGTAGCAGGCTAGTTTTGCTAATGTTTTCGGCGGAATGAAGCCTGCCTACAAATTGCAGCGTCTACAAAAAGTATTGAACGGAAGAACGGGAGAGCAGCAATCGCAAAAATCTGGTTCATATCCAGCGGTCCATTTGTTCGCTGGACATGAACTTAAACGGCAGAGTTTGTTATTGTAATTTCGCCCATTCCGCATTCGCTTGACCAATGAACTTCTTCGGGTCTTTGTCGAACATTGTCTTAGCTTCTTTGCTGCTAAAAAAATAAATGCTTCCATCTATTCTTGAAAAAATCGACGGATCACTTTCTAGCTTTTTGCTCATGGCTAGGCCCGTCGCGCAGAATCCTTTGTACTTGATTGCACCAACAAAGCTAGCTGGGTCCTTGTCGAACATTTTTTTAGCATCGGCACTTGAATTGTAAAACGTCGTGCCTTCATATTCAGATGCAAATTTTGGATCTCCAAATACGCTCTTTCCGGCTTTTACAAATCCAACTGGGCAATATCCGCCCAGGCCAATTTTAAATCCATCCGCATGTGCGCCAACTCCGAGCACCAACGTTAATACTGCTAAAAGACGCTTCATAAAATCCTCCTCATTGAAGTTTTGTGGGATACAATCCGCACATCAATAAGTGGAGATTTTTGCAATTTTCTTACAGCGTGATTCATTTTTTTTCGTTGAGTGACCAATCGTAGTCGAGAAACTTGATTTTAGTGTCGCTACTTTTGATCAGATTTGCTTCGTCAGGATTAGAAGCCATTCTTTGTGCAACAAAGTCTTTGACGGTGCCTCCGGTCTTTTCGAAATCCTTTCCGTACCAGTCGAAAATAGAAGATAGGTATAGTGTTTTCGTTTGGGGGTCAAAGCGATGCCCTGGTCTTAGTTTTAAAAAGGAGATCGTTGCATCCTCTAGCTGATCTTTCAGGCGATCAGCCACATAGGCCTCAGGTCTTAACATCGGGCAACCTATTGAGGCACACACTACCGCAAAATGTATTCTGGGCTCATTGAACTTAGCGCGAATCATCTCGTGCTCAATCTCATCCAGACTGTGCTCGTCGGAAAATAGCTTAAAGAATTTGTCTTTCCATGGCGATGCTCCCAAATTCGAAAATCCTCGCGAAACGGGAATATTTCGTATTGAGCGGATCGAGATGGTTTGATCTTTCCCATCAACTATTTTGGTCTCTGTCTTCGTCATCTTATCGGGATAATTGTTTAGGATAAGTCGAAGGGTAAAGGCATTATACGCGTTAATGAGAAATGCCAGTCTCTGGTCACCAGAAAATTCCCTAAACTCCGTGCCGGCTACAGACTGAAGTGTTTCAATGTAAGAATCCAACTCTCGCTGGTTGGCTTTGAGTCTTTTGTAGTCGACCACACTAGTCCCGCCCTCGACGGTAACATACCTGCTAAGGACCTTGGTCCAGGCCGCATGGTCATGGTTAATGGAGCGCGCAGATGGGACATAAACAGGCTCCTCAGTTCCGCTCGCAAAGACATCTGATCCCGCCGCGGCGAAGCAGAGCAGGAACCCAAGGACTGAAGCTATTTGTTTGTGGTTTAGATGCATATACACTCCTTTGAACTGACATGCCTACGCAAGTAAGTGGTTGGGGGAGGCATTTTATTACAGTTAAATTTAACTGTAATAAAATGGGCCTGAGCGCCACTTACAGATGTGTAAGAAAAATTGCTGCGAAAGGATGCTTTAAAATGAAAAAAGTTGTTCTAAAGGTTGGGTTTATTGCTGTGGCACTGGGCCTGCTCCTTTTCGCGAAATCGCAAAATCTTGATCAACTGCTGACAATCGAAACCTTGAAGTCAAAGAAGGATTTGCTTGAACTTTATTTTCAAGCAAATCCCTGGCAAACAATTGGAATTTATTTTCTTATTTATGTGTTGGCTACGGGTCTTTCGCTTCCCGGCGCCACCGTTTTAACTTTAGCTGGAGGTATGCTGTTTGGCTTTTGGATAGGCACCGTCATTGTCTCCTTTGCTAGCACTGTCGGTGCGACACTTGCCTTTCTTGCGTCACGCTTTCTTTTTAAGGATTTTGTTGAAAGGCGCTTCGGGGATCGGCTTCAAAGTATTAACGCCGGTGTTAAAAAAGAGGGAGCATTCTATCTCTTCACATTGCGCTTAGTTCCCGTATTTCCATTTTTCTTAATTAATCTGGTGATGGGACTCACTTCCATAAAAACAGCGACGTACTTTTTTGTGAGCCAATTAGGTATGCTTGCTGGCACTGCTGTTTACGTTAATGCCGGCACCGAGCTTGCTGAAATCACCTCTCTACGAGGGATTCTCTCTCCAGGGCTTCTGATTTCGTTTGCTCTAATAGGCGTGCTTCCATTTGTCTCAAAATCCGTGATCGGATTTATCAAGTCTAGAAAACATCTCAAAAATTTTAAACGCCCAAGCAAATTTGACTATAACATGATCGTGATCGGTGGGGGCTCAGCGGGACTTGTTTCATCTTATATTGCCGCAGCCGTAAAAGCTAAGGTGGCTCTCATTGAAAAGCATAAGATGGGGGGCGACTGCCTCAATACCGGCTGTGTTCCCAGCAAGGCGCTGATTCGGTCGGCAAAAATTTTAAGTTATTTTAAGCGTGCAGAGGAATTTGGCTTAGACAGGCATAACCCCACTTTTGATTTTAGCAAAGTGATGGAGCGAGTTCAGAATGTCATAAAAGATATCGAGCCCCACGATTCTGTGGAGCGCTACGCGGGCCTTGGTGTCGACTGCATTATCGGAGCAGCAAAGATAAAATCGCCATATGAAGTTGAAGTGAATGGTAAAGTACTCACCACCAAAAATATCGTTGTCGCAACCGGAGCCTCGCCACTTGTTCCTTCTATCCCAGGTCTTTCGGAGATTTCGTTTTTGACCAGTGATAATATCTGGAATATTCGCGAGCTTCCGGAACGTTTAATCGTTCTGGGAGGAGGTCCCATCGGTTGCGAACTTGCGCAGAGTTTTGCGCGCTTCGGGTCAAAGGTGACTTTAGTCGAAATGTCTTCCCGCATTTTGTCTCGTGAAGACGAAATGGTTTCTCAACATGTGTCAGATAAATTTAGCAAAGAGAATATTTCGGTTCGTACAGGTCACAAGGCTCTGCGGGTCGATTCTGCAAAAAAAATATTAGTATGTGAATTCGAAGGACGCGAGGTAGAAATTCCGTTTGACGAAATACTGGTCGCGCTTGGCCGAAAAGCCAATGTCACCGGGTTCGGTCTCGAAAAACTGAATATTGAAATCTCCAATCGCGGAACTGTCGTAGCTGACGATTACATGCGAACGACGAATTATCCCAATATTTTTGTTTGCGGCGATGTCACCGGGCCTTATCAATTCACTCATACGGCGGCCCACCAGGCGTGGTACGTGGCAGTGAACGCATTATTTAGCCCGTTTAAAACTTATAAAGTCGATTATCGAGTCATCCCTTGGTGTACCTTTACAGATCCCGAGGTGGCTCGAGTTGGCCTCAATGAAATCGAAGCCAAAGAAAAAGGCATATCATATGAGATCTCTCACTATGGCATTGATGACCTTGATCGCGCTATTGCAGAAAGCGAAGCCCATGGTTTTGTTCGAGTTCTCACAAAGCTCGGATCAGACAAAATATTGGGCGTGACAATTGTGGGCGACCACGCGGGCGACATAATTTCAGAATTTGTTACCGCAATGAAGCACGGATTGGGACTCAACAAAATTCTGGGAACCATTCACATTTATCCCACGTTTGCAGAAGCTAACAAATACGTAGCAGGTGTCTGGAAGAAACAAAATGCTCCGCAAATCGCGTTGAAATGGCTTTCTCGGTTTCATAGCTGGAGGCGGAATTAGCATGGCTCTTCGTCGAATTTCCTGAGTCGTGAAAAAGTATTGGCCCATCCTATTTGTCGGGGGATATCTCGTGTCGCTGGCGATAAACTTCAGCGGAATGGGAGTGCATTTAGCTTCCATTGAAATTCACTGGCGCCTATTTCTAATTCTAGTTCTCTCGACACTCAGTCTCGGTGGCTTTTTACTCACTATACTCCCACCTTGGATCGGGTTCGTCATATGTTTGACGGCGATTGGATTGCGACTCAGACTTTCAAATCGCAAGGGCATCAGCGACAGGTGTCCTTGAAGTCCGGTTCTATTTCTAGATTCATTGCATGGGCGCACCGATTTACGAAGTTAAAGTAGGATACGACCATTACGGCATGCTGCCATTGGGCCTGTGAAAATCCCTGAGCGATAAACTGGGTAAAAAGAGGGGATGATTTCCATGGCTCCAAAGTCATTGTGTGCGCCAGTGCTTTTAGAATCTCGAGTTTTCCCCCTGCAGGTTCGGACCCGCTGTGCTTTAGAGCCTCCGCGTGATGTGCGACACAATAGGGACACTGATTCAATCGACTGGTTTCAACGGCCAGAAATTCTCGGTCTGATCTTCCAAGAGGGAGACCTTCGTTTAGCATTATGGACTTATAGAAATCGTAGTGCGCAGCGACGCCCTGAGTAAACTCCGAAAAGGCTAAATGTATCGAAGCTAGACCTCCTCTTTCACTCTTAATTTTCTCGAAAATGTCGTCTTTGATATTGCTCATTTGATGCCATCCCTTTTGAACTTTCAGCTATGAGTGGCAGAAGTATCGAATAAATTACTTTTTTTGTAAGAAATCGATCTCCTCGGTCACAGATAGATGATGAACTGCCTTTAATTTTGAGGAGTTTGAAGGAGCTAGACCAATATGATATTTATGATCTTGGCTGTCGGAGTCTTTCTGGCAGTTTCCAATGGCGCCAATGATAATTTTAAAGGGGTGGCGACCCTTTTTGGAAGTCGAACGGCATCATATAAAATCGCACTGACCTGGGCCACTTTGACCACTTTTCTTGGTTCTTTAGCGGCTTTTTTTTCGCGCAGAAGCTTATGGTTAATTTTTCTGGAAAGGGCCTCGTGCCCGATCAAGTTGCTCAGCTAACTTCCTTTTCTTTGTCGGTAGCATTTGCTGCCGCTTCGACTGTGATACTGGCAACTCGGCTAGGGTTTCCGATTTCAACTACACATGCTTTAACCGGAGCTCTCGTGGGGACCGGCCTTCTGGCATCTTCAGAAGGCGTTAATTTTGCGCAATTGAATTCCGCTTTCGTACTTCCCCTCATTTTGAGCCCCTTCATTGCGATTGCGGGCACGGTTGTCCTTTATCCCATTCTTAGTTATTCGCGGAAAAGAATGGGCATAATGAGAGAGAGCTGTTTATGTGTTGGAAATGAGGTTCTCATGGCGGCGCCACCAGGCACTCTACCGGGTTCGTCTGCAGCAATGGTACAGATCTCAATGACTCCAACAATATCGATCGGTACGACCGTTAGCTGCGAAGAGCGGTATGTTGGAAAAATTTGGGATGTCAGCGCGAAATCGTTGCTAGATACAGCCCACTTCCTGAGCGCCGGTCTTGTAGGCTTTGCAAGAGGCATGAATGACACTCCAAAGATTGCGGCCATTTTAATCGTTGGAAGCTTTATGACCCCCTTGCCCTCGATCGTGGTCGTATCGCTCGCGATGGCGGCCGGCGGAATCTTCTTTGCTCGCCGAATCGCTGAAACGATGTCACATCAAATCACGTCAATGAATGACGGCCAGGGTTTTACGGCCAATTTGGTGACAAGTGCTATCGTCATCGGCGCATCTAACTTTGGCTTGCCCGTCTCTACGACCCACGTGTCGTGTGGAGCCCTTTTTGGAATTGGAGCTGTTACGAAGCAAGCCCACTGGGGTGCAATCGTAAGAATTCTATTAGCGTGGGTGATCACTTTGCCGGTTGCAGGCGCCCTCGGATTTATAGGATTCTACTTTTTACGAGGAGTTCTCTAATGCAGTCATTCACCTCTACCTTAGAAAAACACGGCCTAACGCTGAAGCGATCAAGCGTTCAAATTTTGCAAGTGAACATTGGACGTCGCTGTAATCAGGCGTGCCATCACTGCCATGTCGAATCGAGCCCCCTTCGAACCGAAAACATGGATGAAAAAACTGTAGATCGAGTCATTGAGTTGTTGGCCGCTTCAAAAACAATTGAAACGGTTGACATCACCGGTGGAGCGCCTGAATTAAACCCATATTTTCGAAAACTTGTGATTGCCGCAAGAAATTTAAATAAGAAAGTGATCGATCGGTGCAATCTAACAATTTTATTCGAGAAAGATCAACAAGACACAGCTCAGTTCCTAAAAGAAAACCATGTGCATATCGTCGCCTCGCTTCCGTGCTACTCAAAAGAGAATGTCGAACGACAGAGAGGAGCTGGCGTGTTTAATAAGAGCATCGAAGCGCTTAGGATTCTAAATAATCTCGGTTACGGCAAATTAGATTCAAACTTGAATCTAGACCTCGTCTACAACCCAACAGGCCCTTCTCTACCTCCATCTCAACAGAAGCTTGAGATCGATTACAAAAAAGAACTCAGAGAATTATTTGGAATTGAATTCAATCATCTTTTCACAATCACCAACATGCCTATTAAGCGATTTCTAGTTGATCTAGAAAAGTCCAAAAGACTTGAGCAGTACATGGATCTTCTCGCGAACAGCTTTAACTCCAAGGCTTTAACTGGGGTCATGTGTAAAAATCTAATCTCAGTAAGCTGGAACGGCGAACTCTTCGATTGCGACTTCAACCAGATGCTCGAGCTACCCCTTGGAAGTGGGAGAACCGGCATCTGGGATATCCATTCATTTGATAACTTCGAGAACAACCGAATTACTGTCGCAGATCATTGCTACGCTTGTACCGCGGGCGCAGGGAGTTCTTGCGGAGGAGCACTTGTATGAATATCGCCGGAGTCGCTGTTGAATCTGTGCCGACCGAATCAAAATGGTTTGTATCAAAGGGCTTTGACTACAGTCTCATCCTCGGAGGCGCCGCACTGACATTGGCTCTTCCAGTCACTGTTTGGGCAGTCCCTTGGCTGTTGCCTATCTTGTTTTGGATCTGGATTATTTTTTTTGAGGGAGCCCACTTTTTTTCGACATGGACACGGACTTACATGGATCGGTCATTTTTTAGCGAGAATAAACCGCTCTTGTTCGGATCACTTATTTTCGTTGTAGCACCAATGTTTGCTGCGTTTCTCAACATGAGAATGAATTCGACAGCGCCTCTTGAACTCTACGGGTTTGGCCTTTTTTGCTGGAGTCTCTATCACAACGCCAGACAACACTTTGGTTTTGTTTCAATTTATCTTAGAAAGTCGCACGATGGAAATATTGCCATCCGAAACTCAATCTTGAATTCGATTTATTTGGCAGTAGTCCCACCGCAAATATTTTTCTTGCTGAAATTTAAATTGGCGCTAGCATTTCCAAGCGCCTTGATAGGATACGGTCACTTTTTATCGACCGTGGCCAGTTTAACTCCTGTTATTAGCGTGATCGCTCTCTTCTTTATCGCGAAGCTCTACTTTTCTACGCGTGCCGGTAATAAAGAGCGTTTTCCTATGCATATCGCATACACACTAGGCTGCCTGATTTTTTATGCCACAATGTTTTACTGGATTGCACCAAGAGAGCCTTTTTTTCAGCAGGCTCAGAATGGCGCTCAAATGTTTATGATGATTGCGGTGATGAACTCGCTCTTTCACAATATTCAATATTTAGCGATTGTTTGGGTGTTTGGAAACAGGCGTGCCTCTAAAAAGGACTCGGGCCCGCTAGTCGGTCTTATCCATCGAAAGCCTTTCAATTACCTTATGGCCTGCTGGATCGCAGGAGCCGGATTCGCGTGGATTGTCTGGAATCTTGGCGATTGGACGTCGCCGAGCGGAGAATGGATCCAAAAACAGGGACATCTTTGGGCCATAGTGATTTACTTTGGAATTGTCGGACATCACTTTTTTCTGGATCAGAGAATTTGGCGCGTCAGTCGCCAGCGCGAGCTGCAAAGTGCGCTTAACTTGAAGGAGGTAACTTAATATGAGTACGAACAATCAGGGCCTTGAAAGTGTAAAAGAGTATTATGGGAAAATCTTAAAATCGAGTGAGGACTTAAAAACAAGCGCATGCTGTACGGCCGACAGTATGCCGCTCCACTTGCGCGAGATTCTCAAAGAAATTCATGATGAAGTAAAAGATAAATTTTACGGGTGTGGCTCACCAATTCCACACGCTCTTGAAGGAAAAACAGTTCTAGATCTTGGCAGTGGCACCGGACGCGACTGCTTTCTGCTTTCTAAGCTCGTCGGCCCTCGAGGCCGAGTGATTGGCGTAGATATGACAGAAGAACAAATTGCTGTAGCAAAAAAACATCTGGATTATCACACACAGCAATTCGGATACAACGAACCCAACGTTACTTTTATCAAAGGCTATATCGAGGACCTTGAAGGTGCCGGCATAAAATCAGAGTCAATTGACGTGGTGGTTTCTAATTGCGTCATCAATCTATCGCCCAACAAAAAGCGAGTATTCTCTGAAATTTTTCGCGTTTTAAAACCAGGAGGAGAACTTTACTTTTCCGATGTTTTCTCAGGAAGACGGATTCCCAAAGAACTGACGGAAGACGCAACACTCGTTGGGGAGTGCCTTGGGGGAGCCATGTACACTGAGGACTTCCGAAGAATGCTCTTAGAATTAAACTGCCCCGACTATAGGGTGACTTCACGCACGCGAATTTCCCTTAACAATGCTGAAATTCAAAAGCTCGCTGGAATGATCGATTTCTATTCGATTTCGGTTCGCGCTTTCAAATTGCAACTTGAAGATCGCTGCGAAGACTTCGGTCAAATCGCGACCTATTTGGGCGGTATACAAAACAGCCCTAATGCCTTTGTTCTTGATGACCACCATACCTTTGAAAAAGGAAAAGCGATTGCGGTATGCAGTAATACAGCGTCAATGCTGAAAGACACTCGTTACGCTCAATACTTTCGAATTATTGGAGATACGGGCACCCACTTCGGACTATTTGATTGCGGGCCATCGACAACTTCTACCGGGAGCGATAGCGCCGTCGGCGCCTGCTGCTAGGAGCTAACTATGTTAGGTATCATTGGAGGATCAGGTTTTTACCAAATTGAGGGTCTCGAGATAGTCGATACTCTTGATATCGAGACTCCGTTTGGAAAACCATCTTCAAAAATTTCCGTTGGACTCATTAACGGTCAAAAGATCGCTTTTCTTGCTAGGCACGGGCTCAACCATAGCATCACGCCCTCAGAGATAAATTTTAGAGCGAATATTTGGGGTCTGAAGTCAGCTGGAGTCCGCGAAATCCTAAGTGTTTCGGCGGTTGGCAGTCTCCAACAAGATATTCGACCGGGAGACCTTGCTCTGCCGGATCAATATTTGGATTGGACAAAAGGGAAACGAGTAGGAACGTTTTTTGGCAGTGGCCTTGTCGTCCATATTTCTACTGCAAATCCAGTGTGCCAGAATCTCAGTTATCGAATTTTAACCAGTGCAAAGAATTTAAATTTCGAACTTCACAAAAATAAGACTTATGCCTGCGTGGAAGGTCCAAGATTAGGTACGCGTGCGGAGAGTCTCTTTTTAAAATCAAATGGGGCGGACATTGTGGGGATGACAAATGTCCCTGAAGCTTTTTTGGCTCGAGAAGCCCAACTCTGTTACGCCACGGTGGCTGTTGTCACTGACTACGACTGTTGGCTTGAAGATCCAACGGAACATGCAACGGCAGCGAAAGTTATGGATCTCTACAGAAAAAATATTACCAAAGTTCAATCGGTGGTTGGCCATTTGACTCAGTTGAACCAAGAACCCATTCCTTGCGAGTGCCGATCGTCTCTTGCATTTGCAGTAATGACCAAAGTGAGCGAACTGGGTCCGGATCAAAAACACATTTTAGATTTTTTGAGGGAGTAAGAGACTTGGGCATATCGGTGATCATTCCTATTGGTGAAAATGATGAAAGTTGGCGAAATCTAATAGACGATCTTTCATTCCTTTCGTCCAATGATGAAGTCGTTTTCTCCACAGGAAAAAGACAGATCGCTGAAATTGAATCTGCATTTACGGATAAGAAGGTTGTCTTTCGCACCCGGTTTGTCGAAAATTCAATGGGACGCGCTCGGCAAATGAATGCCGCCGTAAAGGTATCGGCCTACGGATACCTTTGGTTTTTGCATTGTGATTCACGGATTCCAATGGGGGCCTTTGCCAAACTAAAAAACATTGAGTCACTTGATCTGGATGATATTCACTTTTTCAGTTTAAAATTTTTGGCCGATGGACCTCGTCAGATGGCAGTTAATACCGTAGGAGTATGGTTTCGCTCGCAGGTCCTAAAAATACCCTTTGGCGATCAGGCTTTTTTTATGAAGAAAAGCGTCTTTCAGGAATTGGGAGGTTTTAATGAAGAAGCTCCATACGGTGAAGATCATCTTTTGGTTTGGAAAGCCCACAGAAACAAAATTAAAATTCGAAACGTTGGTTCCTTCATCTACACAAGTGCGCGAAAGTATCGAAGCGAAGGTTGGTCGAAGACTACATCTAGTCACTTGATTCTAACCGTCAGGCAAGCATTGCCAGAGATATGGAAGATCATTCGAACGAAGGAAAATCCATGAAGGGTGTCATAGTCGTTTTTGTAAAGACACCAGGGATATCCAATGTCAAAACGAGGCTAGCTGCCGGTATCGGTCCTGAAAATGCAAACCTCTTCTACAGCCTTTCGGTGCTCGCTACTGAATCTTTGACCAAGAAACTTCAACACCAAATGGATGGTGTTGATGTGCTTTGGGCCGTTGCCGAACCAGAGGGATTAACTTCCGAGTTTTGGCGGGGGATGAAGACAATGCCTCAATCGTCCGGCGGTCTGGGTGACAGACTTGCGGCAGCCTATGAGTCTCTGAGGCAGAAATATTCTTTCGTTTGTTTTATAGGCGCTGACTCACCTCACCTTCGTCTTAAAGACCTCTCTCGGTATATTTCTACGACTGAATTTTATGCCTCCGATAGCGCGATTGTGGGTGAAACTCGCGACGGGGGATTCTACTTCTTCGGAAGCGGAGTCCCTCTGCCTTCGGAGGTGTGGAAAAGTGTTGCTTACAGCACTGACCAAACCGCTAACCAACTCAAGGCCGGCCTGTCGATGTATTGTAAAGTTCGATTAGTCGATTCGAATTTTGATGTTGATGAAAAAGAGGATCTACTTATATATCAATCGAACGGTTTCGAAGTCAGGGAGCTCATACCGGCTCAGGTCGAACTTATCAATTGGGTCAAATCTTTGAAATTATGAATCTATCAATTTCGAGAAAGCTTATGTTCGCCGCGATGTTAATTCCAATTCAGACTCCAGAGAACTGGAGTCTGCAATCCTACTCTTCGATTTCAAAGAATGAGGTCAATTTTTCGGAGCGCGGAGTCCTCGTGAAAGTTAATAGCTCTGCGAGTCCGCTTATATTTCCATTCAAAGAAAAAGCTCGGCTTGAAGGTTTTAAAATTTCGGGTGAGTTTAGAGGCCTCCCCAAATTAGGTGATCCTTCAAGGCAAGGCGATAAAGGGTTTGATGATTTTCCGTTGCGAGTAGGTTTTGTTGTTTCTGGCAAAAACAAATTAGGTGGTTTCCAGAAGTTAGTCGCGAAGGATTGGGTGCGCCGTCTCTTCAGCCTTGCGCCAGAAGGAGAAGGGATAGATAAAATTCTTTTTTTTAACATCACCCAGGATGTCCATCAAGTTGGCACCGAGAGAGTTCATCCAATGTCTGAGTTCATACATGAAACCTTTATTGATAGCGTAACTGAAAAAGGGCACTTTAATTACAATTACACTTTTAAGGTCCCAATCGCAGTGCTCGCAATCTGGATAAGTATTGATGGGGACGATACGAAGTCAGCATTCGACGTATTGATCAATTCCCTAGACGTTAGGAAAGCAGATCAAAATGCAAAATAAAGTTCTGTTTCTCTGTGTGGCGAATTCGGCCAGAAGCCAAATAGCCGAAGGACTCGCAAAAGTTATCCTTCGAGGCAAGGCCGAAGTAAATAGTGCGGGATCGATACCAAAGAAATTAAACCCGCTCGCAGTTCAGGTCATGAACGAGGTCGGAATCGATATTTCAAATCACTACTCGAAAGCAATCCATGACCTCCCAATGGCATTTCAAGAGAATCTGACCCATGTAGTTACATTGTGTGCAGACGAAGTTTGTCCTGCAACTCTGCCTTCGTCTGCTAAGCGACTCCATTGGCCACTTGTAGATCCGGCGGCCGAAGAGGGCACGGTTGAGTCGCGGTTGGAAAGTTTTAGAAAGACGAGAAATGACCTTGCCCCGCTGCTGGAAAGTCTAGCTTTAAGCCTTTAATGGTGTGTCAAAAGGAGAATTCGGCGCAGCGGCTAGAAATATTTTTATTCGGGTGTAAGATTTGGCGGATTGGTCTCACTTATCGAGGACTGGCAACTCAAAGGAGATTCCTCGTGATTAAAATATTAGCAGCTATAATTTCGATTCAATTGTTCATCCCGCAGATGTCTTTGGCTGAATCGTACAAATTGGATGAGTCCCATACGCAGGTGGGTTTCAAAATCAAGCACCTCGTCATATCGACGGTCTCTGGTCGATTTAATAAATTCGAAGGCGAATTCAACTTTGACGAAAAAACCGGCAAGGTGGAGGATCTCAAAGTTAAGATCGACGCGGCCTCGATCGACACCAATGAGCCTGACCGAGATAAACATCTTAAAAGTGCTGACTTTTTTGACGTTGAAAAGTTTCCCTCTCTGATTTTCGTGGGAAAGAGCGTAACTTATAACGGAAAGAAACCAACTGAAGTCAAAGGTGACCTAACCATCCATGGTGTAACCAAACCAACCACTCTGGCAGTTACTTTTAATGGGAAAACTACTGATCCATGGGGAAATCAGCGAATTGCGTTTGAGGCGACATCGAAGGTAAATCGAAAGGACTTTGGTCTGAAATGGAATAAGTCCTTGGATCAAGGCGGCGTGATGATCGCCGATGACGTCAACATTCTGCTCGAAGGCGAAGCAATCCTTCAGAAATCTGAAAAAGCTAAATAATTAAAACAAATGAGTTGGAAATCAACTCTACAGAACAACGGAGGAAAAGAATGAACAACAAAACGCTTCTCGTGGCAGCGGCACTCGCCGGTCTCGTAGCAACTAGCGGGTGCTCTAGCACGCAGAAAAATCAAGGAGAGGTAGCTATGGGAGAATGCCATGGCATTAATAGTTGCAAAGCTCAAGGAGAATGCGGTGGAGCCGGGCACTCTTGCGCTGGCAAAAATTCATGCAAAGGTCAGGGCTGGGTTAAACTCAGTAAGTCAGATTGCTCTCAAAAGGGTGGAACTTTTAAAGGGTCGATGATGTAACAATTCGATACGGAAATTTCCGTATCGAAAAACCAAAGGGGAAAAAGGTGAAGCAAAAAAATATAATGTTAGGTGCAGCACTTGCTGGACTCATTCTCGCAGGCGGCTCGGCTAATCAAGCTGTCGCAAGTGGAACTGAAGTCGCAAAAGGTGAATGTCATGGTGTCAATAGTTGCAAAGGTAAAGGCGAGTGCGGGGGTACGGGCCATTCATGTGCAGGAAAAAATTCTTGTAAAGGCAAAGGATGGGTGACCAAAACTGAAGCTGAATGCAAGAAACTAAAAGGCCAATTCAAAGCTGCAAGCATGTAATGAACAGCCGAGACGTTTTTTCAGTTGGAGTGGGGCTTCGCCCCACTCATTATCCATATCTCGAAGGAAAGCCCGATTTAAGTCCCTCTTGGTTTGAGGCTATTTCCGAGAACTATATGAATTCCGAAGGTCGCCCTCTCGAAATGCTCTTGCGGATGCGTGAGGATTATCCGATCGCTCTGCATGGAGTTGCACTTTCTATTGGTTCGGCTCATGGGATTGATGCAGCCTATGTTAAGCAGCTCAAAAGACTCGTCGAACGCGTCGACCCGTTCATCGTATCCGACCATTTGTGCTGGGGCCAATCCCCATCAGGTCAAATGCACGATCTCCTTCCGATTCCGTTCAACAAGGCGTCGCTCGAACTCATTGTTGAAAATGTAGACCAGGTCCAAAATATTCTGGGTCGCCCCATTCTTCTTGAAAATATCTCTTATTATCTAAGGTTCAGGGAGAGCGACATGGATGAAGCAGTTTTTATGATAGATTTATGCAATCGCTCAGGTTGCAAGCTTTTGTTAGATCTAAATAACATATACGTCAACTCAGTTAACCATGGATTCGATGCTCAGGTATTTACAGATCGAATTCCGGTGAAGTTAATTGGCCAAATTCATCTGGCCGGTCCATCCCAAGAAGAGGGCTTCCTCTTTGATACGCATTCAACGTCTGTGCCGGAAAAAGTCTGGCAACTTTATGAAAGTGTCTTGCGACGAGGCGCAAGTGCGCCGACCCTAATCGAATGGGATCAAGACATTCCTGGTTTTGATAAATTTGAGGCAGAAGTTGATAAGGCGACGAGTATAATTCAAAAATGCGAAAATGCAGTAGGTCCCATTGAATTCAGGTAAAGATTTGATCAAGGCGATTCAAAGTAAGTTTTCTGATGGGGTGACTCAATCGAGTTCAGAAATATTGGAATCAGTGATTCCGATTTCTGACATGACTCCAGAGAAATGCATCGAAATTTACCGTAAAGGCTACTTTGCCCGACTCACAGAATCGTTGGGTGAAACGTTCGAGGCGACTTGGTGGGTTTTGGGAGACGATGCGTTCTTTGAGTTATGCCAAAGTTTCATCCATGCAACCCCCTCCCGTGTCTACGATTTGTCCAACTACGGACAGTCGTTTCCAGAATACGTAGAATCCCACTCTCTCGCCAACGACGTGCCTTTTGTGCATGACCTCGCTCGCTTTGAGTGGACATTCAAAGACGTCTTTCATAGTCCAAATATTTTTCCTAATAAAGTTGATTGGTCAAAAGTTGTGGCTGAGCCAGGTGCACATTTGTTTCGTCTTTCGAAATCCGCGCGCATATTCGAAAGCAACTACGCTGTTTACGAGATCTGGAAGATGCGCGCCAACTCAGCTGACGCTTTGAATTTAGACATTCACCAAGAGACACGGCTCCTCATTTATAAGCATCTGTCACAAGTTACTGTTAGAAAGCTGGCGAGTGATGAGTTTTGTCTTTTTGAAAACCTATCAAACGGAAATAGTCTGGAAAATTCAATTGAAGCCGTTCTCAAACTTGATAGCCAAATTGGGGCTGAACGAGTTCAAGAGTTATTTTCGACCATAAGGCAACTTGACATACTCGAGCTTCGCTAGAGGAAGCTTGTAAATCCAGTCTTTGAGCGACCTCTCCTGTCGAGGTCGCCCACTGTATTACCTTTGTAGTACTAAATCTCCTGACTGAATCTGAGACATCATGTCCGTATAGCCGCCCACAAATTTCTCATCCACGAAAATCAAAGGCACGGTCCGATGCCCTGTGCGAGTCTTAATTTTCTCGATTTCGTCGGGGCGATCTGTGAGATCCACTTCCTCAAAAGTAAATCCTTCCCTTGAAAGAAAAGTTTTCGCCTTCACGCAATAAGGACATGTTTTGGTCGAATAAATTCTAATATTAGATTTCACTGGAGCCACTCCTTTATAAACTGCCGTTGGCTATTTTTTCCATTTAAATTCGGCGAATGCTGGATCAAGGGGCGTTTCTGCCAAATGGTTAGCATAGTTACTTAGCGTTTTCATCGCGACGCCAAGGAGAACCTCGAGAACATGCTGGTTCGTAAACCCTGCTGAAATGAACCTAGAAACTGACTCGCTTTTTACCATGCCGCGTTTAGAAACGACTTCTCTTGTAAACGTTACGAGTTCGTTGAGTTTGGCATCTTGAATAGGTTCGCCAGAGCGAATGGCATTTAACTTCTCGGAAGCCATTCCCGCCATTTTGACGGACATCATTGAGTGTGCAGCCACGCAGTAATCGCAACCATTTTCGTAGCTAGTCGCAAGTAGTATGGCTTGTTGTTCTTCGGGGTTAAAAGCCGACTTGGATACCAACTCAGACAATTGCACGTAAGCTTGTAGGGTCGCAGGCGAGTCGGCCAATACGGACATCAGATTCGGTATAAAGCCGTACTTCTTTTCAATGCTACCTAAGATTTCCGCTGCCTGAGGTTTTGCCTCTTCTTTCTTTGTAAGTTTTAAGTTACCCATTTTCTTCTCCTTTGGTTCGTAAATGTTTATTGCTCAAGGCTCTACTAAAAGAACTATTTTTCGAAAGCCAATCCACTGAGTGCCGGTCCCTCCTATCTTTGTTATGGACCGTTCGGTCCCGAATTGGTCAAAAAAACTAATTCATAGACTTCATGACAAATTTGACAAGATTCTCAATATCTCTCTTGTGTGCGCCGGCTTTTACCATCGACTTAATTCCGCTCATGCTGCTTACAACAAACGCGGCCATTTGATCCAAATTTGAGTTTTCGGGAATCTCTCGTTGAGCCACCGCTTTTTTCAGGGCAGTTAGAAACACAAATTTAAAGGCTTCGATTCCTTTGTTAACATATTTAGATACCACAGGATTATTTTGAGCAAACTCGGTAGCTGTATTCATAATCATACAGCCCTTGGGTAAAGAACGAGATTTTGCCTCATCCGCAGCCGAAAGCAAAACCTGTTTGATAAAGTATAAACCAGAATCACTTAAGCTTAGCTGAGCCAGTAACTTGTCCTTTGTGCTAGAAGTGTACTGGTCCAAGCATAAAAGAAACAGGTCCTCTTTGTCCCCGAAGGCTTGATACAGACTGCTTTTTGAAAGCCCAGTGACCTGCAACAACTCCTGCAATGACGTCCCCTCGAAGCCTTGGGACCAGAACGCGCTCATCGCCGCGTTAAGTACCTTTTCTTTGTCAAATTCCACGGGTCTTCCGACAGTCATAAAAATAGTATAGGACCAAGTGGTCCATAATGCAAAATATTTTCGGTAATTGGATCTATTTGGGACACTGGCCAGGCATAAAGGGTCATTGAATTCAGCAGCTTACTTGCCGTACAAAAGTTAAGATTGTAACTTAGCTATTAATTCGGGCCTTCACGCTTTGTGTGGGGCGCCGGCGGATGTGGTTGCGAAAGCAAGTGATCCCTGAGCTTCTTACTAGCAAAGCATCTGAAACATTTGCTCAACAACTTTTAGAGAGTCTGGGTAAGTTGATGGAAAAATCAATCACGACTACCAGAGACAAATAAACTCGGTGCGGGAAATTGTTTGCCCTGAATTGATTTAATGTAATTTGGTAGTTCGAAATCTTTTAAATCTAGGTCTGCTGTAGCCAGATGTAAATTTTGATACCCGATCTGATTCAGGTCCGCAGCGACGACGAGGCCGGTATCTTCGTGCCCGAGATTCTGATCAATGTAGACCGGTACCCACTTGGCGATGTTGGCCTCGATAAAGTCCGAAGCCGATTTAAAAGTTACAATTTGCATATTCGCTGCCTTGGCATCTAGCGACCAAAGTTTCCGAATGTAGTCATTATCTTCGATAAGGGCCAGTTCGGGCGTTGTACTTTGAACACCGACATTTGAAACTTCAGAGGTTGAAGTCTCGCAGAGCGGAATTAAGATTGATACCGTAGTACCCGTGCCGACTTCCGACTGAATCCGAATCCGTCCGTCCCATTCGTGAACGGTTTGAAACGCGTGAAATAATCCGATTCCGAGTCCGTCGGAGTGCTTAGGATCCAACGGTTCCTTACCAAAGCGTGGCAGCAAATCGGAACTGATGCCAGGGCCACCGTCTCGGACATCAATTTTCATGTTTGAATGTTCAGTCCTAAGAGTGACCTCGATGCATTCTGACATACCCGCCGAGGCTTCTACCGCATTGTTTAGAATATTTGAGAATACGCGTGTAAATCCCGTCGGATCCACTTTGCCCATATACATGGCTGGGTTGCCGATCACAGTTACTTTTAACTCCGCTTGATGCTCGATCCTCTTATCTGCGACGGTTTGAAAAACCAGCTCATGCAAATCTGCCGGTTTCAACGCAGGAACAGTAGCTCCCTTTGACTGCTCCTTATATTTCATGATAAGATCATCAACTATCGAGCTGATCTGCCTGAGGGCTCCGTTCATAAGTGGCTTTCTGCTCACGTTCAAGCTGTCGAGGTCGGAGAATTTGAGGAACCACCCTTTAAAACATTTCTTTACGAACTTTTCTGGGATTACTCAATAGGGGTTACCTATTATTGGCTTAAAGATGAATCGGTAAATACAACTAGCACAACTCAGTTGATCGACATGACTTTGGGCCTCATTATAGCCATGCTCAAAAGTAACCTTTTAAATAAAGGTGTGGACCTTGTCCAATACATGGTGCGTGAGCATATCTTATCTAAAATAAGGCCTGCTTCAGAGCGCAATTTTGATCTCACGAAATTAAAACGTCAGTTTATGGAAAAGAAACCTGAGCCCGCTCAAAAAAAGAAAGGAGTACGTAAGTTATGACAAAACGTAAAGACGTGGATTCAATACCCACCGGAAAATTTTCGCGTGCTTCGATTGCTGGATCAACCGTAACTCAAATTGGGGTTAAGAAATTGGGTTTTTTTGCGAGAAAGCCGTTTGTGTCAAAAGAGAATAGGCAGAACCATCAGGACAAGCATGACGACGAAGTGGTTTGGCGATCCGGCCATTTTAAGGCGCTCGAAAAAACAATTCAATCGTCTCTAAAAGACAATGGTAAAGATCTAGATCGGGAAATTGCGAGGGTTGAAAAGAAAGTAGCTGCAGTTGAACTTGAAATTGAATCTGTATTTAAGTTCCAAATGCAAAATACCATCAGTCAGAACGCTGCGCGATTGGCAAGCGAGAGGCTCGATAAGTTGGCGCTTGATAGAAAGAAAATCGTCGAGCTATTTGAAGATCTTCAGACAAGAAGATCCGATTCAGTGGATACAAATGTGGCCGTTCAAGGAATCGAAGAGCGTTTAGTAAAGTTCAAAAAGGGACTTGCTAAGTCCAGCGAGGCTTTGAAAAAAAGGCTGCTCAGGGGATTATTCGATGTCATCTTTTTGAAGGATGACCGGCTCGAAGGTTTCTATTATTTGGCCGAATCGGCCCGTTCAAATCCATCAATTCAAACAAAAAAGGCTTCGGGGGATCTCCCTGAAGCCTTTCCTAAACCAAAACTAAAACCATCAAAATCAGAAGTTCCGGCCAACTGGCAGTCTTTCGTTCCAAAAGTTGCCTATTGTGGAAATTGGTGGACGTGACAGGGATCGAACCTGCGACCTGAAACATGCCATGCTTCCGCTCTCCCAACTGAGCTACACGCCCATGGCCTGAAGGTAGACAATCTGCCAAAATTGCCTCCTATTGCAAGAAAAATCTTGAAAATTTAAGCAGTTAGCGATTTGATCTTAAGTAGAGAATAGATAGTTCTGACACAATAACATAAGAGCTAGGCAACTTGAGCAGGAGCAAAATATGGGACAAGGTTCGTTGAGAACTCTCATTCGCTATTTCCTTTTATCAAATCCGTTATCTTTGAGTCTACTTCGCGGGCTCCTTCTGGTAATGCTAATATCTTTGAGTTCAGGAACGGCGGCCTTCGCTAAAGATATGACGAGCCGCTTAGGCATCGGGTATTCGAATCAACTCTACAATAACGTTCCATCTGTAAAAACTCAGTATTACCCCAGCCGTGAGATTGGGCTGTCTGCAGCACTCGGAATAGACTCAGGCGACACAAACTCTAAGTTTGGCTTACTTGTTCAAATAAGGCGCATTGTATTTGAAGAGCCCAACATGAATTTCTATATGGGCGGGGGCGGCGGCCTTATCAGCCAAAAAGTCTCAACCACTAATGAATCTGGGTACGAGCTGATGGCAACATTTGGAGCTGAGTTTTTCTTTTCAGGACTTGAAAATCTCGGCTTAACCTTTGAAGCCGGATTTGGAGTGGTATCCATTTCTAGTGAAGTGCGATTTCGCACTATTGCGCATCATCCTCTCAACGCAGGAATGATTTTTTACTTCTAGATTAAGTTCGATTAAAGGTATCTCCATTTGACGAAACACCGAGTGCAAAAAAAACATGAAACCAAATAGTGCGAGCCCCGACGAACCAGTGCTCGGAATTAGTCTAACCGGCGGCGGCGCGCGGGGCAGCTACCAAGCAGGAGCCCTTCTTGCTGTTGCTGAAATCATAGAGAGCCTCGGCTTTCCGAAGAACCCGATATCCTATTGGTCCGGAGTTAGCGCTGGCGCTATTAATACTTGCTTTATGGCCAGTGCAAAGGCGAGCTTGCTTGAGCAAGCCCAGCGACTTGTCGACTTGTGGAACACAATCACGCCGTCAAAGGTTTACAAAACGGATGCCGTCTCGCTAGGCAGAAATAGTGTAAAATGGATTAAGGATCTCTCCTTTGGTGGAAAGTTTTCTAAGTCGCGCGCCAACTTTCTTTTAGATACCGAGCCACTTAAACAATACCTTAAAGAAAACATAGATTTTCATCAGATTCATAAAAACTTTGAGGCACAACTGTTTCGAGGATTCTCTGTCTCGGCCTACAATTACTCAGAAGGTAAGACTGTTTCGTACATCATTGCTCCCCCCGAAATCGGCTGGCAAAAACGACGCCGATGTTCCCAGCACACAAAGATTGACGAGCAAAAGGTACTAGCCAGCTGCGCCATCCCAGTTCTCTTCCCTACTGTTAAAGTCGAAGGCGAGTACTGCGCCGACGGATCTTTCAGAAACTTATCTCCGGTATCTCCACTCATTCATATGGGAGCTAAAAAGCTACTCGTTATCGGCGTAAGGGGCCCGCACGAGCTCTCCGGTATCGGTCTTGATCAACCACCAGGCATTGCCCGGATTTCAGGCCAAATTCTCAATGCACTTTTTTTTGATACTCTTGATGTCGATATCGAGAGAATTCATCACATTAACGAAATGCTATCTGCCATAAAGTCTGATTTGGTGACTGACAGATCTGATTACACTCTCGTGGACTTTCAAGTCATTCGGCCAAGTCATGATATCGCGAAGCTCGTAGTAGAAAGAAATCTCTCACACTTTCCGACCACGGTGGAATTCTTGTTAGCCGGTCTCGGAAGCAAAGAGGAGACGAGCGAGCTTGCAAGCTATATTCTGTTTGAAAAAACTTTCACCCGTGAATTGCTGGATCTTGGTTACAATGACGTCCGTAAAGACAAAGCCGCCATCCAGCACTGGCTCACTCAAGCAACTTAACCTATGTTAACCTAAAAATTAATACCGAGACTTGCCAAGAAGCGAACGATATCGCCTTGTGGGTACACGTTTGTACCGCCTATTGGATTGCCCTCATCAGGAAAGTTTACGTACTGATAGGTAGCTTCAATTCCGCAAAACATTTTACCTTGCATCAATGGGAACTCTGACCCCAGTCCACCTTCAAACGCCAATGCGGCGTCTCTAGATGTACCCTGAGACCCGGTTACCCGCTGAATGCGGTATACTTGCGCTAGTCCAATCAACAGATAAGGATTGAACAGGGCAAGACCACGAGTGACGTTCTGCGTGTTCAGAAAGTATTTAGCACCTACATTGATATTCTGAATTGTCACCGTGCCCGCTAGGCCTTGTACACTGTAGTTGTGATCGCCAGTCAAATAGGCGAGCTGCAGCGCGAACCTTAAATCAAAAAAGAAATTCATGAAAAGGCCGAAGTAGGGAGCTGGTTGATATATTTCACCGAGAACAGAGGTGAAAACTCGATAACCTCCAAGCAAGCCCAACGAAAAAAATCTACCATTTCTGAAGAAGTTTACATCGGCCTCTTCTTCGGAAGCATCTTCAAAATCACTGAAATCCGAAAATGGATCATAACCGTCACCCGACTCGTTCTCAACTTGTCCAACCAAAAAAGGTCGTGCGTCGGCAGCGTTGTGTATCCAGCTCTCAGTGTTCCATGTTGACGTAGATCCGAAAACATTTGCGGGATGCCAAGACATCACAACAAACATCGCTAGAAGACATACTCTAGATTTTAAAGAACTAAGGATTTTAAAATACACAGTTAAAGCCATATTCAAAGTCTATGGTAGGTATCGGTAAAAAGACAACCGTAAATTCTGAAGTTTGTGCAGGACTCAACGCTTAAATGGTGTCACTGGCTATGGGGCTTTTATCTGAAAAGAGAGGTTCATTGCCAAGCCAATGAATAGTACAATTGGGATTCCCCATCGCACAAGCAATCGCCAATAGGTAAACATCAGGTGAGTCGTTCTTTCTGAGGGATCAACAAATCGCTTTTCTAATTCATCACGAGGCACGATCCATCCCAAAAAGAGAGACATAAAAAAGACCATGAGCGGCAAAAGCCAATCAATTATCACGATATCAGCTGCTCTAAAGGCGATTGCCGCAGCTCGAGGGTTTGGCAAAGTAATAACTAGTAACAAGCCTAACGCCAATATGATCTGGCTCACAAAGAAAAGACCTGTTCCCCAGTCGCTCGTTACACGTTTCCACAAAAACCTGAGCGGAAGATTACTTGCCAAATCTGGCTCGTAGGTGCTGCGCTCTACGCTGGAGCTCAGGTTCCATTTCACCAAACCGGCCCGGATCAACGCAACACTCCCTGCCACCGTGGTGAGATACAAAATCAAAAAGAACAAAAGGCCCAGACCTTTACCAAAGAAGGATTGGCTGAGAAGAATCGGAACGGTTTCGAAAACCACCAAAGAAGAGCCAGTAGGGATGTTACCCACCGAAAACACGACAGGCAAAATCAGCAGACTTGCCCCAATGGAGACAATCGTATCTGTAATAGAAATCCTAAAGCCCTCCGACCCGACTTGATCATCTTTTTCGAGGAGTCCTCCCACTAACACCATTGTCCCCATTCCAAGGCTCAGACTAAAGGCAACCTGCCCGATGATTTCGAATATCCAAGACAATTCAAAACTTCGAAAGTCCGGATAAAACAAGAACTTCAGTGCATCTGGCATTCCGGGTAGCGAGAGCGCACGTACAAGTATGTAAATACACAGCACACCAAACAACGGCATGACCCAAGTTAAACGACGCTCGAAGCTCCGCTTTCGGTCGTGATATAGCACAAGTCCACAAATAACAATGTGAAGCATAACGTAGAGCACTCTTGCGAGAAGGCTGGCCTGAAAGTCTCGAAAGGCTAGGTCCACTTGCACAGCGGAATCAATCAAAAAGGCCCGCCCATACTGGATAGTTATAAAAAGCACCCAGCTACTGACAATAGCGTAGAGAACTCCAACCAAGAGTGAGCAGACTCGCAAACTTTGATGCAAGATTTGGGTATACCGACTGCGTAGCCAATTCAACTTTTGATCGCCGTCATCCTCACGCGCCGATGAACGTCTCCACATTTCGCTTTCGGGCTCCTTCGCAAGGACCATTCTACCTACGAGCAACTCTCCGATAAGTATAGGAAGACCTATGAAGAGTGTGAGTGCCAGATATATAAGTAAGCCCCCGCCTCCTTTAGCTGCCACTGCATAAGGGAATCGCCAAAGGTTTCCGATTCCAATCGACGTGACAAGAGCCATCAAATAGAAACGATACCGCTGCCGCCGCGAAAGAGAATTATTCAAAGTTCTCTTCCACCTTTCTTCATAGCAAAAATTCGAACTGGTACGGACTCCAAATGAAATGCTGATTTGATTTGTTTTGCCAAAAATCGCCGATATGAGGGTGTTACTCCCTCTGGGTAATTAACAAAAGCGATAAAGCTAGGTGGGAGCTGATTCGTTTGTGTGAGGTAGTAGAACTTCACATCTTTACTACGATGAACGGGTGCCGGAGCCTTTCGTATAACACGTACGAAAAAATCATTGAGCTCTGGCGTAGGTATCCGTCGCTCCAATTTTTCTTTGAGGCTTACAATCATCTCTTTTAAATCGCCAATTCCGCTTCTATTTTTCACACTCAAAAATACATAGGGTATATCTTCAAAAAAATGGAACACCTTTTCGATTTCTTCGATAATGTCTTTTTTTGTTTTGCCCGCTTCGTAAAGAAGATCCATCTTGTTAACCACCAACAAAACGGCCGTGTTCGCCTCAATGGCATGTTCACAGAGTCTGGCGTCCTGCCCAGTGGGCCCCACCAAAGCATCGACGACAATCATTACCAACCGTGATTTTGCAATGGCCTCTTCGGATCTCATCGCAGAGAGTTTCTCAAGGTGATCTTCTACTTTTGACGGGCGCCTAACTCCGGCGGTGTCGATCAGATCAATTTCTATCTCGTTGATCTTAATAGGTATCACGTTCACGTCTGTCGTGGTGCCGGGCTGGTCTTCAACTGCGGCTCGCTTTAAACCACAGAGCTCATTGAAAAGACTACTTTTACCAACGTTTGGCTTACCTACGATAGACAAACTAAAATTTCGCGTTTGTTCAAGCTGACTTTTATCTGGCAGAGTTACATCGATCCAATCCATTATTTGATCGACACCCAAACGCTGCTCGATACTTGCCGCAAGCAGATCGACGCCAAACTCATAAAAGTCGGCAAGCAGGTCTTCAGTCATATCGTTTTGATCAATTTTGTTAACCAGATACAGCACGGGCAATCCAGATTCTTTAGCTATCCTAAAAATAATACTGTCTTCAATACACAAACCAGCACGGCCATCAAACATAGCAATTACCGAATCCACTTGAGGCAGTAGTTGCTCAATCTGCTCTCGAATATGATCACTTAAAAGGGTTCCCTCATCACTGACCCCCCCGGTGTCCCAGATTTCAATAGTTCGGCCCCGCCAGAGGCACTCTCCCCGGTGGATGTCTCTTGTTACACCCGGCTGATTCTTAACAAGAGCCTCTCTTCGCCCGACGAGATAATTGAATAGCGATGATTTGCCAACATTAGGTCTGCCAATAATGGCTATTTTAGCTGATTGACTTTTAGACGATGCTTCCAAAACCCACCTCTCTGCGAGTGCGCTCATCAAGAAACCAGTTAGGCTCGACTTTTACCTGAAGATTTAAAAGCAATTTTCGACCCACCAAAGCTTCAATTTTCTTTCGAGATTGAGTGCCTATTTTTTTAATCATTTGCCCCCCTCGGCCTAAAACAATGGGGCGATGTCTTTCAAGTGTCACAAGTATTTGAGCATCGATGGCAGTTAAGCTTTTTTTATCTTCTAGCCTGAGCACTCTGACGGCAAGTTCGTAAGGTATCTCTTTATGGAGCCACTCCATACAAGTCTCTCTGATAAGCTCTGAAGCCATCATCTTCAGCGGATTCAACGTATATTCATCTTGACCGTAAGGATGTTCGTCAACGGCATGCAAATAGGGTTCAATTAACCTGAGTAGTTTCGTCTTCACGCCTACGGGGTTTTTAAGCGCACTAATGTATTCTAAATTTTTGTGATTCTTCTCAAACTCAGACCAAAATCTCGCTGAAGCCTCATTCTGCTGATCAAATTTGTTGACCAATAAAACATAGGGATTTGAAAGGCTTTCGAGTAAATTGAGTGTCGGTAAAATCTTCTCTTCTTTGGCCGACGAAAAACTCAAAAGTCCGACGACAACATCGACTCCATGAACTGAAGATAAGATTTCTTCATGCAAGAAGTGGTTTAAGCCGCCGGGGCGCTTATTGAACCCTGGGGTATCAACTATAAGAACCTGATCTTCTTCTGACGACATGAGACCGTAAGACCGAGCTCTGGTTGTCTGAGCTTTGTGCGTAACTGCACTTACTTTTTCTCCGACCAATGCATTGATAAGAGTGCTTTTTCCTACGTTGGGCTCGCCGATTATTGAAATGGCGCCGTATCTTTTCATTTTGCTTCCTTTTTCACAGCTTGCTCACGCAGCGCCGCTTGAGCCGCTTCGTGTTCTGCCTTCTTTTTACTTTTTCCAACTCCGCGAAACACTCCTCCTTCTGGAAGAGCCAGCTCTACTTCGAACAGTCGATCGTGCTGGGGTCCGGTTTCTGCAACTAAACGATAGGTCGGTGGCATCTTATGCTGCTTTTGCACAATCTCTTGAAGCCTAGATTTGAAGTCTTCTTCAAATGGTTCATGAGAGGCATCGGATATTCTATTGGACAACCACTTTTCTACAACACTTCTACACGGTGCTAACCCACCATCTAAGTATATTGCACCCAAAATCGCCTCAACCATGCAGGCCTCAATCCTTTTAGAGGACTGAAAGCCATCCTGCTGCACCCGCAAGTGATCTACAAACCCTTGCTCTTCAGCGACGGCCGCTAGCACCGATTGGTTGACAAGGCTAGCTCTGCGCTTCGTCAAATGCCCTTCATCTACATCTGGCAATGCTTTCATAAGAGTCTCGCTGACAACCAAAGCTAATACCACATCGCCAAGAAACTCTAACTTTTCGTTATCGTAGGAGAGCCCATTCAAATGTCGAAAGCTCTTGTGAGTCAATGCCACATCAAGGAGTGCAGGCTCGCTGAATGTATAACCCAATTTCTTTTGAACTTCAGAAAATGTGATGTCCAATAGACAAACTCCAACGGTTAAAAACTAACAGCTCGCACAGACCACTTCTGCTTTTAAAATCGGCCCATTGTGAACGGAACGGTCGCTGATTGCGACGATCCTAAACTCTAACTCCTCGTTCACGCTAAGGTCGTTCTGATCAATTTCCAAATTCCAGTAATCCCTCGTTAACGCTCTGCCGCGCTCTTTGTTATTTCTCAGTACTAGGGCCCGCTTTACTAGTCCAATCTGCCTTTCAGCTTCTTCAAATGCTCTCTGATGACTTAACTCTCGTAATGCTTCGGCGCGACTCATTCGTGTTGCCACTGGAATCTGATCCTCTCTCTGAGCCGCCTTAGTGCGAGATCTTTCGCTGTACGGGAACACATGGATCCGCGTCCAGGGAGTCGATCGAAGATTCTCACACGTCTCTAAAAACTCCTCATCCGTCTCCCCGGGGAAGCCCGCGATGACGTCCATTCCTATGTAGGCACTCGGAAGCTTCTGACGTATTCGCGTCAACGCGCTCTTTACATCTTCGGCTGTATATTTTCTCTTCATCTCGTGAAGAACCTTGGTAGATGCACTTTGAATACTCATATGAAAGTGCGGACATAATCTCTCGTCAGAATAAAGATCTAAAAGACGATCTGTCAGCTCTATGGGCTCCAAACTGGATATTCGGTAGCGAGGCACCTCAGTCCTTTTTAACATCTCAGACACTAAATCTTCTAAAACAACTTTACTTTCGCCATTTGTATTTTCGTAGTCGCCAACGTGAACACCTGTAAGTACAATTTCACGGGCGCCCTGCTGGTAAAGAGAATTCGCTCTTTCGCACAGCTCTTTCACACTTAGAGATCGACTTCGTCCTCTCGCAAAAGGGATTACACAAAACGTACAAAAACTATTGCATCCATCTTGTATCTTTAAATAGGCCCTTGTATGAGCACTTTCAAGACCGCCGCCCTCGCCCAACGTTTCATTTTTAAATATATCATCTATGTAGGAGCGAGAACTCTCTTTAGCCGATAGATGATCTTGCAAAATTTCTCTCAGGTGAGGTTTGTGGGAGTTCGCAACTACTATGTCGATCTCTGGTGCATCCAAAAGAATTTGATGATCGACCTGTGCAGAACAACCTGTCACTACCACTTTCGAATCTGGCTGCTTTCTTTTAAGACGCCTTGCTTGCTTGACAACATCCAAAGTCGCCTGCGCTGTCACCGCACACGAATTAATAACATGAACGTGCGCGTCCGAAGTCGCTACATCATTTAGTTGGTTTTCTAATAGGCCGGTGTCGTAGGTATTTACCTTACAACCATGTGTGTGAAAGCTAATCAAACTCACAACTCTCTCGCCGGTGATGACTTTATATTGCTTAGCAATATTCTCGTCAGTTTATTCAATAGTTTATTCAACATTTACTCTACTATCCAGCCGCCCCCAAGCAGCTCGTCTCCTCGATAGAATACAGCGGCTTGCCCCGGCGTAATTGCCCTTTGCGGTTCATCAAAGTCGACAACATACTTTTCTTCACTGCTAACGTTCAACTTTCGCACGGTGGCTAAAGAGCCTGTATGCAGATACCTAATTTTTACACTTAGTTTTTCACCGTCTTCTACACTACCCAGCCAATTAGTTTTCTCGATCACGAGACTGCCCCGCATAAGATCCTTTTCTTCGCCCACCCAAACTGTGTTTGTGGCTGGATCGATCTTTACGACAAAAAGAGTTTCGTGGTGATCGAGCCCTAAGCCGCGTCTCTGGCCAAGCGTGAATTGGTGAATTCCTTTATGCTCTCCTAACACCTCTTGATTCGACAGCCGCCTGATGTAGCCGGGCTTGAGCAAATCCGCTGGGACGTGTTGTTCTATAAATGCACCATGCCCCTTTGAACTAATAAAACAAATGCCGGTTGAGTCTTTCTTCTGAGAGTTTAAAAGTTGATGCTGCTCTGCAATTTCGCGAACTCGCGGTTTCGTGAGGTGCCCAATCGGAAACATCAGTTTTGAGATCCGCTCTTGGGACATCGTAAAAAGAAAATAAGTTTGATCCTTCCAGCGATCTTCACTTGTTACAATGGAGTACTTCCCATTCTTTTCGACGATCCGAGCGTAGTGCCCAGTAGCCAAGTAATCACAATCAAGCTCTTTCATCTTTTGAAAAAGGTGATCGAACTTCAAAAATGTATTGCAGTTTACGCATGGTACAGGCGTCTTTCCATTCAAATAGCTGTCTACAAATGGATCAATCACAAAAGCCTTAAACTTGGCTTCACAGTTCATAACATAAAAAGGAAATCCTAGGCGATCTGCAACAGCGCGGGCGTCTTCGACGTCTTCACTAGAGCAGCAGGTTCCTTTACCCTCTTCAAGGCTACAGGCATCTTTCGAGTAATCCCAAACTTGCATGGTGATGCCGACGACATCGTAACCTTGCTCGATCAATAAAGCGGCGGCGACGGAGCTATCTACTCCACCACTCATTGCTACTAATACTCGAGGCTTTTTTGCTGCCATAACTTCTTTCATAACTGCACCAAGTCGGATCGCGAACCCGTCGCATGGGTTTGACTCTCACGAATACTTTGAACGGCATCCTGCAGTTCATGGCAAAAATTGTGAATCTGTTCTCGAGTTGTGCCCCAACCTATGCTCACGCGAACAGATGCATTGGCTTCTCTATGACTTAGCCCCATTGCTCTTAGTACCCTTGAGGGCTCTTGAGCTCCCGAACTGCATGCAGACCCTGTGCTCACGCAATATCCCCGCAAATCGAGTCGCATAAGTAATGTGTCTCCATCCATGCCATCTATAACAAAATTGCTCGTATTTGAGAGTCTAGGGGCACCTGCACCGGTGATCTTTACCTCTGGTAAAAGCTTTTCAACCAGTTCTTCCATTTCATCTCGCAGTGAGGACATATGTGAAATATGTTTATCTAAGTTTGTTTCAAGCTGGGTGATCATTTCGCCAATTGAAGCTATTGCTAGCAGATTTTCAGTGCCTGCGCGGCGAGATCGCTCTTGCCCGCCACCGATGATCAAACTTGAATACGGCACATTTTTTTTAATGTATGTCCACCCAGCGCCTTTGAGCGCATAAAACTTGTGCCCTGCGAATGTCGCGTAATCGACATTGAGATTGCCAAAATCAAAGCGAACCTTGCCAGCAATTTGCACAGCATCTGTGTGAAACAAAGCGCCGTGTTTATGCGCCTTGGCTGCCATTTTTTTTATAGGAAAGATGCTGCCGGTTTCATTGTTTGCAAACATGACGGAGACGAGAGCCACGTCTTCTTTTTTTAGAACACTCTCGTAGAACTCCAAATCAAGTAGTCCATCTCGATTACACGGAATCCACTCGACTTCGGCTCCTTGTTTTTTTAGCCAGTCAGCGCTTCGAACAATGCTAGGGTGCTCGACCTCTGAAAACACATACCGATTGCGAGAACCTTTTTGTTTGAGAGACTCAAAAACTCCTTTGATTATAGCGGAGTTTCCTTCGCTACCTCCTGAAGTAAAAACAATTTCTATCGGTGCAACGTTCAACCAACCAGCGATTTGTCGGCGCACAGAAGTCAGTGCGGATTTAGGCCCTCTTGCTAAGCTGTGTGCGGAACTTGGATTTGCCCACAAACCAGACCACTCCTTTAGTCTCGCTACCACCTGGTCGTTCGGCGGTGTTGTGGAGTTGTGATCGAGATAGATTGGGTGTGTAGGATGGTTCATTGGGGCCGAATCTAGCACAATACGTTAAACCCCACAATATGCTTCGGTTTTAGGGATTTTCATCCGAAATAAAAAGTGATGGACGATGTGGCTAAATGGGCCCAATTTTTTAGAGTTGAAGAGCATATTTCAGCATGGAATTCTGAAAAAGGTTCGGCAAACTCACTTACTTATTGGTGTCTTAAGGAAAAGAAAATTGATTCTGCTGAGTACCTCAAGTGGGCTCAGTCGGAGTATCTGCTGCCTACCCTCACCGAGGAATTTTTTCAAAAGAGCCCGCCGAAGGAGCTTTGGCTGAGGCATACCGGACTGTGGCCCAAAGGGTCTCTGCCGGTTGCAGAATGGGACGGCACTCTATTCGTCGCTTGCCTTGCCCCGATTGAGTTAGAGCAGCCACCCCAACCCTATCAACTAGTACTCGCCCCACCTACCCAGCTATTTGAATGGGAACAAAAAGCGCATGAACGCACCTCGGTGGTTAGTACTTCGCCAGAAGGTTTAAGCTTAGATGAAAGTGCGATTGCAAAAGAATCGACTCCCGAGGGGCTTAACTTTGATGAAAGTGCGATTGCAAAAGAATCGACTCCTGAGGGGCTTAACTTTGATGAAAGTGCGATTGCAAAATCCGAATCCCCTGAAGGCCTTGATATCGACGAAGCAAAGGTCGAAAAAAGCAAGACACCGCAAGGTCTTGATTTGTCTGCACCGCTGACAACTAGTTCGCGCACAGAGGAGGACGAGGAATTTGCTGACTCCCCTACCGGAATAGTCGAAAGACCAATTGAAGACTTTGGTGATATTGATTTTGGCACCATCACTGGGTTTAAGGATGAGAGAACGCCTCCTCCGATAAAGAAATCAGAAATCAGACCTATCGAGATAGCGGCCTACCCTAACGAGATTGGTGACAAAACAAAAGTTCCCAACATGTTGACCGACGAAGAGGTTACACAGGTTAAACTGAAATCCACCAAAGCCAAAGAGCCGTCGAGCGTAGATTCTGAAAGCACAAAGCCCTCAATTACTCTGAAAGCGCCCCATGCCACGCAGCCAGCAGAGCCTCATGGCGTAGACTCTGATCGAACAAAGCCTTCGATTAAATTGGAAGCGACGCCTGCGACACCACCTGCAGAGCCACAAGTGCCAGAGAAAACAGGGATCACAAATGCGATGTCAGACAATGAAGTCACTGTGACAAAATCATTTGTGATAAACGCGCCTGTTGTTGCAACATTAAACCCTGCTATTGCAAGACCACCATCTCAGGTTATCGAAAGTAGTGCGTTAGGAGAGATTAAAATTGATGAGAGCTTTGATCCACCTGGCGTTGAAACCGTCACTGAGGAGGCAAAGCTAGCTTACTATGCCCTAGCAAACATGCGAGAGTTTTTGTCGCGCACGATGTTCTTAAAACTCATCAATGGCCAACTTCAAATTTGGGCATGGGACGAAAGATGGAAACCCGCGAAAGCAGCTCAAAAGCTCGTCAGCGTCAAGGAACCGAGCCCATTTAGGATCGTCTTTGAAACTCAAACTCCGTATCATGGCTATTTAGTCGAAAATAAGATCACCCATCAGTTTTTCGACCATTGGAACGAAGGAAAAATGCCAGATCATATGAGTATCGTACCGATTCTGGATGGTGAAAACTTGATTGGTATGCTCCTAGGAATCACCTACGCCCTAAAGGCCAATAGATCTAAACTGGAAGACGTAGAGGCAGTGGCTCAGAAGGTCGCTGAAGCCATGAAAATGCTGTCGACTCATGCTAACGCTAACGCAGCCTAGCTCTTTCGGCGTCTCTGACTACCCATTGCCTGGATTAAGCTTTGCTTTACAAAATCGACGGCTTAGGTTAATTTTTCGAGCTCACGTATTCAGTCTACATGGTGGGGTAGCTCAGCTGGTTAGAGCAACGGAATCATAATCCGTGGGTCGGGGGTTCAAGTCCCTCCCTCACTACCATTTTTTTGTGAATTTTTTTTCATCTAGTCATTCCCCTTACGCACAGGCGCTAATTCTGGTAGAATCCGCACGCGAGTATTGAACTCACTACCGTCCCGAGATGCATCGTCAATTTAGCATGGGCCGGTGATAAACTTAACCTGGGAGGTAATTTGAAATTTCTAGCACTACTTTTGTCATTGATGGTTGGTGGGAGCGCCTATGGCAACACTAAAGACACTTATGGATGCGCGCTTCAAGAAGCTACTTTTGATGAGACTACGTTTACTAGTCTCTATCTGAGAGTGACAGCGCCAGCCAGCATGGTCGAAAAGGGTAAAATTATTGTCGAAAAGAAGACTTTTAAGAAATCAGAATCAGGATCAGTGTTGACTAAGACAGAAGAGTTATTGAACGAGTATGCCGATGTGCAGCCAATCGAAGTGGTCACCGAGAGTGGAAGGCCAGCGAATATTGAAATCATTGTCGATAGATCTAAAAGCTTGATGCTTTACTTTTACCTAAAATCTCGCACTCCTGTGACATCGAACGAGGGGACAATCTCAATTAGCGGGTATCTAGAGATTCTTAAGACGGAAGATGGAAAACCCAAAGTCAACTTCGTGAAAAACCAACCAATGGTGTGCCACTTCAATGTCGGGTCAATTCAGTTTTGAAGTTTTAAGGTCTCTACCCCGGCGGCGGGGTAGTTTTCGACGTAGCTTTCACCATTGACTTGGATGTGCGCGCAAGCTGGATTAATTTTGTGTACGGCACCAATCGACTGATGATGGTTTTCTGCCGCCGTCATACTCGTAAGCCAACTTGTTTTTAATCAATGTGTCACCGAGGGACTTTCCGTCAAACAAAACCTCTGCCAGAATCCGAAAATATTTGTCTCGCTTGACGTTTTTAAGCTCAATATGTCTGGCGTTTTTTAGTAGATTTTCTACCAAACGCTGGGCGTCTCTAGCCTTTTCCATCTCACACGGTTTCTTTCCTTTTTTCTCTGGAGCATCAATTCCGGCTACACGAACCGATACACTTTTACCAATCAAAGGGTGAACATTCGGTATATCAAAGGTTACGGTATCGCCGTCGTAATTCTTCTTGTACTTCACGCAGCTAAAAGTGGTGGGAGTGTGATCGCAAGAAGGCGATACATCTACCGCGAGCACAGGGACTCCCTTGAGTAAAAAGAAAATCAGTACAAAAAGTAAATAGGAATAGAATCTCATTGGCATTGGGTTTTAAGCCTAACAACTGAGCAGTAGTAACCAAGCGATTTTAACGATTGGGTCGCATTTTCTAGACCAATCTGGCACCGGCGATGGAGTCACACCGGCGATGGAGTCACACCGGCGATGGAGTCACACCGGCGATGGAGTCACACCGGCGATGGAGTCACACCGGCGATGGAGTAGGTTTTTAAAAAAAACGTTTTTAGTACTATTACTTTGCAATCATTAAATATTTTTGTTTACCAAAATTAATGCAGCTCGTGAAATGTAGAAACTTAATTTTTCAGTTGACGCCATTTTTGAGTCTCTAATCGTCGCAGGAACTCACCAACAACATCTTACACACGAACGGACTCGAGCAACCCAGCGTCTACATCTTGAACACACCTTTACGACTCTTTAAAGAAGCCTATTTAGGACTGTCCAAAACAAACCTACAAAACCAAATTCCGCAAAAAACTGTTTTTAAAAACCCGTGCTAGACTGCGCTCTGTTTGTGATTTTTGTGAGGTCGCTCAGCGGTAGCAGATACATCTACCAAGACGCCTCAGGCGAACATAAGCCAAATAGCGTACTACCAAATACGCTCAAGATAAGAAGTGTGAAAATAACTAGTTCGACAACGATTTTTACACAAACACTTGGAGGTAAAATGATTCACAAAGCATTTCGAGTAACAAACGACCCGCTCAAACTCAGTCAACTTTCGATTGATGAGTTGCATAACCAAACCAAAGAAGCCGTCGCCACCGAACGTGACGCTCTTGTCAAAGTGCTCCACCACTTGCGCGAGGTAGAGCGCAGAAAGCTTTTTTCTATCTACAAACGTCAAAGTCTATTTGACTACTGTGTTTCGGAGCTTGGGTATTCGGAAGGTGCCGCTAGCAGAAGAATTCAAGCCATGAGACTCATTCACGAAATACCCGAGGTCGAAGAGAAGGTTGCATCTGGCAAACTTTCCCTTACGAATATCTCTCAAGCTCAAAGCTTCTTTAGAGAAGTTAGGCGACGAGAAGCTATGCATTCACAAACTTCCTTACAACCAGACCTACTTCACACTACTACCCACCAAGGACAGTTGGCGTTGAGTCAAAAATCACACTCAAATATAGATTTAGAAAAACATGATTTTTCAGACAAGCTTTCCAAAGTCAACGGAACTCAGTCGCACATGCACATGCACATTCAATCTCAGTCTCAATCGCGTTCCCAGTCACAAACTTTGCATGGTGCAGATTCTGATAAAAAGACAGCTGCAGAGCAGGTAGTTCGACCCAAACTGAATACAGAACAGACCGAATCCTTCAACGAAGTCAAAAGCATAAATAAACTCAAAGTTTTAGAGAATTTAGAACTAAAATCTTCAAGGCAGGGACAAAAATATCTATCCTCGCTGGATCATTCTGCTGCAAAGATAAAAGAAAGTACGCGCGAAGTTGCTCCCGACCTAACCCAGGTGACATTTTATATGGATGCTGAGCTGAAGAATCTCCTTCAGAATGTTCGCACTTTGCTTGGTCCTAAAGCCGCAAAGGCAAATTGGTCAAACCTAATTCTAGAGATGGCCAAGGTTTCAGAGCAAGCGTTGCTGGAAAAGAAATTCGGAAAGAAGGGCGCGAAAGAAATGAAGTCGCCAGAGTTGGACTCTCCGCCTGCAACCCCGGCGCCGGAGGGAAGCGCCAACCCGAGATACATTTCCAAAGAGACTAAAAGACAGCTCTGGATCAAGTACCAAGGCAAGTGCAGTCGGTGCAGTAGCAAAGGGAACTTAAACGTCGATCACATCAAACCAGTTCACATAGGGGGTAGTTCGAACATTGAAAACCTCAGACTACTTTGTTTTCACTGCAACCAAGCAAGGCACATAAATTCGAAAACTTTTCTTGAGTCGCCCCATCGAACAAAAAAACGATCAAGCCATGTAGCTACAAGTTAAGTTCGTCGTTTGCTGACTTGTTGGTCTAATATGAAATTGCCTAAGACCTATAGGTAAGCGGGCATGTTTTTGATCGGCACACACAACGAGCCAGAAAGTTTGTGTAATCGAACCATAATATATGGGATGTAGGGCGATATGTAGGAACATTCTTCCGGCTTGCGCGGGCGGAGTGCATCGCCTAACCTGAGAAAGAAATGCATATTTACTTTCAACCAATTCTTATTGCCTTATCTACTATCGCCATCCTTGCCGGGTGCGCCAGCGGAACGGAGACAACAGAGATCTCAGTCCCGGATGAGCTTCGAGGGCCAAAAACAGAGTTGATCGCCGCTGACTTTGACTCTGTGTGGAGAGCCGCGCAAATCGCACTTGAGAAGTATCCCATAGAAGTCAATGACATGGATGCCGGGGTAATTAAAACCTCTGTCATCAAAGGTACGCAAATCTGGGCATCGCCCCACGAAACTGATCGTGACCGATCAGGACTGCGCTCTGTCGTCACAATTAGGGTCATTAAAGGAAAACTTTCGGTCGGAAAACCGGCCTGCCAAATCAACATTTCAAAGAAAGTGTGGGGCGAGCGAGGTTTCTTGGACTCATCCCAATCTCTTAAATCTGATGGGCTAGAAGAGGCCGCTATACTCTACAGAATAAAGAGAGAACTGCTTGTGTATAAAGCGGTAGAAAGTTCGTCTACCAGCAAGGAACCACCTGAGCGTAACTGAATGAGCATTTAAAGCTGCGAAAGAAATGAAGTCTGCAAACTAGGGCTCTCAAACTGCAACCCCGGCGCCGGAGCTGGATTTGGTTGAAAAAACTAAAACAAACCGAGAGTCCACCTCAATCGGTATGTCTACCATCAAGGTGTTTACAATGCGGTAGAGGGCTCGTCCGCACGTATGGAATCGCCGGAGCGCAATTGACTCAGCTTTCGTTTTACCGCGGAATGCAGCCTAGAATCTTTGTCTTTTAAGAGGTGTTCGAATTTCGCTTTAGGCGACTTATCATCTAGTACAACTAACGCTTCAACAATATGGCGCCGCACAAATAAGCTCTCATTCTTGTTAAAGTTTTCTTTAGCCTCTAGTTTTTCCCATAAAAGCGGCACCGACTCTTTGTCTCCCAGTTTCTTGAGCGAAATAACCGCCGAGGTGCGAACAATAAGTGATGGGTCAGACACGAGCTTGCGCGCTACTATTATAGCGGCCCGTTTGTCGACGACCGTTAACGCCTTAAGAGCTGAATCTCTGAGAAACCACTCTTTTGAAGCAATAAGACCTTTAAGATATTTCACGGCTTCAGAGGTCTGAGCAACAGCGAGCGCCAAAACACTCCGCCATCTGAGCTCATAGGGTTCAGATTCAGCTTCAATTAATCTCTTTAATTCTTCGATATTGTTTTTAAATACCTTTGAGCTGGCTGAATCTTCAAGAGAAAAATCAGAAGCTCGGAGCGCATCCCGAAGCTCCATCGTTCTGGAAGTGCTTTGGGGAACAGGCACTTTCTGCTTCGATGTCGGCGTAGCTAGGGCCAAATCGGCCAATAAAAACTGACTACAAAATACCACGAGAAATGAAATACCTGTCGATGCTCGATTCAAAGATCAACTCCTAAAAAAAGGTTACTAACCTTTCTTAACAAAACTTTCGAATTCTTGTAGAAGCTGTGCGGCTTCGTCTGGGCCATTGGCCTCCGCTTTTTTGCCGCCTGTTTGTTGAGAAAACTCATTCACCTCAGAGAGCATTTTATCAGGATCGACATCTCCAGCCAAAGCTGCGACCTCTTGAGCCGGTTCAGCAGGTTCGGAAGAGGCAATCGTAGCTGCAGGCTCCTGGGAGATTGGCGACGGTGGTTCAGCAGAAGGCTGCGCAATCTTATTGGAAGCACCATCAGCAGCGTCTGTCGCAGATGGAGCATGGTTTGTTGGCGTTGAGGCTTCAGCTGGGTTCGGTGCACTTGACTCTGCGGCTTTCTGCTCCTCAACAGCTCGGGCAAACTCTTCTACAACGGAGTCGCTCGTCGGCGCAGGCTCAATAGGGCCAGCCACTTTGCTCGCGATAGCAGAGACAGAGTCCGACGTTTCTCCTTGTGATTTAGACTCCTCCTTGAAAACTGCTGGTGAGTTTGACACCTGGCTCGTCGCAGCCCCAGCTACATCTTCAGCCTTCGAAGGCGGCCTCACGTCTGCTGCAGGCTCTGGCGTCGACTCCTGACCGCCGCCAGATTTCATCGCACGGACTTCATCCTTTAAGCGCGCGTTCTCTTCTTTATAAAGAGAGAGGTTGGCAATGTCGTCTTCGATAACTTCGTATTCAGCTAATTTTTCTTCAAGATCCTTAATCCGAGTTTCTAAGGCCTTCGTGTCAAAACCACCACCCGCATTGCCCTGAACTTTCAGTGCTTCCACCTCTGCTTCGAGCTGCTTGACCCTATTTTCTTTTTCTTGAAGATCCTTGCTGAGCTGTAAAGAGATCTGCTCGTCGGCGGCAGCCTCATCTATACTTTTCTTTTCTGTCTGAGAGTTGATTGCTGGCCTTGAAGCTGAATCTACCTTTGCCTTCGGAGGAGGCTCTAGGTCGAACTCTCCACCCGAAGATCCCCCGCCGGCTGTAGAAGCCATAGGCCCCACTTCAAGTACCTTACGTAACAACCCCTCCACCTGAAGGGAGTTAATAGAGCTGGATGAATCTGCCTCTTCGCGGATATTTTTAAAAAAGTAGACGGAAATAAGCCCTAACACTGTGAGAAACAGTATCTGAATAACGATATTCAAGTTTGCAAAAAACAATTGGAGAATCGCTTGCATCTTTTACCAGTGTGCGGATTCTGACATTCAAGCGTCAAGGCGGTTAAAGAAGTACGTTTGAAGCTGGTCTTTGATTGTGTCGTTAAGACTATCTAAAAGACTAGTTCAGGGTTTCAGGCCTAGACTATATCAAAAAAGAAGGTTTTCGAAATTAATGCATTTGATGAGTTGCCTTTAAAAGGCCCCCTGCCCTATATATAGGGTGAAACTTTATTAATGGTCCCGTAGCTCAGCTGGATAGAGCATCAGTTTCCTAAACTAATGCTCGATCGGGAACTGGTTGATTTTAAATAACTTTTTTTTCGCATTTTCAAAATGACGGGGAAATTGACGGAAAAGGAAAAACGCGGTCTTTTACAAACATGCTGTTCAGGGACGCTGTAGCTCAGTTGGATAGAGCACTAGTTTCCTAAACTGGGGGTCGCAAGTTCAATCCTTGCCAGCGTCACCACTCTCTCCTAAACAGCTGAAAACAATACGTTTATATCGTTTCCCAGAAGAGCCGAAAGTTGCATTCTGAGCTTACTTTCTTCAACTAACAAACTTCCCGCTGCACTTGAATTCCCAGACTCAAAACTTTGCTTAATTTCGAATCTGATTTGATTGATCTGCGCTTTAATCGCAAGAATCTGATCGTCATCTTCGCCGCGATAACTTGTTTGGTTAACGGCCACGGCATGCCCCAACTGCTTTGCTCGCTCTTCAACCGTCTTCCCACGATACTCGTCTTGCTTGTTCTTGAAGCGACGAAAATCATGAGGGTGAAGCTTGCTCGGCCCATAGTCAGGAAGACCCGCCTTTCGAAGCAACATGTCCCATGTCTTACCATAGTCTTCGACCCGCCTCCGGCCTCCCTCGTTGCCTTTGTTGAAGTCTTTAATGGTAAAAACAAATTGGGCTGAATACCCGACCGGTTCAACTTTTCTACCCTCGAAACGCGCTCTCAGGCGCTCTTCCTTGGGAACTCGCGTGTATCCCATAACGACGGGATAGCGTGGAAGCTGACCTAGTATTTGAAGAGCCCTTGGCGAGAGAACAATTTTCCTCTCCTTCGACCACTTAGGCGTCCAACCAATGCCGTATTTCGTTGGGCATTCTGGTTTATTACGGATATGCCAAATTCCATTAGCGATATCCGACCATTCCAAATGTACAGCTTCTCCGTCCCGCGCTCCCGTCTCTGCTAAAAACTCCACAAACTCTTTAATCGGAAAATCTACGTTCGAACGCGCTTCGTATGGCGCGTTCAAAAGCTTTTGAAGGTCTTCCGACCTTGGAGTCGTGCTTCGAATCAAATCCCTCCTCGAAATTTCCAGTGGAGGAATTTTCTTATATGGATTCGCTTTGATGGCGTCGTGAAGATACAAACAGTTTAGGATCTTCTTAAGGTCCCTGAGAAATCCTCTCGCCGTCACTGCCGCCATTCCTGTCGTGCGAACAGTTTCAGCAAGTTTTTTCTCTTCGTACCTGAGAATCTTCGGATTACGTTCCTTGAATTTCTTCTCAGCCGCTTTTCTCTTTGATACCTGGTCCACCAGATATGATCTGAATTTTAAAATGTCTTCAGACTTTATTTGATGAATCTGAGTGTACTCTAGTTTCTCTTTAAAAAATTCAAAGGTCTTTCTCAATTGGGCAATATCAAATTCTTTCGTCTTATCAGACTTATGCAAAAACGTAATCTTTTTGTAAGCCTCGATTGCGCCGTCAATCGTAAGCGTTCGAGGGATGTGCTCCATCTCCTTCTCGGTCAATTTTCCTTCTCTTAACTGAGCATACTTTTCTTCTTTTGCATGAAGTGCCTTCGCACGTGAATAGTGCGGCGGCAAAGTAACTGAAATTCTTTTTTGGTTATGGGGCGGCAGAAAATAGTCTAGCACCCAACGTTTGCGTTCTTCTCGGTAATACAGGTCAATTTTTGGCCTATAATCGTGAGCAATTTCTACTTGAAACATCGTAAGACCTCTCTTTAAAGGTCCCGATGAGACTCAAACTTAAAATGTTTGAGTGCTTTGTCGAGATCTGACCGTGTGAAGATCAATCCGTTTTTTCCAAATTTATGAAACGACAAATTGTGAGTGCGAAGCGCATAATATCTAATCGTCTCTCGTCCCTTACCTTGCGGATCAGGAAGACGAAGATACATCGCAGCTTCTACCTCATCAAAAAGATCGTGCCATAGAATGACTGCCAGACGCTCTGCTCTTTCAATCACTCTCTCGAGTAACTGAAAGGCGTTGTTGTCGGAAAATTTCCGAACGTTTTCATATTTATTGTTGTCAAAGAGCGGAAGTCCTTCGTCATCCTTTATATCCAAAGGGATAGACCCTAAGTCCTCAGGTTTCATAAATAGCTCCATTACTTTCATATTTCTACAGGGAATCAAAAAATTATGGGGCTCATGCTTGAGAAAAAGATGGTTGTGCAAATGCACAAAAAGATTTTGGGGTGGACGCTGTTAGAAAAGGAAGCGTTTTCTCTCGAAAACTACTTTAAGATGTTGGGACAATTATTTCCTATAGCCTGCGTCTGTCATTTTTTCGTTTTTGTCGAACCCGGAAAAGAGAGCCACAAGATGTCGAGCACCATTTCGTATTTGGTCGGCCAATAAAGAATCGCTTGCAAGTTTTCATGTGACATCGCTTTAGCCCAGAAAATCCATCGAGCGTAAGTTGCTGAGAGAAGGCATATGCCGCAGTTTTCTCTGGATCAATAAAATCCTCTGTGTCGGCTATGTAATCCCAATGAGGCAGTGGCTTACCTCTAGAGGGTATGGCTGGATTCAGCACGTGAAAAAATCGAATTTTGCCCAATTCATCTCTGAGTTCGCTGAGCATTTGTCTGGAAAATCCTTTGGAGAGAAAGCGTTCCATCCAAACACCAAGAGCGAGGCCAAATCGCGCAAGAAAATTTGACTCTTTTGCTTCGGACTTTTTTAGAAACCTGTTGGCAGTTTCAATCAAAAACTTCATGTCGCCAGTATTACGAAAAACCATTCCGTCGCGATCAGTCCATTTATAGAAGACTCGAATATGCCCTTGTCTGTCAGCAAAGCCATTGTTTATTGCTTCAGCAAATTCATTCACTTCTTGTAACGGTTTTCTCACAAAAATACCCCATTGAAGGTGTTACGCCTTTTATAAGATAAAACCATTACACGGGCCGAAATATTTTTTCAAATAATTGATGAACCTGGAGGGATTAAAAATATGAAACTAGCATTTGTGAACGGCGAGCGTATCGAGGCAGAAAAAGGCCTTTTGGGGACCTGCATTGGCTGCGAGCGGCCAATGATTCCGAAATGTGGCCCTATAAAGGTGAAACATTGGGCTCATAAGTCTCAATGTGAGTGTGACCATTGGTGGGAGAATGAAACTGAATGGCATCGATCATGGAAAAATGTCTTCCCAATCGAATGCCAAGAAATCAGACATAAGGCCGATGATGGAGAATGGCATATTGCCGACGTGAAAACCAAACAAGGCTATGTCCTTGAATTTCAGCATTCTTCTTTAAAACCAGAAGAACGTCTCGCTCGAAATAATTTTTATGGGAATAAGTTAATCTGGGTGGTTGATGGTCTTAAACGTAAAAAAGATCAGTCGCAATTCGATTTATTTCTGAAAAGCGGGCATCAGATAAATCAGGGAATCCAGCTAATACGTCTTTCATCTTTTCTTGATGACTGCTCGCTCTTTAGAGAATGGTCCGAGTGCAGTGGCCCCGTATTTTTCGACTTTGGCTTGGAGTTTCCGCTGTGGTGTCTTTTTCCGAAAAGCGCTAAAGCAGCATTATATATCGGTCCTCTTTCGCGACAGAACTTTGTTGACCTGCATAATGAAGCATTGACGAAGAATGGTCAAAACTTCTCGGAGTTAATGAAGACCCTAAGTGATTGTATACACGCTTACGAAAACCCTCAGCAATTTGTTCGGCAGGTAAATCATGCTTCTGTCACACAAAGGCAAATAGCGATCCCTCAAAATCCGAGCCGGCGATACTTATATTATTTAAATCACTCGCCGAGACGTCGCGGTAGGTTCTAGGCTTTTGGTGTTAAGACTCGTCATCCAAACCGTGAGCATCGGGCCTGCGAAAAGGTAATGAGCCCGAAGGGTTCTCATAGGAGATTTCAGTCGGCCCGACCTCTTTCTTTTCTCTCTTAGCGCGCACGATAACCTCGACACCGACCTCGCCCACTCCTTCTAGTTTGGCTTTCTTCGCCTCCCTTAAAAGATGATTAAGGTGAGCAACATGATCGTAATATTTTTCAGCGATTGAACTAAGATCTGACGACGAAAGGCTATCGGGCGCTCTCTCGATCAGCCAGTTCACAAATTCCTTTCGGGATAATTTTACTTTTTTCTTTGCGTTGATTTGCTCAAACCATCGGTCAAGTTTGGCGGACGCCTTATCACTTAACGTCACCACTTTTTTAGAAGGCTTTTTCTCTTCCGAAATCGTAATTTCCTCACTCATCTTTTGCTCCCTTCAATCGCACGTCGGCGATTGCCTTATACTGTTCGTCTTTTTCAATACCCAAAAACTGAAAGTCATCCGCAAGTGCCGCGACACCAGTCGTTCCAGATCCCATGAATGGATCAAGCACCAGACCTCCGGGTGGAGTTACCATCGTGATGAGATAGTGCATGAGCTTAGTTGGCTTCACGGTAGGATGGGTATTTCCAAAACCCCGCTCATGCCTGTTAGGACGCTTGCAGTACATATAGGGTAGCATCTCTTTAAAATTCATAAAGTATTCGGACACATCCGATATGGATTCACTTTGGTCGTCGATATTTTTTGCGGGACAGTCTAAATCTCCACTATTTGTAACTAGCAAATTGGATGGAAATCTGCCTTTGGGATGTTGATTGTAAATCGAAGTTTTACTTCGCTCCGAACCATCCCAAAGAAGGCCGCTGCTCCGAAAATTTAGATTTGTTGTCGAGGGAATTTTGCCGACGACTGGAATCCTGGAGGAATCAATGTTGATTCCTCCAACGCCAAACTTCCTCACGTTCGAGGCAATGTTGTGTTCAGATATGGGCTTCTGAATTAAAATCCAATGTTCAGATGCGGGCTTGAGCGCCGTTCCCCATCCTTTCCATTGATCTGAAAATTCAGTCGCGCCACCACTTTCGTGTGCGGGTAAAATGAGCTTATCCATCCAATCGGGTGCATTACCCAATACGGCCTTAAGTTTTTCCCAACGCTCGCGAGTCGGAATACCTGGCTTTCCATTCGGAGGCGCGGCAGTCCAGTGACAGGCCCCGCCTTTTACCTCTGCAATTAAATCTAGATCTTTGTTTCGTAAGCCCAGTTCATTTCGACGCTCTCGAATCCAGGCAGTTACTTTAAAAACAAGATCCGTATTGACGTATTTCGCTCGCGTAAGCGCTTTGTCGATCGCAATATTTTTTGGAAATCCACTACCAAAAATGTGAGTAACGACATCCTTAATATTAAATCCCGCATATTCTAAAGCGGTCGCCGTCCAATGCGAAGTTCTAGGAATCGCCCAAACAAATCCATGGGCACCGGGTTTCATCGTCCTCAAGCATTCTTTAAAGACCTGACTAAGCCATTCGACCCACGCATCTCTACCGCCCTTATCACTATCCCATTCAAGGTTGAATAGTCCAATGCCCGCAGGAGGGTCAGTAACAAGAGAATCAACGGAGTTTGAGGGAATTGTTTTTAAAATTTCTAAAGCGTCACCGAGGTGAGTTTGATATTGCACGAAAAATCCTTGTTTGAATTTCGCGACTCTTGATGTGGTTTAAAAATTTGGAGTTAGTCTTTGCTCCAGGACCCAGCATCTTCGATGACATAGATCCAATGGCCTTTGATATATTTGTTGCCTTCGACTTTATCCGGCACCCATACGGATCTGAGCTTTGGTTTTGTCAATGCGGGGTAAGTATCCTCGTCGCTCAACGTCTTAGCCTCAGTTTTCAAATCCTCTTTCTTCTTACCCTTGCCTGACAGAAATCCCATCAAGGCGCCAACCCCCACGCCGATTGCGGCGCCGGTCAAAGTTCCTTGAGAATCCTGCGTTTGTGCTTGGCCGATGGCACCGCCGGCCACTCCTCCCACAGCCGCACCTAGTAGAGCTGATTGTGTTGTCGTCGCGCACGCATTTAGAAACAGTAAGCACGAGACAACAGCTGCCTTAGTTTGATTATCCATAAAAGATAAATCCTTTCTTTAAATTATGTTTGGGACTTGGATTTTGCGCGAGGTGCATGGGGGTTCGGAGAGTGGAGCAGATGGGAGTGGTATGGAGACGGGAGTGCGGTTGCGGACAAATGTGGGAAGCGATTTGAATCGCTACTCTGTCGGCAATTTGCTATTTTTTGATATCGACGGAAGGGCTTAAGTTCATTGGCTTTTTTTCAAGATTTAATAAGTGGCCTGTCTCCCGTACTGGAGACTCTAGAGAGAGTCTGGAGACCCCGTTCGGATTTAGAAATTTGGCAGGCGTGGTTCTATGATGTTTCCCTTCGACGAACTTAGCATCCCAACCATTTTTTCTAAAATCATCGAGATAAATAAAGTGATGCTTGGACCAGTCTCGAACGCCAAAGCTTTGAAAAGCTTTTTTAATTGAAGCCAAGTCACTTTTCGATTCTACGAGCCAAAATACAAAGCTAATATTTTTTTTGTTATCATAGAACTCAACTACTGTATCGTACCTGGCATGAGCTTTCACATTCAACTCGACCTCGAAGGCCACAACAACTTGTTTTGTTCCGACGAAATACATCGAGTAGCCGTCGGGTCGATGTTCTTGAGAATGAGGCAGCCAGTCGGGCCAGTTGTCTGGAGCCACCCGACGTAGTTGTTGTTCGGTGAACACTCTGGTGAATTCGGGAGGATACTTAAGCCACTCTCCGAGATGAAATGCTGACACCAAATGATCGTGAAACAAAGACTCAGAGGCGAACCCTGACACCGCTAAATTTTTAATTCTTTGCTCTATATGAAGGTAACCTTTTTCCCTCAGCGTCCAAACCAAAGCATACTTATTCTTTTCGATTACTTCGATATCAATATACTTATCCCTATGCAACAGAACGAGCCTCTTGTATGCGGCGTCACGACTTCCATTCTTAAAAAATTTTCGAGCTAGCGTGGATGTCGAGGCGCACTTCCACTTCCATAGAAAATGAAAAATGTCATCGTCTCGGTCTACGAGATTGCACTTCGGTCGTCTTTGACGTGCTATTTTATCCAAGTTCACTCCTCCGGATTTCTATAATCTTCTTTGTTAGGCACTTGCGCTGACTCAACTGGGTTTACGTCGGGACTCTCATCTGTTTTTATTTCCTTTTTATCCGGCTCACCTAAAAGCTTTGTCGCGTCGTCTTCACTCAAAAAAGGTGTTTGCACTTCAAGCATTTCAATTCCGTTTTTCCAAATTGCTCTGCCGGGAACCTTAGGAAGATCTGTTGCTCTTCCGTTTCCTAAGACAGCTATACTGGACGCATCGTTAATCATCTGAAAACAGATAACTCCTGGCAAATTTGCTTTAACCTGAGGATCAAGGGATTTGCTATCAGGTCGTTGGGTCGCAACGATAAGATGGACCCCAACAGCCCGACCTTGACGTGCTATACGACTTAAGATTGCGCGAGCTTCTTGAATTTCGTTTGCTTTTGCATGATGTCCAGCAAGAAACATTTCAGCCGCTTCGTCCACAACTACAAATTGACGATCAAGACTCACTTTGTTTTCGGCTTTGTCTTTCTTTCTCATAAAGGCATCCACGTCCTTACATTTATTTTCTTTAAGGACCTTCATTCGGTCCTCTAACATTTTGTTCATGGTCTTAAGTTCTTTGACTGCCGCACGGACATTCGGCACCACGGTGAATGGACTGTAGTTTTCGAAAATTGAAAACTCTAAGCCGCCCTTGAGATCAATCAGCAAAAATCTTGAAGACTTTGCATTTAGATAGGTATGAACGATGAGTTGCCTTAGAAAAGTGGATTTACCGCCGCCGGTCTGACCAGCCACCAAAATGTGCGGAAAGTTTCGAAATGACGCAAAGACATTTTGAGCACGAGTTTGGCCTACGAGAAACTCCAACGGCCTTTTAGTTATAGTCGGCGAATATTTGACCTCGGTCACCATCGGATAGTGCGAGTAAATAAGGTCAATTGCTCGTTTCTCTCGATCTTCTTTTATTTCATCAATAAAAATTCCAAGCTCGGATTCAAGAAATTTGCTTTGCTCTGCGAACTTCATCAGTGGGAACCCGGCATTCGTCACGCGCATTTTCCGAATTGTCGGATCAAGTGCGTAGTCGGCGATAAACTGAGGTATCCTACCGATTCGCGATTGGAGTCCCGCGTTTTTAAATGCGTCAGTTAAGACGGAAAGTTTATCTCTTTTTCGCTTTACTTGTGCCCATGCCCAGATCCAAAAGGCGGAGGAGAGAAAGCAGAACGCATAGATCCGATACAACAGCGGATGGTAGGGGTACAAATTTCTCAGACCTACAAAAGAGAGAAATAGGTAGTCGATTTTAAAGACAATGACGATCATTGCAAAAAATGTCCAACCCGCGCAAATATCCCAGGGAACTGTGTTAGCTCTAATACCAACTGCGAGTTCTTCAATAGGCGAAAGTAAGAGTCTAACGTTCTTTGCAAAGATATTAATTCGTACTTCAAAATTATCAGGCTTTTGCATTTGTATCCTTTGGTGATATGAATATGCGACTTATGGTTGGAGTAATCTTTTACGTGCCTTCGAACATGACGATGACTTCTTTACCTGCTTTGACCTCGATCACTGGCGTTTGATTTCTCAAGTTCGTCATCGTTTCATTCGCCATCTCAAGAGTTGCCCGGCTCGCTCCGTTCAAGAGCGCATTCTTCGTGTCGGTTTTCGTTACTGCCTGTTGATTAATGACTTCCTTTTCTTGAAGCCCTTGAGCCAGACCTCCCGCAAAGTTAAGTCCGACAGCCGCACCATACTTAATTGCATATCTGCCAATGCGAGAACCCTTAAGACCAGCAATCCGATCATCAGTATCAATAGCTTGAGCTTGAACGTTCTCAGTGGTTCCATCTTTAAAGACGAGGGTATTGAAACGGATGAATAAACGGTCTTCGGTTGATTGCCCGACGCCGATGAGAACGGCGCCTTCGGGAACGAGTGTCTCGCCTTGCAACAGGAGTGATTCAGTCACTTCAACTTTAACGGTTCCGTTGGAGGCACCATTTACGAGAATAGCTTTTAACGTCATCCCTGGCGGAATTGCTTTTCCACGAGATCGTTCGAACTTCTGAAGTCCGGGAAGTTTAGAAACAGTAACCCTGCGGACTTGAGCTTTTTGTTTTAGCGAAGCACTTTCAGACTCGGCGGAGTAGTCATCAAAATGAATTTTATTTGTCTGATCTGTCAGTTGACCTGGATCAGGCGCGCGAATTTCTTTTATGTCGTCCACGTTCGGTTGTGCTGGTCCTTGAAATAACATGACGATTATGACGCATGCTAATGTCGCACAAATGCAGAATACGATTCTATGTTTAGGAATGGACGCACGGTCATGTTGAAACCCGAAGCGGTTTCCGACATGAGGGTCCTGAACTATCTCTACTGATTGTTCGCTATTTTCCACTTTTTTTTACTTTCACGCGATCTTCGACGCAATCGCGAATATAATAAGTGGCGGCGCCATTTGCTTGAGACGTGATGAGATCAATGACAAAGCGTCGGCCTTGAACATAAACGAATAAGTTCGACCGAGCCTGAAGAGACAACGGCGAGATCGTCAAATCACTTCTAATGTATTCAATTGAAAACGTGTTTTTCGAACCGAGCACAACCTTTTCTGGCTCGGTCGGAAAATCAAGAACGGTTCCCCTCGGCGACACATAGGCGGTAAGAACACCTTTTTCGCAAAGCCTCACTGTCTTTACCGAGTTTGCCCAAACTGGAGCAATGAAACTGAGGAAAAGAAAAATCAGCGATGTAATCACTTTGCCTCCTTATCTTCAATTGCACTAAGGGAACTGAGAATTAAGCCGTATGGGTTTGACTCACTTCGATTGGTTGTCTGAACTTCAACTTTTAAGACAAGTGGCAAAATTGACTTCACCTTGCCGACAGACATCACGCGGTCGATTGCTACTTGAACATTTTGGCCGTCAACCTTAGCTTCGGAAATCAATACTCGCTGGGAGATCTGCCGCTGTTTGAGCGCAGATTGTTCCTTTTCGCGACTTATCGTCTCGGATATTGCAAGATACCCTTCCTTAGGAACCAAGTTTGTATCAAAACGCATAGGAATAGCTTCGTTAATAAACGCGCTAATCTCCTCCGACGTTACCCCCGCCGCGCGGGCAGGAAGCACTCTGGAAAAACATCCTCGTTCAACTACTATAGGATTTCGTAGCGCCAACTGAAGTAGAATCACCATTTGAACAAGAACGATTGCGGCCAACGTGACAGTTGCCAGTTTAAGCGTAACATTTAGCGCAGCGATTCGCGCCCACGCCGATGAAAACTTCATAAGAACTCCCTCTAAATATTTTTATGCGTCTCTTTTGATAATTAGGCTTGAGGACAGTCGTTCATTGGATCTTCGGGAATATTGTTGTTGGTCATTTTCTGAGAAAATCGATTCCGAGTTTTCCTCACAGTCTTCGCCGTATCTTTTGCGGCTTTAGCGGCCATTCGAGCCGTACCGACGAACGCTTTTTTCGAAAATTTTCTAGAGGCACCAGCTATAAATCCGGTTGAAAGGGCTCCCGCCGTCATTGCGTTTGCCGCGAGACCAGCGGTTTGGCTCGCTACTGAGGACAGGGCACCAGATATGAGTTGTTTGGCTACAATTGGCGTTAGAATAATGGAGAATGTCAGCATCAGGGTGAGAGCGAGAAGCGTAATAAAATTGCTCTCACCTGAGTGTTTAAAACTATTCAGCGCCGTACTCCAGAGCAGAGTCCCAAGAACACACCAAACTATTTTCCAAGTTGCTATCTCACATAAGGCCCTAAATAGACCGCTTGTGAGCCCGGCAGTTTGCGGAAGAATAAAAAAGACGATCATGATTGGTGAAAATATATAAAGAAGAACAAGACAGTAAATAATGGCTGCATCGAAAAAATAGACCGTGATGTATAAAATGAAATAGGCGAGGTAAGATACGACGGAGAGCAGCGAATCGCCGATTGAAGTCCAGGACCAAGAGTGCTGTTTCAAAGCTTCACCGGCTGTTGATAAAACATTGCTGTAGTTATTCACATCACCAAGACGTTCCGCAATTGCGTCGGCAAGCGCGCAAATGGTATTTGAGATTTCCGGGTATGCAACTAAAAGAATTGTCGCGATCAACGCTCGTCCAATGAGCTGTGAAAATGCAGGCATATTGCCAAGTGGAATCTTGAAATACTCGATCACCACGCCAAGCAAAATGAGCACTGTTGCAACGAGATAGAAAATGGAAACAAAGAACGTGTGAATCTGCTTCGCTTCGGCTGAAACCCAGGAAATATCCATAAACCTACTTTTTTAGAATGCTAAGACTAATGAGATTTATTCGAACCGAGGTAAGGTAAACTTCGGCTTCTGCGTGCCGAGGGCCTGCTGAAGACTTTCGGCGGTCGCAACCATTTGACGGGTTTGATCCTTGTCCTTACGATTTTGGACCATCATTGCCTGAGCTTGAAGTTTCAGTCCGGTAGCTTGCGCCCGAAGTCCCTCGTTTTGAATATGAATCAAAACACCTAATGCCTGCGCAGTTAATTTAGCAGCACCACCAGGTGAAACCGCGTGGCTCTGATCTTTGATAATCTCGCCGATGTCGTCGATTGTTTTTGTATATTTGTAGATTGAGTTATTAAAGGCGATAGCCTCGGCAACGCTCTTGTCCGTATCATCCTGAACTTTCCGGTCGTGAGATTCGACTGGAACTCCATAGAGCCTTTCTAATTCCGAAAGGGCCTGAGAGACTTTTTCCCATTCTTTGTAGAGCCCAGGATCAGTATTCGGGCTTATCGTTTTAATTAGATTGAGGGAGTCATTGATACCACGATTGATATCCTTAATGAGATCCAAATTGTCCTTACCATTTTCAAGAATATTTTTGAGTTGAACCAGTTGCTGAACGGCGTTCGATAAAATTTGGGCCAGTATCACAAGATCACCGCCGAACATGTCGGCCCGAGCTGATGGCATTAATAAGAATTGAAGCAAAACTACTCTAACTACAAATTTTTTCATTTTTTCACCGCTTGCTGGTGGGCCGCGATGCCTCTTGGATATTTTTTCGATAGAGATCTTAAGCAATCGAAATGCGAAAGCGTTGGATTCTCAACCTTAAAGACTTCGAGCGCGGAAAGATCCTTCGGATCAGTCGTGGCAATCCACAATTCGAGCGGTGTCGGCTCTATGACTGCAACTGTATGGCGTTCTTGCCCAGCGATTAAAAAGGCTTCTGAATATTCGCCCTTTTGCTGTCGTAACGACTGAATCAACTGCAGCTCATTCTCATTAAGCCCAAGAGCTTCCTGCATTTTGGCAAAGTCATTCTGACTTTGCATGAGAATCCATTTCATCGCGCAGTTTGGTAACAACGCGGATGAAATTTTTGAATTCAAAAAATCCAAGAGATCTTGGCTAATCGCAATTGCAGAACAGTTATATTTTCGAACCGTTCTGAAGATCTCCTCGATAAAAACGAGACCCGCTTCGTCTTTGAGGAGTTTCCAGCATTCGTCGAAAACAATAAATTTCATCTTCGAGCGATCTTTCTGAACTTCTCTCCAAACAAGATCAGTGATTACATACAGACATATGTTTTGGAGGTCCGCGAAAGACTCCAGGTTCTTGAGATCGAAAGCAATTACGTCGCTAGTCAAACTTATCGTAGTCTCCCGATCTAAAAACTTTCCGTAAGGTGTGTTTCCGCACCAAGGGCCCAAAATTTTGCCGTAAGTGCGAATGCTTTGGTCTGGATGTGCGATAAGAAGGTCTCGAAGGTCTGAAAGACGTGGCTTTGTCTTGCTAGCATAGACGGTCTGAATCGCGTCTTCAATCTCAGCTCGAATGAGTCGAGGGAGCCGGTCAACACCATCTTCCTTTGTCATCAACTCAATAAGACCCACCAAAAACTTAATTTTGTGGGATGAAGGCTTGGTTTCACCGGCAAGTAAGTCGAACGGATTGATCGACAAATGGTCGTTAACTCCCAAATCGACATACTGGCCTCCAAGGTTCTCTGCTAATTTGCGATACGATCCGCCAATATCAATAAAGAATACTTTCGGGTTTTCCTTCAGCATTTGCAGAATCAAAATATTCACCATCACCGATTTGCCGGAGCCGCTGGCGCCGGAAATTAGCTGATTGCTGTTCGACATCGAGGAATCAAAGGGATTGAAGGTCAATATGCTTCCAGAACGAGACTTAAGTAAAATACTCGGCTGTGAGTGACCGGGCCAAGCTCCGTAGAGCGGAAGCAAATCACAAAGGTTTCCGGTTTTAATTTTCTTTGATCGCTCTTTGGAACGCGCGTTTGGAAGAGCTACTTGGGAAAATATGTCAAAGGCCGCTAGAGTTTCTGTTAATCCTTCCGCACCTGCCAACTCTCGAAACTTTGAAAGAACCGTATCAAGTTGTATTTCTAGCTCAGACTCACTTTCACTTTGCAGCAATACGTTTACCGATACCTGAAACACCTTTTGACCTTGAGCGATCATCTGCTCCAAAAGAGATTCAAGATCTTGAAACTTCGCGTTGCTTTCTAAGTCGGACACTCCCGTGCGCTTTCCCGCGACCATCGAGTAGGCAATACGTCGCTGGGTTTGAAGCGATTCAATTTCTTTCATTTGATCTGGCACGTGAACGGTCACATAGAGCCGAGATTTAAATGGAAAGGCACGAAGCGTCGATGCCATTGTAGAATAAGTCTGGTCAGGAAGGGATTTTAGCGAAACAACTCTAAAATAAGTGCTACCTATCGCAAAGCCATTAAGGTCAATCCCGACATCGGAAAATAAGAGGCTTTGTCGAACTTCTTCCGGGTTGTACGATTTAAACGGTAAACGCCTGGATGGGTTCCATTGCTGATAGAGCAAACTGGCAATCTGGTCGGAAGTAAGCACGCGCGACGCAATTTCAAAAGTGCCGCACGATACGAGATCATGGGCATTTCTCCGATAACTATTAAGTTGAGAGCAGAAATTTCGAAGTTTAAAAACACCAGAGCTTTTGTCTTAATCCTCGGCGAAAATGGAACGGGAAAGGAATTGATAGCCAGAACTCTCAATCTGCAAGAGAACGATCCCACTCGCCCGTTCGTGGCGGTGAACTGCGGAGCTATTTCTCAAAACCTTTTTGAAAGTGAACTATTTGGCCATGTGCGTGGGGCATTTACGGGTGCAGTAAAGGATTAGGTAGGCAAGTTCGTCGCGGCAAACGGCGGAGATATATTTTTGGATGAAATTGGTGAGCTTCCTCCAGAGATGCAAGTGAAGCTTCTTCGCGTATTGCAAGAGAAGGTCGTCACCCCTGTTGGATCAACTAAAAATATTCCGCTAAACATTCGCGTGATCGCGGCAACAAATAAAAAACTTGAGGAGCTTGTGGCTCAAGGTCGATTTCGTGAAGACCTATATTTCAGATTAAATCAGATTGTTTTGAAGTCGCCACCTCTCCGCGATCGACAAGACGATATATTATTTCTTGCTCAATGCATGGCTAGACGCTCCATTCCTGGAATCACGATCTCAAGAGATGCAAAGCGGTTATTAGAACAACATTCTTGGCCTGGCAATATCCGGGAGCTTCAGAATACGATAGAACGCGCGTGCATATTGATTCGAGGAACGAATAAGCCGCAGCTCCTTCCAGAGCATCTCATGCTAAGTGAATTGCAAGCGTCTGGAAAAGTGACCGTGCTTCCAGCAACCCTTTTGCCGCACATACCTTCCGACGTTAACCCTCAATATTACCGGCTAAGTTTGGACTGGATGGAAAAAGTGTTCTTTGAGCGGGCGCTCGCTCTTTTGGGCGGAGACAATGCCGCCATTATCGATAAGTTGAAAATATCTAAGTCGTATTACTATAAGCGAAAAAAAGAATTGTGCGATTCTCACGAAGGAACAGAGGCAATATGAACATTAGAAATATTGCCGTAATGTTCTACTCAGGGATTCTTGTTTCATCAGTTGGAACTTTTGCTTTTAATCTGGCATTAGTTGCATTCATGCTGAAAGCAAACTTCAGTTTGGCCGACGCCACGCTGATACTTGCGCTTCAACGATTCATTCCAATGCTCTTTACGGCTGCGTGGGGACACCTTACAGATGTTATTCCGCCGAGGCGGCTCATTGCGTTTGCAGAAATATTCGCCTCCATGGCGTCGGTGGCATTGTACTTCGTTTGGCAAGAAGCCAACACGAACTATCTGCTGCTGGCAATCCTGTGCGTTACGCGGTCTATCGTTGTTTCGTTTCAAATTGGCAGTCGAAACCGAATTAATAAATTCTTTAGCGATGATACCTATTCGGGCAACGCCCGACAGGCCATTTGGTTTAACAAAGCGACCCAAGGTGCGACCCTTTTCTCAGGACTCCTTGCTTGGTTCATTATTAGCAACTTCGATTTACGCTTTGCAATCATCGTCGATGCCGTCTCGTTTATCGTAAATGGAATTATCGCATTTATGATCCCGAACATTGAATTTGCACAGGCAACTAAGACGATTTCAAAGTGGTCTCAAAAATTTCGTGATCTTTTTACCATCAACCGTCAGGCCATAACTTTAGATATGATTTTGGTTACCTCAATGATGGGCACGGTGGCTTACACATCCAGGATCGCCGGTAACGATCAGAGCTGGATTGGAATATACACGGTAAGTTACGGGCTAGCAGTTTGGGTTTCTGGATTTTTAGAGCGCAGTGTAACGAACAAGATCAGCAGCATACCATTTTTTTCTGTCCTTGGACTCGGCTGCATCCTCCTTGGAGTCGTTCCGGGTCCAGGTTCTGTATCGCTCTTAATTTGTTTTGTGCGCGATTGCGCGTTTTGGACAATCTTCCACAGAATCTCCGGTCACATTCAACATGATACGCCGGACAACAAGCTGGGCGGAGTTTCGAGCGCCCGCTCGAGCATTATGGTCGCGATTTTCGCTACGGGAGAATTCTTGGTAGGTCTCGGCGCGCCCAAGGTATCCCTTCTCTCTGAGGGGATACTGAGAGCCTCAGTCGCCCTCTGTGCAATTGTTTACCTTCTAACTCAGACTCGAACTAGAAAGGCATCTAAAGATGGACGCTCGATTCTTTAGGGCACTTCTGTGCGGGGCAATACTTTCGTTCGGATGTACGAAGAAAGAAAAGGAACCATTGGAATTGAAAATTCACCACCCGAAGGTTGACATTAAATTAGACCCGCATGCGATGGAAGATGCCTATTCAATGATGATAAATTCACAGTTATATCGAGGATTGTTTCGTTATAACCCAACCGGCGATGTCTTAGTAGACCTTGTCGATACGTGGACAGAATCAGCGGACCGCACGAGCTATAAATTTAAACTAAAGCCCGCCACATTTTCTAACGGAGATCGCATCACTGCAAAAAATGTTCAGTTAAGTTTCGCACGATTGTTTCTTGTCGGAGCTGCAATTGGCGCGGATATTGACTACATCAAAGGCGCAAAAACTTTCGCCAAAACTAAGAACCTAAATGATCTTGGTATCAAAGTCATATCGGACGACGAAGTAGAGTTTATGCTCTCTTTTCCATCCGTTCTATTCATCAAGCACATGGCCGTTTCTGATTGTGCAATATTTAACCTAAAATCTTTGAGCAACCCAAAGGAACTGCCAGACGGATTCAGCGGGCCATATAAACTTGAATCTTCCGAAAACAATCGACTGAAGCTAACAAAATGGAGAAAAGACCCTTTCGATAGTATCAACCCGCCAGAGAAAATTATCTTTTTTGGAAGCTCCGAGAATCCGGTAGAGCTTGCAATGAAGGATGAGACGGATACTCTGGATAACGATCCAGTAAGTTCGAAGGATCAAGCTGCTTTAGAAGCAAAATCATGGGGAGCTGTTCCAACCGTTCTCACTAGCGAAACTTATATTGTTCTAAATCCAAAGTATGTAGATTTAGCAGCCAGAAAATATTTAGCTTCAAAGGTAAGCTCGGAAGATTTAATTCGGGAAGTTGCACACCCAATATTTAAACCGGCCTACGGTTTTATCCCCAAGGGTTTTCCTGGCGAAATGGAAAAGTCTGATGTCAACCCAGTCGAAAAGACGTCCTACTCAGGTAAATCAATTTCGTTCAAGTTAGACTACGACCCGGATGTCGAATTAGAAGTAAAAATTATTAAATATCTAACGCGGGTTTGGACTCACGATAAAATTTCCATCACCTTAAATCCCATGTCAAAGGCAGAAAAACTAAGACGTCTTTTTGGCAAAATTTCGGAATCTGTCGTCGCGAGAAAGGGTATGGACTATCCAGACGGCATCTCGGTTCTGACATATTTCCGAGCAAACTACGACGCAAATTACTTTCACATTAGTGATCCAGCGGTAGATAAAAAAATTGATGAGGCAATGAGAGAATTCGACACGCAGAAACGAATCTCGCTCTACAAAGAAACCCAAAACTTAGCCTTAAGACATCACACTACAATTCCTCTTATGTTTGGCACTGATGCCTCTGGACTGTGGAGCCAGAAGGTGAAACGCATACCGTCTCATCCCATGGGCTACCATACGATGCTATTTGAGACGATAGAGATGAGGGCTGATTGAAATTAGCCACGCGTCTTCAGTCACAGATGAATTTCGTTTTTGTGGTTACAGCCGCGCTGGGCTTTCTCGTCCTTAGTCTAAACACATATTTTTCAGTTACCCAAATTAAAGACAAAGCAATCAATCTTATAACCTCGCATTTAAAAGAGATTGCTACCGCAGGAATTACAGCGCAGAGCATGGCTGATATTGATCGCGAGGCTGCGCGACTGACGGAGGCGTGGCGAGCGACTCAAGATATAGACATGCGCTCAGATATTTATGTTGATGGGCAACTTATTGCGCACTCTGGTCAACTTCAAAAGTTTGGATTGTTGTCGTCTTTTGCAAATGAGAAGTTCGCTCTCCCATCAAACCAAAATCTCGAAATTCACATTGAGCTTGATCTCGCCGGAGTAATATTTTCTAGCATTTTACTATCGACTACGTTCTTTATTTTTCTGTCTGGTTGTTATCTTTTGATTAGGTCGAAGCTTTTTAAAACAATTCGGGAAATTACTTCGCCTATAGAAAATCGCGCCACCTGGCTGTCTAATTCTTATGGGCAATCTCCCGGACCCGACGAATATCACGCTCAGTTTGAGAGTTCCAACATTGAAGAAGTTAAAAACTTAGACGCATCCCTGCTTTCATTCATCAGTCAGATTAAAATTCTGGAAGAGTCCGCTGCTAAACAAAGCTTTGATCTTGGTCGCCTCAAGATGGCCGAACATCTTGCTCACAATATAAAAGGACCACTCGCTTCACTTCAGATGAGAATTTCCGTTTTAGATATTTCCGAAGAACAAAAATTTAGACTTATTGAAGGCGTCAATAATGTTTTGATGTCGTCGCAAGCCCTTCTTACAGCCCGTAAAGTTCGTGCGGTTGAAACGGCACACGACGTAGATATTCATTTAATTCTGAGTAGAACAATCACTGATTTCAAAGAACGGCTTCCAGAGCGCGTGCAGCTAGCTTTTCTACATAACGATGTCTCTCAAATACCTATTAAGGGGATCTCAACGGAAATCGAGTCGATGTTTAGAAATATTTTAGACAATGCAGGAGAATCTATCTCTGCTAAAGGCAAAATTGAGGTTTCTGTCCAACTAACCAAGAATCAAGCCGCTATATCCATAAAAGATACAGGATGTGGAATTCCTAAAGATCGTTTGCCTCTATTGATGAAAGAGGGCGCGACTTTTGGAAAACCGAATGGGACAGGGCTAGGTTTATCGCACGCACTCTCTACGATTCAAACACTTGGCGGAAAAATCGAGATCGATTCAGAGATTGGCAGCGGAACAACTGTCAAATTAGAGTTCCCGGTAACGGCGAAGGCAAGCGAACTGCCTTCTATCGAAATAGATAAAACTCAGACTGTCGTGATTCTTGACGACGATCCGCTAATTCACCAGTGCTGGCAATTAAAGATTCCCGAGGACAGTGGCGTTAAGAGAGTGAACCTATATTCGGCGCAAGAATTTGAATTATGGATGGCGCAGCATGGACCTGGAGACTTTGGTTCGAGAGTCTACTTCATGGACTATGACTTAAAGACCGATCACACAAATGGTATCGATCTTATTGCGCGCTACGATCTCGCACTAGAGGCTCGTTTGATAACGGGCATGGCTGATAGTGATCCCGTTATCTCGGAAGCAAGACGAAATCGCATTCGCCTAATATCTAAATCCAATTTAGCAAATATGCAGATTTCAATTTTAAACAGGTCTGATGATGCCCAAATTTCTGGTCATCGCGGATCAAACGAAGGGAGTACCTATGCCAATCGAAATTAATCTCGACGAGTTGATCACTCAGTCGGAGGCCTTTGAAGGCGGAGAAAGTGGTCACTAATGCGATCTGCTTTTGTCGCGGATAAACATAACTTCGGCAAAAGCGTGCAACGCTTTGAGCAGGCTTCCGGTCCTTGGTATCGGAAGCCTCGCTCCATTTTTTGGGAACAACTATTTTTTGGAAATGATAGCGTCTTAGCACCGTTCTTTGAAAAAAGTGGTCGTAATGATTCAAGAACACTATCGTCATACTTATTTAATTTAGAAATCCAACGGATCAATGATTGGGAAGGCATTTCGCGAGAAATAGTTTCCCCTGAAGGCATCGAGATAGATGACCCCCACTTTTATTCATTTGGTGTCATTCTTGCGTATTCATATATTTTTGGAATACGTGATCTTCATAAACATAATTTGGTCCCTACAAAAGGCGGACTTCAAGTCATAGATGCTGAGGTTGCTCTAACCAACTTATTGCTTCCCAGCGAAACAGCGCTCTTACCATACAAAGACCTGTCGTTTGAAAGATCGGGCGCACAAAACATCGGGAGCGGACTCGCTTCGTTTACGGCGGATCAGAAACGAAGAATTTTAGCTGGGTACTTCGATCTCTTCGACATTGTTTTTCAAAACATAGATCCATTACGATCACTACTTAGCGAGAAGATAAATTCCACCGTTCCGATTCGAGTGATTTTAAGAAATACCAAATACTACCTCGCCCATCTTGCTGGCGAAATTAGTATTGAAGATTTATTGCTTGAAGAGCGAGTTCAACTTGAGCGCGGCGATGTCCCTTACTTTTTTAAACTGATTGGTGAGCGGGATCTCTATTGGATTTCGAGCCTAGCGTTCGATGGAGTCCCTGTGCTCTCTGATTTAGGAGGTATGAGATCGGAAGTTGAGCGGCATGCGCGCCCGATCTCGGACCTATTGATAAGCCCAACACAACTAGAGCAGAAGGTGGCTCAAGGAACATTTCTTTTAGCTCGTATTTTCGATCTCAGAGAACCGATGACCTTCGGCTGGAATGACAAGGCCATCAAAATCGATCAAAACTCATTTAAAAACGAATATACGGGCAGCTCGTTCACCCTAAAGAAATGACTCCAAACCCCAACTGTACTGTTGGACTTTCACAAAAAAGGAAGCTTTCCTTTTCGCGGAGGCACCTATGGATTCAATAGTATTTAGAGTATTTCCAATTCTATTTCGACTGATTGGAATTTTGGTGATTACTGGCGTATTTGTTTCGGTTCTTACAGACATTCAACAAAAGGCATTTTCGAGCAAGAGGACGGGCCTAATTCGAATGCTTTCGGTTAATCAGCAGCTTGTTGGGAAAACTAAGTAACTATGACGATGCTGATTAAAGGCAAGATATTAAAGGGATTGATTCACGAGGGAAACAAAATAGATCTTAACATCTTGAATGGAATCTAGACCATCCTAGCCTCATCTTTGTAGCTATTTTGCATGCGTTTTTTCCCGAGTCCTGATTCTGCCTATCTCGGCTAACTATCGATTCAAACTCGGATGCTTTCTGAAAAACAGACGGTACCTAACTGCATCATGTTGCATTAATTATTTTGCTAATGCAACATGATGCAGTTATATTAAAGGGCATATTATGAATGTTTTAATCCCCTTGTGACAATAGAAGGGTCTGAAAATGAATTTTACTGTCTCAGAAAATCTCTATCTTTCTCACAATGGTGAATGGATCCGGGTCGATGAAAATTTAGTATCCATTGGACTGACAGACTTTCGCTTGAGTTGGCTTGGTGAAGTTCTTTTTTTAGATTTACCTGACATCGGAAAGCTGGTCCACAAGGGCGAGAGTTTATTTTCAATTGAGTCCGTGAAATTTACGCATGATTTCGTTAGTCCGGTCTCGGGCACACTAATCGAAGTAAATGAGAGTCTTTTCACGGATCCAGGAATTTTGAACGACGACCCTTTCAACGGGGGATGGATCATTGTTGTTGAAATGAACGATGAGAAAGACTTGGCAACTTTGGTGCGTGCATCGGAATGTCGAAACCAAAATGGAATGGATTCGCTAGTTCATCAATTGGATCAGGAAATTGAGGTTTTGGATGCATAGTCTATCTCGAAATCTTGACCGATTTTCTAAAACGTTTTCCAACGAGCCCCTCTTGGAAAGTGGAATCATCGAAAAGCTCCGCTCGGGAGAACCTGTTGAGGATTCAGAGTTTGATCTAATTTTCCCCCCCTACTATCAACGACAATCAGCCATTCATTGGTCTTCGATCGATGTGGCTCGACAGATTTCAGAATGGATTAGACCGATGGATCGAAGGTCTTTAATCGATATCGGCTGCGGAGTTGGAAAGCTCTGCTTTCTGCTAAGAATTTTGACAAACTATGAAGTGTTTGGCATCGAGCAACGCGAAAACTTCGTCGAGATTGCGAACCACATTGTTGATGTCAACGGCTTCAAAGATATTTCGATTGTTCAAATGAACATGCTTGACCTAAATTGGAGTCTTTTTGACATTTACTACCTTTACAACCCATTCCAGGAGCAAATCGCCGATGACGAATCTGGAACAATTGAAAACAATATTGATTTTGCGGTGAGGAACTATGCACGGTACACCTCAGAGGTCTTTCGGCAACTTGCATGGGCTAAGCCTGGAAAAGTTCTCATTACTTTCCACGGTTACGGAGGTCGCGTACCAAATGATTGGAAAATGGTTGAGAGTCGACATATTGAAAGTGGCCACCTGACGATGTGGATAAAGGAATAGCTGTGAAGAAACAAGAAGAACTGTTTGCATATTTGAAATCAAAAGGACTTCGCATGACTCCGTCGAAGAAGCTTTTGATTCAGCTCTTCCTTGATAATCAAAGAAGGCACGTAAGTAGCAAAGAAATCCAAGAGTATGTTGCAAGCAACCTGCCCGAGGTTGATCGCACAACAATTTATAGAAATATCGAAAAGTTAATCTCGCTTGATCTGATTCAAGAATTGTATCTTCCAAAGACCGGAAAGGCCTATCAGTTTATTTTTGGGAACAAGGTCCATCACTACTACATTTGTAAGGGCTGTGGAGATGTGAAAATTGGTGATCCAAAACTGTTCCGCCGAATCGAAAAGTCTCTTAAAGAGATTCATGATTTTTCTAAAGCTAACCTTTCCGTAGTTTTTTATGGTCAGTGCTCCGATTGTGAATCAGAAAACCAAGTCGAGGTGAGTTTGTGAGCATAGAAATAGTTATGGCCGGAATCCTAATTTTAATAGTTGCTGTTTACTTCTTAGGTATGTTTCTTTTTCCTGAACTGCTTGGAATTTCAAAGAATACCGACGAAAACGACAAAAAAGATAGCAGACCAGAATGATGGCTCACAATGGCAGAATTTAGAAATCACACGGGAGTGCTTTCTTTTCGTAGCTACCTTCAGTCACAAATCACTCCCTTCGTTTCTGATTTTCAGCAATCGGATATTGCTGCGGATTTACTAGCGGAGTTTATTGTTGTTTTATCGATGTATCGCGAGGAAGGTACCGACCTCTTTCCGACGGTCTTTATCGGAGAAGATGTGGAGGAGATTCTATCGGTTGCTCATGGCATTGATCCAATATTGATCGGATCAGGACCGCAAAATCGGGAAACGGTACATCAAGCCTTTAGACAATCCGCACCTCTTACCGAAGGACGCGAGTGGGCGGTCTACGCAATACTTAAAAACAGGGCCATAAGCTATGGAATATTTAGAACAGACCCTTCTCCTGTAAACCCGACACCATTTGAGCGGCTAAGACAGAATAAAAACAAAGATCTAAAAGTTATTGGGTTAGCCCGACTCGGACGGAGCTTTATTGAGGTCCGGTGTGGCCTGGGGCTTTTTCAATTCGTAAATATGATGGGAGACCACGAAGAGGTCGTAAATCCAAAAGACATGATTCGAAATTTTATGAAGATTGCGACAAAGGATGCACCGTCAGAACTAAAAAGTAAGCTGCAATCCTTTTACAATCGATTGGGCGTAGACATTCTGCACTCGAACCATGGAACTTTACTTGCCGTGATTCCTCATCAAAAGAGCGTTCCTTCTTTCTTTCGAGATGGTATTTTACTCGAAAAGCGAATCGAAGTTTCATTTGGCATTTCAAAACTTATGGAATCAGATATGCGCGATTCCCATCAGCAATTAGTTGCTTGGAGTCAGCTGATTCGTCGAATGGCGAGTATGGATGGAATTACGGTGGTCGATACAGTGGGTGCTATTGTCGGCTATAGCTGCTTTATCAAGGGCTCTTCTCTTGATTCAAAAGATTCTGGATCAGTTATGGGGGGAGCCAGAAGAAGAGCTTTTGAAGTCCTGCGTTCACACCTAGGAAAACAACTGTCGGCCGTTATATACAAGTCCCAAGACGGGGTCGTCGAGCTCGGAGTATCAAATGCAAATTACAATTAGAGATCTTTCGAAGTCATTTGCTAAAGTATCTCAACTTATCAAGTCAGATTCCAGCTTCGACCGGCGATCGGCCAAGGAATCAAATTTGTTTGCAAAGGGACCTCCTAATGTTGGCTCAGAGAATTTGGAAATTGGCTGGCAGGAGGAATTCCATTGTGGCATTTGATATGCGATGGGTATCAGGAGTTTTCTTTGTACTCTATTTGGGGTTTGTTGTTTTATTTTTTTGGGGCCTCAAGCACTTCAGAAAGGCCTTGGAAAGTGAATCATCTCAGAATGGGGATGAGAACCATGAGGACTCTTAGAGCTTTATCTCTGATGAGCTACTCTTTTTTAGGACATCTCCGGGAGGAGCTACTGTGAATCATTTTGACAAGGACGCTTTGACGTACCATTCGGAAGGTAGACCCGGAAAAATTGAAGTTGTTTCAAGCAAGCCTTGTCACTCTGACCAATTGCTTTCACTCGCCTACACACCGGGCGTCGCAGCCCCCTGCAAAGAAATAGCGAAGAACCCTGATAGTGCATACTCTTATACGTCTAAAGGAAATCTGGTAGCGGTGATTACAAATGGCACAGCTGTTCTCGGACTTGGGAACATCGGCCCTTTGGCAGGTAAACCGGTGATGGAAGGCAAGGCTGTTCTATTTAAACAATTCGCAGACATCGATGTGTTCGATCTAGAGCTCAACGCTCGCTCCACATCTGAGTTCATAACTGCTGTTCGGGCTCTTGAACCTACTTTCGGCGGGATTAACCTAGAGGATATTCGAGCTCCAGAATGTTTTGAAATCGAAGAGGCCCTAAAAAAGGAACTTTCTATTCCTGTTTTCCATGACGACCAACATGGAACTGCAATTGTAGTCAGTGCCGCCCTCCTGAACGCTTGTCACCTTACCAAAAGGGATGTGAAAAATATAAACGTCGTCTTCTGCGGTGCCGGGGCCGCAGCTGTTGCTTGCGCAAACATGCTAATGAGGATAGGTGTCCCAAAATCTCAGATCACAATGTGTGATGTTAACGGAGTTGTTTATTCGGGGCGGACTCTTGATATGGACAAATACAAAGGCGCATTTGCTCAAGACACCTCGTCGCGTACTTTGGTGCAAGCGTTGGACAATGCTGATGTGCTGATAGGATTAAGCGCTGGGAATGTTGTAACCGCTGACATGATTAAAGGGATGAAAAGTCGCCCAATCATTTTCGCTCTAGCTAATCCGACTCCAGAAATCGACCCTGAAGCAGTAAGAAAGGTTCATCCAAAAGCTATAGTTGCAACCGGAAGAAGCGATTTTCCCAACCAAGTTAACAACCTGCTGGGATTTCCATATATTTTTCGCGGAGCACTTGATGTCAGAGCTTCAGAAATAAATCCAGAAATGATGCTTGCTGCGACATATGCCATCGCGGCTCTTGCGCGAGAAGATGTTCCCGACAGTGTTTCCCATGCCTACGGAGATAGGTCCTTTAAATTCGGACCAAACTATATTTTGCCAAAACCCTTTGATCGCAGAGTCCTACTCGCAGTTACCCCAGCCGTTGCCAAAGCAGCTATGGATTCGGGTGTCGCAAAATTGCCTATCGCCGATTTCGAAAAATACAAGGATCGACTTGAGTCAATTCAAGGGCCAACAAAATGTTTTATTAGATCGGTTTTACACAGGGTTAAGAAAAATCTTGAGGAAGCATGTTTGCGACTTCCGCGCATAATTTTTCCTGAGGGAGATAACCACAAGATACTGAAGGCTGTAAGTTCTGTAGTTGAAGAACGTTTAGCGTATCCGGTTCTAATTGGAGATCGGAAAGAGATCACTTCTGCAATTGATGAGCTTGGACTGACCGGGTTAGAAAACATCGAAATTGTCAACCCGAGGGATCTAAATGACTCCAAAGAATTCACCCAACTTTTGTTTGAAAATAGGAAGAGAAAAGGGGTGACGAAGTCTGAGGCTGCACGGCTATTGGAGAACAATTTTTACCGTGCCGCGATCGCTGTTGCCCTCGGAAAGGCCGATGGACTTGTTTGTGGGGCTTCGCAGAATTATCCGGATTGCGTAAGGCCAATTTTGCAAACCATCGGTGTTGGCAAGAGCGGCCTAGCCGCCGGACTTAATTTGATTCTTTTTAAAGGAAAAATTCTTTTCTTTGCGGACACGTCGATCAATAAGTGCCCCTCAGCTGAGGATCTTGCAAAGATTGCCATCCACTCCTCCAAGGCAGCGGAGTATTTTGGCTTTTCTCCAAAAATTGCAATGCTAAGTTATTCCAATTTTACGGGGCTAGAGGGCGTTCCACGAAAGATGCAACAGGCCACCCAAATAATAAGGACTCTAAGGCCAGATCTGGTTGTCGATGGAGATATGCAGGCCGACACAGCTATTGACTCAGATATCGTCAAACGGATTTTTCCGTTCTGTGAAATAAAAAGTGGGGCAAATATTTTGATTTTCCCAAATCTTGAAAGTGGAAATATCGCCTACAAACTTTTGCAACAACTCGGTGGCGGAGAAGTTCTTGGTCCCTTCATCATGGGCCTGAGGCGACCCTCAAACGTTGTTGCTCGCGCAAGTTCTGTGGAAAGCATTTTCAACACGATTGTTATGACTGCACTTCAGATACAGGCTTCTGATAAATCAGGCCGGACGAAAACTTCGTACAAGTTTGATGAAACACAGAGTACCCTACTTTAGTGAAGTAATTGCGAGGGGGAGAGTGAAATTTTGTCGGTCAATTGCAAGCCACAGCGGAAGGGGCCCTTTAGTGCCGCGCTTTATTTATGTTTTGATACTCAGTTTTGCTGTCGTTGGCTGTGGTCATGGTGAGCTCAAACCTGAAACGCAAGTTTTAGGTAATGCGCCCCGTGCTTTGTCGTTGGGGTCAGAGCAGGCCCTGAGAAAGCTTTTCGAAGGCAATCAACGCTATGTCCAAGATCGCTTGATTCATCCGGATCAGAGTCGAAGTCGTGTGAGGGAGGTTTCGAACGAACAGCACCCAATTGCTGCAATTTTGGGATGCGCCGACTCACGGGTTCCCCCGGAGATAATTTTTGATCAGGGTATTGGCGATCTTTTCGTAGTTCGCGAAGCTGGAAATATTATCGATGACGCAGTTATTGCAAGTATGGAATACGCAGCGGTTCATCTGGGTGTCTCTCTCATTTTTATTCTAGGTCATGAACGATGTGGCGCCATAGAAGCTGCAGTCCACAATCAATACGAGGGGCACATCGGAACTCTGGTAGATGCAATCTCCCCTGCGATTGATCTCGTGCAAGGTAAAGAGGGAGACCCAATTGATCTTGTCTCCAGAGCTCACGTGGATCTAGTTCGGACCAAGCTGATGAACTCAAGGCCCGTTTTGCGTGCGAGGCTGGAGTCTAAACAACTTCTGATTGTCAGTGGCTACTATGATCTTGATAGTGGGAGAGTCGAAATATTGAAACAATAGTTCGGTACACATGCACTGGTCCGGGTTTAGTTCTTGAGCGCGGTGGATTCAGTCTTGAAATGCTGACAGCCTTCAAAATGAAGCCCTCACCTATGGTGGAGGTATAACATGAGCGACAACCTTGGCTTTTCTGCCGTGCCAAGCAGCGTAGGCAGCGATCAGCGCGGAAAAAATGAATCCTTTGTATTCAACCTTTATAAATATCCATGCTCCAAATGCCGAGCCCGCGACAAACGAAAGGATTGAACCGATCCGTAGATAATTTGCCCGTGTTTCCTTCTGAAACGTATTTTTCTTCAGATCAAAAGTGAGAGTACGAGCCAGTCCGAGTCCAAGATCAGTAGTAAGGCCTGTCAAATGAGTTGTTCTTACGGATCGACCCGAGGAGGAAGTAATCGCTCCGTTTTGAAGACCGCTTGCAAGGCAGAGGAGCACCAAAAGTGAATAGTTCTGTTTTAACCCAACCACATCCGTAAACTTCCCGAATAGCAGCATCTCACCACCTCCGGCAGCGAGAAAAAGGCAGATGGCACTCAGCCCCATGACCCAGTCGAAATGAGGTTTTTTTCCCTGGGAGATGGGACGATCAATCAATAGCCCAGCAACAAAGGCCCCCATTAAAAAGAAGAGAGGGACAGAGACAATTCCCAACGCTGCCTCTATCTGGTAATTCGCAATGTCGACGCCAAAGAGCGTAGCAAATCCGGTCACGTGGCTGACGAATTTGCCGGTAGCAAGAAAGCCGCCCGCATTTATGCAGCCTCCGCTAAAACTCAACATAAACCAATGCAGAGTAACCCTCGTGTCGGGCTCTTGATCAAAATGATGACTGAACATAAGCTTATATTTATAGGACCTTTCTCTTCAAATGACAATTAAGTTTGGCTTGCGGACTTCGGGGGTAGCTCAAATGCTCCAGCGTACAAAGTTGAATGTTTCTTAACTGACAAAAGACACGCTGATGGGCCACTATCGAAGCCCACAACATCGTCTCAGGATGGAGTTTGCTCACACAATTTTGGTGTAGTAAGAAATCGGGATGCCTAGTTGAATTTGCCTTCGAAAACTGATTTCACACAGAGGCCAGTTTTATAAATGAGAGGACGCTATGGTCCAGGATCAATGTCCAAAATGTAGTTCTGCAAATGTATATGTGGATGGGAACCTTTGGGTTTGCCCCGAGTGCTCACATGAGTGGGCCAAAGATGCAGTGGAATCGAGTGCCGTTTCTGAAGGCGTTGAGGATAAATCCGTTCGAGATGCCAACGGTAACGTTCTCATCAACGGCGATTCGGTCATCGTCATCAAAGATCTAAAGATTAAAGGCTCATCGAGTTCAGTGAAGGGTGGAACTAAAGTCCGCAACATCCGACTTACTGATGCTGACGATGGTCATAATATTGCCTGCAAAATTGATGGCGTAGGATCAATCAATTTGAAATCTGAATTTGTGAGGAAGGCATAGTAACGAATGAAGATTTCTGTCTCCGTTAAAACGAACTCAAAGGTCGAATCTGTAGAAAAACAAAATGACGGCAGCTATATTGTGCGTGTGCATGTGCCACCGGTTGACGGTAAAGCCAACGAAAGAATTCGGGAGCTTCTATCGAAACATTTTGGACTTCCAAAAAGCTCAGTCGAACTCGTATCTGGAGTCAGGGGGAAAAAGAAAATCTTTAGTTTAGAATACGACTAAAGCGTAGAGACTGAGGCGAAAGATTTTGTGGATTCAAGTTCTACTACTCCTGATCGATTCTTAAAATAGAAATATATTTAGCATCCAGTTTTTTATTGGCGGAGACGGCTCGGCTCCGGCGGAAGATTGGCTTGAGTCTAAGCCATTAAATACACAACTGAAATTTGCGGCCCTTTTTAAAACGATGGGCGATGTCGGCAAGATCTTCAATGAGCAGAAGTTCAAACACTTAACCGGAACAGATCAGCGTTTTGAATTCAAGGCCGATCAGGGACGAGTACTGTATTTCTTTTTCGTCGGCAAGCGTGTGATTTTAACCCACGGCTTCTTAAAGAAAAGCGACAAGACACCGATGGGCGAAATTGTGCGGGCCGAAAAGATAAAAATAGATTTTTCAAAAAGGAGCAGCCGATGAGAAAAACCGCAAAAACGAAGGGATGGCTTGAAGAGAAACTCAAGAATCCTAAATTTCGAAAAGGATTTGAGGAAGAATTCGAAAAACTCTCTATTGGTGAACAATTGGAACGTCTTCGTTTGCAATCCAATCTCACTCAGGTGCAGGTCGCAAAACGTGTGCGGACCACCGCCTCAGCAATTAGTCGTTATGAAAACCCTGAGTACGACCGCTATGAGATCCAAACCCTACGCAAAATTGTTGAAGCGTGCGGCGGTCAACTAAAGCTCGTCTTGGAGGGCCCGGATAAGGGGCGAGTTACCTAAAATAAGTATTGGAAAAATGCGGGAAATCTTTTTTGGAGAGGGGGGCCCCTGATCGACCCTCAGTCTAAAATGTCGGGTCGACCACTCGAATGTCAAATGACGGGGAAATTGCCGGAAAATGTTTGGTAATGGAACGTAGGCGCAACGTAGATTCAACAACTTAGATACGTCTGACTGTCACTCTGGAAAATTCGAAATCGATCAATTTGCAGAACTAGAAAATGAATCATTCCAATGTCTTACAAATTTTTATTCACACACTTTGCTCGACAGAGCTATAGTTTCCTAAACTGAGGGTCGCATGTTCAAGTCATGCCGGGATCACCATTTGCCCAGGCCCTGGCTCTTCGGCTCTTCACTTAACTGTAGATAGTTTTTATCCATGAGCGTTTTTGATTTGCGTTCGACCGCTAAGATTTCCTTCGATTTCTCATAATAGCCGTTAGGAAACAAAAGTGAACCCGGGTGAATTCCGAAGGCAGCTCGTAAGATTTCCGCATCTCGAGGACGTTCGCATTGTTGTTTCGGAGTACTTTGCTGAGTTTAAAGATCTTCAGCAGCAAGACACCCGCAACGAGCCCTTCTTGATGGGCGGCCACGGTTAAGCATCGGGGGGCCCCAGGATTCGACCAGTTATTTTGCCTTGGGGCCATTTGTCTCGAGATAAGTCGAATGAAGATTCCTTTTGAGATTAGACTTGAATTTGTCGGGGCTGGATTGAAATTGCTTAGCTAACGAGGGGGCGGTGCCTCCTAAAAATACGCCTGGCACATTTGTCTTAAGTTAGTCGCTTCACCCACCGAAAAGGTAAACTGAGGTGGGACGTATGTTGAAGACTCAGAAACAAACCAAGATGACTAGGGAAAAACGAGTTGCAATAACGCCGCAGGGATATTTTCTGGGGGCACAGCTTCTTAGAATGAGACTTCTAAAGCATTCGTTTCTACAAAAGGCTTCTAAAATAGCGACTTGGAGTGCCCCAAAGCTAGCACATATTAGTTTGTCCAAATTCTCTCTGCAGCCATTAGTTGTTGTAAAGAGTCTGTTAGCAATTCTTACATTGAGCACACTCTCTTCCTGTGGATTTGTTGAAGAAAGCTTGAAGGATCTGTCTTCAGGGGAACTTCCGCTTTCGGAGTTTCAGCTTCAAAAGCTTCATGGCGAAGAAATCGAAGATGAAAATCAAATTGTCTATGCAGACACAGAACCCTCCATTGAGTGGTCAGAAAGTGAAAACGCTGCAAGATACATTGTTCGCGTGAAATTAGCAGATGATGAAGACAGTCTTGTCTGCAGTCTTTCTGTAACGGATTTCTCTCTTTTGATGGAAAACTGCGGTATTCCGGAAGACACGCTTGTACGGATCACAGTACAGGCAGTAGGAAGAAGCGGTAAAGCGAAGTCCGCACTCAAGCGTCCTTACTTTATGCTGGATCGCACGGCTCCTGTTGTGTCATTCACATCAACTCCTGGAAGTGTTGTGAATGTCGACACTCCGCTACCTTTCGGTTTAATGCGACCGACTCCGGCAGTGGTGTTCAGCGCACAGAGTGCAGACTCAACTCTGGAGCTTTTACTGCCTGTCCCTATGGAAGTGACTACACGGTAAGTGGTCTTAGCGTAGGATCTCACACTTTATATGTGCGTGCCTATGACAGGGCCGGCAGAGTCTCAAGCGTGGTTCAACATGACTTTAACTATGACCCTACAGCGATGGGTGTGTTTTCTATCACGGGCGTAACGGGTGGAGCTGATTCGATTGGTGATATTTGTTTAACTTCTGGATCTAGCCCCACGTTTGCTTGGGGAGCCTCATCAAATGCTGATTCCTACGATGTCACTGTCTACCAGATCGATGGCACGACCGTCGCTTGTGCTACACAAAACACGACTTCGACAACTTTTTCGCCGACGGGATGCACGCTTGCCAGTGGTAGCTACAAGCTTTCCGTAGAGGCAAAACGAACAAGTGGATCAACGCTTATTGCCTCGGGGGGCCTCTATGATTTTATCGTAGATGCAACTGCCGCTTCGGCCAATACAACAATTACCGGTACGACGCCCGTTGTAGCTAACGGCACAGCGACTTCGACTGTAACAGTCACACTTTTGAATGCCTCTATGTGTCCACTGCAAGGGGTTACGCCGACATTTAGTGCCACCGATACGGGAAGTACGAACACGTATGGCGGTTGCTCTGTTTCAAATGCTTCTGGCGTAAGCACATGTACTTTGGCCTCTACACGAGCCGAGAGCAAAACTCTTTCTCTAACGACTCCAATAGCTGTATCTGGTGGCTCGGTTATCTTTACTCACGGCCCAGCTGTAAGTCTGTTGTTTGCTCAGCAGCCAAGTACATCTACAGTGGCTGGTGTGGACTTTGCTCAGCAGCCACTTGTGCATATCGTTGATGCTCATGGTAACCGTATTACATCCGGTGTGGATAGCACAGCCCAAGTCACGCTTTCGATCACAACAGGGACAGGATCACTGAACGGAACTGCTGTTGCTACAGCTTCTGACGGGATTGCAACTTTCTCTGGACTTGATATGACCGCTGCTGGCGCAAAAGTTATGACGGCGACTAAGCAAGATCTATCAGGGTCGGGCGGCATTGGTACGCTGACGCAAGCCTCTAATGGATTTACGATCACTCATGCAGCAGCTAACCAACTTGTCTTTACAACTGCACCAGCAACACATGCAAAGTTTTCTACAGCTTTCAACCCCCAAGGGATTGTGCAAGTCAGAGATGCTTTTGGTAACGTTGTTGATACAGGGGTCGACTCATCAGCTACTATTGCCATTAGTAAACACTCGGGACCAGGAACACTCTCTGGCACACTGACCGAAGCTGCGTCCTCTGGTACAGCTGACTTTTCAGGAAATGGGATCAGCAGTGACACGATTGGAACAATCGTAATCAGGGCCACAAAGCCGGACTTAACAGGATCTGGCGGAGTTGGTGTTTTGACTGCTGATGCAACGATAATTATCACGCCGATATCGTGCGACTCTGGTGACTTTACCACCACTTGTACTGTTACGACGGTCCAAGATGTTCCTAACGGAGCAACGATCAACGCAAATAATCTGACGATTACAAACACCGGACAGCTTAGAAACCTTAACAACATGCAGGATTTTACGATCGCTCTAACAGGTGATTTAAGCATCAATGGCGCAAGTCGCATCAACGCAAACGTGCAAATCACAGCCGTGAATATGAATTTTACCGGAACGCCGGCGGATGTGGCAGCATGTTCGGCTAGTATCAATGCGTCTGGACTTGGGGGATTAGGGGGCCACCGTACTGGTAACTCCAACATAACCGGGCAAGGTAGTGGGGGCGGCACCTGCTTTAATGCAGGATCTGGAACAGCCTGCTCGGGCGCAAGTCATGCTGGGCTTGGCGGAGAGTCTGAAAGCGGTGCTACCGTGGCGGCTGTCTACGGCTCAAGTAGTCTTGCCAACTCCTACGGCTCGGGGGGGGGCGGCGCGGGTACCTATGCTGCCGGCGGAAGCGGAGGCGGACGCATTCGCTTAGTTGCATCGGGAACGATCAGTACTTCTCCGGCTGGCCACATCGCAGGTGTCTGTGGTGGTAGCGGCGCCGTACATGGTAATGTAAATGGTGCTGGCGGCTCGGGCGGAAGTATTTATGTCGAAGCAAGTTCCTTTTCTGGCGACATCAGACTTGTCGCTCGCGGAGGCAACTCTGGTATGAATTTAACACCATCTTACAGAGGCTCTGGCGGTGGAGCTGGGGGTTACATCAAGGTGGTGTCGCCAAGGCTGCTCAGTTCTACAAGAGTTTATTTAATGGGGCTTTCAGGAAGTCACGACCCTGGCGAAGACGGAATCTATGAGCATACAGTAGCCAACTGGAGTACAGCGCTTTGCGACTCTGGTGATCTATCGACTACATGTACAGTGAGCTCAACAAAGTATGTCCCAGCAGGAAGCAATATTACAGGGTCAGGAAATCTAATCGTTGCAAGTGGTGGCCACATCATCAATTACGAGCGACTGAAAGACGTCTCACTCAACCTAACGGGAAATCTCACGGTGAACGCCGGCGGAACGATGACCGGCAATTTTTGGCCGATTTCGGCTACTAATATAACGGTAGCCGGTACAGTTACTTCCTATGGGGTAGGATACCCTGGTGCCTCTGGTTGGAACGGCGGAACTTCAAGGGGTATTGGCGCTGGCCCTGGCGGAGGTATTCGAGGTGAAGACAGCGGTACATTTAATGGCGGCGGCGGAGGTTATGGCGGTGCTGGCGGTAGAGGTCGCGTAATTGGCTCCGATGGCGGCTCAACTTATGGCAGTGCTACTAACCCAACCGACTATGGCTCTGGCGGTGCTACCGCTGGTTTAGGTGGCTACGACGGAGCAGGAACTGGTGGCGGACGCTTAGACTTGCGGGCTGCTAACACATTGTCTGTAACAGGCAATATAAATTCGACCGGAAGCCCTGGCAATAGCGGCGCCGTCGGCGGCGGCTCGGGCGGGACTTTAAGACTTACAGCGGATACTCTGGCTATCACAACTTTTTCTACAAGATTGGAGGCTGTGGGCGCACAGGGCGAGCCAGGTGCAAATGGCGGTGGCGCAGGCGGTGGTGGACGCATATGGATTGATCCTTCGACAAAGATCTACTTAACAAACGGCTGGAATCCTTCCGGGGATACTGGAGCTTTTAGCCGAATTCCCGGTAAATACTCAGCCGGGACCGCGGGCGGCAGAGGCACATTAAGCTACGAATACGCTACGGCTGATAGCATCTGTGATTCGGGCACTTTAAATACAACTTGCTATGTTGAGTACGCTAAGTGGATTCCTGATGGGTATACAGTTTCAGGCACTGGTAATCTCGTGATAGGCTCTGCAACAGCCTGGCAAGGTCGATTGTTTAATTCAGATACAGAAGCACGCTTTACAATCAGCATGGGCGGCGACGTGACAATTTTGGATCACTCCGGAGTTTGGGGGAACGTAACCATTAATGCTACCAATCTTTCTTTGGGCGTATCTTCTCTTGTCTCGGCTTCAGGGCTAGGACATGTTGGAGGAAACTCAACTAATGCCTCATATTCGGGAGAAGGAACTGGCGGTGGCGCGAGCGATCGAACCTACTTAGCAGCCGGGGGCGGTGGGCATGGTGGAACTGGGGGCGCAGGGAACTTCGCCGGCGCTAACGGCGGTTCGACATACGGATCAAACACTGCTCCGATAACTTTTGGCTCAGGCGGTGGCGCAACAGACACCTGGATCTGGTCGGTCAGTGAAAACGAAGGCGGAAATGGTGGGGGTGCAATATCGATACAGCTCACGGGCAATTTCAATATGACCACCAGTTCGACTATATCCGCAGATGGGCAAGATGGAGAGCAGCATGTCAGCTTTTGCGGAGCCGGTGGGGCCGGGGGTAGCATTTATATCAATGCAGGAGGCACCGTCTCAATTGTTGGAAGCTCCAATGGTTTGTATGCACGTGGTGGCAATGGCCGTACGTCTTCCTCAACTGGCCGTCAATGCGGTGGCGGAGGAGGCGGCCGCATTGCTGTCGTAAGGGGTTCTGGCTCTGCCTTCGATGCAGCCAAAATCTTTGTGACCGGTGGCACAAGTGACAACGAAGCTGGCGCAGATGGGACAGTTCATCAGTCGCCCTAAACTCTATCGTGATGCGTAGAGTGGCTGTTGAAGAAAAACTTCTTGAAAAGACTTATGGCGAAGAATTTTGGATTTACGCGAGGGAGGTCTCGGCAATCGTTCCGTATCTTGATCCAAAATCTAAGGTCGGCCAAGAGGTAGAAAGTGCGATAGAACTACTGAAAGCATCAATATAAGCAACTGTTTTTTTGCTGCCGTTGAAGTAAGAGACAATCCTAAACTAAAGGGAAAGCCCGTTGCAGTCGGTGGCCTTAATCGAGGCGTTCTTACAACCGCGAGCTATGAGGCGCGCAAGTTTGGACTGCGTTCGGCAATGCCCACAAAGACGGCACTTAAGCTGTGCCCTAATCTTGTTATATTGCCTGTAAATTTTGATAAGTACAAAGCGGAAAGCTACAAAATCCGAAAAATCTTCAAAGACTATACAGACCTCATCGAACCGCTTTCGTTAGATGAAGCCTATCTTGATTTAACCAATTGCGAACGCAATGAAGGCATCGCTAGCAGAACTGCTCTAGAAATTCGAAAGCGCATTTTTCAAGAACTGCGACTCACAGCCTCAGCCGGGATTGCACCGAATAAGTTTTTGGCGAAAGTAACCAGCGACTGGAAGAAGCCCAACGGTCAGTTCACGATTACTCCAAATATGGTTTCGGACTTTATGCTCAGCCTTAAGGTAGAGCGCATTCCTGGTGTGGGCAAAGTCACTACTCAAAAAATGCACTCCTTAAATCTTATGAATTGTGCAGACTTGCAAAAATGCTCGCTCACCGAGCTTAGTACCCACTTCGGCAGGTGGGGAGCAAAGACTCTACGAACTAAGTCGAGGTATAGATAACCGCCCAGTTTCAACTAGTAGCGTGCGAAAATCATTGAGCGTAGAGAATACCTACTTCACAGACCTAAAGTCGATTGAAGAATGCCTGGAGCAACTGCCAAAACTTTATGAAAACTTTAAGCAAAGACTAACTAAAGCAAATGCCACTGAAGCCATTTCTGGCCATGTTGTCAAAATCAAGTTTTATGACTTTTCGCAAACCACTCTCGAACGAGCCAACAGAACTTTGCCCACAGTCGCGAGCTTTTCAGATCTCGTTGCTGCAGCCTATAATCGAGCAAAGAAACCCGTGCGACTTATCGGTATTGGTGTTCGACTTTCTGAGAAGTCAGAAGCCAAACCCGACACCGCAAACCAGCTTCAATTGTTTTGATTGCATTAGTCGGCAACTAGTGGGTGGCATGCGAGCTTAAAAGCCGTCGGTACAAAGTTTTTCGGTCAATCCCGAGCTGACTAGCTGTTTTCTCTCGGCAGCCGTTGTTGAGATCAAGTACGTGATTGATGTAATTCATTTCTATCTCTGCAAGAGGAGCGATCTCACCATTAGAGCCCACTTTTGAGAAATTCTCCGTTCGATCAAAACCATGTAGGCGATTCGCCTCAATACCCAAATCCTCTTCTGTCACCCAATCGTTTTCACAAAGAAGACATGACCTCTCAATCAGGTTCTCAAGCTCTCTAATATTGCCTGGCCAACTGTATTCTACGAGTGCCTTCAGCGCAGACTCGGTAAAACCAAGTACCTTTAAATGATTGAGCCGAACATGTTTTCTCAAAAAATGTTCAGATAAGGGCACTATATCAACTTTTCTGTCGCGCAGAGCCGGAATTTCAATTGGCACAACGTTTATTCTAAAAAACAAATCATCGCGAAAACGACCTTCACAAACCTCTTTTTTAAGATCTTTATGAGTGGCGCATATAAGTCTGATATTGATCGGTCGAAACTGGTTCTCGCCTACCCGTTTGATCTTTCCTTCTTGTAACACTCTTAACAGTTTTGCTTGTAGGCTTGGGTGCAAGTCGGCGATTTCATCTAAAAAGAGCGTTCCCCCCGAGACCTCTTCGAACTGTCCCATCTTTTTTTCGACAGCGCCTGTAAATGCACCTCTGCTGTGCCCAAAAAGTTCTGACTCCATTAAGTCTTTCGGAATCGCTGAGCAGTTGATTGCCACGAAAGGGCCGGCTCGTCTGTCGCTGATTTCGTGAATGTAGCGAGCCAAAACATCTTTGCCAGAGCCGCTCTCGCCAGAGAGCATGACGCTCGCTCGGCTTGGGGCTATCTTTTGGGCAATTCTTACCACTCTAATAAACTTTTCGTTTGAGCCGATTAAATCTAAACCTCGAACTGATTCTGCTTCTACTTCCAACATAGAGGCAGATTAACCCATCATTTCGACAAGGCTTCAAAAAAGTGGCGATTTACCCCATCACAAAGTTTTTATACGAATTCCGCTGGGCGTTTGACATGCCGGTTAATGTGGTACCAAAAAAAAGAGGCTTCCTTACGGAAGCCTCTTGGGTATCAAGGCCAAGGGGTCACCACTAGTTCAGCTTGGTCTTAATCACTTTCTCGACGTTAATGGATTTTACATCTGATTCGGAGTTAAGGTACTCGGCTACATCACGATCAAGCTCGAGTCGAAGTTCAATTCTGTGCCTCTTTGATCTATCAAGAGAGTGTCGAAGACTTAGCTTGCTAAGATCGATGCTCACGAGTGTTCCGCCTGCCGTCGCTTGCAATTTTAGGTGTTGCTCGCTGAGTATTCCATCAAACAACACTTTGTTTGCTAGAAACTTATCCTCTTCAAACTCTAAGTGAACCCTGAAAGTTGATAGATCAAGATCATCCTTAACGATAAATGAAACAGTTGCGCCTCGTCTTTCGATCTGACCCATTGAGAGATTCATTTTTTGTTTCAGTGGTGCTGCATCAATGATATCAACAAGAATCTCGCCTGAAATGATATTCGAGATAGAAGAAGTGTAGTCAGTCTTCAGGTTACGCTTGATCTCGACAAGATTTGCCCCGTCAAGCCCCTCACCTTTAACTTTCAGCTCAGCGTCGTCATCAACCACGATAAGCAACTTCTCTTGACCACTCAATGCTCGTGAAGAATCGCTCGCAACTCTTACGGCAATGTCGGTTGACGTCTCTTTAACGGTTTCATAGCCGACGACGACTGTGCGTGTTCGCTCGCAACTGTAGTAAACAGTTTCGTAGTAGGGAACGGAGCGACACTCGCGATGTCCGCCCGTACAAACTCTCTCTTGGCGACACTGGGCACCCCTACGGTTTGGACATACATTTTCTGTGCGACATTGCTCCCTGACGACCTGACATTCTTGTCGATGACCTGCTAGGACTGTATCTGTGCAGGTAGTTGTATAAGTTTGAGTTTCGTAGATTGGTACCGTTTTAGAATTACGAAGCCTCGCCACAGTACTCTGCTCGCCCTTTCCGATATTCAAGACCCTTTGTGACTGTGCGTCTGCAGCTACCGCAACTAACATAAGTAACGACATAACGGCACAAAGCCACGCAAAGGTGTCTTTTATATTCTTAATGAATGCTTCCCCGCCGCCCCCCTGAGCGACTGCTTGGCAACCTACCTTTTGCTTTCCTCCATTGAACGACATGAATTCCCCCTTATAAATAGTGCAAGGGCCAACTTGCCCACCCCGCCTCTATAAGAGCAAAGTCAATACCAAGTCCGATGGTGCCACTCTGACTATCACGTTCCGTTTTAGCTTCGTTGACTCAAGTTAAAGCGACTACAAGTTCTGAGGCTTTCCCCTAGAAACCAAGTCATTCTTAACCCTTACAACTCCCCACCTCTCGGTGCCCTTTAACATGAGGCAAGTCGGTCAAGTGTTGGGTCAGGAGGCGCAATAAAGGCAAACTTTTTGAAAATATTATGAGCGGACGAGTGCGTAGTCCCCGCTAAATTGGGCTTAAACTGGTTCAATGTCTGCATTACTTTGGATGGCGTTTTTCACAAGTTCAATAGACAGGAGAAGTTCAATGTCCTTCAAGCATACACTTTCAGATAGCACATTTGCCAGGCCTCATTGGGAGGTGGCAATCAACTACTTTTTTGCTGCTTTGTTGGCAGGTGGAGTACCCACTTTAGGGCACGCAATGGAAGTTCATGATTCTGAAGACGACGGTAGTCCAGTTGTGCTTGTCACATCTGAAGTGACTCGAGCGCAAGCTAATGACCCCGCCTTTGGGGAAGCCTTAGAAGAAGCGAAGAAGAACATCAAAGTGAAGTTGTCAGAGGCACAATACCTAATTAGTAAGGCCGAGTCTGAGATGCGAAGTTTTTACTCGTCCTCCTTAGAACCTCGACTCATTGACGCCACAATTGTAGATTCACCTACCGTCGCTAGAACCAAAAACTTTCTTGAGAGTCAAGAAGATGAATTAGATCCAGCTTCGACAACAAAGCAAAACGTCTTTTTTGAGTTAAGGAATAGTCTCGAGTCAGTGCGACAGCTTCGACAGAATTTTCTTTTTCATTCGATGATGCTTACTGGGACGGCTGCAGCTTACGTAGGGGTAAATGCACGTACCGCATATACGGGTGCTCGGGCGATGTTCGAGCTAGCAAAGACCTATGGAGCATCGAAAGGTGTTGACCTTGCCATTGATGACAATCTCAACAACCCCAAATATAAGCCAAAGGGAGTTTTTGACACCATTCAATTCAAATTCTCCAAACTTGCGATGAAGGTAGGCCGAACCGTCCCAGGAGGAGAAGCATTGTTGTCGGCGGCCAAATATGTTGACGTTTTTGCGAAATACGTTAAGCGCACTTCAAAGACGGCCATGGGAGCCATGACCGAACATATGGGCACTATTTTTATTATTAGTTCTGCAGGGTTTGCCTACTACGCCTATGTCGAATGGTCTGATATGGCAACTAAACTTGCGCAAATCGCAGAGATAGAAATGAAAATGGAGCAGACTATTGAGATGTATGAAAGTATGCAACTTATGAATGCGCCTTAATAAGCTTTACCACCAAATATGACTTTGTCGCCTTCAAACCCCAACGCCAAACGAATTCAAGGAACTCTTTTTAGTGTTCCTTTATTTTTTTTACTACTCCCACTTGCACAATCGGTACATGCGGAATCTCAGTTTCCACTTGAATTAAAACAGGACCCAAAAACATTTCAACTTGAATTAAAGCACGACCTACAAAAGTACTGCGGTTATGAAAGCGCAAATACACGCGAACGTCACAACTTGCAAAGAAACACGAGGCTTTCTAACCTGCAGATTGAGAATTCTAGAGAAGAAAGTATCTCGTCAACTACGCATTCGGTATCCACGAGCGAGCCCTTCAAAACCATTCTCAATCAGTATTTGACAGCTGTTCCGCGTAGGCAGGCCTTTGCATGTGCGCAAGCTGTGGGCCTAAGGCGCGCAAAGAGAGCCGACCAGCGTAAAAAAGAAATGCACGAAGCCTATTTAGTAGGCAAGTACCTATGCCAATCTACTTCCAAAGAAAGGCTGACCCTCTATTGGTCGATGTACACTCAAACTATGAAGGCGTGGGGTGGCGCTACATTTCTTGAAAAAGAATCGTTTGAATTGCTGATTCGCAATCGGCTCGGCCTACCCTACGTTCATAATGCGCAAGAAGATCGAATGCTCATGTTGGGAGTACTTGATTGCAGTAAAGAAAATGGCATCGCCCTCAGCAATGAAATTGAGCACAAAATACGTGCATGGTCTTTCCTGAGTCGTTTTAGCGCTACAGCTGCAATGGTTCCTATTTTTCGCATTTCGGGGCTCGCATTCACTTGGGCCTCTAAAATCTCGATCTCCGTGATTTCGCGCGGACTTACTTTCGCTGCTCCCATGTTTGGCAGACTTGCTACGCAAACAGCTGCGTCGCCGAAACTGAGCGCAGCATTTCAGTATTTAGCGGCCCCTGATAATACTCAAAAGATAGCACCCTTCCTTTTTTCAAGCTCGCTGGTGGCTGCAATATTAGGCACACCCGAGTTTTCGGATACCTTGGCTAAAATTCGCGAAAAGATGGTGAGTGAGCCGCTCACCGAGATCCCCGCCTTTGACGCCGGCGCTGGAGTGCAGCTGCTATCTAACGCCAACTGCGGAAAGTTTTTAAGAGCGCTCAGTGAAGAGAGCGTGGATTACAGCAAACGGCTCTCTGTTAAAGCTTTCGTATTTGCGATGGACTGTGTGAGGCGCTCGGCCCTCTCTAACGCATTAAGCGAACTGTAATAATTATACACCTTTAACCCATCGAACAGTCGTTCGTGTCTGAAAGTTGACAGGTTGGCAATGGGCCAACTATGCAAGTGATGGGGGTAAGTTATGAAAATTAGGGGGTTGTTCGATTCGGGGTTACGTCATTTTCGCTATTCATCTCCGGTTTACGGTACAAGAGAAAAGCCAGCTCAAATAAAATATAGCTTTCATTGCCTTGGCGGAGCCGATTCAGTTATTCAACTGCGAACGAAAGTTACAGAATACTTTAAGAATGTAGAGACAAACCGCTACAGCATCGCTCTCAGTGAAAAGCCAAGTCTTGCAGCTGAGGGACTCAAGCGACACAGCATTGAAGTGATCTTAACGCCTAGACATCCAGGTGATGATCTAACGATTCTGCGCCCTGAGGACTACGACATGCTTTTGGAATGGGAACGGGCGGCTCTAGAGCTCCCTGAAAGAGTCAAAGAGACATCATTGATTTAGCTGAGGCTTTCTTCTGACTCCAAAGAAGTTATGGCTTCGCCGCTCGCTGGTGAACTCATCCCGGATTCATCTATTGGGGGTTCACTGTTAGCTAGTAATTCCCGTTCGTATTTTTCAAGCCATCGAACATCTTTAAATGGCACTTCTCTACCTAACGCCAGCAATTCTTTAACGTCTTCGGCGCGCTCTTTGTCTTTGCGCGCTTTTTCTCGAATCTTTTCTTGTTCAAAAAACTCAGTCGTTGCCGAAATTTCTGTAAGTTGACCGGTTATTCTCTCGAGTTCCTGTTCGCCCTCTGAGTAAGTGACGCCTGCCTTCATACTTAGATCGTCAGTCAGATCAGCAAGCTTTGGCTTTTCTTCGACCTCGTCTATGCCCTCTGGAATCAGACTTTCAATATCTGAAAGACTAGGAAGCTCTTTAAGATTCCTAAGCCCAAATATCTCTAGAAACTTCCGTGTTGATTCATAGTTCATTGGCTTACCAGGCAAATCACTGCGTTCGCCAAATTTTATAAGTCCGCGATCCATTAAGGCTCGAAGCAAATGGCCCGACTCCACTCCACGAATCTGATCGACCTCAGACTTCACGATCGGCTGTTTGTAGGCAACAATCGAAAGCACTTCTAACGCTGGCCCTGAAACTTTGAACGGACGCCCTTTGATCATTCTCTTGAGATACTCTTGATTGTCTATTTTTGTCCTCAGCTGGTAACCGTTGGCGACAATCTCTAAAGTCACGCCCCTTTGACTATCAGCAAGATCAATCTGGTAAGATTCTAAAGCACTGCGAAGCTCAGCACGGGTGACGTTTGAGCCTTTAAACGCCTGATGGATAAGATCAAAACTCAAAGGCTTGTCTGTGCTAAACAATATGCTCTCTAAGATAGACTTTACTTGAGAGGCTTCTATAAATTCAGTTTCTTCGATTTCCGCCGACTCAAACGCTTCGAGTTCTGTTCCTGAGACATTTACCGATTCTTGTAGTTCTTCAGAAGCTGACTCTTCTGAATCGTTTTTTTCAGTTTTATCAAGCTCTGTGGCCTTTAGTTCAAGTTCGTCAAATTCAGAGCCGGTAAAATCCGGGTCTTCCATTTCAGACTCTTCTTCTAATGAGAACTCCGCTACAGAAGGCTGGGACTCTTCTGATAATGATTCAGTTTCTTCAACAATCTCGTCGAATTCATCAGCCAACTGGTGCCTTTTATCTTCTTCTTCGAAGCTTGCCTTCATTGAACCAATACTTATTGTGTCTGTACCAGATGTATCAGTGCTATTTTCACTGTCATTCTGATAGTCAATCTCATAGTCAATCTCACGGTCTTTTGCACTATCGCTTTCACTCGTAAATTCGATTGCAGCCTTTATGGCGTTTTCGCTCAATGCTTTCACTTTGCCGCTTTTATTGTTTTTTGCCAAAATCCACTCCGTTGTCTTAAGTCTTTTTAGAACGAATCTAAACCCAATTCTTTTTCAGCAGCTATTATATCGTCATCCGTTGCATACTCCGCAGTCGGCGACATTTCATTTTGTAAGTCATTGAACTCCTCTGACTTGTCAGCGCCAAGAGCAAGTTCGGTATCGGATATGTGAGAAGAATTCATTTCTTCATTTGGAATCAAATTTGCATGTGCATCTGCGTTTGCGTTTGCCTCTGTATGTGGGCTTCTCTTTAAATTCAAACTCCCTTCAACACCTAAATTTTCATAACCAGATTCACTAGAGTTAACGTTCGCGCTTTGGCCTATATTCAAGTTTGAATTTTCATCGGCTTCTGCTGCCTCACTCAAAACTTCATTCTCAGCGAGACTGGCCCACTTTTCGGCAGTCGCATTAGGATCTTGTGCGTCGAATTCTTCAACTCGATTTACAACATCATCCGAAATTTCTTTAATCGGAGTTAGCCATAAAGGCCCGTAGACGTCCGATTGAAAAATTCTTAAGAAGCCCAATTTTGTGAGTTCTAAAACGGATAAAAAGCTAATCAATAGTTTTTCTGAAACGGCTTTTGGCTGAGCCGAAGAAGCAGAAGAGCTGTCGACGCCATGCGAACTCCGGTTAAACTCCATTTCTTGCGCTAGTAGTTCGTGCAGCTCCACACGCTTATCGGGAACCAACCATCGCTTTAGTTCGAGAATTCGTGAAGCCACACTCTGGCCACTCGCTGCCACTTTGTGAACTTTCTTTTTGATCTTTCGCATGACAGTGCGAAAAGAGGAAATGAGCGCAAAGAGGCCTTTATCATCGAGGTCAATTTCATCAGAATTTGCGTCGATATTCTCACGAATTCCTCGAGCCCATTGCTCACGCCCCAGCCAGGGCCTTTGGGAGAGCAAACGTGCTCCCTCTTGTATCGTTTGATATTCCAGAAGGCGCTGAACCAGCGTTTTGCGCGGGTCTTCGACTTCGATAGGCTCACCCACTTCGTTGTAAGAAGGCACCAGCATCTGGGATTTGATTTGAAGCAAGGTTGCCGCCATGGCAACGAAATCGCCTGCAGCTTCAAGATCTAGCTCCACGATTTTTTTGATCTGGTCAAGATACTGCTCTGTAATTCGATGAATAGGAATATCATAAATATCCAACTCATCTTTTCGAATCAAATAGAGAAGTAAACCCAATGGACCTTCAAACTGGTCCAACGAAACGTGAACACTCACGAAAAACTTCCTCCCGACCATTTCATGGCTTTACGCACTGAGGCCATTGTTTTTGCCGCCTCCGCGCGGGCCCGATCGCAACCCCTGGACAAGATTGAATCAAGTTCTTGCTTGTTGTTCAAGAGTTCATTCTTTCTTTGACGGGGCCCACTCATGACTTTTTCGCGGTTCTCGATCAGACGCCCCTTACAGTCCCCGCAGCCGATTCCGGCCGAACGGCAGCCCTTTTCAACCCAAGCCAAATCGTCGTCGCTCGAGTAGAGTTTGTGGATATAGTACACAGGGCACTTTGTAGGCTCCCCTGGGTCTTCACGCCGCACCCTGGCTGGATCCGTTTGCATTTTCTTGATCCGCTTTTCCGAAGACTTTGCCTCTTCCGTTAGCGGTATGATATTGCCGTAGGACTTGCTCATCTTTCGACCGTCCGTACCAGGCACAAGCGGATTTTCTGTTAAGAGAGGCTGCGGCTCTTTGAGGGTCACCCCGTAGATTCTATTGAATCTTTGAATGATGTCTCGGCTGAGCTCAAGGTGAGGCACTTGATCTTTACCCACCGGCACGGCTTCACCATTAAAGATGGCTATGTCCGCCGCCTGAAGAACCGGGTACATAAATCGTCCCAAATTGTGGGTGTCGGTGGATTTCATTTCTTCGATAGCGTCTTTCCAGGTTGTGACTCGCTCAAGCCAACCCATCGGTGTGAGATTGGCAAATACCATCGTGAGTTCCAAAAGCTCCGGAAGTTTGCTTTGTATATAAACAACAGATTTTTCTGGATCGACTCCCCATGCAAGCCAGTCGGCGATGATGTCACGGGTATAATTACCCACACTTTCAGAATCACGGTAGGACGTTGTGAGTGCGTGCCAATCCATTGCTCCGAAAAAACATTCGTACCCTTCGTTCTGAAGTTTTACGTAATTAATCAAAGACCCAAAATAATTACCAATATGTAGCGAACCCGTTGTTCGCATACCGCTCATGACCCGTTTCATCGCTGGCTTTTTTTCTGACTTTTGCTCTGTCATACCAATCCAATCAAATTTGCCCAAACCCACAGAAAGACGTTTCGAACGTAATAAACAGGAATCGCCAAATAAGCAAAAGCGCCAAAGAGAATGAGTCCCATAAATATTAAAAAGGAGTATTGGCTTAAATGCTCGAGCTTGCGATCTAGCTCCACAGAAAGAAAGCGTGAAATGATCTTTCCGCCGTCGAGTGGATGTAGCGGAAGCAAATTGAACACTGCTAAGAATAAGTTAATGATGATGAAGAAGCTGGTCAGCTCCATCACACCACCGGCATACGAGACATGATTGAGCTTAAGTACGAAAAGCTGGTAAACGAATGCGCCCACGAAAGCGAGAAAAATATTCGACAGCGGACCGGCTAAAGCAATCCAAAACATCTGGTGCTTAGGTTTTGTTAAGTTACGAGAGTTGACTGGCACAGGTTTGGCCCAACCAAAAAAGAACGGTGCAGCTCCTGTCGTTGCAGAGATCAAAAGCGCTGAGAGCGGTAGCACGAATGTACCTAGCGGATCTGCATGCGAGAGTGGGTTTAAATTGAGGCGGCCCATCATCTCTGCCGTGTTGTCTCCCATACGCTTGGCCACCCATCCGTGCGCAAACTCATGAAAAGACAAAGCAAATAAAAAAGGCACAAAGAAGAATAAAATCTTAACCGCAATCTCAAGAATGTCCATTTACGCTCCAGATTCACGTGTAAAAAAATCGTGTAGTAGAAATAGGCTTCACGCCTTGGTTAACCATGACTACCAAATTTCTGGTCTTTCTTGAAACGAAACCTCGCATCTTCTTGAAAAAACCGGGGTTTTGTCCTCTACTGTCAACCTATGAAATCCAAGAATTTCGAGTTTTGGCTCGAGCAGGTGCGCGAAGGTACAAAGGGAGTGAAACTCGATGACTTGCTGAAATATCAGCCAGCGCCCCTAATCGGCCTCTCTAGCGTCTACTTTCAACAAAACAGCAGCGAGTTTTTCGATATTTTTCCGCTGACTTGTCCGGCTCGCTACTTTGAGGGGCGCTACGACTGGATAAGAATACCTTTTGCTTCAGACAGCGCCCCTTCGATCGAGCGGTTTAAAGAAACACGAACAATTCCCGCAAATTCTATTTCTATTCCGGATGATCTCACCCCAGAGAATCAAATCGCCTACGGGCTGGCCCACTTTGTGAGTGCAGATCAATCCTCCTATGTTGGTATTGAGATTGGCGTTGGTGATTTAACCTTTTTAGAGATCGCAAAGCTCAGAGCCCTCAGAGCACTTTTGAATTTGGCCGCTGGCGGCAAATCAAATTTTTGTTTGATTGCAAAGATAACCTCCAAACAAACTGATGGGCTCCGCGGATGGAACTCTTTGATACAGTCGACCCAGCGGGCAGCAACAGCAGTTCTTGGCGGCTGCGATGCCATGGTGATTCATCCGATTTTTGAAAAGTCCGATGCTAGATTTGAAGATGCCCTTCGCATCGCTGATCTCACGCACTGGATTCTGCTTGAAGAATGCCACTTCGGCAAAACTTCAGATGCCGCGCGAGGCGCTTACTGGATAGAAGCTGCCACCCACACTCTTGCAAAGATGGCTCTTAAAAATCTGGATCAAACCTGTGACGACCTCAGCTTGCGAAAAGCGAAAGGTAACTCGAGTCCAACCGATCTTAAGTGGGAAGAAAAATCCATCAAGGCACTACGAAATACTTTGATGCCCAAACTGGATCAAGACTTCGTCTTTATGACTGCCCGTGAGGGAATTGATTTTAAGCTGGGCTATAAAGACTTTTCGGTCGAAGAGAGCGAAGACCTTCCCGGTGTCAGTCCGTTCACTAGGGGCCCCTACCCAACTATGTATCTTACTCGGCCTTGGACAATTCGGCAGTACGCAGGTTTTTCTACGGCTGAAGAGAGCAATCGTTTTTACCGCGATAATTTGTCGAAGGGTCAGATGGGTCTTTCGATTGCTTTTGATTTGGCCACTCATCGCGGATACGACTCCGACCATCCACGCGTTACAGGAGACGTAGGAATGGCTGGAGTAGCCATAGATTCGATCTCGGATATGAAAATTCTTTTTGATCAGATCCCGCTTGATAAGATGAGCGTATCTATGACGATGAACGGGGCTGTACTTCCGATTATGGCTCTTTATATTGTTGCCGCCGAAGAACAAGGTGTGCCTCGCTCGAAGCTCACAGGAACCATTCAAAATGATATTCTTAAAGAGTTTATGGTTCGAAACACCTATATTTATCCGCCGGCTGAGTCGATGAGAATTGTCGCCGATATTTTTGAATACACCGCAAAGGAAATGCCCAAGTTCAACTCGATTAGTATTTCAGGCTATCACATGCACGAAGCCGGAGCTTCCGCTGATCTTGAACTGGCCTACACGATTTGCGATGGGCTAGAATACGTGCGTGCAGGGATTCAAAAAGGTCTTTCGATCGATCAGTTGGGGCCGAGACTGTCGTTTTTTTGGGCTATCGGCATGAACTATTTCGTAGAAGTTGCGAAACTGCGTGCCGGAAGAAAGCTTTGGGCCCATATGCTCAAGCAATTTTCGCCAAAAAGTGAGAAGGCAACTTCGCTACGGGCGCACTGCCAAACCTCTGGTTGGAGTTTGACGGCTAAAGATGTGTACAACAATGTGACGCGAACAACGATTGAGGCGATGGCCGCCGTTCACGGTCACACGCAAAGCTTACACACAAATTCTTTTGACGAAGCTCTTGCGCTCCCTACTGAAATGAGTGCCGAGATTGCAAGGAACACACAAAAATACATCGCTTCGTCCACCGACGCGACGAAAACTGTTGATCCTTGGGGGGGTAGCCACTTTGTGGAGACACTCACTCAAGAACTATTTGAAAAAGCGATGGTCCACATTAAAGAAGTTGAGGAACTTGGCGGAATGGCTAAAGCCATCGAGGCAGGTATACCTAAAATGCGCATCGAAGAGTCGGCTGCCCGTACACAGGCCTGGATCGAGTCAGGTGCGCAAAGTGTTGTTGGCGTGAATTGCTTTGTAGAACCTTTGAGTGAACACGTTGAAGTATTAAAAGTCGACAATTCTAAAGTTCGAACCCTTCAGGTTGAGAGACTTAAGCAGCTCAAGAGCTCCCGCTCTGAGAGCGAAGTGGAGGCTGCTTTAAATAAGCTGACTGTTGCAGCCAAAATCGCAAATCAAAACTTATTGGAGGCATGTGTTGTGGCCGCTCGGGCTAAAGCCACTTTGGGCGAAATGAGCTACGCGCTCGAAAAGGTATTTGGAAGGCATAAAGCTCCGACACAAATGATTACAGGAGTGTTCAGTAAAGAGATGAAACAAAACCAAGGCGACATCAGTAAAGTCATACAGAGAGTTAAAACTTTTCACACCCAACACGGAAGGCCGCCCCGCATTTTGGTGGCTAAGATTGGCCAGGACGGTCATGACCGTGGGCAAAAGGTTATTGCGACCGCGTTTGCTGATATGGGTTTTGATGTTGACGTGGGTCCGTTGTTTCAAACCCCAGAAGAAACGGCTAAGCAGGCTATCGAGAATGACGTTCATGTGGTCGGTATGAGCTCACTTGCCGCTGGACATTTAACACTTGTTCCATCCCTTAAGAAGGAGCTCACTAAACAAGGTCGAGCTGATATTCTTATAGTCGTTGGCGGAGTTATCCCACCCGATGATGATGAGGCACTGTTTCGGGCCGGCGCAGTAGCTATCTTCCGCCCGGGTACGATGATCACCAAGGCCGCACTAGAGTTGGTTGACAAGATCGAGAAGAATCTACTTTAAAGTTCCTTGTTCAAACGCGACGTCTTCTAGGCATTCCATCTGCTTGTTGAAGGCGACAGCGTTCGAGATAGGTCTATTGTTATCGACTCGATCCCTGCACAAACTGCTTCCGCTTGGAGAAATCTTCCATGCAACACAGGTTTGCACTGCAACTTCGGGATTGTGATCTAAATGATAGTTTCGGTTAAAATAAAGGTTGCAGCCGTATTCAATGTCCGCAAGCGGTGCGACTTTATGACGGTTTGCAGCCACAAACTCTAGATCTACCTTGATTCCTTGATTATCCCTAGAGATGCGCTGAAGGATTCCTTGGTAGTTGAACACTTCCACTTTGTCGGAACCCTCGGCCTTTCTTTCGACAGAAAACCTTATCTTATCGACAGATGCTACCTCGATAAGATCGACACCTCTTGGGATATGACTTTCAAGAGTCGTATTAAATGAGAAGCTTGAGTTACTGACTACAATCTCGTCTTGGCACAGTTTAAGGGTTTCATACTTAAACTCATTGTTATTGATAACCCGCATACAGAGCCGCCCGTTACCGGCATATTCATGGTCAACAGGAAGTTTGGCTCTAACAATTATTTTGTCTTCCCTAAGTTGAAGGCAGCCCGATAGCACACCGATCATACCGATTGTTAGTAATGTCCTCATTTTTAGTAAACTCACAAAACCTCCAAGAGCTCGCACCAATATCTCGCCCCCCAGTTTGGAGTCAAACTGACACGCTACTATTGAACTTTTTGCATGTGACTCCCCATTAGCGGGTCCAATAAGAAATTCAATAGTTCTTGATGGCTTTACTAAATGCTGAAATTCTATAGGTGCTAGCTTCAATAGGCAGCTGTTTGCTTTTGAAAAAGTAGTAACTATGTGTCTCCAGATTAGTTTTTCTTCGAAACTTGGGGGCCTACCAAATTGCGAGAGAGAACTTGAAAGAATTGGCCCTTAAAGAATTTGCAGAAAATATCAAGAAAGGCAATCCCGCTTATCTAGCGCGCGCAATTTCTTTGGCAGAAAGCTCTCTCAAGGCCGACAGAGATTTTGTTCAAAAACTTCTCAATGAGCTTAAGCAATTTACCTCATCACGAAAGCCCCAAAAAGGAACTGACCCTACGACTAAGAAGGAGCGCATTAGAGCATTTCCGTCGAAAATCAATCTCTCCGATACGAACCGAGACAAGAACCTTATAACCCGAACACTTGCATCTGAAGTGACTACAAAAAACCCTATAGATGCAGTCGACCCGGACATTGAAACTCTACGAATTGGTATTACCGGCCCCCCTGGCGCTGGAAAAAGCACCTTTATCGAACGATTCGGACTAAGCCTAATAGCACAAGGCCATAAGGTAGCGGTGTTAGCTGTTGATCCCTCAAGTCCGGTTTCAGGTGGCAGCATTCTGGGCGATAAGACTCGAATGCAAGAGCTCTCGCGTGCAAAAGAAGCTTTCATTCGCCCCTCGCCCTCAAGAGGCGCCATGGGGGGCGTGACTCGATCCACTCAAGTTTCGATAGCATTGTGCGAAGCCGCGGGATTTGACCGAATCATCGTTGAGTCCGTTGGAGTCGGCCAAAGTGAGTATGCCGTTGCCGACATGGTGGATGTTTTTGTTGTTTTGACCATCGCGAATGCTGGCGATGACCTTCAAGGAATCAAGCGAGGAATCCTAGAGTTTGCAGACCTTGTTGTCGTGAACAAGGCTGATGGCTCCAAAGTTAAAGAATCCCAAAGTGCCGCAAAGATGCTCTCTCAGGCATTTTCAATTTTATTCGCAAGCGACGAAAGCGCTCCAAGCGTAATACCATTAAGCTCTATTTCTGATTTTGGATGGCATGAGTTTTTTGATGCAATAAAGACCTTCGTTGATAGGCAACTGTTAGGGAGCGCCTTTCAGAAGCGACGCCAAAATCAGTTGGTGAGTTGGTTCGAGGCTGAGCTGCGGGCTAACTACGAAGTTTGGCTAACGGCCCACTCTGCGGAAATTTCTCTTCTCTCAGAGAAAATCCGTTCGGGGGAACTCGATCCCCTCTCAGCCGGTCAAAAGCTTCGCATATCGCAAAAATGAGGCTCAAGGTACCTCGTTAGTATGAATCAGTTTTCACAAGGCTAGACCATCGGCCAGTCCCGATTACTTTAAAGAAATCATCAAGTCATAAAAAATTCGCTATTCTTAGAGTGATGGCGATTTTTAAGAAAATGATATCCGACAACATTCATGGAACAATCTCTCTCACCAAAACCGAAGATGAAATCGTCGAGACAGCGTACTACCAGCGCCTCCGATGGATTAAACAACTCGGATTCACATTTTACCTCTTTCCAGGGGCCACTCATACAAGGTTTTCTCATGCCCTTGGCGTGCTCCATGTAATGGATCGTGTCCTCAAGGCTATTGGTCTTGCTGTCTCCGATGAGAAGCTTTTCAATCCTAAAGTGCGTGACCCTCAAACTGAGTTTCATCGAAAGATGCGGCTCGCAGCATTGTTACATGACATTGGCACCTTTCCATTCTCTCACACGATTGAACTTGCCTACATTAACCACTGGAAGCGTCAGAGAGACCATGGTTTTCAGCTTCCAATGGCAAACCACGAGCGCCTCGGAAGTCACATCATACAAAACACTGACTTTCCGGGGGGGATTACTCCTATCTTGCGTGAAGGCGGCATAGATCCTAGAGATTTGTCCGAGACGATCGGCGGCAACTCTCCGCTGGTGTTAGCTAACCAACTTCTACACTCGGACATCGACGCCGACCGTATGGATTATCTTTTGCGTGACGCTCACCACACGGGGGTCAAATACGGAGTATACGACTTAGATCAGCTTTTAAAAAGTTTGGTAGCCGTTGATTACAACGGCCAGAAAATACTTTGCGTACACGAATCAGGTCTCAACGTTGCGGAATATTTTTTGATTTCTCGGTTTTTTTGGTATTCGCAAATTATAGAAGACAGCACCGGATACAAGTTTGACCTCATAGCAGCTAAAATCGCAGAGTATTTTTTAGAGATGGGACAGGCTTTTTCGTTCGATGAGCTCACTCAAGACATTACTCAAAAGCCGTCCAAGTACTTTACATTTAATGACAGCTATTTTATGGCAAAGGTTCATGAATACCTTGCGCAAGAAAAGAGTCATCCCGTCATTCGTGAACTTTGCGAAATGCTCGCGATGCGCATTGCACCCAAACAAATTAAAATTGCTCCGGTCGAACCGACTCTTTTACAAAGCACCGAGCACAAGGCCCAAGTGATAAAAGAAATTCAGCGCGCTAGTGAGTGGTTGTCGGCAGAGCTTATGAAACTTGACCCGAATGCTTGGATGATCTTTGACATACCAAATCGAGATGTTCAGTTTACCAAAGATCACACTTCTGTCACAAAGGAAGCTAAAGAGAGTAAGAACATGCATCCTTTACTCCTAAGAGACCCAGTTAAAATTTTGACGAGGCATGGGGAGCCCAAACTTCTCGTTGAAGTTTCGAATAGTGTTGTAAGAATCTTAAGCCAATACAGAAACTTTGTTCCACGAATTTACGTGGGCCACAAAAGCATGGAGCTCCTTGAGAAAAACGGAGTATTGGAGAGAATGCAGAAAATGGCCTTCAAAGAGGACATTCCTCTCAAAATCTCCTAGCGGGTAAGGGTTTGCTTAAGCAAAATTTCTTGCTAGCTTACCGATATGAATGCCAAGACCAAATTAGTAAATCTTAAGTACGAAGACAAGCTTACCAGAGGTGAGGTCGAAATCCTTACTTACGACGAAGGCGAACGCCTGAAGCGCAGTGCTAAAGCAGCGGGAATTATCCTTCTTGCTACTGCCGGATTTGCCTTTGTTCCAATTCTTCACTTTCTTCTGGTGCCGCTTGGATTGCTTACTACAATTATTGTTGGCATTTTTTCTTATCGGCAAGCGGCAAAGGTCAGGGGTGGTCTCGGAACATGTCCTAGTTGCGACAAGCCATTTGTGATTGCCGAGTCACCGCCTCAATTTCCGCTGATAGATCTGTGCACGGAGTGTCAGCAAAGAGTCCAGATAGAGCTCATTGATGAGCTCACGCCCTAATCACTTGATTTTTCAACTAATTCTAAGCATTCTTGTCGAGCATCATCTCATAGGTTCGCTGTAGCATCGGCATTTACCTTGCATCAGCGAAGAACACGGTCATCAGGGGGCGCATACATGAATCCACAAGCTACATCACTACTATCTAGCGACGAAGCGGACTTCCGCGATGCTGTGAGGCAGTTTGCCGAAGGCGAAATTCGGCCTCTAGTCTCTCAAATGGATCACGAAGCTCAAATGGACAAGGGCCTCATAAAAAAGCTCTTTGAGATTGGATTGATGGGCATTGAAACCCCAGAAGAATTTGGCGGAGCAGGCAGCACATTCTTCAACGCCTGCCTCGCGGTTGAAGAAATAGGACGTGTCGACGGCTCTGTAAGCGTATTGGTCGATGTACAGAATACTCTTGTGACAAATGCGTTTTTAAAATGGGCGAATTCTGAACAAAAGAAAAAATATCTCCCCAGACTGGCGAGTGAGTGTATAGGCGCTTACGCACTCAGTGAAAGTGTTAGCGGGTCAGATGCCTTCGCGCTTAAGCTTAAGGCTGACAAAAAAAACGATGGCTATGTGCTTAATGGACACAAGCTCTGGATCACAAATGCCAATGAAGCAGATGTTTTTATTGCTTTTGCTAACGTTGACCCTAGCCAGGGTTATAAAGGCATCACGGCTTTCATCGTAGAGAGAGGGTCAGCAGGCTTCAAGATCGGAAAAAAAGAAGATAAACTCGGAATTAGAGCTAGCTCAACTTGCGAACTACTTTTTGAAAACTGCGAAATACCACAAGAAAACATACTGGGAGAAGTCGGCAAGGGTTATAAGGTAGCAATAGAGACACTTAACGAAGGAAGAATCGGTATAGGCGCGCAGATGATTGGCATAGCTCAAGGTGCTTATGAAGCAGCGAAAGGCTACATAAAAACTCGAGAACAGTTTGGCAACCCCCTAGCAAGCTTTCAAGCCGTTCAGTTCCAGCTTGCTGAAATGCGCACTCAGCTAGAAGCAGCGAGACTTCTTGTTTACAATGCGGCCAGGCTGAAAGATGCCGGTAAACCCTTTTTGCAAGAAGCCGCTATGGCAAAGTACTTCTCTTCAAAGGCCTCAGAGAAAATTTGTTCTATGGCGGTGGATTTGTTCGGCGGAAACGGATTCACAAAAGAATACCCCGTTGAAAAGTTTTTTCGCGATTCAAAGATCGGACAGATTTACGAAGGAACGAGTAATATGCAACTACAGACCATTGCAAAGGCAGAACTTTCCTAGAATTACTGTCGAGCTGCCACCCGCGGACAGTTTTGGTTTAGATTTTTAATAAATCGAGATATTCAGGGTTTGTTTTGAGTGGCGGTTCGCGAGTGAAATAGCTGTAGCGTCAGAGCAATGTTTTCTACCAGGAGCTTAGATGGATACTCAATACAAAGAAATGGATCTTTACAATCCCACCGATGAGCACAAAATGCTCAGAGAAACCGTTCGTAGTTTTGTGCAGGCCGAGGTGGAACCACAGGCTCAGGAGTACGACTCTAAAGAAATATTCAATTTGGATCTGTTTAGAAAACTTGGAGAACTTGGACTTCTGGGGATCACGGCTGACCCGAACCACGGCGGTTCAGGAATGGACGCACTCGCAGCTGTCATAGCCCATGAAGAACTGTCGGCAGCGGATCCAGGTTTTTGCTTGGCCTACCTAGCTCACTCGATGCTTTTTGTAAACAATTTGAGCTTCAATGGCTCAGAGGAGCAAAAACAGAAGTTCTTACCTCGGCTTTGCTCCGGAGAGCATGTCGGAGCGATGGCAATGTCGGAGCCCGCCGTTGGAACTGATGTCTTGGCGATGGAAACGACAGCAAAAAAAGAAGGCGATCACTATATTCTGCAAGGCAGAAAAATGTGGATTACCAACGGCACTATTGATGAAAGCCGAACTCCCTGCGATCTCGTTTGGGTGTATGCAAAAACTGGCGAGATCGATGGTAGGCCATTGCTTTCAACTTTTATAGTTGAAAGAGGCTTCCCCGGTTTCTCAGTAGGACAAAAGATAAAAGACAAGTTAGGAATGCGCGCCTCTAATACAGCAGAACTTGTTTTTGAAAGCTGCAAAGTGCCTTCCTCGCACCTTATCGGCCAAGAGGGTGATTCGCTCGGCCACATGATGAAGAACCTTGAGATTGAAAGAGTCACGCTCGCCGCTATGGGGGTTGGGATTGCTCGCCGATGTGTCGAGATTATGAATAAATATGCGAACGAACGAATGGCTTTTGGGCAGCGACTAAACCAGTTTGGGCAAATTCAATCATATATTGCAGAGAGTTTCGCCGAGTACCGCGCGATGAAAGCCTACGTTTACGAAACGGCTCGAATGATGGATCTTACCGATTCCGGAAACAGGCTCGATTCAGACGGGGTGAAGTTGATCGCCTCAAAAGGCTCTAAAGCGATTGCCGACCGCGCAATACAAGTTCTCGGAGGATATGGGTACGTAGGCGAGTACGTTGTTGAGCGTCTTTGGAGAGATGCTAAGCTTCTTGAGATAGGTGGCGGCACGATAGAGGCTCATCAGAAGAATATCGCCCGGGACCTTATTAAATTTCCCTCGCTGCTTTAAGTGCCTAGCTCAAGTGATAGGAAAGTGGGCGGCGTTGTTACATATGAGTTAATCCTGAGCAGCTTTCGCCGCCATAAAATTTACTCAGCTTGTTCTTCGTAACTGGCATTAAAAATGATTAATGAGTTCAGCGCACCGTAGGCGATTGTTTTCGGAAACCCATCGAGTAGAGTGTAGGTGCAAGCTTCTTGGTCAATCGCAAACCCATAAAGATTGTTAGTAGATGCATACCTTGAAACATACATAAACTTTCCTGACGAATCGATCTCTGTTTGCGATATCGCCGTTTCGTAGGTTGTCACATCTAAGTAAGTGAGCTCTCCTGTTGTTGCATTTCTCGATGCTGCAAATACTTTCCCACTCCCCCAGCCCCCGCCAAATATACATTTGCCATTAGGAGTCATAGCCATTGAAATTATCGCAGCCAGTCCCGTCATAGTAAATGACGGTGTAACCATAGCGGCTAAAGCCCCAGTGGTTGGATCGATATCAAACCCTCGAATTCGATTATTCCAGTCATTTGGTGTGTAGAGGTGTTTGCCATCTGGCGAAACAACCGTGTCTAACGTGCGTGATTCACCTGTGGGTACCGCATCGGGAGTTAGCCCAGTAAGCACCCCAGTAGTCAAGGAGACGGCAAGCTGAGAAATACTCGGTGATTGCCAATTGGGAGCGAATAGCACCCCTCCATCAAGTCCGAAAGACATTCGGCCCCTTAGACGCACATAGGTGTTGATAGTTCCAACCGGCGCCAAATCCCCAGACGAGAGATCGCGCGACAAAGCATGTATCTTACTTGTGGGGTTTAAAGATTCTCCAACAAAAACAAACTTACCGCTCGGATGTACCGACATCGTTCTGTTAGATGATCCAACCGTTACTGATGACTTACTTGTAGCTCCTGTCTCGGCATTAACATCGATCTTAGTCACGCTTCCGGTCATGTTGGAAGTGTAAACGTTTTTCCCATCCGGAGAGGCAACTACGTAATTGGCATAAGCGCCAACCGCTGTATCCTCAGCTTTCTGTTCGAGTGAGCCATTAGAGGTATTAACCTCAAAGAGTGTAAATCCACCATCGGCGGTATTGCCAACTACGCCAAGATAGGTTTTTTCTATAACTTCAGGAGTCGGGGTCGGAGTGGGATCAGCCCCGTCGCCATCTGGATCAAAAACAGGGTTTAGAACATCGGTACTCGTACTTGAGAGCTCCTCAGTCAAAACGCCACACCCGCTAACAGCAAATGCTAGCGTTAATATTAGAAAGCTTAAAAAAGCCTTACATTCTTTAGTCTCGGAGTTCAACGTACAGGCGCGAGACATATAGACCTCCAATTGTGAAAAAATCTGACCTCACGAAGAGGCCTCATTTTTTCCGCTCACTAGACTTATCGGTTTTTAGCGAACTCAGCTTTTACTCTTGACCTCGAATACCCAAACTGAGACACGGTTCGCACTAATATGAGATAGAAGACCGTCATGACTAAACCCACCAAGGCGGACGAGGTGAGCGGCAGGTAAAAGGAGACATCCCATTTTTTTATATAAATATCACCTGGGAGCCACCCAAGCCTCACCCAATAGCTGGCAGCTATAGCCATCATTAAAGTCGAAACGGCGAGAATCGTAGCTACCCTGCCCCATATCAACTTTTTTCGCGCACCAATCGAGGATTTTCTGACTTCGCTCACACCTTTGTTTTCGAGAATTTTAGGGGATCACTGAACTTTAAGGGCCCCTAAAGACTTGATTTCTGGACGAACCTACCCATATTGACACTAATCACTTGGTGGAAGGTAGCGAGCGAGCCCCAGCGCCAGCTCGGAAATTCATAGTAACCCATCAGAATAAACCAAAGGAGAGGCGGCAATGTCGACTCAGGTAAAGACGTTTCAGGCAGAAATTAAAGAAATCTTGGATCTAATGATCCATTCCCTTTATTCAAAAAAGGAAGTTTTTTTAAGGGAGCTTATTTCAAATGCTAGCGATGCCCTCGATAAAAGGCGTGTCGAAGGACTTTCTGATGGGAATGTAGCGACTTCAGACGAACTGGCTGTGCGACTCGAAATCGATGAGCCCCACCGAATTCTTAAGATCAAAGATAACGGAATTGGTATGACCACCCAAGAGGTTGAAGAGTACCTCGGGACGATTGCTCATAGCGGGACAAAAAAGTGGGCGCAGCTTAAAAAGGATCTTTCAGCAAATCCCGAGCTCATTGGTCAATTTGGAGTAGGCTTTTACTCCGCGTTTATGGTTGCGGATGAAGTGACTGTTCACACACAGAAAGCTGGCACCAGCAGCGGCACAGTATGGAAGTCTAGTGGAGCTGGAGAGTACACGGTTTCTGAGGCTCCCCGCCCTGAAGGCCCTGGCACGACAATCTCACTAAAGTTAAAAACGTTTGAAGAAGAGGATAACGAACTCGACTTCATCGACGAACACCAAATTAAATCTCTCATTAAAAAGTATTCTGATTTTATATCCTACCCGATCAAAATGATGAGTAAGTCGGAAGTCCCCAAAAAAGATTCTGAGGGCAAGGTGATCGAAGGGGAATTTGAGGAAGTTGTTGAAGATCAAACTCTCAATTCGCAAAAAGCACTTTGGTTGAGATCACCGTCTGAAATCAAACCCGACGAGTACAACGAATTCTACAAACACTTAACACACGAATGGGCTGACCCATTAAAAACCGTTCACTTCCGCGCAGAAGGTACATTAGAGTTTTCCAGTCTTCTTTATATACCCTCAAAGCGTCCATTTAATTTCAACTATCGAGACACGAAATGGGGGCTCAGCCTCTATGCTAAACGTGTGTTCATTATGGGCGACTGCGAAAGCATTCTGCCTGAGTACCTGCGATTTGTTAAAGGCGTAGTTGACAGTAGTGATTTGTCTCTCAACGTTTCTAGAGAAATGCTGCAACAAGATCGTCAAGTGGTTCAGATTAAAAAGTCTCTGGTTTCAAAGATTTTAAAAACGCTGTCTGAAATGAAAAACAAAGAACCTGAGAACTATCTGGCATTCTGGAAGGAATTTGGAACTACCCTCAAAGAAGGTATCGCCGTTGATGCCGACCACAAATCGGCTCTCTTAGATCTTATGTTGTTTAATTCTTCAACCAGTGAGAATCCATCAAGCTTAAAGGACTATATTTCTCGCATGAAAGAAGATCAAACAAGCATCTTCTACATTACAGGCGATAATCTTGCGACTATGAAGTCTAGCCCCCATGTGGAGCAGGCCATGGCCAACGGCATTGAAGTCATTTATTTCATTGATACAATTGATGATTGGATCGTTGATCTCATTGGGGAATACGAAGGTAAACGTCTTCAGGCGATCACTAAAGAGGGTGTTGATTTGCTCACAACCGAGCAGAAGTCTGAAAGAGAAAAGCTAAAGTCGATATGGGATGAAAAATATAAGGAGTTGCTTACTAATCTTAATGAATCTCTCAAAGAGGGCGTCCGTGAAGTGCAACTATCAGAGCGAATGAAAGACTCTGCAGTTTGCTTAGTTTCTGGAGCTTATGACCCCTCAGCCCGATTAGAGAAAATGATGTCAACTATGGGGCTTGGTCAGAATCAAAAACCAAAGCGCATTTTGGAGATTAACCCTGAACATCCTTTAATTGATAAACTTTCAAAAGCGTCTAAGGAAAAGCAAATCCAATGGGGCGCCTTCCTGGTAAATCAGGCGCTGCTTAGCGAGGGTTCTTCGATAGAAAATCCCGGCGCTTTTGCAAAGCAAGTGTCCGAGTTGCTGCTCTCAGCCGAACTGAATTAGATAAGTTTGGCGAGCCAGTCCGTGGGCTTGAGGTATTCCTTGAGCCTAGCCTCAGCCGAATTGGGCTCTGGCTCGTAACTATAATGCCACTGCGCATGCTTCGGAAGCGACATCAGAATCGACTCGATTCTTCCGCCGGTCTTTAAGCCAAATAGTGTACCGCGATCGTAGATGAGATTGAACTCCACGTAACGCCCGCGCCGGATCTCTTGGAAGGTTTTCTCTTTCTCGGTAAATGAGTGCTCGAGTCTTTTGGAAGCGATGGGCAGGTAAGATGGTACAAACTGATTGCCGAGCTTTTGTACTAAAGAATACATCTCGTTTGTGGCTTCTTCATAGTCAAAGAAAATGCCGCCCACACCTCTAGTTTCAAGGCGATGTGGCAAATAAAAATACTCATCGCAGGCTTTCTTAAACTTTGGATACAATACTGGATCGAAATCGTCGAGAGCGTCTTTATAGGTTTTATGAAAGTGAACTATGTCTTCATGAAAAGGGTAATAAGGAGTTAAGTCGCATCCACCCCCGAACCAACCCACGCCACCGCGTTCGAGATACCGGTAATTCGCATGAACTGTAGGTACATAAGGATTTTTGGGGTGGAGCACAAGAGAAACTCCGGTCGCATAGAAGCTGGTGCCCTCGCCTTTGGGAAGGGTCTTCGCGAACTCAGGGCTAAACTCTCCGAAAACCTCTGAAAAGTTAACTCCACCCTTTTCAAGAAGTTTGCCGTTGTCACTAAAAACTCGGGTTCTGCCACCGCCGCCGCCGTCGCGCTGCCAATGGTCCTCTTGAAATCCTGCCTCGTTGATGTCTGTTAGCGCTTGGCAAATGTTATCTTGCAAGGACAGTAAGTAATCGCGAATACTCTCTTTGTTTAGCATGTTGCCAACTATACACGGAGTTGCATTTCTTTCAACAGGCCCGCGCGTACTAGCGCTTCGAATGAGAGTAGGCTTTGAGTCGACGCATTCTAAGCTCTTCAGCCTGACCAGCTTCTTCTCGCCGCTTGATCGCGTAGGCTTTTTCGGCCTGCTCATGCTTGGCCTGCCATACGCGCTCGGCTCTATCGTGCTGATTCACAGAGGCGATCTTTCTTTGAACTCGTTGCTCCCTGCGCTTTTTGACCTGAGCACGCCGCTGATTCTCTTCGACTTCCAATTGCTCGTACCTTTTTTTGACTTCAGCCTTGCGGTATTTTTCGTTTGTCACTTCTTCTTGCGCACGCGATTTTAAATAGCTCTCAAACTGTGGGTCTTCTTGGACTCGCACATGATCTTCGATTTCAAGGCCCAAAGGTGGTGAAGTGTACCTAAAGTTTCCGGCCCACGCCTGGCTGGCAAATGAACAAGTGCAAATAGTCCCTAAAAACAGGGTCACGATCCGAAAGCGGAATACTACTAAATGAGTGATTTGACGCATACTTAAAGGATCGGATTAAAACTGAACAAGGCTAACTCTTTAAAATATTGTCGATAGCCTATACAGGCTTTTGGCCCATTGCTACAGTCACAAAAGAAACAGCTCACCTCACAAAGGCGCTGCCAAGAAAGTCTACCGGCCGCAGGGTGAGTGGCCGCCGATCTCATTTTGAGATATAGGAGATTTATGAGCCGCAAACAACCAAAGTATCTTTCTGGATTTCCTAACTATCATTGCTCAGAAGCCTTACCAGGAGCGCTTCCGGAGCGAGGTAATTCCCCACAGAGACCCAAGTTCGGGCTTTATGCTGAGCAGCTCAGCGGTAGTAGCTTCACCGCTCCGCGAGAACTTAATTTGAGATCTTGGCTTTACAGAATTAAACCCACCGTAGGACATTCGAGTTTTGTTGAAGAGCCTACCCTCCTTACTGATTCTCTTGCTGAACTGGCAAAGCCCTCACCAGAGCAGTACCGGTGGAATCCTCTACGGGGTACCGCTTCTACGAGCTTTCTAAAAAGCTTAAGATGCATAGTTTCTAATGGCAGCGGCCAGCAGGGTGGACATGTTTTTCTCTACAACTTCAATGATTCTTCTCTCAACGAGTTTTTGATATCCTCTGATGGCGAGTGGATGATTATTCCTTATCAAGGAGAGCTTGAGATCCTTACCGAGTTTGGCATTTTAGTGGTGGAGCCTCTTGAATTTGCCGTTATCCCTAGAGGAGTAAAGTTTCAAGTACGCTCGAGCGACGCATCGGGTAGTTCCTGCGCCGGATATGTGCTTGAAAACTGCGGTTCACCCTTTCGCTTGCCCGAGCTAGGTCCTATAGGGTCGAACGGACTAGCCAGTCCGAGAGATTTTTTGGCTCCTGTCGCCCACTACTTTGACGAGCCAGACTCTGCCACTCTCTTCTGGAAGTACCAGGATCGCATTTTTAAAACTCAAACGCCGGGGCATCCGCTTGATGTCATTGCCTGGCATGGCAATTACTTTCCGTACAAGTATGACCTTCGAAAGTTTAACACTATCGGCACTATAAGTTTTGATCACCCTGATCCGTCGATTTTCACGGTGCTTACATCCGCCAGTGAGAAACCCGGATTTGCCAATTTTGATTTCGCTATTTTTCCACCGCGCTGGATGGTGGCAGAAGACACGTTTCGTCCACCCTACTACCATAGAAATTTGATGAGTGAGTATATGGGAATGATTTGCGGCACCTATGATGCTAAAGAAACAGGCTTCGTGCCCGGAGCCTCAAGTCTGCACAATTCCATGTCGGGGCATGGGCCCGATGTTGAAGCTTTTAAAAAGGCAACTGAGAGTCAGTTAAAGCCAATGAAACTCGACAACACCATGGCCTTTATGTGGGAGAGCCGGCATGTTTTTACTCCTACAAAGTGGGCTTTGTCTGAGCCAGGCTTGTTGCAGAATGACTACTTGGATTGCTGGAAGAAACTTCCTAGAAATTTCAAGCCTTAGTCTTAGAATGGCTGATGAAACATCGATAGTGACGAAGACTTATCGATCGCGCTAGGTACCGGATCCTCTGTTAATAACGTTGGTGCCGTATTCGTTTTCGATGAGCCACAAAGGCTGAAGGGGAGGCTTGTTGCCCCCTTCATCTGGATAGGATTGATGGTAGGATAGTGCCGACTCTTAGGTCTCCGCGATTGCGGGGGGTCGGGCGGGTTGTCTTTACATAAAGCAACGTTGGTGCCAGGACTTTTGGTGTCGTTTCGGCCTTTAGTCCTGAAGTTTATGGGAGTTTTCACTTCTTTGAAAAAGTCCCTGGGATGAGCTTCATAAGTAGAAATTATGGCGAGTGGTGCATAAAAAAAAGTGGGGCCAGATTGATACTAAACTAACAACTCTATTCAGTAACCATCCGCTAAATTGTATTTCGGCCATAGGAGTTCTGATAGAGGTTTGACGGGAGTTTTAGGGGCGATGTGTTGACATTTTGAAGGCCCTCGGCGAATCGTACATTGCCACTATGCAACACAAAGACCTACGCCAGATTCAGATCAACCGTATGAGCGATGCCCACTGATGTTAACCGAAATTCTTCCCGCTAACGCGAACGCGATATTAAAAGCTGTGAACCTTTTAAAAAAAGGATCCATCGTTGCCCTACCCACAGAGACCGTTTACGGACTGGCGGGACGCACGTTTGACAAAGCAGCGCTAAAAAAGATTTTTAAGGCCAAGGGTCGCCCGTCTCACGATCCCTTGATCGTACACGTTCCAGTTCCTGAGCACGTAGGGGGTGAAACACCTACTTCGTCTGATCGCTTCGCTCAGATTTTGCACAAACTTCAGAGTAAATCTTTTGATGAAAGAATGGTCTGGATCGATCACCTGGTAGAACTTAAAGTTCTCTCCAGCGACATTTCTCTATTGTTTGACCATGAAACTCTCGAGCTCATCGAGCGAACACTTCGGGCTCACTGGCCAGGGCCACTCACAGTCGTTTTACCGAAGCATTCCCACGTCTCAGACACGGCGACCAGTGGACAACCCACAGTTGCCCTTCGCTCCCCAGCCCATCCCGTCTTTGCGGAAGTTTTAGCCCTACTCAAGGAGCCACTCTGTGCACCAAGCGCTAACCGTTTTGGTCATGTAAGCCCAACTTCTGCTGCTCATGTCTTTGACGATCTTTGCGGAGAAATTCCTTTGATCCTCGATAGCGGGCCCACTGCAATTGGAATTGAGTCGACGATTGTGCAGTTCTATCCAAAAAAACAATTCGCACTCTTGCGCCCCGGAGCCTTTGACGTGAGTCTGCTTCAAGAAATGGGATGGAAAATCACATCGAAAGAGTTGGCCGGTGTGAAATCTGCAGGACAAATATCTGAGCGCTTGGATCATACGCAAATTGAACCCAAGGAAGACATACCCCCTGGAAGCACATCCCCTGCGGAAAGCATCGCCCGCGGTGGTGGCATAGCCCCTGAAAATATAGCCCCTGGTGAAATGCCTTCGCACTACGCACCCGACAAACCCCTCATCTATTTCAACAAAGCTACTTGTAGCAGCCTCGGATTAAACGAGCATTCGGGTAAGCAGCGCCTTGCAGAAGTTCTTCTTGAAAAACTAGAAACGCTGTACCCAGATTTTCAGCAATCAAAACAGCAAAAGCGAGGCCTTGTACTTTCACTTGAGCTTATTGAGCAACCCTTGAAGGAGCACTTTAAGAATGTGCTTGGCCAAATTGAATTTCGTGAGCTGTACACTCAGGCCCCCAAAGATTGGGATGCCGAACTAGCAAAGTCTCTGTTTGGAATTCTCAGAGACTTTGAACATTCTGATTTTGATTGGATGGCGATATTGCCTTTACCGATTGGCTCAAGCTTATCTATCGCGATTGACAATCGCTTAACGAAAGCCAGCTGGAAATACCCATAGTTGTTCGCCATGTGACTGCTGGAAACCTTTAATTGAGTTTGTGACATCTAGTTGAAGCTTGTGATGCCGTCAGCAACAAATACCCTCATTTTAACTTAAAATTATGGCGCCTTGGTTTCGCAAAGGGATTTTGCACCGAGCTGGCAGGCTCGATGTTTGTAATAGCTGATATGTTTCTCAGAAAGCTGGTAGTTCTCACTGCGAAACACGAGAGTTCTACAAGAAACTTGATCGCCGCCCACACATCTTTCATGCAGCAGCACGGGCGAATCTTCGTGCTGTTTTTCTTCACTCTCTATCAAAGCACTCTCGTGGCTCACGCTATCGGCAATTGCAACTTTTCGATCAATTTGGCGAACTGAGCCAACTCCCAAAGTAGTAGGTGAATCGCCTTGGTCTGCATTCGAAGGATGCGTTGTAGCCGCCGGCGAACTCTGTTTTGTTGCATGTTGTTTGGGCGATACCGATCGTTTGCTTCTCCGGTTGAAGTTACCGTTGAGCATATCAACACCCAGTCCCATCGCCAAAGCCAAGAGCATTGCACCTGCAGCGTATCGCAGTGCGAGTGCTCTTCCGAGATGATTCGACAAATGCTCTTCATGAAGATCAGACACGAAGAGATCTTCGTGATCACTACTTCCAACTGTGCCATAAATCTGAAAGTGAGAACTGGCGTGCACATCACTACCGTCGCTTCCAGGTTTTTCTTCAGCTCTTCTCAAAGCAATCTGTGCAGCAATTGGGTAGCCTCTTCTTATCTCCTTTGCAGAGATCTTTGAATCATTGTTGGTATCTAAGATCGCTGCATTGTTTCGCAGTCGCTGCGTGCTCGTGTCATAGACGAGTTTATAAAACTCTGCGAGTGCAGCCGACTGAGTCGTCTGAGTTTGAAGCGACTTAAAATGTCCGCTCACATAAAGGGGCGCACCCACGCATATTTGACATTGTTTGATGCGATAGCTAGGACCTAAAAAGTTACCTAAAAGCCCCCATGAAGGCAGTCTAATTGCTTTCTTATCTGCAACGAAGTCTCTGATCCTTTGCTTTGTCTCATGATCAAGCAGAGCCCATCTCCGATTCGCTTTTTTTACGAGCTCTAGCTTGGCTGAAGAGGGATCGACAATGGCGAGCCCAGATCCGTCGAAAACGTAAATTGGAAGAATGTGGTACTTTGAAAAAATGGTCGTCCATTTGCTTCGGCGCGACTTACCTGACCCTGTTTTCTCTTTCTTTTGAAGTTCGAACGTGTAATAGACGCTGTCATTGCCGTCGGCAGCTACCGTAGTTTCTCCTAAAGGCCATGCAAAGCCTTCAAACTCGACATGCCCCTGAGGGGCCGTCTCTATGCGGCTTCGCGGAGTATCCTCAACTTTTCTCCGTCTCTGACTTCTTTTGAAGGCGTCAAAGAGTAGATAGGCTCCTGCGATGAAGCTTGCTATTATCAGCCTCTCCATGCGTACTCAAAGCTTTCTATGCTCGTCGCTCTTTTAAAGTGCCTATTTTTCATTGTTCATCGCCTACACTCTAGTAACTCCACAGTATTCCACTGTTTTCCTGCTACGAATTAGCTAGCAGCTCTTGAACCTGGCAGATTCATCTTTAAGCTCGGAATGGTGTTTCGCTCTTGTTCGGTGGCCTTGAACATTTCTTGCCGTTGATAATTCAAAAACTTCGCGGCGAATACATCCGGGAACTGCTCAATTCTTGCGTTAAAGTTAGCGATAACATCGTTGTAGGTCTCTCGACGATCGGCAATTTGGCTTTCTAGTGCGGAGACTCGCTGCTGAAGCTGTTTGAAATTTTCGTTGGCCTTCAACTCTGGATACGCTTCTCCGATGGCCATCACTCCGCTGAGCGCAATGCTCATATCTTGGGCCGCTTTGATTTTTTGCCCCACTGAACCGGCAGATCCGTAGCGAGTTCTTGCTTGCGCAAGGTCCTTAAGAACACTTGATTCATAGCCAGCATATTGTTCAACGACTTGCACGATTTGAGGAATCTCGTCGAATCGTTGTTTAAGGACAACTTCTATATTTGCCCAAGCTCTTTCGACCTGGCTTCTGAGGCGAACGAGTCCGTTATATATGTTCACCATCATACCACCGAAACTTGCCAACACGACTCCAATGAAGATCAGCCAAAAATGATTCACGCGACACCCCTCCGGCAACGAATCTTTATCGGAGGAACATATGCACGAATAAATAGATTTTCATGGAAGCTCAAGATTGAAACGAAGAGTCGAACCGAATGGTCTAGTTGGGTTAGATACGAGCCCTCTGTGGCCGAGAGATATGCCCTAGCTGAGGGTCTAGCTCGACGACGTTACTTTGGCGCATTTAAAAAGAGGTGTATAGACTACTTAAGTATTGGATGGGGTTTATGAAAATAAAAGTCTGGCAATTATTCTTTATAGTTAGTGTCCTTGACGCTGCAACTATTGGCATCTTGTGGATTTTGGGAATCATTCAAAAAGACATTGCTAATGATCTCATTGGCAGAACTATGGGCGTACTGGTGTTAATCAGTGTTTCTATGGGCCTTATTCTTTGGGCACTTGATAGAGGCAAGACACCTGCTGCTCAGAACGAAGCAAATAAGTCAGACGGAAGTTCACGCCCCAACCAAGGCCCCACTTTTTCTTAAACCCAAGAAGAATAAAGGTACTAAAGGTACGGAGTCACTTGTGGGACTCGGTGAGTCTAACGCGTCGAGTCCCACAAGTGACTCCGTACCTTTAGTACCTTTAGGATTTGAGTTTGGCGCGGGTGTATTCGCGGTTTAGCCGAGCAATGGCCTCAAGGCTAATCTCTTTAGGGCAAGTTGCAGAGCAAGCTCCTGTTGTTGAACAAGCGCCAAACCCTTCTTCGTCCATTTGTGCGACCATGTTAATAGCACGGCGAGTTCTCTCTGCTTGTCCCTGTGGAAGTAACGAGAGCTGAGCGACCTTTGCTCCGACAAACAACATAGCAGAACCGTTTTTACATGCGGCCACACAAGCTCCGCAACCAATACAAGTTGCAAAGTCAAAGGCCCGATCGGCATCTTCCTTTGGTACCGGAAGATTGTTCGCGTCTTGAGCACTGCCAGTGTTAACTGACACATAGCCACCTGCGCCGACAATGCGATCAAAAGCCGATCTGTCTACCGAAAGATCTTTGATAATTGAAAAGCTTTTGGCCCGAAAAGGCTCTACGACGATTGAGTCCCCGTCGGAATAACTTCTCATATGTAGTTGGCAAGTAGCCACGCCCTTTTCTGGCCCATGAGGAACTCCGTCAATAGTCATTGAACAAGTACCACAAATTCCCTCTCGGCAATCATGGTCAAACACAATGGGTTCTTCGCCTTTTTTAATGAGTTGCTGGTTAAGTACATCGAACATTTCAAGAAAGGACATATCTGGGGAAACATCTTTAACTGTGTAATCAACGAGTTGCCCCTCACTTTGAACAGACTGCTGACGCCAAACACGTAGATAAATCGTCATCTTCTTATTTTCGCTCATTCTTTGATCCTTTATTTGTAACTTCGCTGAGTGAGTTTTACGTTATCAAAAGACAAAGGTTCTTTGTTGAGAACGGGTTCGCTTCCGGCACCTTTAAACTCCCAAGCCGCCACATAACAAAACTTATCATCGTTTCTAAGAGCCTCTCCCTCGGTCGTTTGATACTCTTCTCTAAAGTGTCCTCCGCAGCTTTCTTCGCGGTGTAAGGCATCTCGAACCATTAACTCACCCAATTCTAAAAAGTCTTTTACACGGCCCGCTTTTTCAAGCTCTTGGTTGTACGTTTCTGCTCCGCCGGGTACGCGAATCTCTTTCAGAAATCTTTCTTGCAGCTCTTGTATCTTCGAAAGCGCGCCCTTTAAGCCCGCAGAGTTTCTTGCCATGCCGCACTCATTCCACATAATGAGCCCGAGCTCTTTATGAAAATCATCAACCGTGCGCGATCCATTTGCGCTGACGAACTGCTTCATTTGGTTCTCTACGACTGCCACTGCGTCTCTTACGGCCGCATGAGACTCATCTATTTTAGCAAATGTATTTTGGGCCAGATAATTGCCTATTGTGTATGGGATCACAAAGTAGCCATCGGCGAGCCCTTGCATAAGAGCGGAGGCACCTAGGCGATTAGCGCCATGATCCGAAAAGTTGGCTTCGCCGAGTACGTGAAGACCATCGATTGTACTCATTAGATTGTAATCAACCCATAGTCCACCCATGGTGTAATGAACTGCCGGATAAATTCTCATCGGAACTGTGTAAGGATTCTCCCCGGTAATCTTTTCGTACATCTGAAAGAGATTTCCATATTTGGCACTAATGGCGTCAGCACCATGCCTTTTAATTGCGTCGGCAAAATCTAAATAGACTGAGAGTTTACTTTCTCCAACGCCTCTACCTTCATCACAAACGCCTTTTGCCGCACGGCTTGCTACGTCTCGAGGAACAAGGTTACCAAAGCTCGGATACCTTCTTTCTAGATAATAATCTCGGTCGCCTTCGGGAATCTCACGAGGATGTCTTTTGTCGCCGCCCTGCTTTGGAACCCACACGCGGCCGTCGTTTCTTAAAGACTCTGACATAAGAGTCAGTTTTGACTGATGGTCCCCTGAGACCGGAATACACGTGGGATGAATTTGCGTAAAACACGGATTGGCAAACAATGCGCCTTTTCTGTGACAGCGCCAAGACGCAGTGGCGTTGGAGTTCATTGCATTTGTCGACAGATAAAACACATTTCCGTAGCCACCTGTGGCCAGAACAACAGCATCACCAATATGAGACTCGATTTTGCCTGTTCTTAAGTTACGAGCAACAACACCTCTGGCTTTGCCGTCGATAACAACAAGGTCGAGCATTTCACGGTTAGAGAACAAATCAATATTTTTCAGATCCACCTGTCTCATCATCGCCTGATAGGCTCCAAGCAATAACTGCTGGCCGGTTTGCCCCCGAGCGTAGAATGTACGCGAGACCTGGGCACCACCAAACGAGCGGTTGTCTAAGGCCCCTCCGTATTCACGCGCAAATGGCACTCCCTGCGCCACACACTGATCAATAATGGAAGTCGATATTTCAGCTAACCGATGCACGTTGGCTTCGCGAGAGCGAAAGTCGCCGCCCTTTACTGTGTCGTAAAACAATCTGTATACTGAATCGCCATCATTTTGATAATTCTTTGCAGCGTTGATTCCACCCTGAGCGGCAATGGAATGGGCTCTTCTCGGACTTTCGTGAATACACATCACAGAAACTTGATATCCCAGCTCTGCAAGAGAGGCTGCGGCCGAGGCGCCTGCAAGCCCGGTTCCGACAACAACGATGCGGTGCTTTCTCTTATTGGCTGGCGCAACGAGCTTCAAGTTGAATTTGTGCTTTTCCCACTTTTCGTTTATTGAGCCTTCAGGTATTTTTGAATCTAGTCGAACCATTCTTGTTCCTCACTTAGCTGTATTCGTGAACTGTCAGAGCGCCTAAAACTTTTTTGAAGCAATACTAGTCAAACAGATAAACATATAAGGGCTGAACCATAAAACCTGCCCCGATGAGAATTCCATAAATTACAGAAATGCACTTGATATAAGGCGTGTACCTTGCGTGATAGAAGCCGAGTGTTTGAAAGGAAGAATAAACACCATGACTTAGATGATAACCCAAAACGCCAACACAGAAGACGTACCAAACTACGTAGGCAGGTTTTTGAAAGACTTCAATCACCAGCCGGTGAAGATCTCTCATTAAAACGCCATCATAAGTCACTTCGTAATAAGGACCGAATTTGAAAGTAACCAAGTGATAAACTAAAAACACTCCGATAACGATACCCTGATAGACCATCGTTCGCGATGCGTACGAGGCCGACTTGTCCCCTTTAGCAGAGACCGCATAAGTGGTACCTTTAGCCATTCTGTTTTTTACAGTCAGCACGATTCCCAAAATGATGTGCGCCAAGAAAAAGGCAATTAAACCTGCTTCTGCCAAGTAGATCAGTGGATTTGTTATGAGCGCATGGGCGTAGGTGTTGTAATCTTTTGGGCTTACAAGAATTAGCATGTTGCCCGCCATATGAGAAAGCACAAAGCCGGCTAATGCGAGCCCTGCAAGACCCACGACTTTTTTAGAACCTATCGTTGAAAAAAAATAATGGCTAATTCGATCCATTTTGTTGCGACTCCAAGCGTTGCCAATTCATCGAAAGTAAAACAGGTGACTATCAGAAGTTAAAAAGCAAAAGCTCAAATGTCCAGATTGAAATGAAAACTGGATGAGAATGTTCGGCCGCTTTTCTTTTGAGAACTGTGAAGCCCGGGTCGCTTGCCCACTTTTGCCGCAAGAGCGCATGATTATCATATTTCTCATCGCCTTTTGGCGACTCAACCTACTATCTCAGATGACCACATAGATGACCGAAGGCGTCTGCTAGAGCAAATTCCTTCTTAACCTGGGATGTCAAATGACTAGAAGACTGTTATAGGCAGGTCTATAAACCGAGTTTATCGAGTGTGAGAGGAGTGAAGGACTCCCCTCCAACACTACTACGACTTAGCTCCGCCTTTGGCGAGGCGCTCAAGGGCCATAGCGTTAGTCTTAAAGAACTCGACGCCGTAGGCCTTTTTCTCTTGAGACCAAACAATATGTCCTTCGACTTCAATGGTAGCCGACTGACCTTCTGGATCTGCAATCATCATCTTAACGACACTGCCTTTTTCCAGGAAGCGATCTAGCTTAAGTCCAGCACCACCGAGCGAAATGGAGTTGACCTGACCTATCAGTTTTTCTCCGCCAATTTCTAGTGTGACACTCGAATTGACCCTGAAGCGTTCGTATCGACGCTGATCCACCTGAACAAGTCTACTTCTTATGATTAAGAGTATTACTAGTGGCAAGAGCAGTAAAACCATGAGTCCGAAGGAGCGCCCGCCAGAAGACGGCGGCGTGCCACCACCGTTCATCTTTCGGTAGACTTCACCTACCAAACCACAACCACCACCGGATCCACCGCTTGAGGCGAGACCACGATCTGGCGCGCTTAAGTTGGCCTGATATGCCGGCAAATTTCCGTCGGCATCAACTGTTTTTGAATAGGCTACAGCATTATAGGCATTCACTCGAGCTTGGCTAGAGACCTTGCCGACGAGTGGCGATTTTGACTCTGAAGAACTCAGTATAATTTGGCGTATTTGATAACCACCTAAGTCAGTTCGCTGGCGAGAAATGAGGCTGGCGATTCCAGCTACAAACGGAGCTGCCATGGATGTTCCGGACATCTCGTAGAAGAGATCACCTGGATAGGTGCTTAGAATTCGCACACCAGGGCTACCCACATCAACCGAGGTGAATCCGAAGTTAGAAAAGCTCGCCACGTTATCAATATCTGTCGTAGCTGCAACCGAGATAATGTTAGGCACATCATAGGCAGCAGGGTAAATAGGGCTCAAATCATTATTGTTCGCAGTGTTACCCGCAGCTGCCACAAATAAAACGTTCAGTTGGTAAGAAAATGCGATCGCCTCGTGAAGCGCCTTTGAGTAAGATCCGCCGCCCCACGAATTATTTAAAATTGTCGCTCCGTTTCGAACAGCATAGTAAATGGCATTGATAGCGTCGGCCGTGGTACCAGAACCGCTGCAATCAAGAAACTTAAGCACCATGATTTTGACGATAGGAGACGGAACTGGCGTAGCATAAATATCTTGGCCAGTGCCGCGAATGATCCCGGCAACGTGAGTTCCGTGCCCATCACAATCGACCGGTGTTTTGGAATTGTTCACAAAGTTCCAGCCGTACGTATCGTCAACGTAGCCGTTGCCATCATCATCAATACCGTTGTTTGGAATTTCATAAAGATTGCTCCAAAGAGCGTCACTGAGTGCCGAATGGTTTGGATCAATTCCGCTATCTATAATAGCAACAATCGGAGTTCCTGTACCTGTTACCTCTGGCCACGTGTCCTGCAGGTGAATGGGAGCTTCGGTGAGGTAGGTCGAAAAGCCTGATGGAGAAGAATAATATGTCGCAAGTTCTGATGCCGTATACTTTCTGGCGCCTTCCTCTATAATTTCTGACTTACGAATGATGTAATTGGGCTCGACATACTCCACATCGGGGTCATTTGAGAGTTCACCAATGAGTTGTGAGGTGCTTAGCCCCTCTGCTTTAAGTGCAACAGTATTTCCCATCGACACAGAAGACTTGGCGACTATCCCTTTTTGAGTGAGCTTACTTTGAAAGGGCGAACTCTTACCGAGCGCCGTCTTTTTGAGTTTAACGATGACTTCGCCTTCTACGTAATCTTGCGCGTGAACAATACCGGGGATAAGAGCTAAAATGAGACTGAGTAAGAATGCGAGTATCGCCATTTCTTCAGTGAGGTGCGCCCTAATGGAAAGCGATATAGCCCTACCCGTTCGATTGACTTGACCGGAGCGATTGACTTGACCGGAGCGATTGGCACTATGCCAAATCGCCTGTTGAAAGTGATTTTCTTTATTTATCTTTTCTCTCTTTGATACTGCCAACGCACAACCCCATGAGATAAGAACTATTTTTCAGGGGCGAATGCCGCCACCTGTATTCACTTAGGTCTAGTATCGGGCATGGTTAAGGAAATCTAAAAGAATTTGATATTTGATTCTAAAACGATACGAGCCTCGCCTCGAATTGATACGCTTAGTTGGGGCCTTAGGCACAGGCCCGAAATGCACGAAGCTCAATTATTTTTCTATTGATGAACAATATACTAAATGGCAGGCACAGGAACAGAAGCTTGCAAATACAGGTTAACCGAAGGACAGGTTCGCTCGCACGAAAAGCTCGAGTAAAAATTCCGCAAGTCAGTTGTTCGCAAGAACAGTAACATTAAGGCTCAAAGAATAGAAAACCTCAACTATCTGAGCTACCTTGGCTTTGGGTGCCACAGAAGTATACTTGATTTCTGCTGGTGTTGAACTTTTGAACAGATTGGGAATGATTTCAAAACAACAAATTATGGGAACTCCTGTGATAGAATCACCACAACACAAACTATTAGCCGGGCCTAGGGTTGTCTTTCAACAAACTTTGGGACGGCACCCATTAACACCCATTAAACAGGTGGGCATCGCCCAGTTTTTAAAGCCTTTGAAATGCTTTAAGGAGACAATGCCATGCATCGACAATACGTAAAGAAGTTAGCCACTCGGCCTGTTTGTAGAACGGCAATTGTGCATGCAAAAAAGTATAGCTGCCAAAATAACTGAATCATATTGGCGATTAAAGTTGATCAAAGATGTGCTGGATACCTTAGATAGTATGACGACAGATGTACGCAATGACGAAGATTAAAAATGGGAGACAAAGATGAGTTCATTTAAATTGGTTTTGAAGTTGACGATAGTCTTATCGACTCAGTTTGCGTTAGTGGCGTTTTCAGCCGCTAGGTTTCAGTATGCTACATGCGAAGAAAAACTAGATCGCTTGATAGAACAAGGCGCGATTATTGCCTCCATTGATGAGATGATCACGACCAATAGAGTTCAAGATCTCCTTAATTCCGAAAATGCAATAGGCTCCACCGAAAAGATGCTCTATTCAAAAGCTTTTATGGCAGCAAAAATCGCTCGAGAAGTAATCTCTGAAATGCCAGAGCTTAATACGAATCTCAGACGCCAAGATCCGAGTGCCACCGAAACTTACGCACGCACCTTCTATGACAAAGTTCATAAGCGCTTCAATAGATTTCAATGCCGCCCTAGTGGTGGAGACCTGAAAACCTTTGTTGACCTTCTAAGTGCTTCTGCACGGTCGCCGAGGCCTCTTATTGCTGATCTGACACAAGCCATGAACGCAGCTTGTTTGGGCCCCTCGAGCGCCTATACGCAGGCCGCATTGTTTGCCTACGACAAGCAGGGGCACTCGCAAGTTAATTCTTCTCCAATTCTGCACCTCTACGTTGGTTCAATGGACTATGGCACAAAAATCAAGAGGTTCAAGGAAGGTAAATCAAGCCTTTTTGTGCAAAACCTTGTGCGCGATACGCGCAACGGCTTCTACGTTTTAAAACTTTCTGAAATCTTTAACAAACCGAGACAACCCAATTTGAATTCACCTTACGCGCGCCTTTACTCAGCGCTATTGCAAGAAGTAGATGCAAAAATCAATAGCAAAATCAATGGACCATCTAATGAGACCGATGGAATGAACTCAAGGCCATGTTTAATGGCTAATATCCGCGAAGGAGCATCATCTAGAAATTATCAGGCACGTTGGACGGATATGCAGCTAAAGCTCTTCGAAATTCGCGGCCAGATCGAAAGCCGACTCGACGGGATCCTAGAAGCAGAGCTTAGCAATTGGTGAAATGATCAAATGCTTTGGCGGCGACATGCCTTATCGTTCCTTCAGCGCCTAAGCTTTAGCACATAAGCTTCTGCGCTTAATTTCATCACTTGAACTCAGCGCACACGTCTGAACGCTAGCGCTTAAACTTCATTGTCGGAAACAATATAATATCTCTAATGCTGGGCCGATCCGTTAAGATCATTACAAGACGTTCTACACCAAGGCCGACGCCACCAGTGGGCGGCATTCCTACGTCGATGGCGTGAAGAAAGTCTTCATCCATCGGATGCGCTTCTTCATCTTTTGCACGTTGAGACTCTTGTTGTTTTAGACGCTCCCGCTGATCAACCGGATCGTTCAGCTCCGAATAGGAGTTACCGATTTCCATCCCGGCTGCGTAGGGTTCAAATCGCTCAACAAGTCTTTTGTCTTCCCGGTGAATCTTAGTAAGCGGAGAAACTTCTAGCGGGAAATCCATAATAAAACTAGGGTGCCAAATATCTGGCTCACAGAGAACTTCAAACAGCTTCATAACCATTTCACCGGTCGAGAGAGGGGCCTCAATAGCAACGCCCTTGCTTCTGCACAATTTAAAAAGCTCACCGTCACTGAGCGTGTAAGGGTCTAACCCGCACTTCTTTTTGATCTCTTCAATCACTTTGAGCCTTGGCCAAGGCGGAGTAAAATCAATCTCTCGCCCCTGATACTCGAATTTTGTCGTTCCGCGAACAGCCTTACTTACTTGGGCCACCAGATTTTCAAATCGCACCATTTGATCAAAGTAGTCAGTGTAGGCCTCGTACCATTCGATCATCGTAAATTCGGGATTGTGCGAGCGATCAATTCCTTCGTTACGAAAGTTTCGATTCAAATCATAGACCTTTTCAAAACCACCGACGATCAGGCGCTTCAGATAAAGCTCAGGAGAAATCTTTAGATAAAGCTGCATATCAAGTGTGTTGTGGTGGGTAGTAAACGGCTTCGCAGCTGCACCGCCATAGATTGGCTGCAAAATAGGTGTCTCAACCTCTAAAAAACCGGCATCATCAAGGTAACTACGAATTTCTTTGATAATCTTGCTTCGTGTTTTAAAAACCTCACGTGACTCATGGCTCATAATTAAATCGAGATGACGGTGGCGATATTTGATTTCAACGTCGGCAATGCCGTGAAACTTTTCTGGTAAAGGCTCTAAAGACTTTGATAAGCAAGTTAAGCGTTCGCAATGAAGACTTAGCTCTCCTTTTTGAGTGCGAAACACAAAACCTTCGACGCCAATTATATCACCAATTTCTAAAAGTTCGAAAACCTTTAAATCTTCAGAAGGAAGCTCCCCCACTCTCATGTAGAGTTGTAGGTCGCCGCTTTCGTCGCGAATATTCAAAAACGAAGCCTTACCCATGATTCTTCGGGCCATCAGTCTTCCGGCTACGCGAGTTCCTTTAGAATCAAGGTTTTTTTCTCCGGCTTGTAGGCTTTCGAATTTTTGAAGGATTTCGGTGGTGCTTGAATTTTTATCAAACCTGTAAGGGTAGGGATTAATTCCTTCCGCTCGCATAGCTTCAAGTTTTCGCCGCTTTTCTGCGCGCAAAATGTTTTCATCTATCTGTTCAGTTTCTGGATTCAAAGTCTCTGCCACGATACTTCCCTTACAGCACGGCCCCGATTTCTTCGGACACCGAAATAGCTCCAACTTAACAGGTTCAAGACATTAAGGCCTTGCCTCTTTAAAAATGTTTTGAACATCTTTGAGCAACTGCACCGCTTCTGCTTTAGGTCGCTGAAAAGCATTGCGCCCCATAATACTACCAAAGGCTCCACCATCTGCCAGGCCTTTAACTTCTTCTAACAATTGCGGAGTTGTCTTTGCCTCGCCGCCGCTAAAAATCACAACGCGCTTGCCGTTAAAACAACTTTTTACAACAAAGCGAATGCGCTCAGCCATTGTGGATGTAGGTATTTCATTTTCTGTGATCGCTTTTTTATTAGCTGCTTGCTCAACAAAACCCGATGGAGGCTTCACTTTTACGATGTTGGCACCTAGCTGACATGCAATGTGAGCAGAGTATGCAATAACATCAACGCCTGTTTCGCCCTCTTTACTCAAATTCTCTCCGCGAGCATACGACCATACAATGACAGCAAGGCCTGCGGCCTTTGCCTCTGAAGTCAGCTGCGCAAGCTCTTCGTACATTTGCTTTCGCTCTGCGCTTCCGGGATAGATGGTAAAGCCAATCGCCGCACAACCCAATCTTAGCGCGTCGTCTACATGAGACGTGATGGCAGAAATAGGGGCTTTTTGATCATAAAGAATTTCTGAATTGTTGACCTTCAAAATAAGCGGGATTTCTCCGGCAAACTCGCGAGCACAGGCTTCAATAAAACCAAGTGGGGCCGCATAGGCGTTACAACCAGAGTCGATAGCCAACTTATAGTGGTACTCGGGGTCAAACGCCTCTGGGTTCTTGGCAAAACTGCGAGTGGGCCCGTGTTCAAAACCTTGATCAACCGGTAAAATCACTAACTTGCCCGTGCCAGCTAAATTTCCTGTATTCATCATTCGGGCCATCTGAGTGAGGGTTCCCGCGTTCTCTGTGCCATACCAACTCAAAATCTCTTTGACTCTTTTGGTCATCTTGAGGTCCTTTCTTTGAAACCACTTGGTTCTATTCACGAAGTGAGCAAAATGCAAGATGCATTGCCAGGAGAATCTGAACGTGAAATTCATTGTTTTTGAAGGGCTCGATGGGGCCGGAAAATCGACTCTTATGCGGGGGCTTTCTCATTTTTTGACCCACGAAAGAATCAATTATATTCACACGCGGGAGCCAGGCGGCACGCCCCTTTCTGAAGAAATCAGAGATATAATTTTGAGAGTTGATCCTAAGACCGCGCCCGTCCCAAGGGCAGAGTTACTGCTTTACGAGGCTTCAAGAGCCCAGCATGTTGAACAGCTCATTAAGCCAGCGCTAAAAAATGGCACTTGGGTGCTTTGTGATCGTTTTTCTGCCAGCTCGACGGTTTTTCAAGGCGTAGCTAGAAATTTAGGAATCAATACCGTGGAATGGCTCAATGACTTTGCCACTGAAAGCTTAAAGCCCGACTTGACAGTTCTGCTTGATCTCTCTGTTGAGGAAAGCTTAAAGCGCAAGCAAGCGAAGGCCCAACATAACGGAGAGACCCTTGATCGCATGGAGCAGGAGAGCGCGGACTTTCACACAAAAGTGAGAGAAGGCTTTTTAAAGCTGGCTTCTGAGCAGCCGAATTGGCTGGTGCTTGACGCCGCAAAAGACAGTCTGAAACTTGTTAGCGAATTGACTTCACACATTCGTGCTTTAGATTGGTGCCGCCAAAAATGATGCAAGACGAGCGCACAAGATTGTTTTTAAAATCTTTTAGATCTGAGCGAGCCAAGAGTTCTTGGATTTTGCAAAGCTCCTCTAAAGAATCCTTGCACAAACTCCTTGTAGCTACCCTCAAAACTCTTATTTGTCCGGTTTCTGAAGGCTCCACCAGTGAGTCTGCTGAAGGCTCATCTGTAGGGGCCTCTGACTGCGCATGCCCCTCTTGCAGACGAGTTTCACAATTTGCGCACGAGTCTTTGTTTATCATCAAATCAGCCACCTCCTCGATAGGAGTTGAAAGCGTTCGAGAGCTTAAGCTATGGCTTGGCCTCAGGAGTATTCACAAAAGCCGCGCTGTTATCGTTGAAGAAGCTCACAAAATGACAGCATCTGCCTACAATGCTTTACTTAAAGCCCTAGAAGAGCCGCATGAAAGCACATTCTTCTTTCTCTTAACTGACAATGTGCATTCTCTGGCATCGACAATTGTTTCTCGTTGTTTGGTTTTTCGCATACCTCCGGCCTCGGCAAATGATATCAGCAGCCATTATAACTGGATCAAAGAGATTGAATTAGGTTCTCAAGAAAGGGTTGATCGCTGGCAGTCTCAAGAGTTTTTAGCCCTTAAAGAGAAGATGTTTGCTTTATTCAGCCCGACGGCTTCTAGTTTTCAGTTCGCACCTCAGTGCAAAGAGTTAGCTAAGGAGCTCTCTGATATCGACGATTTCACAGAACTTCTCAGCTCTATCACGATAGATATGTGGCTCATTTCAAACGGGTTTGCTCCAAGGTACCATCTAGACCGAAAAAAAGATTTTGAAGACTGGGTTCGAGTACGGGGGCTCCCCTTCGATTTCATCCAAAAATCTCAGCAAGTTGCCAGGGATTGGCAAGGGACTATCGACAAGTCACTGAGCCTTGAGGTACTCTTAATAGACCTCAATCAACATCTACAAAGGTAAATACTTCTATGTCTCAGATAAATTTCGTCAACTTGCCAAAAGACTCTGAATTTTTGGGTAAAACAAGCCCTCTTGATTTTTCTCAGGTGCCCAGCCTTTTGCTTCAAGAAGAGCCCGAGTTTTCACCACTGAGAATTGTAGGCATTCGATTTACCGATACGGGCCAGGTGTTCGACTTTGACGCTCGTAACATGCCGCTCGTCTTAGAGGAAGCCGTAGTGGCAGAGCTGCCTGAGAAAGGGCTTCAGCTTGGATGGGTTTCAAGGCCGCCTCTAACGATAGACAACCATATTCTTAAGCTAAAAGTGCCAAAGATTGAACGTAAGGCAGATGCGACTGACTTCGCTCAGTTCAACAAAAAGCGCGATACAGAAAAGGAAGCTCAAAAGAAGGCTCAAGACGCCATTACTTTCTATAGATTGAACATGAATCTTGTACGCGTGGAATACTCTCTCGATCTTAGAAAGGCCATTGTCTACTTTACCGCACAAAACAGAGTAGATTTTAGAGAGCTTTTAAAAGACTTGGTTCATAAATTAAAGGCGCGAGTAGATCTGCGCCAAATTGGTGCGCGCGATGTAACGAAAGCGCTTGGTAGTATTGGACCTTGCGGACAAGAAGTTTGCTGTAGCCGATTTCTCAAAAGATTTCACAGCGTGAATATTAAAATGGCTAAAGATCAAGAGATCAGCCTTAAACCGACCAAGGTGGCGGGTATGTGTGGCCGTCTAAAGTGCTGCCTTGCGTACGAAGAAGATGCTTATCTTGAGGCCCGCAAAGGACTTCCGAGAAAAGGTGGCTGCGTAAAGTGCAAAACCACTGGGGCTTGCGGAGTTGTCCAGGGGTTAGATGTTCTTAAAAAAGAAGTGGTTGTACTTTTTGACGACGGAAACTTTCAGAAGATGAAAGCCAGCGATCTTATAGAAGATCGCACCTTAAACGGCGACGGCACAAATTTTAAAAATGAAGAGTTTGTTGATGGCATGGACTCTGACTCAGAGGATGACCTTCGCTCCCTTGAGGACAATTAAATTTGAACTGGATTGATTTACACACTCACTTAAATATGCTTGAAACCACGCCAGAGGAAACCCTTGCCGAGGCTGAAAAGGTTGGCGTTCATCACGTTGTGACAATAGCGACGGAGCCAGAAGATCACGAGACTGTTTTAGAGTTGGCGGCAAAGTATCCGAAACAAGTGAGCGCTACATTGGGAGTGCATCCACACGAGGCCAAAAAGTGGACAAAGAGCACTAGCAATTTTTTTGAGGCAAATCTTACTCGGCCTGAAGTTGTGGCTGTTGGCGAGATTGGTCTTGATTATTATTACGAACATTCCGAGCGCCCAACCCAGGTTTCTGTGTTTGAGGAGCAAATGAGTTTGGCGCATCACTTTGGCCTACCCGTTGAGATTCACACCAGAGATGCCGAAAAAGAGACCGTCGAGGTTTTAAAAAAGTATCGCACTAAAGTGAGCGGAGTATTGCATTGCTTTACCGGCTCTAGGTGGCTAGCGTTTCAAGCGCTTGATCAGGGTTTTGATATTTCGATCAGTGGTGTTGTGACTTTCAAAAACGCTGAAGAATTAAGAGAGACGGTGAAGGCCATACCGATGGATCGCATTCATGTTGAGACGGATGCTCCTTTTTTGGCGCCAGTACCTATGCGCGGCAAAAAGAACACTCCTGTTTTCTTACCTCATACTGCCGCTTATGTCGCAACCTTGCATAACATTTTGCTGGAAGCCTTAAGTTTGCAAACTATCGCAAACGCCCGCCGCACATTTCCTAAACTCGCCGCCCGCCTGCCAGCAGTTTATTGTTAGCAGGGCCTACTCGTTTGAATTGGCAAACTCGTATCCCACCTCCCGCCGAGCCACTCGTAACACTTTTCGCCAGTCGTGTGGCCGTAAAACCTCGCGAGACGCTGGAGCTTTCTGATTATTCCAAGTTTTAGATCACCAATACTTGAACCAACACAATGACTAACTGAAAGGCCTCTCTCCCGCGTGATGTTGAAGGTGATGGGACTTGCAAAGAATAGTAACATTCTCTGGATTGTCTCTGCCTCCTTGCGAAACTGGAACGATATGATGAAAATCCAACCACTTTTTTTCAGGGCAGCGAAAGCCCCTTTTGTTTTTGTGGGCGCAGCGATTTCCATCGCGTAAAATCACTGTGTGGCGCACTTCTGCCGGAAGGCTTTTGCGATGACTTCGCTTCTCGCGGTTCAGGGCCCTTCTTTTAAGCCTTAGTTTTACTGTTCTTGTGAACAACTGGCTTTTAGCAGTTTCGTTTAATCTATTGTGACTCTTTTCTAGGTTTTGATGCTCGCGCTCTAGGCTTCGTTCTTCCAACCTTAGGTTTGTTGTTCTTGTGAACAGTAAATCTGCAGCATTTTCGTTTGATCTCCTTGAACTGTCTTCACTGTTGTTACGCGCCTCTCCTTTGTGTTTAAGACCGGTGTTGCCTGTTGTACCTTTAGATTTTACAGTCGCTACGTTTGTTGCCCTTTCTATATGTCTCGCTCGCCCCCTGTCGCAGCTTGTCCTTTTAGTTTTTACCAGGGCCCGTTTTTCCGTGGCCCTTTGGGCTTTTCTTATTGGATCCGCTTTTTCGACAAAAAACTCCACGATTTGCTCAAGTGTCGCTTCATAGTTAAGTGGCCTTTGAGTTCGCTGACACAAAATATCTTGAGCCCTTTGAAACTTCTCATAAAGCTCTTCGCTCACACCAATCGTTAGCTTTATGCGACTTTCTTGCTCCGACCTCGCTCCTTCATGAACAGCTTCTTTCGGGCTAACAAGCACGACTTCCTTTTCTAGTTTTTTACAGGGAAGGGTTTTGCACAGCTTAAGCCATGTTTGTTTGTTCTCTGGTGTGATGACACTGATGATTTTTCTCGCTTTTGCTACCGAGAACTCGCCTGCTCGAATGGCTTCTTTTAACTCGGGTACCTCTCGTGATTTTCTCATAACACCGATAAAACAGGCCGTTACGGATTCAGATAGGTTCAATGCCTCCGTGCAATAAGTCCAAAGGCTTCCGTAGCCAAGGCGTAGAAAGGCCTTATATTTTTCTACCGCGTCTAAAGCCTCGATAAGTTCTGCTTCGGCAGTTAAATACTTTGCGGTTTTTTCGACGGCGTTAGTGTGAAGCTTTCTTAAAAAGACATTGTCTGGTTTCATACAGCCTTCGCTTTCGTTTCTTGGTTTCTTGGTTTCTTGGTTTCTTGGTTTCTTGGTTTCTTGGTTTCTTGGTTTCTTGGTTTCTTGGTTTCTTGGTTTCTTGGTTTCTTGGTTTCTTGGTTTCTTGGTTTCTTGGTTTCTTGGTTTCTT